>OHKL01000016.1_pt1 | contig 153996 bp, 114 predicted proteins | sample 1568721 | NCBI WGS metagenome assembly OHKL01 (sample SAMEA3879543, study PRJEB24766) | human gut metagenome | biome: human-associated habitat; feature: feces | place: USA | collected 1985/1987 | reverse complement strand
CTTTTTCCTGTATGTTCATCATGTCCTCGTGCGTACCCGACAAAACCACCCGAACAACACGGACTTGGTCATGTGTGATTTTCCGTTTGATGCCTGCCGTGTTCAGCCTGTGATGATGGGGACAATACCGTCTTTCTCCTTGCTGCCGTTCACATAGAACAGCACTTTGAATGTACTTCTTGCCATACTCGATTTTTTGTTTGCAAAGTTAAATATCAACGAGTTATACGCAAATCAGTGACAAACGGTGCAATAGCATCTCTCATGTGTTAAATCTTACTCTTTCACGGGTAATGATTTGCAAACCATTCTTCTTAAATCCGCTTTTATTTGCGTTTTCCGTTTTTTCGGCTTGTCATCATTTGACAGTGTAACAATTCTGATATTAAGTTATTTAGCGTCATTCCTCCCGTTTTTCTCGGTTATTCCAGAGAATTTAATTATATTTGCATTTCAAATGCACATTGTACTATAAAAGGCACCAAGTTTTCCAAACAGAATGCAACCTAATTTAAAAATACAAAAAAGTTTTTCAGACATATATTCCATATATTATATGAAAATGCTTCGTTTCTCGCGGACCTATGTCAGTACAGAAGAGGATGCGGAAAACATAGTACAAGACACTTTCCTTTATCTATGGGAGCATTTGGAACTGTTGGAAGAAATAGAACATCCGGACGCTTTTCTTTTTACACTTATCAAAAACAGATGCCTAAACTTTTTGAAGCATCAATCTTATATTCAAGCCAAGACCTGCCCACTTAAAGCAGACGAAGAACTGGAATCTCAATTGAACCTATATGCCTTGCAACAATTTGACGAAGCAGTCTCCTCTATCTCAGAAGTAGAAGAACTGTTGAAGCAAACGATGCAAAAACTGCCGGAACGTTGCAGAGAAATCTTTCTACTCAGTCGTATAGAAGGACTCAAATATAAAGAAATCGCCGAGCGCTTGGACATATCCGTAAACACCGTTGAAAATCAGATATCTATTGCACTTCGTAAACTAAAATCTGAACTCAAGGAATATATTCCCTTACTTATTTTCATCATTTAGCATTTTTTTTGCATCTTCTTTAGTGGTAAATGTATTCTCAGTTGTCTTTAACATAAAACCACTTGAGGAATCCCATGAACAATGAATTAGAAAAATACTTCGCAGGTACCATGTCTGCTACAGAAAGGAGAGAATTTCTGAACAAACTTCAAGGTAACCCGGAAGCCAAAAAAGAATTTGCACGTATGAAGGCGATATGGGCCATCTCCGGATTAACATCACAGGAAGGTGACCGAGAAAAAACGGCAACAGGAATAGTACAATTCGAGAAACGGCTAAAACGTCGCTTTGTACACCGCTTCCGCATGGGGATTCTCAAGTATGCGGCCATTGTCGTCCTTCTGGTTTCTACAACTTGGTTTGTTTCCAACTTATACATACTAAACAAATCCTCAAAACAATATACGGAAATCAATGTTCCTAAAGGGCAACGAGTGAACATGACTCTTCCAGACGGTACTTCCGTATGGCTAAGCCCCCAAAGCAGAATTAAGATTCCGAATGAATTCAACCGGAAAAACCGTATGGTAGAATTAAATGGAGAAGGATATTTTGAGGTTACCAAGGATGACAAGAAACCTTTCACCGTAAAGACGCAACAGTTCAATATACAAGTATTAGGTACCCGGTTCAATGTATTTGCCTATGCCGCCAAAAAAAGCAAATTTGAAACTTGCCTCATAGAAGGACGAGTATTAGTCTATAATAAAGATAATGAAGACGAGAGAGTTTATCTGAACCCTCACGAAAAAGTATCGTTAGTGGCCAATCGCATGGTAGTGTCCAACTCCAATTTCGATAATGAAGAATATCTGAAAAGTGGTATTTTCAGTTTTCGCTCGAAACCTTTTGGAGAGATCTTGAATTATCTGACTTTGTGGTACAACGTCCAGTTCGACTTCACTGGAAATGTGAAGTTGGATGAACTAATTTCCGGCAAAATCCGACAAAGTGAAGAAGTGGACAATATCCTGACAGCTTTACAAGCAGTATATCACTTCAATTTCAAGAAAAGAGATGATGAACATTATGAGATTTACTAAATACCAATGTCTAACCTTAAAAATAAATCACCGCTATGACTTAAATTTATCCACATCCCAAACAAAATAAGATAGCACGACAAAAAGGGAGGAGTGCGCCAACACTCCTCCCCAAAAGAGTCAATACTATCTTTGTCCATCCCAAAACAGACCTAATAGTATTAATCTTAAACTTACGACAAAGTTATGAAAAAAAACTTGTTGCAGAAATGGTATATCCATCAACAACTTGAATTAACACATATTATACGAATCATGAAACTGTCCGTGTTCTTTATATTCGTTTTTCTCTTTCAGCTTCAAGCTGGTAACGTAAAATCACAAGAAGCCCGCGTGACTCTTGCCAAAAGTAACTTGACCTTCGGGGAATTAATGCACGAAATTGAAAAACAGACCAACTATCTGTTTATGTATCGCGATGTCGAAATTGACCTCTCCCGGAAAATAGAAGTGAAAAAGACCAACGCCACGGTGAAGGAAATCCTGACGGCAGCGCTCAAGAACCAGAAGTTGGTTTATAAATTCTCCAATAACTACATCTCTCTTTATGTAGATAAAGAAAAAGCTCCGGAAACAATGATTACCCAACAAGAACGCAAAATTAAAATCAAGGGAGTAGTCATTGACCAAATCGGCGACCCTATTATTGGAGCCAACATCTCCCTAAAAGGACAACCAGGTACAGGAAACATCACGGATATAGATGGAAACTTTACATTAGAAGTTCCTGAAAAATCAGTATTAGTGATTTCCTACATCGGTTACCTGCCCCAAGAAGTACCGGTAAACGGCAAGACATCTTTCAATATTCAAATGAAAGAAGACACTAAGACCCTGGATGAAGTGGTAGTTGTAGGCTATGGCTCCCAGAAAAAACAGACAGTAACTGCTTCGGCCTCTACACTGAAAGTTTCTTCGCTCAAGAATGTACCTACCGCCAACTTGGCTTCCTCACTTGGAGGACGTGTCAGCGGTGTATTGATCCAGCAAACCGGTGGAGAAGCCGGATATGACGACCCGACGATCATTATCCGCGGGTCCAGTTCACCCACCTCCTCTTCTCCCTTGATTGTAGTGGATGGCATCATCGGACGCAGCATGTCGCAACTCGACCCTAGCGAAATAGAAAGTATGACAGTATTGAAGGATGCCTCAGCCGTAGCCCCCTATGGTGCACGAGGAGCAAACGGCGTAATACTGATCACTACCAAACGTGGTAAAAGCGGCAAAGCACAAGTGGACTATAATTTCAAAATAGGTTTCGGTACTCCTACCCGTATGCCCGAAATCGCCAGTTCGTACGACCACGCCCGCTTTATGAATAGCGCATGGCGTAATAAGGAAATGGATTTGGGAGAAGACCCGGGCATGTATGGCATCTATACCGAAGAAGAATTACAAAAATTCAGAGACGGTTCCGATCCCTATGGTTATCCTAATACAGACTGGAACAAAGAAGTTCTGCTTCCACGCGCCTGGCAACAAATGCATAGCTTGACAGCAAGCGGCGGTTCAGACAGGGTGAAGTATTTCGCCGGATTCGGCTATGTAAAGCAAGACGCCTTGTATGGTGACACACGTACCAATAAATCAACCTCCGGTTTTAACCGATACAATGCACGCGTCAACATAGACGCCAATATTATAGACAAATACCTGAACCTGTCGGCAGATATGGCCTATCGCCAAGAAGACCGTAACAGTATCGCAGGCAGTACTTCGGATGTATTCAACAACATGCACCGTAACCCGCAAACTGATCCCGGACGTTTTCCAGACGGTAACTTAGGTAAAGTTTCACTAGGTGTGAACCCTATCGGACTGGCTACTGAAGGCGGTTGGGTAAAAGACCGCAAAAGTGTATTGAACACACGTTTCATGCTGGACTTTAATGTTCCGGGAGTCGAAGGCTTAAATCTGAAAGGTATTTTCTCCTACGATAAAATTTTCAACAGTATCAAAAGATGGACTACTCCGGTAGATTTCTATGTATGGAACAAAATTACCGGAGAATATGACGGACATTCACCCAACCGTGAAGGTGCAGAACTGAAACAAACATACTCAAGCAGTCAAGCTATGACCTTTGAGTTTCAAGCAGCTTACAACAAGACCATTGCACAGGATCACCGGTTAGGAGCGCTGTTTGTATTCTCACGTTCGGAAGGAGCCGATGAGAATTTCTGGGCTTCACGTACGAAATACCGCATTTACTCCATCCAACAATTATTTGCCGGACCAGACAAAGACAAGGACAACAGTGGCAGTGCCTCCGAAACCGGTAAAGTAGGCTCCGTGTTCCGCTTGACCTACAACTACAAAGAAAAGTATATGTTAGAAGCTAACGGACGCCTTGACGGTTCAGAAAAATTCCCGGAAAGCAAACGCTATGGCTTCTTCCCTTCTGTATCGGCTGCCTGGCGTATATCGGCAGAACCTTTTATGGAACCCTTCTCAGGAATACTTAACAACCTAAAGTTAAGAACCTCATGGGGACGCGCCGGAACAGACAATATCGGTCAATTCCAGTACATGTCTGCTTACGGAACAGGCGGCGACGCTGTATTTGGCGGCCAGAATCCGGAAATAGCTCCGGGATATACCGAAACCCGTTTCCCGAATCCCGACATTACTTGGGAGACATCTGAAATGTTCAACATCGGTATAGACGCTTCGTTCTTCAACGGGAAACTCAACATGGAAGCAGATTGGTTCTATAAAAAGACAAACGATATCCTGCGCGAACGTACGGACATGCCTGCTATTCTTGGATATAAACTGCCAGCAGCCAACGTCGGCAAAGTTGACAATAGAGGTATCGACCTAAATATCACATATCGCAACAACTTGCGCGACTTTAACTATTCTGTTGCAGGCAACCTAACCTGGGCCAGAAATAAAGTCATTGACCTGTTGGAACCCGCCGGTGAAAAAAATAATCCGAGACAACGCAGCACAGGACATTCCATGAATCAGTATTTCGGCTACGAAGCCTTAGGACTATTCCAATCTGACGAAGAAGCCGACAATTGGCCGCAACCCCAGTTTGGCAAAGCAAAAGCCGGTGACATCAAATACAAAGACCAAAATGGAGACGGCATCATTGACGCAGAAGATAGAATAGCAATTGGACGCAGCAACTATCCGGAATTAGTGTATGGACTGAACTTGAATGCCGAATGGAAAGGTTTTGATGTGACTTTCTTCTTTCAAGGAGCAGCGTTGGCCAACTTCTACTACAACGGTTACCTTGCTTTCCCATACATGGAAGGACGAGGAGGGGCATTGCTAGAACACCACATCGGCAACACATGGACACCCGAAAATCCGAAAGCTGAATTTCCGCGCTTGTACTACGGAGGCAATGCCAACAATCAATTGTTCTCTTCCTTCTGGATGCGTAACGGTTCATATCTCCGTCTGAAGAATGTAGAGATAGGTTATGACTTCAAGAAGTTACTATTATCCAAGATATCCGAAATTCAAGGACTACGCCTCTATTTCAGTGGATCTAACCTACTGACCTGGTCACAAATTAAATATTTCGATCCAGAATTACGTTCCACCGACGGGAGTGCTTATCCTCAAATGAAAACCTTTGTGTTTGGTGCTAACATTACATTCTAAACTTAAAAATTGAAACGTGATTATGAAAAAGATAAATACAGCTCTCTTTTGCTTATTTGTACTGCTCTTCTGTTCGTGCGATGTATTGAACAAAGCTCCACTGGACGAAATAGCTGACGACTCTTTCTGGTCGGACGAAACACTGGTAAAATATTACGTAAACGATTTATATAGCGAGATTGCCGTGGACGGACTGCTATTGCAGGAAAACCGTAGCGACAATTCCGTTTCGGCGCAACGTGACAAATATCGTGCAAGCTGGTTCAAGTTCAACTATGACATGGTCAGTGCCTCTGACCCGCAGGATGATGATGTATGGGAAGATTATTACATAAAAGTACGCAAATGCAACCGTTTTCTAGAACGCATCGGAACATCAACCATCGAAGAAAATGAAAGGTCCAGACTAACAGGAGAAGTATATTTCCTGCGTGCCATGTTCTATTTTGAAATGGTAAAGCGATATGGTGGAGTAATACTGTTGGATAAAGTACTCACTATGGAGGATAATTGGGAGATTCCCCGTTCATCTGAAAAAGAATGCTATGATTTCATCTTGAATGATCTTAAAAAAGCAACAGAAATGTTACCCGCATCTTATGGTTCAAGAGAGAAGGGCCGTGCAACCAAAGGCGCAGCCTACGCCTTGAAATCAAGGGTAGAACTGTACGACAAGCGATATGAAGATGTAATCAAAAGCTGTGCCGAAGTCTATAAATTAGGCTATGAACTGGTGGATGGTACCACCCCGGAAAAATACCGTTCTATCTGGTGGAGCACCAATAAAGACAACAAAGAAATCATCTTCGACATCCAGTACAAAAGCCCTGACGTATATAATAACATGATGGTATGTAACATGGTGACATACATTAACGACAAATACGGTGACCGTGGATGGGGTGGCCTTGGCCCGACTCAAGAGTTGATTGATGAATTTGAAATGGCAAACGGTACCCCCGCCACACAGTATTCACAAGCACCTGCCGATCAAATATTTGATATTAATGATTGCGGTATTTACGAAGGACGAGAGCCGCGATTCTACGCAAACATCGTGTTCCACGGTTCCCAAATTTTCTTCAATGCAGATAAAGGTGCCGTAACCGTGGACCGGTATCTGATGGATACTCCCGACAAAGGAGACGGTTCACTTACCGGATATAATGTCTGGAAATGGATTGATTATGATAACTACAATTATCCGTATGCAGGCGCCGGAAGTCCGGACTTCAGCACCAACTGGATTATACTCCGCTATGCAGAAATTTATCTGAATGACGCAGAAGCCCGCCTCGAAACCGGTGATGTAGAAGGTGCACGGGAAGCCGTCAATGTGATTCGTCAACGAGTAGGATTGCCTGCACTCACAGAATCAGACCCCGGGAAGTTGCGAGAACTAATCAGAAAAGAGCGTCGTATCGAATTCGCCTTCGAAGAACAGCGTTTCTATGATGTCCGCCGTTGGAAAATTGGCCCCGAAACACAAACGACATTGCACGGGGTACGTTTTGTTTCACCTACAGAATTCAAGATTACCAAGACAGATATCCGTACCTGGAACGACCGGCTATACCTGACCCCGATACCTCACGACGAAATAGTCCGTTCCAGCGTCTTAAAACAAAATCCGGGATATTAACGATTGACTTCATCACATTTAAAATATAATATGATTATGAATAAGATAATTTCTATACTGATTTGCTGCTTCATTGCCGGATGCTTCTTTGTTTCATGCGAACAACCAGATATACCGGATGTACCGAACTACGATAAAACAGAGATATTAACCTTCAAAGTATATAACCGAGATAAAGAAGAGATTGGCACTCCTGTTATTCTTTCCGAAGAAGGAACCGTTACCATTACGGTAGATGCCAGTACGGACTTGTCCAACGTCTTTGCCACCTGTACACTCTCTTCCGGCGCCACCCTGTCCCCTTCACTCGGAGGCTATCAGGACTGGAGCGGAATGAGTAAAGAATTCACTGTAATCTCGGCCAGTGGCAAACGTTCGAAATCATGGACTGTAACCTTCAAAACCAAGTAGGCGCATAATGAAATATGTAGTAATATCTATCCTCTGCATCTGCTGTTCTCTGCAGATGCAGGGGGCGCTTTCCGTCCCAAAAGACGGAAAGTCGAACCTTGCCCTTCATCTCGACGGGAAAGATAATAACGTACGGACAGGCATGGGAATTCTGGAATCTTCATGGACTCTGGAATCCTGGTTCAAAGGAGACGACTGCCAATGGGACAGCCTTGAAGTAATTATCGGAGGAGGAGAATATAGTGAACTTAACTGGGTAGATTATCTGCCTTTAGTCATCAAAGAAGGCAGACTCCACTCCACCCGCACAAATCTGTCATCACCCCGAACTCTGGATGACCAATGGCATCATGCGGCACTGACTTGTGATGGCAGACAAACCATCCTTTACCTTGATGGAAAACAAGTGGCTAAAGCTGATACAGCGACAGCCATTCTCCCCGGAGCCATCGGAGTGCACGATGTATATTATACCTTCGGCGGATTAATCGATGAAGTACGTATCTGGCGTACGGCCCTTCCGGAACAAACCATCTGCCATTGGATGAATCGCCCTGTAGAAGCTACCCACCCGGCTTTTAAAAAGTTGTGGGGATATTATAATTTCAACGACCTGAAAGATGAGACATCCGTCAATTGGGTAGGCAAAGGGCATCAGGCATACCACATCCGCAACGGACGCAATAAGTACAATGAAAAAGCCCCATTGGCCTATGCAGTTCCCAACGACAATCCCGCATTTAAAGAATATAGCGGAAAACAGCAACTATTCAATGCCGTAGTCATCCAAAGTGAATGGGATGCCGACCAGGGAAGTAAAGACGACCAAGCTCTTAAATTGAGAATTGCCGTACAAGGATCCAAAAATCCACTGAAGCTGACAGAACTGAAACTCGATTTCACCGGAACTACCAACCTGACAGACATCGAGCAAATACACATCTATTCTATCGGAAACGAAGCACGTTCCGCACAACGTAAAGAGTTGTTTGGTAACGGACATACTCCCAAACGGTCAATGATTCTCCACCCTGCACCTGGAGAAGAAATTCCGCTGCAATCGGGCATCAACTACTTTCTACTCACATTCGATGTCCGAAAAGAAGCAGTTCCCGGACATACCTTGCATGCGTCAATACCTTTTATACGGCTGAACGGAAAAAGAATCATTCCTGAAACATCTACCGAGGAGGTACATAAACAAGTGACTTGCAATAGTCAGGCACATTCCAACATCATAAAAGTGCTCCAATGGAATATCTGGCACGGAGGCATTCATCTGGGCAATGAAGGACAACAACGTGTACTCGATCTGATCCGAAGCACCCGCGCAGACGTCGTCATGATGCAAGAAGCTTATGGCATCCAACGGATGTTGGCCGATTCATTGGGATATCACCTCAAGACACATTCTCTTAAAGACAATCTAGCCATGTACAGCCGGTTTCCATTAGAGACAATTGCATGGAGAGAACCCTTCAAGTCAAATCCCGCCAAAATAACCCTGCCGAACGGCAAGCGGGTGATGCTTATAGACTGTTGGCTACGGTACGCTTACCGTCCGGAATACACAAGCGGATATGCCGAAAAAGGGCTGGATCCCTCTGTCTGGATTGCAGAAGACTCCATACTGGCATTACCCGATATCCAAAACATCTATACCAAGGACATAGTGCCAAACCTTGAAACGGGGATGCCGGTCATCATCACCGGAGATTTCAACTCATGCAGCCATCTTGACTGGACCGAACGAGCCAAACCATTACATCAAGGATATGGTCCGGTGAACTTCCCCGTCTCCCGTTACATGCAGGAAAATGGGTTCAAGGATAGTTTCCGTGAAAAGAATCCGGATGAGGTCACATACCAGGGAGGCACTGTAGCCGCCATTTACGGACAAATGCAAATGTCCCGTATCGACTTCATTTACTATAAAGGAAAACTCAAGGCATTATCTTCCAAAATTGTACGTACCGCCCCTGAAATAGATTATGTATGGGCATCAGACCATGCGGCAGTACTTACAGTTTTTGAAGTCGAATAAGAATGACAGGCACGGGTAGCACAGGTTTTACGACAATCATAAGTATTTGTCTATCAACCATCCCGTGCCTAATTCACCCATACTCAAACACGTACCTACCGATTCACGTTTTTCAAGAATACTGCTCATTTTAAGTGCATACTTCCATTTACCAAAGATTTATTCTACTTTTGTAGCGACAATAAAATACTTAACCGCCGTAGTTTAATAAATACAACCATGCAATATACAGTTTCTGCTCCCTCCTCTTTACATACCAGTATACAACTGCCGGCTTCCAAAAGCATCAGTAACCGGGCACTCATCCTGCATTCCCTTGCCCACGGAGACATCATGCCCTGTAACCTGAGTGATTGTGACGATACCCGTGTGATGGTCCGCGCCCTGAACGGTTCTCCCGAACACATTGATATCCTCGCCGCCGGAACCGCCATGCGTTTTCTTACTGCATACCTCAGCGTAACCCCCGGAGCACGTACCATTACCGGGACACAACGTATGCAACAACGCCCCATACGGATTCTGGTTGATGCCCTGCGTAAACTCGGTGCACAAATCGAATATATAGGCAACGAAGGCTTCCCCCCCCTATACATAACAGGTACCGAACTGAAAGGAGAAGAAATATCCCTCGCCGGCAATGTAAGTTCCCAATACATATCTGCCTTGCTAATGATAGGTGCCGTACTTCCCAAAGGCCTGCGTCTGCACCTTACGGGTGACATCGTTTCGCGTCCTTACATCAACCTGACACTACAATTGATGCGTGATTTCGGCGCTAAGGCGGGCTGGGATTCCCCCAACAGCATTACTGTCCTTTCCGGCGGTTATCAAGATGTACCATTCACCGTAGAAAGTGACTGGAGCGCCGCCTCCTATTGGTATCAGATTATCGCACTTGAAGGCCTGAAAGGCGAAGATATGAACAAAGAAGGAAACAACGGCCGTAAAACCGCAGTCTCCCCCGAAATAGAATTACTCGGACTGTTTCCGCACAGTTATCAAGGAGATAGCCGTGGAGCCGAAATATTCTCCCTTCTGGGCATCCGGACAGCATACACCGACCGCGGAGTGAAACTGACCCAAACCGGAACACCTGTTTCCCATCTTGTAGAAGACCTGGTTGACATTCCAGACCTGGCACAAACTTTTGTCGTGACCTGCTGCCTGATGAACATCCCTTTCCGCTTCACCGGATTGCAGAGTCTGAAGATAAAAGAAACCGACCGCATCACTGCTCTTATCACTGAATTACGAAAATTGGGCTACGTTGTATATTCCGAGCAAGACAGCATTCTTTTCTGGAACGGCGAACGTTGTCCGGCGGAAGCCTCCCCGGTCATTTCTACCTACGAGGATCACCGCATGGCAATGGCATTTGCCCCCGCCTGCCTTGTCTTGCCACATATACAGATAGACGAGCCACAAGTAGTGTCGAAGTCTTATCCGGCTTATTGGGAGGACTTGCAGAAAGCAGGATTCAAAGTTATCCAAGAGGTAAGGAAACCATAATTTTGCTGTGTGCAAAACAATATGTATCTTTGTCCGTTCTATTAATGGAACATGTTTTTCAGAGAAAGGAAACCCATGTGGATACTGATTATTAGCCTGATTGTTCTTGCTTTCGTAGCTGCCGTTGCGGGAGTGATACGCAACCGGAAACTGCAAAGGAAAATAGACCGCGGTGAACTGGATGCCATGCCCGAGGTACAGGAGGCGGATGCAGAATGCTGCGGGCAGCATGAGATCTGCGAGCGCGACAGCCTGCTGGCTGCCGTCAGCAAAAAGATAGAGTATTATGACGATGAGGAACTGGACAAGTACATCGGCATCAGTCCGGACGCATATACTCCGGAACAAGAGGACGAATTCCGCGACGTGTTCTATACGATGCAAGACACAGATGTAGCCGGTTGGGTACGAAGCTTGCAGCTACGCGGTATCGCATTGCCCGATAATATAAAGGATGAAGTATTCCTCATCATCGGAGAACGGCGCATCTCCCCTCACACTTGATGCCTTGAGTTTTTAATTATTAATTCCGGAACAGTGGATTTATTGCAATATACCTTCTTCCAACATGCCCTTATCGGCAGTCTGCTTGCCAGCATTGCCTGTGGATTAATAGGTACTTATATCGTCACACGGCGGTTGGTATTTATCAGCGGAGGGTTGACGCACGCCTCCTTCGGCGGTATAGGCCTCGGATTGTATTTAGGCATCTCACCGATACTTTCAGCCGGCATATTTGCTGTATTGTCCGCTTTCGGAGTAGAATGGCTAAGCAAACGGAAAGATATGCGCGAAGATTCCGCCATTGCCGTATTCTGGACGTTAGGCATGGCATTAGGCATCATGTTTACCTTCCTTTCACCCGGCTTTGCACCCGACCTTTCAGCCTATCTCTTCGGAAATATACTCACGATTACAATAAGCGACATAGCACTTTTAGGCGGGCTGGCAGCTATATTGCTGCTGTTCTTTATCTTATACCTCCATCCGATTATCTATGTAGCCTTTGACCGGGAGTTCGCACGTTCACAAGGCATTCCGGTACAGGTTTTCGAATATGTGCTGATGATGTTCATCGCACTTACCATCGTGGCGTGCCTGCGTATGGTAGGCATCGTGCTGGTCATCTCACTGCTGACTATACCACAAATGACGGCAAACATTTTCACTTACCGCTTCAAACATATCATCTGGCTATCCATTGCCATCGGCTATATCGGTTGTCTGGGCGGATTATACATTTCATATAAGAGAAACATCCCGTCAGGAGCGTCTATAATCTTCTTTTCCATTATTATCTATACCATCTGCAAGATAGGAAAGAGTTTTTGCTTATATTTACAGCGTAAATCGTTGAAATCATAAATATCATCATGTTGGAAATTAAAATTCAGTCATTAGACCAGATTCATGAAGCCGCCCACCAGTTTATCGAAGCTATGGGTGACAATACCGTCTTTGCTCTCTACGGAAAAATGGGAGCCGGTAAGACCACTTTCATCAAAGCCGTCTGCGAAGAATTGGGTGTGTCCGACGTCATTACCTCCCCTACCTTTGCCATCGTCAATGAATATCGTTCCGATACAGCAGGTGAACTGATTTACCATTTTGACTTTTACCGCATCAAGAAGTTGGACGAAGTTTACGACATGGGATACGAAGATTATTTCTACAGCGGTGCCCTTTGTTTCATTGAATGGCCGGAACTGATTGAAGAACTCCTGCCCGGCAACACGGTGAAAGTTTCCATCGAAGAAATAGAAAATGGGGAACGGAAGGTAACACTGGAAAACTTTGACTTATAGTTTCCCATGAGCCAGTACATCGTTCAAGGTATTTTTGTCCTTGCAGGCATCATCTCCCTATCAGCGGCACTGCTGGACTGGGATTGGTTCTTTACTGCCCGAAACACCCAGTTCGTCGTCCGGAATGTCGGCAGAAAACAAGCACGTTGGTTCTACGGCATATTAGGTGTCATTCTTATCGGTATGTCTGTATTCTTCTTTATGAACACACCACCGGTAGCGTAAGCAATAAAAAAGCGCAGACAAGTTTTCATCTGCGCTTTTATTATATTCCAGGAATGATCAATCCTCGTCCAAAGATTCGGTATATTCCATCTCGCCTTGTACTACGAAAAGGATCTCTTCCGGATCATAGTCACCCATTTCATCTTTATGGGCTTCTTTTACGATATAATCAACGATTTTCCCCAAATCAATTTCGATGTATCCATCCGCATCGGGCTGTGCATCAAGGATGCCGCTTTGGGAATAATACTCGTCAATCAAATCGAGAAAATAGTAAAACTCATCGTCGGAGAATTTCTCCTTCAACTCCTGCGGCAAATAATTCTTGATGTATTCGATGGTCTTCTCATCATCGATATCATTCTGCAAAAAATCGTCTTCCAGTCCCATACTTATATTATTTAAAAGATTAGTTCACTTACAGCAAGGCCTCAATCTTAGCTGCATACGTTGATTTCGGAGCAGAACCCACCTGCTTGTCAACCAGCTTTCCATCCTTAAAGAACAGTACTGTAGGAATATTGCGAATGCCATATTCACCTGCCACATCACCGTTCTCATCCACATCGCACTTACCGATAATAACTTTACCTTCATATTCGGTTGCCAATTCATCGATGATAGGGCCTACCATTTTACAAGGCCCGCACCATGGTGCCCAAAAGTCCATAACTACAGGTTTTCCTTCTGCTAAAAGCTCCTGATAATTGCTGTCTGTAATATTTAAAGCCATGTCTTTAAATTTTAAGTATTAACTATTTATTATTAATTCACTGTCAATCCTAATGCCTGCAACTCTTGATTGCACGGGCAAAGATAACTAATTTATCCGAAACTCAAGGTCGGGACGCTCTTTTAAGTAAGAGATTAGTTCACGTCCGACCGAAAGCTTCACCGGGCGGGATACCAAGTCAACCGTCATCTTGCTTTCAGGGTCTGTCACCTTGAAATACAATTCTGTTGTTCCCGGGCGTTCCTTGGTCAGTTCCGCCAACTCGGTTATCAATGACTTATTCAATACGCTGAGGGGAATAAGAATCGTTATCTTTTCAATCAGCTTCTCTTTAACATCAGGCAAAAGTTCCATAGAAGTAATCTTGACCTCAAGCTCATCCTGACGCCATTGCTTGGGCTGGCAACGGGCCTTTATATAAAGGAACGTACGTTCACCCAAATACCCCTGATACGTCACCCAGTCATTACCGAAGAAAGGAAACTCTGCCGAACCCGAATAATCTTCAATTTTGGCAATTCCGTATGGATTTCCATTCTTGCTGATTCCCCGGCGGACGGAAGTGACAATTCCTCCCATGGTAATCTCACGGCCAACAAGCGCTTGCTTGTCCTCGATTTCGGACATGCGCGTGTTGCAGACATGCTCCAGCACTACGGCATACTCATCCAACGGATGGGCAGAAAGATAGATACCTACCAAGTCACGTTCCCTGTTCAAACGGTCAAGGTCACTCCAACGTTCAGCCGGAAGGATTTCCGGAGTAGCGATGTCAACCACATTTTCGCCTCCAAACAGAGAGTTGGCAGCGGCTGCCTGGTCTGCCTGGTAACGGTTGCCATAACGGACCAACGTCTCTATAAACACTTCATTCTTGGAATTTACCGCAAAATACTGTTCACGCTTCAATTCCGGGAAACTATCGAAACCACCTGCCAAGGCAAGGCATTCAATGTTCTTCTTGTTACAGGCATTCAGGTTGACACGCTGTACGAAATCGAATATACCCTTATACGGACCATTCTTTTCACGCTCTTCCATGATACTTTGTACGGCACCTTCACCCACACCCTTCACAGCGCCGAGCCCGAAACGGATATTGCCCTCCTTATTAACGGTGAATTTCAGGTTACTCTCATTTACATCCGGGCCTAATGTATTAATGCCCATAGCCTTGCACTCATCCATCAGTTTCGTGATGTCAGTGATATTGGACAAGCTTCGGCTCATGACCGCCGCCATGTATTCCGCCGGATAGTTGGCTTTCAGAAAAGCAGTCTGATAGGCTACCCAAGAATAACAAGTGGCATGTGACTTATTGAAAGCGTATGAGGCAAATTTCTCCCAGTCCGCCCAAATCTTTTCAAGCACTTTCGGATCGTGTCCGTTCTTTTGCCCGCCGGCAATGAACTTAGGCTTCATGTGGTCCAACTTGTCACGCAGCTTCTTACCCATCGCCTTACGCAACGCATCCGACTCACCACGGGTGAAGTCCGCCAACAGACGAGACAGAAGCATCACCTGCTCCTGGTAAACCGTAATGCCATACGTATCTTTCAGATATTTCTCCATAATAGGAATATCATACTCGATAGGTTTGCGTCCCCACTTGCGGTCGATAAAGTCCGGTATATAATCCATAGGCCCCGGACGATACAGAGCATTCATGGCGATCAAGTCCTCAAAAGTACCGGGTTGCAGCTCACGCAAATATTTCTGCATTCCGGCAGATTCAAACTGGAATGTACCGATAGTGCGTCCGTCACAATATAATTTATAAGTGGCCGGGTCGGTTATTGAAATCTTGTCAATGTCCAATTTCAGTCCACGGTGGAGACGAACGTTCTCAACGGCTTCCTTAATGATGGACAATGTTTTCAAACCGAGGAAGTCCATCTTGATCAAGCCCGTATCTTCAATCACGGAGCCTTCATACTGAGTGACAAGCATCTTCTCGCCTGTCTCCTTGTCGTCGGCAGTACTTACAGGTACCCAATCCGTAATATCATCCCGGCAGATGATGGTACCGCAGGCATGTACACCCGTGCCGCGGACATTGCCTTCCAGCATCTTGGCATACTTCAATGTATCCCGTACCAACGGGTCGGGCGAGGCTTCCGCCGCTTGCAACTCCGGCACGTAGGCAATGGCATTCGGCAAGTTCAGCTTTTTATCGGGTATCTTGTCGGGAACCAGTTTAGCCAAGCGGTCCGACTCGGACAAAGGCAACTTCTGCACACGGGCAACGTCTTTAATGGCCAATTTGGTCGCCATCGTGCCATACGTAATGATATGCGCCACTTTTTCCTGCCCATACTTATCCGTCACCCAACGGAGCACTTCGCCACGACCGTCATCATCGAAGTCCACATCGATATCAGGCAATGAGATACGGTCGGGATTCAAGAAACGCTCGAACAGCAAGTCATACTGAATGGGGTCTATTTTCGTAATTCCCAAGCAATAGGCAACCGCCGAACCCGCCGCCGAGCCACGTCCCGGTCCTACGGAAACGCCCAACTGGGTGCGGGCGGCATTGATGAAGTCCTGTACAATCAAGAAGTAACCGGGAAAACCCATCGTCTTCATGATGTACAATTCAAAAACCAAACGTTCTTTCACCTCATCAGACAACGGGTCACCATATAATCTTTTAGCACCGTCAAATGCCAGTTTGGCCAGATAATCCGCTTCCAGTTTGATACGGTACAATTTCTCATACCCACCCAACCGTTTTATTTTTGCCTTGGCGGCTTCTTCGTCCAGCACCACTTTCCCGTTCTCATCCTGCGTAAACTCATCGAACAAATCCTTTTCACTATACTTCGCACGATACTCCTCTTCCGTCCCGAACTCCTCGGGAATGGCAAAAGTAGGCATGATGGGCGCATGGTCGATGGAGTAATACTCCACCTTGTCCAGAATTTCCAGGGTGTTGGACAACGCTTCAGGAACATCCTCGAACAAGGCATTCATCTCCGCCTTTGTCTTCATCCATTCCTGCTTGGTATAAAGCATACGGCTCGGGTCATCCAGGTCCTTCCCCGTACTGAGACAAATCAGACGGTCGTGCGCTTCCGCATTTTCCTCGTCCACAAAATGGACGTCATTGGAGCAGATTACCTTTATATTATATTTCCGGGCATATTCCAGCAATTTGGCATTGGCCTTCTGCTGCAAAGGATAGGCCTCATGATTGGCACGCTGCACAGTCGCCTTATGCCGTTGGAGTTCCAGATAATAATCATCACCGAAAAGATTCTTATACCACCGGACGGCCTCTTCGGCCTCCTCCAGCCGGTCATTAATGATCTTCTTGGGAACCTCACCGCCGATACAGGCCGAGCAAACAATCAATCCCTCATGATATTTCTCCAATTCATTGCGGTCGGTACGCGGACGCATATAATACCCTTTGGTCCATGCGCGCGACACTAATTTGATAAGATTGTGGTAGCCCTTCTCATTCTTTGCCAATACAATAAGGTGATAACCGCTTTGGTCCGGCTTCCCCTCCTTCTTGTCCATGGTACGGCGCGCCACATACATTTCGCAACCAATGACAGGTTTGAACAACTTGTTTTCCGCTTCCGCAATTTTCGCCCGGCATCCGGCTATCTCCGCCTCTCTGTCTTCACATTCTATTTCACCGCTTTCAATACCGGCAATCCTTTTTTTCAAGTCTTTGATTTCACCTTTCGGGCCGCTATTCTTCTTATTTACATAATTGGTAAACTCTTTGATCCCGAACATATTGCCGTGATCGGTTACGGCAATACCTTTCATACCATCCTTCATTGCTTTGTCCACCAGCCTGCTGACGCTTGCCTGACCATCAAGAAGAGAGTACTGAGTATGGACGTGTAAATGAACAAAATCCTGCATATATATCCTTTCTGTTGAGAGCATAAAAATACAACCTCTGTGACACCTAGCAAAAATATTTCCCAAAAAGTTATCAACATTAGCATTTCTCCTCCTAAATCCTTGTTAGATTTTCAAAATAAGCCTATTTTTGCAGATAATTTCTATCTAAAATAGCAAATACGATATACATGGGTCGATTAAAAAGATTAAAAAAAATACGTATACACCGTGAAGGAACACATACATTGGCGGGCAGCTTGCTGCTTCTGCTTGTTGTCAACGCAGCTCTTTACTTCGGACTGGAATGTAAGATTCCCTTTTATATAGCAGCAGCCATCAGTCTCGTCGTATATGGAATATTGGTCAACTTTTTCCGTTGCCCCATCCGTCTGTTCGGGCAGGAAGACACGGAGAAAATAGTAGTGGCTCCCGCCGACGGCAAAATCGTGGTAGTAGAGGAAGTGGAAGAAAACGAATATTTCCATGACCGCCGGATTATGGTATCCATCTTCATGAGCCTGGTCAACGTACATGCCAATTGGTATCCGGTAGACGGCACCGTAAAAAAGGTATGGCACCAGGACGGGAAGTTCATGAAGGCCTGGTTACCCAAAGCGAGTACCGACAACGAACGTTCCTCTGTAGTCATAGAAACTCCGGAAGGCGTAGAAATCATGGCACGCCAAATAGCAGGAGCCATGGCACGCCGTATCGTGACATACGCCGAAGCAGGAGAAGACTGCTATATCGACGAACATATGGGTTTCATCAAATTCGGCTCCCGCGTGGACGTATTCCTGCCTTTGGGTACGGAAATACTCGTCAAACTGGGACAATTAACCACCGGTAACCAGACCGTAATAGCCAAACTTAAATAAGCAGAACGACCATGGCAAATTGCATTACCCGTCATATTCCCAATACGCTGACCTGCCTGAATCTATTCTCGGGGGGTATTGCCTGCGTCATGGCTTTTGAGGCCAAGTATGATTTGGCATTAGCATTCATCTTACTTAGCTCCGTATTCGATTTCTTTGACGGCATGGTGGCACGCCTGCTGAATGCATATTCTGCCATCGGCAAGGACTTGGACTCCCTGGCAGATGACGTGAGTTTTGGTGTAGCCCCCTCCTTGATTGTTTTCTCTTTATTCAAAGAGATGCATTATCCGGGCATGATGGAAGGCATAGCCCCCGTCTTTCCTTTCCTTGCCTTTCTGATATCCGTATTTTCCGCGTTGCGTCTGGCTAAATTCAACAATGACACCCGGCAAACAAGTTCTTTCATAGGACTGCCAGTCCCGGCAAACGCCTTGTTCTGGGCATCGTTCGTTACAGGAGCCCATGAACTGCTTATATCAGACAGTTTCCATCCGCTCTATATATTGTTACTGGTCTGCCTTTCTTCCTGGTTATTGGTTTCCGAGATCCCGATGTTCTCGCTGAAATTCAAAAGCCTGTCATGGAAGGAGAACAAAACCAGCTTTATTTTTCTGATGGTATGTGTCCCGTTGCTTGTTTTTCTGGGAATCTGCAGTTTCGCGGCAATCATTGTCTGGTATATTATACTTTCACTTATTACAAGAAAAAGTAAATAAACAAATCTTTGGCACGGTTGTTGTATTATCGTTCGCATATAACGAACACATAAAAACCATTAGCCCATGTTTCATCTTTTAGGATTCTTATTCATTCTAATCATTGCCATACTAATTATCGGTCTTGGTATCATCGGCACCGTTGTCCGGAGCATTTTCGGACTGGGCAGACGCCGTACTTCTTCCGCCTCCTATCAGAATCCCGGAGGATATTCCTATAACAATCCGCGACAGCCGTCCGGTTCGTCCACACAAACCGACAAAGCCACGGAACCGGAGGAAGGTGAAATCCACCTGAAACGCAAGAAACTATTCTCCAAGGACGAAGGAGAGTATGTGGAGTTTGAGGAAATCAAGGAGTAGAGACAAGGAACCAAGCGCCAATCATTTCCGCTTGGCGGCAAAAAAGTTCTTCATCAATGCGGCGCATTCGTCTGCAAGCACTCCCTTTACAACCATCGTCTTAGGATGTAATGCCTGAGGAGCATAACGCTGATATCCTCTCTTTTCATCTTCGGCACCGAACACAAGCTTCCCCGTTTGCGCCCAGGCAATGGCGCCCGCACACATCACGCAAGGCTCTACCGTAACATACAGCGCACATTCATTCAGATACTTTCCGCCAAGGGTGGATGCGGCAGCGGTAATAGCCTGCATTTCCGCATGGGCAGTCACATCTGTCAATGTTTCAGTCAGATTATGGGCACGCGCAATGATACGGTCCTTGCAAACCACCACCGCACCTACGGGTACCTCTCCCCGCTCACCGGCCTTTTGCGCTTCAAGAAGCGCCTGCTTCATGTAATAGCTATCATCCATCAGCGTCTCATATCATGTTCACCGAACAAAGTAGGATAATCTTCTTCCATATTCCTATGGATAAACATGAGGACAGTCTCCCTGAGCCAACGCGACTTGTTCGTTATCTTATATTTTTCAAGATAACGATCTACAATCCGCATTTCTTCCTCGCTCATCAGGCATACGATACGCTGTTCGCGTTTCGGTTCTTCCAGCGTTGCTCTCGCACAGGTTTTGTCTCTCTTTCTCATATTTCTTGCAAAATTACTTTTACTTCTGTAAAAACAAAACAGAATATGCGTAATTTTTATAGTCGGGATACCTAAAACAAACCAGAAAAGTTTTTTTAAGCAGTAAAAACAAAGTTATCCTCCAAATCATTTCATTTTAAGAATTAAAAAAGTATTTTTGGAAACCCATAAAACTAAAAGGTATGAAACAGGTACATTATTTCAGTTTTTTCCTATGCTTATTCGCAGCAATAAGTTTTGCATCGTGCAGTGACGACGACAATGGAAGCCAGACCGGCATAACCGGACAAAGTTGGAAAGAAGGAACTCCTGTAGAACTCACAGCAGGAAGTACCCAGTCTGTAAGCTTCAATGCCGCCGCCAAATGGAAAGCCCACACTAACTCCACCTGGTGCAAACTGCAAACCACGGAAGGAGAAAAAGGAGCCGGCACTATAAAACTTTCGGTTACGACAACCTCCACGAAAGACCGCACTTCGATTATTACCATCCAGGTGCAAGGCTATTCTACCACAAGTTTCCAGGTGATACAGAAAGGAAGCAGCACGACTGTTTCCGAAGATGTGGAAATCAATGGGAAAGTGGACGAGTATCTGAGAAAGATGTACCTCTGGAATGACGACTACAAGAAGTTAGACCTTGACTACACCAAGAATTACGAAGCCTTTTTCTATGACGCCTTAGGCAGTATGGAAAAGAATACGCTGGACAAAAAGCCATATACCGGCAGCGACGGTAAAACCTACTACCGCCTCTTTTCCTATATCCAGTTATTGCCCGACATCAGCTCAACCCGCGCTACAAAAATCGTAAATAAAGAACTGGCATATAGTTTCGGTATCACCGGAATAACGCCCGTGACCATCAGCGGCCAAACCCAAAGCACCACCTACTTCTGCATCCAAGGCATATACCCGGACTCACCGGCATCAGAAGCAGGACTCAAACGGGGAATGATGATAAGCCAGATAAACGGAAAGAAGATCAACAACAGCAACATTGAAGATTTCTATTACAACCTGTTGCTCCCGAGCTCTGCATTCAGCTACGCCCTTACGGAAGATATCATAGGGGAAGGCGGCGTGACCGGCCAAAAAGGATACACCATCACCTCCAAAGCCATGTACAACAATCCGGTGCTTTTCAGTAAAGTAGAGGAAGGTATAGAAGGACACAAAATCGGCTATCTTGTCTATTCCGGATTTGAGGCAGGCTTCGACGAAGAGTTATTCAATGTTTTCAAGGAATTTAAGAGTAAAAACATCACCGACCTCATTCTGGACCTGCGCTACAACGGTGGCGGACATACCATGTCGGCCAACTTGATAGCAACCTGCATTGCGGGCAGCGCCTCGCAAGGCAAAGTGTTCACCAGCCTGCGATACAACGATGAAAGAATGGCAGAACGCAACAACCAAAAGGATCATGAGATGTTTGCCTACTCCAATTATCCCAACTTAGGCACTTCCTTGTCGGCCGGAGCCCTCAACCTGCCCCGTGTTTATTGCCTTGTGGGTACCGGAACAGCGTCTTCCAGCGAACTTGTCATTAATTCTTTAGAGGGAATACACTTGGACGTAATACTTATAGGAGAAAGAACCACGGGCAAGAACGTGGGCATGGAATATGAAGACATGAAAGTCAGAGACAACACCTACCGGGTTGTTCCTATCACCTTCCAAAGCTACAATGCCGAAGATTTCGGAGACTATCAAGACGGATTCAAACCGGATGTAGAGCTGGACGAGACCAATCCCTACAACCAGCAGGGCAGGTTCTACATCCTTAGGGATTATATGAGCAATGAAGAACCCCTGTATGCCAAAGCCATCGAACTGATTACCGGAAAGAACCCGATGCCCGCAACACGCAGCGCGGAAAATGCGTTGAATGGCAAGACGCGCCAGTTGCCCGCTCTCTTCCGCCCCGGACACGACGGCATGCTGAAGCCTGCTAAGGGCATAGAGTAATGGCGCAGCACAATACTCTGGGGAAAGCAGGAGAAGAAGCCGCCGCCAGATATCTGGAACAGAACGGCTACACCATACGCGACCGGAACTGGCGCAAGAACCACCTGGAACTGGATATTGTCGCTACCAAGCATGAAGAGCTGGTCATCGTGGAAGTGAAGACACGCAGCAACACGGACTACATAGAGCCGCAGGATGCCGTCAACTGGCAGAAAATACGGCGGATTGTGGTAGCCGCCGATGCCTACATCAAGCACTTCCGCCTGGATATCCCGGTTCGCTTCGACATCCTGACAGTCGTAGGCGAACCGGGAACCTTCAAGATAGAACACATAAAGGATGCTTTTTATCCGCCCATGTTTTAACCCAAAAGCGAGTGACAATACAAGTGACGGGACAGAGTCACATAAATCGTACAACTGTAAATTACAATATCATCATGGATATAGAAACCGCCCGCGAATACAGCCTCAGCAAGAAGGCCACGACAGAAGACTTGCCTTTCGGTGAAGACGTCCTTGTCATCCGGGTAATGGGAAAAATGTTTTTATGCATCAATCTCAATACTCCCGACAGAATTACAATGAAATGCGAACCGGAATATGCGCTTGAACTACGTGAACGCTATAACGCCATTGAAGGTGCCTGGCATTTCAATAAGAAGTATTGGAACCAGGTTTTTCTGGATCGCGACGCAGATGACAAACTGATAAGGCAGTTGATTGACCACTCGTATGAAGAAGTATTGAAGAAGTTCACCAAAAAACTACGTGCCGAATATGAAGCCCAACCCTGAAACATTCCGTTATCCGCTGGTCGTCCTGGAGGAAACCGATTCCACCAACCAATACATCAGCCAGTTGTGCAATGATCTGAAAGAAGACGTTGCAGAGTTCACTACCGTTGCCGCCGAATTCCAGACTTCCGGCAAAGGTCAACGCGGTAACAGCTGGGAGGCCGAGAAAGGGAAGAACCTGCTATTCAGCCTCGTGCTCTACCCTACTTTTCTGGAAGCCCACCACCAGTTTATTCTCTCGCAAATCGTATCTCTCGCCATCAAGGAGGAGTTGAGCAGATGGTCGGATGACATCACCATCAAATGGCCGAATGACATTTACTGGAAAGAAAAGAAAATCTGCGGCATCCTGATAGAAAACGACCTTACCGGACACCACATCGGACGCAGCATTGCGGGTATCGGCATCAACATCAACCAGAAAGCATTCCACAGTGATGCCCCCAATCCTGTATCTTTGAAACAAATCAGCGGAAAAGAACATGACCGCCATGAAATCCTTTCCCACATACTGAGACGCATAGAAATATACTACAAGGGGCTCCAACTGGAAAACTTCGCGACCTATTCCGCTGAAATTAATGCCCGGTACGCCCGTTCCCTTTTTCGCCGCCGCGGTTTCCATCTCTACCAAGACGCCGGAGGGCAATTTCTTGCCCGCCTGCTGCGTGTGGAATCCGACGGACGTTTCGTATTGGAAGACGAGAACGGACAAGAACGTGAATACTTGTTCAAGGAAGTGCAACACATCCTATAGTTCACGGCTCATTTAAAAAGTCAACTTTATTGAGCGGATGCCCTGGGATTGTTATAATGGGGCTCCATCATAAAGTTTAAAAACGTAATTTATCCGTCACGCTGTCACGGAATGTACTCTATCGATTTGATACATAGATATCTATCCCGTGACGGATACCCGTGATAGATGCGTGATGGCTTCTTTATCTGTCACTTTATCCGAAGCCCAATGACCGGTTACGCTATCCATTCACATATTCCTGCACATAAAAAACGGTGTGCACATATATAAAGAGACAAAAAACTTTGATTAAAGCTATTTTTTCATTAAATTTATGGCAATAAACCTAAAATCGGCTTACCGTATTAATCTAAAACAACAAGCGTATGAAAAAAATCATCTATTTATTGCTAATGGTGCTCATGCTTCCTTTGGGGGGATGCAGCGATGACGAAAACGAAGCCTACGAAGGAACTTACCAACTTACCGTAGCTTCCGAGAAAAGAATGGTGCTGGTTTATCCACCAACCGGAGGGAAGGATAAAGTGCTGAAATCTTGCTTGATGACCAAGTGCAAGGAGATTTTTGATATTGATTACTGGTATCCGTTTATACACCCGATACTGGGATTCGAGTATGAAGAAGGATATGAATATGTAATTAATGTAAAACATTATCTTGACGGAAACGGCTTTTATTACGAATTGTCCAAAATCATTTCCAAGACAAAGACCGATTCAACAGGATTACCGGAAAATGAAACAACAGATAACTAACTCCACTACTATGAAGAAACTTTTATATTTACTACTGATAATGCTCATGCTTCCTTTGGGAGGATGCGGCGATGACGAGAAAGAAAACTATGGAGGAACCTACCGGATGATTGTAGCCTCCGAGAAAAGAATCGTACCTGTATATGATAATGTGGGCAATCTGGTTCTGAAATCTTGCTGCATGATTAAAAGCAAAGAGTACTTCAACTATGACAATTGGTATCCGCTGACAGAAGCCATCATAGGTTTCGACTATGAAGAAGGATATGAATATGTAATCGAAGTTAACTGGTATGCCGACAAGGAAGTGATGGACGGCGGTTCGTATACGGAACTTTCCAAAATCATTGCCAAAACCAAAAAGACTTCGACCGGATTGCCGGAGAATGAAGAGTAAACATGCGTTTCACTTCATTCCCGCTTCCAGCGTCTTTATCTTTTCCAGCGTCTTTCCCGCTTCCGTGGAAGGGAACTGCCGGAGTACCCGTTGCAGGTAGGTTTTCGCTTTAGTATAGTTGTTGGTGAATATGTCCGTAAGCCCATTGCGGTAACGGGCATATTGCATCCTTGTGGGAGAGGCAATTTTCTTATAATCCTCTTCAATCTTCTTCTTTTCCTTTTCGGCCTGCAGGTAGTAATAGTTCCCTAAAAAGATATTCGCCTGCAGATTGTCGGCATCCAGCAACAAGACCTTCTCATACGTCTTTACCGCATCCTTTTCCTCTCCCCGCATCATTTCCGCCTCGGCACAGGCCACAAGGGCGGGAACATCCTCCGGATATCTCTGCAGAAACTCTTTATAGAAAAGATAAGCCTTATCATAATTCCTCGATTCCTTGTAACGGGCAGCCAATGTCTGTGCCAACCGGGGAGCCACCTCACTGCTTTTATCCACACGCGTCCAATAAAACATCTCCGCCCGCTCTATTCCCACATCCGCAGTCTGGCGAAACAAACTCACAGCATAGTCATCCTTACCCATAGAAAGCGCCTCCGAAACCTTCTGAAGCAGTTCATTGGCCGACTGTGCCCAAAGCACCGCCGGAGTCATCAGAAACAAAGTAAAAAACAAAGCCAAGGTTTTCATTTTCAAAGTATAATTAGTAAAACAGCTTCCTGCGTCTCCCGTAAGAATCCACCTACAAATTTACGGATTTCCGCAACGATTATCAACCTGCGCAAGCCGAAATTTAGTTAATCTTTTCCTCCTTTTCACCTTTTTTCTGTGTAACTTTGCCAACCTCATCAAATGAATGTTACAATGAGTCCAAGAGACAGACAAATACTGCAAATAGCGCTGCCTTCCATCGTGTCCAATATAACCGTTCCTTTACTCGGACTAATTGACGTAGCCATCGTGGGGCACTTAGGTTCTCCGGCCTATATCGGAGCAATAGCCGTGGGCGGCATGTTGTTCAATATCATCTACTGGATCTTCGGTTTCCTGCGTATGGGCACCAGCGGAATGACTTCACAAGCATTCGGGAAACGGGACTTGCCGGAAGTGACGCGCCTGTTGTTGCGTGCCGTGGGCATCGGGATGACGGTGGCATGCGCCCTCATCATTTTGCAAGTGCCTATACGCCAGGCAGCGTTTACGTTGATTCATCCCACAGAAGAGGTCAAGGAACTGGCCACACTCTATTTCCATATCTGCATCTGGGGAGCGCCTGCCATGCTGGGACTGTACGGGCTCTCCGGCTGGTACATCGGCATGCAGAACTCACGCATCCCCATGTATATAGCCATCACACAAAACATAGTGAATATCATTGCCAGCCTCTGCCTGGTTTACCTATGTGGCATGAAAGTGGAAGGAGTTGCCTTAGGAACACTGATCGCACAATATGCAGGGCTGTTCATGGGCGCCGTGCTATGGTACCACCCATACGGAAGGCTCCGGAAATATATAGTCTGGCGAGGCGTATTGCAGAAAGAGGCGATGGTACGCTTCTTCCAAGTCAACCGGGATATATTCCTGCGCACACTCTGCCTCGTGGCGGTGACCCTGTTTTTCACTTCCGCCGGAGCCTCACAAGGTGAAATCATACTGGCGGTAAACACCCTGCTGATGCAGCTCTTCACCTTATTCTCGTACGTAATGGACGGATTTGCCTATGCCGGAGAAGCGCTGAGCGGGCGATACATAGGCGCCCGTAACCGGGAAGCGTTCACAGACACTGTCCGGCACCTGTTTGCCTGGGGAGGAATCATGGCCGTTCTCTTTACGCTGGCCTATGCCTTGGGCGGGAATGCCTTCCTCCAATTGCTGACTGACGACACGAACGTGACAGCCGCCGCCGATACTTATTTCTACTGGGCACTTGCCATACCCGTAACCGGAATCGCCGCCTTCATCTGGGACGGCGTTTTCATCGGCGCCACAGCCACGCGTGCCATGCTTCTGTCCATGGCAGCTGCCGCCGTCAGTTTCTTTGCCTTGTACTATGGATTTCGTTCTTTCCTGGGAAACCACGCACTGTGGCTTGCCTTCCTCGCCTACCTTTTCATAAGGGGAGCCATGCAGACAGGGCTCAGCCGGAACGTCGTGGAAAAAGCATTCGGCCGCTAACCGGATTCAGCCTGCCAGACGTCAGTTCTTCCTCCATACACAAAAATCAGCGGACTTCATAAATCACGAAAGAAGAGGGCGCTACATCACGTCTCGCCACTCTTCTTCCTCTTCTAATCAAAAAAACAAATCAAAACTCTTTCTATTCCCAGCCCGGGTTTTGAGTCAGGTTAGGATTAAGCGCAATTTCTTCCAGCGGAACCTGATAGAGATAATATTTTTCAAGCCAGCCTTTTCCTTCTTTCAACGGATCGTTGAACAAATAGATATAGCCTTCGGTCATCGATCCGTTTACTCCATCAGATGTCCCGGTCGTTTCGTTAAGCAACGTCAAGGTACCAAGCTCACTCTTCGAGATCCACATGCCTTTCTGCTGCATATTCACAAACCAAGGAGCCATTCTCCAACGGCGCACATCGTAGAAACCGAATCCTTCTCCCATCAGTTCAATAATACGTTCACGACGAATCTCCCACAATATCGGGTCAACAAGGATTCCATTATCATTTCCCTTCGGATAATATTTTCCACGGTTCGGGTCAAAATCAGCATCAATCTGCGCCACTACCATATCGGCCACGCCGGCACGTTTACGCAATTTATTGATTGTCTCACCCGCAACCGTCTGCGTGAACTGGTTAGTCTCACACATAGCCTCAGCATAATTCAGCAGAATCTCTTCAATTTTAAAGACAGGTTTATCGGCTGTGTTCATCCGGGCAGCGTTATAATTCTCTTCCCAGTTATCCCAGTTTTTCCATACATAATAGCCCGAACGGCAGGCAACATAAGCATGCGGTCCATATTTCTTTCCTTCGATGGTGTACTGTGCGCCTCCCTGCAAGTTCGGCACACGGCGTACCAGTGAAGCGCTCCAGTTCTGTCCCGGCAAACGCTTCATGCCGATACCCGGATTGCTGCACGACTCATTCGCTCCCATGAGGTCGATATACTCACGGTCGGCGGGATCACTGGTATAAGACCAAGTAGTATAATCCCCCTTGCCGTCTTTCACTCTGTAAGGAGGCATGATGGTGTGATACATGCGCGGGTCACGGTTACGGAATGTTGAATAGATATCCTTGTCTCCCTGGTACAGGTCTGAGTGGGAAATCGTCTTTCCGTCTTTGCACAAATACAAGTCAACCGTTCCCTGATGCATCTCTATGTCATGCGAGGAAGTATGTTCATAATAGCACGCGTGCCCCGGTTTGATTGTTTCCAGCCATTGATGGTATAAAATAATCCCCTGCACCTTGCTCAAGTCTTCCGATGTCCACATTTCACCATATCCGGCCGCCGGCTGTCCGTCCGTTCCATAAAACAATGTCGGATAGTCCGCTATCAGCAGCTTGGAAACACGGATACATTCCGTGAAATATTTATCATAACTTCCCATTTCATGGTATTTACGCCAAGTAGCCTCACGCAATGTGAAACGTGAGAGAGCCGCACGCACACAGTCGCGGTTGATGGTATTCGAACCGTCCTTCTTATTATAAACCGCTGCGTCACCGATATTCTCTTCCGCCCACAACAAACGTTCCAATACCTTGTCGGCTACTTCGAAGCGAGGCATCCGGGCAGCGTAAGCCTCTTCCGAGGTTTCGTCCAGCGGCTTATCAATCCAAGGCACATCACCAAAACGGTCGATAAGTTCCATATACCAGAATGAATGGAAGAAATATCCGACAGCTTTCCAGTGGTTCTTTTCAGCCTCCGTCATATCAGAAGCATCCACATGCGAGAGCATCAGATTGACACGGCGGATAAAGCTGGAAAAGTCCCATCCATTACCGGAAGTGGCATTGGTCACCGTTTGAAACGCGTATTTATTCTGGCTGCTGGCTCCGCGCTGGTTCAGAAATCCGGCATACACATCTCCCAGATAATGGGAACTGCGACCTACATCAGTAATAGAAGTGGCAATGGTCGTATTGGAGAACATTCCATAACATGGCCACATGAAAGCCTTAAAATTGTCATAGGACCTGAAAGCATTTTCCTGCGTCAAGCTGGTCACAGGATACTTTTCCAGAAAACTATCGTTGCATCCCGACAGCAACATCCCCGTAAGAAGGGTTAAAAACAATAATATCTTTTTCATATTCATGTATCAGATTAGAGTTTATAATGTAACATTTATACCGAATGAAACCGTGCGGAATGCCGGATAGTTCCATTCTATTCTTTCCGGGTCGATTCCCGAAGGCAAAGAGGTGAAAGTAGCCGCGTTTTCAATGCTGACGAACATCTTCATTTGTGAAAGCAAAGTCTGCGACAAGCACTTTTTAGGCAGAGTATAAGACAGGGTAATGTTTTTGATACGGAGATAAGAAGCGTCAGACAGATATCCGTCACTTACACGAAGGTTTGAACCGGAATTGCCACGGTTGCCATACAGGCGGGGATACTTGGCATCCGGGTTGACTGCGGTCCAGTCACCGTTATCCGGATCTTTCGGTCTCCAATAGTCACTCAACCCTTCGAACAAAGGAACAAAGGTATCACCGTTCATCGGGAAAGTCAGAACGTTCGAAATCCAGTAATCACGTTTTCCGGTTCCCTGCAACATTACGTTAAGGTCGAAACCTGCATAGTTGACTCCCAAATTAATGCCGTACTGGTAACGCGGGGTCGTATTGCCAATCACCTTGCGGTCACCCGGGTTATCGAACGTGTTGTCACCGCTTGTAATGACATTGGTGGTGCTTTCATCATCACGGAGGTTCTTGAATTTCACATCACCCGGACGCACGTTATAACCGTTAATCGAGGTCACGCCTTCTTTCAATTTCCAAGATGAAGTATCTTCAAAATCATCCACCGTATAGTAACCATCTGTTACATAGCCCCATATTTCCCCCATCACCTGTCCGGGATAGAAACTGCTTAGCAGCTTGGTGGCTGCGTTATCATCGTACTTGGTTATTTTTGACTTATAGTCAAAGAGATTAAAACCCAGACGGTATCCTACTTTACCGATCTGGTCGCGCCAGTTCAGACTCACTTCCCAACCTTGGGTACGCATGTCGGCCGTATTCTGGTAAGGAGCACTGGCACCTACCACAGCAGGCAACTGTACACCCGGGGCAAGCATGCCGCTAGTATTACGCTGGTACCATTCGAATACACCGTTCAGGCGGTTATTGAACAAGTTCACGTCCAGCCCTACATTGACCGTACCCACTTTTTCCCAGGTAAAATTCTGGCTTACCAATGCCGGCAACGAACTGATGGAAGTAACATACGTATTATCGACAATCCAAGAAGTGGACTTGTTATTGACACTCATGGTCGGAGTAAATGTATATGGATTCACATTCTGGTTACCGATCACACCATACGATGCACGGATTTTCAACCCGTCCAGCCAGTCATGCGTAGATTCCATAAAACTCTCCTGTGCAATCTGCCAGCCAGCCGACACTGAAGGGAAAAAGCCGAAACGGGAACTCTTCGGAAATTTAGAAGATCCGTCATAACGCCCGTTTACTTCCAGCAAATATTTGTCTTGATAGTTATAGTTGACTCTGAAGAAACCACCGCGTACGGCATATTCACTATATGAATCGGTAGTCTTGATAGTTCCGGTTCCGGACCCCATTGCAGGCACATCAATCACAGCTTGATTGTATGAGTAAGCGTCCAACGTTTCCTGATAACTTGATTCCTGGTTAAATCCGGCCATTACCTTAAAATGATGGTGGCCAAAGTTCTTGCTATACGTAGCATATACGTTGATAGCATTATAATTCGTGTATTGCTTATATTTTCTCAGATAATCATCAACGAAAGACTTTGAGCTTCCTCCTTGAATGGTAGTGTAGTCATACTGTCCTGAGTACCAATGATAATCATAAATATTTTTATCGAATGTATATTCAAATACAGCTTCCAGTCCTTTAAGCGGTTTCAAGATGGATTTCAAGAAAATACGCGGGTTGTCATTATTGTTTTTTACCGGATTCGACAGTAGAATCTGGTTTCGCGGAGTAAACAAAGGGAGGTCTTCATCCGCCAAAGTATTGACCGATGCCGGCAGATTCCCTTCAGGATAGTATGAAATCAGACGGGTACTATATACTCCCCCCATTCCTCCGGGTGAAGTTTGCAAACTGTGGGCATAGCTCATTGTCACTTCCTGGGTAAACCAGTCTGTTACATCGGCCGAAATGAAGGTATTGATGTTCATACGTTCAAACTCATCACGGTCGGATATCAATACACCGTCATTCGAAGTATATCCTCCCGAAATACGATAACGGAGTTTGTCCGTACCTCCGGAAGCCGAAATATTATGAGTCATCTGGAAACTGGTTTCCATAAAGTTTTTAAAGAGATCCTTCTCGTTCAGATAATAAGGCACCCCGGATTCATCCATATAGATGCCATCGCCTACCGTCTTGAAAGCAGACGGATTTTTCTGATATTCACCGAGGTACTCCATCCATTTGCTGACACTTGGCGAACCGAGCGACCAATAGGCATCCGAATATCCGCAATCCAGATAAGCTTGCAGATAATCCATCAAAGGCGCCTGCTTAGGCAAGTTGACAGCTGTTCCGAAAGCGAAGTTGTTATTGTAATTCAATGAAAATTTAGAGCTTCCCTTGGGACGCTTGGTAGTGACTACAATTACACCACCGGCAGCACGTGCTCCATAGATAGCCGCAGAAGCAGCGTCCTTCAAAACACTGATGGATTCGATGTCTTCCGGATTCACCATATCAAGGTCACCTTCCACATTATCAATCAGCACCAGTGGCCTGATGGCATTGCCATACGAACCGTCCGAGTTCTTGACACCTACGGAATAGGCGCCACGAATCTGGAAAGACTTACTTGTTCCGGGAGCATTGCCTCCACTAGAGACCTGCAATCCCGGAACAGCTCCTTGAAGAGCGTCAGACACATTCAAAATAGGACGGTCACCCAGTATCTCGTCCATCTTGACCGAAGATACGGCACCGGTCAGATTCGCTTTCTTCTGAGAGCCATAGCCTACCACCACCACTTCTTCCAGCGTCCGGGTATCATCCATCAACACTACCTTGATTGAGTTCTGACCGGTTATCTTAATATTTTGTGTTATATATCCTATATACGAAATGCTGATTACGGCATTGTTCGAAACAGAAAGAGAGAATTTACCATTAATATCGGTAATAGTACCATTGGAAACATTATCCTTTTCTAAAACAGCAGCACCAATGACCGGCTCACCGGCAGCATCGGTTACAGTACCGATAATTTTCCTTACTTGCTGAACAACAGCAACAGACTGGTTCTCTGAAGTCGCTAAAGACGTAGCGAACACATGATTCGGAGAGAATAGACCGGCAGAAATACCAAGTCCTATCAGAACTTAAACATATATAGTTATTCTTTTTATGCAAAAATCACTTTTCAATCCATATTTTGAAAATATTTATTCTAATCATGATATTATTTTACGGTATTTTTAATATAAACACTTGCGTTTATGAAAAATATAATTAACTTTGCCTCCGAAAGTTAAACCTAATACAGGTAGGAAAGTAGAGCTATGAAATAGCAAAGAAACGTAGTATAAAAAAAATAATCTCACACAGGCTCTGTCTTGCTACCCAAAACCTATTAAATTTTAATACTTATGAGAAAATGTTCTCCAATTTCCCCTAACTCCTTTCGGAAAGTCCTGATAGGACTTAGCTTGACAAACCGACCGTAGCAACGTATGACAGCGGCAATATCCTTGTATCTGCCCAATAGAAATATAACATGTAAATTTCATTCTACTCCCGGTTTTCGCTATCTTTGTGCAATGGAAAAGTTCTTTTCCATATTCAAAACATCCTCTCACCCTTAAGAATCAGATATATGACAAAGATTATATCGGCACCCGAGAATACCCTGCATATCAAGAATATGGTCTGCAAGCGCTGCATCATGGTTGTAAAAGAGCAGCTTGAACGGTTGGGCCTGCATCCCGTCTCGGTAGAACTGGGCATAGCCGTACTGCCCGATAAGGTCACGGATGAAACTTGCCTTGCTGTAAAAGCAGCACTTGAACCTCTCGGCTTCGAACTGATGGACGACAAAAAGCTACAAGTGGTTGAACAGGTAAAAGATGCCATCATCGAACTGGCACATTACACTGACAGCAGCTTGAAGGTCAACCTGTCCGACTATCTGGCCGGAAAATTCAACCGGGACTACAGCGTCCTAAGCAAGCTTTTCTCGGAAATCACTCATACCACCATCGAAAAATACCTGATCGCCCAGAAGATAGAGCGTGCCAAGGAATTGCTGGTTTACGGCGAACTCTCCCTGAATGAGATTGCCGACAAGCTGAACTATTCAAGTGCGGCCTATCTCAGTGCCCAGTTCAAGCGTATCACCGGATTGACGCCCGGTTACTTCAAAAAGCTAAAAGAAAACAAGCGCAAACCGCTCGATGAAGTATAAGTGTACCGGACGGGTGACTAAAACATAATCTTATAAATTAAATCCCAAATTCCATAATCACCGTAAAACTTCCCCGCCTTATCTTTGTTTCCGAATAAAAGATCTAGTTTTACACATGATGGAAAATAAGAATATCACTCAAGAAAGTTTTCCCATACTGGGCATGAGCTGTGCTTCCTGCGCAGCGCGGGTAGATAAGGCGCTGAATCACCAACCGGGTGTCAGCAAGGCCGCCGTGAACTATGCATCAGGCATGGCAACAGTGGAATACGATCCCTCACAATGTTCTCCCGAGGCCTTGAAACAAGCAGTGCAGGCTGCAGGATACGACCTGTTGATTCAACAAGGCCGGAATACGCTTGAAGAAGCCGAACAAGCGCACGACAAAAAATATCGCGCGCTCAAATTCCGCACGACATGGGCCATCATCCTGTCCGTACCGATTGTCATCATCGGCATGTTCTTCATGGATATGCCATACGCCAACCTGATCATGTGGGCACTTTCCACCCCTATCATCTTTGGGTTGGGCAGGAGTTTCTTCGTCAGCGCCTGGAAACAACTGGAACATGGCAGTGCCAATATGGATACATTGGTAGCAAACAGTACCGGCATCGCTTATCTGTTCAGCCTGTTCAATATGCTCTTCCCGGAATTCTGGCTGTCAAGGGGCATCCATCCTCATGTCTATTTCGAAGCGGCCAGCGTCATTATAGCCTTTATCCTGTTAGGACGGCTTCTGGAAGAAAAGGCAAAAGGCAACACTTCGTCCGCCATCAAGAAGCTGATGGGCCTGCAACCTAAAAACGTGACCGTCATCACTCCTACAGGTGAACAACAGGAAATATCCATCGAACAGATCCGACCCGGAGACCTTCTTTTAGTAAAGCCCGGTGAGCGCATCGCCGTAGATGGTAGCGTTACAGAAGGCGAATCATTTGTAGATGAAAGCATGCTGAGCGGTGAACCGATAGCCGTATCCAAGTACAAAGGCACCAAAGTATTTGCCGGTACCATCAATCAGCAAGGAAGTTTCCGCTTCCGGGCCGAAAAAGTAGGAACCGATACGCTGCTGGCTAAAATCATACACATGGTACAAGATGCACAAGGCAGCAAAGCACCCGTGCAGCAGTTAGTTGACAAGATCGCAGGCATTTTCGTTCCCGTCATTATCGGTATCGCCATAGTATCTTTCATTGCGTGGATGCTGCTGGATGGAGAAAACGGCTTCACGCACGGCCTGCTGGCTTTAGTCACCGTATTAATCATCGCCTGCCCGTGCGCCCTGGGACTGGCAACTCCAACCGCCATCATGGTAGGAATAGGCAAAGGAGCCGAAAGAGGAATTCTGATAAAAGACGCGGAAAGCCTGGAAATTGCCAAGAAGATAGACACGGTTGTCCTGGACAAGACCGGCACTGTGACTGAAGGCAAACCGGCAGTCAGTGACTTAATATGGAATGACCGGACAGAAAGAGCAGAAAGCATTTTCTACAGCCTGGAGAAACTGTCGGAACATCCGCTTGCCGAAGCCATTGCAGGTTATTTCAAAGATGTCCGGTTTACGGAAATTGAACACTTTGACAGTATCACCGGAAAAGGCGTGAAGGGACAGGTGGAAGACAAGACCTACTATGCCGGCAACCGCAAGTTGTTGGAAGAAAACCGGATAAGTATCAGTCCAGCCCTGTCCGCTGAAGCCGCCCGCTTGACGGCGGAAGCACAAACCGTCATCTGGTTTGCCGACGACACCGCTGCTTTGGCAATAGCTGCCATCACAGACCGGATCAAGCCAACTTCCATACAGGCTGTGGCAGAGTTGCGCGCCGCCGGCATTGAAGTATATATGCTGACCGGAGACAACGAAGCTACCGCCGGAGAGATTGCCCGCCAGGCAGGAATCACGCATTATAAAGCCGGAGTGTTGCCACAGGACAAAGCCGCCTTTATCAGCCAACTGCAGAAAGAAGGCAAAAAGGTAGCTATGGCAGGCGACGGCATCAATGACAGCGCAGCCCTTGCCCAAGCAGACTTGAGCATTGCCATGGGAGGTGGAAGCGACATTGCCATGGATGTTGCCAAGATGACCATCATCTCTTCCGACCTGACAAAAATACCGGAAGCCCTCAAGTTGTCCCGACTGACCGTACGTACTATCCGCCAGAATCTCTTCTGGGCATTTATCTACAATCTGATCGGTGTGCCTATCGCCGCAGGTATTCTCTATCCCATCAACGGTTTTCTGCTGAATCCGATGATAGCCGGCGCGGCAATGGCATTCAGCAGCGTCAGCGTAGTGAGTAACAGCTTACGGCTGAAAAGAAAGAAAAACTTTGTTCGCAGCCTATGAATATCCGTTCGCAGGGCGTGAATATATATTCGCAGCTTGCGGATATCCGTTCGCAAGCTGTGAACAGAGTTTTCTCTTAACTCAATAAGCTTTTAGTCCTAACTCGGGAAGCTTTTTCTTCAGCTTACGTAAACTTTCCTGAAACATTTATCCCGCAAGACATACACATCCTGTGTCATCAAAAAATAACCGTCCTTCTCTTGGTATGCCTTCCGATTAATTTCTTTATCTTTGCCCGAAAAGAATCTATAACACCTTATATAATATGGCAACATACAAAAGAATCTTATTAAAACTCAGCGGCGAAAGCCTGATGGGAGAGAAGCAATACGGTATAGACGAAAAACGTCTGGCCGAATATGCAGCGCAGATCAAGGAAATCCATGAACTGGGAGTGCAAATAGGAATCGTGATTGGCGGCGGGAACATCTTCCGTGGGCTGAGCGGCGCCAACAAAGGCTTTGACCGTGTGAAAGGCGACCAGATGGGCATGCTGGCTACAGTCATCAACAGTCTTGCGCTCAGTTCCGCTTTGGTAGCCGCCGGAGTGAAGGCCCGCGTATTGACCGCAGTCCGCATGGAACCGATCGGGGAATTCTACAACAAATGGAAAGCCATTGAATGCATGGAAGCAGGCGAAGTAGTCATCATGTCCGCCGGAACAGGTAACCCGTTCTTTACGACTGATACAGGTTCCAGCCTGCGTGGCATTGAAATAGAAGCAGACGTCATGTTGAAAGGTACCCGGGTGGACGGTATCTATACCGCCGATCCCGAAAAGGACCCGACTGCCACGAAGTTCCACGACATCACTTATGACGAAGTGCTGAAACGCGGACTGAAAGTAATGGATCTCACCGCCACATGCATGTGCAAAGAAAACAACCTGCCCATTATCGTATTTGATATGGACACGGTAGGCAACTTGAAGAAAGTGATGCTAGGCGAAGAAATCGGCACATTGGTACACAATTAATACCGAGAAAGACAAGCGCGTTATTGCAGAAAATCAAAAAATGCGCTACTTTTGCTTTCAATTCAATTATAAATCAAAGCAATTCCAAAACAAAGAAATATGAAAGACGTAAAAGACATCTTAGACGAAGCGCAAGAGAAAATGGACATGGCCGTTATGTATCTCGAAGAAGCATTGGTCCATATCCGTGCCGGAAAAGCTGACGTCCGTTTATTGGATGGTATCCGTGTGGATTCTTATGGAAGCATGGTGCCCATCAATAATGTGGCAGCTGTCACTACTCCGGACGCACGCAGCATTGCCATCAAACCGTGGGACAAAAGCATGTTCCGCGTCATTGAAAAAGCAATCATCGACTCGCCTCTCGGAATCATGCCCGAAAATAATGGTGAGATTATCCGCATCGGCATCCCGCCGTTGACCGAAGAACGCCGTAAACAACTCGCCAAACAGTGTAAAGGTGAAGGAGAAACAGCCAAAGTCAGTGTGCGCAATGCACGCCGCGACGCGATTGATGCCCTGAAGAAATCCGTGAAGGATGGTCTGGCAGAAGATGCACAAAAAAGCGGTGAAGAGAAACTGCAGAAAATCCACGATAAGTATATCAAGCAAATCGATGATATGCTGGCTGCAAAGGACAAAGAAATTATGACCGTATAAATCAAATTGATAGTTAATAAGCGATAGTTGGCAGTTGACATGCGTAAAAACAATCACCTGCCAACTATCGCCTGTCAACCATCACCTATCAACCAATAATCACATTGAAAGGACTGGTAATAAAAAATACAGGAAGTTGGTATCTGGTAAAGACTGACGAAGGAAACTACGTTGAATGCAAAATCAAAGGTAATTTCCGGCTGAAAGGCATCCGGAGCACAAACCCGGTAGCCGTAGGCGATCATGTACAAATCATCATGAACCAGGAAGGCACTGCCTTTATCAGCGAAATAGAAGACCGGAAGAACTATATCATCCGCAGAGCATCCAATTTATCCAAACAATCGCATATCCTTGCCGCCAATCTTGATCAATGCATACTGGTGGTAACTGTAAACTTCCCCGAAACTTCCACAACGTTTATTGACCGTTTTCTTGCTTCCGCCGAAGCTTACCGAATCCCGGTAAAACTGATCTTCAACAAGGTAGATGCCTATAATAAAGAGGAACTTCATTATTTGGACGGGCTGATCAATCTATATACCACAATCGGATACCCCTGCCTCAAAGTATCTGCCCTTCAAGGAGAAGGCATTGAAGCGGTAATAGAAGAACTAAAAGGAAAAACGACTCTTTTTTCCGGACATTCCGGTGTAGGAAAATCGACTCTCATCAATGCCATCTTACCGGATCTGGATATCAAGACCGGTGAAATATCCGCCTACCACAACAAAGGAATGCATACGACCACTTTCTCTGAAATGTTCCCCGTTTCGGGAAACGGCTATATCATTGACACACCGGGAATAAAAGGATTCGGGACTTTTGATATGGAGGAAGAAGAGATCGGACATTACTTCCCGGAAATATTCAAAACATCTGCCGACTGCCGTTACAGCAATTGCACCCATCGCAAGGAACCCGGATGCGCTGTACGCAAAGCCGTAGAGGAGCATTACATCAGCGAATCCCGCTACACGTCCTATCTGGGAATGTTGGAAGATAAAGAAGAAGGGAAATACCGCGCAGCTTATTAACCGTCCGGACTTTATCACTTTTTTTAACCTTTCCGATTTTAAACCTTTCTATTCTCCTTTTGTCCAAGACCTAAGGCTGAATTTATACTACTAATACTACAACATGAATAAAAAAGTGAAATGGGGCATCATCCTAGTCATTGGTGCCGGACTGATAGGGGGAGGCATATACTCCCGACTTCCCAAAGAGAATGAAGAGTTGGCGGCTGCCGACAAGGTGATGAGCAGACAACGCGGTGGCAAGAAAATACTGAATGTAAACGCCAAAATCATAAAGCCGCAATTATTGAAAGATGAAATCCAAATCAGCGGCAGCCTGCTGCCGGATGAAGAGGTGGACCTCTCGTTCGAGACTTCAGGCAAAATCATCGAAATAAATTTTGAGGAAGGCAGCTTTGTCAAGAAAGGACAACTGCTGGCAAAAGTAAACGACCGCCCTTTACAAGCGCAACTTCAAAGACTGGTATCCCAATTGAAATTGGCAGAGGACCGTGTATTCCGCCAAAATGCGTTGCTGGAAAGAGATGCGGTCAGCAAGGAAGCGTACGAGCAGGTAAAGACTGACCTTGCCACCTTGAATGCCGACATAGAATTGATAAAAGCCAATATTCTGCAAACAGAACTGCGCGCACCGTTCGACGGTGTCATCGGTTTGCGCCAAGTCAGCGCCGGAACCTATGCGTCCCCCACTACCATCGTCGCCAAACTGACCAAGATATCTCCTTTAAAAGTTGAGTTCGCCGTCCCCGAACGATATGCCAACGATGTAAAAACCGGTGCAGGACTGGAGTTCACCCTTGAAGGGAAATTAAACGCCTTCCATGCTACAGTCTATGCACGCGAATCCAAAATAGACCCTACTACCCATACACTGACCATCCGTGCGCTCTATCCCAATGCCAATGGAGCCGTACTGCCCGGACGCTACGCCAACATCAAGCTGAACAAAAACGAAATAAAAGACGCCATTGCAGTGCCATCCGAAGCAATAATACCGGAAATGGGCAAGGACAAGATTTTTCTTTATAAATCGGGTAAGGCAGAGCCGGTAGAGGTTACTACCGGTATCCGTACCGAAGCTGAAGTGCAAATACTTCAAGGCTTAAATATAGGAGATACAATCATCACTTCGGGAACTTTGCAACTCCGTACGGGATTGCCGATCACATTGGACGAGATTAATTAATAATTATGAATTATCAACATGAATATATCCGAATTAAGTATACGCCGACCGGTACTCTCCACTGTACTGACGCTGATTATCCTGCTGTTTGGTTTCATCGGGTACAATTACCTCGGTGTCCGGGAATATCCATCGGTGGATAATCCCATCATCTCAGTATCCTGTTCCTATCCCGGTGCCAATGCAGATGTTATAGAGAACCAGATTACCGAGCCTCTGGAGCAGAACATCAACGGTATTCCGGGCATCCGTTCGCTCTCCAGTGTCAGCCAGCAGGGGCAAAGCCGTATCACAGTAGAATTTGAACTTTCCGTTGACCTGGAAACGGCAGCCAATGACGTACGCGACAAAGTTTCACGCGCCCAACGTTACCTTCCCCGCGACTGCGACCCTCCTACCGTATCTAAAGCTGATGCAGACGCTACCCCTATCCTCATGGTCGCCCTTCAAAGTGACAAGCGCTCCCTTCTGGAACTAAGCGAGATAGCCGACCTTACCGTAAAGGAGCAACTCCAGACCATCTCCGATGTCAGCAGTGTCAGTATTTGGGGAGAAAAGCGGTACTCCATGCGGCTTTGGCTGGATCCCGTCAAGATGTCCGGTTACGGTATTACCCCCATGGACGTAAAGAATGCCGTAGATAATGAAAATGTAGAACTCCCTTCCGGAAGTATCGAAGGGAATACAACCGAACTTACCATACGTACGCTAGGTTTGATGCATACAGCAGAGGAATTCAACAACCTGATTCTGAAAGAAGACGGTAACCGTATCGTCCGTTTCAGCGATATCGGACGTGCAGAGGTAGGCCCCGCCGACATTAAAAGTTACATGAAAATGAATGGCGTGCCCATGGTCGGTATAGTGGTCATCCCACAGCCCGGCGCCAACCACATCGAAATAGCCAATGCCGTGTACGACCGCATGGAGAAGATGCAAAAAGACCTCCCCGACGATGTGCACTACAATTATGGGTTTGATAACACCAAGTTCATCCGTGCTTCCATCGACGAAGTGAAACAGACTGTATATGAGGCGTTCGTATTGGTTATCATCATCATCTTCCTCTTCCTGCGCGACTGGCGCGTAACGCTTGTGCCTTGTATCGTAATCCCGGTTTCACTGATTGGCGCATTCTTTGTGATGTATCTGGCAGGCTTCTCCATCAATGTCCTTTCCATGCTCGCCGTAGTACTGGCAGTAGGCCTGGTGGTAGATGACGCTATCGTAATGACGGAGAATATCTATGTACGCATCGAGAAAGGAATGCCTCCTAAAGAAGCCGGAATCGAAGGAGCCAAGGAAATTTTCTTTGCCGTAATCTCCACTACCATCACGCTGGTGGCCGTATTCTTCCCCATCGTGTTCATGGAAGGCACCACCGGACGACTGTTCCGCGAATTCAGTCTGGTAGTCTCAGGATCGGTCATCATCTCTTCTTTCGCCGCATTGACATTCACTCCGATGCTCGCTACCAAGTTGCTGATCAAGAGAGAAAGACAAAGCTGGTTCTACCGCAAGACCGAACCGTTCTTCGAAGGGATGAACCGCATATACAGCCGCTCGCTGGCCACTTTCTTGAAACACCGCTGGATTGCCTTACCTTTTACGGCAGTGACTATCGCACTTATCGGATACCTGTGGAACACTATTCCTGCCGAAATGGCGCCTTTGGAAGACCGTTCGCAAATCAGCATCAATACGATGGGAGCTGAAGGAGTCACCTACGAATACATCCGTGACTACACGGAAGACATCAACCAGCTGGTAGATTCCATTATTCCGGACGCCGAGGCCGTCACCGCCCGTGTATCCAGCGGTAGCGGTAATGTACGCATCACCTTAAAAGACATGAAAGAGCGTGACTACACGCAGATGGAAGTTGCCGAAAAGCTGTCAAAAGCAGTACAGAAGAAGACAATGGCACGTTCCTTCGTCCAGCAGTCTTCTTCCTTTGGAGGACGTCGTGGAGGAATGCCCGTACAATATGTATTGCAGGCGACCAACCTTGAGAAACTGCAAGAAATATTGCCCAAGTTCATGACCAAGGTCTATGAAAGCCCGATATTCCAGATGGCGGACGTCAATCTGAAATTCAGTAAGCCCGAAGCCCGTATCAACATCAACCGTGACAAGGCAAGCATCATGGGAATCAGTACCAAAAATATCGCCCAAACTTTACAATACGGATTAAGCGGCCAGCGCATGGGGTATTTCTACATGAACGGAAAACAATACGAGATATTGGGAGAAATCAACCGCCAACAGCGTAACAAGCCTGCCGATCTGAAAGGGATTTATATCCGTAGCGACAAAGGAGACATGGTCCAGTTGGATAACCTCATTGAACTGACCGGCGGTATCGCTCCTCCGAAATTATACCGCTACAACCGTTTTGTTTCCGCCACTATCTCTGCCGGACTTGCCGACGGAAAAACAATCGGACAGGGTCTGGATGAAATGGACAAGATCGCCAAAGAAACATTGGACGACACGTTCCGTACGGCCCTTACCGGTGACTCCAAAGAGTATCGTGAAAGTTCTTCCAGCCTTATGTTTGCCTTTATCCTGGCTATCGTACTGATCTACCTGATTCTTGCCGCCCAGTTCGAAAGTTTCAAGGACCCGTTGATTATCATGCTGACAGTACCGCTCGCCATTGCCGGTGCCTTGATTTTCATGTATTTCAGCAACATCACCATGAACATCTTCAGCCAGATAGGGATTATCATGTTGATCGGGCTGGTGGCAAAGAACGGTATCCTTATCGTGGAATTCGCCAACCAAAAGCAGGAAGTGGGCGAAGACAAAATGCAGGCCATCAAAGATGCCTCCCTGCAACGCCTGCGCCCTATCCTGATGACCAGCGCCTCTACCATATTGGGATTGCTTCCATTGGCATTCGCTACCGGTGAAGGCTGCAACCAACGTATCGCCATGGGTACAGCCGTTGTGGGCGGAATGCTCGTATCCACCCTGCTGACGATGTACATCGTCCCTGCCATTTACAGCTATGTATCTACCAATCGAAGTAAACTGAAAACAGCATGAAACGTACAACTTTATTTTTGATAGCCATTACTTGTACCGTGCTTGCCCTGCAAGCACAGCCGGCACCCGTTTATACCTTAAAGTCTTGCCTGGAGCAGGGACTGCTGAACAACTACTCCTTACGCATTGCACGCAACGAGGAACAAGTCAGCAGGAACAATGCTACGCTGGGCAACGCCGGCTATCTGCCTACCCTTGACCTTTCTGCCGGTTACAAGGGAACACTGAACGACACTGAAACCAAAATCCGGGCTACCGGCGAAACCACCAAAGACCATGGTGTATTTGACCAGACCATGGATGCGGGTATCAACTTGAACTGGACTATCTTTGACGGTTTCAACATTACCGCCAATTACCAGAAACTGAAAGAGCTGGAACGCCAGGGTGAGACCAATACCCGTATTGCCATCGAAGACTTGGTAGCCAATATTGCGGCGGAATATTATAATTTCGTACAACAGAAAATCCGCTTGAAGAATTTCCGTTATGCTGTATCTCTGTCCAAGGAACGGTTGCGCATAGTGGAAGAACGTTATCATATAGGCAACTTTTCACGACTGGACTACCAGCAGGCTAAAGTTGACTTCAATGCAGACAGCGCCCAATACATGAAACAACAGGAGCTTCTGCACACCTCCCGGATTGAGTTGAACGAATTAATGGCAAACAAAGATGTAGATGAATTATTCATTATCCAGGACAGCCTCATCAGTATAGACAAGATCCTGAATTTCGATGAATTGTGGAACGCTACCTTGGCAATCAATGCTTCTCTGCTGCAATCAGAACAGAACCAGACATTGGCTCGCCTGGATTACAAAAAAGTGTGTTCCCGTGATTATCCGTATTTAAAACTGAACGGAGGATACGGCTATACCCTTAACAAATATGACATATCCGCCAACAGCCGCCGCAGCAACCTCGGACTGAACGTCGGAGTGACCGTAGGCTTCAATCTCTTCGACGGTAACCGCCGCCGCGAGCGCCGCAATGCCAGCATTGCCGTACAAAACGCCCGCCTGGAACGTGAACAAGTAGAGCAAACCTTGCGTGCCGACCTCAGCAACCTATGGCAGGCTTACCAGAACAATCTGCAGATGCTGAATCTGGAACGCCAGAATCTCATCGCCGCCAAAGAAAATCACGAGATAGCCATGGAACGTTATATGCTTGGAAACCTTTCCGGCATTGAAATGCGCGAAGCCCAAAAGAGTCTGCTGGATGCAGAGGAGCGTATCCTCTCTGCAGAGTATGATACTAAACTCTGCGAAATATCTCTGCTACAAATCAGCGGAAAAGTAATGCAATATTTAGAATAAACAGGCTTGTTCACTTTATTCTGTCTTCGGTTTGCACTATCTTTAGAGAAGAGAGGCTGTACCTTAACATAACTTTTTCATGCAAGCATGAAAGTTCTGTCTTCGGTTTGCACTATCTTTGCAGCCAATTATCAGAATTGAGACAGAATGGGATTATTCATCAGAAAACCTTTTGAAGCCCTCCAGGCAGAAGCGAACGCCTCCGGGGAAAAGACACTGAAACGCGTGCTCGGCCCTTGGAGCCTCGTTGCTCTGGGTGTGGGCGTCATCATTGGAGCAGGGTTATTTTCAATCACCGGAACAGTAGCAGCGGGATATACAGGTCCTGCCATCACCTTATCATTTGCCATCGCCGCATTGGGATGCTGTTTCGCAGGGCTCTGCTATGCAGAGTTCGCCTCCATGATTCCGGTGGCCGGCAGTGCATACACGTACTCATACGCCACCATGGGCGAACTCATTGCCTGGATCATAGGTTGGGATTTAGTATTGGAATATACAGTAGCCGCCACTACGGTCAGTATCAGCTGGAGCAGGTATCTCGTCGTTTTCCTGGAAGGACTGAATATCCATCTGCCCCAAGCACTCACAGCCTGCCCCTGGGACGGCGGCATTGTGAATATTCCTGCTTTCTTCATCGTAGTTCTCATGAGTCTCTTCCTCATGCGCGGCACAGAAGGCAGTTCTATTTTCAATGGTCTCGTAGTCTTTTTGAAAGTATCCGTCATATTGATATTCGTTGTATTGGGATGGCAATATATCAATACGGACAACTATACCCCTTATATTCCGACCAACACTGGCGTCTTGGGAGAATACGGACTCTCCGGCATTCTGCGGGGAGCGGCAATCGTATTCTTCGCTTTCCTGGGATTCGATGCCGTAAGTACCGCCGCACAGGAAACCAAGAACCCGAAGCGGAACATGCCCATCGGCATCTTGGTATCCTTATTGGTCTGTACGGTACTATATATGGTCTTTGCCCATGTCATGACGGGGGTTACACATTACACCTCTTTCAGCGGACAACAAGGCATTGCCCCTGTAGCCATCGCCATCGAGCACATGGGGCAGGCAAATGCGGCAGGCGTAATCCAGCCTGACTATCCCTGGTTAAACCGTGCCATCGTACTGGCCATCCTGTTCGGTTACTGTTCTGTCATCATGGTAACTCTATTGGGGCAGAGCCGCGTATTTCTCAGCATGAGCCACGACGGGCTGCTGCCTCCGTTCTTCTCACATATCAATGAAAAGTTCCGCACCCCGGCACGCAGCAACTTTCTGTTCATGATCATAGTAGGTCTGCTGGCGGCTTTTGTTCCTGCACGGCTGGCGGGAGAAATGACAAGTATAGGCACCCTCATGGCTTTTACACTTGTGTGTGCAGCCGTATTGGTAGTCCGCAGGACCATGCCCGACGTACCCCGTTCATTCAAGACTCCTCTGGTACCGCTAATCCCCATATCAGGGATTCTCACTTGCCTCTGCATGATGCTCTTCCTGCCTGCCGACACATGGATACGCCTCGTCCTGTGGATGCTTATCGGTTTGGATATATATGTAGCCTATGGCATGAAACACAGCAAGCTGGAACATGGCGGCAATAACCGCCGGGGACAACCGGCACTGAACATGATCGGGCTTACGCTTGCTATCCTCTGCGTGATCACGGGATTGTGGCACCAGCAAACCGTAGGATGGAATGAAAGCAAAACACTGCTGATTATTTCGTTTGTTTTTGCTTTTACCCACTGCACCTATTACATGTGGAGGATGTGGAGAAAGTAATTATCCCAAAATTTCCTCCCATAAGGAACAAATATTCCCCCTGGTCATCCTAGTTTTTCGCTACTTTTGTTCGTAAAAAGTAATACTAAACATGTACATATTATGAAGCGAACTATTTTAATTTGTGCTTTCCTTGCTTGCCTGGCAGGAGCCAAAGCCCAGGAAACAACTACCTACAAAGAGAAGCGACCGTACAAAAGTTGGGTAAAGATGGCGCCTAAACTGGAAGACGCTTTCTTCCAAACTCCGGAGGCTGTCCGCATAGCCGACAACGTACTGCTGTACCAACAGACTACCGGAGGCTGGCCGAAGAATATTTATATGCCTGCCGAACTGAGCCAGCAAGAACTGGAAGACGTACTGCACGCCAAGGACGATGTCAACGCAAGTACCATCGACAATGGTGCCACAAGTACGGAAATCCGCTACCTGTCCCGCATCTACCTTGCCACACAGATAGACAAATACAAAGATGCCGCTCTCAACGGTATCCTATATATTCTGAACTCCCAATACCCCAACGGTGGTTTCCCACAGTTCTGGCCTCGTCCTAAAGGTTACTATACGCACATTACCTATAATGACAATGCCATGGTAAACGTGTTGAAGTTGCTAAAAGAGGTTTATGAAAAAAAGGCTCCTTATACGTATGTACCGGACAGCATCTGCCAAAAGGCACGTACGGCCTTCGACAAAGGGATAGAGTGCATCCTTAAAACACAGGTACGTCAAAACGGCAAACTTACCGTATGGTGTGCCCAGCACGATGAGCACACGCTTGCACCTGCCAAGGCACGTGCCTACGAACTGCCCTCATTAAGTGGTGCCGAATCGGACAACATTGTCTTGTTACTGATGTCAATCCCTGCCCCTTCACCGGAGATTATCGCTTCTGTCGAAGCGGCCGTGGAGTGGTTCAAAGCCAACAAAATCACCGGCATCATGCGAGAAGACTTCACAAACAGTGACGGCAAGAAGGATTATCGCATGGTTCCCTGCCCTCAAGACGATTATCCTTGTCCTACATTATGGGCACGCTTCTATACATTAGAAGATAACCGTCCCTTCTTCTGCGACCGCGACGGAGTGAAAAAATATGATATCTCTGAAATTGGTTACGAACGCCGGAACGGTTACAGCTGGTACAACAGCGACGGACTGAAAGTGATCAAGAAGTACGAACAGTGGAAGAAGAAATTGAGCAAATAATAAATTAGCGGCTTTGCCGCTAATTTTATTTTCATTTATCCCATCACCCACCTGGTCTTCTTGCCGAAACAACGATACGCCATCGACACTATAAACCAAGAGATGCCAAAAGCGACAACAGCCGCGCATGGAATCTGCAGGCAAATGGGGACTTGGAGTTCCCGCATCAGCACCACACTGGGTCCGGTAAAGAAATAATGTATCATATAAACACCAAACCCGCAAAGAGTCAGGTTTGCCAATGCCTTCCTGATCCGTTCCGAACGGAAATCAATCCGTTTGCAAAGCATGAACACAGGAACAGTCATCATGACCACATTCAAGGAACAATAGGTAAAGAACAGCTCCAACATCTCATCTGTATATTCCGGCAGGGCAGTCATGTGGCGGAAACCGAAGAATGTCACCGCATAACCCACCGCAAACATAGGGATTCCAATCCCTAAAAGCCGTCCGGTTGACCAATCATGGTTCCTCAAGTAATGCCCCAACAGCAGGTAGCCGTTAAATCCGGCAAAGTAATACAGCATACCGAATGAATTCCAAGAACATGTACCCCATAGATATGGAGCAGCAAACTCATTGTAATAAGGTAACAGCAACGTCACTCCCCAAGCCGCAAGAAACCATAGCTTGGCACGTTCCGAAGCCTTCTCTACCCATGCGGAAAATATAGGAAGATAAAGATAAAGCCCTATCAACAAGTAGATATACCACATGTGCACATCCAACAGCGAGAAATTAAAAGGCATTTCGGCGATATAGCCCATACTCACCGCCAACGACTGCCGCATCACCTCTTCTCCCGAATAAGGGAAGAAATCAAGAATCACCCGCGGCTCCACTCCCAACAATCCCGTTATCCAGGGAAACAGGTTGTAGAGTACAGACCAAATAAGAAAAGGAAAGAATACACGGGGAATGCGCTTCTTATAGAAAGCCGAAGCCTCTCCTTTCACCGGCAGCAACAATGCCCCGGTAATCATAACGAAAAGTGGTACGCAAGGACGAAGCGCCGCCCCATAGACCGCTCCCCAGAACTTGATATCCACGATATCCGGTGAGGTGCCCGGATAAAAATTAAAAGGATCTGTACAATGGCAGCATACCACGGTGAACATGGCAACGAGCCGGACCACATCCAGCCAAACAACATGCTGTCCCGGGTTCTGTCGTGAGAGTGTTTGTCCCATATCATTCAGATTAATTATAATTAGCCCAACAAAGATAGGGATAAAAACGGGAATGAGAGTAAATGAATGCGAGAAAAGACCCAAACAACCGGCTTCCCCATTGGCAGAAATAAAAAAAGCCGTTCACGGAAGTTTCCGGAACGGCTCATTCTGCATGGACTGCAATACTATTTATATACAGGTTTATTTAGCACAATTCCAAGGCTTTAACTGCTTGAAGAAATCATTGCCTTTATCATCTACCAAAATAAATGCAGGGAAATCCTCTACCTCAATCTTCCAGATAGCCTCCATACCGAGTTCCGGATATTCCACACATTCAATGCTCTTGATGTTATTCTGTGCCAGGATGGCGGCAGGACCACCGATAGAACCGAGGTAGAAACCGCCATATTTCTTACAAGCATCCGTAACCTGTTGGCTACGATTGCCCTTGGCGAGCATAATCATGCTGCCTCCATGGCTCTGGAACAAATCAACGTACGGATCCATACGTCCGGCGGTAGTGGGCCCCATAGAACCGCAAGCCATACCTTGAGGAGTTTTGGCAGGACCGGCATAATAGATAGGATGATCCTTGATATATTGTGGCAGGTCCTCACCACGGTCCAGACGTTCTTTCAATTTGGCATGTGCGATGTCACGGCCTACAATAATGGTTCCATTCAATGACAAGCGGGTAGCTACCGGATATTTGGTCAATTCTTTCAAGATATCAGCCATCGGTTGGTTCAAGTCAATCTTGACAACATCACCTTCACCTGCCTGGCGGAGTTCAGCCGGAATCAGTTCGCCCGGGTTATTGTCCAATTTTTCAATCCAGATACCCTCTTTGTTGATTTTGCATTTGATATTACGGTCTGCAGAACAGGAAACGCCCAAACCTACAGGACAAGAAGCGCCATGACGGGGTAAACGGATGATACGTATGTCGTGGGCCAAGTACTTACCACCAAACTGAGCACCGAGGCCAATCTTATGCGCTTCTGCCAGCACTTCCTTCTCCAGCTCAATATCGCGGAAAGCACGGCCATATTCATTACCAGTAGTAGGCAGGTTATCGTAGAAATGGGTAGAAGCCAGCTTCACGGTCAACAGGTTCTTCTCGGCAGATGTACCGCCGATAACGAATGCAATATGATAAGGAGGACAGGCAGCCGTACCCAAAGTCTTCATCTTTTCGACAAGGAAAGGAACAAGAGTGCCGGGATTCAGGATGGCCTTGGTTTCCTGGTAAAGATAAGTCTTGTTGGCCGATCCGCCACCTTTAGTCACGCAAAGGAATTCATACTCCATGCCTTCAGTAGCTTCGATATCAATCTGGGCCGGAAGGTTACATTTAGTATTCACCTCATCATACATAGTAAGAGGGGCATTCTGGGAGTAGCGCAGGTTCTCTTCAGTATATGTTTTGTAAACACCCAACGAGAGAGCTTCCTCATCACAATAGCCCGTCCACACCTGCTGTCCTTTTTCGCCGTGGATAATGGCAGTACCGGTATCTTGACAGAAAGGAAGAACACCTTTGCACGCCACTTCGGCGTTACGCAGGAAGGTCAGCGCCACGTATTTGTCGTTTTCACTTGCCTCCGGGTCACTCAGAATCTTAGCAACCTGTTCGTTGTGTGCACGGCGCAGCATAAACGAAACATCACGGAAAGCCGCATTTGCCATAGCGGTCAAACCCTCTTTCTCAATCTTCAGAATAGGTTTTCCCTCAAACTCGCTTACCGACACGTAATCTTTCGTAAGCAGATAATACTCAGTAGTATCTTTCCCCTTCTCAAACATGGGCTGATACTTAAACGGAGGTGTTGTTGCCATAATTACTCGTTTATTTAATGTTTAAAAGTGATTCGTAGAGCAAAGGTAAGAAGTATTATTGAAATATTTCTTTAATTAGGGCAAAAATGATGCCGGAATACCGCACAAACCATGAGATATCACTGCACTGCCCGCATGCGCTGTATCAATTCGTCACCCAACGCCGTCTTTACTTCTATATGCTTCAGAACCGCCGTCACAAAAGGATTGCTTTCAAAATCACCGCGAACCTGCTCAAAGTCGAGCTCCTTCTCCAGACGCGAGCCATCGGCACCAAAGCCTGTCATGGAAGCCAGCGAGAATTCTTTCTTGGCATCTTCGTATACCATACGGTCCAAACCTACAACAGCTTCCTTCCACTTCTCCACAATGCGAATAATGTCATCTGCCGTTATATTCTCCGGATTGATACCATAGAATTCTTCCAGCTTCTCATAAGCCCATGTCCATTCGTAAGTATAGTAATTACCATGCATCTTTGCAAATTCCGCATTGATATACTTCAAGCGGTTTACCGTTCCCGATTCTATGCCGTCAATCAATGCGTCTATTTCACTTTTGGGAGCAATCAAGCCGGAAATGTCCACCCATTCACCGCTTCCGATGCCCGTGTCCGGTTTCAAGCGGGTACGTATTTCCTCATTGCTCCGGAAACTGATGCCCTCCAGGCGCTTGATGACAGAGTTACCAAGGAATTTATGGATCGCTATTTCATAGAAGCGAATACCTTTCACCAATGCCGAGTTACGGATTTTAGCACTATGGAAAGAATAAATATCAGAAAGTTCACCGGAAGCATGGCGCAAGTTCTTGAGCGTCTCACGTCCCTTGAACATCTTCTGTACAGTATAGGGACTAAGCAAATTGTAGTTGATATAGTCCAGTTTGTTGGTATCGGTACGTCCATCGCGTTTAGGCCACTTTTGCGCGTCACGGATAGTCCCTACACTACGCAGGTTGACACCCGGCACAAGATAGGTCGTATTGTTTTGCTCTATCAGATACGAAAAGGGCAGGTTGGAAGTATCGGAATGATTGACGTGGCGCCCCATCACCAGTGAAAAGGCCCCTACCCGCGCAGGCCACAAAATATATGAATCGGAAGTGGTCTTGGCTCCCCGTTCCAAAGTACCCTGGTGAATCGGTCCCAACTTATACATGTGGTTGCTCTGGTTAGACCCCGAACCGGCATTCATAAACGAGAACATACCGGCTATCAGCAAGGTGGACTTATGGTGGGTCACCGTAAACGGTCCGGCAAAAATGGCGCAAGCCTCCCCGTTCTCTCCCTGGCAATTACTGAAAAACAAGGAGTCAGAGGCCGAATAATTATGTCCCAACTTACACGCCTGTCCTATGAAACAACGGCTTAGCATGGCGCCATCATCCACATGCGAACCGGAAGAAATTATAAAATCATCACAAATTACCCCGTGCCCAATGTGCACCGGAGCCATTTCGTTGCTATTGATACTCCCATTAGACAATCGGCAAGTTCCACAGATCCGGCAATAATCACCTATACGTACATTCTTGATGGATCCCGTATTCAGTATCATGACGTGGCTGCCGATGGTTCCTACAGAAGAGGCATGCTTATTGGAATAAAAATCAGTGATTTCCTTCATCCGTGCTATCAGCTCCGGACGATGACGGTAAAGTGCCAGAATATATGCCTGGTGCGCAGAGAGCTTGTCATTGATAAGCACCTCACGTCCGCCGGTTTCATTCAGCACAGACACTTCTACCCCGTTGCCAAACTTAGACACGCCGTCCACTAAAATGATATCTACATTTTCAATAAACGTATCCTGCCCGATTTCATAGTTAGCAATATAGTTCTGGATATTTTCTATACAGCAATTGCTTCCTACCGTTACATTATGAAGCGTGACATGGCGCAAACCGGAATGCTTCCTGATTCCTCCCGGCAAAGTGAATTCCGAATGGAACACCCCCAAACGCACCTCTCCCGAAAAACGGGTGTGATGTACAAATTCCGTTGTGAATTCTTCGGCAACGGTTACTTTCCCCCAATCATCTGCCAGACACGACTGGCTCTTCAGACGGAGAATCTCATCTTCCGTCAGATTTCTGTAGTTCATCCTTATAACGAGTTATGAGTTATGAGTCATGAGTTATAAGTCATAACTCACAACTAAAATTAAACTTCTTCTTCGTAGGTCTGATAAAGAAAGTCATTATAGGGGTACTTCTGTACGTGCAGTTCCTTTACACGCTGATAAACTACACTCTTCAGCTCCTCCATGTTGATTTTTTCACGGGCAGAGATAAAGAGGCAGTTATCCTCCATCTTTGCCATCCATGTCTTCATCAGTTCTTCAAGTGTCAAGTTTTCCTTGGTTCTGGGGGTAAGGTCGTCAGCCGCTTTCTCTATATAAGTATAAGCGTCTATCTTATTGAATACAAGAATCATGGGCTTACCGGCGGCACCGATATCTGCCAAAGTCTTGTTTACAACTTCTATCTGTTCTTCAAAATCGGGATGGGAAATATCTACGATATGCAACAGCAAATCAGCTTCACGTACTTCATCCAAGGTAGATTTGAAAGAATCTACCAGATCAGTGGGCAACTTACGGATAAAACCGACCGTATCGGACAACAGGAACGGCAGGTTCTCGATAATCACTTTACGCACCGTCGTGTCCAACGTTGCAAACAGTTTGTTTTCCGCAAAGACTTCACTCTTGGCAAGCAAGTTCATCAAAGTAGATTTGCCGACATTGGTATATCCCACCAGTGCCACACGAATCATTCGCCCGCGGTTCTTCCGTTGTGTGGATTTCTGCTTATCAATCTCCGCCAGACGTTCTTTCAACAGCGACATACGGTTCAGGATGATACGACGGTCCATCTCCAACTGGGTTTCACCCGGACCACGAAGCCCTACGGAACCTTTACCGCCACCGGCTCCGGAACCGCCACCCTGGCGTTCCAAGTGGGTCCACAAACGTTGCAACCGGGGAAGCATATACTTATACTGTGCCAGTTCTACCTGTGTCTTGGCATTGGCAGTCTGCGCACGCATCGCAAAGATATCGAGAATGAGTGAAGTACGGTCCAATATCTTTATCTTCAACTCCGCCTCAATGTTACGTATCTGTTTTGCGGAGAGCTCATCATCGAAAATCACCATACCGACTTCACGCTCCGCTTCCTCTTCGCCCTTGATATATTCTTTTATCTCTTCCAGTTTACCCTTGCCTACATAGGTCACCGAGTTTGCCTGATCCAGCTTTTGAGTAAATCGTCTGACAACTTCCGCCCCGGCTGTCTCAGCCAAGAATGCCAGCTCATCGAGGTATTCGTTAGTCCTGCGCTCATCTTGGGTTTTCGTGATGAGTCCTACCAATACCGCCGTTTCTGCCTGGACTTCGGAGATTATAAATTCTTTCATAGCCATAGTTTCTACACCTTATTATATATATATTATGTATCGTTGGTTCGTGGCAACAAATATAGATAATTTTAATGGAAGCTGCTTAAAAAGAAAGATAAAATAAAAACAGACAGAATAGAAAATGGCATGTAAAAATGAAGCCGAACTTCATTTTACATGCCATTTCAAATTACATGTCATCTAATTGCCAGAATCATCAGAATCCTTCCGGCATCTCCAGTGTTTCCGCAAATCCTTGATAAAGCACTCCCCACTTGCCGCCGTCAAGTTGCACTAAACCCTGCATCGGGAAAGACAGCACGTTTCCTTTACGCTCCATACCTGCTGCAGCAAAGTATAACATGCCATAATCCGTCTTGTCATAACCGGTGGGCTGAGGATCCCAGGCTACCAATTTTTGATTGTCATCGCTTAGCGTAAACATAATGGGATATCCTTTCGTGATGCAATCTTCCAATTTATAGATGTTGGCCTCTTTAGCCTTCAGTACAGGTTGATCCCAACCCTCGCCAAACAATTGAGATGTATAGTAGCCTGTACCTATATTAAGCCAAGTATAGTCACGCTTTATATTGACCGTCACCTTGGGTGAACCATAAACATAGGAATCTTCCTCAGGAATGGCAATAGTATAAGATGCAGTAGTACCCACGGCTATGTCAAACGCAATCTTTACTTCCTTGAGTGCTTCACCGGCAGCAAAATCAACCGTTGCTGGCACTGTTACGTTTTCCGCATCTGTAGTCAAGTGGATAGATGCAGCCGCATCTGTTTTCTGACGGCCAATTTTAACCACAAAAGCCTGTTCATCATTCGGATAATAAGTCAAATCAGTGTTATCAGCATAAATATAAGCTTGCACACCCTCGGTAGGAACCGGAGAAGGTTCCCACTCCACACCGTCTGAACAAGCCGTCATAGCCAAACCACATACGGCCAAGCCCAAAAACAATTTATTGAATATCTTATTCATATACAAATTCTATTAAAAGTTAATTCATTGGTTAATTGTTACCCGGTGCAAACGTACCTATCGGAGTAGGACGTGTAGGGATAGCACCGGACGGATCCGGATTGTTCATTCCTTGAAGGGCTGTGTTTGAATCTACCTCGGTCTTGGGAATCATCAATGTCCAATTGGGCTTCACGCCTTTACAGTTTATCTTGAAGATATCTTCTATAAAGTTAGTACCCTCATAGTTCTGAATGACATCCGGTTTCAAACGCTTAGCCGTGGGGAATGCGATACCCTCACCCCAGAACTCAATACGCATCTGCTTCAACACCTCAAGTTGGAAACTACGCAAATCACCTGCGCTGAATTTGTAATTGCTCTGGCGGTACTGCTTCATAAAATTGTTCAACAGTTGCACACCTGCCGCCACATTCTGGCTGGCACCTACTGCTTCAGCCTCTATGAGATACATCTCTTCCACACGCATCACGGGAATATCGGCAGCCGCACCTACCGAATAAGTGTTATAGTCACCACCCACGGGGCGGAACTTCAATGACATATAATCCGGTTGTTCATCCAGCCATGCATTGCCTCTCACCGATTGGTAAGCATAAGTAGTTCTGTCCGGGTCAAGGTAAGAATATTTGCGGAAATCGGTAGCGGGAATCGCGTCATAAAGCGAACGTGACATCTGAAGTTTAGACAAAGAAGCATATCCCCAGTCCGCTTCGTTGGAAATGTGGCCGATGAAATTAGCAAGGTTACCCATGTTGGAAGCCGTGGGGTGAAGGTACCACATCCATGCAGAAGTAGCCGTATTGAAACCGGTAGTGGGATTATGCCACTGTGATTCGCTCATAGGCGTTGCTCCCGACTTATCAATAGCCTTGCGGGCATACTCGGCAGCTTTAGCGAACTGACCATCCCACATATATACCTTGGCCTTAAGACCATATACGACCGCCAAGTCGGGGAAGTTCTTACTGACAGGTGTATAAGACTCCAGACCCATCTCTGCCTTGTCAAGGTCGGCAAGGATGAAATTCACCAATTCTTCGTGCGTTGCACGCGGATTGCTCTTCGCAATGTCGTTAGTTGTTGCCTCAGTCACGATGGGTACCGTCAGCCCCAGTACCTTGCTACAATCGGTATAGATATTTTCTACCGGCTCGAAAAGCACCATCAGCATATAATAGTCCAACGCACGGAAAGCATGAGCTATACTTCCAAGTCCACGCATTTCATCGGTAATTGCTGGATCGGTCACATCAACGGCCGCAATCACGTCATTGGCCGATTTAACGAACTTATATAGAGTGAAATAAGGCAAATATGAATAATAGCCGGTATCGTTCATACCGTTATTGGCATTGAAGTACCACCACCAATCATACCCGTAATCCGTAGCCACGACATCACCCAGCAGTTCTGTCTGAGCCAACATCAATGAGGGGTAAGCAAGGTCGATCTCATGGGTTTGCTTACCGTACACCAGATAGCCCTGTACCATTTGTGACGGTAATCCATTAAGCGAGGCCTCAATCGCTGTAGCCGATGCGCCAATCTGATCGGAGGTCGCTGTAGAATCTTCGGGAAAAACCTCTTCTATACAGCCGGTCAATACCGTGGCCGATACGACCATAGCCGAAAATAGTTTGAATATATTCTTCTTCATAATCATTATAATCTATATATTAGGTTTAGAATTCAAATGACACACCACCGGAGATGGTACGCATCGGTGAATAGAAAGTAGCGTTGGTTGTCTCGTCGTATGACTGACGCGGGTCGAACCCTTTACGTTTAGACCAATAGAAAACATTTTCTGCCGACATATACACGCGCAATGAATTGATGGCCAACTTCTTTGTCCACTTGGAAGGCAACGTGTAGCCCACATTAATATTCTGAATATTCAAGAAGCTTGCATTTGTCAAGAAGCGCGTAGACATTGACCCAGAATATTGGTCGTTCATCTGGAAACGCGGGATATTGGTATTTGTGTTCTCGGGAGTCCATGAGTTCAACAAATCCTTATGATAGTTGTAACCAGCCGTACCATAAGGTGACGACATGAAGTAAGCATACGTACCATCATATTGTTTGCCGCCAATCTGGTAAGTGAAGTTAATGCCAAAGTCCACACCATATACTTTCAGCTTGGTACCGAAACCACCATACACCTTAGGTATTGAGCTTTCTTCCGTAATGTAATAGTCGGCTTCTGCATGATTCCAAGTCGTTTCACGTCCGGTAATGTTACCGGCCTCATCCTTGACATTCTTATAGAACAAAGACCTACCCTCTTCATCCACTCCGGCATACTCCTTCAAGCGCCATGTAAACATAGACAAGTCTTCGCCAATGAAGAAACTTCCGTTAGAATAACCTTTATATCCTTTTCCATCAGCAGTATATTCAGTAGTGATTAGCTTATCAGGGTCAAGCATCGTAATACGGTTCTTCAAAGTTGAGATGTTCAAACTTACGTCCCACGTAAAGTTACGTGTATCGAAGATATTCACATTGAAGTCCATTTCCACACCACTATTGACCATGTCACCAACGTTGTCCATATAGGAAGCATAACCCAATGAGGGAGCCACGGTAAATGAGAACAACATGTCCGAAGTCTTGCGTCTGTAGTACTCAATGCTACCTGTCACACGGTTCCACAATTGAAACTCTGCACCGATATTGAAGTTGGTGTTGGTTTCCCAAGTGATGTCTTTAGTACCCTTAGATTTAAATGAAGTACCAAGGCTATTGTTGGAGTTGATAATGTTAAATCTGTCCGTATAAAGGAAATCACCGATATTGTCATTACCCTGTGAACCAACAGAAGCCTTCAACTTCAGTTCCTGCACCCATGAAGCATCAAACCAGCTTTCTTTGTTGATAAGCCATGCACCGCCTACCGACCAGAATGTACCCCAGCGGTGATCCGGATGGAAACGGCTGGAAGCATCACGGCGCAAAGAAGCCGAGCCGAAGATACGTTCGTCATAGTTGTATTGCAAACGACCGAAGAAACCTTCATTGTTACGACGCTCTTTATAGGAAGAAGCGCCTTGTCCGTCGATAATGGCACCATCCAGTTCCTTATTATCTTGAGAGAACATCTGTGACTTGCTGGCACCAAGGTAGTAATAGCGATAATCATAATATTCGTGACCTAAAAGAATATCGAAGTTATTGTCGCCAAACGAACGGGCATAAGAAACAAGTTGTTGCAAGTTGTAATCATAAGTACGTGTATGATACTTGCTCACTGTACCTCCGGTGGAGTCAAACTGTCCGTAGTAAGGATTGTACACGTAAGAAAAGCGTGTCTCATCCAAGTTGAAAGCGCCATTGAATGTCACCTTCAAGCCCTCTATAGGAGTTATATCTACAAAGGCGTTGCCGTTAATGGCATTTCCTTCAGAGTTTCTGGTATTGAGCTTATTATCCAAAATAGGGTTGGCATCAGCTATGAAAGGACGCTGCATACCGGCGTTGATACCACTACCATAGTCCATCATTCCAATACCGTTATTATCCACCATGATGCTGCCATCAGCATTGCGCACATAAGCGGGATAGATGGGGGCCATTTGGGTAACAAACGCCCATATATTACCGGTAGAAGAACTGGTACCATTGTTACTCAACGAGTTGGAGTCAAAACGTGCATATCCCATGTTTCCACCAATCTTCAACCATTTCTTAGCTTGATAGTCTGCTTTCAAACGGCCAGTCAAACGCTTCAGGTCAGAGCCTTCAGTGATACCTTCATTTCCAAGATAACCTAAAGAAACATAGAAAGAGGATTTTTCATTGGCTGCGCTCACCGAGAAGTTGTATTCTTGACGCAGACCGGTACGCATTCCTACATCTTCCCAATCATCCGGAGTCAACAGATAGTCGCGTCCTTTATAGTTCGTCACTCTACCCAATGTAGCATTGGGATTGAGTTTACCGTTCTGGCCGATAAGGAATTGTCCTTCTGGAACCGTATATACATTGTATCCCAATCCACCGTTGGAACCAAACAGATTTTTGTTCGCCTCAAGCCATGCATCCTGATCACTCATTCCCGTTGACTTATAATAATTGTTCATGGCACGATAATGCATCTCGTAGTACATACCGGGATTGTCAATCACTTCATATTTCTGCAACGCACGAGTATTAGCCCCCCATTTGGCATCAAAAGTCACCTTAGCCTCGCCCGACATATTAGCTCTCTTGGTAGTAATGATAATTACACCGTTGGCACCACGCGCACCGTAAAGCGCATTCGAAGCGGCATCCTTCAATACCGTCATCGACTCAACGTCATTAGGATTGATATTATTGATGTCACCACTATAAGGAGCACCGTCCACAATTATAAGAGGGTCATTCTTTGCATTGATTGAACTAAAACCACGAATCTTGATGGATGACTTTGAACCCGGAGCACCGTCATTGGAAGTCAATGTCACACCCGGCACAGCACCAGCCAAGGCATCGGTAACATTCGTCACCTGCGACTGCTCCAGTTTTTCGGTACCAACCACCTTAGCCGAGCCCGTAAATGCAGATTTCTTGGCTGTACCGAAAGCAACCACCATTACCTCATCAAGCATCTCCGTATCAGACCTCATCAGTACTTTTATATTAGGCTTGATAGCTATTTCTTGCGTCTGCATACCAATGTAAGAAATCACCAAAGTTTTCGCGGAACTACAATATAGGTATATTATTGATTTTCAATATAGTAAAAGGATAGTCAAATACTATTTTCATATACTTAACCTTGCTTATAAGGCTGTATAGATAGGTATATAAATAATAAACTCCTACCGAGCTTCTACTACAATATTAGATAATAACCTTATTATTAGCATGTTAAAGTCAGTTTTCAAGGAAACACATCTATCAGCAACATACTTGCCATTTTTATAAGGAGTAATTTCTAAAAATAAATTACTTGATTTATCATTAACAGTCTTTTCAGTTCTTTATTTTGATAACATTTCCTTAGTTGTTAATTTTATTTCCAGCACTAATTGTTTAAAAAACATGAAACTTTACCATAAATTAGAAGTCTGTTTTTCACCATAAAGTCATCGCTTACTTATTATAAAATAGGAAATGGAATTCTAATTCTTTCTATTTATATGAAATTAGGCTAGAGAATCTATAAAAAAGCATTATGATATTTGTATTATAATAAAGCTATAATTACTTTTGTGTAAAACATTCACTTTATGGAGAAAAATAACCCTTTTATAACCAATGGATATGTATCCGCTGCATATTTTTGTGATCGTGTAACTGAAACAGAAACATTAACCCGTTATATCACAAATGGTAACAATGTAGCTTTAATATCGCCTCGTCGTTTAGGAAAGACGGGCTTAATAGAGCATTGTTTCCATCAAAAACATATCGGGGATAAATATTATACCTTTTTGATCGATGTATATGCAACTAAAAATCTACAGGAGTTTGTTTTCGAACTTGGCAAAGGAATTCTGAATGGCTTGAAACCACGAGGCAGAAAAGCGTGGGATTTATTTTTAAGTTGCTTATCATCACTTCGGGCTGGAATTTCGTTTGATTTCGCAGGAAATCCTGGCTGGAATTTGGAAATGGGAGATATAAAAACTCCTTCCATTACTTTGGATGAAATTTTTTATTATTTGGAGAAAGCTGACAGACCTTGTTTGGTCTCTATTGACGAATTTCAAGCCATTGCCAAATATCCGGAAAAAAACGTTGAGGCTATGTTGCGTACCCACATTCAGCATTGTACCAATGCAAGATTTATTTATGCAGGTTCCCAACGACATATGATGGGCGAAATATTCACGAGTCCAGCACGTCCTTTTTATCAAAGTACAGCTATCATGGAATTACATCCAATAGACATGCGGACATATACGAAATTTATTAGGAAACATTTCATCGTAGCCAATAAAGACATTACAGAAGAAACTATTCAAAACGTATATGAGCGTTTTGAAGGTATAACATGGTATATTCAGTTTATTTCCAACTCATTGTATGCAATGACAGACATAGGTGACATTTGTACGGCAGACAAAGTGAACATAGCAATTGAAAATATTCTGTCTCAGTTGAATTTTACTTATTCTTCTCTTCTTTATCAACTTCCTCCAAAACAAAAAGAAGTATTGTTTGCCATTTGTAAAGAGGGAAAAGCAAAGGAAATTACTTCTTCCAGATTCTTGAAAACCTATAAGTTAACGGCCAGTTCAGTACAAGGAGCCATAAAAGGATTGCTGGACAAGGATTTTGTCACTTGTGAACTTGGAGAATACAAAGCCTACGACAAGTTTTTTGAAATATGGTTACTGAAACAATCCAAATAATGATCAATTCCTTATTTGTAGTCTGTTTGACAGATAAAGGAGCCATCACGTATCCATCACGGGTATCCGTCACGGGATAGATACCTATGTATCAAGTCAATAGAGTGCATTCCGTGACAGCATGACGGATAAATTACGTTTTTAAACTTTATGATGGAGGCTTTGCCTTCTTTGCCATTGCCTTCAATATAAAAAAGAAGGTGCATCAAATTGACACACCCTCTTGTTTTTTAGAGAACTTATTTCACATCTTATTCATAACCAGGATTTTGTTGATCTCGGATATTAGGATTTGCATCTATTTCTGCTTGTGGAATGGGCATAATGCTACGGTAATCATCCCAGGTTACCGTCACTAAGTCAACTTTATTCAAGAAATGATCCCCTCCTGTACGGGTTACACTCAGTCCTAAACGAAGAATATCATGCAAGCGATGTCCTTCCATCACTAATTCTTTTCTTCTTTCCTTGAGGATTAAGTCGATAGTTGCAGTTACTTTCGGTGCGTTAGGATTTGCCCTTTTCACGATATCATTCAAACAATTGTCTGCGGTTGTCTGATCAATGGAACTTTTTCTTAATGCGGCTTCCGCTGCCATCAAATATACATCTGAAAGACGAATCACACGTATATTGTTTACAGCGATAGCACCGGCACGTCCGGGATATTTGTTGATAAAGCGCTTTTTGCCCTCAGAATCTGTCTGTAACAATCCTAGACGGACATCTTTGGGGTCTTCATTCAACAAGTTTATGAAATCTTGCGTTCCAATGACAGCAGCATATCCTGTAGGATGAGCCACGTAACCAAATAATTCGCGATTACCGGAAGCAAGCGATGTGATTTCCAGTTCAAAAACAGATTCACTTGTGAAGTCTTCAAGCCAAGACGCCACGTAATTTTCATTTTCAATCAATTTGTAGGGGCCGTTTTCAACTACGTCTTTGGCATTATTGTATGCTGCGTCATAATCTCCCTTGTGTAGGTTGACACGTGCCAGCAATGCTTTGGCAGCCCATCTATTGAAGTGTCCATTCACTACATTCTCACTCATCAGCCCTTTGGAATCTTCCAAGTCCTTTAAAACCATGGTGTAGCCTTGGGCTACTGTAGAGCGAGAAGGTAATTCGTTGGGGAGCAACACCTTATCCACTAAAGGTACACCTAAAGACGCTCCATTATCTTTCAAATATGGTGTACCGTAGGTCAGCAACAAATCGAAATGGCAAAGTGCTCTGAGTGCCAATGCTTCACCTTTTACCTGGTTCAGTTCGTCGGAAGCGGGAATCACCCCGGATTCTATGGCGCCCAACAATACATTAATACGGTTGATAACTTTATAAGGGATACTCCATAAACCCGATGGAGAAGTATTCTGTCTATACATAAAACGGTAATAGTTCTCTGTGCGTTTGCCAAGCGAAAGAGTCTGTACATCTTCGCCTCCAACTTCGGCACGGGCTATAAAGTCATTTCCATAGTAAGTATTAGTAATCAGTCCATAGTAGGCGCCATTCAAGGCTATTTGCGCATCTTCCAAATTGGTGATGGCTTCATCGCTATCCACAGCATCGGATGGCGTTACATCAAGATAGCCGTCGCAGGAAGTAAAGGTCATAGTTACCACCATTGCAGCCATCAATATTAATTTTGTATGTATCTTTTTCATTTTCTTTATTTTTGGAGATTATGTTTTATAGTCCGACTTCAATACCGAAAGTGAAACTTTTGGTATTTGGGAAAGCAAATGAGGTGACACCGTTAATGCTTTGTTCCGGATCGACATTCTTGTATGCAGCCCAAGTCAACAGGTTGCTACCGGATACAAATACACGCATGTTACTTATTCCTGCAGTTTTTAATAAACGAGAAGGAAGCGCATAAGAGAGCGAAAGGGATTTCAAACGTAAGTGGTTTGAACTCTTCATGTGGCGGTCACTGCCGTAACGGGCATATTGGTAACCGTTAATACGGCGGGGAACATCTGTTATGTCACCGGGCTTTTGCCATCTTTTCAACTGGTCTTCACCAATAGCGGTGTAGAAAGCTTCACCGTCTGTTTCGAGGTACAGCAGAGCCGCATCGTTCATGATATGCCCTCCTAACGTGAAGGAAAAAAGGGCATTCAATTCCAAGCCTTTCCAAGAAATGGAATTTCTCCAGCCACCTACAATCGTAGGATCAGGCTTACCTGCAACAATTCGTTGAGCCTGTGCCGGATTCTTTGTAAGTTCCTTGTTTAAAGAGCCGTCTTCATTTTGGGTATTCAATACCCACTGTTCTTCTCCTGTTTCAGGATCTACGCCTGCCCATTCTCTTGTCCACCAAGAATAATAAGATTCACCCTCTCTCAATATAGTAGTTCCACTGATAATATCCTGTCCACCATACAATTTGGTCACTTTATTTCTGTTATGAGACAAAGCCAGTCCGGTATTCCATCTTATCTGTGAATCCTTAAAAACATCTGCACTGATATCCAATTCCACACCTCTGTTGTTCATAGACCCTACATTCTTCAGTACAGAGGAAAAACCTACTACCATAGAAGTAGGGACTTTTTGCAATAAATCCTTTGTGTCACGGTTATAATAGTCAAACGAAATGTTTATACGGTCAAATAAACGTGCGTCAAAACCAATATTCAAGTTGTTGTTCTTTTCCCATGCCAAATCGGGATTAGCGATGTTGCTTGGTGCAGAACCCGGGTTGTCTTGATAGTTATAGCCATTACCGAACAAACTCAAATGTTCATAGTACTGGCTTGGCAATGTACCGTTCACACCATAGGAAGCTCTGATTTTTAAGTCGGTAATGATATCTGCCGTGCTTTCCATGAATGCTTCTTGGCTGATTCGCCATGCAGCAGAAGCAGACCAGAAGTTACCCCAACGTTTGTTACTTCCTAAACGTGAGCTACCGTCACGACGGAAGGTTCCGGAAGCGTAATATTTGCCGTCATAGTCGTAGTTGAAACGGGAAAGGAAAGACAGCAGCTTGTCATCAGAATAACCGGAAGATGCGGTTTTAGGTGTTGATGAGTTCTCCAATTCCGGAAGTTTATCATTGGGATAGCCGGAGCCGACCGCTTGTACATATCTAGTGCTTCTATCATCTACATCCCAACCAATCAAGGCATCTACATTATGCTTACCGCCAAATGTTTTTATATAATTTAATATAGTAGAAGAGTATAAATTATGGAACTGATAAGGAATCTTAATCATTAATCCTTTATGAACCTCTCCATTGTTTGAGGTGCTGGGCCAGTAGGTAGTTGATTCATTGAAAATAAAATCGTAGCTCAATGTTTGTTTAAGAGTCAACCCTTCGATAATTCGATAAGAGGCCCATAAAGAATTAAAACTTCTGATGACGGCAGACGTGTTCTTGTCCAGACCTTGATCTTTAATGATATTAGGCAGTTTAAGGGCAGCCAAGATACCGCCTTCATTATAAGAACCGTCTTCATTGTAAATCGGGGTATTCGGCATGTAAGCGTAATTGGTCATAAAAAACGGGTTAGCGTAAGCTGTACCTTCGCTTGTCACTTCTGACTCTTGCTTTGAAAAAGAAAGATTCACTCCCATCTGCGTTCTCTCATCCGCTGATTTGTGAGTTGCATTTACACGTCCCAAATAACTTTCCAGATTAGAAGTTTTCACCATTCCTTCTTCTTTTTTGTAAGCCAGTGAAGCATAGAATGTAGTTTTTTCACTTCCTCCTTGAGCCGAGAATTCGTAGTTTTGTGAGTTGCCATGCTTATTAAAAGCTGCGCCTTTCCAGTCAGCATAGCTGTCTTTTTTCGGGACATAAGCTTCAGTCCAACTTTTTGCATAGGCATGTGCATCTTCTTCTGATGCATTCTTGTAAAGAATGGCTTCATTATAAAAGGCTTCGTATGCCAATTCGTGTTGTTGGTCACCGTTCACTGTTTTATAGTTTTCAACAGCCCAATCACTCACACCCCAACTCGCTTTGAAGTTTAGTTTAGTTTTACCTTCTTTTCCTCGCTTGGTTGTAATTAAGATAACACCGTTTGCTGCGCGTGAACCATATAATGAAGCTGCAGCAGCATCTTTCAAGATAGTGATATTCTCGATATCTTCAGGATTTAAAGAGGCCATGACGTTAAATGATTTGCTGTCACCAGTTACTCCGGACACAGCAATGTCACCGGATGCCACGGGTACGCCGTCAATAACATACAGCGGATTGTTGGAAGCATTCATAGAACCGGTTCCACGTACACGAATGCTCAAGGCCGCTCCCGGTTGCCCACTTGTTGAGTTTACTGTAACTCCAGGAGTAGATCCTTGTAAAGCCTGCTCAAACGACACGACAGGCACATCTTTTAATGCTTTGTCACCTTTGACTGATGATGCGGCACCTGTGAATGAAGACTTCTTTGCTGTACCATAAGCGACAACCATCACTTCATCAAGCATTTCAGAATCAGACTTCATAATTACTTTCAAATTTGCTTTGATAGCCACCTCTTGCGTCTGCATACCAATGTAAGAAATCACCAAAGTTTTCGCGGAACTACTATTTATATAATCAATTGATAATAAGAGACATACAACAGACGGTGTAAATCGGTTTTATAAAATATCCTCTTTATAAAGTATTGTCATAGGGTTATTAATACATAAGTCTCTACTTATGTGATACTATTAAAAGATATAAAGTATTGACTATCTGATAGATATTATAAATACAGCATATTAATCTGAGATATTGGACAACACTTCCGGTGATACGGTATACGAGTTTTGTAAATATCAGAAAAACATTCTACTTTTACTAAAATATTTACTTGCATTTTTTGTTTGGTAATGACAATCCATATTTTATGTAAAATAATATTCGTATCACTATTAAAATATAGCCATCATGAATCTCTTGCTTATTGACGAATCGGTATATACAGACTTTCTTCAGAAGCATTTTTAGAAAAACAAAAAAACGAATTGAACAAGAAACTATTCATCCCATATATAGTCATTTTGAAGGTGTTACTTGATATATCCAGTTTGTTTCCAATACACTTTATGCAATGATTTTGCCTAGTGAAATTTATACAATAGCCAAAGGGGAAACGGTCATTGCCAATATTCTGGCACAGTTAAATTTCATCTATCCTTCTCTCTTATTTCAACTTCCACCGAAACAAAAGGAAAGCATTGATGATTGTCTATAAAGAAGGAAAGTCAAGAAAAATAGCGGTTTTCAAATTTCTGAGGACTTATAAAGTGATGGCAAATTATGTACAGGATACCATAAAGAGATTATTAGAAAAGGACTTTGTGAGCAATGAATTGGGCGAGTATTCTGTATATTACCAATTCTTTGAAATTTGACTGAGAAAATTTATTTGTTTTTTAACATTTAAGAGCAAAACAGAAATTTACTTTACACCAAATAAAATGCAAATTATGTTCATTTGCTTAATACTGGTTATTATAGGTATGCAGAAAAGATAAATAAAACAAGAGGCCGATGTTTCAAATACATTTTTGAAACATCGGCCTCTTAGTAATGTCAGTTTATTATTCTCCTAACCATGTATCATAACATCCACTTGGATCGGGATTATCATATCCCCTTAGAGCCTCATTGTTATTTTCTTCTGTTTGAACAATACAGAAGTTCATCCATGCAGGTCTGCCGTTTGTATTAAGACGTGCAGCATCACTCCAATTCGTCCCAGAGTATCCACGTGTAACGGACAGATTTAAGCGCTTGATGTCATAAAAAGTAGTACCTTCACCCCACAACTCAATACGTTTCTGCAGAAGTATCTCGTCAATAATATCCGGGTTATTACATACATAAGAAGGGTCACGGTAAGTTATCATGAACGACTCTAATAGAGATTTACCTTCGCCTGCATTAAGATGAGCAGCAGCTTCTGCCTCTATTAGATACATTTCTTCTACACGCATGAATGGATAAGCTGATGCTGAACCTACGGTGTAATCATTCATGTTACCATTACCCGGACGGAACTTAACACCTGTATATGCAGGTAAATAGTCGTCTATAGACGGGTCAATATAAGGGGTCTGCCCTTCCAACGCGCTACCAGCAGGCGCCTTCCACGCTTTTTTACGAAAATCTGTATCCTTGATTCTAGCGTATAGCTTAGCGTCAATCTTACTCATAATACCGCCTCCGTTGGCCCAAGCATATCCATACAAAGCCTCCGGTGACATAAAAGAAGCCCAATTTAAGATACCTGTCTGTACAGCCTCATCTTCGGACTGCATTTGCGAACCCCACATCCAACAGGAGATGTCATTAAAGCCACTTGTGGTACTCAACCATTGTTCCTCTGTCATTGGAGATGTTTTACTTGTATTAATAGCTTTACGTGCATAGTCTTTTGCATTGGTATATTCTCCTAGCCACATATAATAGCGTGCTTTTAGGCCATATACGGCATCTAAGTGAGGAAGCGTTTTAATCATAGAGGTTAAGTTGGGGATATATTCCTCAGCCTTGTTTAGGTCATTTAGGATGAACACAGCCATCTCTTCCCGTGTAACACGAGGGTTATTACGTGCTTCTTCTTCCGTAGTTGTTTCTGTTACAATAGGGACAGTAAGATGTAAAACGTTATTTCCATCCCTATTTATGGGAGAAATCTTGTCGTTCTCCAAAAACTCATAAGATTGTGCCATATCTAGATACAACATAGCACGAAAAGCATGGCCTACTCCTAGGTATCCCAATTGAGTGTCGGTTGCATTGTCAGTGTTGACGGCACTAATCATATTATTAGCAGTCTGCACAAACTGCCAATAATAGTTCCAGATAAATTGACTGGCAGCCGTGTTAGGACCTATACCGGTATTGGTAAACCAAAATTGGTACCAAATCTGATAAGCACTAGCTTGTATGGCAAGATCACCGGTCATTACGTCACGAATGTGAATCAACGAGCCGTATCCCCATTCCCAATCATTTCCTGCTACATTTTCAACTTTATTGGCAAATGCTGGCATGGCCCATAACAGCGCTTCTGTCGCCTTATCTGAAGCTCCCAATTGGTCAGTAGTAGCGACATTGGTAGGCATTGTTTCATCAATACAACTACTCAACATGAGAGAGGCAGAGCAGCAGACGCTTAATAGTATTTTAGATATATTTTTCATATTCAATTAATTTATAATTATTAGAAAGTTAATGTAATACCACCAGAGATGGTGCGTACAGGCGCATAGAAAGAGGTTGTGGTGGTACCGCTAATACTTTGTCTCGGATCCATGCCCTTACGCTTTGACCACAGATATACATTATCGGCTGCCATATATACGCGAAGTTTTTCTACTCCAAAGGTTCGGCAGATACGTGTGGGTAAAGTATAACCGGCATTAATGTTTTGCAAGCTTAAATAAGAGGCGCTAGTCAAAAAGCGGTCAGAAGAGGAAGCTGTGTATTCGTCACCATATTGGAAGCGGGGAATGTTGCTTGCAGTATTACCTGTTGTCCAGGAATTAAGCAAGTCTTTATGGAAGGCTTTCCCTCTACTTTGTGCTGTTGGTGAAGACATCATACTAGCATAGTCGCTATCATATACTTGTCCGCCAATTTGATAAGCAAAATCAATAGAAACGTCAAAACCTTTATAGTTGAATGCCGTATTAAAACCTCCATATACATCCGGCAGTGAAGTCCCACACAAATAGTAGTCGGCCTGTGAAGGATTAGTCACGGTTTCCCTCCCAATCACTTTACCGTTTTCATCTTTTATGTTTTTGTAGAACAATGATTCACCGTCTTCATTTACGCCTGCATATTTGTTTAAATAGAAAGTATAGAGTGATACCCCTTCTCCATAATATTTATTACCGCTGCTGTAACCTTTTACACCATCTACTTCCATCGTCTTGCGCTCTTCGGGTAGATAAGTGACTTTATTTTTGTAGTGGGTCATGTTTAGTCCCAAATCCCATTGGAAATCGTTAGTCTTAATTAATGTGCCTTTTAATTCCACTTCCAATCCCAAGTTACGCATATCGCCTACATTAGCATAATAGGAGGTATAACCGTAAGAAGGAGGCAAAGGGAATGAGAAAAGCATATCCGTAGTTTTACGGTTAAAGAATTCGATGGTACCAGTTAAACGTTGTTTGAAGAACTCGAAATCTATACCCATGTTAAAGTTGGCACTAGTTTCCCAAGTGATATCCTTATTCCCTAAAGTATAGGGAACAGCAGCCGGATTACCAGAGGAGTTTACAATATTGTATGTATTTACATAACGATAGTTTCCAATATTATCGTTACCTTGTGAACCATATGATACTTTAAACTTTAACATATTAACCCATTCGATATCAAACCAATCTTCATGTGTAATGTTCCAAGCTGCACTGGCCGACCAGAAGTTACCCCAACGATTGTCCGGATGAAAGCGGGAAGAAGCGTCGCGGCGGTAGGAACCGGAAACGAAGTATTTTTCAGCGTAGTCGTATTGAATGCGGCCAAAGTAACCTTCCGTATTATAGTCCGTTGTATATGAATCTGAGTTACCATTGGTAATGGCACCCGCCAATTCATGATTGGTTGGGTCAAACATGTTCGACTTGTTGGCCAATATATAGTAATATTTTTGACGATACGATTCATGACCTAACATGATATCCACATTGTGGAGTCCAAAGTCCTTTTTCCAAGTCAGTAATTGTTGGAAATTATAAGAGAGATCGCGCGTGTGGTATTTGTATAGGATACCGTTTGAACTAGCATATTGTCCATAATATGGGTTGGTCACCTGTGTAGTACGAGTTTCATCCACATATACACTATTGGTAGAAGTGAACTTAAAATCTTTCAAGAAACGTACCTCAAAGAACCCAGATGCATTCATGGAGTTACCTTCGCCATTGTTGGTATTAAGGCGGGACTCAGCAATGGCATTTGAACCGAAATAAATGGGACGCCCCAATCCTGCATTTTCACCTTGACCAAAGTCATACCAAATGAAACCGTTTGAGTCTTGCATGATATTACCGCTGCCGTCACGTAAAAATAATGGATAGATTGGCGCGATCTGTGTAGCAATAGCAAATACGTTGCCTGATGAGCCACTGCTTCCGTCTTCATTCAACGAATTAGCTTCATAGTGAGTATAGGCCATATTAGCGCCAACTTTCAACCACTCTTTTACTTGATAATCAGCCCTTAATCGACCTGTTAAACGTTCATAGTCCGAGTTGGCAGTAATACCTTCATTATTCAAATAGTTAACAGAAGCATAAAAAGATGACTTATCGTTACCGGCTGTAATACTCACATTGTATTCTTGCCGGAGGCTATTGCGGTAAGCTTCATCAATCCATTTGTCTGGTCTTACCAAGAATTGTTGTCCATCTACGTTTATTAAGTTACCCAAAGTTGCATTGGGATTTAGTTTTCCGTTTTCTCCAATTAAGTATTCACCATTAGGCAGGCTGTACACATTGTATCCCAAACCATAATCATCGTATGCAGTCATATGAGCCATAGTTTGTTGATAAGCATCATTGGTGCTCAATCCTCTTCCTAAGAAATAATTATTCAATGCTCCATAATACATTTCATAATATTGTCCCGGATTGCTAATCATGTCATAATTGCGGCTAGCTCGTGAATTGGATCCCCATTTAGCATCCAAAGTGACTGTTGCTTGCCCACTATTCCCTTTTTTAGTGGTAATCATAATAACACCATTAGCGCCACGTGCACCATACAAAGCATTGGAAGCGGCATCTTTCAATACGGTCATAGACTCGATATCTTGATTATTAAGGTTGTTCAGATCGCCATCGTATGGTACACCATCGAGGATAATCAGCGGATCATTTGCAGCATTGATGGAACTGATACCACGGATACGAATTTTGGCTTGCCCGTCTTTGTTAGAAGTGCTTCCGCCTGGTTGCCCAGAGGCTGCATTAAATTGTACACCGGCTACTCGCCCGTTTAAAGCACTTGTCGGGTCTGAAGTCTGTACTTTTTCTAACTTTTCCGAAGAAACAACACTGGCTGATCCAGTAAAAGACGAACGTTTTGCAGTACCATAAGCTGTAACTAGTACCTCATCAAGTACTTCTGTATCAGATTTCAATGTAATCTTTACGCTTGGTTTAATAGCCACCTCTTGCGTCTGCATACCAATGTAAGAAATCACCAAAGTTTTCGCGGAACTAATAAATATATATATGACTTATAATCAGTGCTATATTTGGAGTGGAGGAAAAAATCGTTATTATGAAATGTGGCTTACAATATACTGAAGATGGTGTAAAAACAAGATAAACTTACCCGTTTGCTACTATATTATGGCAATTACAACATTCATCCAGTGATTTTTTCAATACCAAATACTTTTGTGTGGGAGTCTGAATGTGATTTATACTGTATCCAACAGTTTATATAGACGAATTATCAGCTTGACATAGAAAACGCTTAGATTTGATGGTACAGATTCTTAAGCGAAAGAAAAAACATATATCATTCAATGTTATACCATTTATTCACCAAAAATGAAGCTTTTAAGGCGCTAATGTCTTAGAACTACATCATTTTATCATTCAAATTTATATACATCAAAAAGGGTGTAGCCTTAATGCGGTTAGGGCTACACCTTTTCAGTGCCAAGGCTACACCCTTTGGAGGATAGGGCTACACCTTTTTCTTCCAAGGTATAAGTGAGTGGTTCTTTTCTAGGTCGTGAACGATTGTCATATCCATAACATTAGTATATACTTGTGTGGTTTTCACGCTTTTATGTCCTAATAATTTTTGTACAGTTGTTATATTAACCCCATTATATATTAGTAAAGTTGCATTAGTATGACGTGCTGTATGGAAAGATATTTTTTTTGACAATCCCGCTAAGCGAGCTAAAATAATCAAGTCTTTGTTTACATTTGAATTATCTCTAAGATGGAAGAAGTCTTGAATATTGTCTTGATATTTTTCCAAAATGACAAGACCTTTCTTTTCAAAAAGAAGATATAATGGTAGTCTAACTTCCGTATTAGTTTTGACAGATTTATAAATTAGCCAAGTTTCTTTGTGTATTTCTACGATATTATCAGGTGTTAGGCTGATAAAGTCGGAATATCTCATTCCGGCATAACAACAAAACAAAAACGCATCTAAAGTTTTCTGATACTTAGTGTATCTCCCAATTAAATTCAGCCTCTCTAGCTTTTCCAACTCTTCTGGAGCTAAATGTGTATGTTTATTCTCTATGGTTTTAATTTTATATTTCCGGAAAGCATATTTTTGTATCTCCATATAATCTTTATTAATAGCAACATTGATATGGCGTTTTAGATGCTTCATATGCTTAGCGATCGTATTGGTGTGATATCCTTTAGACTGCAAAAAATATTCGAACGATGATATAAACTCAAATGTTAAATCAGAGAATGATACATCTTTTTTAAATTCTTGCAATAATGTAAGAGTTGAGAGATGATTTCTTTTAGTACTTTCTTTCAATGCGGAATTTGTAACTTCTTGCCTAAAAAAGGGGATAAAAGAAGTTTTGTTCTCGCTTGTACCTAATACATCTTTCAATAATTCCAAAGAAATACGTCGTCCTTGTTGCCATAACTCCAATTCTTTCTTTTCTATCTTTGACATATACTCATATATCAATCGATTCAAAGCATCCGCATTAGGGTGGTTTTTAACGACAAGCTTTTTGGTATCCCATTGTTCAGGCTTTAAATAAACTTTTGTAGAGAAGTACTTTTTCTTTCTGTCCAAATAAGCTTCTACTTGAACTAATGCCATCCCTTTTTTGTTGAGGCATTTTTTTCTGTTGTACACCAAATTGTAAATAATTTTACTCATCTCTTGTTTTTTTGATTAATACTATGAACAAATAAGACGATATTCTGTGCACTATGAGAGTTGAAGAAGACTTAATATCTGTAAAAAGAGCCTTTTAGTTTCATATTCTTGTTCTTTTTTGGTATTTAAGAACATTCAATTTGTCTTGGAAGAGAAAGAAAATGAGCTTGTACACCTCTTTTTTTTAACCATTTTGTTTTAAAATATATGTATTTCACCAGATAGAATGCTAAAATAAGCGAATCAGAGTGATAGTTAATGCAACTCTATTTAGGTTTTTTAAATGCAAAAAAGCTGTTGTTAAGCATAAAAATCGGTCTTTTATTAACAAATTGATAGAATTACAAGGATTTTTCATTAAAATAATTGCCCGTTTCAGTTTTATTAATATATTTGCATTTTGTTAGAGTAAAGAAACAATTAATGTAAAGTTAAACTTTAAGAGAGAATTTATGAAAAGAAAATTAATGCTGTTATTGGCCTGTCTTTTTGTAGGAATAGGCCTAGTAACTGCCCAGACACAGAAAGTTACAGGTGTTGTGATTTCTGAAGAAGACGGGCAGCCAGTTATTGGAGCCTCTGTATTGGTAAAAGGTACACAAATAGGTGCCATTACCGGTGTAGATGGTGATTTTACATTACCGAACGTACCAAGTTCCGCGAAAACTTTGGTGATTTCTTACATTGGTATGCAGGAGCAAGAAGTTGATATTCAACCTACTATGAAAATCATCATGAAATCCAATACAGAGTTATTGGACGAGGTGATTGTAGTTGGTTATGGTACAGGCAGAAAATTAGGTTCTGTGGTAGGTTCCGTAAGTACCGTGAACAATACGAAGTTGGAAAAGAATCCTACTACCAATTTTACAGATGCACTATCAGGGCAAGTATCTGGTTTGTCTGTACTTTCCGGTTCAGGAGACCCTTCCAAGTCCGCTTCCATTCGCTTACGCGGTGTAAGCTCTATTAACGCCGGTACAACTCCCTTGTTTATATTAGATGGCTCACCTATTTCTTCAACAGTTTTCAATTCGCTGAACCCAGGTGACATTGAAAACATCACAGTACTAAAAGATGCTGCATCCACAGCTATTTACGGTTCGCGTGCAGCCAATGGCGTCATTGTAATCACTAGTAAGAAAGGAAAATTCAATGAAAAAGCAACTGTGACTTTACGAGGCCAATTCGGTTTCTCAAGCATGGTTGAAGACCAAGTAGAAATGATGAACTCCAAACAATATTTGAAGTTCCGCGAGATGTTGGGGCAACCGTTGTCACAAGAAGCACAGGATGCCATCAATAAGTATGGAATTGACACTAACTGGAGAGATGAAATTTTCGATGGAAGCGCACCTACTTATACACTTGATGCCAACATACGTGGAGGTGGCAGCAACACATCTTATTATTTATCTTTAAACCATCACGACCAACAAGGTATAGTTGATCAATCCGGTTTACGTCGCGAATCCTTACGTTTCAACTTCGATGCCCGCGTGAAGAAATGGCTGAAAGTAGGCATACAGTCCAATTTGGGTTATGCAAAATATAATACTAACAATGAAATTGAGGCAACTAATGCCATCTATGGTACCAACCCGGCATTCTTTGCCCGCAAAGCTATGCCCTACGATTCTCCGCGCTACTATACTATCAATGACGGAAAGCTTACGTGGGGTGACAAAGCGCAATATCTGCACTTCTCTCAAACACCGACAGTGGACTACATCAACGATACACGCGACATTCAAAAACGCTTAGTGACAGCCAATATCAACTTATTTCAAGAGCTTACTCCCATCAAAGGATTGACCATTAGAGCTCAACAGGCTTTAAACGCTTTTGACTACCGCGGCTCAAACATTTATTTCCCGACTGATGACCTTGAAACACCAATGGGTGACGTCTATAAGGGAGACACCGGTGCACGTAGCGAATCTTTCCAAAGATATTACACTTGGACTTATACGAATACGGCTGAATACAAGTTTCACATAGAAGACCATAACATTACACTGCTGGCCGGACAAGAGTCCATCATCGCCAAGGATGAAAGTTTTGGAGTAATGTCATCCGGGCATACAGACTCACGTCAGTTGTTCCTGCAGCAAGGAACAAAAGTTGCTCCCACTGATTTGAGCCAAGCTTTAACTGAGTCCGTAGTAAACTCATACTTCTTCACTGGCAGTTATAATTATGCTCAAAAGTATTATATGGATTTGGCTTTCCGCCGCGACGGAAGTTCCAAATTCGCTCCGAATGACCGTTGGGCAAACTTCTTCTCGGTAGGTGCCATGTGGGATCTGAAAAAAGAAAGATTCATGGACAATATAGACTGGATAAACGAGCTTTCTGTAAAAGCCAGTTATGGTACTACCGGTAACTCCAGCATCGACGACTATGCTTACTTCGGCTTGATTGGAAGCGGAAATACTTATAACGGCTTAGGTTCTTTAGGTATTTCGCAAGCAAGTAACTACGACTTGACGTGGGAAAAGGTAGCTTCTGCCAATATCGGTCTTAATTTCCGGTTATTCGACCGCTTAAGCATAGGCGCAGACTTCTACCATAAAAAGACAACTGACATGTTGATGGATATTCCTTACTCTCTGACTACCGGATTCAGCAGTGGTGCAGGCAACATCGGCGCCATGGTGAACAAAGGTGTGGATCTGGATGTAGCAGTGGACATCTTCAATACCAATGATTTCCGTTGGAGCGTGAAAGCCAACTTCAATTATAACAAAAATGAAATTACAGAATTATTCAACGGCCGCGATGAATACGCTTTGCCCAACTATGGTTTGAAATATAAAGTAGGGCACTCTGTAGGTGAACTATTCTTTGTTCGTCGGGCTGGTGTAGATCCGCGCGATGGTAAGCAGATTTGGTATGACAAAGATGGCAATTTGACTAAGGTATATAACGAAGAGCGTGATGCCGTGTTACTTGGCAAAGATCGTTTTGCTCCTTATACTGGCGGTTTTGGAACGGAAGCCTCTTGGAAAGGCGTTACCGTAAGTGCCGACTTCACATGGGCTTGGAAGAAATACATGATTAGTAACGATAACTACTTTTTGGAAAACCCGAGCCAGGCTTTGAAGGTTAACCAGACAACGAATATGCTGAATATGTGGACTACTCCAGGTCAGGTTACCGACATACCGGCTGCCAGCGAAGCTATTCAGTTCGATGACCACTTGATTGAAGATGCTTCATTCTTGCGTCTGAAGAATATCACAGTACAATATGCTCTTCCGAAATCCGTATTAAAACACTTGGATGTTCAAAACATAAACATATATTTTACTGGCCGCAACCTCTTGACCGTTACAAAGTTCACTGGATATGACCCTGAACCGGATACTAATTTGGTGAAATTTGGTTACCCGAATACAAGACAGTTCATTTTCGGTTTGGAATTAACATTTTAAATAAGTAAACAACTATTATGAAGAAAATATATTTAGCTATATTATTTTTGGCCGGTCTCTTGGTTACCTCCTGCGACATGGACAAGAGGCCTTATGGGAAACTTGATGACCAAAGTGCTATTCAAGGCGTAAATGACTGCCTGCGATTCCGTAACGGTCTGTATGGCAGTTTTCGAGGATTGACCACAGGTTCGTATGTATATTCTACGGACATTCAAGCGGATTTATTCCATGGTACAATTGCTAATGGTAACCGTGTAGGGTTGATTTCCAATGGAAACATCCTTTCTTCCGATGGCGATATCAAAGCCTATTGGGCAGGATTATACAGTGTAATCAATTCAGCCAACTACCTGCTTGAGAAAATAGAAACCCTGCTAAAATCTGACGTTTTTTCTGAAGAGGAAATACGAAATATCAAGAGATATGAAGGTGAAGCTCGCTTCATCAGAGCTTATGCCTACTACTGGTTAGCAGACCATTTTTGCCAGGCCTATTCTGCCGAAAAAGGTGATACACCGGCTCTCGGCCTGCCTATCGTAACAGTTTATCATCCTACAGGTGACAGTAGCGTTTATCCGGGACGTAGCACCCAAAATGAACTTTACTCATTTATTGAGCAAGAAATGGGGGATGCTTACAATGCATTAGTAGAGTTTGAAAAAGCGAACAACGAAAATATAGCCCCTAATGCCATTTATCTGTCATCATATGCCGTTCTGGCTTTCCAGGCTCGTTTGGCCCTGTTGAAAGGTGACAACGCCACTGCTCTGTCTAAAGCGGAAGAAGTGATAAACTCCGGAAAATATCCGCTGACAGAAATTACAGATTATGAAGCCTTGTGGACAAAGGATGAAGGTTCCGAAGTTATCTTCCGCTCATTCATGAGCAATACGGAACTTGGAAATTCCACTGGTTCTACTTATCTGTCTTATAACTTGGATAATGCTGATTACATCCCGACTTTCGATGTGTTGGAATTGTATGGAGACGAAGGAGATATCCGCTTCGACACCTACTTTGAAGTATGGGCGTTGACAGATAGCAAGACTCAAGCTTATGTGTTCAAGAAATATCCAGGTAACGAATCTTTGAAAACAGGAGCTCAGCCCAATTACATGAACATGAGCAAAGTGTTCCGCACCAGTGAATTGTATCTGATTGCCGCTGAAGCTGCTGTTAACACTAACCCGACTTTGGCAAATAAATACTTGAATGATTTACGGAAAAAGCGCATTGCAGGATATGAAGAAAGCAATTACTCTGGTCAAGGATTGGTAAATGCCATACGTACAGAACGTCTGAAAGAATTATTGGGCGAAGGCTTCCGTTTGAGCGACTTACGCCGCTGGGGATTAGGCTTTAAACGTAACCCGTCGCATCCTGAAAACCCGGCCATTGAAAATATTGTAGTGAAACTGGGTGCTGATTTATCATACGAAGCTAGCGATTATCGTTTTGTATGGCCTATTCCGACCGACGAAATGCAAAACAACCCACAATTGAACGGACAACAAAATCCTGGATATTAATTTGTAGAACTTAATGAAATATTCAAATATGAAAATTAACAAAATATTTGCACTGTTGCTGGCAGCGACTTTATTTGCAGCTTGTTCGGATGATGACAATGACTGGAATAATGGGAACGCTACGGTCAGCATGGGACAAACGGAGATATCCGTTAAAGAAAATAAAGGTATATTCAATGTCCCTATTGAGGTAGAGGGGACTCAAAATGGTCCTATTCGCATCACGGTAGAGGTAGCGGAAACCGGTGAAAATCCAGCCATGGATAATATTCACTATTATGTAACTTCGAAGACAATCCTTATTCCTGCAGATGCCACAAGCGGTAATATTGAAATCGCTACAGTAGATGACGATGACATCAATGAAACACGCACTTTCACCGTCACCATTACCAAAGTAGAGGGAGGAAGTATTGGTACCAACGCAGTAACGACCGTATCTTTAAGAGACAATGACTCTGCTTTCTATGAAAAGCTACAAGGCAAATGGAAGATGGAGGGAGCCAGCCCTTATACCGGCAATTTTTCTTGGGATGTGAACGTGATCGGTTATGAAGAGAACGAAGAAGGTTACAACCAAACCCTTTATGTGACCGGTATGATGGGATATGCCTGGACTCAGGCAACATTAGCCTACAATTTTGACATGACAACCAAAAAAGTGACACTGTCATTTGTTTTAGGAACCATGTTTGCCGAGAACGTAGGTTTTACTGATGGCAATTTCGATGTTTATCTGGGAACAGTAAATGGAAATCAGATGGTTACCAGCGGAACTATAGACGGAGAGTGCAGTGAGGATATGAAAACTATTACATTTGATACCTCCAAAGTGCTTTACTTCTTCTTAGCTCCTGCCGGAAGCGGACAACTCAGTGGAAATCTTTGGGATGCAATTGGCAACATCACTATGACCAAATAAGAATATAACCTTTCCTCATTGACATGAAGGATGGAGGGCGTGTCCTTACAAACGGGAACACGCCCTTTCTTTCCTTTTCTAAATTATAATTCCATGAAAAAGCAATGTTTATTTATACTATTGGCATTGATGGCTTTTACGGCAGGATATGCCAAAGAGGTGACGGTACAACAAGCCAAGCAGCATGCAATAGCTTTTATGCGGACACGAGGTGTAAACTCGGTCGGGATACGGAGCATATCCGCCGCAGGAGAAACAGGTAACGCTTATTACATCATCAACCTTGCTCCTGAAGGCTGGATCATTGTATCGGCTGACGACGTGGTAGTTCCCGTTCTGGGATATTCCAAAAGCGGCTCGTTGGACAGCAGTTTGCTACCTGAAAATATGCACTATCTACTGAACGAGTATGAACAGCAAATATTAAAATTAGCACGCATAGTCACATCCCCTCACCGGGGCTGGACGGATGTAGCGGGTGTCAGTACCCGGGCTTCAGAGAAAGAAATTCCCCCGTTGATTGAAGTGAACTGGAACCAGAGTGAACCGTACAACAAGTATTGCCCGCAGAAAAAAGCACTGGTGGGTTGTGTGGCAGTAGCCATGAGCCAAGCCATGAGTGTACAACATTGGCCGGTTCAGCCCAAAGGAAACATCTCGTACACAAGCCCTAATTATGGCGGTCTCAGCATCGATTTCAGCAAGGAGTTATCTTATGACTGGAATCGTATTATGGCAGGGAGCAATAATTTTGACGAAACGGCCCGCCTGCTATACCATGCCGGAATGAGTGTACGTATGAATTATGGTGAAGACGGTTCAGGGATACCAAGCAATGAAGTCTACAGGATATCGGAGGCACTCATAAATAATTTTTCTTACCCGGAATCCGTTTCCTACTATTGGCGTGATGAATATGAAGGAGACTGGGAACAACTGCTCCTTAACGAATTGAATGCAGGAAGAGCGATTATATATAATGCAGTAGATACCCAAAACAATGCAGGTCATAGCTTCAACATTGACGGTTATGACGGTAAAGGACATTTCCACGTAAATTGGGGATGGGGCGGTTATGGAAACGGAGAGTTCTCCATAGATAACTTACGTGACGCAGCTATGCAGATGGATTATGATGCTTATCATGTGGTAGTGGTCGGCATAGGCGCTCCCAACCAGACACTGCGAAGCATCTCACTTAGTAACAACAAGATAGAAGAAGGACTACCTTACGGATCGGTGATCGGAAGCGTAAAGGTGAATGGTGAAGACGTGAAAAGCACTTACGACGTCACAGTGCACGGCACTTATAATTCTGCCAACGGCAGCTATGAGCAGGTTCCTTTCAAGTACGAAAACGGAATGCTGAAAACAACCGAAGTGCTCAATGCCGAAATACCCAAATGGGATATTGAAATAACGGTTAAAGACACGGAAAGCAATACGGAGCTGACACAAATATTCCGCATTGTCGTAGAACCCTGGAAAAGCATTGAGGAGACAACCACATTGAAATATGACAGGCAAAGGCACACTTTCAGATTGACCACGAAGCACAACGTGACCTATGTGCTGAAAGGGGCTGACGGCAGTATCTTAGAGCAAGGGGCGCTTGACCCGTTGCCGGAATTGAATTTAGACGCTTCAGCACTGCCTGCCGGTGAAAACTCGCTGGAATTGAAGTGCGCAGACGAGATAAAGACTATTCGTATAATCTCTAAACTACAATGAGAATATGAAAACATCCTGGTTATTAATTGGCAGCCTGGTTCTATTACTGGCTGCTTGCAGCGAAGACAAGATAACGGAAGATACCGATACCGACAAAGTGGAAGTGTCCATTACTACCGAAATCCAAACAAAGGCAACCGTAACCACTACATTTGAAAAAGACGATGCCATGAACTTGTATGCCAAAGCCTATGGCCGTATAGACGCTCCGGATATGGTGGAGAACATTACCGCTACTTATACGGGAAGCTCTTGGGAGATTGTTCCCGCAATCAGGCTATCCAAAGAAGAGAAGTCTTTCATTTATGCCGTTTCCCCCTATGTGGAAGGTGTGAACGACCTGTCTGCCATTCCCGTTGACATCAGTAAGCAGCAAGACATACTTTATTCCGGCAATTTTGTTCCAGTCACTTATACCACGCATGTGGCCAAATTGACGCTGAAACACGCTCTTTCATTGGTGACATTCAACATCAGCAACCAAGGATATGCAGGTAACGGTAAGTTGAAGGGCATCAGCATTTCGGGAGAAGAGGTATATACAAGTGGAACATTGAATGTACAGACTGGACAAGTAAAAGGTACGGGTAAAGAAAACGTCGGCTTGGTTATCGATAAAGAAATTACTTCCGGTGGCTGGACCTCGGACTTGCCTCGTCTTTGGTGGATACCTTTCAATACGAAAACAAAGACCGCTGTTCTGCAGGTCCGAATCGACGATAAGGAATATCAAGTAAAATTTCCCGAAGTGGAGATGAAAGGAGGATTCCAATACATCTTCAGACTGGTGCTGACAGATTATGGCATTGAATTTATTCCAGACCAGACAGAGACCATCTCACTGAATCAGGATACTGACGAAATGGGACAATTGGAAGGCTACGGTGTGCTTCGGCTGACACATTCGGGACAGAATTTACTATTACCGACACTTACGGGCGACAATATTTTTGGTAATGTATCCTGGGGCGATGGTGTTAACGAGAGCTATAGCGTAGGATTGTCCCACCCCTATACTTCCGGGACTTCCAGACAGATTGTCATTGAAAGTTGGAATTCTAATGGATTTGAGTTAAAAAACATAGAAGGCATAGATGTAATTGATATCAGTTCTTATTAAAGGAAAGAAATGGAGTCCGGTCCATAATTGGCCACCGGCCTCCTTTTTTCCAGCTAACAATACGATCGATAATTCCCAATATTACATAAATATCGCACACTTGCAGTAAAGACACCTCTTTTATATAAGACAATTACATTCAAAGCAAACCAGCAACTCCCTCTTTTAAAATATCAATCAATATAGGCTTCATTCCACTGACAAAGCATTCAACAGCAATAACCATCAAAATAAGTCCCATTAAACGCATCATCACATTATTACCGGTTTCTCCCAACACTCTTACCAGACGGGTAGAAGCACGTAATATGAAAAAAGTAATCAGATAAATAAATGCGATCATACCGATCAACACGCCTTTCATCTCAATAGAATGAGCATCTTGCATCAACACTATGGCATTGGCAATAGCACCCGGACCGCAAAGCATCGGAATGCCCAACGGAGTTATCGAAATATCATCCGCATAAGTTTTGATTTCCTCATCCTTCAATTTCATGGGAGTATAGCGTGCCTGTAGCATGTCAAACCCTATTTTAAAGATAATTACACCACCTGCAATACGAAATCCATTCGTTGATATACCAAAAAACTTGAAAAGGAATTGTCCTGCAAAAGTAAAGACCATGATCGTTATAAAAGCCACCAATGTGGCACGAGACACCACAGACTGCCGCTCTTTATCCGTCATGCCATGAGTCATGGTCAAGAATACCGGCATGGTTCCAAGAGGGTTCGTCAATGTAAAGAAGGAGGTAAAACAAAGCAAAGCGAAAGGCAAGATAGTTTCCATAGCTGTATTTTAAACGTTTCTATTGGCAAAAATACAACTAAATCCTAAATTTCACAGAAATTCCATTAATTCTTTTAAATCGGATATTTGATAAGTCGGCTGAAAAGGTAATCCTGTCTTCCCGGTTATATGATAGAATACTTGATGCATCCCTACCCCTTTGGCTCCCGTTATATCATTTTCCCAACTGTCACCTATCATTAAAGACTCCCTCAAATCAGATTGTGTAGCGGATAAAGCAAAATGAAATATTTCCGGCCAAGGTTTCAACACACCAATATCATCAGACAAGATTACTTTCTTAAAAAAGACATCTATACCTGCCGAACGCATCTTATGGCATTGTAATTCCTGAAATCCATTCGAAAGAATATATAAATTATATTTTGACGACAAATACTCCAGGACCTCATACGCATGCGGCATTAGTTTCCTTTTGGTAGGAATCACAGAAAAGAAATCATCGGAAAAAGCTTTCGCCAAAGCGACATCCCCTGCCCCCACGCTTTCCAACGGATACAGAAAACGTTGGCGATTCAACTCTTCTTTAGTGATTCTCCCGTTTCCATATTCCTCCCACAATTCCAGATTACGACGTTGATAGATAGTATAGTAATGCTCAAAGGACTGAAAATAATGGTGATAACCATATTTTAAATACATTTCTTCAAATGTATCACGCGCATTCACCGAAAACGCCCATAAAGTATCATCAAGATCAAAAAAGAGATTTTTATAAGAATAAGCCATAAACCGGTTACAACATTAAAAACACAAATTACCGCAGATCCGCACTCCAACCAATATCCGTGCCAATCTGCGGTAAACTGTATGCATTAAAAATACACTGTATGAAGTGTTATTTCACCTGAATTACTAAATACTTAGATACACTCCAGAAATCTTTGGGATTGGTAATCTTCAGAGTGAGCTGTCCTTTATCATCTTTTTCCAAAGCGTAAGAGCCGGCAGGATGAGTCGTCAAGATATCAGCGTCTTTAGAATACAGCTTTATTTCTTTCGTAGTACGGATATCGACCTGTGTAAAGTAGTCTTTATTTATATCACCGTCTTTCAAGACTTGCTTTTTCTGGAAAAGTCCGGTATTAGTCAAGATTTTCTGATCCTTCAGCTCTTTCTTTGTTCCGAATACAAACCAAGCAGTATTGAGTGCTTTGTCTTGTTCGGCAACAGTCTTGGCCTTAGCTTCATTTTCCGCCGACAATGCTTCTTTATCCGCAGCCAAGCCTGTTACTGCCGCATCCAATTCCTGAATACGAATATTCCGGGAAGCCAATTCTGCCTGCAGTTCTTCAATGCGTTGGGTTTTGGCCACCAATTCCTGTGTCAAAGACTCAACAGCCCTCTTCAATTGGGCAGAGTTGTTCTTGCTGTTCTTCAACATGGATTGCAGTTTGGCAATTTGCTCTTTGTTTTCTTCCATCTGCTTACGGATGAACTCGATATCCGAGGTTATCTGTTGTTTAGCATTCAAAGAACCCTCTGCCACTGCACCACGCTGCAAATCAACGCGGCTTTCCGCTGCATTAATTTGGCGGAATCCCTCAGATATATCATTGAAAGTGCCCATCATCTCATCCAACTCGGCATTTCGCTGAGTCAATTCCATTAAAAGAGAATCATTTTCAGCTTTCAACTGGCTTTTGCTGCCACCAGAAAAGCTATCACACGAAGCCACTACAGCTGCGCATACAATTAAAATTGCTAACTTTTTCATACGCTTTTGTTTTACGTTTTGTTAATGAAGTTATTTAATCGTCTATTCCTGCTACTACAATTACTATTTCACCACGCGGTTCATTGGCTGTGAAATGTTCTATCAATTCAACAAGGGTACCACGCACCGTTTCTTCATGCACCTTGGATATTTCCCGTGAGACTGACGCTTGACGCTCTGGTCCGAAATGCTCGGAAAATTGCATCAACGCCTTTACCAGTCTGTGAGGCGACTCATAAAACACCATGGTTCTGCACTCCTCTGACAGCACTTTCAAACGAGTCATCCGCCCCTTTTTCTGCGGAAGAAAACCTTCGAAGCAGAATTTTTCATTGGGCAATCCGGAAGCTACCAGTGCCGGAACAAAAGCTGTTGCTCCCGGCAGACATTGCACCTCTATGTTGTTACGGACACATTCACGTACCACTAAAAAACCGGGATCAGATATCCCAGGGGTACCGGCATCCGAAATCAAAGCCACAGTTTCACCACCCTTTATTCTATTAACAACACTTTCCACCATTTTATGTTCATTAAACTTATGGTGAGACTGCATGGCATTCTTTATTTCAAAATGCTTCAGCAATATCCCCGAGGTACGAGTATCCTCGGCAAGAATCAAATCCGCTTCCTTCAATATCCGGATAGCACGAAATGTCATATCTTCCAAATTTCCTACCGGAGTAGGCACTATATAAAGTTTTCCCATACACATCAGTGATTTAGCTGAAATACTTTTTAAGAAGTTCCATGAAATCGGCTACAGCTTCATTTTCATCGTCCACATGCACTTCCGAGTTGAAAATAACCATTGCCTCATCCAAAGTAGATACTTCACCTATAAGACGTACTACTTCATTCATGCGGGCAGAGTCCCCATTGAAAAGTTCTTTTGCAAAACGGAATGAGTCATTCAGACTGATAGCGTGACGTAAACTTGTGGCAGGTTTAATACGTTCTGCCAAAATAGAAGAGGTAGTTGCCGTTACAGCAACAGAAAAAGGCTCTCCGGGGGTAACAGAAGAAGACTCTTCGGGAGCAGCAGAAGAAGGTTCTCCGGAAATAACAGAAGTAACCGGAGTAACCGGAGAAACAAGTCCGGCATCCATGGACGCCTCATCCAACATTTTCTGCAACGCATCCAAACGCGCTTTCATCTGCTGAATATTTCGTTTTGCCACTATTCTCAATGCCGGATTGGCATCATTTGAAATAGCCTGCATCAAACATTTCAATTCCTGAATGTCCAGTTCTATGTCGTTTAATAAGGTTTGCATATCCTTTACACAGTCCGTGTTAATGCCACAAATGTAGAAATAAATAATGAAAAAATCTCAGAAAGCACGCAAAAGTATTATTTCAAGCCGGAAATTAGAACTTTTTTCAGTATATTCCATTGTTTACTCTATTTTTCCTACCTTTGCAACACATGGTTACATAGCTATAATAAATACGATAGCCTTTACCTAATACTTTTTTCATTATGAATCAACAAATCAAACTATTATCAAATAAATAACACATGAAACAACTTCCCAACACAAATCCTCGTATTGAGGTAATAGATGCCCTACGGGGATTTGCTGTAATGGCAATTATATTGGTTCATAATCTGGAACATTTTATTTTTCCCGTTTATCCGACAGACTCACCGGAGTGGCTGAACATTCTGGACCAAGGAGTATTCAACGGGATATTTTCCCTCTTTGCCGGAAAAGCCTATGCCATATTTGCCCTCCTATTCGGGTTCACATTCTATATTCAGACCCAGAACCAGAAGAGACAAGGCAAAGATTTTGGCTATCGTTTTCTATGGCGTTTAATCTTGCTAGCCGGATTCGCGACATTAAACGCCGCCTTTTTCCCGGCAGGAGATGTCCTGTTGCTATTCACGATAGTCGGGCTCGTATTGTTCTTTACGCGCAATTGGAGCAACAAGGCAATTATCATAACTGCCGTCATATTTCTATTGCAACCTGTCGAATGGTATCATTACATTGCCAATCTGATGAATCCGGCACATCAGTTACCGGATTTGAAAGTAGGTGAAATGTATGCAGAGGTAGCGGAATACACAAAGGCGGGAAACTTTTGGGATTTCATTTCAGGTAACATTACATTGGGGCAGAAAGCAAGCCTTCTATGGGCTATAAATGCCGGACGCTTCTTTCAGACGGCCGGATTATTCCTGTTAGGGGTTTACATCGGCAGAAAGCAGTTCTTTATACCTTCTGAAAAGAATCTCCACTTCTGGGTCAGAATATTGATCATTTCCGCCGTAGCATTCGCTCCTCTATATACTTTGAAAGAACTTATCATGCAGAATGATACAATTATACGGCAGACGGTAGGAACCATATTCGACATGTGGCAGAAACTGGCCTTTACCCTGGTTTTGACCGCATCTTTCACCCTTCTTTATCAAAGCAAAAGATTCCGCAACGCCACCAACAATTTACGTTTCTACGGTAGGATGAGTTTAACAAACTATATAACCCAATCTATCATAGGAGCGGCCATTTACTTCCCGTTCGGCCTGAGTCTTGCCCCCTATTGCGGATACACAGTCAGCTTACTGATTGGATTCTTCACATTCTTAGTTCAGGTAAGGCTATGTAAATGGTGGCTGTCCCGGCACAAGCAAGGGCCATTGGAATATATCTGGCACAAGTGGACTTGGCTAGGTACAAAAAGATAATTATACTAGTTATTTTATAAGATGCGGCAGTCGGCATACTATTTAAAAAGTATTACCTTTGCATCTAAATCATAACACTTGAAAATATGGTATTATTCTCGGAAGATCATATACAAGAAACCAAACGTAGAGGAAGAATTGAAGTTATTTGCGGTTCAATGTTCTCGGGAAAGACCGAGGAACTGATACGGCGGCTGAAGCGTGCCAAATTTGCCAAACAACGGGTAGAGATATTCAAACCTGCCATAGACACGCGTTATTCCGACGCAGATGTCGTGTCACATGACAGCCATTCCATTGCCTCCACCCCGATAGACTCATCCGCAAGCATCCTGCTTTTTACCTCCGAAATCGATGTAGTAGGTATCGATGAAGCTCAATTCTTCGACAGTGGTTTAATTGATGTATGTAACCAATTGGCCAACAACGGCGTACGTGTTATCGTTGCCGGGCTGGACATGGACTTCCGTGGAATTCCTTTCGGTCCGATGCCGGGGTTGTGCGCCATCGCCGACGAAGTATCCAAAGTACATGCCATCTGTGTAAAGTGCGGACAACTGGCTTCTTTTTCCCACCGTACCGTCAAAAACGACAAACAAGTATTATTGGGAGAAACCGAAGAATATGAGCCTCTGTGCCGTGAATGTTACCAGCAGGCCATCCGGAACGACCTGCAGGCAAACGGTGATTAATTACAACAACAGATCCAAACATTATGGAACGTAAGAAAATTACTTTCGACAGTTTCATCCGCGGAGTTATCCTCGGAATTATCATTATCGGCATACTTATGCTCCTCAAACGCTTAAGCGGTGTGCTATTGCCATTTTTCATAGCATGGCTCATCGCTTACCTCACCTACCCACTGGTCACATTCTTCCAATACAAATTAAGATTAAAGAACCGCGTCATTTCCATCTTTTGCGCCTTGATCACTCTTTTAGCAATAGGAGGAGCAGCATTTTACCTGCTTGTCCCCCCTATGATACAAGAGTTCGGTAGAGTCAAGGATCTTTTGATAGAATACTTTTCCAATGGAGCCCATGACAGCAATGTCCCTAAAACACTATCGGAATTTTTGAGGGAGAACATCGACATGCAATTCCTCAACCAGCTTTTCAAGGAGGAGAGTCTTTTAGATGCCCTCAAGGAGACAGTCCCCCGATTATGGTCCCTGCTGTCAGAATCGGTCAATCTGCTATTCAGCTTTTTCACCTTCTTTCTGATTCTCCTGTACATCGTTTTTATTCTATTGGATTATGAAAGCATCGCAGAAGGCTGGGCCCATCTTGTTCCACAGAAATACCGTCCTTTTGCGGTAAACCTATTCAATGATGTCAAAGACGGCATGAACAGATATTTTCGCGGACAAGCGTTTGTCGCCCTATGCGTGGGTATCCTGTTCAGTATCGGATTCCTCATCATAGATTTCCCGCTGGCTATAGGTTTGGGACTGTTTATCGGCGCCCTTAATATGGTACCTTACCTGCAGGTTATCGGGTTTGTACCTACCATTATACTTGCCATCCTGAAAGCTGCAGACACAGGAGGTAATTTCTGGATTATCATAGCATCGGCAACAGCCGTATTCGCCGTTGTACAAGCCATTCAAGACGGACTGATAGTGCCCCGTGTCATGGGCAGGATAACAGGATTGAACCCAGCCATTATTCTCTTATCCTTGTCTATATGGGGGTCTCTAATGGGAATGTTGGGCATGATCATAGCTCTTCCACTTACCACATTAATGTTATCCTATTATCAGCGATTCATCATCAATCGCGAAAATATCCATAAAACAGAATCATCTGATAATCAGCAGAAAGATAGTTGCGAATAAAAATAATACAAACTTTTTTCATCCATACTCTTGTTTTTTCAAGAAATGTGCCTATCTTTGCACCCGCTTAACAGCAATAAAGGATTGATTCGCTAGCTCAGCAGGTAGAGCACAACACTTTTAATGTTGGGGTCTTGGGTTCGAGCCCCAAGCGGATCACCAAGAATAAAGCAGTTATCTAAATCAGATAGCTGCTTTTTTCATATAGCAATTAACAAGATAAAGTTCAAGGTTTATGAATGCAAAAGTCAAAGGATACATATTGGGGACCATTGCCGCTGCCACCTACGGCATGAACCCGCTCTTCGCACTCCCGTTGTATAAGGAAGGCATGGATCCGGATTCCGTTCTTTTTTTCAGATATTTGTTTGCCATTCCGATATTGGGCATCATGCTCAAGACACGGGGCAGGAACTTCAAGCTTAAAAGAAAAGAGATACTTCCGTTGATCATTCTGGGATGGCTGGTTGCCATCTCTTCCCTTACCCTCTTCCAGAGTTACAACTATATGGAAGCCGGTATCGCATCAACCATTCTGTTCGTCTATCCTATTCTGGTAGCATTGATCATGGCAGTCGCTTTCAAAGAGAAAATCACCCTACAGACCACCTTCTGCATCTTCTTGGCATTAAGCGGCATCGGGCTCCTTTATAAAGGAGGTGACGGCGCAACACTCAGTCTGGTAGGCGTCAGCCTGGTTATGGCGTCGGCCCTTTCTTATGCCATCTATATCGTAGGCGTAAACCGGCCTATGCTGAAAGATGTGGCAACACTTAAAGTTACTTTTTATGTATTACTTTTCGGCTTGTCACTATTCTTAGTCCGTGTCGATTTCGGCCAAAGCCTGCATGTTGTGGATAAATGGTATTTATGGGGAAACCTGATTGCACTGGCCGTTTTCCCAACCGCCATATCATTCCTGTGTACCACACAGGCTATCCAATACATAGGCTCTACCCCAACAGCCATCCTTGGAGCCTTGGAACCTGTCACAGCCGTGTTCTTCGGAGTCACCGTTTTCGGAGAATCCTTGACCCCAAGATTGTGCTGTGGAATAGTATTGATTATCCTGGCCGTAACTTTCATTATTGCCGGAAGCAACATTACTTCCCATTTGGTACGTTTCAGAAAACTATTTCCAAGATTACCGTTGAAACGTGTAAAAAACAAATGAGGCATACCTTAAGGAACTATGATATGTTTGCCTTCTGGAGTAACCACTATATTACCTGTCTGAATATAGTGCTTACCTTCAGGAGAAACATACACTTTCGTTTTAGCATCCACCGTGCCGGAAGAGGAGTCTTTTTTGCCGTCTAAATGACGGTTCGTCTTGGCAGGAGTGCCTGTATCTTCCAGATAACTCTTCATCTCCACAACCTTGCCCTCCTTAAACCAGACCTTAACAACCGACCATCCCTGCATCCCCAAAGCACGGAAGGTCCACGCTTCCCTCTCCTTGTCGAAATCACGGAAAGCCGGTTCCCCCAGAACGGCAGTTACCTCCTTAAAGCTCATACCTCGCTCAATACTGCTCAATTGAGCATAGTCAAACCCATAACCTCCATAAACGCCACAGCCCATTAACACTGTCAACAACAACAAAACAGATATCTTCTTCATGGCAACATTTTTTTTTAGTTTTTACCGTATTACAAATATAAAATAATAAAATGTCATATTCCGGTTATTACCTCTATTTATATATAGGGATTTCCCTATCAGTCAAAGTCCGGACAAAAGTCCAATAAGTACGGGCAAGAACACAAAGTTTCCCATGATTCTCCGTATCTTTGCCACATGGCAGATAAAATGGAATTACATAAGAACAACAAACATCAGGGAAAATATGATTTCCCCCGGTTGATAGAGAATTACCAGCCGCTAAAGAAGTTCGTATCACCCAACCCTTATGGTACACCTACCATCAATTTCTTCAATCCACAGGCCGTGAAGGCATTAAACAAGGCATTGCTGATCACCTATTACGGGATAAGCTACTGGGATATCCCCAAAGGATACCTATGTCCCCCTATTCCCGGAAGGGCAGATTACATCCACTACCTTGCCGACCTCCTTCAAGAAGGAAACAATATGGGAGAAACGAAGCCGTGCAGATGCCTGGATATCGGCGTGGGCGCCAACTGCATTTACCCGATTATCGGACATACCGAATACGGCTGGACATTCGTGGGTTCCGACATCGACCCTGTCTCCATTGAAAATGCGCGGAAGATTGTCACGTGCAATCCGGTGCTTGCCCACAAAATAGAATTACGGCTTCAAAAGGACAGCCGGAAGATTTTGGACGGCATCATCGCTACGGAAGACTTTTTCGACGTAACCCTTTGCAATCCTCCTTTCCATAGTTCAAAAGAAGCAGCGGAAGAGGGGAACTTACGGAAACTCAGCAGTTTGAAAGGAAAAAAGATTACCAAGACGAAGCTGAACTTTGGCGGCACCTCCAATGAACTGTGGTGTGAAGGCGGAGAAGTACGCTTCCTGCAGAACATGATTACAGAAAGCCGGAAGTATCAGAGGAACTGCAGATGGTTCACCTGCCTAGTATCCAAAAAAGAAACATTGGAAAAGCTGTATGCCCGTCTAAAAGCGGTCAATGTAGCTGAATACAGAGTAATCCCGATGTCCCAGGGTACAAAAGTCAGCCGAATACTGGCATGGCGGTTTTAGGCAAAGCCTCTCATTTCGCATGAACTAACTAACCTGGCGGAACGTTATACCTATACTAACTAAAACCAGAAAGTATCATGGAAAAAAGCTTGATTCATAGCAATGAATTGCATTTCATCGGCAAGAAACGCATTCACCAAGCGGTAGAAAAGATGGTAGAATCACTGGACTTGGCAGCCGGATCCACTACAGGATTCGACCTGTACGCAGTAGTAGAAGCCTACTTTACGGATTTGGAAAAGCGAAGGGAAATCAACCGTCTGCTGCATCTGGACCGGGACACTTGTGAAGAAGACTGATACACCCCATAAGAAGAATACCGCCTGCTGTCCGGTCAACAGCAAGCGGTATTCTTCTTTTATCCATTGCCTGTCTGATAGTTCCTGCATCCATCAGTCCCGTGCCTGATGTACCGTCAACTGCGGGAACGGGAAACCGATGCCTTCTTTGTTGAATACAGAGTAGATGGCCTTGTTCATGTCAAAATAAACTCCCCAATAGTCTCCACTCTTCACCCATACACGTATCACCACGTTCACACTGCTGGCATCCAAAGCATGAAGGGCTACAAAAGGCTCCGGTGTAGCCAGAATACGGCTGTCACCGGAAAGAATGCGGCGAACCGTACTTTCCACCTTGTCATAGTTCTCGCCATATTCCACGCCGACCACCCATTCCACACGGCGGGTATCCTCATGGCTGTAGTTGGTTACCGTACCACTGCTCAAGGCACCGTTAGGGATATAAATCACCTTATTGTCGGCTGTAGTCAGAATCGTATGGAATATCTGAATCTCGCGTACAGTACCGGATACGCCCTGGCTTTCAATCCAGTCACCTACTTTGAAAGGACGGAACAACAGGACAATCAGCCCGCCGGCAAAATTCTGCAAGTTGCCGGACAACGCCATACCGATAGCCACACCGGCAGATGCCAGCAAAGCGGCAAATGAAGTGGTTTCTACTCCCAACTTGCCGATAACGGCGATAATCAACAAGATAGTCAACAGGATATTGACCAGGCTTTTTACAAAACTCTGAATACTGGGATCCACTTGTCTTTTAGCCAATAACTTGGCAACCATCTTCTTCAGAAAAGAGATCAGAAAGCGTCCTACTACAAAAATAATGATAGCTCCGATTATACGGCCACCGGCACTTACGCTCCAGTCTATCAACTGTTGGATAAATATTTGTAACTTGCTGAAACCGTCATCAGCATTCTGCGCGGCAAAGGCCGCCATTAATAGTGGTGATAACATAATTCTGTTTGCTTTAAAATTAATGGTACAAAATTAACAAATAAGTCTGAATTTCGTTCGCTTTCCTTGTGACTTTCAGCAGAAAGCCCTACTTTTGCAACCGATTTCAACTAAGGGGTGCCCTAATATGACGGGCTGAGAACATACCCATTGACCTGATTCGGGTAGTGCCGACGTAGGGAAAAGAAGAAAAGTTCCCCTTTTCTGTATTTATCTAAACTAAATTATTGCAAATGAAAAGACATGCAATGGTGCCCTGCCTTCTGATGGCAGCACTGAGTGTTTGTGCGCAGACACACGAGAGAGACAGCTTGCGAATTATCAATCTGGATGAAGTAGAAATCATCTCCACACGTGCCACAGGCACCACACCGGTAGCATTCACCAACGTAGGCAAAGAACAATTAAAGAAACAGAACTTCGGACAAGACCTGCCCTACCTGCTGAGCATGATACCTTCCGCCATCACCACAAGCGATGCCGGAGCCGGAATCGGCTATACTACCCTGCGGGTACGCGGCACGGACGGTACCCGCATCAATGTCACCGCCAACGGCATTCCCATCAACGACGCGGAGAGCCATACGGTATTCTGGGTAAACCTGCCGGACTTTGCCTCCTCCGTGAAAGACATGCAGGTGCAGCGCGGCGCGGGAACATCTACCAACGGTGCAGGCGCTTTCGGTGCCAGCATCAATATGCAGACCGGGGACTTCTCCTTGAAACCGTATGCTGAATTCAACGGTTCATACGGATCGTTCAATACCCACAAAGAAACGGTAAAGGCGGGAACAGGACTGATTGACGGACACTGGTCCTTCGACGCCCGCCTCTCCAACATCAGCACGGACGGCTATCTGGACCGCGCGGAGGTCGGCTTGAACTCCTATTACCTGCAAGGGGGGTATTATAACGACAATACCTCTGTCAAACTGATTACGTTCGCCGGAAAAGAGCGCACTTACCATGCCTGGAACTATGCTACCAAAGCGCAAATGGAGGCATTCGGACGCCGGTTTAATTCCTGCGGCTATATGTATGTGGCCGACAAGAATGGAGGAATCCACCAACCGGATATCGATTACGATTATGGTATTGAAGAAGCCGGTGAGCTGCTGAAAGACGGAGGTAATTTCCATTACTACGACGACCAGACGGACAACTACGTACAGAAAAACTACCAGCTGCTGGTGAACCATAACTTCAACACCCGATGGAATCTGAACGTAGGCCTGCACTATACCAAAGGTGACGGATACTACCAGGAGTACAAAGACGGACGCAAACTGGTGGAATACGGTCTAAAGCCTTACGAACTGGCAGGTGAGACCGTAAAAAAGAGCGACCTCATCCGCAAGAAAGGCATGGACAACTGGTTCGGCGGCGGTATCTTCTCCGTAAACTACAACCACAACCGTCTTCACGCATCTTTAGGCGGAGCCTTGAACCGCTATGACGGCGACCATTTCGGCAAAGTGCTTTGGGTGAAGAATTACCTCGGCTCATTGGATCCCGACCGGGATTACTACCGCAACAATGCTACCAAGAACGACGGTAACATTTATTTGAAAGCCAACTATGAATTAGGCAAGGGACTGAGCGCCTATGCCGACATGCAATACCGCCACATCACCTACAAGATGAATGGTGAGAACGACAAATGGAATTCCGCCGTCCATGCATTGCAACACCTTGACATCGACGAGAAGTTTGACTTCTTCAACCCCAAAGCCGGATTGTCCTGGCAAATCAACCGCAACCACCGCCTGTACGGTTCGTTCAGTGTAGCCCACAAAGAGCCTACCCGCAACAACTATACCGACGGCCTGCTGACCGATCCCCCCAAGGCAGAGCGCCTCTTCGACTATGAGCTGGGCTATACCTTCTCCAACTCATGGCTGCATCTGGGCGCCAATTTCTACTACATGGACTACAAGGACCAGCTTGTCCTGACAGGCGAGCTGAATGAAATCGGTGAAGCCGTAGCCGCCAACGTGCCGGACAGTTACCGCATGGGTATCGAGCTGACAGGTGGCCTGAAGCTGTCCTGCGGTTTCCAATGGGACATCAACGCCACCCTGAGCCGCAACCGTATCAAGAATTTCGTAGAGACACTCTACGGATACGACGAGGACTGGAATGAATTGCCCGGTGTAAAGATCGACCACGGTACCACCCACATCGCCTTCTCACCGGATTTCATACTGAGCAACCGCTTCGGATATGCCTACAAAGGGCTGGAGGTCTCCTTGCAATCCCAATACGTAAGCAAGCAGTACATGAGCAACATGGACATTGAAGACCACTTGCTGGACGCCTATTTCGTAAGCAACCTGAATCTGGCCTACACCTTCAAACTTCCGAAGCTGAAATCCGTTACTATCGGATGTACCGTTTACAACCTCTTCAACGAAGAATACGAGAACAACGGCTGGGCCTCCAGCGACTATACCAACTCGCCGGAGCGCCGCAACAACTATACAGGCTATGCCGCACAGGCAGGAACGAATGTATTGGGACATCTATCATTGAGTTTCTGACAATGGAACATACCCTCGAAATAGCAGGTACTCTCATCGGGATTCTCTACCTCTGGTTAGAGTACCGTGCCAGCATTTATTTATGGATAGCAGGTATCATCATGCCTGCTGTCTATATCTTTGTCTATTATGATGCCGGACTATATGCTGATTTCGGCATCAACATCTACTATTTGGGCGCTGCCATTTATGGCTGGACAATGTGGAAATACGGCAGCTTCCTCCGCCGGAAAATCTTGCGGAAACAAGTATCCGGTCAACAGGCGGAGAGTCCCGAACTCCCCATCACTCGCATGCCGGCGCGTTATCTGCTGCCGCTTGCCGCCGCATTTGCTGTGGCCTTTACAGGCATTGCCTGGATATTGATCCGGTTTACGGACAGCAACGTGCCTTGGCTGGACTCCTTTACCACCGCACTAAGCATTGTCGGCATGTGGATGCTGGCACGCAAATATGTGGAACAATGGTGGGCATGGATTGCCGTTGACGCCGTCAGTGCAGGGCTATACATCTACAAGGGACTTGATTTTACAGCCGCCCTATACGCCCTTTACACAATTATCGCTATCTTTGGCTACTTCAAATGGAAGAGAATGATGGACAGTGAAGTTCCTTTTGAAAAGTTTTCGGGAAGCTACTGAAAAAACTTCCGAAGCTAAGACTAAAAGCCGGAGGAGTTAAGAGAAAACTCTGTTCGCAGTGCGCGAACGGATATTCAAAGCGTGCGAATATATATCCAAAGCGTGCGAACGGATATTCACAAGCTTTGAACAAAGCTCTTTCACTCAAAAAAAGAATTCCGCCTACGGGGTAGTAAAGCGTAAGTATTAAATAGTAGTGAAAAGTAAATTCAATCGTAAAATCATAAATATATAGTATGTTGTTTGATGCAGTAGTACTGGCCAACGGGGAATATCCCACGAATCCCCTGCCCTTGAAGATTCTGGCAGAAGCGCCATACGTGGTTTGTTGCGACGGCGCCGCCGATGAATACATCCGCCGCGGAAACGTGCCCGACGTGATTATCGGTGACGGCGATTCCATCAGCGAAGACAACCGTAACCGGTACAGCCACCTCCTTCACCGCATCAGCGAGCAGGAGACCAACGACCAGACCAAAGCAGTCCGCTTCCTGTTGTCGCAAGGCAAACGTCACATTGCCATTACCGGTGCTACGGGCAAACGCGAGGACCACACCTTGGGCAACATCAGCCTGCTTATCGACTATATGCGTGCAGAAGCCGATGTACGGATGTTCACAGACTACGGCGTTTTTATCCCCTGCCGTGACGTACGGACTTTCTCCTGTTCGCCCGGCCAGCAAGTATCCATTATCAATTTCACTGCCCGTGGGCTGCATGGCAAAGGACTGGTATATCCTCTCAGCGACTTCACCAACTGGTGGCAAGGTACACTGAACGAGTGTACGGAGGCAGAGTTCACCATTGAAGCGGAAGGAGAATACCTGGTGTTCATTTCTTTTCAGCAACCTCCACAAAGGCTTTCTGCAAAAGCACGAAGGTTTTCAGGTGAAACACCTGGAATTGAAGGGATTGAATTGTATTATCCGGGATGGCAGGATGCGTCATTCGGGGAGTAAACGTGCGGAATCTTTAACGGAATGCGATAAGGATCAAAAAGAAAAGGAGGAACAACGCCCCTCCTTTCACACTAAATTAAAATTGAATCTGAACTAAAATTGCAGTTACAAATATACAACATCCGGAAGCCGAAGCCAAACATTTCAGACTTTATTTCATTTCTTTTCCATGCTCACCTGGTTACAAGCCCATCAGATATTGCTTGAAGGCAGCAAAATCCTTAGACATCGGCAGGCTCTTCTTTTCGCCCCGCATAAAGGCTTGCAGCTTTTCCGGTATCTGCACGGTTTCACCGATAATCTTTTCCACCGTATCCTTGAATTTCGCAGGATGGGCGGTTTCCAGAAATATACCTGTCTCTCCGGGACGCAGCCCTTCGGCCAAGGCACGGAAACCGCAGGCACCGTGAGGATCAAGCAGGTAACGCTCCTCCTTCCAGACTTTCTTCATGGTTTCTGCAATCTGCGCATCGGTATAAGTGGCGCCGCTGATTTCGGCGGAGATGGCGGCATGGTCATTGCCATACAGGTCGAGCACACGGGCAAAGTTACTCGGATCGCCCACATCCATGGCGTTGGCAATGGTAGCTATACTGGGGCGCGGAGTGTAAACACCCGTTTGCAAGTATTGATAGAAGATATCATTACGGTTATTGGCCGCGATAAACCGTTTCACGGGAAGCCCCATACGCTTGCCGAAGAGTCCGGCGGTAATATTGCCGAAGTTGCCGCTGGGCACGCAAATGACCGGTGACAAGCCACCCGTGGCTCTTTTCAGCTGGGCATACGCATAGAAATAGTAGAAAGCCTGCGGCAGGAAACGGGCTACATTGATGGAATTGGCACTGGTGAGCAACAGACGCCCGTTCAGTTCCCTGTCCATGAAAGCGGACTTTACCAGAGCCTGGCAATCGTCGAATGTTCCATCTACTTCAAGGGCAGTGATGTTCTGCCCCAAAGTGGTGAACTGCTTTTCCTGTATCTCGCTGACTTTGCCCTTCGGATAAAGCACGTATACATGGATACCCTCCACCCCGAGGAAGCCATTGGCTACGGCACTGCCCGTATCACCGGAAGTAGCGACCAATACATTCACCTGCTTCTTGCCCTCTTTCCGGATGAAGTAGCCCAACAGACGAGCCATAAAACGTCCGCCCACATCCTTGAAGGCAAGGGTAGGACCGTGGAACAACTCCAGAGAATAGATATTCTCCGTTACTTTCACTAACGGAACGTCAAAGTTCAGCGTGTCATAGACAATCTGTTTCAAGGTATCGGCCGGTACGTCTTCCCCAAAGAAAGCGTCTGCCACGCGATAGGCTATCTCCTGGAAACTGAGCGCGTCGATGCTGTCATAGAAATCCTGTGGCAGCGGTTGGATGGTAAAGGGCATGAAAAGTCCCTTGTCGGCGGCAAGTCCTTTCACTACCGCTTCTTCAAGAGTAGCGTCGGAGGCTTGTTTGTTGGTACTATAATATCGCATAAATTAAAGGGTTAAAAATTCATTGATAAACTCGTCCTCTTTCATCAGGCCGTAGCAACCGTTGCATGCGGCCACTTCATCAAAGGTCTGCACCTCGTCCGGTTCTATGCCCGGATACCAGACCAGGAACGGAACCGGTTCTGCCGTATGGGTGCGAAGCTCGCAAGGCGTAGGGTGGTCGGGCAACACGGCAATGGCTACCGGTTCGTCCCAATCCTTCACAGCCTCGTAAACAGGCCCTACGACACGGCTATCCAGATTCTCGATGGTCATAATCTTCAGAGGGATATTTCCTTCATGCCCCGCCTCATCACTGGCTTCGATATGCAGATAGACAAAATCATCGGTTTTCAAGGCTTCAAGAGCGGCAGCCACCTTGTTCTCATAATTGGTATCATAAAGTCCGGTAGCCCCCTCTACGGTGAGGCGACGCAATCCGGCATAATAACCGATGCCATTAATCAGATCCACAGCCGAAATGACGGCGCCCCGCTTCACCTGAGGAAACTTATCGGCAAGGCGCTCCATCTGCGGACGGTAACCGGGACTCCACGGCCAGACGCTATTGGCGGGATCCTTGCCTTCGGCCACACGCTTCCGGTTAACGGGATGGTTCTCCAGAATCTCCTGCGAACGCAAAATCAAATCATTGATCAAGTCGGCAGTCTGCCGCGGAGTCAAGTCCGCCTGCCCTTCGGGAAGCGTGACCTGTTCCGTTCCCGCCATCGGCCTTACCATCAACGGGCGGTAAGGCTTCAAGGGCACATCATGGGGCGGCGTACAATCCACACGCTTGTCACCTCCCTTTATGACCAGCAGATGGCGGTATTGTACGCCCGTATAGAAGCGGACCCTATCGTCTCCCAACTGTTCCTGCAAATATCTTACCAACACATCAGCCTCTTCAGTCGTGATGTGTCCGGCAGAGTGGTTCTTTATATGATCCCCTTCTACGCAGATTATGTTGCAGCGCATCGCCATCTCGCCCGGCTGCAAATCCACACCAATACTCGCCGCTTCCAACGGGCCGCGGCCTTCATACACTTTCGGAAGATCATAACCCAGAACGGACATATTCGCCACTTCACTGCCCGGATGGAAACCTTCGGCAACAGTCACCAGCCTTCCCGTCCGTCCCATCCGCGCCAGTTTATCCATATAAGGCGTATCGGCAGCCTGCAACAATGTCTTGTCGCCCAATGCCTTTACAGGCCAGTCGGCCATACCGTCACCCAGGATGATGATGTGTTTCATAAGATGTATGATTTAAACATTCGCAATACTCATGATATCCGCAAATACTCCCGCAGCCGTTACCCCTGCGCCGGCTCCGTAACCCTGTATCATCATCGGATATTCCTTATAGCGTGCCGTGGTCAGCAAGATGATGTTGTTGCTGCCTTCCAAACCGTAGAACGGATGGTTGACGCCCACTTCCTGCAAGCCGACGGACGCCTTACCGTTTTCCAGCCTGGCAACGAAACGCCAATGCTTGTTTTCGGCTTCCAGTACTTTACGGCGGGCCTCGAAACCGGCATCAAGGCTCGGCACTTTCTTCCAGAAGTCTTCCAATGAACCTTCAAAGAAATCATCGGGTACGAAAAGATTCTTCTCAACATCACTCTGTTCCAGACGGTAGCCAGCCTCACGCGCCAGAATCACCAACTTGCGGATAACATCTTTCCCGCTTAAGTCGATACGGGGATCAGGCTCGGAATAACGTTCTTCCTGCGCCATCCTGATGGTCTTGCTGAAAGGAATATCCGCACTGATCTTATTGAAGATATAATTCAACGTGCCACTCAGCACGGCTTCAATCTTCAAGATCTTGTCACCGCTATGGATCAGGTCATTGATGGTGTTGATGATGGGAAGCCCCGCACCTACGTTGGTTTCAAACAGATACTTCACGCCACGCTGGCGGGCAATCTGCTTCAGTTCACGATAATTGTCATATTCCGAAGAAGCGGCAATCTTGTTGGCTGCCACGACGGAGACATTGTGCATCAGCAGGTCTTTATAAAGAGAAGCGACGCCCGCACTTGCCGTACAATCCACAAATACGGAATTGAAGATATTCATGCCGATAATCTCGTCGCGAAGCGTATCCAGCGAGCTGTCCTTTCCTTTCTCCGCCAGTTCTTCGCGAAAACGTCCCAGGTCGAAGCCTTCACGACCGAACATGGCCTTGGACGCATCGGCTATACCTACCACGTTCAGCTGCAAGCCATTCTCCTGCATCAGTTTCTGGCGCTGACTGTGAATCTGCTCTATCAGACTGCCTCCCACCGTACCGACACCGCAAATAAAGAGGTTCAATACCTGGTATTCCGACAAGAAGAAAGAATCATGGATGACGTTCAAAGACTTGCGCAATGATTTGTTGTCCACCACAAATGAGATATTGGTTTCCGAAGCACCCTGCGCGCAAGCTATCACATTGATGCCGTTACGTCCCAGCGTACCGAACAGCTTACCCGCAATACCCGGCGTATGCTTCATATTCTCGCCTACGATAGCCACCGTAGCCAGATTCTTTTCTGCCAGGATAGGCGAAATCTCGCCCATCTCTATTTCTTTGGCAAACTCTTCGTTCAGCACCTCACAAGCCAAGTCGGCATCCGCATTACGCACACCGATGGACGTGGAGTTCTCCGAAGATGCCTGCGATACGAGGAACACGCTGATCCCATTCTTGGCAAGCGCCTTAAAGATACGGTAATTCACACCGATGACACCTACCATACCCAAGCCCTGCACCGTAATCAGGCTTGTGTCGTTGATGGAAGAAATACCCTTGATGGCCTTGCATTGCGGATTGGAAACTTCCCGCTTGATAATCGTTCCCACACCTTCGGGGTTGAAAGTGTTCTTTATCAATATAGGAATGTTCTTGTGACAGACCGGGTAGATGGTAGGCGGATAGACAACTTTCGCACCGAAGTTGCAAAGTTCCGTAGCCTCCACATAACTCAGTTCGCTGATGGTATAGGCGGTGGAGATCACACGGGGATCGGCCGTCATAAAGCCATCTACATCCGTCCAGATTTCCAGGCTGTCGGCGTCCAGTGCCGCAGCGATAATCGCCGCCGTATAGTCGGAACCGCCTCTTCCCAGATTCGTGACTTCCCCCGTCACCTTGTCCGTTGAAATGAATCCCGGAACCAGGACACGTCTGGGAGAATTGCGGAATGCCTCACGGACCAGCGAATGGGTCAAGTCCGTATCCAGCACGTGTTTGGAGTGCTTCTTTTCGGTCTTGATGAACGTGCGTGAATCGAACCATTCAGCCCCTGTCAGTTGTGCGGCGATAATGGACGAAAGACGCTCGCCATAGCTCACAATCGTATCGGAGGTTTTCTGCGAAAGGTCTTTGATCAAATAAATACCCTGGAAAATGTCTTTCAGTTCATTCAGCAACTCACCGATGCGGCGCTGTAACTCCACTTGCGCTTCACCTGCAGGAATCACTTCCTTAACCATCTCTACATGGCGATAGACAATCTCACGGAATTCATTTTCATAGGAAGCATCACCGGACGCCGCCATCTTGGAGGTATTTATCAGTTTGTCCGTGATGCCGCCCAAAGCGGATACGACAACGATTACCGGTTCATCTACGGCTTCTACTATTTTTTTTACGCTTAAAATACTGCTTGCGGTCCCTACGGACGAACCGCCGAACTTCATTACTTTCATTATATATGTTATTTTCTGATTATCTGAGTTTATATTCCCGGCTGTTTCTATTGACCTCACTCACGGCGGGCACAGCCGGCGCATGAATGAAAAACTTCACTAAATAGAAATACTGATTGAAAAATGGTGTAACACGTAGAAACACAAAATACTATCCTTAACCCCTAAGGGTCATGGTACACATGGATGTGACTGTATGTTGATAGTACTTGTTCATAGTCTTTTGCTTCTATCGTTTCTGATAAGTGTTGCAAAAGTAACAATAAAAACATTCAATCTATCAGTTTTTACGACTTTTTTGCGATAAAAATACATAAAGCCTTAAAAATACCAAGATATATGTATAGCAAACAACCTACATTCACTCACTTTCCATACCGTGGAAGCATAAATCCGCCTGTTCTTTTCTAACATTTTGCCATCATTTTAAAGATATATAATTATCTTTGCAGGGTACAAAAGAAAGAAAGGCGCATATGAACCCAGAAAATACTTCCGTTTTGCTAATTTACACCGGTGGAACTATCGGCATGATAGAGAATGCGGAGACCGGTGCCCTGGAAAACTTCAACTTTGAACAACTGCAAAAGCATGTGCCCGAACTTCAAAGGTTTACGTTCCGTATCGACACTTACCAGTTCGACCCGCCTATGGATTCGTCTGACATGGATCCGGAAGCATGGCGCAAACTTGTACGCATCATCAGCGACAACTACGACCAATATACCGGATTCGTCATCCTGCATGGCACGGACACCATGGCTTACACGGCCTCGGCACTCAGCTTTATGCTTGAAGGGCTGGCCAAGCCCGTCATCCTTACCGGCTCCCAATTGCCCATAGGCGTACTACGTACAGACGGCAAGGAAAACCTGCTGACCAGTATTGAAATAGCCACTTCCTGCCATTCCAACGGACACCCCATCGTGCCTGAAGTCTGCATATTCTTCGAAAACCATTTGATGCGCGGCAACCGTACCACCAAGATGAACGCCGAAAACTTCAACGCTTTCCGTTCGTTCAATTATCCGGTACTTGCCTCGGCGGGCATACATATCAAATATAATAATGTACAAATACAGGTACACGGCAATCGCCGGGAACTAAAGCCCCATTATCTGCTGGACACCAACATTGCCGTGCTGAAACTCTTTCCCGGCATTCAGGAGAACGTAGTGGATGCCGTGCTTTCCACCAAAGGGCTGAAAGCGGTTGTTCTTGAAACCTACGGTTCCGGCAATGCTCCCCGTAAAGAATGGTTCCTCCGCCGCCTGCACGCTGCCTGCGAACAGGGTATCGTAATCGTAAACGTCACTCAATGCAGCGCAGGAACCGTTGAAATGGAACGCTACGAAACCGGTTACCAGCTGATGCAGGCCGGTGTGGTCTGCGGGTACGACAGCACCACGGAGTCTGCCGTCACCAAACTGATGTTCCTCTTGGGACATGATTATCTCCCCGCCAAAGTAAGGGAACTGATGAGCCGTCCCCTGGCAGGAGAGATAACGACGGTATAAGATGTCCTATACATTTCTAACCTGTCACCTCACCGGTGTCAGTTCTCCTGTCACGGAATCTATTATGAATCCATAGACTTTAATGTCACGCGGTATCAGCGGATGGTTGAGAATAACTTCCACCGTACCTCTCACTGACTTCTCCGTATCTTCAAACCCATACAGCCAGGATTCAAAATCGACCCCGCAGAAACGAATCATGTCAATCGTCTCCTGCTTGATGCCGCGGGCTTTCATATGCTCTATCATCTGGGCACTGCTCATGTGGCAGGCACCGCAATCGGAATGCGCAATGACCATGACCTCCGTCACTCCCAATTCATAAATGGCCACCATCAAGCTACGGATTACACTGCCAAACGGATGCGAAATAATTCCACCCGCATTCTTAATCATCTTTACATCACCGTTCCTGATGCCCAAAGCGGCCGGCAACAACTCGGTCAAACGGGTATCCATACAAGAAAGAATGGCTATTTTCTTGTCGGGATACTTATTGGTAATGTACTTCTCATACCCCTTATCGGCAACAAACCGCCTGTTGTACTCAAGAATATCATCTATCATAACTTATCAATTAGGTACTGTTTCTACTAACAAAGGTAAAAAACTCCACGAGACCCTGCAACCTCTGCAACGAAAAATCGTACCTTTGGGCAGTCAATATAGAATGGAACTGAGATATGGCAAAAGAAAAGACGGTTTACGTGTGCAGCAACTGCGGACAAGAATCTCCCAAATGGATAGGCAAATGCCCGTCGTGCGGGGAATGGAACACGTATGTAGAGGAGACCATAAGGAAAGAGACTGTAAACAAACGCCCTGTTTCCGGCATCGAGACCGCCAAAGCCAAACCCGTCACCCTGAATGAGATAATAGCGGATGACGAACCGCGCATCGATCTCCATGATGCCGAACTAAACCGGGTATTGGGGGGAGGACTGGTACAAGGTTCCCTCGTGCTTATCGGCGGCGAACCGGGCATCGGCAAATCAACCTTGGTACTGCAAACCGTACTGCAAATCCCGGAAAAACGGATACTCTACATCTCCGGAGAAGAAAGCGCCCGCCAGCTGAAGCTGCGCGCCGACCGGCTGACAAACATTTCCAACGATTGCCTCATCGTCTGCGAAACGTCCCTGGAACAGATTTATGTACATATAAAGAATACGCACCCGGACCTGGTCATTATAGATTCCATACAGACCATCTCGACTGAAACGCTGGAATCGTCTCCGGGAAGCATAGCCCAGGTACGCGAATGCTCCGCCTCCATCCTGCGTTTCGCCAAAGAGACGCACACTCCCGTCATACTGATAGGGCACATCAACAAGGAAGGCAGCATAGCCGGCCCCAAGGTGCTGGAACATATCGTGGATACCGTGCTTCAGTTTGAAGGTGACCAACACTATATGTACCGTATTCTCCGCAGCATCAAGAACCGTTTCGGAAGTACGGCCGAACTGGGCATTTACGAAATGCGGCAGGACGGCCTGCGGCAAGTGAACAATCCTTCGGAACTCCTTCTGAGCCAGGACCATGAAGGAATGAGCGGGATAGCCATCGCTTCGGCCATAGAAGGCATCAGGCCTTTTCTGATTGAGACACAAGCATTGGTAAGCAGTGCCGTATATGGTAATCCGCAACGTTCTGCCACCGGCTTCGATATCCGCCGGATGAATATGCTGCTTGCCGTACTGGAAAAACGTGTAGGCTTCAAGCTGGCCCAGAAAGATGTGTTCCTCAACATTGCCGGAGGCCTGAAAGTGAACGATCCGGCCATTGACCTGGCTGTGATCAGTGCCATTCTCAGCAGCAATATGGATTCGGCGATAGAACCGGAGGTCTGCATGGCAGGTGAAATCGGCCTGTCGGGAGAGATACGCCCGGTAAACCGCATCGAACAGCGTATCGGCGAAGCCGAGAAGTTAGGTTTCAAGCAATTCATATTGCCTAAATATAATATGCAGGGACTCAATACCCAAAAGATAAAGATAGAATTAATACCGGTACGGAAAGTAGAAGAAGCTTTCCGTACCCTATTTGGATAATATGATACAAGAATACCAATTACGCGTATTGCCCGAAATAGCGGCAAACGAACAACGTCTGAAAGAGTATCTGGTGCAGGAAAAAGGACTGGACGCACGTGAGATTACAGCGACACGCGTCTTGAAACGCAGCATCGATGCCCGGCAACGGACCGTTTTCATAAACCTGAACGTGCGGGCATATCTGAATGAAGTGCCGCAGGATGACGAATACCGGCATGTCCAATATAATAAGGTAGAAGGCAAGCCGCAGGTTATTGTAGTGGGCGCCGGCCCCGGAGGCCTTTTTGCCGCCTTACGACTGATAGAGCTCGGACTGCGTCCCGTCATCGTGGAACGCGGAAAAGACGTGCGGGAAAGGAAAAAGGACCTGGCCCAGATAGGACGGCAGCAGACCGTAAACCCCGAATCCAATTATAGCTTTGGAGAAGGCGGTGCAGGTGCCTACTCCGATGGAAAGCTGTACACCCGAAGCAAAAAGCGCGGGAATGTAGATAAAATACTGAATATATTCTGCCAACACGGAGCTTCTACATCCATACTGGCGGATGCCCATCCTCATATAGGGACGGACAAACTGCCGCGCGTCATCGAGAATATGCGGAACACCATCATCGAATGTGGCGGCGAAGTACACTTCGAAACGCGTATGGATGCCTTGATCATAGAAAAAGATGAAGTGAAAGGCATTGAAACCAACACGGGCAAGACCTTGCTCGGCCCCGTCATTCTTGCCACCGGCCATTCTGCCAGAGACGTGTATCGCTGGCTTGCCGCCAACCGGGTAGAGATTGAGGCAAAAGGAATCGCCGTAGGCGTCCGCCTGGAACATCCCGCCCAGCTGATAGACCAGATACAATATCACAACCGGAACGGACGTGGCAAATACCTGCCCGCCGCTGAATACAGTTTTGTCAATCAAATAGACGGACGCGGCGTGTATAGTTTCTGCATGTGTCCGGGTGGTTTTGTAGTGCCTGCCGCCAGCGGCCCGCAACAACTTGTAGTCAATGGCATGAGCCCCAGCAACCGCGGTTCCCGCTGGAGCAATTCGGGTATGGTGGTGGAACTACGTCCGGAAGACCTTTTGAATGAAAATACTTTCTTGAATGAAGAACCTTTCTTGAATGAAGAATTAAGGATGATGTACTTCCAGGAACATTTGGAACGTTTGTGCTGGCAACAAGGCAACATGAAACAAACCGCACCGGCACAGCGCATGGCGGATTTTACCAGAAAGAAATTGAGTTACGACCTGCCCGAAAGCTCGTACGCTCCGGGACTGGTATCTTCCCCGCTACACTTCTGGATGCCGGCCTTTATTGCAGACAGGCTGAGCAAGGGATTTCAGCAATTCGGCAAATACAGCCACGGCTTCCTGACAAATGAAGCAATACTGATTGGAGTTGAAACACGCACATCAGCGCCCGTACGCATCATCAGAGACAAGGAAACCCTGCAACACGTCCGTATCAAAGGGCTGTTTCCTTGTGGAGAAGGAGCCGGATATGCAGGAGGAATTGTCTCCGCCGGCATAGACGGAGAACGTTGCGCAGAAGCTGCCAAAGCATTCTTGAATTAACACTACTTCTTCCCAAAGCGCATAAGCCTGCTCTACAAAAGCAGGCTTTTTCTTTGCACGCCTCAATCTTTTTTGCTTATTTTGTAAACTATTATAACATGTGACATGTTATATATGCTTTATAACACAACTTTGTATGAGGTTCATTGTAAGTATTGTATATTTCTTGTTTTATTTGACTTTTATATCCACCGCGCAAACTTATAAATATATAGGTGTAGAAGATGGACTAAGTAACCGAAGAATTTTCAGTATAAAAAAAGACTCTACGGGTTACATGTGGTTTCTCACCAACGAGGGTATGGACCGTTACAACGGAAAGGAAATAAAGCATTACAGACTTACCGGAGATGAAGATACCAGATTGAACTCTCCGATACGCCTCGGATGGCTATACATAGGCAAAAACGGTGAATTATGGGCAGCCGGCAAAAGCGGACGTATCTTCCAGTATAATTCCAAGTACGACCATTTCATCAATATCTATAAACTACCCAAAATACCGGTCAGTGTCAGCTATAGCCACAAGGACCGGCAAGATAATATATGGCTGTGTACCAGATACTCCATTACCTTATACAATACCGTAAACAAGCAAGCCTTGCTGCTGCCCAATATCCTTAAAAGCAACATCACGGACATTGAACAGGCCGATGACAATCACTTTTTCATAGCCACGGAAAAAGGCATCCGCTACGTTAAATTAGGAAACCGGTCATTGGAAATCATCCCCATCAAGAAACTCGACAATATCCAGGCGCAAATCAGTGAACTGCACTTTCATCAACCAACCCAACGCCTGTTTATCGGTACTTTCGAGAAAGGTATATTTGCTTACGATATGCGCCATGACAAAATCATTCATTCAAACATGGATCTGAGCGATGTAAATATTGCCAAAATCATCCCTCTCAATGCTACCGAGCTGCTGATTGCGACCGAAGGAATGGGAGTGCACAAAATGGATATAGCAACCTGCCAATCGGAACCATATATCACATCTACCTATGAGAACTACAATGAGATGAACGGCAACAATATCAACGATATTTATATTGATAACGAAAAACGGATATGGTTGGCCAACTATCCCATGGGGGTGACTATCATAGACAACCGTTATAAGAATTACAACTGGATAAAACACTCTATAGGCAACAGGCAATCTTTGGTCAATGACCAGGTACATGCCGTTATGGAAGACAGCGAAGGCGACCTATGGTTCGGTACCAGCAACGGCATCAGCCTCTACAAATCGAAAACCGGCCAATGGCATTCATTTTTAAGTTCCTTCGACCAAGAGCTAAAAGATAAAAACCATATCTTCATCACCCTCTGTGAGGTATCACCCGGTGTTATCTGGGCAGGCGGATACACCTCGGGCATATACAAGATAAACAAAAAGGCCCTGTCGGTAGAATACTTTTCCCCTTATCTTCTCACACCGGCCAACATGCGTCCCGACAAATACATCCGTGACATAATAAAGGACTCCCAAGGTTATGTCTGGTCCGGAGGCTATTATAATCTGAAATGTTTTGACCTGGCCAGCAACGAAGTGCAACTCTATCCCGGAGTAAGTACCGTTACCGCCATTGCAGAAAAAGACAGTGTCCACATGTGGATCGGTACCTCCGGCGGACTATATCTCCTGGACAGAAACTCCGGCAAATATTACCCTATAGAACTGCAAGTGGAGTCCGGTTACATCAATACGCTCTACCAAGACAGGAACGGATTATTATATATCGGCACCAATGGCTCCGGATTGGTAGTCTTCGATATCCGGAACCATACTTTTGAAAACTATCATGCGGAAAACTCCGCGCTGGTTTCAAACAACATTTATACGATCCTTCCCAGAAGAAACGGCTCGATCATGATGAGTACGGAGAATGGCATCAGTTGCTTTTCAGTGGAAAGCAAAACATTCCGGAACTGGACCAAAGAACAAGGACTGATGTCGGCCTTCTTCAATGCCTCCGCCGGAACTTTACAAAAGGACAAAGGCTTTGTCTTCGGAAGTACGGACGGTGCCGTTGAATTTCCAGAGAATTCTAAATTTCCGGATTATATCTATGCTCCAATGATATTTACCGAACTCCACATCTCCTATCAGCCCGTCTATCCGGGAGACAAGAACTCCCCATTGAAAAAGGTTATCAACGAGACGGACAAACTGGACCTGAAATATAATCAGAACTCATTTTCCATCAAAATTTCTTCCATCAATTACGATTCTCCGGATAATGTCGCCTACCTTTGGAGACTGGAAGGTTTTTATGACAGATGGAACCGGTTGGGTGAGGAAAACCTGCTGCGTCTGACCAATCTGCCTTCCGGTAAATACACCCTGCACATACGCGCCATCTCCAAGGCAGAGCCATACCGTTCTCTCGAAGAACGAAATATCAAAGTCAACATCGCCTCTCCCCTATGGGCCAGTACATGGGCCATTATATGCTATATTCTATTGGCAACCTTGTTGTCGGGCATCGGCTACCGGATACTGGCCCTAAACAAACAAAAGAAAATATCCGATGAGAAGACCCGTTTCTTCATCAACACCGCCCATGATATCCGCACTCCGCTTACCCTCATAAAGGCACCTTTGGAGGAGTTGATCGAAAACAAGAAGCTGGACGACAAAGAAACAAACAGCATGAACATTGCACTGAGAAATGTAAATGCCCTGCTGCAGCTGACCAGTAACCTGATCAACTTTGAAAGGGCCAACGTCTATTCTTCCAAGTTATGTATATCCGAGCGTGAACTGAATACATACGTAAGGGAAATCTACCATACCTTCCAAACGTATGCCGAAACCAAACACATCACTTTCACCTACGAAAGCAACTTCAGCTATCTGGAGGCCTGGTTCGACAAGGAAAAGATGGACTCTATCCTGAAAAACGTCATCTCCAACGCTTTAAAATATACTCCCGAAAATGGCAGTGTAGCCATTCTGGTACATGAAACAAAAGACAATTGGAAGATAGAAGTCAGAGACACAGGAATCGGAGTCCCCGTGCGGGAACAAAAAAAGCTGTTCAAACTGCATTTCCGAGGCAGCAATGCCATCAATTCCAAAATAACAGGCAGCGGCATAGGCCTGATGCTGGTACGGAAGCTGGTACACCTGCATAACGGCAAAATCAATATAGAAAGTGCCGAACACCAAGGTACAACCATCCGGATGAGTTTTCCGAAAGGCAACGGTCATTTCCGGAAATCAGCTCTGGCAAATCCGGAAAAAAGGCCTTCCGATAGTACCAATGTCTTCAGCGCCCCGTTAAAGCTAAGTGAAACCCCGGCAGCCTCCAACGGTAACCTGCAAAAAATTCTGATCGTAGAAGACAACGATGAACTTCGCGCCTACCTGCTCCAATGCCTATCAAGTACCTACAATGTACAGGTTTGCAGTAACGGCAAAGAGGCTCTTGTCCTGGTAAAGGAATTCTGGCCGGAATTAATTCTTTCCGATATCATGATGCCCGAGATGGGAGGTGACGAATTATGCAGTGCCATCAAGAACGACATGGAGACATCCCATATTCCGGTATTGCTGCTCACCGCATTGGCCGATGAAAAGCACATCCTTGAAGGACTACAGATAGGAGCAGACGAATATATCGTCAAGCCTTTCAGCCTGAACATTCTAAAAGCGAGCATTGCCAATCTATTGGCGAACAGAGCTTTGCTACGCAGCAAATATACAAGTATCGAACTGGCTACGGATGAGTCCGCTCCTGCCGCCAATAATTACAACAGCCTTGACTGGAAATTTATCTCAGAGATAAAAAGGCATGTAGAAGGGAACATGAGCAATCAGGAGCTTACCGTAGATGTCCTGTGTTCGCTGATGGGCATGAGCCGTACCAGTTTTTACAACAAGCTGAAAGCTTTGACCGACCAGGCCCCGTCAGATTATATCCGGTTTATCCGGCTAGAACAAGCCGCGCAATTACTGAAAGAAGGGCAGCACTCCATTACAGAAATTGCGGAAATGACAGGTTTCTGCGACAGCAAATATTTCCGGGAAGTATTCAAAAAGCATTTCAAGGTCAATCCAAGCCAATATGCCAAAGGAGAGAGAGAAGAAGCGAGTGATGACCAGTGATTTGCCTATCGGGTACCGCAAAACGGCGATACCGGCAAACCACCAATCATCCGTCACTACTTGTTACAGCAGTTCTCTCTCCAACTGTCCGCACCATTCCTTGATGCGTTTATCCGTCAGTTTTGGCTGGTTCTCCATATCAATGACCAAGCCGCACCATTTATCGTCACGCAAGGCTCTGGAATGATTAAACGTATAGCCCTGTGCAGAAGTATAACCGACAAGGGTGGCACCGGCCTTCTCGAAAGCCTCACCAAGAATACCCAGTCCATCCACAAAATTATCGGGATAGTTCGCCTGGTCGCCCAGACCAAACAGGGCCACTCTCTTTCCTTTCAAGTCGAGAGTTTCCAGCTCGGGAACCAGCTCGTCCCAATAAGTAGGCAACTCTCCGTCAAACCAGGTGGAAACACCTACAACCAAGTTGTGGTACGATTTGAAGTCATCGCTCCACGCCTTCTCTACAGGAACAATATCCACGTTATCCTCCCCTAACGCCTCACGGATTTTCCGCGCCACCCGGGAGGTCTTTACAGCATTGGCTACATAAAATAATCCTATTTTCTTCATATCTTTCATTTCCTTCCTTTAAGTTAGAATTCCAGCAGTTTCTTCGCTGCTTCATAAATTTTATCCGTATCCGGCAAAATGGCACGCTCCAATGCAGGATGAAAGCCAACCGGAGTAAAAGTAGAGCCGACCCGCTGAACCGGTGCATCCAGATAGCGGAACAAGTCGGAACCTATGCCGGCAGCTATCTCACCGCCAAAACCGGCAAAAACCTTATCTTCGTGCACCACCAAGGCCTTGCCCGTCTTTTTCACCGATTCGTATATCGTCTCCTTATCCAACGGTATCAGCGAACGGATGTCAATGACTTCCACGTTCCATCCCCCTTCTTTCTCCAACCGTGCGGCTACGTCCAGACAGAAATGGGTGGTGTTTCCGTAAGTAATGACACTAAGGTCTGAACCCTCGCGGCGGACACGTGCCTTTCCGAACGGCACCTCGAAATCTTCGGGAACCACTGAAGCAGCCTCAACGGAATTGTATAAAGCCTTAGGTTCAAGGAACAAAGTAAATCCACGGGAACGGATACTGGTACGCAGCAATCCTGCCGCATCGTCTGCAAAAGAAGGACATACGATCCGTGCACCCGGCAACGTAGCCAAAGCCCCCTCTATATTCTGCGAATGGTAAAGACCGCCACCGATGTAGCCACCGGAAGCAAGGCGTAGCGTTACGTTCGGCACAAACTTCCCGTTACTGCGCCAATATTCATGTGTACATTCCACATACTGTTCAACGGCAGGCCAAAAATAATCGGCAAATTCCGCCCCCTCTATCACGACACGGATTTTAGGATCGAAACGGCTCATGCCATTCGCCGTACCTACAATATAGTCTTCAGCTATAGGAGCACTGAACACACGCGATTCACCAAACTCCTGCTGCATGCCTTTCGTCACGTTGAACACGCCGCCCTTATCCTTATTGGCAACATCCTGTCCCCAAATAAAAGTATCGGGATTATGACGGAATTCCGCTTTCAGCGTATCATTAATGGCATTTACAAGAAACTTTTTCTCGCCTCCGGCTTCAGGATGCACCCCGTCTTTATACTTTTCCGGCTCGTACGGTTCGGGCAATACATAATCGAATATGGTCTTCGGATCAGGATCGGGCGCCGCAAGCGCTTTCCGGTTAGCTGCCGTAAGCTCCTTCCTGGCCCGTTCTTCGATTTCTTTCAGTTCCTCCTCCGTCAGCCGCTTATAACGCAACAACATTCTGCGGAACTTCATCAACGGATCCGCCTCTTTTACATAAGCCAATTCGCCTTCATCACGGTACAAGGTATGCTTGTCCGAATTGGAGTGTGAACCGATACGTACACAGTTCGCCTGTACAATCACCGGATTACGGTTCAACAGAGCATATTCACGCGCCTCGGTCATAGCATTCATGGAATCGAACACATCTTTTCCATTACAATGTATTATTTTCAGATTCTTGAAACCGGAGAAATTATCAGCCACTTTCCTGGCTGCCGTCTGGTCTTTTTTGGGGACGGAAATGCCATAGCCGTTATCCTGCCACACAAAAATAACCGGCAGGCGTTCAAGGCTCGCCCCGTTGACCGCCTCATAGACAAATCCTTCCGAAGCAGCCGATTCGCCGTGTGAAGTTATCACCACTCCTTTATGGCCGTAATAAACCATGGCACGTGCCACACCGGCAGCATGCAGATCATGCGTACCCGTTGCCGAGGAGATATTTTCTATATGCCATTCAGGTTTGGCGAAGTGATTGGACATGTGGCGTCCGCCGCTGCCCGGATCGGTAGCTTTGGAGATGCCGTTCAAGATAAGTTCTTCTACCGTCATACCGGCAGAAAGAACGGTCAGCATATCCCGGTAATAAGGGAACAGGAAATCTTCTCCTCGGGTGAAGACTTGTCCCATAGCCAGTTGTATGCCATCATGCCCGGCATAAGGGGCATGATAGGACCATCCCAGAGATTGCAATAGATAGGCGGGCGCTTTCTCGTCAAGCGCGCGTCCCAAAGTCATCAGGTAGTACCACTTCTTCAGAGATTCTGCATCCGTGGTTTTGATATCATATTTTTTCATAAGGGTCAAGGCATTAATTTATTCATTCCAGTTTTCCAGATAATTCTTGATGAAGTAGAGGAAATTACCTCCGAGTGAACCGTCCACCACCCTATGGTCATACGACAGGGACAGATACATTTTATGACGAATGGCAATCACGTCTCCTTCAGGCGTCTCGATTACGGCCGGTTTCTTTTCGATTACTCCTACACCCAGAATGGCTACCTGCGGCTGGTTGATGATAGGTGTACCGAACAAGGACTTGAACGTACCGAAATTAGTTATCGTGAAAGTCCCGCCGGAAATATCATCGGGCATCAACTTGTTGGCACGGGCTTTGGCGGCCAAAGAATCAATGGCAATGGCAAGCCCACTCATATTCAGCCGGTCAGCATCATGCACAACAGGAACAATCAGATTACCGTCATTCTGCGACACGGCTATACCGACATTGATCTGTTTTTTATACAGGATGTTATAGCCTTCAACAGAAACATTCACTTGCGGATAAGCTACCAGAGCTTTGGCGGTAGCCTCGGTAATGGCAGGCATATAAGTAAGCTTCACACCTTCACGCTTGAGGAATGCCTCCTTGTTCCTTTCACGCCATTTCACGAGCCTGGTCATATCTACCTCCACTAAAGTGGTGACATGGGGGGAAGTGTGTTTCGACATCACCATGTGGTCGGCTATCATCTTGCGTACACGGTCCATTTCCTTCACCTCGACAGACGGATCGCTGGAAACGGGTGAAACAGGAGATGCCACGCCGGCAGGTTGAGACTGCGGAACAGGCTGTGGCCCGGGCATACCGGCTGCAATAGGCTGTGAGGAAGTGCCGGTAGCGGAAGCTACAGTGCCCTTCTGCTTCCGGACAATATAATCCTTGATGTCTTTTTTGCTCAAGCGCCCCCGGTATCCGGTTCCCGGAATAGCATCCAGTTCTTCCTGCCGGATATGCGCTTCACGTGCCAGTTGGAGAACCACGGGTGAATACCACCGTTCATCATCGGACTGCACCGCTTTTGCCGGGGGAAGTTCCCGGGCAGGAGCAGCAGATACGGCATCTTCCCCGCCCATATCTACAACGGCAACCACTGTACCTACAGCTACGGTATCGCCTTCCTTAAAGAGAATCTCCATTACCTTACCGGCCACCGGAGAAGGTATCTCCGCACTAACCTTAGCCGTATTTACCTCAAACAGCACATCATCTTCCTTTACGATGTCTCCTACTTGTACGGACCAGGACATAATGGTCCCTTCAGTTATACTTTCGCCCAATTTGGGCATCTTAATTTCAAATTTTGACATATCAGTTAAGTTTCAGGTTATCATTCTTATTATAAATCCAGTCTTCACTGGCATATTTTTCCCGTCTCAGCCGTTCTATCACCTTCAAGTCTTCTTGGGTAAAGCGGGATATCGAGTTCCTGTCGTCTTCCAAGAAATAATGAAAAAGAAGACGGATGAAACGTCTGACGGACAGGGGAACGGCAAGATAATCGCGGATATTCGCCACCTCACTCCTGACCGAAGGCACCGCACGTACCGTAGCGGAACCGGGCAACAGGCTTTCCACCTCCTGTCCCCCCGACAACGCGGCATTCAGTGCATCCAAGTCGGTAGAATAAAGTAACGTGCAATGATACATCACCCGGTTCCTGTGGATGCACTGCGCACTCCCCGACACCTTGCGGCCATCTACATAAATCCCCATCCGCTTGTCCGAATAGGCAGTGACTCCTGTCTTTTCCAGAAAGTCGATGGTCTGTTGCAAATAATATTCAAAGTCCGGCCGGTCCACAGTCTCAATAAAACTGAGATTGATATTCCCCCCATCATGATAGACAGCACCTCCGCCCGAGAAACGGCGTGCCAACGCAATGCCCTGCCGGCCGGTAAAGCCTTCATCTACCTCCGCCTGCACATTCTGGTGCTTTCCCATTACCACACAAGGCTCCGACTGCCAAAGCATGAAGTAGTTGTCCCGCTTCTGCTTCAAAAGATATTCTTCTGCCGCCAGATTCCAATAAACATCCGTACAGCGGTTATCAATGCACAACATCAGGAAAAGAGCGCTTCATGGAAAATTTCACCGGCCGTAGGATGCGGGAATACACTTTTCTGGAATTCCTCCACGGTATATCCGCGCTGTATGGCAATACCCGCAATCACGATAATCTCAGAGGCCGGATTGCCCAGTATATGGCAGCCCACAATCCGGTCATCATCATCCATAATCAGTTTGCAAAGCCCGTTCACTCCTTCATTTTCTGCCACAAAACGTCCGGAGTACACCATAGGCAACTTCTGCACATGATAGCCGGTTCCGGCAGCCTTCAGTTCCTCTTCGGTCTTCCCTACTCCGGCCACTTCCGGATTGGTATATACCACACCCGGAATGCAATCGTAATCCATCAGATCTTCCACACCTAGAATGTGGTTGACAGCCACCTCACTTTCACGGATGGCGGTATGTGCCAACATGGAGCGCCCCGTAATATCACCGCAGGCATAGACACGGGGGTGGGAGGTCTGCAGGTGCTCATCCACTTTCACGCCGTTGCGAAGCAGCTCGATATTCAGTTTATCCAGCCCTACCCTGCCGAGACTGGCTTTCCTGCCCACACTGACCAGCACTTTGTCGGCCTCGACAAGTGACGTTTTTCCATCTTTCCCAATGGTTACGCCCTCTTTACCTACGGCTGTCACCTTGGTATCCAGATAGAAATCAATCCCCCGTTTCCGGTACTCGGTGCGTAGCAGTCCGGCGGTTTCCTTATCCATTGCTCCCAGAATCTCGGGCATCATCTCAACAACGCTCACCCTTACTCCCATACTGTTGAAAAAAGAAGCGAACTCCATACCGATGGCACCGCCGCCGATGATGGCAAGGGAACGGGGCAGTACAGTGCTTTCCAACGCTTCCCTGGAAGTCCAGTAATCCACCTCCGCCAAACCGGGAATAGGAGGAATCACCGTATCGGAACCGGTACACACCAGCAGATAGGTCGCCTCATACATTTCTCCACCCGCCGAAATCCGGAACAAGCCATTTTCTTCACCTACAATAAGGGCCTCCTGTTCCACAATGGCAGCACCGTAGGAACTGACCGTCATCTTTACCCCTCCGGTAAGTTTCTTCACAATTTTATTTTTGCGGCCAATAATCTTTTCCATATCGAAAGCAGCGGCATCGGGTACGGAGATTCCATATTTTGAGGCAGTTTTCAGATTGTCCCATAATTTGGCAGAGTACAACAACGTCTTGGCAGGAATACATCCCTCGTTCAGGCAGACTCCCCCGATTGCCTTCTTCTCAAACAAGACGGTTTGCAAACCGCCTGCAGCCGCACGTTCGGCAGCCGTATATCCGGCGGGTCCCCCGCCGATGATGGCAATATCATATCTCATAACGTTAAGGTTTTAAGTCAGTTATTACCTTATAACAAAAAAAGGAGGAACAGAGTTCTGTCTTCTCTACGCAGAATTTGCCTATTTCTATTGTATAATCATTAATCATCCGTATTTTTGCAGAAACATTTGAGAATATGGCTCCTGAAATAGCAATCGTCAACTCCAATACTTTATCATGCCTCGGTCTTCAGAATCTGCTGAAAGAAATTATCCCCATGGCTACCATCCGCACTTTCCACTCTTTTGCGGAACTGATGGATGATACCCCCGACATGTATGCCCACTATTTCATCTCTTCTCAAATCTATTTTGAACATACGGCTTTCTTTTTGGACAGGAAACCCAAAACCATCGTGCTGGCAAACGGCAACAACCAGCCGCAACTTTCAGGAGTACCTACCCTGGACATCTACCAAGATGAAAAAAGTCTGATAAAAAACATACTGCAGCTACACCAATACGGACATCAGCACGGACATCCCGGAGAGCACGAGCTGTCGGCACGCGAAATAGAAGTATTGGTACTTATTACGAAAGGACTTATAAACAAAGAGATAGCGGATAAGCTGAATATCAGCTTAACCACTGTCATCTCCCACCGCAAAAACATTACGGAGAAGTTGGGAATCAAGTCAGTATCCGGGCTGACTATTTATGCGGTGATGCACGGATATGTGGAGGCAGATAGGATCTAGAATCTACAGCGCAACTCTATGCCCGCCTGAACCGGACGGCCTTTCTGCATGAAACCATTGCCCATACTCTCGAAATAGAAAGCCGCGTAGTCCTTATCCAAGGCATTGCGTACCCAGAAATCAATCTGCCCGTTTCCTTTCTGAAAGCTGACGCGGCCATTCAGAGTCCCATAAAAAGCTTGGCTGACAGTATTTTCTTCTGTCCAATAGATGCGTCCTGCACCGGTATAATTGGCATTCAACTGAATACGGTCCAGCCAATGTCCCGGATGGATGCGGAAAATGTATTGTCCACCTACATTCAGCGTATGTTTAGGTACGAAAGGCACGTAATTACCCTTATAATTTAGTTGATCGCTGGTGGCATAATCCTTGAAGACAGCATATGTATAGCCGTAACAAGCGTTTAAAGTCAAGTCATCGGTAAGCGCGGCCCGCAGGCTTGCTTCCGCGCCATAGCTACGGCTCTTTCCGGCATTGACCGTGACACGCCCCAAGCCACTTTCCGCAAATTTGGATATCTGCTGGTCACGGGTATCCATGTAGAAAGCGGAAACATCGGCCAGCAAACGTCCTTCCCAAAGTGTGAGGTGCGTACCGATTTCATAGTTCCAGGTATATTCGGGTCTATAACGGGTGGCTTCACTTACCTCGGGAAGCTCTCCTTTCATCTTTTTAATCATGCCGGCCATACTGCTGAATTTGGGGTCGGCGGCAATGGCGTCCATCATGGAGTTGCGCAACACACCGGTTATCAGGTCAGAAAACATCTGTATGTTATATCCCCCCGAACGGTAGCCGCGTGCCGCAGTGGCATAAACATTATTTCCCTTCTTCCACTCGTACTGCAGGGCAAACTTAGGCAGCAATTGCACATAATCCGCTGATTCTTTGCCTATATAGGCGGCATTGCCTTCCAGTCCCGTACTTACGATAGGACGAGGAGCAGTGGCCATCTTCAAAGAGAAGTCAAAATTCGTAGGGTCGGCAACCGAATTGTAGTCCATCCATATCTTCTCATAATCCAGTCGCAAGCCCACAGTGGCCGAAAGTCCTTTTACGAACAAATCATTGAACGTGGATTGATGGAAGAGGGCACCGCTAAGTGTAGGAGTATCAAAACTGCCCCCCACACGCAAGCTCTCATTGTTAATATCCAGATGCATTTGCGGAATCATCGGACTTTTATCCGCCAACGCATCAAAGACGTTATTCACATTTCCCTCCATCACTTGGTTGATGCCTTCTTTATGGAACACTACCGGTCCGTCCGTGTGCAACCACTGGTAGAAGCCGAAAGCCCCGGATGTCCACTGCCAGCGGCGGTTGGGCCTTGATTTGAGAATGACCTCCTCGGAAACGGTATTCATCTTCTGTTTCTGCTCGATATTGAAGATGTCGGCAGGCGTAAAATCCTGGTCCATAAACATGCGGTCTTTCAAGAACTGATAACCTGTAACGGCACTCAACGTGAAGTCCCTCGCCTGATATTCCAGATTCAGTCCGGCATTCATCAAGTTCCGGTAATAGCTGCTTGCTTCATTATTGGAGATTTTACCGACAAACGGCCTCAACTGTTCATCTTGCTTGTCCGGATTCAGATTGCCCATATAAAAATAAGGGTACCCTCCCTGGTCACTGTATTCATAACTGAGGCTTAAATCCACCTTCCAGTTCTCCGAAGGCAGATAGATGCCCCGGAAGCGTCCGCCTGCAGACTGCCCTTTATCGGCTTTCTCATTATTTCGGGCTGCATTGCGGAAGAATCCTCCTTGATAATCATAGAATCCTCCGGTAGAGAAAGCAAAGCGCTCGGATATGCGGTGATAATGGGTCAGAGAGGTATTATAGGCATTGTGCGTGCCGGCTCCCATGCGGAAATCCGTCCCCTGGTAAGTAAAAGGAGACTTAGTGTGTATCTTGACCAGTCCTCCCATTGCATTACGCCCGTATAAAGTACCCTGTGGCCCACGCAACACGTCAATACGCTCCACGTCCGAATAGTTGAAATCAAAAGCGGACTTGTCGATATAAGGAATGTTGTCCACATAAAGTCCCACGGAAGGGGTATTGATCCGCGAACCTATACCGCGGATATATACAGCGGAAGTGAGCCGCGAACCATAGTCGGGGATAAACATGTTAGGGACAAGGGACGTAAGGTTCTTGATGGAATTCACCTGTGCGGCTTGCATATCCTGTTGGGAAAGCAAGGTAACGGCTGCAGGCTGTTCACGCAGTTTCCTGTTCTCCTTAGGAGCCGCAATGACAAGCACTTCTTCTATATCCACCACTTTAAGGGTATCGGCCTCCTCCGCCAGAATGTTCCCGGCTGTCAGCAAAGAGACGGTTAAAGCAAAAATTTTATATTTGTTCATATAGCTGGTTTTATTTCGCTTGCAAAGTAACGGGAATCGCACGGTTCCGGCAATCCTCATTTATTAGGAAATTCAGCAATGGGCACACGTGAATCGAGCTGTCCCTACAGATCAGGACAAAAGCAGACAGAGCGTCAAACTCCCCCGCATCTATTCACCGATAAAACTGTGCCACGCCTTTGGCACAACTGTGCCAGTGCGGTGGCACAAGTGTGCCAACGGTGTGGCAAAAAAAACGGCAAAAAACACCGGTTCTCTCTCCGTGCAGGAAGAGGCGGCTGTTGTGCTAAATTTTGTAATTTCCCGTTCTTTTTAACACAATTCCCCACTGAACCTTTTCCCTTATTACCTATTTATACGACATACTTCTAAAACCCAAGTCGTATGGATAATCAAACAAACTTTCTGGCCTACATGGCTTCCGTCGTCTCCCGTCTGGAGGGAGAACGGCGTCACGGTACCGCACACGTGTACCGGAGTACTTTAAAACGTATCATGGAATTTGAGGGGCGGACTTCCCTTGCTTTTGGCAAGGTGACTCCCCTATGGCTCAAGGCCTTTCAGAACTACCTGACGGGCAGACAACTCAGCTGGAACACGATTTCCACTTACATGCGCATGCTCAGGGCCGTCTATTCACGGGCGGTAGATGACGGACTCGCCTCTTGGCAGCCACGCCTCTTCAAAGGGGTATATACCGGAACGAGAGTTACGGTAAAGCGTGCGGTAGATGAGGAGACCTTCCGCAAACTGGAAGTCCCCGTAGAGCCTTCGGAACCTCTGGAACGCACCCGCCTGCTCTTTCTCCTGCTCTTCATGCTCCGCGGAATACCCTTCGTGGATATCGCCTACATGCGGCGCTGCGACCTCAGAGGCGACACTCTGACCTATCGCCGCCGCAAGACCGGGGCATGGCTCACCGTAAAGGTGGAACCCGAAGCAATGGACATCATCAGGCGCCTGCAAAGCCGGGACGAAGGCTCACCCTACCTCTTTCCCTTCATCAGCTGTCCGGGACACGGGGAGTACCGTCAGTACAGCAATGCCCTGCGCCGCTTCAACCACCGGCTGAAGGAACTGGCTCTACACATGGGCATCGAGGCGCTGAGCAGCTACAGTGCGCGGCACAGCTGGGCAACCATCGCCAACTACCGGAACTACCAGCCGGAACTCATCAGCAATGCCATGGGACACTCCTCCGTGAAAGTAACCGAAACTTACTTCAAAAAGCACACAGATGAGAGAATCGATGAAATGAACAGGGGAATAATATCATATGTATTCACAATATAAAGCAGGATAACACACTGATTATGAATTACACAAAAGAAAAAGCAACCGTTCCAGAACCACCGTCGGAACACCCGTTACTTTGTAGGTAACGGAACGTCTGTATCCGTCGCAAATATCAACAGAAAATTTGGAAAGAACAAGAAAAAATACCTTTTTTTTATAAAAAAAGAAACAAATATTTCTTTCACATCGCGTATATATGTATATAACTCAAATCCAGTGCATTGCTCTTCGGGAAAGCATGCAATGCCTGTCCCTCCGTGTTATATTAAATTAACACAGAAGAAATACCCGTGCCCTCCCTTCTCTCCCGACAGGAAAGGGCAGTTCTTGTATATGCCTGCAGAAAGTGAGCCCGCTGCACTCCTTCATGCCCTTCCGTTCCCGTCCCCCGTTACCTACAAAGTAACGGAAATGTTAATCTCCGACCGGAAAACAAAAAAAGATACATGCAGTATATAAACCAATTTAATACACTATGATGCGACAACTTAAAAAAGCCTGTCTAATGGCCATTCTGACATTCTTTCCACTTGCCATGCAGGCAGAAGTAGTCAGTACACATGCCGATCCGTTGCAGCAGGACACAACCATCCTGTTCCGCTTCGTGCCCGGTAACAAAGTTTTCTATTCACCTTATAAAGGAAATGACGAGGCCATCCGACTCGCAGCGGAACTCATCAAACAGCATCGTGCAGAAATAGATTCGGGCAAAGCCTACCTAATGATACGCGGGTTTTGCGGCTCGTTCAACAGTAAAGAAGCCAATCTGGCCGCAGCCAAAGAACGAAGCAACCACGTGAAGTCGTGGTTCATCACCCACTATGGCATGAAAGAAGAAAACTATCGTACCCGCAATTCCACTTATTCTTATAATGGGATAAAAGATATCGTTGCCATCATAGGATTAGAATATGTGGACGGTTACGATCCTTTGGCCGAGCAGCGTGCCGAACAGGCCCGCCGCGACAGTCTGGAACGCCTCCGAGCCGACAGCCTGGCAGCCCTTGAACTGGAACGTGCCGAAGCCCTACGCCGTGAACGGGAGCAAGCCGACAGCCTGGCACGCATCGAAGAAGCACGACGCAAACGCGAAGCCGACAGTTTGGCCATGCTTCCCGAACGCATCTATGTAGAGACTCCCTGGTACATCAAGAGCAACCTCCTGTATGATGCCGTGCTCATGCCTTCACTTGAAGTGGAATACCGTTTCAGCGAACACTGGTCAGCGGCCGTGGAAGGGAACATGGCCTGGTGGCACAACAACGGGAAACATAAATACTATCAGCTGGCCACTATAATACCTGAAGCCCGATATTGGTTCAAGCCTCAAGGAAAACGGCGTGGACACTACCTGGGGCTCTTCGGGGGAGGCGGATGGTATGATCTGGAAAACGGGGGTCGAGGCTACAAGGGTGAAGGAGGCATGGTTGGGCTGAGTTATGGCTATATGTTCCCCATAGGTAAATATTTTGCATTGGAAGCCGGATTGGGTGTAGGCTTCATGACCGCCAAGTACGAAGAATACCTGCCCATCGACGGACACTACGTTTACCAACAAACAGAACGTACCAACTACTTCGGTCCGCTGAAACTGAAATTCGCTTTTGTATGGAACATCGGCCGCTGGATACAGAAAGGAGGTAACAAATGAAAACCTTGATAATGAAGAATAACAAACGTAAGATGAAAAACATACTTCTTCCGGCGCTAATTGTCCTGCTCATGACAGGATGCCGGAAGGATTTGTGCTACAACCACGATGAGCATGGCACTGATATCCGTGCCGATGTAAAAGCAACGTGGGAATGCGAATGGGAACGAAGTGACGACTTCGACTGGGAAATCCACTGGCCGGATTGCAGCTGCGGATATGACGAACTGCGCCCTGAAGTGGCAAACGGCATACGCGCCGTGATTTACAACACCGAAGGAACCGCCTATACCGAACGAAACTTGAAATCCGAAGGAGGTATCCTGCCCATGACCGAGGGCATGCACTCCATCCTATTTTACAATAACGACACGGAATACATCGTTTTTGAAGACCTGCCCTCATCGGCCACGGCAACGGCCACTACCCGGACACGTACCCGGAGCACTTTTGCCAATACCGAAGCGCACGACGGTGAACGTACGGTCAATGAGCCCGACATGCTTTTCGGACACTACATCGAAGAGCACGACGCACAGCGGACAGCCGAACCGACCGCCCTTCCCATCACGATGCACCCACTGGTTTATACCTACATGGTGCGCTACGAATTCAGTCATGGGCTGGAATACGTAGCGTTAGCACGGGGTGGCATGGCAGGTATGGCCGAGAGCGTTTACTTGCAGGACGGGCATACGGGCGAAACAACAGCCACCGTACTTTACGACTGCGTGCTGACCGGATACGGTACAGAGGCACATGTGCAGACGTTCGGAATACCCAACTATCCCGGCGACGGCTATACACGCGCCGATCAGACCTACACGCTGAATTTGGAAGTGTGCCTCAAGAACGGCAAACTGCTGAACTATAACTTCGACATCACCGACCAACTGGAAGACCAGCCCCGGGGAGGAGTCATCACCGTGACCGGTATCGAAGTGTCCGACAAGGACGGCACGGAAGGCGGGTCGGGCTTTAATCCCGATATAGACGGATGGGGAGAGTATGAGGACATACCGATGCCTATTTTATGAGCATACTAATTCTAAAATAATTCTATGTTTCACTTTTAAAAAAGCTACTATTATGAAGAAAAGTTTATTGATGCTTGGCGCAGCCGTAGCTGCTCTGGCAAGTTGTACCAACGAAGAAGTGCTCAATGTAGCACAAAACAAAGCCATCAGCTTTGAGTCTTTTGTCGGAAAGTCCACAAAGGCGATTGGGGACATTGACGAAAACCACCCTCTTTCTGCATTCTATGTATTCGGCGGATATGGTGAGGATAAGAATAGTGTAGATCTCACCAATGTATTCAACAATACTAAAGTAAATGCTGATGGAACAGCAGAAACAATTGAATATTGGAACGACCAATACTACCAATTCGTAGGTTACAGCGATGGAAACCAGAAGTTAGAGGACGCAACTATCAAGGACGGCGTCTTATACATTCCTGCATATACTGTAGGCGAAAAAGATTTGATTGCTTCTAATGTTAAAGACCACGGAACACAAAAAGGTACTGTCAATATGACTTTGAAGCACTTGCTAGCCAAAGTGAAATTCACATTTACAAGTACAATTCCTGTAGGCTACGAAGTGGAAATTAGCAACTTACAATTTGAAGCAGACAAGGATGGAGCTTATACTGGAGCTATCGGAGATGCTACAGGGCAGTGGGAGATAGGTACCCCAAGTGCTGACAAGACTTACTCTTTCAATATAACCAATCCTGTAAAAATCAATGCTACTGGGGATGAAACCGCTGTAAGCGATGAATTTTATGTTATTCCACAAAATCCGTCTCTTACAATTACCTTTACCGGTATATTGAAAGACGACAATGGTACTGAAATCACAAGAAAAGACTTCACATCAACCATGTCTGCTACTTGGATTTCAAACAATGCCTACAATTATACAGCTGAATTGACACAGGAGAAGTTTGATTTAAATGATAACAATATTATTAAATTCGAACCGAATGTGAAGCCGTGGGAAGGCGAAACCATCTCCCCGGTAACACCGGACTTTCAATAATTCTTTTTAGCTTGAAGACCGTATCCCTACAGTCTCTCCATGAGCTTGACGATTCAAAGTTAACACACAGGCTGTCGGGGGTTGAATGTCCCCCGACAGCCACTATGGGCAACCATGTTTGAACAACAGCGACAACACCTCCGGCCCGCAGTCATTGCAAACGGAATCAAGGCGGCAAACAAGCCTCCTTTCGCAGGAAACTCAAAATCAAGACAGCAATCGGAAAAACAAAATATAGCAAGAATATGAAAAACTTCTCACCCAAAACAACACTTGCCGCAGCAGCCACTCTGTTGCTGACCGTGGCTTGTACCAACGAGTTGACCGACGGCCCGGACGGAGGGAAAGGACGCATCGCCTTCCATCCCTTGCCCGAAACAAGGACTGTAGTGGAAAATGCCGATGGCATGGCTGGCGGATTCAACGTATGGGGATGGTACGTCAAGGACGGTGAAACTGCCCGCCACAACGTATTCAATCAAGCCACCGTAATGAAAAACGGTGACAGCTGGGCTTGTAGTGACACGAGATATTGGATTCCCAATACCACGTATAACTTCTATGGCGTATTTCCTGCCGCTATGGGTACCTGCACCGAAAACGGCACACTGACTGTAGCCGACTTTGACGCGACACTGGGACATGACCTGATGACCGCCACATCCGCCCCAATGGACGGTGACCAGCTTGCAAGTGTTGTAATGCCTTTCCGCCACGAGCTAAGCAAAGTAGCCGTACGTGTAGCTACCGATCCGGGTATAACCGCAACCGTCTATTCTGCCAAACTCTACGGCATGGACACACAAGGGACTTTGACACGCAACACTTCCGGTGTTTCCTGGACGGATATTGATGACGACGATAAAAGCACCGTAGATACTCCCTCATTCACTTTTGACGATGAAATTGAGATAAACGCTTCAACACCGCAGGACTTATTTAAAAACCTGTTGCTTATTCCGCAAAACGTTCAGGGACTAAAGTTGGAACTGAGTTTTACCCGTGGCAGTGACCGGCAAACAGTTCAAGTTCCTTTGGACACTTCCATCACCCGATGGACGGCAGGAGAAGCCTACCGTTACGTGCTTACCATTGAAGCGGATGCCATCACCTTCAAAGGTATCACTGTGGACGGATGGGATGAAGCCCATACAGGCGGTGATGTGAACATTGAAGACAGGTGATTGATGACCATAAGAAAGAATATACAAGTAATATACCGATTATGAAAAGACAACTGATACGTATCTCCGCCCTGGCCGCTTTGCTGGCTGCCGGCTGCCAACAAGAAGAATTGCCCGGAGGAAACGGATATTCCAGCGAGGCCATTGTTTTTACCTCTCCTTATACAACCACCAAATCGCCCAACATGCGCTACGGTTCTTTCGAAAAAGGCGACAAGGTGGGCGTATTAGGCTATGGACCGGCCTGGAACGGCGGAAACAACTATGAGGAATCGGACTGGAACACCAAAAAAATGTTTGCCACTCCCGACGTGTTTTATAACCAACTGCTGGAATATGCCAGTGACGGATTGTGGAATTACAATTGGACCGGCACCGGAAACCAAGGAGGTTTGCAACCTTGGGCAGATAATGAAAATATGAAATACGCTTTCTTTGCCTATTATCCTTATGCGGAAGTCACTCCTTCAGATAATAAGACCAATAAGGGAGAAATAGAAGGCGGAAAGGGTACCATCACCCTGTCAAACCAACAACAGACCGGTGATCCTATAATCACTTATACATTGCCTTTCTCTGCGAGAGGAAAAGAAACCACTGACCGCGATTGGAAAGATGTGCCCGACTTGATGCTGAGCTATGTCATTGACCATACCAAAAACAACGGGCCGGTCAGCCTCAATTTCCGCCACTTGTTCTGCGCTTTCGAGTTCGAAGTAAACAATTACAATGAGACACCAGTCACAATCAGCAGCTTAAGTTTTAACGGGGAGCATTTTTATCGCAGTGTAAGCCTGGCCGGGCAGAACCAAGATTACGAAATAGGCACTGACTACTACAGCGGACAATTCAACATTGTTACCGCCAACGATCAAGTGCAGTGTGATGCCGCTAAAAAAGATGCTAATGGCAACGTGACTCCTACTACCAAGAAAATCATTGTTACCAATACCAATGATCCGGTAGATGTATTACTCATTCCAGATGCAAACGGTAAAATCACCCAACAGGGTAAAATCACCGTTAGAATCAGCATAAACAATGCCAATGCAAAAACCCAAGATTTGGATTCCGGTATCAGTTTTCAACCCGGCATGCGCAGCATATTCAGTATCAACATTGTGGGCAACGACTTTATCGTACAAATGCGTAGTGACGGTGCTTGGGAAGACGGAGGAGATAGTGACGTAAATTTTGACTGAACAACAATCCGACAGATGTATAACCGAGATTGTGCAGAAAAGCGCAATAATAATTGCAACTCATTTTAATACAACCTCTTCAAAAAATAACTATGAACTGGAAAGGAATAACATTGGGTCTCGCCGCCCTGTTGGCGACCTCCTGTACCAACGAACTGGATGAATCGTCCATAGACAGCAGCCTGCGCGAAGGCGAAATAGCGCTGCAATGGCTACCCGCCAATATGGGAATACACAAAGTGCAAACCAAGGGTACTGATCCTAAAACTGCTGCAGAACAGAAAATATACAATGCACATGTATTTATCTTTCAAGACAACGGCAATTACCTGGAAGCCAAAGAGAATGATGCTTTCCAAGGTTACCGGTATATAGAGAACGGATCCAACTTGGTGTTACAAAGTGACATGTTTGGCGAGGGGGCGAACAAAGCTACTATCTATGTGCTGGCCAATATGCCACGTGACATTTTCAAGGACAGCGATAACAATGGACGCCCGGATGAAATAACAAAGTTGTCTGATTTTGATAACTTCGTGTTCAACCTACCCGAATTCACTGTCACGCTTCCCGCCACCGGCCTGCCCATGGTGGGACAGCTCAGCAATCAGAACCTGACATCGACAGCCACTGAAAAGATTATCCTTATGCAGCTGAAGTCACTCATGGCACGCATTGACTTGAATTTCACAATGAATCCCCGACAGGAATCGGAAGATGCCCAATTCCCGTCGTTGCGGATTGACAATGTAAAGATATCCTCCTTCCCCAACGGAGGTGCTGTCGTACCGCAATTAGATAAGGCCGGTACTGAAGAAACCAACGATATGAATGGAAAAATCCAATTGAAAGGAAAACGAGACAACGAATTAGAGATGGAAGTCGATGAATTCACCGGCCGCATCATCCGCAAGGGAGCCCCGCAATCGCTGACACTCTATATGTTCGAGCATGCACGACCGAAACCAAGTATGCTATGGCCCGAAAATATCAAAGAGGAAGAAAAGCAACGCTATAAAGCCAAATTAGCCGATGAAATAGCTGCCTACATTGAATTGGAAGGTATCTACACCAACCACAACGGTTATATGTATAAAGTGGCCTACCGCCTCTATCCCGGCGCCAACCCCATCGACGACTTCACCATCAAGGCCAACCGTCAGTATAAGAATTACATCAGTATCAGCGGCATTAGCGTAAATAATGAAGGAACGGAAGCATTACTGGATACTCGCGTAACGATTGATACGGAAGTCAATCCGTACTTCATTGAAATGCTGCGCGAACGTGAACATGATGCTCATTTCAATATCACTCCGATGGATATCTTTATCTATGAGCCCGGCACAGTAACGGTAGAAATTGTGGATCCGGAAAAGACTCCATGGATACGCATGGAACCGATAGGACGTGCGGCAGAGAAAGCCGGGGACGGAAAGCGCGAGTATTTTACAACAGACTTGCTGGAAGAATTGAACGAACAAACAAATAGCAAAAGCTATACGGTAAAAGATGGCATGGATGCCGACAAAACGTACGAAGAACGCATCTACTTCTATGTCGATGAAAACGTACCTGGGGCACCATACAATACAGAAGTGACGAACGGCGCCCCCGTACGCGCTCGTGAAGCCAAGCTGAAAGTCACTTATGAAGGACGGGACAATGGCGTGAAGCATACACGCGAGATACCTATCAGACAAGCAGGACTGAGGCAAGCTATATATTTTGACAAATACAAGAATGGACCAGCTAAGGCCCAACCGTTTTATTTCTATATTGAAGAATACGAAGAATATTTGACACATTACGACGGTAAAAATGAGTATTCTGACACTTACGAAGGATTCAAATGGGGACTTCCAGGTTTGGATAGCGGATTAGGAGTAACCGACGGCAACTATAATCAATACATGAGATGGGGGTGGAAAAATACCATGCAGATTATGGAACAATATCGTACTTCTCCCGGTTGGCCTGGTGAAATGACCTTAAACGATACCCCTAGTGGTGCAGCTGAATATTGTTACAATAAGAATAAACGAAATAAGGAGGGCAAAGTGGTGGAAGCGCGCTGGTATCTGCCTACCATTTCCGAATTGGAATATGCGTTGGAAAAATATTATGGTATATTTAATGTATTTCAAGACAAATGGTATTGGTCATCAAATCCCGGTGCTGCCGGAAATCAGGGAAATGATGGGGAAAATCCCGATTATGCACGGGCAACCCGTATCAAATACGACCCGAATGATGATGAAGCTACAGATGAAGGATTCGTACACTATCAAAGTTCCCCTGATCAAGAAGGACATCAATTGCGCTCTAAAGAATTCCGTATTCGTGCTGCCTACATTTATCAACCGGCAAGTGACGCACCTTCAGTAAAGGTAAATTATTAGTAAAACATATCCGGCAATTCTGCTTTGTGAAAAGTAGGTTTGCCTCAAAAAACAGAAAAAAACAGTCTGTAAAAGCAGGCTTTATTTTCCCCTCTGTCCGGATCGTCTGCGAAGATACAATATCCGGATAGATCTGTTTGTTTGCTAACTGTCAACTTCATCCCTGTACAGCGGTCAATTACTCATTAATAGCCCCGCAATGCGGACAAACACCCTTTGCCCGTATCTTCCGCCCACACTGCCCACAGCAATAACGGGATGCCGCCAACGAAGTCTTCATTTTTTCAAGGAATATCCACAAGAACGCCGCAAGAAAGATATAGCCCACATAAATGGAAGTAGTCAGAATAAAGAAGAAGTAGCAGAAGATGCAACAGGAAGCCAACCCCAATAAATAGAATATCGCAGCTGCCGGAGACAACTGGCGGAACAAGTCATCGAGTACAGCTAGAAGTACAATGATAAACAGCCAAATGCTCATCAGAAACACGGAAAGAATAAACGGTACCTTGAACGGTGACAACGTAGGATTAAAGTAGAAGTGCTGCCACGTATCGGGTACAAACACCTGCATGGACTCATAAACAGTAGCGCTGAACGCCATCAGCAGGCACAGCAACAAAGGGAAAATACTGTCAATGTCATTAAAATAGACCATCCTCAGCTGCTTACGGCGGAAGGCCCGGAAAAGCCAGACTGCCACAAACAAGGCAAAGATCATGACAAAATAAGAAGCATGCGTATCACTGAACAAATAAATGAATTGAGAAATACTGTCTGTCGGCACAAAGGCATGCATCATTTCCGACTCCCGCAACCAGCCCTGAATCTCTTGAGAATGCGCCAATTTCACCCATACGCTGTCCACGCTGTCCGTGGGATGAATGGCAAATTCCGCTACCACCACCCGGTCTCCCCGATGAAGCATATTATAGCAATCCTTCACCGGCAGGCAAGCAAGATTCACTGAATCGGCATGCACTTCCAGGTTTGTGTTCCAGGTGTAATGCCGCTCATACAAATAAGCAAGTGAATCGCGCGTACTCTCACTCAAGTTTTCGTCTTCCAGATCAGGATGCGGATAATGGCAGGAAACCAAAGAAATGAAGAATGAGGAACAAAGAATGAAAAATAACATCCGCCACCCATTCTTCATTCTTAACTCTTCACTCCCCATGCTTAATTCTTCATTCCTCATTTTTCATTCTTAGTTCTTCATTAAAGAAAGCTCCTTCATCTCCATATACTTTCATTTGACAGTTCTTGCAATCAAAACTCAAACGGAAGCGCTTCCCGTCCGTACCCACCAGATAATAAGGTTCACGATAAAGCGAATGACCTTTCTGGTGAGTAGGACACCAGCCCATACTATAACGCAAACAATGCTTGCAGAACATAAGCACCGCATCGGGTACCGCCTGCTTTTCGTAAGCAGGAGCAACGGAGGACAACCCATGTTCCAAATAAAAACTACGGGCAGCATCATTCATCACATTTCCCAAATAAGTCAAAGCAGTTGCAGGGAAAGCATGTCCGGTAGGTTTCCAAACAGCCAGTTCACGACGATAGGTTACACGACGGGCAACCACCAATTTATCAATAACCTGGCGACGCCAGTCAGCTATTACAGAAGCAGGCAAGAACCAGTTACCGGAAAAACGAATGATAACACCGGATGCCTTGCCTGCCAAAGAGTCACTCACTTCAAAAGGAGTATTGCCCAACCTGGACAATTGGGTACACAGATTCTCTTCCTGCGGCGTACGGGCCATCTCCCTCGGATAAGGGAAAGATAATACAACCCGGTTGTCATCCTCATCCGTGGCCGACAAGGCAAAGCCGAAAGAAGTATCCCACAATTCCCAAACAATGCCAATCTTTCGTTCAGAAGATTTACGGGTAAGAATACGTTCAAACTCCTGGTCAAAATTGCGGTACAGACGGGTACGAGGCCGGATGCGAGGTATCTCCCCTGCCGGATAAAGTTTATTGCCATCCACACGGTTGATGCGGAAACCCTGCAAACGTCCCTGCTCGTCCAAATAGCAAACCCCGTCTCCATTATGGAAAGGTTTTACTCCGGCTACAATCAGATAATTTCCACGTTGCTCCTTCATGGTCCCCATCTCTTCACCCAGAGACTTGGGAGTATCGAATGAAGCAATACCCCGCTCCCGTCCCTGTAAGAAATAATGGGTAAATCCACGGCTGAAACTCTTGTCCAGTTGCGGGCTGAAGTCAAAACGGCAACTACCTGAAGACGCCCGGACATATTCCTTGCGACGGGCAAAGACGGCATCCAACCGCCGACGATAAGCGGCCGTCACATTCTTTACATATGTAACATCTTTCAGACGACCTTCAATTTTCAAAGAAGAGGCCCCTGCGTCAAGCAAATTCTCCAAAACTTCACTCTGGTTGAGATCTTTCAAGGAAAGTAAATACTTGTTACGCATAAGCGTCTTACCATCTGCATCCACCAGATTGAACGGCAGACGACAGAACTGGGCACACTCTCCCCGGTTGGCACTACGTCCGAAACAAGCCTGACTGACATAGCACTGCCCACTGTAGCTGACACAAAGTGCTCCATGTACAAAAACTTCAAGCGGCACTTCAGGACATGCATCATGGATACGACGTATCTCCTGCAAGGAAAGTTCACGTGCCAGCACCACTTGCCTGAAACCCGCATCTGCCAAGAACCGTACCTTCTCGGGAGTACGGTTATCCATCTGCGTACTGCCATGCAGCGGAATAGGCGGCAAATTCAGACGCGTAATCCCCATATCTTGCACTATCAGGGCATCCACACCGATACGATACAGTTCCCAAATCATCCGCTCTGTCTCCTCCAGCTCCTCTTCTTTCAAAATAGTATTGACCGTCACATAAATACGGGCATTATACAGGTGGGCATGTACCACCAAAGCAGCAATATCTTCCAAAGAATTAACGGCAGCAGCACGTGCACCGAACTTAGGTGCACCGATATACACCGCATCCGCCCCATGGTTGATAGCTTCGATACCACACTCCAAGTTCTTGGCAGGAGCCAACAGTTCTATTTTACGTTGCTTTATCATATTCAGTTCGGGCTTGCAGCCCCTAGTTTATTCTATTTCATTGATATTATATGGTGTCTCCTGATATACAAAATAATTCAGCCAATTGGAGAACAACAGATTGGCATGCGCACGCCAACGCACCAAGACACCTTTCTCCATATCGTCATCTACATAATAATTACGCGGCATTTCAATGGGCAGGCCTTTGCCCAAGTCGCGGCGGTACTCCGTATCCAACGTCAACGGGGAGTATTCGGAATGGCCGGTTACAAAGAACTCACGTCCCCCACGGGCTACCACCAGATGGACGCCGGAATCTTCCGATTCGGAAAGCAAGGTCAGCTCCGGCACTTTCAAGATGTCTTCTTTCCGTACCTCCGTATGCCGACTGTGGGGCACATAAAAAACATCATCGAACCCACGAAAAATGGGATGCAGAGGAAGCAAAGGACGGTGTTCGAAGATACCGAACATCTTGCTGCCCAAAGCATACTTAGGGATGCCATAATGATGATACAGCCCGGCTTGAGCCGCCCAACAAATATAAAGCGTGGAAGTGACATGCGTACGGGCCCAATCAAAAATTTCAGTAATTTCATTCCAATAGGTCACTTCTTCAAAGTCCATCTGCTCTACCGGAGCACCGGTGATGATCATACCATCGTACTTCTCACCGCGCATTTTATCAAAATCCGTATAAAATGCCTTCATGTGCTCTACCGGCGTATTTTTGGAGGTATGACTTTTTATTTTCATGAAAGAAATTTCCACTTGAAGAGGTGTATTGGACAATAAACGGACCAAATCCGTCTCAGTGGTAATCTTCAATGGCATCAGGTTCAATATCACAATACGCAGCGGACGGATATCTTGCCGGGTTGCCCGAGAATTGTCGATGACAAAAATATTTTCTTCTTTCAGCAACTCTATGGCAGGAAGCTTGTCGGGTAAATTTAAAGGCATGAGTTTATATCTATGGTTTAACGTGTTACTATCTACGATTTTAGCGTGTAAAGTTAGACAAAAAATCAGAGTGTGATAAATAAATTATAAAAGTTTTTATTGATTTATAGTTACCGGATAGATATATAAAGCTACATTTGCTTTCATTTTTGACAAATAGTGCAATAAACAAAAGAGTGAAAAGTACCATGACTCCAAGCGAGGCATCCATAATTAGCATCTGAAAGCACAACAACTTTTTTATACCAATTCGGTTCTACTCAATCCTAAATTTTGATACACTAAATTACTGAGTACAACCGGAGAATGAATGTCATTCCTCCACAAAACATGATAACATGAAAAAACAAACTCTATCCACGGCTGCTTTCACCGCAATGTTATTTTGCTGTTCTTTATGGAATATAGCCTGCGTAAACGAAATCAACGAAGAAGTCCAAGAAGGGAACGTACCGATTACCTTCTCTACTAAAATAGGAAAAACGTCCACTAAAGCCACCAACACGGCTTTTGACAAAGGAGATGAAGCGGGGCTGTTCGCATTCCTGACTTCTTCAAGCATTGAACAGAATCCTTACATAGACAACCTACGCCTTGTATGCGGAGACAAATCAACGTTGATACCGGAAAAAGCCGTGTTCTATCCCGAAGGTGACTTAACTTTAGACTTTATCAGTTATTACCCCTATCGGCCGGAAGGTAAAGCGGAAGGTTCATCCACAATTCCCGTATTCGTGGAAAAAGACCAAAGCGACAGTCTCAAACACTCAAAAAGTGATTTCCTGATAGCCCAAAAAACAAAGGTGAAAAGCAGTTCAAAAGCGGTAGAACTGGAATACTGGCATAAGCTTGCCAAAATAAAGATAGCCCTTACCCCCAGCCAAGATGAAAAAATAGAGGACATGCTGAAAGCCAACCCCAGAATCATTGCAACCGGATTCAAGACCCAGGCAAACTATAATCTCCAGGATGACACTTTCAGTGATTTTAATGGCGAGGCAGACATTGTCGCCTTTGGCAAATGGAGCATCGAGGAGGGCACACTAATCGGCAAAGAAATCGTAATCATCCCTCAGAATGCCAATGCAGACATACATTCTTTCACGATGGAATGGAACGGCAAACTATACAGTTGCGCCATACCCGACCTGGACTTGGAAAGCAGTACGGAATATACCATCAACATCTCGTCCATGCAAACCAACAGCAACACGTTCCAAGGGATTATCGGCAAAATAAGCAACTGGAAAACCGGAAGCAATGAAAACACAGACAACCAAAAAGAATATGCCACAATCCATCTGTCCGCCTTATCCTTCAAAAAATCCAATATCTACCGGGTGTACAACGGCGGAAAACCTGTAGCGGAAATTTGCAAGGAATATCTCCAATCGGAAAACCTCACCTCAAGGGCAATCGTAGCCTATCCTGTGCAAGACAATGAAGACACGGACCTGAGCCAGGGAACCGTCTTGCAGCTTTTAGACCAGGAAGAAGCCATTAATGGAGGAAAAATAAGCTGGGATACAAATAAAAACAGTTTCAGCTATCAGAAAGGGAATTCTACCCCGATACTCCAATTTTACCTGAATGCCCAAAAAGAAATTCTTTTGGAAAACACCGTGGATGCCATCAACGTCAACGTCGCAAGCTACACTTTGAGAGACCTTAGAGACGGTACTTTAGAAGAATATCCGATCGTAAAGATAGGTACACAATATTGGATGAAAGCAGAACTTCGCGCAACGGCTTACCAGACCGGAGAAAAACTGCTCCGGCAAACGAATTTGGGTAAGGATGCCGGTTACTTCAAACCTGCCAATTACGACATATACTTCTACAATGGGGAAGCCGTACTCAGCGGCAAACTAAATCCCTCCGGCTGGAAAATCCCTTCAGAGGACGACTGGAACCAATTAAGGAAGTACACCAATGAAAGCGCCGCTTCGCTGAAAGCAGGCGAATGGGAAGTACTGTCCGCAGGTAAAGTGTCCCCTATAGACAACCTCACCATGTTCAACGCCTATCCGGTAGGAATGTGGTTCAACGGAAAACACTATAGTGTCCATAAAATGACTGGCTTCTGGAGTTGGGACGAAAGCAAAAAAAGCATTCCCGAACAAACCGTTTTCTTCATCGGCGAGGAAGACAAATTCGTTTCAAACGGAACCCTGGTCACCAACCAAGATTACTATAAAGCCCTTTCTATCCGCTGTATCAAAGAATAATAGCCTCTGTTTCTGCATTTCTCATTTCTTTTTCGTATTTTTGTTCCCAATGTACGCAAGATTTTTGCCAATCAGACAAAGATAACGAAAAAAGAAATGAGAGTAATCGACCTGATAAACAGCAACGAAAAAACAGCTTTTTCTTTCGAGATATTGCCTCCATTAAAAGGTACCGGGATTGAAAAGCTGTACCAGACCATAGATACATTACGGGAGTTTGATCCTAAATACATCAATATCACCACACACCGCAGCGAATATGTCTATAAGGACCTTGGCAACGGATTGTTTCAACGTAACCGGTTGAGACGCCGTCCGGGTACTGTATCCGTAGCCGCTGCCATCCAAAACAAATACAATATCACGGTGGTTCCCCACATTCTGTGCAGTGGCTTTACCCGCGAAGAGACGGAATATGTGTTACTCGACCTTCAATTCCTGGGCATTACCGACCTGCTTGTATTACGTGGTGATAAAGCCAAGCATGAGTCAGTGTTCACCCCCGAAGGAAACGGTTACCATCATGCCATCGAACTACAAGAACAAATCAATAATTTCAATAAGGGTATTTTTGTAGATGGCTCTGAAATGAAAGTAACCAATACTCCATTTTCTTACGGTGTAGCCTGCTATCCCGAAAAACATGAAGAAGCACCGAATATACATACGGATATCTACTGGTTGAAGAAAAAAATGGAAACCGGAGCCGAATATGCAGTTACCCAGCTTTTCTATGATAACCGGAAATATTTTGATTTTGTGGAACGTGCCCGTAAAGAAGGCATTACCATTCCTATCATTCCGGGTATCAAACCGTTCAAAAAGTTATCGCAACTCAGCATGCTGCCCAAGACTTTCAAGGTCGATTTACCGGAGGAACTGACAAAAGAGGCCTTGAAATGCAAGAGCGATGCGGAAGCCCGACAGGTAGGCATTGAATGGTGTGTACAACAATGCAAAGAATTGATGGCTCACGGTGTCCCAAGTCTGCACTTCTACTCTGTAGGAGCCACAGACAGTATCAAGGAAGTTGCCAAACAGATTTATTGAAAGATCAATAGTCAACGAATAACTTCAATCTTAAATAACAAATTATATTATCGTGTTCAGTTTTAAAGATATAATAGGACAGGAAGCCGCCAAACAAAGGCTTGTACAAGAAGTGCAGGAAGGACGCATACCGCACGCCCAATTATTCTGCGGGCCTGCCGGAGTAGGCAAACTCCCGCTGGCATTGGCGTATGCCCGTTATATCTGTTGTCCTGCCCATACGGAAACAGATGCCTGCGGCGTTTGTCCTTCTTGTGTGAAATGGAATAAACTGGTACACCCGGATGTACATTTCGTATTTCCTATCATAAACAAAGCCAAAAGTCCAAAGGTATCCGTATGCAATGACTTCCTCCCCCAATGGAGGCAGCAACTGCTGACCTCGCCCTATTTCTACCTCAGCCATTGGTTGGAAGACATGGGTGCAGAAAACAAGCAGGCTCAAATCTTTGCCCAGGAAAGCGATGAGATCATCCGGAAACTAAGTCTGAAATCCAGCGAGGGCAGTTATAAGGTAACCATCGTATGGCAACCTGAAAAAATGAACCAGACCTGTGCCAACAAACTGTTGAAGCTACTGGAGGAACCGCCCGAAAAGACAATATTCCTGCTCGTTTCCGAAACTCCGGAAATGATTTTACCCACTATTCTCAGTCGCACACAGCGTTTCAATATCCCCAAGATCGAGGAGAGCCATGTGGCAGAAGCCTTGCAAATGAAATACGGGGTAACAGCAGGAGACAGCACCACGATTGCCCATCTTGCCAACGGAGATTTCGTCAAAGCCTTGGAAACTATTCACCTGAATGAAGAGAGTGAGTTGTTCTTCAACTTATTTGTCAGTCTGATGCGCCTCTCCTATCAACGCAAAATACGGGAAATGAAGCAGTGGAGCGAACAGCTTGCAAGTATAGGGCGGGAACGCCAGAAGAATTTCCTGGAATACTGCCAACGCATGATTCGGGAAAACTTCATCTACAACCTGCATTGCAAGGAAATGAACTATATGACTTTGCCCGAACAAAACTTCGCCACCCGGTTTGCCCCGTTCGTCAATGAACGGAATGTCATGGGTATCATGGGCGAACTGAGCGAAGCGCAGATACATATTGAACAAAATGTGAATGCCCGCATGGTATTCTTTGATTTTTCACTGAAAATGATTGTATTATTAAAACAATAGATAAGAATGGAATTTAAACTACATAACGGAAGCGGAGGTCTTTGCTGCAAAAGTTGCGGCAGGCAAGACAAGCAACTGAACACCTACGACTGGCTCGCCGACATTCCCGGCAATGCCGAAGAAAGCGACATGGTGGAAGTTCAGTTCAAAAATACCCGTAAAGGCTATTTCCGTAACAGCAATAAAATCCCCCTGGAGAAAGGGGACATCGTTGCAGTAGAAGCTACACCCGGTCATGACATTGGCGTGGTCACTCTTACGGGGCGTCTCGTACCACTGCAAATGAAGAAAGCAAATATCAAGTCGGAAGCTGATATCAAACGGATCTACCGCAAAGCCAAACCGGTGGACATGGATAAATACAACGAAGCAAAGAGCCGGGAACATTCCACCATGATACGTGCCCGTCAGATTGCCTTAAACCTCAATCTTGACATGAAAATCGGTGACGTTGAATATCAGGGAGACGGGAATAAAGCCATTTTCTACTACATTGCCGATGAACGTGTGGACTTCCGCCAACTGATCAAAGTATTGGCAGATGCTTTTCGCGTGCGCATCGAAATGAAGCAGATCGGCGCCCGCCAGGAAGCCGGACGCATTGGCGGTATAGGGCCGTGCGGGCGCGAACTATGCTGTGCAACCTGGATGACTTCTTTCGTATCGGTATCGACCAGTGCCGCCCGCTATCAGGACATCTCACTGAATCCTCAAAAATTGGCCGGACAGTGTGCCAAACTGAAATGCTGTCTCAACTACGAGGTCGATTGCTACGTGGAAGCACAAAAGCGCCTGCCTTCCAAAGAAATCGAATTAGAAACCAAAGACGGCAGTTTCTTTTTCTTCAAGGCAGATATACTCAGCAATCAGATTACGTATTCAACCGACAAGCATATTCCTGCCAACCTGATAACCATCAGCGGCAGACGCGCATTCGAGATTATCGGACTGAATAAACGCGGCATCAAGCCGGATAGCCTCATCGAAGAAACTCACCGCACCGAGCCCAAGAAGCCTGTAGACTTGCTGGAGCAGGAAAGCCTGACCCGCTTCGACCGCAACCGCAAAGGCAGAAACGGCGGCGAGAGAAATGGCGGCAACGGCAATGAAAACAACAACCGGAACAAGAAAAAGAAAAAAAGCGGTAACCGTCCCCAAGGAGGTGAACAACCGGCTGCCATCCAAGCCAATAATCAAGGAGAGCAACAGCCCAAACAAAGGGAGCAAAGACAGGGAGAACGTCCGCAACGCAACAATAACCGCAGACCGCCCCGTAACAACAAACCCAAACCTCAAGGAGATAGACCAGCCCCCAATGACAAACCGGCCCAAGAATAGAAATATCTGTCTGAAAGGTATCATACTGCTGTTTGTCGCAAGCCTGTCAAGCGCTTGCGACAAACAGACTGTATATCATTCCTTCCAATCCCTTCCCAGTGAAGGCTGGATGCGAAAAGATACATTGTATTTCAATGTGAACGTCTCTGATTCACTGACGTATTACAAACTATCTATGGAAGTACGCAACCGAAACAACTACCCTTACCAAAATCTGTCCCTGTCCGTCTGCTATGATTCTCCTGACAGCGTTTCATTGCCGGCAGACACCATTCAACTGGCCTTAGCCGATACTGAAGGAATATGGAAAGGTGACGGCTGGGGCGGACTATACCAGACAGCAGTTCCTGCAGGAAGCATCCGAATCGACAAATCCGGAACCTACCGTTTCAAAATCGCTTATGTATTGCCTGACGAAACCCTGCAAGGGCTTAATGATATAGGTATCAAATTGGAAAAGTAAAATTCCGGTCACAGCCTCCGGTTACGCCCCGCGTCAATCCGCAAGAAAATAAACAACAAGATTGTAAAACCCCAGAGCGAAGAACCCCCGTAACTGAAGAAAGGCAACGGAATGCCAATAACCGGTGTCAATCCCAATACCATGCCTATATTGATGAACAAGTGGAACAGAAAAATACTAAGCACCGAATAACCATACACTCTACCAAACGCGGAAGGCTGGCGTTCCGCTACGGAAATCAAACGTAGTATCAACGTCAGGAAAAGCAACAGCACCACGGTAGAACCTATAAAACCTTCCTCTTCACCTACCGTACAGAAGATAAAATCCGTATCTTGTTCGGGTACATACTTCAACTTGGTCTGGGTCCCATTCAAGAATCCCTTACCGGTCAACCCTCCGGAACCAATCGCAATCTTCGACTGATTCACATTGTAACCGGCACCTGCCAAGTCTTCCTCCATACCCAGCACCACTTTGATACGTATCTGCTGGTGCGGTTCCAATACCTGATTAAAGAAATAATCACTGGAATAGAGAAAGCCAATGGAGCCCAGCGCAAACAGTCCGATCAGAAAATAAGCCAAATGACGTTCACTTAAAGACAGAAAGACAAGGTAACCGACAACAAGGACACAAAGCCCCCACTGTACCCATACCAAGTTGAAAGGTATAACATATTCTGAGATCAGATAAGCCACAAGCAGTGTGCCCAACGAACCCACCAGGATATTCCGTACAGGCTCCCACCTTTTCTTATACACCCACACCATTCCCCCGGCAAAAAGCAATACCATCAACAATACGGCAAACTCCCCGATAGGCGTCGGTGTATCAGCAATCATTACTGCATCAAAGCGGATGCCCACCACAAAATACACAACCGCACAAATTCCGGAAAACAAGACCACCCCCGGCATTCCTTCCCGGTAAAGCATCAGGAAAAAAGCAAGATATACCAGTGCCGACCCCGTCTCCCGCTGCAGAATAATCAGCATCATGGGAAACAGAACAAGAAAAGCCAGCATCAGTGCATTTTTCCAATTTTTCATGGTAAACGAGTAGGCACTCATATACTTGGCCAATGCCAATGCCGTAGCGAATTTGGCAAACTCGGCAGGCTGCAGGCTGACAGGCCCCAGAATCAGCCACGAACGGGAACCTTTCGTATCGGGAGCAATGAATATCGTGACAATCAGAAGCAGCATCAACCCTATATATATAAGGTAGGAAAACATATCATAAAGGGTATCATCCAGCATCAACAGGACAAATCCCAAGCCAAAAGAACATATAATCCAGACAAACTGCTTTCCCGCACGGGTAGAGAAATCCAAGAAGTCACGATCCCCATAATCATAACTCGCGCCACAAATACTGAACCAGCCAAATATAATCAGCATCAGGTAAACGGCAATCGTCACCCAGTCCAGTGATTTCCATATACTGTCTCTCCTCGTCACCAATTTATTTACAATTTTACGATTTATAATTGAAACCACTCAATCTTTTTATCATCTCTCTTCATCACCGTAGAGTATCACTCGATTACTGAATTCCTCCGCCCTTATTTCATTTTCAGGCGATAACTTTCCATGCAAATATTGATCCATCATCATGGCACCGATAGGCACGCCATAGGTCGCTCCGAAACCTCCGTTCTCCACATAAACCGCAATGGCAATCTTCGGATTATCCATTGGAGCGAAGCCCATGAACACGGAGTGGTCTTTTCCACGATTCTGGGCCGTCCCCGTCTTTCCACAAACGGCTACTCCCGGCAAGATAGCGCCTGCCATACGGCAGGTAGCACTCCCTGTACTGCCATCTACAGCAGCCCGCATACCTTTCACCACCTCTTCATAATACTCCCGGTCAATGGTAGGATATCGCGGAGTACGGTAAATACTGTCCAATTCATTATCTTGTATCTCCTTCACGATATGAGGAGTAATAAAATACCCGCGATTGGCTATAGTTGCGCCCAGATTGGCTATCTGCAAGGGAGTAGCAAGGATTTCGCCCTGCCCGATAGAAATACTTATCACCGTCAAGCCATTCCAAGAACCCCGGTATGCCTTATCGTAAAATTTGGCATTCGGTATCAGCCCCCGTTGCTCTCCGGGGAGATCCGTTCCAAGACGGTAACCGAAACCTTGTGATACCATGTGATCCTTCCATACAGTAATCGCATTCTGCGGTGAACCATATTTTTTGTCACCGAACATGCGGAACAACCCCCAACAAAAATAAGAGTTACAGGAAGTAGCAATAGCGGGAACCAAGGACAAAGGCGAAGCATGGCCGTGGCAGCCTACGTGCAAACCTCCATAATTAAACCCGTGGGCACAAGGATAGCTGGGATAGTCTTCATGGATAATTCCTTCCTGCAAGAAGGTCAGTGCCTGCGCCGTCTTGAAAGTAGAACCTGGAGGATAGGCTCCCATAATGGCGCGGTTCAGTAAAGGTTTCCGTTTATCCATCTGCAACAAACGATGATTCTTCCCGCGCTGGCGCCCAATCATGAGATGAGGGTCAAAGGTCGGCGAGGATACCATGCAGAGAATCTCACCGGTAGCGGGCTCAATGGCTACAATAGCCCCGATCTTATGTTGCAGCAGTCGCTCTCCCAACATCTGCAGTTCAATATCAATTCCCAACGTCAGATTCTTGCCGGGTATGGAAGGACGGTCCAGTTTCCCATCCATATAGTGCCCTTGAATACGTCCGTGAGCGTCACGAAGCAATATCTCCACTCCCTTTTCGCCACGAAGATATTTTTCGTAAGATTTTTCAATCCCCTGCTTCCCGATGTAGTCACCGCGAATATAGTAATCATCGTTCTCGATATCCTTCTTGGAGACCTCACCGATATCCCCCAAGGCATGTCCGGCAGAATTATAGGTATATTGCCGGATTGTACGGCGCTGGATATAAAAGCCGGGAAATTTGAATAACTTCTCTTGAAACACTCCACACTCTTCAGCCGAAAGTTGCGTCAGGAATGTCTGATGTGTATATTTGGAATAACCGGGATTCATCCAACGGTTCTTTACATCCTTCATACGTTTCCGGAACTGCTCCAAAGTAATATTCAGTGTACGGCAAAGATCAAGCGTATCCAGCTGTGTCACTTCCCGCGGCACGAAAGTAATGTCATAGGCAGGCTGGTTAAACACCAGCAACTTGCCATTACGGTCATAAATAGCTCCACGTGAAGGATATTGTATCTTATTGAGAAAAGCATTGCTATCGGCATTCTTCTTGTAATCATCCGTCATGATCTGCAAGTCGAACAACCGGAACACGTATATAAAGACAATGACAACCGCTGCCATGCCTATCACATATTTCCGCTTTTCAAGTATATAATCTTTCGCCATTCTATTTCTTCCTGATTCCTTCTACAGCCATGATGCATGTCACAGTCAGCAAGGTGCTTGCCACCATTCTCAACAACAAAGTACCGATATGGGCAAAAGAGAAAAATTCAATGGCAAGCAACATCGCATGATGTACAAAAGCACTGACAATCAAATATTTCAAAAAAGGGAAAACCCCCATCGTACGAATAGAGGGTATTAAAGAGTCCAATGTATCACGAGGAACGAACAGACGAAGAAAAACAGGGCGCAGAAAAGCCAACAGAACTGTAGCCGAAGCATTCATGCCCGGAGTGTCGGAAAATATATCCACACTCAAGCCTAAGAAGAAAGCCCACAACATTAAAACATTACGGGGGACATCCGACTCAAACTTCAATATCAGATAAATATATAGAAACGGTGTGGCATATCCGGCAATATGCACGTTATTCAGAATCAGCACCTGCAAAAGCACCAAACCGACAAACCACCCTATTTTATGCAAATAATTAAAAACCAAGATTATCTACGATTTAACGATTTACGACTTACAATCAAGATTACCACATCGTAATCCTATCCGTTTTTCCCCTATTCCTTTTCCCGGGCTTCCAAGACCTTTTGCTCCTCCTGCCCGTTGCGCGAAATCACACGCACATTGCTCACCTTTCCAAAGTCCGTTGCCAACTTAATCTTCAACAGATATGAAAGTCCGTCATGCGAATCGGACATGTCATCTACCGTACCGACCAATACCCCTTCCGGAAACACAGCGGAATAACCACTGGTCACCACCGTATCACCCAAATTAAATTCCGCATGCCGGGGCAAGTCTTTCAGATAGGCAAAACGGGAATCACCTCCCTCCCATTTCAGATATCCGAAATAATCGCTGCCTACAATCTTGCAACTAATACTGGACTTACTGTTCAACAAAGGAATCACCAACGAGTAATGGGGGGAAGTCTTATAAACGATGCCCACCACGCCGTTGGCATCCACCACGCCCATTTCCGGACGAATGCTGTCTGCCGCGCCACGGTCAAGGGTGATGTAATTATCCGCCCGCGTCAGACTATTCTTCACGACATTTGCCTTAAAGATGTCATACTTTTCGGGCGACAGACGTTCCAGGCTATACAACCTTATAGAATCCAAGCCTTTCTCCAGCAAGGCTTTCTCCAGAAAAGCCACCCGTTGCTCCAGCCACACATTCCGGTCAAGCAAATCCTCGTTGACGGACTTCAGATGGAAATAAGAACTGATGCCTCCGGAAATTTCATAAACTTTCCCGGCTATTCCGTTGGCAGATGTAAAATAAACACTCTGCTGGTAATGGTTGAAACGGAACAATAAAACAAAACTGGTAACCTCTAATAACAGAAAGAGGAACCAGTAATTGTATTTAATGAGGAAGTTCAGTAAATTTCTCATGTCACGTTATCTCATCAAGAAAGAGAAACGGTCCACATTTTTCAATGCTACACCCGTACCTTTAGCAACTGCATGCAAAGGATCTTCCGCAATGTGGAACGGTATGTTGATCTTATCCGTCAGACGCTTGTCGAGTCCACGGAGCAAAGCGCCTCCACCGGCCAGATAGATACCGTTGTGTACAATGTCGGCATACAATTCGGGAGGTGTATTCTCCAATGCACTCAAGATGGCGGTTTCAATCTTGGAGATAGACTTTTCCAGACAGTGCGCCACTTCCTGATAACATACGGGTACTTCCATGGGCAATGCAGTGATACGGTTCGGACCGTGAACAATATAATCCTCAGGAGCATCCTCACCCAGTTCGGTCAAGGCGGCACCTACATTGATTTTGATACGTTCGGCCATGCGTTCGCTGACTTTCACGTTATGCTGGCGGCTCATATATTCCTGGATGTCGGCGGTCAAGTCATCACCGGCAATACGAATGGAATTATTGGAAACGATACCTCCCAAAGAGATAACGGCAATTTCCGTAGAACCACCACCTATATCAACAATCATATTGCCTTCCGGAGCTTCCACGTCGATACCGATACCGATAGCGGCGGCCATAGGCTCAAAAATCAAATAGACATCACGTCCGCCGGCATGTTCGGCAGAGTCGCGTACGGCACGAAGTTCCACCTCGGTACTGCCCGAAGGAACACCGATCACCATACGGAGTGAAGGGGAGAACAGACGGTTACGGTTGTTCACCATCTTGATAAGCCCGCGTATCATCTGCTCACAAGCGTAGAAGTCAGCAATCACACCGTCACGCAGAGGACGGATGGTACGTATATTTTCGTGGGTCTTTTCATGCATCAGCTTAGCCTTCTCACCCACGGCAATCATCTTATCGGTACGACGGTCCAATGCCACAACCGAAGGTTCATCCACCACAATCTTACCGTTCGTGGTGATGATGGTATTGGCTGTACCAAGGTCCATCGCTATTTCTTGTGTAAAAGAGAATAATCCCATTGTTTTAATTGTGAATTATGAATGATGAATTTTGAATTGTTGAATCTGGGCAGACCCATTCAAAATTCATCATTCACCATTAATATTAGTGTTTAAAATGACGGAACCCTGTCGTTACCATTGCAATGCCATGTTCGTTGCAATACTCAAACGAAAGTTCGTCCTTAATGCTTCCGCCCGGTTGGATAACAGCTGTCACACCTTCATTGCCGGCAATCTCCACACAGTCGGGGAAGGGGAAGAAAGCATCGCTTGCCATCACGGCGCCATTCAAGTCGAAACCGAAACTTTTGGCTTTTTCAATAGCTTGTTTCAAAGCATCTACACGGCTGGTCTGCCCTACACCGCTTGCCAACAGTTGCTTGCCTTTTGCCAATACAATAGCGTTTGACTTACTGTTCTTCACAATCTTGTTGGCAAACAGCATATCTTCTATTTCCTGGGCTGTAGGCGCTTTGGTTGTTACAGTCTTCAAATCTTCGGGAGTCTCCACCTTAAGGTCACGTTCCTGCACCAATACACCGTTCAGCAAAGAGCGGAACTGTTTCTTGGGCAAAGAGGCCTGTTTGCGTACCAGGATAATGCGGTTTTTCTTCTGACCGAGGATTTCCAATGCATCCACGTCATAATCGGGAGCGATAATCACTTCAAAGAATATTTTATTGATTTCTTCGGCGGCAGCCTTGTCAACCACAGCGTTAGTGATGAGCACACCGCCAAAGGCAGATACCGGGTCACCGGCAAGCGCATCGTTCCACGCTTCCAGTACCGTCGGACGTGAAGCCAGCCCACAAGCATTGTTATGCTTCAGAATGGCAAAAGTGGTATCTGTGAATTCATCAATCAGATCAACGGCAGCGTTGATGTCGAGCAGGTTGTTGTAAGAGATTTCCTTGCCGTGAATCTGGTCGAACATGGCGTCGATATTACCGTAGAAATAACCCTTCTGGTGCGGGTTCTCACCGTAGCGCAACATCTTCTGGTTATTGGCGGACTGGCGGAAAGCGGAACCTTCCTCACCGTCAAAGTAATTGAAGATGGCCGAATCATAATGGGAAGAAACGGCAAAAGCCTCCTTGGCAAACCAACGGCGTTCTTCAAGGGAAGTAACGGCCCCGTGTTCCATCAACATGTCACGCAACGGCTGGTACTGGGCTTGTGAAGCGACAATCACCACGTCATTGTAGTTCTTGGCGGCAGCACGGATCAAGGAAATACCGCCTATATCTATTTTCTCGATAATGGCCGGCTCCTCGGCACCGCTGGCCACGGTTGCCTCAAACGGATAAAGGTCAACGATCACGAGGTCTATTTCGGGAATTTCATATTTTTCAATCTGTTGCATGTCTTGCTCCAATCCACGGCGGCAAAGAATACCTCCGAATACTTTAGGATGCAGGGTTTTCACACGCCCACCCAGGATGGAAGGATATGTCGTAAGGTCTTCCACCGCCTTGCAGGGATAGCCTAAGGATTCTATAAATTGACGGGTTCCGCCGGTTGAAAGGAATTCTACACCTTCTTCATGCAGTTTGGTAATGATTTCGTCCAAACCCTCTTTGTGGTAAACAGATACCAAAGCCGTTTTGATTCTTTTTGTTTCAGACATGATTTGCTTATTTAAAAAGTACGCGTATATTTAAATTAGTGGCGCAAAGTTACGAATTTTGTTCATTCTCACATACATTCATATACAATAAATTAGCTATAATTAAAAAAGGCGGCACCTGTTTCCAGCCTGCCGCCTTTCCGAATCCATTATTTTATTGGCTTACCAGATAGATACCCGTTTTTCCACCGGAACAAACATCGGGTCCTTTTCTGTGACATTGAAAGCTTCATACCAAGAGCCGATATGCGGCAACGCACCGTTCACACGCCAGATACCGAGCGAGTGTACATCGCTTTTCGTGCGGTTCAGCACTTCTTCAGGACGGATATCGTTTGCCCATACTCCGGCGTATGCCAGGAAGAAACGCTGTTCAGGAGTGAACCCCTCCATCACCGGCAACGGATTGGCGGCAGTAGCTTTCTTGAAAGCATTGTAAGACACCTGCAAGCCCCCATGATCGGCTATGTTCTCGCCCAATGTCATGCGACCGTTGGCATATACGCCCGGAGCCACCTGTATGCTATCAAAGAAGTTCACCATCACTTGAGCACGTTCGTCAAAGTTCTTGGCGTCTTCAGCAGTCCACCAATCTTTCAAGTTACCGTCCTTGTCATATTGGCGGCCTTGGTCGTCGAATCCGTGAGTCATCTCATGACCGATTACCACACCGATGGCACCGTAATTGAAAGCATCGTCGGCATTCATATCGAAGAACGGGTATTGCAGGATAGCAGCGGGGAAACAGATTTCATTGGTAGTGGGATTATAATAAGCATTTACAGTCTGCGGAGTCATCAGCCATTCGTCCTTATCAACCGGTTTGCCGGCTTTGGCAATCATCTCGGCATGTCCCCACTGATTGGCCCGTTCCATATTCGCCCAGTAAGAATCATCTTTGATTTCCAAGGTAGAATAATCTTTCCACTTGTCGGGATAGCCTATCTTTACGTGGAAAGTAGCCAGTTTCTCCAAAGCCTTCACCTTTGTCGAATCACCCATCCACTCAAGGTTACGGATACGTTCGCCCAAGCTTTCCTGCAAGTTCTTCACCAAAGCCACCATGCGTTCCTTGGCAGCGGCAGGGAAATATTTCTCCACATACATCTGTCCTACAGCCTCGCCCAAGGCAGAACTTACAGTACCTACCGCCTTTTTCCAACGGGGCTGCATCTCTTGTGTGCCGGACATCGTGCGGCTATAGAAATCAAAATTCTGTTCGGCCATAGCGTCATTCAAACAGCCGGCAGCAGCGTCTATCAACTTCCATTGCAAATAAAGTCCTTGTTGGCCGGCAGGCAGCGTATCCAGAATATCGGCAGCAGCTTTCAAAGAAGCAGGCTGGCCGACAATTATTTCCTTCACATCCTTCAACCCCAAGGCAGACAAGTATGCATTCCAGTCGAAAGTAGGATAAGCCTTCTGCAACTCCTGCATGTTCATCTTATTGTAGTTGGCATGCGGATTACGCAACTCGGTACGAGAGCGGAATGCCTTGGCAAGACGGGTTTCTACATCCATCACCACTTCAACGCCCTTCTTTGCCGTTGCTTCATCAAAGCCCGCCAATTGATACATTTTCTGTACATGGGCACGGAAGGCATTACGGATTTTAGCGGTAGCCTCATCGTTTTCCAGATAATATTCGCGTTCCCCCATACTCAAACCGGACTGATAGGATTGAACGGCATTCATGGAGCTGTTCATTTCGTCAGCCCCCACATACATTACATTGTAGGCAATGATACCCTTCTTCTGCAAGTCCCCCAGCAGTGCATAGACCTCTTTCGTATCCTTCAAAGCACCAAGTTGGTCCAATTCCGCCTTAATGGGTGCTACCCCTTCTTTGTTCAGCTTCACGCTGTCCATTACAATTTTATAGAGATCACCGATCTTTTGGGCTACACTGCCGGCTTCATGCCGGGTAGCGGCTAAATCTTCGATAAGTCCTTGAATCTGCTTGCGATTGTTTTCCGCCAGAATAGTAAAAGAACCATATTGTGAATATTCGGCAGGAATAGGATTATTCTTCATCCAACCTCCACATGCGTATTCATAGAAATCGGTTCCGGGAAGAGCCGTTGTGTCAAGATTGGCAAGCTGGATGCCGGCTGTTAGTTCCGCCTGCTGCTTGCCGGTGTTACAGGATGCTGCCATTAGACAGAATGCTGCAATGGGTAAATAATGAAATGCTCTCATACAATAAAAAATTTTGTTATAAAGTGATTACTGTTTCTTTGCTTCTTCCAATTCACTCGAAGCCTCATCCCACTCTTCCATTACACAGTCCAGTTGTTTTTTCAGCTTCTGATGCTGCTCATAAAGAGCCATGTCCGATGCACCCTCCGGGGTAGCCATCTTAGCTTCAAGAATGGCAATGGCAGATTCGGTCTGTTCTATTTCAGCCTCACAGTCTGCCACACGGCGCTCCAGTTTCTTGAGTTTCTTGTTGAGTTCTTTCTGGGCTTCATAAGAAAGTTTGTTATCCGAAGGGGCAACATTTTCTGCTTCTGCGGTCTTGGCAGTAATCGGCGAAGCGGACAAGGTAGGAGATTTCTGCAATTCGTTCAGGCTCTCTATCTGTTTCTTTTGAAGGAAATCATAGATGCCTCCGAGATGTTCTTTCACCAGTCCGCCACCGAACTCATATACTTTAGTCGCAAGGCCGTCCAAAAAGTCACGGTCGTGGCTGACAATTATCACCGTACCGTCAAATTCGCGGATAGCATCTTTCAGCACATCCTTGGAGCGCATATCAAGATGATTCGTCGGTTCATCGAGGATAAGGAAGTTTACCGGTTCCAGTAAAAGCTTAATCATAGCGAGGCGGGTTCGCTCGCCACCCGAAAGAACTTTCACCTTCTTGTCCGAAGCCTCTCCGCCAAACATGAAGGCACCGAGGATATCACGGATTTTAAGACGGACATCCCCTACCGCCACACGGTCGATTGTATCGAATACCGTCAAGTTCCCATCCAACAGCTGCGCCTGGTTCTGGGCAAAATACCCTATCTGCACATTATGTCCCAACGTGAGCTTTCCGGTATAGTCCCTGATCTCATCCATGATACATTTCACGAGCGTAGATTTACCTTCACCGTTCTTGCCTACGAAGGCTATCTTCTCGCCCCGGTTAATCGTAAGGTTTACGTCATGGAAGACCACATGGTTGCCGTATGCCTTGGCAACGTCCTCGCAGATAACGGGATAATTGCCGCTGCGGCTGCTGCACACGAACTTCAAGCGCAAGGAGGAGTTGTCCTCCTCATCCACTTCGATACGTTCTATCTTCTCGAGTTGCTTGATGCGGCTTTGCACCTGCACCGCCTTGGTGGCTTTGTAGCGGAAGCGCTCGATGAAATCCTCCGTGTCCTGTATCTGCTTCTGCTGGTTTTCATAAGCGCGGAGCTGCTGTTCGCGGCGTTCCTTGCGAAGTACCACAAACTCGTCATACTTCACTTTGTAATCATAAATACGCCCGCAGGTGATTTCAATGGTACGGGTGGTGACATTATTCAGGAAAGCCCGGTCATGGCTGACCAGTACTACCGCATTGGCCCGTGTGGCAAGGAAGTTCTCCAGCCACTGGATGCTCTCTATGTCAAGGTGGTTGGTAGGCTCATCAAGCAGCAACACGTCCGGACGGCGGAGCAGCAACTTGGCCAGTTCGATACGCATGCGCCATCCGCCGGAAAACTCGCTCGTGGAACGGTCGAAGTCCTTGCGGGCAAAGCCCAATCCCTGGAGCGTACGCTCTATTTCGGCACGATAATTGGTACCGCCCATCATCAGGAAACGTTCGTTCTCGTGGGTAAAGCGATCGATCAGCTTTTGATAGTCCTCGCTGTCATAATCGGTACGTTCGGCAAGCTGTCGGTTCATGCGCTCGATATCGGCCTGCATCTCAAAAATATGCTCGAAAGCGAGTTCGGCTTCCTGCATGACGGTACGCTCGTCACTGAGTATCATCACCTGGGGCAGATAGCCGATGGTACATTCGCGGGGAACGGCGACAACACCGGATGTGGGTTGCTGGATACCGGCCAATATCTTGAGCATGGTAGATTTGCCCGCACCATTCTTGCCCACAAGGGCTATGCGGTCTTTTTTATTGATGACGTAAGAAACGTCTTCGAACAAGGGTGTGGCGTTAAATTCGACTTTCAGTCCTTCTACGGATATCATAATGTCAATGAAATTAGTGTTCAGGACTGCAAAGGTAACGATTTTCAGCGTTATGCCACATCGCGGGCTCACATAAATCTTTCCGGAACCTTTTCCCCGGACAGCCCGCAACCGCCACCATCATGACGCAAGGCAGCCCCAGTGGGAATGGGAAGTACATTCAGTCGTTATGGGAAAGGTATTCAGTCGTTATGGGAAAGGCATTCAGTCGTTATGAGAACAGAGTTCCACTACCGGAAGAAACCATGGAACTCATATCCGGCTGGCTACAAGCACATTGCACCAACGCCCTCCTATCCCGGCAAAAGATGTTCGTCCCAATCGTATCCTTCGGTATATCTGTCGAATTCGGGAGCTATCCCAACCCCGTTGTGCGCGAAGATACGGGCAATTTCCTCCTGTTCTCCCGGAGGAAGCGGACGCTCCTGGTGCAGAATACGGTAATAGGTGCTTTTAGAGTAGATGCGGCGTATCCGGCTTTTCAGGTCCAAGGCAAGGGTATAGGGAATCTTGTCGAACATGGCATCTATTCCCCATGCCAGGCGCAGCTTACGGTTGCTGCGGAAATAAGGGCAGGAAGCGGTATCCTTGGGATAGGCGGCGGGATTCAGCGCCTTTACGGCAACAACGGATTCGGGGGCATGCAATGCGACCAGATGTCTGAGGCATTCGTTCCTGCGCGGGCACTTCCCGTTGAAACAATGAAGGTAGTTGAGAGGGACAGATTGGTAGTTGAAGTCGTCTTTCATTACAGGTTGTCTTTCTTTTTTTAGTTGAAGGTACAAATGTAGGGAATATATATATTCAAAAAAAAGGATCTGCCCCTTGTTTGAAGAGACAGATCCTTCTATTTTTCGGCTATCAGTCCTTAGAACAGTTTTGCAGGATATTCGCCCGCATCAACCAACGCCTGAATCTTATCGACCACACTCTGGCGATCTTCCGGATAAGTCACACCGAACCATTTGCTGGTAGTGTCAAGTACCTCACAAGTTGCAGTACCGTCGTTAATCAACTTATCCACCATCAACGGAATGAAGAATTCGCTCTTCAGGTTTTCCATATTCTTCGGATCGCTGAGGAATGTCTTGAAGAACTCCTGGCTATAAGCAAAATAATCGGGAGTAAAGCCCCAGAAGTTCATGCTGACCGGAGTGTTCTCGGGAGTAGCCGTCCATTCGCCATTGTCGTCAATGTACTTCACTTCACCGTCCATGCGCTGGATCTTGGTACGTTCTACTACGGAAGTCAGCAGATGGTTTGCATCTGTTCCGCAAAGACCGCGGGAAACGGTACCGCTGTCGCTCAGAGTATTGCCGATGCGGAAACCTACCATGGAATATACGTTCTTGGAACCTTCGGGAAGCGCAGAAAGGAATTTACCCATCACCTGGAATGAGTCGCGGCCGTAGAAGTCGTCACAATTGATGACAGCAAACGGTTCCTTGATTACATCGGCACCCATCATTACAGCATGGTTGGTACCCCAAGGCTTAGTACGGTCTGCCGGGCAGGTAAATCCTTCGGGAAGTGCATCCAAAGCCTGGAATACCATTTCACACGGGATATGACCTTCATATTTAGAGATGATTTTATCACGGAAATCCTGTTCAAAGTCTTTACGGATTACAAAGACGAGCTTACCGAACCCGGCATTGATAGCATCGTAAATAGAATAATCCATAATAGTTTCGCCGTTAGGACCCAGTCCGTCCAAT
>OHKL01000003.1_pt1 | contig 258174 bp, 186 predicted proteins | sample 1568721 | NCBI WGS metagenome assembly OHKL01 (sample SAMEA3879543, study PRJEB24766) | human gut metagenome | biome: human-associated habitat; feature: feces | place: USA | collected 1985/1987 | reverse complement strand
ATGTTGTGCCAAAGGCATGGCACAACATTGCCACGGGGATGGCACATTTACGTAATAGCGGAAATTCACAGTGCGGCAAGGAGATTGCTGACTGCTGCCTGGTAATTGGATAATTTGGTTGTCTTGTGGATAGTCTTTTTGGATTTCCGGTCACCGTCCGGCAGGAGGTATTCCCAGAAGCTTTTCATTTTCATCAGTAATTGCAGTTCGCCCCCTTGCAGTTGTTCCCGGTAACTTTCATATACTTCTGTGTGCAGCCGGCTTACTTTTCTTGCCATTTCATCGGCAGAAAGAGGTTCTCCTTGGCGGTATTCCAAGGCTAAGGCAGGATTGGCGAGCAGGCCGCGGCCTATGACAAGACCTGCCAGCCTGGGGAAGCGGGTGGTGACGGAGCGGATATCTTCCACGGTAAGCAAGTCGCCGTTGTAGAACAAGGGTTTGTTGCATCCCTCGTAAAAAGCCTTGAAGCCCTCCGGGTCTGTTTCTCCTTTGTATTGTTGCTTGCCCAGACGAGGATGCAGGATGATGTGCGACAATGGCAGTTCGTTGAACAGCGGCAACAGTGCAAGAGATTCTTCCGGACGTTCCCATCCTAATCTTAGTTTTACGGAAAAGCGGATATCGGGATGTTTTCCGGTGATTGTGCTTAGTAATGTCCTTACCTCTTCCGGATAAGGGAGCATGCCCGCTCCATTGTGCCGTTTGGCCAATACCGGAAAAGGGCAGCCCAGGTTAATGTCCACTTCCCGGTATCCTTTTTCGATGAAAAGGGAGATTATCCGCTCTGCCTTGTCCACTTCCGGGGCAATGAGTTGGGGAATGAGGTGCAGGCCGGGATTGGCTCCGGGCTCTGCGTCACGCACGTCGCGGCGGCGTATCTCACCATGCTCTATGCGTACGAAAGGAGAGTAATAAGTCTCTATGCCGCCGAATATGCGGGCATGCGCCCGCCTGTAGACGGCATCGGTGTAGCCTTGCAGCGGGGCGAAATGGATGGGTAACAAGTGGTCGTTCATGGCTGTCTGTTTTCTTTTTCTGCAAAGATACGTTTTTTTTATTTCTTGTTCCGTATGGGGATTACCATATTCCAGGAATGGGATGCATTTTCAAATCCTCCGGGACCGTCCATGGTGGCAAAGAAGATGTAGGCAGGTTTTCCGTCTTCGAAGAAGATGAAAGGACGTTCCAGCTGTCCTTGTTTCTCTATATTCCCATCTTCCCATTCTACGGTGAGTGAGTAGGCTTTTGCATCCTTGTCCACGGTCCATCGCATGCCGTCTTTGGAGTGTGCCATGACTCCGCCTCCACGTTCTCCGGTGAACTTGGCTACGTGATCCTTGAAGATGGCATGGTAACCGTCTGCATCTTTCCACAGGAATGGGTCTTCCGCCTCACCCTGGCCGTCCACTTCAAAGATGGGACGATCATTGTTCAATACGGTATATGGCCCTTCTATTCCGGGAGCGTAGGCCATTCCGAGGCTCATAGCCGAGTGCCGGTGCCCGTTTGTGTAGCGGCGTCCCTTGAATATCATCATCACTGAACCGTCTTCTGCATCCGGGCATCCAGTTCCATCCGCAGGCGTCGATTGAGATAAACACTCTACCTGCCGAACGTACGGCTTTGTATAAAGAACTTTCTGTACCTAAGAAAACAGAGTCTTTCGGAGAATCGGAAATAGGAGAGGTGGATCTCAAGGAAGTGGAACGCCTAGCTAAAGAAGAACAGGAACGCATGAAGGAAATGAAGCAGGTGGAACAGCAACAGCAGCATTTTGAGAGTACGGAGAAGAGACAAACATCGTTTCCCTACCGGAGATAAGGGTCTTGTCACCGGTGGGGAAGCAATGGGGGGGTATTTTCAGCTTGCCTCTCTTTGCAGAATGCACAATGACTTTCTACATCTCACCGTTTGGGCAATCGGCACTGAGTTTCATGTTACATTAGATATAAAATTAAGATAAAGCACAATTTGCGTTTATCAAGTAAGTATAGGCACAAAAATCATTCAAGAAAGAGGCATTTTTATGCATTTAAAAGAAGAGGGAGAGACCTTGCGATCCCTCCCTCTCACACATTGATTAAGGTCTGTTTGATTTATTGATAATAAGGTTAGAAGTTTTGTGCAGTTATTTTTTTAGTAACCGGCATTATTAGTCCAACCTGTTAAATTGATTTCGTTATAGGGAACAGGGAAATAATAATGGTTATTGGCTTTGAAAGTAGAGCCGTTCCATTCTGTCGGTTTTACGTCAGCTACTTTCTCCAAACGGACTAAATCGAACCAACGCTTCATTTCTGCGAAGAATTCCCAACCGCGTTCGTTGAAGACAGCCTCTTCAAAGGCTGTAGGATCTGTAGTTGCTGTCAGGGTCTTGTCACCGGCACGTTGCTGCACTTCCTGGAGACATTTCAGTGCCAGGGCGTTTACATTTCCGGTAGCACGTGTAGAGGCTTCGGCATACATCAATAAGACATCGGCGTAACGGTAAATACAGGTGATACCGTTGGATTGTGCGCTGTTACCGGGAACCCCTTGGTCATAGTTGTAATATTTGGAAATAGCCGGAAGCCCATCCTTGCTGTCTTTATAGTTCACCACTTTATTTTGGGCGACAGGCCACTCAACCATGAAATTCCATGCCTTACGTTCATCATCAGGATAGTTTAAATAGAACTTTTCACTGGCGTAATAGTCAGACCAACCAGCTTTGGGATAAAAATCAGCTGGATAGTAGGATTTGCCATAATTGCTGGCTGTATTGAACTTTACAGAATGATGAATGGCAAACATGTGTTCATTGGCTTCGGTCTTTTTGTCCTCTTTCCATAAATCTTCATATTTCTTGGTTAATTCGAGACCGGACTTGGTGATAATCTCATTCAGTTCTGTTTCAGCTTTACCATAATATTCCTGCCCTTTCTTTAACGGCCATCCTGCCATGGTCATGTAGGCATCAGCCAATGCTGCTTTGGCAGCCCATTTAGAGGGAGTAGAACTGTCGTTGCTGCGGCTTTTTTCCGGCAACCATTGTGCGGCAGTGTTCAAACTGGGTATAATGGCTTTGTCATATATCTCTGCAACTGACGTACGGGGCATTGTTACAGCCGGATCGTTTTTAGTCAACACCAAGGGTACGTCGCCAAAAAGACGAACCAGATAGAAATAAGAAAGGCCGCGCAGGAAGTAAGCTTCACCTACAATCTGTTGTAATGCAACTTTGTTATCTTCAGTAATGGGGGTACCTTCAATAATCTTGTTACTGTTGTTGATTACCTTATAGAATATACTCCAAGAGGTCTGGAAGTCATCGTTATTGCCATAAAGGCTGGGGGTGAGACTTTCCAATGTTCCCAGTGGGTTATTGGCTTTGGTCGGAGAGTAAGTAACATCATCCGCTGATACATTTAAACGTTGCAGACGGGTGTTGAATCCATAATTATCGTGTTTCCCTGCAGCGTTGGTACCTCTCAATTGGTTATAGAGACCGCTGACTCCTTTTGCTACGGATTCAACATCTTTGGGATATTCAATATATTCTTCTTCCGTAATGAAGGATTTAGGTTCTTGATCCAAATCTACACAAGAAGTAACTGTAGCCGCCAGCATACTGCTTGCCATGAATGTATATATTAATTTTTTCATATTATATTGTCTTTAATGTTATGCTGTTAGAAGGAGAAATTCAAACCAATCAAATAGTTACGGCTGTTAGGATATGCACCCCAATCAACCCCCTGTGTCAGCGGAGTACCCATAGCTGCTTCAGGATCCAAGCCAGAATATTTGGTGATATGGAACGGGTTTTGTACAGAAGCATATACACGTAGGTTGTTAATGCCTAAAGACTTGCAGGCAACGTCGGGTAAGGTATATCCTAATGTGATGCTCTTCATCTTGATAAAGCTGCCGTTTTCTACGAATCGTGAACTGAATGCTTTCAAATCTCCTTTTCCATAAACGAATCCCGGAATATTAGAGCTGGTGTTTTCTTTGGTCCAACGGTTCAGTAATTCGGGCTTAGGAGTAACGGCAGCCACATTCTGGCCTTGTACCGTTCCGTAACCAATCTGATCGGTAGCGTTATAGATGTCAAATCCGTGGAAACCTACGATAAAGAATGAAAGATCGAAATTCTTGTAGTTGAAGCTGTTGCTCCATCCCCAGTTGAAGGTCGGTTGACCGCAACCGATAATGTTCATGTCATCATCATTGTATTTTCCGTCACCATTCACATCTGCGTATTTGGCATTACCGGCTTGGATGTTGTAAGTCTGGGCAACAGTTTTTCCTGTTTTGTTGCCGTTTGCATCTACAAACGGTGCATTGACTTCGTCTTCTTGCCATACGCCAAGGTATTTATATCCCCAGAATGTTCCAAGCTTTTCGCCTTCAATCATTTGGAATAACTGATTTTCAAAGCTTCCGGCTTGTTGTTGGCGATGATTGTATGTCGGTATCTTGTTGAAAGTTCCTTTGTTGCTGGATAATGTCAAATCACTGTGCCAGCTGAATTCTTCCGTTGAAATCGGGTCACCGCTGATGGTAAGTTCCACACCGGTATTTTTGATTTCACCTGCATTTTTCAGTAAGGCGGTATATCCCATGTGCGAAGGTTGTGCTACTTCTAATAGAATATCTTTGGAAATCTTGTTGTACCAATCTGCGCTGATACGTAAACGACCGTTAAAGAATCCAAAATCAAGGCCGGCATTGATTTGGTCATTGCGTTCCCACTTCAAGTATGGAGCTGCAGGACGGCCTACCGCATAAGAAGTGGTACCATCGGCATTGGCTGTCGGAACCATTTGTGAATAAATGCGATAAGCGGCTACCGACTGGTTACCTACAGAACCGTAACCGACACGGACTTTCAGTTGGTCCATCCAATCAACATCTTTCATGAAGTTTTCTTGCTTAACATCCCATGCTAAAGCTGCTGAAGGGAAGTAATCCCATTTTTTCTCCAAACGGGAAGAACCATCGGCACGGATTGAAGCTGTTACCATATAGCGATTCATTAATACATAATTGACACGGAGCATTCCGGACATTAATGTATTGATAGTATGGTCAGACGCTACACTTGACATAATTCCTTCAGACCAACCTAAGGCATCCCAACCCAAACGGTCAGGGAATGCTAAATTCATGGCTGTACTGGTATGATTATAATCATCTCCATAAGATTGTTCGAATACGGCAGTTGCGTTAATACGGTGATTTTCATTGAATTCTTTGACATAGCTTAGGGTATTGGTATTCAACCAAGAAGTATTCCAATAACTACGTGCCTGTGCCTGAGTCTTTTTACCGTTTTTGAATGCATAATAACTTTTTTCATTGTCAACAGAACGGTTCAGTCTGTTCTCAAAAGTTACGCCCAGTTGAGAACGGAAAGTCAATCCGTCCATAATGTCAAACTGTACATAGCCCTGCATGCGTTGATTCAAAGTCTTGTTTTCTGTTTTGCTTTCCCAAATCATACCCATCGGGTTATAAGTTGTGCTGCCATCGATGAATTTGTTGTTATATTCTCCATTTTCATCTTTGGGGGCAATAGTAGTAGGAAAATACATAGCTTGCTGGATCAAGCCGTCATATTGTGTGATACGAGGACTTGATGATTGGTTGTAGTAGCCGTAGATATTCATGCCGGCTTTCAACCATTTTTTTATTTTGGTATCTACTTTCAAACGCCAGCTATATACACTGTTTTCAGAACCTTCGATAATACCTTCGTTGTTTTCATAGCGTAAAGAAGCTAGGAATGTGGTTTTTTCGCCACCGCCAGAGATTGACATTTCATAATTCTGTGTGAAAGCAGGGTCACGGAACATGTTTTTTACATAGTCATACCCGGCTGTGCCGTTCTTGAAAGCCTGTAACTGTTCCTCATTGTAGTAAGTCTTGGCAGGTTTGTTCTGTGATTCGAAATACTCTTTTCCGTACTCATTTGCTAATTTGGCATATTCATAAGGAGAGAGTACATCTGGATACTTTGCAACGGTCTTGAAATTGGCAAAAGCATTGAATGATACAGTCAGCTTGTCTTTCTCAGGATTCTTGGTAGTGACAAGGATGACACCGTTGGCACCACGGGAACCATAGACAGCAGTTGCGGAGGCATCTTTCAAAACTTCGATAGAAGCGATATCAGAAGGGTTCAGTGCTTTCAGGGAGCCACCGATGAAACCATCGATTACAACTAACGGACCGGTTTCTGCCGTGATGGAGTTGATACCGCGTACGCGGATTGTATTGTCTTTAGAGGGGTCACCGGAACCGGATAATACAGATACACCGGCCATGCGTCCCTGCAATGCATCAGACACATTGCCGGAAGGTGTCCCTTTCAATGCATCAGCTGCCTTTACAGAAGCTACCGCACCTGTCAAGTCGCTTTTACGTTGAACGCCGTAACCTACTACTACTACTTCTTGCAGCAGCTGGCTGTCTTCTGCTAATTTCACATTGATTTTAGTCTGTCCGCTTACTGCGATTTTTTGTGTTTGATAACCAATGTAAGAGAACACGAGGGTTGCGTTAGAGGGTACATTGGGGAGAGAGTAGTTTCCGTCAATGTCTGTGATACATCCGTTGCTTGTTCCTTCCACTTGAATAGAGGCACCAATCACCGGACCTAAATTGTCAGTCACTGTACCTGTTACTGTGATGTTCTGCGCATTCGCTTGCGTGGCAAATAATACAGAGAGTAACATAATACCTAAAGCTTTAAAGAAGCCGGATTTCTGTTTCATAAATATTAATTTAATAAGTTATTAATAAAGGTTGTTTATTTTTTGTTTACTACCCATAAAAATGATTGAATCACACCGCAAATGTATGAGTTGAGAAGTGGATAAGTATTAGTGAATTGTTCGCAAATAGTACGAATTCGTACAAAACTTGCGGGCAATACACTTCTTGTACTATTTCCTGTTCTTTTGGTTTTTACTCTCTTTAACCTCCTCCAACAACATTGAGAGGGCCTTTACCTTGTCAGGATGTGCCTCTGCGACATTACTTTTTTCCGAAGGATCTATGGATAAATTGTACAGTTGGGGTTTCGGGGCATTGCCCATTTCCGTCTTGGTCCAATATTCCAGGGCAGGTTTGTCACTGGGCTCTATATACTTCCAGTCTCCTTGGATGATGGATAGGGTATTGTTCAGATTCTGCTGTACGATATAGTCACATCCGGCAGTATCTGTTCCCAGAAAGTTGTTCAGCTGGTCACGACTGTCAGGGGCGATACCTGCTTGCAAGGGATGGTTCAGCAAGGTAGCCAATGAGGCATAGACATCTATCATGGAGAACAAGGCCTGTTGTTTGCCTGGTTTGATGCCTTCGGGCCAGCGTACGATAAAGGGAATGCGTGTACCGGCCTCAAAAGCACTGTATTTTCCACCACGATAATGTTTCATGGGAGTGTGCCCGTTCAGCAGTTCACGTGCCTGGTCTTGATAGCCGTCGTCGATGACAGGGCCATTGTCACTGCAGAATACGAAGATGGTGTTGTCTGCAATGCCCAGGCTGTCCAGTGTATGCATGATCTCTCCGACAGTCCAGTCCAATTGGAGGATGACATCGCCCCGGACTCCCAATCCGCTCTTGCCTGCGAAACGAGGATGTGGTACACGGGGGACATGGACGTCTTGCGTACCCATATATAGGAAGAAAGCTTCGTTTTTGTGAGATACGATGAAGTTTTTGGCTTTGTCGGTGATGACGTCTGCGATGTCCTCATCTATCCAGAGGGCGGATTTGCCGCCAGTCATCCAACCGATGCGGGGAATACCGTTGATGATGGTATTGTTGTGCCCTTGGCTTGGTTTCATTTTTACCAGTTCGGGATTTTCCAGTCCGGTGGGCCAGTTACCTACTTTATGGTCATAGCTTACGGTAATCGGGTCGTTCGGATCGAGTCCTACTACCTGTCCGTTCTCCACGAATACACAGGGGACACGATCTACAGTGGCAGGGATGATGTATTCATAATCGAAGCCGATATCTTGAGTATTGGGCTTTATCCGGCGGTTGAAGTCGGTGCCGCCCTTAGGGCCTAAGCCTAAGTGCCACTTGCCGACGGCAGCGGTTACATAGCCTTCTTCTTTAAACATATCCGCCATAGTGACGCATGCCGTATCTATAATCAGTTCGGAGTTGCCGGGGGCGATTCCTGTATTCTGTTGTCTCCAGGGATACATGCCGGTCAGTAGTCCGAAACGGGAAGGGGTACTGGTAGAGGAGGTTGCATAAGCGTTGGTGAATTGCATGCCTTGGCCGGCAAGGCGGTCAATATTGGGGGTGCTTACTTTGGTGGCGCCATAGCAACTCAAATCGCCGATGCCAAGGTCATCTGCAATCAGGTAGATTACGTTCGGTTTCCGGGGCTGGTCGTTTCTGGCTTCTTGCCTGGAAGCGTTGCCGCATCCCGCTAAAAGCGCTGCACCCGGCAGAAAGGGTAAAAGTGAAGATAAATGTCTCATAGTCTTTGGACTCTAAAGTTTGATTTCAGGGTCCAAAGATAGGGCAGAGTTTAAAAACAAGCGGCTAAAGGAGTACAGGGGAGGGGAAAAAATGTACAAAAGTACGGGTAAATATACAGAAAAGGATGAATTACTCCTCTTCTTCTCCTTTCTCTGATTCTTCTCCTTTGCGATATGCCAGCGGACTGACGTGATATACATCCTTGAAACACTTCGAGAAGTAGCGTGACGAACTGAATCCTATCCGGTCTGAAATCTCGGTGATATTCAATTCCGGATTGTTACGCAGCATCATTGCGCCTTTCTTGAGACGGATGGTGAGGATGAAGTCATTCGGTGTCTGGCCGGTAATTGCTTTCAGCTTGGTGAACAGGTTGGTGCGTGCCATTGCCATTTCACGGGCAAAGACATTGACGTTGAATTCGGTATCATCCAGATGTTGTTCGATGACTGCCATGGCACGGTCCAGAATCTCCTTGTCAATGGGATTGGTGGCGAGCATTTGTGCATAAGCCTGCGGTTGCTTGCTGAACTTCTCCTGCAGCAGGATACGGGAATTCACCAGGTTGTTGCAGCGGGATATCAGCAGGTTGGTATTGAACGGTTTGGTGATGTAGTCATCCGCACCGATACGCAATCCTTCGATATTCTGTTCGATGGCTGTACGTGCCGTCAGCAGCACGACGGGGATGTGGCAGGTATTGAAGTCACTTTTTATCTGTTTGCATAACTCTGTTCCCGACATTTTGGGCATTACCACGTCGCTCACCACGATGTTCGGCATCTCGCTGTGTACGAGTGCAAGCCCTTCTTCACCGTCAGGGGCGGTCAATACTTCATAGAATGGATGGAAGATATTCGCCAGCATCTCACGTATGGAAGCATTGTCTTCCACAATCAGTATTTTAGCATCCGGCAGACGCTTGTTCGGAGCATTGTCTTCCAGCTCGGCTTTCAACAGGGCGTCGGTTTCCGGCTTGGGAACTTCAATTTGCTGTACGCTATCTACGTGTTTGCTGATTTGCTCTTCTTCAAACTGTCCGTTGCCCAGTTGCAGGGTCACGATGAAGCTGGTGCCCTTACCCAACTCGCTTTCCACCCGGATGGTTCCGTGGTGAAGTTCTACGATGCCTTTCGTCAAGGCCAGCCCGATGCCTGTACCGGTTTTGCCGGCATCGGTAGAGTCCATCTGGTCTATCTGGTAGAAGCGGTCGAATATCTTATCTACTTCAGCGGCATCTATACCGCTGCCTGTATCGGTCACCCGGATTACGGCATTATTGCCTTCGGTTTTAATGCTGAGGGTGATGGTGTCTTCTGCTTCAGTGTGCTTGATGGCATTGGAAAGCAGGTTGTTGATAACCTTCTGCATCTGTTTCTGGTCATACCATACCTCCAGGCTATCCGTCTCTTTTTCGAATTTGAAGTTGATTTGTCGGGTGCTGGCATATTCCAGGAACAATAAATAGTTCTCGTACAGGAAATGCACCATGTTGTGCGGGCTGACCTTGATTTTCATGTGTCCCTGTTCCTGCTTGCGGAAGTCCAGCAGCTCGGTAATCAGCTCCCTCAACTGGATACTGTTCTTGTAAATGCTCAAGACCTTGTTATAGACGGCAGGAGTAAAATTCTGTAGTTGCAGCAGTGTTTCCACTTGGGCCACAATCAGTGTCAACGGTGTACGGAATTCATGCGAAATGTTGGTGAAGAAACGCAGCTTCGACTGGTTCAGCGCTTCTATATCCTGAATGTGCTTTTGCTCGTACTTCAAGGATTCGCGCAGCTTGATTCTTGATTTGTAGGTACGTATCAGATACCACAGCAATGCCCCCGTTACTATCAGATAGATAAGGTAGGCGAGGGGGGTCTTATAATAGGGTGGCAGTACATGGATAGTCAGGTGCACCTGCGGACAAAGATTCTCGTCTTTTCCGTTGGGCTTGATAAGCAGGTTGTAAGTTCCCGCATTCAAATTGGTGTAAGTGATGGTATGCTGTCCACGGGTACTGTTCCAGTCATTGGAGAAGCCTGCCAGCTTGTAGATGATGTCATCTTTATTGGCGGCTACATAATTGGAAGTGGCGAACTCGATGCTGAACATGGACTGGTTGGCATTGAGGGTTATTTCGGGAGTGCAGTACAAGGATTGCTGCAGGATGCCCGTATTGTCTCCCACCTGTATTTCCGTACCGTTCACGATGAGGCGTGAAAGGATGATTTTATAGGGTTTCGGCGTGAAGTTCAGCTCCATTTCATGGAAAGAAATCATACCTTGCGTACTGCCTAAGAATATTTCGCCGTCACGGGTTACGCAAAGTGCGTTTTCATTGACGGCAGTCAGTGGGAAACCGTTCTCCGTGCTGAAGTTCTGGAACTGCTTGTTCCGGCAGTCGAAGATGGAGAATCCCTGGTTGGTAATAAGTAGCAGCTTGCCGCTGGTGGGCGATTCCTGTGTTTCGTAGATGCAGTCGCTGGCAAGTCCGTTCTTTACCTGGTCGAAGTTTTCAAAATCATCGGTGGATGGACGGTATCTGTCCAATCCGCTACCGGAAGTAGAGAACCACAGGTTGCCTTTACTGTCCTGCATGATGTTGTTCACGTTGTTGTTGCTGATGCTGTGCGGATTTGCTGCATCATGACGGTAGTTGGTCAGTTCCCGGCTGTCAAAACGATAGCTGAACACCCCTTCTCCGGTAGCGGCGATCCACAGGGTACCGTTATTGTCAAAAGTCACGTCTGCCACCATCTTGATTTTCTTGCCCTCTTTGGTATCCCGGAACAGCTGCCGGCATTTCCCGTTTTCGGGATTGAAGAGGCATACGCCGTTCTGGGTTGCCACTATCAAGTAGTTCTGATAGGGGGCGATGTCACGGATAATATCGGATGGGAGTGTCTCCGGGTTGTCAGCTTCCATCCGGTAGTGTGTGAACCGTCCGGTACGGATGTCCAGCCTGTTCAAGCCTCCCAGGTGGGTACCTATCCAGATAATGTCTTTGGCGGCATCATAATAGAGTGCCTTTATGTTGTTGTGTGAAATGCTGTTCGGATTGTTTTCCGGACAGAACCATTTGAATTCCCGGGTGCGGCGGTTGTAGAAATTCAGTCCGCCCCCTTCGGTGCCAATCCACAAGTTGCCGTCTTTGTCTTCTATGGTACGTCCTACTACCGGGTTGCTGAGCCCCTTCGGTTCTGTCGAAGAGTAGGTGTAACGTGTGTATATCTCATATTCCGGATTGAAATAGTTGACACCGCCGAAATATGTACCTAACCATAACGTGCCTTGATTGTCTTTGACGATGCACCAGATGGAGGAGTGCGTCAGCCCGTCGCTTTGCGCGTCGCTGGCTGTGTGGTTCTGGAAGAGTCCGGTACTTTTGTTATAGCGGTTCAGTCCGTTGAATGTTCCTATCCAGATATTTCCTAAGTTATCTTCGCAGCAGGCTCTTACGAAGTCTGATGAAATGCTGTGGGGATTTCCCGGTTTGTTCTTGAAGTTGATGATTTCCCCGTTGCTCTTTACCAGGAACAAGCCTTCTTCCCAGCTGCCAATCCACAGTTCACCTTCGCTGTCCTGGTAAATGCTGGTGATATTCCCTTTTTGAATGGGGTGTGTGAGTTCCTTGTCGGTTAGGTTGAGACAATATACACCATTGCTGGTGGTACCCATCCAGAAGTTGTCTTTGTCTTGATGCATGCAGAATATCTCCAGGTTCTCTCCTGCCAGTTGGTAGTACAGGTCGAAATTGCCTGTCTGTTCATTGTAGCGGTAAATTTCATTTTTCTTGCCTATAAAAAGCCCGTTGTTGTAATAGATGCTGCTGATGCTTCCTTGCAGCAGGGTGGTGAACTTTTGTGTGGAAAGGTTGAACTCCGCCACTCCCTCTGTGCAAAGGAGATATATTTTCCCGTTGCGGTTGCCTGTTATCCGGGATATGTTGTTGCAAAAAAGGCTGTTCGGATCGTTCTTTCTCAACTTGTAGGTCTGTATGTCGTTTCCGTCATAGCGGTTCAATCCTTCCCGTGTGCCTATCCACAAAATGCCGTTTTCATCGATATAAAGGCTGTTGACGGAGAACTGTGACAGCCCGTCATCGGTTGTCAGATGGCTAAATGTAATGTTTTGTCCTTGCAAGGGGATAGAAACCATGCATGCTAAGGCTATGAATAAATGGATGATAAACTTCTGCACTTTTGGGGTATATATTAAGGTTTCAGTTACAAATATAAGTATATTTTGTGCAAGAGTTCTTATTTCTTCTGTAGTTTTTGCGGTTATGTCTATTTTAATGTATAATTTTGAAGGCTCTTAGAATGATATATACCTTGTTGCCATAAGGTAGAGAGCATATCTTTATACACTAAAATTAATCTATTAATGATCATGAAAGACCTTTTATCTATTGTATCTCATTTTCAAATTGACGGTACGGTTCAGGAGATTAAACCTTTGGGCTCGGGCCTGATTAACGATACGTATAAAGTGACTACCGTCGAAGCGGAAGCTTCTGACTATGTGTTGCAGCGTATCAACCATGCCATTTTCCAGAACGTGGAGATGTTGCAGGGAAATATTGATGCCGTAACCCGCCACATCCGCAAGAAACTGGAGGAGAAAGGTGAAACGGACATCGACCGTAAGGTGCTCCATTTCCTCCCTACTGCAGATGGAAAGACCTATTGGTATGATGGTGAAAACTATTGGCGTGTAATGACTTTCATACCCCGTGCCAAAACTTATGAAACCGTGAATCCGGAATATTCCTATTACGCGGGAGCTGCTTTTGGAAACTTCCAGGCCATGCTTGCCGATATTCCCGATACGCTGGGTGAAACCATTCCCGATTTTCATAATATGGAGTTCCGCTTGAAACAGCTCCGCGATGCTGTGGCTGCCGATGCTGCCGGACGTGTCAAGGAAGTGCAGTATTTCCTGGACGAAATAGAGAAGCGTGCCGACGAGATGTGCAAGGCCGAGCGTCTGTACCGTGAAGGTAAATTGCCCAAACGCGTGTGCCATTGTGATACGAAGGTAAACAACATGATGTTTGATGAAGACGGTACGGTGCTTTGTGTCATTGACCTTGATACGGTGATGCCGAGCTTTATCTTCTCCGATTTCGGCGATTTCCTCCGTTCGGGAGCCAATACCGGTTTGGAAGATGACAAGAATCTGGATAATGTGAACTTCAATATGGAAATATTCAAGGCTTTCACAAAGGGGTATCTGGAGTCGGGCAAATCTTTCTTGTTGCCGATAGAGATTGAGAACCTGCCTTATGCGGCTGCCCTGTTCCCATACATGCAATGTGTACGTTTCCTGGCAGACTATATCAATGGCGATACTTATTACAAGATCCAGTATCCGGAACATAACCTTGTACGCACCAAGGCTCAGTTCAAGCTGTTGCAGAGCGTAGAGGAGCATACTCCGGAAATGCAAAAGTTCATAGCCTCATGTATCTGAGAAAGTATTTAATGTGGATGGTGGCAGTGTTTTGTGTCCTGCCACTGTCTGCAATTAATCCTCAAAATAGTAAAATGAAAGAACTGAATGTTAAGAAAGTAAGTGCGGCAAACATACCGGTAGAATCGGTGCCTGCTCTTCTGGATAAAGAGAAAGTGGATTTTCAGCCTATAAAGTCCGTGAATTGGGCTGAGGCGTTTCCCTACTGCCCGGATGTTGAATTCCGTATCGCACATACGGACGATGCCATCCTGTTGCACTATAAAGTGAAAGAAGGAAGTGTGGCTGCGGTTGCAGGACGGGACAATGGCCCGGTATGGGAAGACGCTTGTGTGGAGTTCTTTTCCATTCCTGCCGGTGACGGAGTATATTATAATATAGAATGCAACTGCACAGGAACGTTGCTTATCGGTGCCGGTGCCGGACGTGGAGAACGTCGGCATGCTCCGCAGGAAGTGCTCGATAAAGTTCAGCGCTGGTCTTCTTTGGGTCGTGAAGCTTTTGAAGAAAGAGTAGGCGAGTGCAGCTGGGAAGTGGCTCTGGTGATTCCTTACTCTGCTTTCTTCCTGCATGATATCACTTCCTTGGACGGAAAGGCTGTTCGTGCCAATTTCTATAAATGTGGTGACAAGTTGCAGACTCCCCATTTCCTGTCTTGGAATCCTATCGGACTGGAAAAACCTAACTTCCACTGTCCGGAGTTCTTCGGAATGCTGAATATGGAATAGTTTTTTCAATATTTACCCTCATACCCTCACTCTGATTGCTGAATTCCCTGTTCATCGGGGAGATGGGGTGAGGGTAACAAGACACAGGGTGAGGGTAGATACCCTCACCCTGTTTTACAAACAGGCGTACGTGCGTCTAGCATCTGCCTTCTTTTGACGATGTCTGTACCTCCATTTATTTCTGCCCCATGAACGGTAGAGAATGAATAAAAAACGTTATCTTTGATGCCATACCTTTACTAAAACGAAAAACAACTCATTATGAATGAAAAATTGTCAATGAGTGCCAATAAGTTAGTGGCATTCCTCCAAAAACCGTCTTCCATGTTTACTAAGGAAGACATCATTTCGTTTATTCAGCAGAATGACATCCGTATGGTAAACTTTATGTATCCTGCCGGTGACGGACGGTTGAAGACACTGAATTTTGTTATCACGGACTTAGCTTACCTGAATGCCATTCTCACTTGCGGCGAACGGGTGGACGGTTCCAGTCTTTTCTCATTTATAGAAGCAGGCAGCAGTGACCTTTACGTCATTCCCCGTTTCCGAACGGCCTTTGTTGACCCGTTTGCCGAAATACCTACGTTGTCCATGCTGTGTTCCTTCTTCAATAAGGACGGCGAACCTTTGGAGAGCGCTCCCGAGCATACCCTTCATAAGGCAAGCAAGGCATTTACCAAAGTAACCGGCATGCAATTCCAGGCAATGGGTGAGCTGGAATACTATGTCATAGCTCCCGATGCAGGAGTATTCGAGGCAACCGACCAGCGTGGCTATCATGAATCGGGACCTTATGCCAAGTTCAATGAGTTCCGTACTCAATGCATGTCTTACATTGCCCAGGCGGGCGGGCAGATAAAGTATGGACATTCCGAGGTGGGAAACTTTACATTGGATGGCTACATCTATGAGCAGAACGAGATTGAATTCCTGCCTGTTGATGTGGAGCAGGCTGCCGACCAACTGATGATAGCCAAATGGATTATCCGCAACCTTGCCTACAAGTTGGGATATAATGTGACCTTTGCTCCCAAAATTACAGCAGGAAAGGCAGGTTCGGGACTGCATATCCACATGCGTATGATGAAAGACGGGAAGAATGTCATGCTGGAAGATGGTGCCTTGTCCCAAACCGCCCGTAAGGCTATTGCGGGAATGATGGAACTGGCTCCTTCCATTACCGCTTTCGGCAATACGAACCCCACTTCCTATTTCCGCCTTGTTCCCCATCAGGAAGCCCCTACCAATGTTTGTTGGGGTGACCGTAACCGTTCTGTATTGGTGCGTGTACCGTTGGGATGGTCTGCCAAGACTGATATGTGTATGCTGGCAAATCCGTTGGAGAAAGAAAGCCATTTTGATACCAGCATAAAACAGACTGTAGAGATGCGTTCGCCGGACGGTTCGGCAGATCTGTATCAGTTGCTTTCGGGACTTGCCGTGGCTTGCCGTCATGGCTTTGAACTGGACAATGCCTTGGAGATTGCGGAGAGGACTTATGTCAATGTAAATATCCACCAGAAGGAGAATGAGGGCAAGTTGAAGTCATTGGCGCAGTTGCCCGACAGCTGTGAGGCTTCCGCGGATTGTCTGGAGAAACAGCGGGCCGTTTTTGAGCAGTACAATGTATTCAGCCCGGCAATGATAGACGGTATCCTCCGTAAGCTCCGCAGCTACAAGGACCGGACTTTGCGTGCCGACTTGAAAGAGGACCGGGAAGCAATGCTGAAACTGGTGCACGAGTATTTCCATTGTGGATAACCCGACGGGATGAAATAAGAGAAAGGTGTGCCGGAATGATAACGGCACACCTTTCTACATATCTTTATTCAAGCCAATCCGGACTTGCGTTTCTTACTTTACAATTCCTTTAGAGCCTTTGATAAAGCTGAGTATGTTGCGTATCTCGTCGCTCATCGGAACCTGGTCTTCAATTTTCTGCAGGGCATCCTGTATGCTGAAATTACCTTGGTAAACCAGGCGATAGGCATTGACGATGTGCCTCAATACACGTTCTGTAACCTGGTGCTTATGTTGCAGTACGGCTGCGTTGATTCCGTGGTATTCGGCAGGATTGCCGTTCATGATGATATAGGGTGGAACATCCTTTGCGATACGGCAGCCGGCCTGAATCAGCACCCAGCTTCCGATGTGGCAGGACTGGTGCAGGATGACGTTGCTGCTCAAGATGGTGCAGTCGTCTATCTGGCACTCACCGGCTACGGTAGTTTTGATACCCAGAACGCAATGATTGCCTATCTGTACGTCGTGGCAGAGGTGTACGCCATCCATCAGATAGTTATCATTGCCGATACGGGTACTTTGGCCGGCATAGGTAGCGCGGCTGACAACCACATTTTCGCGGATGTCATTGTTGTCACCGATTATCAGTTGGCTTTCTTCACCTGTATAATGAAAGTCTTGCGGTTCACTGCCCAACACCGCGCCGTGGTGCACTTTGTTATTATTACCCATGCGGGTGCCTTTAAGAATCTTCGCACCTGACATGATGATGCAGTTGTCACCGATTTCCACGCCTCCCTCAATATAGGCGAAAGGCTGGACCGTTACATTCTTGCCGATTCTGGCAGCGGAATCTACATAAGCTAATGGACTAATCATAGTATCATTCGATTTTAATAATTACTCTCCCTTCCTCCTCCGAGCGCTTGGTACAAGCTGACTACGGCTTGCATGCTGGCGAAGGTGTCAGATACCTCTGAAAGTTGCGCGCTGAGATAAGACTGCTCGGCAGACAGAACCTCAAGATAAGTTGACGTGCCTAATTTAAACAATTCTTTTGTATCTTCCGCTGCTTTACGGGCGGAATTTACTTGAATATCGCGTGAAGCGGCTTTTTCTGCTGTCATCTGATATTGATACAAGGCGTTGCTCACTTCGTTTCCGGCATTGAGCAGGGAAGTCTGGAACTGGATCTTGGCTTGCTCCTCCTGTGCCTTTGCCTGTTTCAGACGGGCGATGTTGGTACCGCGGTAGAACAAGGGTTGCGTCAGTGAACCGATGGCGGAAGCCAAAAGTTTGCCCGGATTGACAATGGCCGAACCGGCACTGTTGGTCCATCCTGCCGAACCGCTTAATGTAATCTGCGGATAGAAAGCCGCACGTGCGCTGTTGGTATTGTAGTATCTGGACGCCAACGACATTTCGGCTGCTTTCACATCCGGGCGGTTGGACAACAGTTGTAAAGGAATGCCGACTGAAAACTCTGTCGGTAACTGTTGTGCTTCCAGCAGGCCGCGTGAGATTTTCTGTGCCGGCTGGTTCAGCATCAGGCACAGTGCATTTTCCGTCTCACGGATGCTTTGGCGGATGTCCGGCAGCGAGGCCATTACTTGTGCGTATGCAGTGCGGCTTTGCTCTACGGCGGCAGAGGTGGTGCCGTATATGCCTGCATCCTTCATCGCTTCTACAGTCTCCATGTTCCTTTTCAGGATATCGACCGTACCTTCGGTTATTTGAAGTTGGCGGTCGAGCATTAACAAGGTGTAGTACATATTGGCTACATTGGCAATGACCTGGGTCTGTACGGCCTGTTCGTAGAACTGGGTCTGTTTCAATGAAACCTGTGCATTACGTTTCGGATTCAGTAGTTGGCCGAAGAGGTCTATTTGCCAGCTTGCCGTTACGGGTAATGAGTAAGTTTGCGTGGCTTTGCCCTTGTCCCAGCTGCTGACAGTCCCTTGCGGGGAAAGTCCCAGCATGGGAGCGTACGCCAGACGTGCGGACATCAGTGCTGCCTGTGCCTGTTTTACGTTCAGTGCCGCATTGCGCAAATCGGCATTGTTGGCAAGTGCCTGTTCTATGAGTATCTGCAGCTGGGGATCTGTGAATACTTCTCGCCAGGGCAGATTACCGAAGTTGGCAGTATCTGCGGCAAGGGTATCGTTTACAGAGGCTGTATCACGATACAAGCCGTCGGCATTGATGTCTTCGGGTCTGTCGTATGATTTGTAGATGTGGCAACTGCTCAGTAAAGCAGTTGCACACATCAAGCATAGTATCTTTTTCATATTCCTCTATTTTTCATTTATTTAGTATATTGCTCAATCTCTGGTTCTGCATCCGAGTTATCTACATCGGTCCATTCCATCGGCTTGATTTTTTCCTGCAAGTACTGGAATGCCACGAACAGTGCGGGTACTATGAAGATCTGCAGAATCATACCGATTAACATACCACCGATGGCGGATGTACCTAATGTACGGTTACCGTTGGCACCCGCCCCGGAGGCAAACATCAACGGGAGAAGACCGACGATCATGGCCAGGGAGGTCATCAGGATAGGACGCAGACGGGCGGCGGCACCCAATACGGCGGCCCAAGTGATGCTCATACCCATCTTGCGGCGGTCAAGAGCGAACTCTACAATCAGAATGGCGTTCTTGGCCAACAGACCCATCAACATGATGAGGGCAATCTGCATGTAGATGTCGTTTGACATGGTGCCCAGAATCATTTTGAGTGCGGGAATGTTACCCAGTGAACCTATGCCGCTGACAAACAGGAAGCTGCCCAACAGACCGAATGGTACGGAGAGCAATACGGAAAGCGGAAGGATGTAGCTTTCATATTGTGCGCTCAGCAACAGGTAAACGAATACGAAGCAGAGTATAAAAATCAAGCCTGTAGTGCTGCCGCTGGTTTCGGCCTCTTCACGTGCCATACCGCCGAGTTCGTAAGCAAAACCTGCCGGCAGGTTCTCTTGGGCGACCTCTGCAATGGCGGCCAATGCCTGGCCGGAGGTATAACCGCTGGCAGGAGCCACCATTACCTTCATGGATGTATAAAGGTTGAAACGGCTGATGATATCCGGTCCATATACTTTCTTGATGGATACGAATTGAGTGATGGGAGCCATTTCGTTTCCGTTGCGTACCTTGATGCTGGAGAGGGACTCCAGGTTTTTGGTTGCGTTGGGTTCCGCCTGGATCATGACACGGTACATCTTACCGAAACTGTTGAAATTGGAAGCGTATAGACCTCCGAAATATCCTTGCATGGTGCTGAGGATATCACTTGGGCTGATGCCGGCTTTTTTACAGGCGGCAGCGTCTATATCCAGCATATATTGCGGAAAGTTCGGGTTAAAACTGGTCTTCGCAGAGTTGATTTCCGGACGTTCTTCCAAAGCGGCGGTATATTTGTTCACCACGTCGAAGAAATGATTCAGGTCACCACCGGTCTTATCCTGCATGTTCAGCTCAATGTCGCTGGATGCCGAATAACCCGGAATCATAGGCGGAGCAAAGAACAACACCTGCGCTTCCTTGATGATTTTCTGTGCACGCATGAAAAGAGTGGCATAAACAACCGTTGAATTCTGCATGGTGGAACGTTCTTCCCAGTTCTTCAGTTTGATGATGAGCGAACCGTAAGAAGGTCCCTGGCCGCCGATGAAGCTGAAACCGGAGATGACGGTACGTGATTCTACTGCCGGGTCGGCTGCAACAAGACTGTCCACGCGGTTCAGTACTTCCATGGCGCGTTCTTGTGATGTGCCGGGAGGAAGTGTTACTACACCCATGATGGTACCGGTATCTTCATTGGGAACCATACCGGTCGGCGTGATATTCATAAATACCGCCAAAAGGACAATAGAGCCCGCGACAATACCGCCGGACAGCCATTTCTTCTGGATAAAGCGGAGTACCTGCTTCTTGTATTTGCCTAAGATGGAATCGTAGGAAGCGTTGAAAGAATGCTTGAACTTATCGGTAGTCATGCCTGCCAACGCCAGTATGCTGATTACAATCATAACCAGACAGAGTACCGGATGGTTCTCAAAGCTGAACAAACCGAAAATCATGCCCAGAATGGCGACGGCGGTAAAGAGTAGTGTCAGGCCGGGACGCATCATCTTGCCGATGGAGTCGGCATAGCGGGCTACCATGATTTTGCGGGCTTCTTTGGTGGCAATCCCTATCCGCTCTTTCATGCTGGCATCGCTGTTGTGCGGTTTCAGGAAGATGGCACACAAAGCCGGACTTAACGTCAGGGCGTTCAGCGCAGAGAAACCGATGGCTATAGCCATTGTAAGTCCGAACTGGCGGTAGAACGTACCGGCAGTCCCCCCCATGAAACTTACGGGCACAAACACAGACATCATGACCAATGTGATGGAGATGATGGCACCGCCCAGCTCGCTCATGGCATCGATGGACGCAAGTCGCGCCGATTTGTATCCTTGGTCAAGCTTGGCATGGACGCCCTCGACGACGACGATGGCGTCATCGACCACAATGGCAATGGCAAGCACCATAGCCGAGAGGGTCAACAGGTTGATGCTGAAGCCAATCAGTTTCAGTACGAAGAAAGTGGCGATCAGGGCTACCGGGATGGCAATGGCGGGAATCAACGTGGAGCGCATATCCTGCAGGAAGATATACACCACGATAAATACAAGGATAAATGCTTCAATCAGCGTCTTGATTACTTCGTGGATAGAAGCAAACAGGAAGTCGTTCGCGCTTTGCGCGATATTGATTTTCAAGCCTGAAGGTAATGTCTCGGATGCTTTGCTGAGCACTTCTTCCAGGTCGCTGATGGTTTGGGTAGCATTGGTGCCGGCCATCTGGTAGACGATACAAGTTACGGATTTATGCCCGTTTACCGTGTTGTTGAAGTTGTAGGACAAACGTCCCAATTCAATATTTGCTATATCTTTCAGACGGAGTACTTCGCCATCGCCCAATGCCTTGACAACGATGTTCTCGAACTCTTCTGGTTGTTGCAGACGTCCTTTGTAGCGGATCGTATATTGGAAGCTCTGGTCACCGCGTTCACCGAATTGGCCGGGAGCCGCTTCAATGTTCTGCTCTGCCAGGACACCGGCAATATCATTGGGCACTAATTTGTACTGTGCCATGATGTCGGGCTTCAGCCAGATACGCATGGAGTAGTCCTGCCCCAGCACGGTAGCGTCACCTACACCATTTACACGTTTTACTTCAGGGATCAAGTTGATGTTGGCGTAGTTTTCCAGAAACTCGATGTTATATTGGTCGGCTTCATCATAAATGGAGAATACCATCAGCATGGAAGTCTGGCGTTTCTGTGTGGTTACACCTACTTTGGTTACTTCGGCGGGCAGCAGGCCTTGCGCCATGGACACACGGTTTTGTACGTTGACGGCTGCCATATCCGGGTCAGTACCTTGTTTGAAGTAAATGGAAATGTCGGCCGAACCGTTATTGGAAGCATTGGAAGTCATGTACATCATGTTCTCCACACCGTTGATCTGGTCTTCAAGCGGTGCGATGACAGAGTTCAATACCGTTTGGGCGTTGGCACCCTGGTAAGTGGCACGTACCGAAACGGTAGGAGGTGCGATGTCCGGGTATTGGGTGATAGGCAGTGTTGCCAGACCAATAAGTCCCAGGATTACTATCAGGATGGAGATTACCGTTGATAGTACCGGACGGTTAATAAATCTATCTAATTTCATTTCATGAAAGATTAAAGAATTAAAAATTAAAGAATTAAAATGTGGCAAGAATCAATGCTGTGTCTGTTTTAGGCAGCTTTTCATTCTCTCATTTTTCATTCTTTTATTGGAACGCCGTTTGAATATTACCTTCTTTCTGGTCTTTCAGAGCTTTTTGGTACTCAGCTTCTTTTTCAGCAGGAGTGATGGGCGTGATGCTCTGTCCGTCTTTTAGGTTTTGTACGCCTTCGATAACGATTTTTTCGCCTGCTTTCAGGCCATCTGTTACATAGTAATATTTGCCGTCATTCAGACTGAACACCTTGATTTCTGTATTTTTCAGTGTGTTGTCGGGCTGCAGGACAAATACGAACTTTTTGTCCTGGATTTCCGTAGTGGCTGATTGAGGGATCATGATTACATCATGTAGCGGATTGGGGAATACCACATTACCCGTACTTCCGCTACGTAGCACATTATGCTTGTTGGGGAAGAGGGCACGCATGGTTACCGAACCGGTAGTTTGGTCGATAACTCCGCTGATGGTTTCCACGCGGCCACTGTCGGCATACATGGTTCCGTCGATGAGCTGTAACTGTACATCCGGCATCTTTTCCAGAATTTCCTTGATGCTGCCTCCTTCACGGATCTGTGCCAACAGTTGTCTTTCGGTCATGGAGAAGTAAGCATACATTTCGGAGATGTCGGCAACGGTAGTCAGCGGGTTGGCTACGGAAGGACTCACCAAGCTACCTACACGATAGGGGATGGTACCTACTACACCGTCGCTGGGGCTGGTTACACTGGTATAGGACAGGTTATTCTGGGCATTGACCAGTTGGGCCTGTGCCTGTGCCAGCTGTGCTTTGGTTTGTGCCAGCTGATTCTCGGCCATCTGCAGGTCATAGTCGCTGATGATGTTTTTCCTGTTCAGTTCACGTTTGTTGTTGACTGTAAGTTCTTGGGTGTTTACGGCAGCCTTGGCCGTTTCAACGGCAGCTTTGGCCGAGTTCACGGCAGCTTGGTACTGTACCGGGTCGATACTGAACAGTACCTGGCCTTTACGCACTACAGCACCTTCGTCCACATGTAACTTGGTGATGAAACCGCTTACCATCGGACGGATTTCTACATCTTGTTTACCCTTAATAGTAGCAGGGTAGCTGTTTGTTAAGTTGGCAGTGGTCGTTTTTGCCTCAATCACTGCAAATTCGGGGGCTTTGCCCGTGCCTTTGTCACCTTGTCCGCAACTGCTCAGCAGTACCAGGCAACATACCAATAATCCTAATCTACTCTTCATACTCTTTTTATTCTCTGTGTATAATTATGTTCTTTAATATCGAAAGGGGGTACTGTGTAGTTCATAAATTGAGAATAAGGATACAAGGAAACTGAATGTTCTCATCTAGTTTTCGTCCGCAAAATTATTCTTTTCTCTGTATATAAGGTGTGAAAAAGCTCCTTTTTTAACTATGTTTCATACATGAATAGGGACAAAAGCCCGTTTTTTTTATAAAATACTGTAAAGCATACTGCTAATTGCCGGATAACCTTTATTTTTGCATCATGTTAGATTGTAAACGTCATAAGAACATGAAACCGCTTTTCCGCCGGTTGATGGGGGCTGCGGGTATAGCTGCCGCACTGTACTCTTGTGCAAGTGTAGGCCGTATAGAAGGGGGACCGATAGACGAGACGCCTCCCCTTTTCCTCGGCAGTACTCCGGCTTCGGGCGCACTTCATAACAAAAAGAATAAGATTGTAATCGAGTTTGATGAATTCATCAAACTCGACAAGCCCAATGAGAAGATTGTGATATCTCCTCCGCAGGTGCAGCAGCCCGAAATCAAGTCAAACGGCAAGAAAGTAGTTATTACTCTGCAAGATACCCTGAAAGCCAATACCACATATACGGTGGACTTTGCGGACGCCATTCAGGATAATAACGAGGGGAACCCGTTGGAGAATTTCTCTTTCTCGTTCTCTACGGGTGAAAGCCTGGATTCCATGGCAGTGGCGGGTACTTTGTTGAATGCCGCTAATCTGGAGCCGGTAAAGGGGATGTTGGTGGGACTGCATTCCAATCTTGCCGACTCGGCTTTTACGGCATTGCCTTTTGAGCGTGTGGGGCGCACCGACAGTCGCGGGCATTTCTCCATTCGCGGAGTGAGTCCGGGCAAATACCATATCTTTGCATTGCAGGATGCCGACCAGAATTTTGCCTTTACCCAGCCTACCGAAATTATCGCTTTCCATGATTCCATTATCATTCCTACCATGGAAGAGCGTATGCACCAGGATACGGTGTGGGTGGACTCTTTGACGATAGACACTATTTTTGACCATAAATATACGCATTTCCTACCCGATGATATTTTATTGCGCAGTTTCAAGGAAATCCATTACTCCCAGCGCCTGGCAAAGAGTGAGCGTCTTACTCCGGAGAAGTTCTCGCTTTATTTCACTGCTCCGGCAGACAGCCTGCCTCTGTTGGAAGGATTGAACTTTGATGAGCGTGATGCGTTTGTTATAGAGCAGACTACCGGACGTAACGATACACTGCATTATTGGATAAGGGATTCGCTGATTTATAGGCAGGATACTTTAAAAATGAGGCTGACGTATCTTTATACGGATAGTCTGCAACAGTTGGTTCCTCGTACGGATACTCTGAAGCTGCTTTCCAAACTGACTTATGAAAAGCTGCAGAAGCAGAAGAGGGAGGCAAAGGAGAAGGAACAGAAGGAACGGGAAAAGAGAAAGAAAAAGAAGGATGAGGAACAGGAGAAACCGGATACGGAATTCTTGACGGTAGATGTGTATGCTCCTTCCGCAATGGATGTGTATGATTATATTACTCTTTCCTTTACCGAACCGCTGACAAGCATAGATACGGCAGCCGTCCGTCTGAAGCAGAAAGTGGATAGTCTGTGGGAGGATGTACCGTTCGATTTTGTCCGTGATTCCATAGACTTGAAACGTTATAATGTATTTGCGGAATGGCAACCGGGGGAGAGCTATGTATTTGAGGTGGATTCTACCGCTGCGCATGGCTTGTACGGGTTGTTCACCAACAAGATAAAGAAAGAATTCAAGGTGAAGAAGCTGGAGGAATATGGACAGATCTATTTTAATGTACATGGCGCAGATTCTTTGGCTTTCGTTGAATTACTGGATGGGCAAGATAAAGTGTTGCGTACGGTACCGGTCACAGATGGAAAGGCCGATTTCTATTACTTGAACCCGGGTAAATACGGGGCACGGTTAATTAATGATACGAACGGAAATGGTGTGTGGGATACGGGAAGTTATGCCGGAAAGCGCCAGCCGGAAATGGTTTATTATTATCCGATGGTTCTCGAACTGAAAGCGAACTTTGATTTGACCCAGGAGTGGAATATCTTGGAGAAGCCTTTGGACAAACAGAAACCGGAGGAACTAAAAAAACAAAAGCCAGATGAAGACAAAAAGAACAAAAACAGGAATAGCAGGAATAACGGGAATAGCAGCAGCGGCCGCAACAGTGGCAGGGGCTATAGTTATTAGACGCAAGCAGTGGCTTGTCGGATTGCTGGTGGCGGGAATAATGAGTTTTGCCGTTACCGGGACAGCCGGTGCCCAGTGTGCGGCGAAGAATGAAGCGTTTCAGTCCGGTGAGCATGTCATGTATGATTTGTACTTCAATTGGAAGTTTATCTGGAAAAAGGTAGGATTGGCAAGCCTTACGACGAATGCCACTACTTATCATTCGCAACCTGCCTTTCGTTTTAATCTGCTTTCCATAGGCAGCAAGAAAACTGATTTCTTCTTTAAGATGCGGGATACGCTTACTTGCTATGTAAGTGACAGGCTGGAACCGCTTTATTTTCGTAAGGCAGCCGAGGAAGGTAGCCGTTATACGGTGGATGAAGCATGGTTCTCCTATAAAGAAGGTGTGTCGAATGTCAGGCAGAAGCGTACTTGGCACAATCCGGTCCGTGAACCGCAGGAAATGGAGTATAGCGACAGTCGTTGTATCTTCGATATGCTGAGTATCTTGGCGCAGGCGCGTTCCTATGATCCGAAGGATTATAAGGTGGGCGAGAAGATACTTTTTCCTATGGCAACCGGGCGTAGGGTAGAGGAGCAGACACTGATTTATCGCGGTAAGGAAGATGTCAAGGCGAATAATGATACAATTTACCGCTGTCTGGTGTTTTCCTTTGTTGAATATAAGAAAGGGAAGGAGAAAGAAGTCATCACGTTCTTTGTGTCCGATGATAAAAACCACCTTCCCATCCGCTTAGATATGTATCTCAATTTCGGTTCGGCAAAGGCTTTCTTTAAAAGTGTAAGAGGGAACCGTTATCCGATGACGTCAGTGGTAGGCAGGAAGTAGTCACTTGTCACCCTTGCCTACGGTGAATGGTAACTTGTCCTCTTTTCGGAATACGCTTGATTCAAAAGTGGCAATCAGTTTTCCTTCTTGATTCGTAATGTCAATCTGGTAATATCCGGTAGTGCGTCCGGTATAGCGTTCGCGGGCTTCGGCATACAGTATGTCGCCCGGCCCGCTGCCACGAAGGAAAGTGATGCTGGATGAGAGCGAGAAAGCCAGAGTACCGTGTGAGTTGGCTGCTGCTGCCAATGCCAGGTCGGCAAGGGTGAAGATGGCACCGCCTTGTGTACGGTGGCCTGCATTGAGATGCTCTTCTGTGATTACCAGACGGGCTTTGCTATACCCTTCTTTTATTTCGAGCAGTTCTACACCGACTTTTTCGGCGAAATAATCCTTTTTGAAAAATTCTTGTGGAGACATAGGAGGTCGATTGTGAATTAATGAATCGTTGGCTGTGATATTTCAATTGATATTGAACATGCGGCAAATATAATGTTTTTTGATGACAAGTGTGTCTTTCGGAAGACTTATCTTGTCAATTTTAGTCGGATGTTCTATTTCCCGAATACTTCCGGAGAATTGTTTTGTTTTCTTTATAAATTGACCGGATGTTTAATGGAGGAGGCTGGAAACTATTACGCTAAATTTTGTAATCTTCCGTTCTTTTTAACATAATTTCCCGTTGAACCTTTTCCCTTAATTACCTATTTATACGACTAACTTCTAAAACCCAAGTCGTATGGATAATCAAACAAATTTTCTGGCCTATATGGCCTCCGTCGTCTCCCGTCTGGAGGGAGAACGGCGTCACGGTACCGCGCACGTGTACCGCAGTGCCTTAAAACGCATTATGGAATTTGAGTGCCGGGATACCTTGGAATTTCACGAGCTGACCCCTCTCTGGCTCAGAGCCTTTCAAGAGTACCTGTTGGGCAGGCAGCTCCGGTGGAATACCGTCTCCACCTATATGCGAATGCTCCGTGCGGTTTACTTCCGTGCCGTGGATGATGGACTCGCCTCCTGGCAGCCACGCCTGTTCCGGGGGGTATATACTGGTACGAAAGTCACGGTGAAGCGTGCAGTGGACGAAATGGCTTTCCGCAAGCTGAAAGCCCCCGTAGAGCCCTCGGAGCCCCTAGAGCGCGCCCGCCTGCTCTTTCTCTTGCTCTTCATGCTCCGTGGGATACCCTTCGTGGACATCGCCTACATGCGGCGCTGCGACCTCAGGGACGGTACTCTGACCTACCGCCGCCGCAAGACCGGGACATGGCTCACCGTAAGGGTGGAACCCGAGGCAATGGACATCATCGGGCGCCTGCGAAGCCGGGATGAGGGTTCGCCCTACCTCTTCCCCTTCATCAGTTGTCCGGGACACGGGGAGTACCGTCAGTACAGCAATGCCCTGCGCGACTTTAACCGTCGGTTGAAGGAGTTGTCGCTGTACACTGGTGTTGAAGGCCTGAGCAGTTACAGTGCGCGCCACAGTTGGGCCACCATTGCCAACTACCGGAATTACCAGCCGGAACTCATCAGCAACGCCATGGGACACTCCTCCGTAAAAGTAACCGAAACTTACTTCAAAAAGCACACCGACGAAAGAATTGACGAAATGAACAGGGGAATAATATCATACGTATTCACAGTATAAAAACGCATAACATGCTGATTACAAACCATACAAAAGAAAAAGCAACCGTTCCCGAACCAACATCGGGACATCTGTTACTTTGTAGGTAACGGAACGTCTGTATCCGTCGCAAATATCAACAGAAAATTTGGAAAGAACAAGAAAAAATACCTTTTTTTTATAAAAAAAGAAACAAATATTTCTTTCACATCGCGTATATATGTATATAACTCAAATCCAGTGCATTGCTCTTCGGGAAAGCATGCAATGCCTGTCCCTCCGTGTTATATTAAATTAACACAGAAGAAATACCCGTGCCCTCCCTTCTCTCCCGACAGGAAAGGGCAGTTCTTGTATATGCCTGCAGAAAGTGGGCCCGTTGCGTTCCTTCATGCTATTCCGTTCCCGTACCCGTTACCTACAAAGTAACGGAAATGTTAATCCTCCGTTGGGAACCAAAGAATGTTTACACATAAATTATGAAGAGCATGAGAAAAAGTCTTTTCGTCATTTTATTGTTCATCGGCATTTCCCTGCCGGCCCAGAACGTGGCCGTGAAGACGAACCTGCTGTATGATGCCACGGCGACCCTCAACCTGGGAGCCGAAATCGGTCTTGCGCCTCGGTGGACGCTGGACCTGTCCGCCAACTATAATCCTTTTTCCTTCTCGGACAACAGGAAGTGGAAGCACTGGATGGCGCAGCCCGAGGCGCGGTACTGGTTCTGCGAGCGCTTCAACGGCCACTTCATGGGGCTGCACTTGCTGGGCGGGCAGTACAACGTGGGGAACGTGAAGTTCCCGCTGGGAATCCTCCCCTCCACCGAGGACTACCGCTACGAGGGGTACTACTACGGTGCCGGGCTTTCCTACGGGTACCAGTGGGTACTGGGCAGGCGCTGGAGTATAGAGGCGAGCTTGGGTCTGGGATATGTACGCGCCCACTATGACAGGTACGACTGTCCCAAATGCGGCGAGTGGAAGGAGAAGGGCGACAAGAACTATCTGGGGGTGACGAAGGCCGCCATATCATTGATCTATGTAATAAAGTAAGGAGGAACGGCAAATGAGAAAAGTGATATATACCATAGGATTCCTGCTGTGTCTCCCTCTCTTGGGACATGCACAACAGGGGGGACTTGTCCATGTGAAAGTCCTCGACGAGCAGGTGAAAAAGAACGGGCGGGAAGTGGATGTACGCTTCACCCTCGACCTTACGGACGTGAAGTTGGGCGGGCAGGAGAGCCTGCGCCTACATCCGGTAGTGGTGGCGAAAGAGGGACAGAAGGAACTGGTCCTGTCTCCCGTGGTGGTAGATGGAAAGATACGCAGCCGGGTGCATGAAAGAGAGAAAGCCCTTAAGGGTATCTCCGCCACGGACGGCGCCTACACGGTAGTGCGCCGCAGGAACGGAAAACCGCAGCAGGTGGAATACACCGCCACGCTGCCCTACGAGCCGTGGATGGCGCAGAGTCGCCTGGTACTGCGACAGCAGGTGACGGGCTGTCTGGAATGCGCGGGAAAGGAACTCGCCACGGAGGAATCTCCTGTAAGGAACACGTTCCTGCAACTGTTCCGGCCGCAATATTCCACGGCTTTCGTGCAACCGGAAAAGGAAACGGTGAAGGTGCGCGACGAGGTGCGTGTGGCAAGGCTACAGTTCCGGCAGGACAGCCGCAAGATAGACCCCAAGTTCAAGAACAACGAGGCGGAGCTTGCCACGGTGACCGGTTCGATAGAGGCGGTGAAGACCAATTCCGACTTGAAGATAACCGGCGTCTACATCACCGGATACGCCTCTCCCGAGGGTACGGTGGAATATAACCTGAAGCTTTCCAAGGACCGTGCCGACGCCCTTGCCGCATATGCGCAGAAGGACACTAGGCTGGATGCCTTGCTGTGGCACGTGACGGGTGCTGGCGAGGATTGGGAAGGCCTGCGCGAGGAGGTGAAGAAGCACCCGAAGTTGCTACGCATAGACGACGTACTGAAAATCATCGACGAGTGCGAAGGCGACCAGGATTTGTGCGAGCAGCGTATCAGGGACCTGGTTCCGCCCGACATCTACCAGCGCCTTCTGAACGAGATGTACGGCCCACTTCGACGCAACGAGTACCGCATAGAATATAATGTGAGGAACTTCAACCTTGAGGAGGCTAAGAAACAGTTGCAGGCCCGCCCCGACCTGCTGAGCGTGGAGGAAATCTACTCCGTGGCTGACTCTTACGGAAAAGGCACTGCGGGCTACAACGATGCCATGTTGATTGCCGCCCGTACCTATCCCTCCAATGCGGCAGCCGTGGTGAACGGCGCTTACGTGAAGATGGAGCAGGGTGACGTGAAAGGTGCCGTCACACTGCTGGAGGGATGCAAGGTGAAGGAGGACGCCGTGGTGCTGAACGCACTGGGCGTGGCCTACGCCAGGGACAAGCAGTACGACAAGGCAAGATTCACATTGGAAAGCGCACTGAAGGCGGGCAGCACGGAAGCACGGACCAACCTGGAACAGCTGGCAGGCGTGGTTGCGGACCTATAGACGGATACGGAGAGACTATTAATCTTTTATTTATTTACTAATTCTTAATAATCATGAAGTTAAACAAGTTTTTTATGCTGGGACTGGCAGGATTGGCATTCACAGCATGTAGCAATGAAGAAGATGCTGTTCCCGGAACAGGTGATAAGGACAAGGTCATGATCACCCTTTCTTTGGGTAAGGCTGAGACGAGAAGTCTGGGAGAAACCGCCGCTGGGAAGTACAATACCCTTACGGACATGAAAGTTGAATTCTACAACGCACAAGGGGTTTATGTTGAGGTACCAGAACAAGTAGAAGACGATGATACTTATAATAAAAGTGGTGCGATTGAGGCTGCCATTGAAGCTTTGAAGAGTGGTACCCATCAAGCAAATTTATCTATTAAAGGTGTGCCTGCGTCAGCTACTCAGATCTACATCGTTGCAAATTCTGTCAGTTCTATCGGAACCTCTTCTCTTAATGATGCCCGGAAATCCAAAATCTATTTGAGCGATCAGCAAAAATCAAACTTTACGGTATTCTCGGGCGAGCAATCCACATTGACAGGTCTTGGAACCATTGATCCTACAACCAACGAAGCTAACGTTGAACTTAAACCGGTTCCGTCTCGTATCGAAATGCAAAACGTAACAGCCATGCCGTTGGCTGACAATGAGACATGGGGCGGTAGCGAAATTAAATCATTCAAAGTGGAAGGCTTTTTCATTAATAGCTTCTATCCTGAAGGTATCTTGGATGGAACACCGCTTCCATCTACGGCTAAAAGGGTTGATAATGGCAGTATTGCTGCTAATTACACAAAGACCAAATATCAAGAGATCTTCTATCAATACGAAAATGAATCAGCTCCCAGCAACAAAGACTTTAGCTTTATGTGTGATGAACCGGCAGATGATGATTTGACATACAGTGAAGGTGATTTGACAGATGGCGAAACTTCTAATGACTACATTTATAAAGCTGTCCCGAAAGTATCTACCAAAAATTGGGGGTATCAACTTTTGCCGGGTGTACCTCCCCACATTGTTGTGAAATTGAATGTAACCTATGTGGACAATCAAGGTGCAGAAACACAGGCTGATAAATACTTGACTATCACGAAATATAAATTTCAATCAACCGTTCCTAATGTAGGAACAGCCAATGAATACGTACAAGAAGTATTGAGAGGGCATGTCTATACAATTAAGGACATTAATTTTGACGTAAAAGACTTGACGGATGTTCCTTATGAAGGAACCAAGACAGTGGAAGCAAGAGTCGAGGTATCTGCTTGGGTAGGCGTCCCTGTTATTCCGGAATTCAACTAATCCCTTTTTCAACTCATTTGAAATAGGGACTCTCTGCGGACCGGTGGCGGAAAGCTACCGCTACCGGCCCGTATCATTCTCGCATTTAACCAACAATTACGCATTTATCCATAAACTTGAACTTGCGATGAAATATTCATTAAGAAATATGCTTCTGGCGACCTCGTTGCTCTGCTTTGCGTCAGGCTGCATCAAGGAAGACCGCTCCGAATGTAACCCCGGGGTGTTGCTGAAGTATGACTACTCGCTTAATACAGAACACACCAACCTATTTGGGGCGGAAGTGGGCAAAGTCACCGTCTATGTCTTCGACGAGAAAGGATTCTATTACGGTACCTACTCTGAAGAAGGCGGACATCTGACAAACGACTACCAGATGTTGTTGCCGCTGCCTGTGGGAAATTACACCACGGTGACCTGGGGAGGAAAGCTGGGCACATACCAAGTCGGCGAGACCAATGCCGATGAGACTGCATTTCAGAGCGAGTTGAAAAAGGGGGTTACACACATTGACGACTTTATGCTGACTGCCGAGAACGGCGGACAGCCTCTGGTGCATCTGGACAACCTGTACCACGGCAGGGCTGACGTAGCATCGGTTTACTGGCCCGGAACGGCGACAACCGTAGAATTGATAAGAGATACCAAGCACCTGACCGTCACGGTGGAAGACCTGTCCGTGGGACGTGGAAAGGCAAACGGGGATGCACCCTACGAAGTATATTGCACGGGCACCAACGCCCGATACCTGGCAGACAACAGCTTCGGAAAGAAAGCGGAAGAAATAACCAATCTTCCTTATGATACCTATACCGAACCGGGGAAGGCGGTTTCGAAACTCAACCTGCTGCGGCTGGTGATAGGCCGCGAATTTCGCCTGACGGTGAAGGACAAGGAAGGGGACAGGGTCTTTGACAAGGACCTGGTGGAAGCCATGCTCGCAACGGGGAGATTCAAGACACAAGAGGATTTTGACCGGGAACAGGAATACAACATTGTCATCCGTATGGACAAGGATGTGGTGATTTCCATATTCATCAACGGCTGGGAAGTGGTGGATATTGTACCGGACTTATAACAAGAAAGGAATTAGACTATGAACTATATACTGAAAAACAGATATGCCTCTCTGGTGTTCCTGCTGTCAGTGGTGCTGTGGGCAGCTTCCTGTATCAAGGACGATTTTTCCGGTGGCACGGGAACCGGTGAGGAAGACATAACCATCAAACTGGGCATCACTACTCGTGCGGGTGAGGATGGTCTGATAAGGGACAATGATGACCGGTTCGGCAGCCTGGCCGTATATGCCTTTGATGAAGGAGGAAATTTTCTGGCGCTCTACAAATACAATTTGGAGGAAGCGGCCAATACTTATACCACTCCGGCGTTCAATTGCGGAATAAAGGTACGCAAGTTGCTGGGAATAGCCAATTACGCCGCTTATCCGGATTTGGATGAAAAACTGGTGAAAGGTCTTTCGGAGGATGCAGTCAAAGCGTTGACCGCCAACGATGGAGGTACCGTTGCCCTCTCGGCAGCCAACCTGTTGATGATAGGTGAAACCACCGTGGCTTTTGCAAAGCCCGATGATGAGGACGAGGAGGTAACGGCAAGCCTGGAACTGAAACGCCTGGCGGCGCGGGTGGATGTGTTTGTATTTAAAGAAACGGGATGGACGGCAGAGGTCCAATTGGAAACGGTTAAATTTGTCAATGGCGTGAAAAATACGGCACTGAAATGGAACACCGGACAGGTGGAACTGCCTGCTCCTCTTCAATATGCCGCCCCTCAGACCGGTAAAAGCGGAGGACTTTTGGAACCAGCCCCGTCCGGCGACTATACCTATGAAAGCTATGAGAAAGGGCGTTTCTATTCTTACCGTACCCAGCAGGTAATAGCAGCCGATAATGCGCCAAAACTGAATATCACCGTGCGGGTAAACGGAAATATCACCCGGACCTATTCCGCTGTCATTGCAAACAAGGATGTGTCGGAGGCGGTACTTGATGCGGGCAACGTCTATCAGGTAAAGGCCGTGCTGGCGAAAAGCGGGCTTGTCGTTAGCACTAACGTTGTCCCGTGGGATGCAGAAGACTATGTACTCGATTTCAAGGATGACCTGCTATACAAGAGTGAAGGGTGGGCTTTCGGCTCGTTTGTGGCCATGCAGGGAAATACGGTCCAATTGTATACCGACAAGCCGGGCATTCTCAGGTTTTCATTGCTTTCGCCCAACACGGTAAGATGGAAAGCATCTCTGACCAATAATCAAGACTTCAAATTGGGCCCAGTAGAAGGCAGCTACGAAGAAGATGCTGCCGGAAACGCCATTGTACAGAAGTTGGAGGTCAGTTCCATTCCCGAGGGGAACAATGATTACGCCTCTACCGAGCTATCCGTATTTGCTGTGATTGGAGGTGTCAGTTACGAAATGGACCTGACTACCGATCAAGAAATGGGGGGAAGTCCCGGGACAATTAACAGATTTACCATAACAAGAGGAAACAGATAGTTATGAAAAGATATATTTTGATAACAGGCATTTTGACAGTATGTGCGTGGTTGCTCAACTCTTGTCAGGAAGATTTAGGGGCAGGAACCGATAATGATAAAGGTGTACTTACTATTCAGTTGAACAGTATGGCCGCCACTCGTGCCGATGGTCCTATAGCCGGTATTGAAGACCTGAATGAGAATTTGCTGAAGCAAGCGGATGTTTTCTTTTTCGATGAAAATGGCGGAAGCCAACTTTATTACGAGGAAAAGGTGAGTGTGGAGAACAACACGCTGCTGCTGATGTTGCCCGCAGAGGTGGAGGGAAAGAACTGCAAGATAGGCATCATTGCGAACTATGGCGGTTTCAGCAAGACAGATGTGGAAGGAAAGTCCTGGGCGGAATTGCAAAAGCTACAGATTACTACTGCTTTCAAAAATAATGATACGAAGGAGGAGCAATTTGTGATGCAAGGGATATCGGACAAAGCTTATCCATTGGCCAGCGGCACGACAGTGGGCCCTATAGAATTGAAGCGTGTAGCCGCAAAGATATCGCTTTATCCACAGATTCCAGAGGAGATAATTAGGGATGGACTGGAGATAGACGGCGTAACCTATAAACCCCTGTTGGGCAGAATGAGCGTGTCTATGCAGAATGTGGTGAAAAAGGCTTCGGTGGACGGCATTACTTATGCCCCGGGCAGTGATGATTTCACCACAGCACAGCGTACTTATAAGCGTGGAGGAGACCATACCGGTGATTCGGATGCGTATTCTCATTTGCCGCTTTATACCTATCCCAATGATTGGACAACGGGAAAGGAAGAGCAGGAGAGTTACCTGCGCCTTTGTATTCCCTGGACCTATACCCGGAATGGAGTCACATCTGCCACGGACTACTTCTACAGAGTGGCGATTGGCGGTGACAATAAGATAAAGAGCAACGCTTTCTATCGCATTACGGTGAATGTATCTATTTTAGGTAGTGTAGATCCTGACAATCTGACCCCTGTAGAAGGGAAATTTCTAATAAAAGATTGGACTACTCAGAAGATAGACGCTGATATGAACCGCTACGAGTACTTGGTGCTTGAAACAAATTCCGTTACGTTGAATAACGAGGACGAGGCGACTATCTATTTGGCAACCAGTAGTGCCGCTTCAGCAAAAGTGGTAAAAGTCAGCTACCCTGATTATTCAAGAGTAAATTCAACGGTTACTACCATTACCAATCCTTCCCAACTAACCGATTATGAGGTGGATGTATTCGGGCAGACATTGGTATTCAAACATGAGGTGGATCCAGAGGCATTTACTCCGCAAACTATTGAAATTGAAGTGACAAATGAGGATGGAAAAAAAGAGACGCTGATGATTGTACAGTATCCGCCGATTTATATTGTGGCGGAGAATAATCAAGCTAATGGTGGTAATAATCGTTTTGTGTATGGGGTAAAAAAGAATGGAGCAGAAGTATATGACGACCGGAATAGCAGCTTAGGTGGTGTCTATAGCTATAATTATTCAACTGGTAGTAATTCAAACCCTAATCAATATACCATATATATATCTGCATTGGATGTTAATGATAAATATTTGATTGGTGATCCTCGTCAAGAAAGCCCAACAAAATTATCGAATTTGAACAATAAGAATGGAGGATTGCAATCTTATATGCCAACGCAAGACGATAATGGAAATACAAATTTAGTGATAGCACCTGCTTTTAAAATAGCTTCATCGTGGGGTATGACAACCGGGGGAAGTTATACCCAAATGCAAAGACGATGTGCTTCCTATCAAGAAAACGGCTATCCAGCTGGCCGTTGGCGGTTGCCGACAGAGAGTGAAATTGAATATATTGTTAAGTTGTCAGACCAAAGAAAAATTCCAGAGTTGTTTGATGGAGAATATTTTGCTGCCTCAGGTAGAGTTTATAAGACTAGTACAAGTGGGGGTAGTTTTAGTAAAAATCCAGATAAAAATAGTGAACACGCTGTCCGTTGCGTTTACGATGTCTGGTATTGGGGCAATGATAAGATACCCAATCCCAATGTCTTTACATGGGGTGATACCGATCCGATAAGACCTAGTAATTAATCCTACTCTGAACCTAGTTATACGATATGAAAAAGATTTGTTTATTATTAATAAGTCTCTTCCTGCTACTCCTTACATCGTGCCAGGAAGACGAAATAGGCCAAGGTACTCAGTTACAGAAAGGCCGTACGCTCTTTACGGTCTCTCTGTCCGAACCGGTTGTCTCTACCCGTGCCGGATGGGGAGAACCGGGATCGGAGCCGATTGAGAACCTGCATGTGTTGGTCTTTGACGAGAATGGCTTTTTTGTGGCAAACTCGAAGGCTGAAATCAAGGAACAGAATGCAAGCGGAGGAACTTTTGCTGTAAACCTGCCTGTTTCCAACAATTTGCGTCGGCTGCATTTTGTGGCCAATTACGATGAGGAGAGTTATGGCGCCTATTCTAGTACTGACAGTGAAAGTTCCGTAGTGGGGGCGATGACTACTTCCAACGAGGAAGGTGCCTATTGGGGAATGGTCGAAGTGGGATATATTCCCGATCAAAGTGAAGGATGGAACTTGGGACAAACGGTTTCATTGGTACGCAATTTTGCCAAGATCACTCTTAATAGTACGGCTGTAGGTGGCAGTTTTGTAGCGGAAGGTTATGCCATATTCAATACCTCTTCTTCAGGATTGGTTGCTCCATACAACCCGGAAAACGGAACGTTTGCCGATTGTGTGACTCCGACTGATTATGTGGATTTTGTCGAGAAAAATACAGATTACGAGGGTGTTACGCAAGGAGAAATCAATGAGAATGCTCCTACGGATTTTATATCATTGGGACAATCGGTGTATGTGTATGAACGCAACCAGGACAACTCTGACATTCCGACCTCTTTGATTGTAAAAGGAGCGTATAATGGTACTACATGTTATTATAAACTGGATATCGTAAGTTTCAATGCGGATACGTATGAAACGACCACCTATAATCTTTACCGTAATTTTCATTATAATATCAACATTACCAATGTGCGTAGCGCCGGGTATGCAACAATAGAAGAAGCCATGGCCGCCGCCGCTTCCAATAACCTGTCGGCTTCCATACAGGTGAGCAATGTAAAGGAAATCAGTGACGGAAACTATACATTGGGAGTCAGTCTGATGGATACGCTGATTGTCACTTCCGATCCTCTGGAAATAACCTATCATTATAAGGGGAGAGAGGGAGACTTGACCTCGACCGAACAAGTGAAAGTGAATTTTGAACGGAACGAGAACGCTTTTTCCAGCATTACTTACGAGAAGGGTATTATTACACTGACTCCGGTGGCTAGCCTGCCCGAAATCATGGAGACACAGGAAATCGTGGTGGCTACGGAATCGGGGCTGAATCGTCGCATCGTGGTGCGTGTGCGAAAGCCCTATAAATTTGTAGCCACCGATTGCCAACAGCGTGTTAAGGAAGAAATTCAGGCTCCTTTTACTTTCATTATGGAATTGCCGTCGGAAATGCCTTCATCCATATTCCCCATCACGTTGCAGTTGGATTTGGAGAAGAATACGCTGTACCCCGATGCCAGTCGTAACTTGATGCCGGTAAAGTTGACCGGCAATAGGGATTATGTCTATGACTTGAAAGTGGATTACAACACTTATCGGCAAAACCGTACCATCTATTGCCATTTCAAGAGCAATACGGCATCCAGTGCCACTTCAATTGTGGCAAAAGGAAAATATTTTGAAGAGTCGGAAGAGGAAAGTTTTATCAATGAAGATCCGTTGGATTTCAGTAATATCACTTTCAACGGTGTAGCATATAATTCAACGAATCCTGCTCCGACCATACCTTTTGGTACCGGGCAAACAGGAACATTGCAATTCAGGATGAATCTGTTGCCGGATGAATCTGTACGTATCTTTACGCGATATCTGACGGAGCCGGTTACCGATACGGGGAAGATAAGGGCTGAACTGAACAGCGAAGGTTCCGTGGTGTGCTACCTTTACGAACCGCTCAGTGCAACTACCCCTGTACAGATAATCCGTTTCAAATCAAAAGGTGAAATTGCAGCCGAAACCATTGAACTTTTCTCTGAATATTATGCACCGTTGCTAATTCCTTATACGAATCCTTATGTGAATGTATTGTTTACTTATGGCAATGATGACACTCCAGTCCGTAATGGAGTGGTAAAGGTATATACGGACAAATACTATCAAAACTATACGGCGGATTTGGCAGCTACGGATACAAGAGGGAAAACTGTCATGCGCTCGTTTGCAGGAAATACCCGGGAGACGACCTTGTATTTCTTATACACTGCAGGGCAGACTTCCTATAGAGGTGAGGCTCTTGTCGGTGACTTGATAGACCAAGGTGACAGCAGCAAGGGTGGAGAAATAACGATAAATCTGAAAGTCAGATAAAACTCATTCCATCGTAAAATGGAATATTAGTAATTAAGAAAATCCTATGGGCACGGACGGAAGTGTATGCCACGTCCGGCTTTCATTGATCTGGTCTGTGACAGCAGACTTTATTTTCCCCACTGTCCGGGTGGTCTGTGAAGATACAATGCCAGGACAGATTTGTTTGTTTGCTGGATGCCCTAGTCCAAGAGTGGACGGGGCATCTCGTTTTATGCCTTCCTGCACGGATTTGTACATTTTCGGATGACAAGATAACGATTTTGGCTGTTTATTGGATGATTTGTGAGGGTGGATTCAGGTTGCTTTCCCTACTTTTGCAGCAAAGAAATCGTAAAACATTAATAAACAAATCCCTTATTATGAAAACAGTCCTCACTTCGTTGGGAATTTCCCTACTTGTTCTGACTGGTTGCACTGGGCAAAAGCAGGCAGAAAGCAACTTCATCCAAGAAAACATCGACAATGCGGTGGCTCAGGAAACCATTCAGACAGGCATTATCGAAAAATCTGGCAAGATTCTTAATCCGCGTACTATCCGTAAAGACGGCAGCATCGTTTATGTTCCCATTGACGACTGGTGTTCAGGTTTCTTTCCCGGTAACATTTGGTACACGTACGAATTGACCGGTGACAAGAAATGGTTGCCTTTGGCTGAAAAATATACAGAAGCGTTGGATTCTGTACAATATCTCACTTGGCATCATGATGTCGGTTTCATGATTGGCTCCAGCTACCTGAACGGATACCGTTTTGCCGGCAAGGAAGAATACAAACCGGTGATCATACAGACTGCCAAATCTCTGTCAACCCGTTTCCGTCCGGCAGCAGGTGTACTCCAGTCATGGGATGCTGACAAAGGATGGCAAGCCGAGCGCGGCTGGAAATGTCCCGTTATCATTGATAACATGATGAATCTTGAACTGTTGTTTGAAGCTACCAAACTCTCGGGGGATTCCACCTTTTATAATATAGCGAAGAAACATGCTGATACAACGATGGCACACCACTTCCGTGCCGACAATAGCTGCTATCACGTAGTGGATTATGATCCGGAAACCGGTGAGGTCCGTAAGAAGCAGACGGCTCAAGGATACGCAGACGAGTCTGCATGGGCACGCGGACAAGCTTGGGCCCTGTATGGCTATACCATGTGCTATCGCTATACACACGATCCCAAATATCTGGAGCAGGCTGAAAAGATTTATAACTTCATCTTCAACAACAAGAATATGCCGGAGGATCTCGTTCCTTATTGGGATTATGATGCTCCTAACATTCCGGACGAACCTCGTGATGCATCAGCTGCCGCCTGTACGGCATCCGCCCTTTATGAGTTGAGTACTTATCTTCCGGACAAGGGTTACAAGGAAACCGCAGACAAGATTATGGAAAGCCTGGGATCTCCGGCTTACCGTGCAGAGGTCGGTACGAACGGAAACTTTATTCTGATGCACTCTGTGGGCAGTATTCCTCACGGTGCAGAGATTGATGTGCCTTTGAATTATGCCGATTATTATTTTCTGGAAGGTTTGAAACGTAAAAGAGAATTGGAGAAATGAGAAAACAATATCCTATTTTGTTAGGTGGTTTAGGCCTGTTTGCCTTGCAGGGATGTAAATCCCCGCAGGCCGAACAGGTTCAGCAACCGAATGTCATTTATGTTTTTCCGGACCAGTACCGGAACCAGGCGATGGAGTTCTGGGGACAGGAGGGCTTTCGGGAAAAGGTGAACTTTCGTAACGACCCGGTACATACTCCTCGCTTGAACGAGTTTGCAAGAGAGTCCATGGTCTTGAGTTCTGCCATGAGCAACTGCCCGCTGAGTAGTCCTCACCGAGGCTCGTTGCTAACCGGAATGTATCCCAACAAGAGTGGGGTACCTTTGAATTGTAATTCAAGCCGTCCTATCAGTTCTTTGCGTGAAGATGCCACTTGTGTGAGCGATGTATTCAGCAATGCCGGTTATGATTGTGCTTATTTCGGTAAGTTGCATGCCGATTTCCCGACTCCCAATGACCCTGAACATCCGGGTAAATATGTGGAAGACCGTGTTCCGGCATGGGATGCCTATACTCCAAAGGAGCGCCGCCATGGATTTAATTATTGGTATTCTTACGGGACCTTCGACGAACATAAGAATCCCCATTATTGGGATACTGACGGAAAACGCCATGATCCACACGAATGGTCACCGCTGCATGAATCGGGCATGGTCGTTTCCTATCTGAAGAATGAAGGAAATGTACGCGATCCGAAGAAGCCTTTCTTTATCATGGTAGGCATGAACCCTCCCCATAGCCCGTATCGTTCCCAAGACGATTGTATGGAACAGGATTTCAATCTTTATAAGAACCAGCCGCTGGATAGTCTGCTGATTCGCCCGAATGCCGATCCTAAGATGGAAAAAGCGGAAAGTGCACGCTACTATTTCGCTTCCGTGACGGGAGTTGACCGTGCTTTCGGACAGATTCTCGATGCATTGAAGGAACTTGGATTGGATAAGAATACGATTGTTGTGTTTGCTTCCGATCACGGTGAAACCATGTGTAGCCAGCGTACTGACGATCCGAAAAACTCTCCGTATTCCGAGGCTATGAACATACCTTTCTTGGTTCGTTTTCCGGAGAAAATCAAGCCCCGTGTGGATGACCTGATACTGTCTTCACCGGACATTATGCCTACTTTGTTGGGGTTGGCAGGTCTTTCCGACTCTATACCGGCAGAGGTACAGGGACGCAATTATGCACCTCTTTTCTTCGATGAAAAGGCAGATATTGTACGTCCTTCCGGAGCACTTTATATCCAGAATCTGGATGGGGAGAAGGATGCCGACGGCAAAGTGCGTTCGTACTTCCCCTCATCCCGTGGCTTCAAAACGGCTCATTACACGCTGGCGCTCTATATTGACCGTGAAAACCATAAGTTGGTAAAGAGCTTGCTGTTCGATGACAAGAAAGACCCGTACCAGATGAATAATCTTCCTTTGGAGGAAAATCAGGAGATTGTAAAGGAACTCTGTACGAAGATGGGCAAGGTCTTGGAAGAAATTGATGATCCTTGGTATAAGGAAAGAATCCTTTCGGATATGATACCGTATGGAGAACAGTAAGCGATAGAATTTAGCTTCTGTTTTATTTATTGGGAATTTTCATGGCAACTCGTTTCGATGGATAGTGAACTATCTGTCGGAGCGGGTTGTTTTATTTTTCTCATATTCATGTAAATCCATATAAAGATGAAATATAGATTATTAGTCGGGTTATTGCTCCTGCCGTTTTTTCTTTGGGCGCAGAACCGTCCGAAGGTGGCTGTTGTGCTAAGCGGTGGCGGTGCTAAAGGTACGGCACATATCGGTGCCCTGAAAGTGATAGAAAAGGCAGGCATTCCTGTCGATTATGTAGTGGGTACCAGTATGGGGGCACTTGTAGGGGCATTGTATTCTATTGGATACACTCCGGAACAGTTGGATAGCATGGTGAATGCACAAAACTGGAAGTTCCTGCTTTCGGATAATCCCAATCCTAAAGAGGTATTGCTGGATGACCGGTTGAAGTCGGAGCAGTATGTGCTTTCTGTTCCTTTCTCCTTGAAATCTTCCAATGTGGCAGATGCAGGCATTATAAAAGGCCGGAATCTGGCACGTCTGTTTTCTGTTTTGACGGAAGGATATCAGGATTCTGTCGAATTCAATATGCTGCCTATTCCGTTTGCCTGTGTTTCCGAAAATCTGGTGGATGGCAGCGAAATAGTGTTCCATCGGGGAATATTGGCAACAGCCATGCGTTCCAGTATGTCGATTCCCGGTGTATTCGCTCCTATTTATTTGAACGGTATGGTACTGGTGGATGGGGGAATGGTAAATAATTATCCGGTGGATGTGGCTTTGAAGATGGGAGCGAATCTGGTCATCGGTGTAGATGTGCAGAGCCCTTTGCTGGATGCTTCCGGACTAAAATCGGTAAAGGATATTTTCGGACAGATTATCAATCTGCAGGGAGAGAAGAAATATCAGGAAAATTTGCGCAGGACTGATGTACATATCAAGGTCAATGTTTCGGGCTATTCGGCGGCAAGTTTTACCAAAGAGGCTATTGATACGCTGATTGTCAGGGGAGAGCAGGCGGCTATGGCGAGTTGGGATAAACTGGTTGCTTTGAAAAAGAAACTGGGATTCAGTGAACAGTACCAATTTTGCCGTCCGGGACCATTTGTGGTGCCGGATGCAGCGAAGATAAAAGAAATTCCGGTTGATTCACAGATTACCGCTCCTGCAGTACGTGAAAGCCGCTTGAATGTAGGTCTCCGTTTCGATACGGAGGAACTGGCGGCTTTGCTGGCTAATGCCGACTATTATTTCGGGAAGCAAAAGGAGTCCCAGCTAAATTTTACGGCACGTCTGGGAAAGCGTACACTGGCACGTCTGGGTTATAACTACCAATGGAGTGAAGGCTGGCAGGCAGGGCTTGCCTATCAGTTCGGCTATAAGGATATCAATATCTATAATGAGGGCAAACGGACACTTGACTTGACGTTTACCCACCAATTGGTTCATGGCGGAGTGACGAAAGATTGGAATAAAGTGCAGGTCAGCGCGGGGGTCAATTTTGAGTATTACCGCTATCATGACCTGCTGTCATTGGAACCTGTAGATGCCATGATGTTCAAGAATGAATCGCTGTTCGGATACTATGCAGGATTGTTGTTTAATAGCCTGAACGGAAGGAGTGTCCCGACAAAGGGCATGTCGTGGGCGGTGACATACAATCTATATACCGACAATCTTTTTCAATATAAGAATGCTAATCCCGTCTCTGCATTGTCTGCCCATTGGCAAGGTTGTTTTTCTCCGTCAAGCCATTTTACCATTATTCCGTCTGTTGACGGGCGTGCCTTGATGGGAGGACATGGTGACTATGCTTTTGCCGTTACCAATATGTTGGGAGGAAGCATTGCGGGACGTTATATGCCACAACAGATTCCGTTTGCCGGTATTAATCGTGCAGAGTTGGCTCCGGCTACCTTGGTGGTTACCGGGCTACAACTCCGCCAACGGATATTGAAGAACCAGTATCTGCTATTGACGGGAAATTACGGGCGGAGTTCAGAAAAGCTGCATCGGATTTTGGATGCTTCGGAATCGAATGATTTAGTTGGAGCAGGTATCGGATATATGTATAATAGTTTTTTGGGGCCTTTGGAGATTCAGTTGAACTGGTCTAACCAAACAAAAAGTGTAGGTTGGTATGCAGGTTTCGGCTTTGTATTCTAAATGATGGTGCAAGGGCAGGATACAAAATATCCGTCATGCCGGACTTGTCGAGGCATGACGGATAAATATTGAGAAAATTCGGGTTACTTCAGTTTACTTGTTCAGTTTCCATTCACATCCTTCTTTACCGTCCTTAATTTCAAAGCCGAGGGCGGTAAGCTCGTTACGGATTTTGTCACTGGTTGCCCAGTCTTTGTTGGCTTTTGCTTTCATGCGTTCTTCCAGCAACATATCCACTACTTTGCCGAAAGCGGCTTCGCGTTCTTCGTTGGAAGCGTTGTCCTCTTTCAGTCCCAGAATGTCGAAGCAGAAAGTGTGGAAAGTTTCTTTCAGCTCTTTCAAGTCTTCAGTTGTGACGGTGTCGTTTCCGGCAAGGATATTGTTCACCATTTTGGCGCCGTCGAAGAGATGGGCAATGACAATCGGTGAGTTGAGGTCATCGTTCATGGCTTCGTAGCATTTGGCACGTAAGGTCTTCACATCTACCGTGGAAACTGCTGCGGGTGTAATCTTGTCCAGTCCGTGTACGGCATCCATCAGTCTTGATAATCCCTTTTCTGCAGCTTGCAGAGCCTCGTTGCTGAAATCTACCGTACTGCGGTAATGTGCCTGTAGGGTGAAGAAGCGGATGGTCATCGGGCTGTAGGCTTGTTCCAACAGAGGATGTGTACCCTTGAAGAGTTCTTCCAGGGTAATGAAGTTACCATAGGACTTGCCCATCTTCTGTCCATTTATGGTCAGCATATTGTTGTGCATCCAGTAATGTACCATGTCGTCGCCTTGCGAAGCTACGGATTGTGCTATTTCACATTCATGGTGTGGGAATACGAGATCCATACCGCCACCGTGGATGTCGAAGTGTTCGCCCAGATATTTTTTCCCCATGGCTGTACATTCGGCGTGCCAACCCGGAAAACCGTCGCTCCACGGACTGGGCCAGCGCATGATGTGTTCTGGCTGTGCACACTTCCACAAAGCGAAATCGGCAGGGTTGCGTTTTTCACTTTGTCCGTCCAGTTCACGGGTAGTATTGAGCACATCGTCCAGATTGCGGCCGGATAGTTTGCCGTAATGATGATCCTTGTTATATTTGGCTACATCGAAATAAACGGAACCTTCGCTTTCGTAGGCATATCCGTTCTTCATGATTTCTTTTACAAGTTCTATCTGCTCAATGATATGTCCGCTGGCATGTGGCTCGATGCTGGGAGAGAGTACGTTCAGTGCCTCCATTGCCTTGTGGTAGCGGTTGATGTAGTATTGCGCCACTTCCATAGGTTCCAGTTCTTCCAGGCGGGCTTTCTTGGCAATTTTGTCTTCACCTTCATCGGCATCGTGTTCCAGATGGCCTACATCGGTAATGTTACGGACATAACGTACCTTATAACCGATATGTGTAAGATAACGGAATAGCAGGTCGAAAGTGATGGCAGGCCGTGCGTGTCCCAGATGCGGGTCGCCATAAACGGTAGGACCGCAGACATACATGCCTACATACGGGGCATGAAGAGGTACAAATAACTCCTTTTTCCTATCTAAGGTGTTGTAAATGGTCAGTTGTTGTTCCATAACGTTTGTCTTTTTAATTCTTATGAGATACAAAGTTACAGATTTTCTGTGAATATATGGCGCTGGGGATGAAATATTAGGGAGAAATATCGTTCTATAGCTTGGGCTACTCCATCCTCGTCATTACTTGGGGCGATATAGTCCGCTGCTGCTTTTACAGGCTCTTGTGCATTCCCCATAGCTATACCCACTCCAGCGTATTTTATCATGCTGAGGTCATTGTAACCGTCACCTATGGCTATCATTTCTTCGCAGGTCATGTTTAATTTCTTCAGTAGTACGGCGAGTGAGCGTGCCTTGTCTATGCCCAGAGGTACGAGTTCCAGAAAATAGGGTTCGGAGCGATAGACGCTGATTTGTGTCTGCAGACATAGGCTTAGTTCGATTTCCGTCTTTATAAGTTGTTCCGGTTCACCCACAATGAGGCACTTGGGTAGTGGACGGGGTACTTCCTGCAAGAAATGGTTGATATGGCGTACCTGCATTTTATTGAGGAATGCTTCTTTTTGTACATAGGGGTCATCGGGATTTTCAGTCAAGATAAACTCATTGTCATATGTAAGGATAGTCTGTCCGTTATCGGTTGCAGTTTGGTAGAGGAGAGGCAACACATCATCGGGAAGCAGGTTCTTGTATAACAACTCATTGTTGCGCCAATCTATGATTTCTCCGCCGTTGTACGAAAGGATATAGCCACCGTATTCTTTCATCTTTAGCTGTTCTGCTAAAGGAGCAATACCATAGGTAGGGCGGCCCGAAGCCAATACCAGTCGTACACCGTTTTGTTGCAAGTGCAACAGGGTACGGAGGTTGCGCGGTGAGATTTCCTTCTTTGAATTGGTCAAGGTTCCGTCCAGGTCAAGGACGAGTAGGCGATAGTCTTGTCTCATTGTTTTTGAAATATATAATTTTGAAGGTGGCAAAGATAGAGTTTTCTCAGGATGAAACATTATTTTTGTGGCATGAAGTCAAAAGAACGTGTATTATTAGGGATGAGCGGTGGTACGGACAGTTCTGTTGCTGCCATGAGATTGCAGGATGCGGGTTATGAAGTCACCGGTGTGACGTTCCGTTTCTATGAGAAGGACGGAGCGACGAACTACCTGGATGATGCCCGTAGTTTGGCCTCAAGGCTGGGGATAGAACACGTTACTTATGATGCCCGTGAAATGTTCCGTTCGCGTATTATCCGTTATTTTATAGATGAATATCTGGCAGGACACACTCCTGTTCCCTGTACCCTTTGTAACAATGAACTGAAATGGGCGCTTCTTGCTAAAATAGCCGATGAAAAGGGAATTTATTGGGTTTCTACCGGACATTATGTACGCAAGGTTCTACAGGGAGGAAAGTATTACATGGCTCCTGCGGTGGATAAAGACAAGGATCAGACTTTCTTTTTATGGGGCTTGAAACAGGATATCATGCGGCGCATGTTGCTTCCTATGGGAGATATAACAAAGGTGGAAGCCCGTGCTTTTGCGAAGGCTCGCGGGTTTCATGAAGTAGCAACAAAAAAAGACAGTATCGGAGTATGCTTCTGTCCGCTGGATTATCGTTCGTTTTTGCAACGTGAAGCAGATGTCCGGAGATTACCCGGCAAGGGGAAATTCATCGATGAAAACGGTCGTTTTTTGGGATGGCATGAAGGATATCCCTTCTATACGATAGGGCAGCGCAGGGGACTGGGTATCCAGATGAACAAGGCTGTATTTGTCAAGGAGATCTCAGTAGAGAAAAACGAGGTGGTACTTGCCCCTCTGTCTTCTCTATATAAACAGGAGATGTGGCTGAAGGCATGGAACCTTGTAGAAGATAGCCGTGTGTTCTGCGCGGAAGAGGTAATCGTGAAGATACGTTACCGCAAGCAGTCAAACCGTTGCAGGGTGACGCTTACAGCCGGTGGCCTGTTGCACGTACGGCTGATAGAGCCTTTGGAGTCTATTGCTACAGGGCAGGCGGCCGCTTTTTATGCAAAGGACGGTTTGCTGCTGGGTGGTGGAATCATTGTATAATCATTGAGGAGTATCCTTTTATTTTGCTTTGTCTGATAATTAAAGTGCACAGGAAATTTTAAGGCGCGGATTATGCGAATTATACGGATAAAAATAAAAATCCGTACAAGCTGCAAAATCCGCGCCTGATTCTATCTGATATTAACTTATTTATTCAGTTTCAGCATCTCCTCGATGTATTCCCTTGTATTGCTGAGGCGGGGTATTTTGTGTTGCCCACCTAGTTTCCCTTTGCTGTCCAGCCAGTCGTGGAAGAGATTATTCCGGGCAACAATTATCTCTAACGGTTGTAGAGCAAGGTTGTTCTGTCGTTTGGCTTCGTAATCAGAGTTTACTTCCTTTAAGGTATCGTCCAGTATTTTGGCAAAGTTTTCCAGGCTGTCCGGCATCTGTGCAAATTCTATCAGCCATTGATGGCGGCATTTGGCATGCTTGTCCATAAATACAGGAGCGGCGGAATAGTCTATGACTCGTGCACCGGTTTCTGCACATGCTCTGGAAAGTCCTTTTTCGGCATTATCCACAATGAGTTCTTCACCAAAAGCGTTTATGAAATGCTTGGTACGTCCGGTAATGACGAATTTATAGGGATTCTTCGATGTGAATTTGACGGTATCTCCAATCATATAACGCCATAATCCGGCAGAAGTGGAAATTACCATTGCATAATTCTTGTCAAGTTCCACCTCTTCCAAGCAATAGGCACGGGGGGTGGTTTTGCCGACATCCTCCAGCGGGATAAACTCATAAAAAACGCCATAGTCTATCATTAGTAACATAGCAGGGTCATCCGGGTCGTTTTGAGTACCGAAATAACCTTCGGATGCATTGTATGTTTCTACATAATGCATCTTGCTGCTACGGATAACATCTTTATATTGTTCGCGGTAAGGAGTAAAAGCTACGCCGCCATGGAAAAAAACTTCCAAGTTGGGCCATATCTCTTCCAAACTCTGTTTTCCGGTTTTCTCAAGTATATGTTTGATGAGTACAAGCATCCAAGACGGCACGCCGGAAAGATTGCTGACGTTAGCATGAATGGTTTCGTTGGCAATGGCTTCTATTTTAGGTTCGAAATGTTCCATCAAGGCTGTTCGCTTGCCGGGTACACGGACAAAATTTACCAATGGATTGATATTTTCAATCAGAATGGCAGAAAGGTCACCTACAAGGCTGTGGTTTGTGTTCAGATTGGGAGCGTGGCTTCCACCTAGAATAAGCCCCTTACCGGAGAAGAACCGGCTTTCCGGATTTTGTCCCAGATAGATGGCAACAGCGTCTTTACCTCCCTGATAATGGGTGTCATGCAAGGATTCTTTGCTGACAGGCAGGAATTTGCTTTTGTCATTAGTCGTTCCGGATGATTTGGCAAACCAACGTATTTCTGAAGGCCAAAGCAGATTCTGTTCACCTGCGCGCAAACGGGTAACGTATGGTTTTACTTCTTCATAAGTCTGTATAGGAAGGCGTTTTCTGAAATCTTCATAAGTACGGATAGAGGCATAATCATATTTTTTTCCCCATTCGGTATTTACCGCCATACGGACGAGACGTTGCAATACGCGTTGTTGCAACTCGCCGGAATGGTCGGTGTATTGTTCGATTTCTTTCAGACGGGGAGCAAAATATACTCTATTCAAAAACTTTGTAATATTCATCGTTCTTGTTTAAATCTGATTTTAAAGTGCAAAATTAATCTTATTTATCGTCATCTCTACCTTTTTTCTGTTTTTTTTCTATCTTTACGTCCGTATAAGCGAAAAGAAACGCCTTTTAAACTAAAATGTCATGAGAATCGGTATTTTGACCTCAGGAGGAGACTGTCCCGGCATTAATGCTACGATACGTGGTGTGTGCAAAACAGCCATTAACCATTATGGTATGGAAGTAATAGGTATCCACAGCGGTTTTCAAGGATTGCTGACTAAGGATGTGGAGTCATTCACCGAAAAATCTTTATCAGGCTTGCTGAATTTGGGTGGAACGATGTTGGGCACTTCCCGTGAGAAACCGTTCAAAAAAAACGGTGTGCTATCTGATGTCAACAAACCGGCTTTGATAGAACAGAATGTGAAGGAGTTGGGCTTGGATTGCATTGTCTGTATTGGTGGAAACGGTACGCAGAAGACGGCTGCCAAACTTGCCGCAATGGGGTTGAATATTGTTTCTGTACCCAAAACCATTGACAATGATATATGGGGGACGGATTTTTCTTTTGGATTTGACTCTGCAGTAAGTATCGCTACGGATGCTATTGACAGATTGCATTCTACAGCCAGTTCTCACAAACGTGTGATGGTGATTGAAGTAATGGGGCATAAGGCAGGCTGGATCGCTCTTTATTCGGGTATGGCAGGAGGTGGTGACGTTATTCTTATACCTGAAATCTCTTACAGCATCCACAATATCGGTGAAACTATCTTGAACCGTTTGAAGAAGGGGAAACCTTATTCTATCGTGGTGGTAGCTGAAGGCATTCAAACGGATGGGCGTAAACGCGCGGCCGAGTATATTGCGCAGGAAATAGAATATGAAACAGGTATCGAGACACGCGAAACAGTATTGGGTTATATTCAGCGGGGGGGCTCACCGACTCCTTTTGACCGTAATTTATCTACTCGTATGGGGGGACATGCAACGGAGTTGATAGCAACAGGGCAATTCGGGCGTATGATTACTTTGAAAGGTAATGAGATAGCCTCAGTACCGTTGGAAGAAATTGCAGGTAAATTGAAATTGGTGACCGAAGATAATGACTTAGTCATCCAAGGGCGTAGGATGGGTATCTGTTTCGGTTGAAATATCAGCCATTTCCGTTGTAGGCGTTTCTTCTGAAATAGTCTCTTCCAAGATTTTTTTTTCTTCCGTATGGTTTTGTATTTTGGCTGCCTGGATTTCTTCTTTGAAGATTTCGTCATCTTTAATCTTCTTTAGTGCCATCCGGGCAGCGTTCTGCTGTGATTCCTTTTTGGAATATCCAGTTCCTGTGCCGGCTGAAATACCTTCAATACGTACCTCTGTATGAAACATCGGGTTATAATCTTCATCAAGAAGTTGCTCGATAAGCTCAAAAGATACTTCCATCTTATTTTTCTGGCTCCATTCTATCAGTTTGGACTTGAAGTTGACTTCTTTGCGTGACATCTTATCGAGGTCAATATAATTTTTGAAGATTTTCTCTTCCATGAACTGTTTGCAGCGGTCGTATCCTTGGTCCAGATAAATGGCGCCTATGAAAGCTTCGAAAGCATTGCCATACATATAACTGTTGTGTGAAGAGGAGCGGGTGGAGTATTTTACCAGCTTATCCAATCCTATTTCGACAGCAAGTTTATTGAGCGTTTCCCGCTGTACAATCTTGGAGCGGGTATTAGTCAGGAAACCTTCACGACGGCCGTCGAAATGTTTATAAACAATATCCCCTACAATGGCGTCAAGGATAGCATCCCCCAAAAATTCCAGCCGTTCATTGTTCAACGGGCGTCCTTTTTCAGAGCGTATGGAAGTGGACTTATGCAGCAGGGCCTGCTGATAAATCTGAATATTGTGTGGAAAGAAACCTAATATCTTATAAAAACAAAGATAAGACCTTTTATCCTTACGGAATAAAAGCCTTATCTTGTCTATTTGGTTACGTAACACGACCTAATTATTCTGCGTATTTTTTGAAAATAACACATGCATTATGACCGCCAAATCCAAAAGTATTGGACAAGGCTACGTTCACTTCGCGCTTTTGAGCTTTGTTGAACGTAAGGTTCAAGTCATAGTCGATGTTTTCGTCGTTATCACCCTCTTCGTGATTGATGGTCGGAGGCACAATGCCATTCTTGATAGCAAGGATACTCGCAATGGATTCTACCGCACCGGCAGCGCCCAACAAGTGACCAGTCATGGATTTGGTAGAACTGATATTCAGTTCATAAGCATGTTGGCCGAATACCTCTTTAATGGCTTTGGCTTCTGATATATCACCTACAGGAGTAGATGTACCGTGAACATTGATATAATCTACTTCGTTGGGGTTCATCTCTGCATCTTCCAACGCATTGATCATCACTAATTTGGCTCCTAAACCTTCAGGATGAGAAGCTGTGAGGTGATGAGCGTCGGCAGACATACCTACGCCGGCAACTTCCGCATAAATCTTGGCACCGCGTGCCTTGGCATGTTCCAGTTCTTCAAGAACAAGGCAACCGCCACCTTCACCCATCACGAAACCGTCACGGCTTGCGCTGAACGGACGAGACGCTGTTTCAGGAGAATCATTACGGGTTGACAATGCATGCATGGCGTTAAAACCACCTACACCGCAAGCGGCGATGGCAGCTTCCGAGCCACCGGTTACGATAGCATTGGCTTTACCCAGACGGATCAAGTTGAATGCATCGGCAATGGCGTTCGTGGAAGTGGCGCATGCAGAACAAGTTGCGTAGTTAGGACCATGGAAACCGTACATGATGGAAATTTGTCCGGCAGCAATATCCGAAATCATCTTGGGGATGAAGAACGGGTTGAACTTGGGACCGTTTTCTTTACCAGTCAAGGCATAGTTACCTGCCTCTTCTTCAAATGTACGGATACCACCGATACCGGCACCAAAAATGACGCCGATTCTGTTTAAATCCTCATTTTCGACGTCAAGACCAGAATCACCTACCGCTTCTTTGGCTACAGCAATGGCATATTGTGTATATAAGTCCATCTTGCGGGCCTCTTTGCGGTCTATATATTTGGTGGCATCGAAGCCTTTTACTTCGCATGCAAATTGAGTCTTGAAAAGGGATGCATCGAAATGAGTAATAGGCCCTGCTCCACTAACCCCATTCACAAGGTTTTCCCAAAATTCGGGAACGCTGTTGCCAATAGGAGTAATGGCGCCAAGACCTGTTACTACAACTCTTTTTAATTCCATGTTATAAATTAATGGATAAGATTACTTAGCGTGTTCTTCGATGTAAGATACAGCATCACCTACAGTACCGATCTTTTCAGCTTGGTCATCAGGAATAGAGATACCGAACTCTTTTTCGAATTCCATGATAAGTTCTACAGTGTCAAGAGAATCAGCTCCCAGGTCGTTAGTGAAGCTAGCTTCGGTTGTAACTTCTGATTCTTCGACGCCTAATTTGTCGACGATAATCGCTTTCACTCTTGATGCAATTTCAGACATAACTTTAAGTTTTTAATTAATAATTAGTTTTATTTCTTTAAATTTGCGCTGCAAAGGAATAAATATTTATCGTTCCTCGCAAATATTTGATGAATTAAATGCACCTTTTTGCACAATTTTCACGGTTTTGTGCACTAAATGGAGGGATTATGAAGAAAAATATCGCAATTTTAGCTTCAGGAAGCGGAACGAATGCGGAGAATATCATTCGTTATTTTCAAGAAAAGGATTCTGCTATTGTACGTTTGGTTTTGACTAACAGGCAGAATGCGTTCGTTTTAGAGCGTGCAAAGGGCTTGGAAGTGCCTGGCTTCTATTTTCCGAAAGGTGAATGGGAGAGGGGCGAGGCTATTTTGTCATTGTTGAAAGAACATGCTATCGATTTTGTAGTATTGGCCGGTTTTCTGGCTCGTGTGCCGGATAACATTTTGCATGCTTATCCTAATAAAATGATAAATATACATCCCTCTCTACTTCCGAAGTTCGGCGGGAAAGGAATGTATGGCGACCGCGTACATGAAGCGGTAATTGCTGCCGGAGAAAAAGAAAGTGGCATTACGATTCATTATACAAACGAGCATTACGATGAAGGTGCCGTTATTTGCCAGAAGAAGTGTCCGGTATTACCGGAAGACACTCCGGTGGAGTTGGCACAACGCATTCATCAGTTGGAATATGAAAATTATCCGAAAGTGATAGAAGAACTGATATTTAAATTATAACTAACCCTGTTCACAAATGCTTGTAGGCTTGTTTTAAAAGGGCTACACCCTTTGGGTACCAGGGCTACACCCTTTATCTGTTATGGCTACACCTTTTGATGCAAAGGGTGTAGCCTTATTGAATAGGCTTCTTTTTCTCTTCTTAGCGGATAGCAGCCACGCAATTTTTCAAATAGTTCAGGATGCTCTTTCAGTGCTTCACTGTCTTTTTGGGGGTCATAGATCTGCAGATATGCCTCTGTTGCGGTTTTTGCAGTAATAACAGGCTTTTCCGGTTGCGGGGGGGTGATTTGATAATCGGTCTTTATGTGGAAGAAACGGCAGAGTGCATCCAATGACATGCGTGTGGCATTTGCTTTCCCGTCAGCGGAATAGCCGGCAATATGTGGGGTTCCGAGAAATACCTTATTTAATAAGGTGGTATTGATCTCTGGCTCGTTTTCCCACACGTCAATGACTGCATCGGAAATGGTTCCGGTTTCCAAGGCATTAAGAAGCGCTTGGGTGTCGATTACTTCTCCACGCGAAGTATTGATAATGATAGGGCAGCGTTTTAAGCTATGGAAGAAGCGGTTGTCAGCCAAATGAAATGTTTTATATTTCCCTTCCTTATATAAAGGTACATGGAAAGTTAGTATGTCGCATTTTTCAGCCAAAGTTTTCAGGGGACAGAACGTAGAGCTTTCTTCTTTGTCCTGTCGGGGAAGGTCGTTCAATAATACTTGCATTCCCAACTCATGTGCCACTTGTGCCACTTTGCTGCCCACGTTTCCTGCTCCAATGATGCCAATAATCATTTCCGACAGTTTTTTACCCTTTAATAACTCCAGTAATAGGAGGGAAGATTGCAGGTACTGGGCTACGGAGGCTGAATTGCATCCGGGAGCATTAGTCCAGGCGATACCTGCCTCTTGGCAGTATTGTGTATCTATATGGTCAAAGCCGATAGTGGCGGTGGCAATGAAACGGACTTTGCTGCCTTCAAGTAATTCACGGTTACAATGTGTACGTGTACGGATAATTAGGGCATCTGCATTCTTTACTAGCGCAGGGGTGAAATCTTTTCCTGGAGCAAATATTACTTGGTCGGCTATCTTTTCGATAGCTTCTTTGATATAAGGTATCTTGTCGTCAACAATGACTTTCATAAGGGTATCGTTGTTTTGGGAAAGCAAATATATGCTTTTGTTTTAGGAATTTCTCTAAAAGAATTCTTTTTTTGTTTCAAAACTTGGTTTGTCAGCTCATATTCTGATATTTTATTTGTTTCTTTGCCTTGGAATGGTTAACTTCTTTTTTTTAATATAAATTTTGACTATGTATTCGATAATCTGCTGCTCGGTTAATCCGGATGAAGTTGCTTCTTTAAAGTCCAATGTAGCTGATACAATTGGAATGCCTTTCGAATTTATAGCCTTTGATAATAGAGAGAGTCATTACGGCCTTTGTAAAGTTTATAATATTTGTGCAGAAAAGGCAAAATATGATTTCCTGTGTTTTGTTCATGAGGATGTGCGTTTTCTGACTAAAGATTGGGGAAAACTGATGGCAGAGCAATTGCGGCAGGAAGGATGCGGAGTGATTGGTTTTGCCGGAAGTATTCTTAAATTGAAACGCTTGACGGGCTGGAATACTTGTGGCAAAGATTTAAGGGCTAACTATGTGCAATATATGCGGGGTGGAGCCCATCCTCGTTGTGTCAATCCGGAGAAGCGGTCTTTCTCTCCGGTAGTAACGCTTGACGGTCTTTGTTTATTGGCAAGAAGAAGCGTATGGAAGGAAATGCGTTTTGATGAAGTGACCTTTCCGGGTTTTCATTGTTACGATATTGACTTCTCGCTTGCCGTAGCGTGTCACTACACCAATTATGTTTGTCATACGGTATTGGTGGAGCATTATTCTCAAGGTTCTTTCTCTCGTTCCTGGCTTCAGGGATTAGAGGCTCTGCATGAAAAGTGGCAGAACTGCCTCCCTATTGCCGCTAAGCCACTTACCGATAGGGAAATGGAGCGATATGACCGTTTGGGCGAAGGCTATTTTATCAAATTTTTATGGCAAAAAGGGTGTTTTGATGTGTGTGGCTTTCATGATGCTTTGCGTTATTTTTATCGTTATCCTTTTACGTTTACGGCGTGGATGCTTTTTCCTAAATACTTAAAATATAGGTTGCGTTACAGGCATAAGTTTCCATAGGTCTGATGATTAAGGATTGATAATGGGGAACCAGAAATCTTTCATACGTCGTTTGTACCATGAGTGGCAGCCGAAGGGTAGTTGATTATTGTTCAGTTTATAGCATAAAGAGGGATATTTGTCGAAGCTAAACTGCAGGGCCTCCATATAGTCCGGATAGGTGAAGTTCATTCCGTGCTTATTGACTTCTACAGAGAAAAATACATCTTCATTGAATATGTGGTTTCCCGGGTGCTGTTCAAAAAAATGGATAATGTCTTGTAGTTGTGAGACAGCTCTTAAATGGCTGCTTGTCTTGCGCAGAGACAAGCCTCCGTTACCAACCTTGAAATTGGTAATTTGTGCGTTGGGCAACCCGAATACGTTGCAAAATTGTTTTTTGATCCAGGAGGTCAAGCGTAATAAGGGGAATCGGTAGATGGGACGTACAAGCCAGGGAGCACCGACATAATCATAATCTTTGTTGCACCACTCTTTCAATTCGTCTTTAAATATGTATGCGTCTAATTGGCAGATTAATATGTACTTATAGTTAAGAAAACGACGATAGAATTCTTCGGACATCATCAAATGGTTGTAACCGCTGATTCCATGAAAGTATTTATCATCAAAATTTTCAAAGGTAAGTTGCGGGTATTGTTTGGAAATGGCAGTAACGTCCAATGTTGCAGGTTTGATGACTGTTAATGGATAATCTTTCAGTATGTGGCATACCTGCTGTATGGACACCTCTTCGAAATGGTTGAACTTTGGGCGGTAAATCGGTATGATAACTTTTACAAGATTATATTTGCTCATATTCAATGTCTTATTTGGCTGTAGAAGAGTGCTTGAAGTGGCACATCTTTTTTATTGCATGTTTAACTTTTCTCCTCTTTTCAAATTTGTCTAACGCTTTCATAACTGTTTCCACGCTTTGGCCGGTATCCCATTTTCTCAATATGGCGTATTGTGTAGTGATGTATTGCAGTAATTTTCGTTGGTGGGTTATGCGTTTTAGGTTGTCTAGACATTCTTGTTGGGTAGGTGAAGATTTGAAAACGGAACGATTGGTATCAATGACTGAGAATGAAACGTTGCCTTCCTTGTCTTCATGATAGAGTATATTGTTTAGATTGGGATCTCCGTGCAGAAATCCTTTAGTATGCATTTGTACGAAAAAGGCAGCCAGGCAATCGGCAAGATACGTATCGAATTCTTCACTTCCTCCTAATGTAGGGTAGATTGCGGGAATGTTACATGGGGTAGAAATGAAGAAGTATTCATGGACAAGCCCGTTTTTCTTTTGTTCGATATAGGCGATTCCTTCCGGAGTACTGATACCTTTGGATTGCAATATCTGAGCATAAAGGTAAGCCCTTTCGGCCTTGCTCTTTTTAAAGAAAGTATAGATTATCTGCTGTATAAGATTAGGCTTTTTATAGCGCTTTACAATCCATTCTCTGTTGTTGTATATAAAACTTTTTATGGTGTTGCGTCCTTGGTATAGAATCTTTCCACTGGTATCAAAGATTCCCGGTAGTTGTGAAATGAAAGGTCGGAAAATTTGGTATTTGGGCAAGATAATGATTCGCATGTACTTTAATTGTTTCTGATTTGGGTTACAAAGATACTGCAAATAAGTTAAATAGAGAAATTAACGATGGAAGAACCTGAAATATTCAAGTACTCTTTTGGAGATGCTTTAGGTGATCATAAGATAACATTTGTTTGCCATATAACCTGTTTCTCGATTCTTTTGCTTACATTTGTATTCATTGACCTTTTTAAATCGGTTAATGACATTAATTTATGTTTCTATATAAAATTGAAGAGTATGGTCTGTTACCTGTCCAAAAGTTATAAAGAGGTTAATAGTGCCGGTAGTAAGGCAAAAATGGATATTGAGCGGATAATGGAAGACTTGGGCTTTCGTAATGTCGGTCTTAGGCAGGCTCTGTTTTCAAATGCGGTCATTGCTTATTTCTATACATTGTTCAGTGTATTGAAGGGCATTTTTTGTTTGCATAAGGACGATGTACTGGTATTGCAATATCCGTTGAAGAAGTATTATTCTTTTATTTGCAATGCCGCCCATTGGAAAGGCTGTAAGGTGATAACGGTAATCCATGATTTGGGAAGTTTCCGTAGAAAGAGACTCACGGTGGAGCAGGAGATAGCAAGACTGAACCATTCGGATTATGTGATAGCCCATAATAAAAAAATGAAAGGCTGGTTGGAAAATCATGGGTGTAAGGCTTTGTTGGGTACTTTGGGCATATTCGATTACCTTTCTTCCACGATGGCTTCCGCACCGGAACCCTCAGAAACCTTTAGGGTGCTTTATGCCGGAGGCTTAAGCTTGCGTAAGAATGCATTTTTGTATGAGGTGGGGAAGTATATCCATTCTTCTTGCCGCTTTAGTTTGTATGGGAACGGTTTTGAATTGGAAAATGCTGCAGGAAAGGAGTTTTTTGATTATATGGGCTTTGTGAGCTCAGATGATTTGATTGCAGGTGCTCAGGGTGATTTCGGGCTTGTATGGGATGGGGCTTCTGTCTCTTCGTGTACGGGTGATTTCGGGGAATATTTACAATATAATAACCCTCATAAGACATCTCTTTATATCCGTTGCAATTTGCCTGTTATCATTTGGAATAAAGCGGCATTGGCTGATTTTGTCCGTGAAAACGGTATTGGGCTTTGTCTGGATTCTTTGGAAGACCTGGATGCTACCCTTGCGGCGTTGACACCCGAACAATATCAAACAATGAAGAGGAATGTTGTTGCGGTCAGTGACAGGCTTGCAGGGGGAGGCTTCTTTACGCAGGCGGTAATGGATGCGATAGAGACTTTAAAGAAAGAGAGAAATGATTGTTGACATGAAGAATGTATGGAAAAGGAAGTGATACAGATTGTTTGTAATATTGATACTTCTTATGTGAAGTATTGCATCGTTATGCTTACTTCTTTGTTGGAAAACAATAAGAATGAAAGGATTTGTGTTCATCTTATAGCCTCTGAATTGACCGATGAAGCCCGGATTGAAATATTGGAGGTTGTAGAAGGGAAGTATGGGCAAACGATTTGCTTTTATTTGATTGGGGAAGAAATACTGCAAGATTGTTCCATTTATGGAGACAGTCATATTTCTTTGGCTACTTACTACCGGATATTCCTTTGCTCGATATTGCCGGCCAATCTTTCGAAAGCTCTTTATCTGGATTGTGATTTGGTGGTGCTTGGTTCTATAAACGAATTATGGAATACGGATATTTCTCAATATGCTGTCGCTTGTGTGGAAGATATGTGGAGTGGAAAGCCGGATAATTATGAGCGCCTTCATTATGCTTCTTCTGATTCCTATTTTAATGCGGGCGTTTTGCTGGTCAATTTAGACTACTGGCGAGAGTTGGATTTTGAAGGGCTTGCAATGGCGTATATCAAGGCGCATCATTCAGAATTGGTGTTCAATGATCAGGATGTATTGAATGCGTTGTTGCATGACAGAAAGCTTTTTTTGCCTTTTAGATGGAATGTGCAGGATGGCTTTTTGAGGAGAAAACGCCGAATCAGACAAGAAAGCATAGCAATGCTGGATGAAGAGTTGAAGTCTCCGGTAATTATTCATTATACGGGAGGAAAAAAGCCATGGCAATATAAGTCTGTGCATCCGTATAAATCTTTTTATTATTTCTATTTGGACAAGACGAGATGGAGAGGCGAACGGCCTGTGGTGCCATTTTCATATAAATCGAAGTTGGCGTTGGATAAGTTTTTGTGCTTCTGTAAATTGGCAAAACCTAAATATTTGAAACCTGCTGTTTTATGTGTCGAGAATTGATAACGGTTGTAACCATAAGCTTTAATGCCGGAAGTTCCATCAGGAAGACGATGGAAAGTGTTTTGGCGCAGACTTACCGCCCGTTGGAGTATATCATTGTAGATGGGGGATCTTCGGACAATACGATGGAAATTGTGAAAGAATTGGAACCTGATTTTAGGAATCGGGGGATTGCTTTCCGTAGTTTGTCGGAAAGAGATAAAGGAATCTATGATGCGATGAATAAGGGGATACAGTTGGCTAGCGGCCGTTGGATAAATTTCATGAATTCGGGAGATGTGTTTTGCAATAAAGATGTGATATCCGGATTGTTCTCTTTTGATTTATGCGCAGATGTAAAGTTGTTGTATGGAGATACCCTTAGGGTAAAGTCCTATGCCGTAGTACCTTCTAAAGGTAGCGTACCGGAGGTGACTCCCTTGAGGATGCCTGCTTGCCATCAGGCTATGTTTGCGGATGTTGCCGAGATGAAGAAGAATCTGTTCGATTTGTCTTATCATTTGGCTGCTGATTATCATTTTGTATATAATTTGTATAGAAGAGGTGCCCGTTTGCAGTATATCCCTATGGATGTTGCTTTATGTGAGGCTGTTGATGGCGTTTCCTCTGTGTATAAGTTGGAAGTGAAAAGTGAATGTGCACGAATTAGAGGTATTGACAAAACATTTAAATGGCGTCTTTTTTTTCTGCGAAAGAAAATTTCCTTTCGTGTGCAGAAAGCTATAGAAAAACTGATTCCTTCCCGTTATTTACTGGAAGTCAAAAAAGCCAACCGTAAGAGGTTGGAAGCAAGGACTCGCTCAATGGATGCTCATCGTTGATAAGGAATCCCCGTTATAATGGCGTATTTTTATTTTTCTCCCAAGTTTCTCCATAGCTCAAGGGCTGCGGTAATTGTGTCATCCATGTCTGCGTATGTATATTGAGCCAAACGGCCTCCGAATAGAGTTTGGGTTTGCTGATTGGCCAACTCTTGATAACTTTTAAACAAGAGATTATTTTTATTGTCATTAATAGGATAATATGGCTCTTTTCCCGTTTCAAAAGAATCTGGATATTCCCGGGTGATGACGGTAAAGGGTTGTGTTCCGAACTCAAAGTGCTTGTGTTCTATAATTCTTGTGTAGGGTATTTCCCGCTCACAGTAGTTTACGACAGCATTGCCCTGGTAGTTGGCTGTATCATCTATGCATATATGCTCAAAGCGCAGGCTCCGATATTCCAAATTCCCAAAGCGATGATCGAAATATTCATCTATACAACCTGTATAAAGAATCTTTTTTGCAATAGAACTAAATTCTGTGCGGTGTTTAAGGAAGTCTGTGTTTGTTTTTACTTCTATTCCTTCCAGCAAGGCGCTTATTAATTTGTTGTATCCTCCTATGGGAATTCCTTGATAAGGGTCATTAAAATAATTATTGTCAAAAGTCAAGCGAAAAGGAATTCTGTTGATGATGAATGTTGGAAGTTCTGTGGCCGCACGTCCCCATTGCTTTTCTGTATATCCTTTTATCAGACGCTCATAAATATCTTTTCCGCAAAGTTTGAGAGCCTGTTCCTCTAAATTTTTCGGCTTTATGATGTGGGCAAATTCATTGCGCTGTTCGTTGATTTTGTCCATTGCTTCTTGAGGGGTACGTACTCCCCATAATTGATAGAAGGTATTCATGTTGAAAGGTAAGTTGTATAACTTGCCTTTGTAGTTGGCTATAGGCGAATTGGTATATCGGTTGAATTTGACTAACTGATTGACATATTCCCATGTCTTGTCATTGTCTGTATGAAAGATATGGGCACCGTATTTGTGTACGTTGATGCCGTTTATCTCTTCACAGTAGATGTTTCCTCCAATGTGCGCGCGCTTCTCTATGACAAGGCATCTTTTTCCTGCTTTATATGCTTCATGGGCAAATACGGATCCGAATAAACCACTCCCGACAATCAAATAATCATATAAGGCTTTTGGAGGTATCATTTTCTATTGTATTTTTTATTTTGTTTACTATATCTTTTGCTTTTATGCCGGTAAGGCAGGCATAATCTTTCCTGAAGCATGGCTTGTTTCCGAAGATGGAGCAAGGCCGGCATGATAATTCTGTCTGTATGGCCTTATCTGTAGTTTGTCCCCATCCCATAAACCCGGCAAAAGGATGAGTGGCTCCCCAAACAGAAATGACAGGAGTGCCGGTAAGGGATGCAAGGTGCATGTTTGCTGAATCCATTGATACCATTACATTCAGATGGCTAATGAGGGCAAGCTCTTCATATAGATTTAACCTGCCTGCCAAGGACTGCACATTGGGATAGTCTGAGGCCCAGTGTTCCAATAAACGCCTTTCGGTCTTTCCGCCTCCAAAAAGAAAAATCTTCCAATTGTCATGAGTTGCCAATTCTTGAATAAGGGAAGCTATTGTTGTTTCGGGAAGCATTTTTCCTCTGTGTGCAGCGAACGGTGCAATTCCTATCCATTGCTTGCCGTCTGGTATGCCTGCGATGGTTTGAAAAAGGGAAACATCTCCTTTGCCTTTTTTGAAGATGGAATGAAATTCTGTATTCACAGGGTATCCCAATTCCGCAAATACCTCTTCATAGCGTGTAAAGGAAGACGGAAGCTGTTTCAATACTTTATGCCGGAACCGAACCAAGGCTTTCTTTTCTTTGCGTCCCTTTTTGATATGGGCAACTTTGGCCCCTGAAAATAAAAAAAAAGTCCGCAATATTTTGCTGCGTAGTACATCATGCAAGTCAGCAACAGCATCATAGCCACCCTCTCTCTTCAATTTGCGGTATAATTGGAATAACCCTCCCAAGCCTTTATATCTGTTTACATCAACCCCCCGAAAAACAACGTTGGACGGCATTTTTGCAAATAACGGTTGCATAAAGGACTTGCTCAATACCGTAATCTCTATTTCCGGGTATTGTTCAGCCAATGAAGTAAGGACGGGGACGGTCATCGCTACATCACCGAGTGCTGAAAGTCTCAGAGCTAAAATTCTCATTTCTTGCCGTAAAGAACGGGGTTCAAGTTTGGATCATTGTACATTTTCATCTGTTTATAGACTTTCATGTATTTATGTCCGGCTTCGATGTCTGCAATGAGTTGGTTGATGGCTGTAGATAAGTCTTTTTGTTGTTCCAATAAAATATTCAGTTTGGTTTCGCATTGTGTATGATGCTCCGGAGTGATGTCTGTGCGTTCTACTTCCTGATGCATATGATAAATTTTCAATGCAAGGATAGACAGGCGGTCAATAGCCCAGGCAGGGCTTTCGGTATTGATTGTTGCGTCCGCTTTTACTTGGGTGCCTTTGTACTTGTCAAGAAAATAGCTGTCTATCAATTCTACCAGGTCTGTACGGTCCTGATTGGATTTGTCTATTCTTCTTTTTATTTTCAAAGCTTCTTCCGGATTGATATTCGGATCACGGATAATATCTTCCAGATGCCATTGGACGGTATCAATCCAATTCTTCAGGTATAGATAATATTCTATGCTTTGGTGCGGATAAGGATTCTGGATGGGTGTATCGACATGATCCATTTTATGATAATCAAGAATGGCTTGTTTGAAAATTCGGTTGCTATTTTCTGTAAAGTTCATAAATTTACTTGTTTAAATGTGGCATAAATTTTTATGTTATTGGTACAAAGCTATGTAAATTTATCAAGACTTCCAATTATTTGTTATTAAAAATGGCATCTGCACCGTTTGCTCCATGAAATATTGGGTTCAGCGTTTTTTGGGTATATGTTTTTTTGGTATTGATGCAGTATATAGTATATATTTGCATTCTTTTTATAAATGCCTGATGCGATCATGCTATATGGCTTGTTTATTGAACTTAGATTTAAATTAGATTATTTCTATTGGTAAGATGAAAAGATTACTTTATATTGACCATGACTTTCATAATAAAACCAAGTCTTCGCAATTCTTGGAAGAGCTTTTAAAAAGTGCTTATGAGGTTGAGGTCTGTAATTTTGATCCTTATGATAAGGATCCGGAATCTGCCTTTGAATGCTTGAAAAATAAGGAATTTGATATATTGGTGTTGTTTCAGGTGACGCCTGATCTTGAAAGATTGAAAAAGAATGTGAGTTTTAAACATGCTGTGTTTTTCCCAATGTATGATGCGTCAGGAGGGTTGGATGATGATTTTTGGGAACAATATAGAAGTTTTAATATCATTAATTTTTCCCGCTCTCTTCATGAACGGCTTTTGGGTTTAGGATTGTCTTCCTATTATATACAGTATTTTCCTAAGCCTGCCGAATCTTTGAAGTACGGGAATCCGGGCCATGTGTTTTTTTGGCAACGGTTAACGGATTTGAATATTGACTTGGTAGAAAGGTTGTTGAGGAAGATTAGGGTGGAGAGAATCCATGTGCATAAAGTTTTGGATCCTTATCAGACATTCTCGGAACCTTCTCTTGCCATCGCCGGTAAGATAAAGTATTCTGTATGGTTTGACACGCGTGAAGAAATGTTGAGAGTCATGGAGTCTTGTGCTCTTTATATTGCTCCGCGGTTGTATGAAGGGATCGGGATGAGTTTTTTGGAGGCTATGGCTATGGGGCGATGCGTGATTGCTCCCGACAGTCCGACGATGAATGAATATATTGTTCATGGCAAGAACGGATTGCTGTATAATTATCATAAACCTAAACCGATAAAAGCCAGGCGCATTGAAAAAATCCAAAGAAACGCATATGAGTATATGAAAGAAGGGTATGCTCGGTGGACAAGGGATAAATACAAGATTCTGGATTGGTTGGAGGCTCCTTTACGTCAAGACGACTGGAGAAGGATAAAAAAACAAAAAAAGTATCAGAATATTAAGATTTATCTTCTGTTTGGTTTTCTCCCTTTGTTGGTGTTAAGAGAGAAGGCTTATAAACGGTATTATGATTTATTCGGCTTTTTGCGGATTTTGAAAAGCCGGAAGAAAGAAACTGAAATGATTTTCTATTTGTTGGGAATTATTCCTGTGTGGAAATCTAAACTGGCTTAAGACAATAATAGTAAACTTTGATTATGAATGATAATTTGGTGTTGGAAAAAGAAGCAAACGTGCCTTTGGTTACCATTGTGACCATTACCTACAATCTGATAGAGAAGAAGCGTGAGGCATGCATAAAACAATGCATAGAGAGTGTGCATGATCAGACCTATCCTTGCATTGAGCATTTGATCATTGATGGCGCGTCCAATGACGGGACATTGGAATTGTTGGGACAGTATCAGAAGCAAGGATTTATTGAGATCGTTTCCGAAGCGGACGAGGGGATATATGATGCGATGAATAAAGGAATTGCACGGGCAAAAGGGAAATATATTAATTTTCTGAATTCAGACGATTTCTTTCATAATAATAAAGGGGTAGAAATGAGTGTCAGGGCGCTGGAGGAAAAGCACGCTGACTATTCATTTGCCGATGCCATGTTGCTGTTTGAAAACGGTAAGGAGTATTTGTGGGAGGGAGATGTGTCGAAACTCCTTTGGGGGTCGCATTATTGCCACCAGACAATGTTTGTCAGAACAGAGTTGATGAGGGCTATTGGCGGTTTTGATCTTTCTTACAAAATTTCGGCGGATACAGAGATGATGATAAGGCTGTATGCACAGAAAGCTTTGTATGTGAAAGTTCCTTTTTCTATTGTAACTTATCGTGTCGGTGGTTATTCTTCGCAAAACCAGGCTCAGTCAAGAATGGACCATTCTGCCGCTTTTTATAAGCATATAGGCATGAAGATAGGCCTTAGCGAGAAGGACTGCTTTTTTTGCTGGAATCTTCGCTTTTTTGATGAGTTGTCAAAAGAACAGCAGTTTGAACTGATCAGTAAAGTTCCGCGCGAATATGGATTGAAGCATTTACTGCATGAATTTATGGCCAGGACTTATGCCGGTTCGGAAGTGTCGGCTAAATTATACTATCTTTTTGGGTTTGTTCCTGTTCTGAAGTGTAAGTGTCGTGGGAATAAGAGGTATTTCCGGCTTTTTGGTGTGCTGCCCGTTTTAAAGGTGGTAAAGTCTGTCCGTAAAGATAAATATTATCTGTTTGGGTTTATTCTTATGTTGAAAGTAAAACGTTATATGTAGGCTTATGAATAAAATATTGTTTGTATATCCGCATAACTTTTTGGAACCCAATATGGGAACCAATATCCGTGTATATTCTCTTGCTAAGGAGCTCCGTGCAAAAGGTTTTAAGATAGATCTGTTCGCTTTTCGTAATTTCATTTCTAAATATGACCGTTTTGAGGATCAGAATAAAGAAAAGTTGGTAAATCAGCTTTACCTGTATAATTATAGAAATACATCCTCGTTTAAGAGAAGAAAAGGGCTTGGAAAATATCTAAATAAACTTTTTTCCCGTGGAGAGCTGGATAATTGGGTAACCCCTGGTATGCAGCGTCAATTTAATGAAATAGTTTCTTCTGTAGAATATGACTATATTGTAATGTTTTACGCTTATACTGCGGAACTTCTTTCTCCGGCTAATTATAAAGGAACGGCTTCCAAGGTATATTTCATGGAAGATCTTTTGTCGGTGTCTCATTTCATATCACGCAGAACCAAGTCTATTGGCAGATCATTGGACAGTGAAATTCAGCGGGTTTCTTATTTTGACAAAATAGTTTGTATATCGTCGGATGAGAAAACTCTTTTTGAGAAACTGCTTCCTGATAAATCGTTCTATTTTCTGCCCCATTTGATTGGTCGGAAAGAATCAGGGAAAAAGGCCGTGGCTCAAGTAACGAAGGTGTTATTCATTGGTTATGACAATGAATATAATATTGAAGCCATGCGTTGGTTCTTTCAGAACGTCTATAGCCGGTTGCTTACAGGCATAGAGATAATGGTAGTGGGCAAAGTTGTGAAACACATAAATGTTGACTATCCAAATCTGAAGAAAGTAGAGTATGTGGAAAGTCTGGATGAACTATATAAGACGGTGGATATCGTCATTTGCCCATTGCGGAATGGTACCGGTATGAAAATCAAGGTTATCGAAGCTATGAGTTATGGGATTCCTGTTGTCTGCACTTCCAGAGGTGTAGATGGGTTGCCTGATAAGAATGAAAACGGCTGTCTGGTAGAAGATACTCCGGAAGCATTTGCGGAGGCAATAAACAGATTGGCTACTGATAAACTTTTCTATAAGAAATGCCAGGACAGGATTGATGCCTACTTCTCGGAAACATTGGACTGGAATGTACACAATGTCATGTTGGCAAGGTTGTTTGAGCACAAGTCATCAGTGAATGCCGTGCGTTTCAATGAACTTCCATATTCGGTTTTTGCCACAAAAGAGTGGTGCCGGGTTTGAGTTTGGATGAAAGTGTGTGTCAAAAGATAGCGGGATTCTGTTTGGGGTCACTCTTTAAAAGTACATTCTTTTTGAGAGGCTTGGTATGCTTTCCGGTAAACGGCTTCGGTTTTTTGGGCCGTTTTTTCCCAAGAGTACATTTGTAATCTTTCGCTGCCGGCTTTGATAAGCGCTTCGCGTTTCTGTGGATCGTATAATACGCTTTTGACAGCCTGGGCTATGGACTCTTCGGAATATGGGTTGAAATAGCATCCGGCCTCTCCTGCTATTTCTGGGAAGCAGCTGGTGTTGCTGAGTGCAAGGGGGCAATGACATGCATAGGCTTCTAATATGGGGATGCCGAATCCTTCGTATAAGGAAGGATAAACAAAAAGCAATGCCCTGCTGTATAGTTCGCTAAGAGCTTGGTCCGAAGCTTTTATATGGACTATGCGGTCTAAGACTCCTAATCGGGAGAGAGCTTCTTTTTCGGGGCGTTTAATGCTGTGTCCGGTACATACGACGTATAGGTCTGGGTCATTTTTCTGTAAGATGGAGAAGGCCTTTATGAATCGGTCGAAGTTTTTGTATGGAGTCCGGTCTCCTACATATAACAGAAATCTTTCCGGAAGTTTTAACCGCTGTTTTCCTGAGAAAGGACGCATGCTTGTGCCATGATAGATGACGTCTATTTTATCGGCATCTATATGCAATAATCTGATGATGTCCCTTTTCGTGTTCTCGCTGATGGCGATGATTCGGGTAGCCCGGGTTATAGTTTCTTTCTTTTCTTGTATCATGATGTCGGAATCACTGCAAAACTCGGGAAATATCTCGTGAATCATGTCATGGACTGTAATGACATAGGGATAATTGCCTATATATTTCAAGAAATAAGAATTATAATACGTTGGATGGAATATGTAGTTTTTCTTTTCTTGCAGCAGGCGTATCGTCAGTTCACGGTTCTTTTGTTCACAGTACTTTTTGTAGTGCTTTAGGATGAATCGGGGAATGGGGATCAGATGTTTTCCCAAGTGCCATGTCGTTAGATAGTAGTTGATGGAAAACCATATTCCGATATCCCATCTGCTGTTTAGTCTGCGGATAATTTCACAAAAATAGCGGGAAATACCGCCGAAGCGCTGTATTCCAAAAATTTGGTAATCATATAGAACCGAGAAACTGGATTCTTGGACGTGGGGATTTGTTTTGTGAACGGCGTTATTTCTTTGTTTCATGTAGCGGCTTTTTCATGAAAAAATAATAGAATTTGCTTTAAAATCACAAATTTAACATTAATGCGGCATATATAGAAATGTTTTATGTTAATTTCCTTGAAGTTTGTGTGTCTGAAGAACTGAATTGGCTTAAGCAGTTGGGTATCTTGATGTTTTTTTGTATTTTTGCACCCTCTATAATTATATCTATTTAGATTAGATTTTGCTGATATGTTGAAACAATTTTTTTCTTTGATGAAGCGGTATATTATGCCGTATCGTAAATACTTGACTTGGGCGTTGATTCTGAATTTTCTGTCTCAATGGTTGAATGTATTTTCCTTTATGGCTATTATTCCTATTCTGAATATTCTGTTCAAAATAGATACGAAAGTATATGAATACATGCCGATGGAGTGGGGACATATCGACAAGGATATTTTGGTGAATAACGCTTACTATTGGATTAGCCAGTTTGTGCTGGATCATGGTGCTTTCTTGACGCTTACCATGTTGGGAGGAGTATTGGTCTGTATGACGCTTTTGAAGACTTCCGGCTATTTTGCTTCTTCCGCCATTATGGTGCCTCTTCGTACCGGTATAGTCCGGGACATTCGCATTCAAGTGTATAATAAAGTATTGGATTTACCGTTGAGTTTTTTTTCCGAGGAACGTAAAGGAGACATTATTGCGCGTATGAGTGCCGATGTTACGGTTGTCGAGAATTCTCTGACCAGTTCCATTGATATGTTGATTCGTAATCCGATAGCTCTTTTGGTCTGCTTCGTGACTTTGTTTACGGTGAGCTGGGAAATGACGTTGTTTGTTTTAGTGATTCTTCCTTTAGCCGGTTGGATAATGGGGGTGATTAGCCGTAAACTAAAACGGCAATCGTCTGCTGCACAGGCTCAATGGGGAGATATTATGTCGCAGTTGGACGAGACTTTGGGAGGTTTGCGTGTCATCAAGGCTTTTATTGCCGAGAAAAAAATGTCGGCACGCTTTGCAAAGACCAACAATGACTTTAGAGATGCGATGAATGAGATGGTCATCCGCCAAAGTTCGGCACATCCGATGAGTGAGTTCCTGGGAACGTGTATTATTGTTATCGTGTTGTTGTTCGGTGGCTCTTTGATTCTGGGTAATACCTATTCGCCCATGGATGCGGCGACATTCATTTTTTATTTGGTCATTCTTTATAGTATCATCAATCCGTTGAAGGAATTCTCAAAGGCATTTTATAACATTCCGCAGGGGCTTGCCAGTATGGAACGTATTGATATGATTTTGAAGGCGGAGAACCATATAGAGGATCCGAAACATCCTTTGCCGCTGAAGGAGTTTACGGAACGGTTGGAATTCCGTAATCTTAGTTTCAGCTACATAGAGGGGCGGATGGTGCTGAAGCATATCAATTTGGTAGTGCCTAAAGGTAAAACGATTGCCTTGGTGGGACAGTCAGGATCGGGAAAATCCACTCTGGTGGATTTGGTGCCCCGTTACCATGACGTGACGGATGGAGAGCTGCTGATAGACGGTAAGAACGTAAAAGATGTTTCTATTTGCAGTTTGCGTTCCTTGATAGGCAATGTGAATCAAGAGGCTATCCTGTTCAATGATACCTTCTATAATAACATTACTTTCGGTGTTGAGAATGCCACTATGGAACAGGTGATTGAGGCCGCGAAAATTGCTAACGCGCACGACTTTATTATGGAAACCGAACGAGGGTACGACACGATGATCGGTGATCGTGGAGGGCGATTGTCGGGCGGGCAGCGTCAGCGTGTCAGCATAGCCCGCGCCATCTTGAAGAATCCGCCTATTTTGATTTTGGATGAGGCAACCTCGGCACTCGACACGGAAAGTGAACGTTTGGTTCAGGAAGCTTTGGAACGTTTGATGAAGTCGCGTACGACCATTGCCATTGCCCATAGACTTAGCACGATTAAGAATGCCGATGAAATATGTGTGCTGTACGAGGGTGAAATTGTAGAACGCGGTACGCATGACGAACTGATTGCTCTTAATGGATACTATAAGAAACTGAACGACATGCAGAGTCTTTAAGAACTCTGCATGTTGTGCCTGCCGTCTGTATTGTTCCTTTGTGAACTCCCTTTATTTCCTGCCGAAATCGGCGGGAATTTCTCCCCATTGTTTGGTCTCCCATTTTAAGATGGGGGTGTTATAAGTATTTTCGCGCAACCACTTCTCTGCACGTTCTATTAAAACGAAAAGCTCTTCTGTCTTGGAGTCGCGGGGAAGTTTGGTTTTGCATTTCTTTTGTTTAACCCAGCTGATGGCATTCACGCTGTCGCTGTAGATGGGCATATCAAAACCTTTTTGCTTCAGTAAGGCAAGCCCATGAACGATGGCCAGAAATTCTCCGATATTATTAGTGCCGTACATGGGGCCGAAATGAAAAATCCGTTGGCGGCTGGCAACGTGTACGCCCTGATACTCCATTGCTCCGGGATTTCCGCTGCAGGCAGCATCTACAGCCAAACTGTTGTCTATGACAGAAAGGGGCAGAGGAGCATCTGCACCGCTTTGTTTGGAAACCTTGGATACGGAACTCTTGCCTATATAGGCATAGGGGGAGGAGGCAAAGGCCTTTTCCGCTTCTTCACGCGTCTCGAAAGACTTGTACTTTGCGCCTTCGTACCCTTTTATTTGTAGTTGGCAATCTGTCCACGAAGTATAAATACCGGGATTGACGCCTGCCCATACGACATAAAATTTCTCTTTCTTCATAATGGGGGCAAAGGTAGGAAATAAAAATATCTTCAGTGAAAAGAATTGGAAATACTTGAGGGGTAGAACAAACCGCCTTTTGTTTTGTTCTTTTATATAAGATAAAATTGAAAAAAAGAAATAATCATGAAACGAACATTTGAAGAAGCCTTGGAGCATCGCCGCAGTTATTACGCTATCGGCAGTGACTCACCGGTATTGGATGAAGAAATAGTACATGTCGTACGCGAAGCAGTAAAGAATGTGCCTTCGGCATTTAACTCCCAGTCAACGAGAATTGTATTGTTGTTTGGAGACGAACATCGGAAATTGTGGGATATTGTGAAGTCCACTCTCAAGAAACGCATCTCTGCAGAAGCTTTTGTGCAGACAGAGGCCAAGATAGACGGCTGCTTTGCCAGCGGGCACGGTACTGTACTCTATTTGGAGGATACGTCCGTTGTCAAGAAGCTTCAAGATTCATTCCCCTCCTATAAAGACCGTTTCCCGACTTGGTCGCAGCATGCTTCTGCCATGCATCAACTGGCTGTCTGGGCTATGCTTGAAGATTTGGGGTTGGGTGCTTCCCTGCAGCATTACAATCCATTGATCGATGAGGAGGTGCGCCGTACCTGGAACCTCCCCGAAGAGTGGGAACTGGTTGCGGAAATGCCTTTCGGAACACCGACCGGTGAACCGGGAGAGAAGGAATTTGAAGATTTAAGCAAGCGTATCAAGATTTTCCGGTGATCTAGAGTACTCCCAACCCAGAATTGCTTACCTTTGCCCATATCTTTGGGAGCTACTGGTGGTTCCCGGCTCTAAACTTGTAATTCGTGGCAGATATGATACGTATATTCTTGACCGGCTATATGGGGGCCGGTAAAACAACATTAGGAAAGGCTTTTGCCCGTGCATTGAATGTGCCGTTCGTTGATTTGGACTGGTATATCGAGGAACGTTTTCACAAATCTATCCGTGAATTGTTCACTGAGCGGGGAGAAGCCTCTTTTCGTGAACTGGAACGGAATATGCTCCACGAGGTAGCTGAATTTGAAGATGTGATTGTCTCTACCGGAGGGGGCACACCTTGTTTTTTCGATAATATGGAATATATGAACGGGCATGGGCAGACCGTATTCCTGGACGTCCATCCTGATATCCTGTTCCGCCGCCTTCGCATAGCTACCGTGCAACGCCCTATTCTACAGGGAAAAACGGATGAAGAACTGTATGCCTTTATTGTGGATGCATTGGCCAAGCGTGCCCCTTACTACACACAGGCGCGGTATCGTTTTGACGGAGGACATCTGGAAAGTCATCGGCAAATCGCTGAGTCCGTGCAACAATTACGTAAACTCTTGGAGGTTTAATCCCTTGTAAATGTGAATTTTCCGGTTAAAACGGCGGGAAATATCATATTTATATGTATTTTTGTCCCCCTTATAAATTAAACTACTAAAACTGCAGAGTAACAGAAAATGAGAAAATGGCGTATTGAAGATTCAGAAGAGCTGTACAACATAACAGGTTGGGGCACTTCGTACTTTAGTATCAATGACAAAGGTCATGTTGTGGTAACACCGCGTAAGGATGGAGTTGCCGTCGATTTAAAAGAATTGGTGGATGAGCTGCAGCTGCGTGATGTAGCGGCTCCTATGCTGGTGCGTTTTCCCGATATTCTTGACAACCGGATTGAAAAGATTTCCTGCTGTTTCAAGCAGGCGTCTGAGGAATATGGCTACAAGGCGGAGAATTTTATCATCTACCCCATTAAGGTCAATCAGATGCGCCCTGTGGTCGAGGAGATTATCAGTCATGGGAAGAAGTTCAACCTAGGACTGGAAGCAGGCTCCAAACCGGAGTTGCATGCGGTGATTGCCACCAATATGGACTCTGATTCGCTGATTATCTGTAATGGATATAAGGACGAGAGTTACATAGAGCTTGCCCTGTTGGCTCAGAAGATGGGAAAGCGCATTTTCCTCGTAGTAGAAAAAATGAACGAGTTGAAGCTGATAGCCAAGATGGCGAAGCGATTGGGGGTCAAACCCAATCTTGGCATTCGTATCAAGCTGGCTTCTTCGGGAAGTGGCAAATGGGAGGATTCCGGAGGCGATGCCAGCAAGTTCGGCCTTTCTTCCAGCGAATTGTTGGAGGCGCTCGATTATTTGGTGGAAAAAAACATGCAGGACTGTCTGAAGTTGATCCATTTCCATATCGGAAGCCAGATTACTAAGATCCGTCGCATCAAGACGGCGCTGCGTGAGGCTTCACAATTCTATGTACAGTTGCATGCCATGGGTTTCAAAGTGGAATTTGTGGATGTAGGCGGTGGTCTGGGTGTGGATTATGACGGTACGCGTTCTTCCAATAGCGAAGGGAGCGTGAACTACTCCATCCAGGAATATGTGAACGACTCGATTTCCACGCTTGTCGATGCCAGTGACAAGAACGGCATTCCCCATCCCAATATCATTACTGAAAGCGGGCGCGCTTTGACGGCACATCACTCTGTACTCATTTTTGAAGTGTTGGAGACTGCGACCTTGCCCGAATGGGATGATGATGAGGAGGTGACGAAGGAAGATCATGAACTGCTTCAGGAATTGTACAGCATCTGGGATACATTGAATCAGAACAGAATGCTGGAAGCATGGCACGATGCGCAGCAGATACGCGAGGAAGCCCTTGATTTGTTCAGCCATGGTATCGTCGATTTGCAGACACGTGCCAAAATCGAACGTCTGTATTGGTCAATCATGCGTGAGGTGAACCAGATAGCCGGTGGCTTGAAGCATGCGCCCGATGAATTCCGCGGACTTCCTAAGTTATTGGCAGATAAATACTTCTGTAACTTTTCACTTTTCCAGTCCTTGCCGGACTCTTGGGCGATAGACCAGATTTTCCCGATTCTACCTATCCAGCGCCTGGATGAGAAACCCGACCGTACGGCTACGTTGCAGGATGTTACCTGTGATTCGGATGGAAAGATTGCCAACTTCGTCTCTACCAAGAATGTTTCCCATTACTTGCCGGTGCATACTCTGAAAGGCAAGGAACCTTACTATGTGGGTGTCTTTTTGGCGGGGGCTTATCAGGAGATTCTCGGTGATATGCACAACCTGTTCGGTGACACGAATGCCGTGCATGTATCTGTAAACGAGAAAGGCTATACCGTTGAACAAGTAATTGACGGCGAAACAGTCGCGGAAGTGCTTGACTATGTACAATATAACCCTAAGAAATTGGTAAGGACCCTTGAAACTTGGGTGACCCAGTCTGTCAAGGAAGGGCGTATCTCCTTGGAAGAAGGGAAGGAATTCTTGTCCAATTACCGTTCGGGATTGTACGGATATACATACTTGGAATAATTTGTTTAATGAATGACCGGTAATAAGAAAGTGAGAGAAAAGCTGACTGTAATCAAAGTGGGTGGCAAGATTGTAGAAGAAGAAGCCACCCTCTGCAAGTTGTTGGATGATTTTGCTGCCATTGACGGCTATAAAGTCCTGGTACATGGGGGCGGACGCTCGGCTACGAAGCTGGCCGCCCAACTGGGCATCGAGAGTAAAATGGTAAACGGCCGCCGCATCACTGACGCCGAAACCCTGAAAGTGGTGACTATGGTGTATGGCGGATTGGTAAACAAGAATATTGTGGCCGGGCTTCAGGCGCGTGGCGTGAATGCATTGGGGCTTACCGGTGCCGACATGAACGTGATCCGTTCCGTAAAACGTCCGGTGAAAGAGGTGGATTATGGCTTTGTAGGCGATGTGAAGCAAGTGGACGGGGCTTTCTTGGGCGAACTTATCCACAAGGGTGTGGTGCCGGTCATGGCTCCGTTGACCCATGACGGCAATGGAGATATGCTGAACACGAATGCCGATACCATTGCCGGAGAAACAGCCAAGGCGTTGGCGGAGCAGTTCGATGTGACCTTGGTGTATTGCTTTGAGAAGAAAGGCGTACTGCGTGACGAGAATGATGACGACAGTGTCATTCCGCAGATTACGCCCGATGAGTTCAGGCAATACGTTGCCGATGGAGTGATTCAAGGAGGGATGATTCCCAAACTGGAAAATTCTTTTGAGGCAATAAATGCCGGAGTGTCTGAGGTCGTAATTACCTTGTCTTCAGCCATTAATGCTACCGGTGGAACTCGGATCAAAAAATAATCCGAAAAAATATGGCGGCAGCCTGTAACTTTCCGAATACTTAACCGTCAATTTATTAGAGATGCAAGAAATCAGCTTTCGCAATGATATTCTTCCGCTGAAAGACAAACTCTTTCGGTTAGCCTTGAGAATCACATTTGACAGGGCGGAAGCGGAAGATGTGGTGCAGGAAACGCTGATACGGGTCTGGAACAAGCGTGACGAGTGGACGCAGTTCGGTTCTATCGAAGCCTATTGCTTGACAGTGGCAAAGAATCTGGCGATAGACCGCAGCGAAAAGAAAGACGCTCAAACCGTGGAATTGACGTCCGAGATGGAGCAGGCCTCCGATGCATCGAGCCCTTACGAGAAGCTGGTGACTAAAGAACGGATGGCGCTGATTCACAGGCTGATGAACGGACTTCCCGAAAAGCAACGGCTGATTATGCAGCTGAGGGATATCGAAGGTAAGAGCTATAAGGAAATAGCGATTGTCTTGAGCCTGACGGAGGAGCAAGTGAAAGTGAACCTCTTCAGGGCAAGGCAAAAAGTAAAACAAAAGTTTATAGATATAGAAGGTTATGGACTCTAAATATATAGAACAACTCTTGGAACGCTACTGGCAGTGTGAAACTTCCCTGGAGGAAGAAGATCAGCTACGTGCTTTCTTTAATGGAAATTGTGTTCCCGGACACTTGCTGCGTTACAAGGAATTGTTTGTATATCAGCAACTCCAGCAAGAAGAGTGCTTGGGCGAAGATTTCGATGCACGGGTACTTGCCGAGATTGAAGTTCCGGTTGTCAAGGCGAGACGTCTGACATTGACTGCACGCTTCCTGCCGTTGTTCAAAGCCGCCGCGGTAGTGGCAGTGGTTCTTTCACTGGGGAACGTGATGCAACATTCGTTTTTCTCGGATGTGAAGGAGGTAGCCGCAGCCGACACTATCGGTAAACAGATTTCCGCACCGTCGGTAGCCCTTTCGGGGGATGCAAGCGTGGCACACGAGAAGCAGATCATAGACAGTCTGCGACGTGTGGATAAGGAGCAGGAAATCAAGGAATAGACATTTTCATTTGCTTTTTAAATAACATTTTCATTTGCTTTAAACATAATATAGTTAGTGTGCTTTATTAAAACAACTTGAGGCTGTGAAGTTTCAATTCTCTCAAAATCTTATAAAAACTAACTAAAATAAATGGGACGCCGCGTGATGCAGCGTCCCTTTTATATTTTTATCTACTGGCTATCCGGATAACACATAAGGCTTCCTCACGGAAGCCTTATGCCTTTTGTTAAAATAATCTTTTAGAGAGAATCTTGTTTAGGTCTATATCGATTGATTTCCGGATTTATTATACCATCCGGTTAGAGTTTATACAGTCCTTTCTTGGGAATGTCCAATTGCGGCTCACCTTTATAACCTACACTGCCGCTGCCACTGGTACGGACTTTTAAGAACTTTGTGGCAAAGCACTTGATGTCACCCGAACCGGCAATGGAGGTATTGACTTTTTGGGCTTCCAGTCCTTCTGCAAATAAATCTCCCGAACCGGAAATGGAATAAGACGCATCTTGTGCGGTACCGCTCAGCACGATTGTTCCGGAACCTGCGATGCTGGCTTCTACATCCGTGGCCGTGATGTTCTTGATATGTATGTCGCCCGAACCTGCAACAGATGTTTTCAGGCTGTTGCACGTGATGGCTTGTGCGTTGATATCTCCCGAACCCGCGATGGAAACCTTCATGTGGCTGCAACTGATATCCTGCCCTTTGATGTCTCCCGAGCCCGCAACGCTGATTGAAAGGTCGTTTTCGGTTTTCAGTCCGTTGGCAAAGATGAAATCTCCGGAGCCCGCTAATGAAACGCCGCTTAAATCGGGAGAAGTGACACGCACTTCAAGTTTGTCGTAAGATACTTTTGTATTCTTTTTGAATCCGATGTGCAGCGTGCTGCCCTTCACTTGGATGTCAAGCAAGTCGATGATATTGTCAGAAGTATAGATTTCCAGGTCCGGTGAACCCGCTTTTTGCTTGTAGCTCACATCCATACTGCCGGCCACGGAGATTTTTTCGAACTTATCTATTTTCATCTTTTTGGTTACATAATTCTTGCTGGCCTTGATGGTTTTTCCAAAGATGCTGCCTGTACTGACCGTACGTTGCTGTGAACAAGCGGTCGTGCAGAATGCCAGACTGATGATGGCGAGGAATGTAGTTAAACTTTTCATATTCGTTTGTTATTTTAGATTTTGTATTTACTCATTAGACGTGAACCGTTCTCCAAAAGTTGCACATTGAAGTGTTTTTTTTTGAAGAACCTGTATTGCTGCATTATATCCAATTTCTGTGCCATAAATGTAACCTGTTGATACAGTGCGTGTAGATAAAGTGTCTGGGTGTTCGTTATCGGACACCTTGTTCGCTTTTGATAAACAATTACTTGTTTTTTCAGCCAATTCTTCGTTCTTTTGTTCCTTCATAAAGAATTTGATGGAACCAGAACGCATATTGGAAGATGAAGAACTGGGGCGTTTGTTTGTCCGGGTAAACGTCCGGGCAAAACGCTTGACTTTCCGCACGAAGGAGGAGGGGGTATATGTGACTATACCTCCCGGTACCACATTGACAGAGCTGAAGAAGGCTATAGAGCAGCTGCGCCCGCGTTTGAAGGTTGCCAAAGAAAGGCACTCCCGTCCGTTGATCGACTTGAATTACCGGATTGACACGGAGTACTTCAAACTGACGCTGGTCGGCGGGCAGAGAGAACGTTTCCTGTCGCGTTCCGAACTTGGAGAGATGCAGATTATCTGTCCTCCGGGTGCCGACTTTTCGGATAAGTCCCTGCAAACCTGGCTTCGCAAAGTCATTGAGGAGGCTTTGCGCCGGAATGCCAAGATCATTTTACCTCCCCGTTTGTACATGCTCTCCATGCAGCACAACCTTCCTTATAAGCGTGTGAAGATAAATTCCAGCAGCGGGCGCTGGGGGAGTTGTTCTGCCCGGGGCGACATTAACCTGTCCTATTATCTGGTATTGCTTCCCGGGCATCTGATAGACTATGTGCTGTTGCACGAATTGGCTCATACCCGTGAGATGAACCACGGAGAACGCTTCTGGGCCTTGCTGGACCGGCTGACCGGAGGCCGGGCGCAAGCTTTGCGGGAAGAGCTGAAGCAATGCCGCACAGGTATCTGAGCCGGACTATTGCTCTTGCGACAGTTGCTTTACTTCTTCCCCTTCTTTTTCGAAGCGGTATTTTCCGCCCTTCTCGCTCAATTCGAATAATGAGAGTTTTTCCGTTGCGTTATTGACAATCATCAGTGCGCTTTGTTCGGCAAAGCGTTTTACCTCAATGGTGAAAGGCTCTTCGGTGATGTTCCGGTTGACCAACAGGCTGTCATTGATAAAAATGGAGGTGGAGTCGCCGGCAAACCCGCCGGTGAGGGTGATGGTATATACTTCATTGAAAACCCTGTCTTCCGCTTTTCGCTGTTGCAGCCTCATGCTCATGTAAACGAAGATTACGACTACGAAGATGACGGCAAAGGCAAGAATACCGTTGCCTACCATAAACTGTTTGTTGGTGTTAAGACGATGTGCCATATACGGGATAGTTTTAAGAACATTGCAAATGTAGTGATTAAAATTGAGCCGGCAGACTTTTCTCTTTCTTAAAGCCGTGTATTTGTGGCAGGAATGAATATTTTTCCGTAATTTTGTCATTGACAATTAAATGTAATGCTATGAAATCTTTTGCATCAATGACTTTCAGTCTCGCTGTAGCTTTGGCTGTAGCCTCTTGTTCCTCGCCGGACGTCAAGGCGCCGGAACCAGTTTTGCCTATTCCCGAACAGAAACAGGTGGAGTGGCAAAAAATGGAAACATACGCTTTTATCCATTTCGGCCTGAATACGTTCAATGACCGTGAATGGGGATATGGTGATTCCGATCCCGCTACCTTCAACCCTGCCCGGCTGGACTGCGAACAGTGGGCGAAGACCTTGGTGAACTCCGGCATGAAAGGAGTGATCCTCACCGCCAAGCATCATGACGGTTTTTGCCTTTGGCCCTTCAAGGGTACAGACTACAGCATAGCCAATTCTCCTTATAAGGGAGGGAAGGGCGATATCGTACGCGAACTTTCGGACGCCTGCCGGAAATACGGGCTGAAGTTCGCCGTCTATCTTTCTCCGTGGGACCGGCATCAGGCCAATTACGGCACGCCGGAATATCTGGATTATTTCTATGCGCAGCTGCGTGACCTGCTGACCAATTACGGTGAAGTGTTCGAAGTCTGGTTTGACGGCGCCAATGGCGGTGACGGCTGGTATGGAGGCGCCAAGGAAGCACGTACCATAGACCGCAGGAACTATTATAATTACCCGCGTATTTATGAGATGCTGGACAGTATCCAGCCGCAGGCGGTGGTTTTCTCCGACGGAGGTCCCGGATGCCGTTGGGTGGGCAACGAAAGGGGCTTTGCCGGTGCTACCAACTGGTCCCTTCTGCGCAAGGGAGAGGTCTATCCCGGCTATAACAGGCACCTGGAGTTGCAATACGGGCATGCGGACGGCAATCAATGGGTTCCGGCGGAGTGTGATGTATCCATCCGTCCGGGCTGGTTCTACCATCCCGAAGAGGACGGGCGCGTCAAGACTCCCGAACAACTGGTTGACCTGTATTACCGCAGTGTGGGGCATAACGGCACGCTTCTGCTGAACTTCCCCGTTGACCGTAACGGACTGATTCATCCGGTGGACTCGGCCAATGCCGTCAAGTTTCATCAGCTTGTGCAGGAAGAACTGAAGACCAACCTGGTGGCAGGCGTGGTTCCGGAGGTTTCCAACGAACGGGGCGGCAAGTTCACGGCATCTGCCATGACGGATACCGGCTATGATACGTATTGGGCTACGGAAGACGGGGTACATGCCGCTGATGTGGAATTTTCGTTCCGCCGGCCTCAGCGCATGAACCGTATGCTGCTGCAGGAATATATCCCGCTTGGGCAGCGGGTGAAATCTTTTGTGGTGGAATATAAGGATAAGGGCGGCGAATGGCTTCCTGTACGTCTGAATGAAGAAACGACCACGGTAGGCTATAAGCGTTTGCTGCGTTTCGAGACGGTTGTATCCGATGGCATCCGCATTCGTTTTACAGATTCCCGCGGTCCTTTGTGCATCAATAATATAGGCGTCTATGATGCGGGCGAAGGAGCCGACGTAGTTTATGCAGTGCCGGCAGAACAGATACAAAGCATGCCTTTCAGCCTGCCGGGCAAGTCGGAGGAAGCAATGGCGGCTGCTTCCGACCGCAACGGGCAGACTACTCTCTTCATAGACGGTGACAGTCTGGTCATCGACTTGGGCAAGGAACGTACCGTTTCTTCTTTCCACTTCCTGCCCGACCAGGGAGAACCGAATAAAGGACTTATCGCCAATTATGAACTGTCGGTGGGCACGGATGCCGGTCGCATCAATCGGGTGGTGAAAGCCGGTGAGTTTTCCAACATCAAGAACAATCCGGTCATGCAATCGGTGTATTTCACTCCGGTCACGGCCCGTTACATCCTCTTGAAGGCCACCCGGATGATTGTCCCCGGCGAGGCCATGGGATTTGCCGAGATAGCCGTTCAGTGATATTCTCTCTACAGGGAGTTTTTTCATATTTTGCCGTCACTCCGTCACTGCTGCCCTGAAACTCCCTCTCCATCGGCATTTGCGTAGTGACGGCAAGCGTGACGGCAACGTGACGGCAACTGCTTGCCGTCACTTTTTTTTCTTTAATATCAACAATTTTCTTCTGTAACTTCCTGTTTCATAGGCCTTACGTAAACTTTGTGAGACCCTCTTCCCATTGCTTCCAAATAACCTTTGTTAACAAGCAAATTGAGGTCATTCAGCGCTTTGTTCTTCAAAAGTCCTGTAATTCCGCTATATTCCTTGCGTGTAATGAAGGGATGAGTGTCGAGATACGCCGTCAGCCGGCGGTAACGTTCGCCTCCGCTCACTTCCTGGCTTTGCCGGAAACCATATCCGGGGCGGACGCGCTCCAGAAATCCGCCGCACTGCTTGCGGAAGGCGGGCGACACGCGGAAATTCACTTTCCCGAAACTGATACTCTGTGCGTGAATCTCACCCTTGTCTTCTACGGGGCGGGCGGTGAGTCCGGCGGAAAAGAATCCCATATTTCCCATCTGCACGTGGTGCCCCTCGGAAAGATAATAGGAAATGCGGTCCTCGAATGCCGCGAGCAGTCCTTTGATATCGCCGGGCGTGAAACTGGACATGTGGCTGATGTCGCTCACCAGCCGTTCGGTGTCGATGGTCCCTTTGTTTACGATGCGTGGATACATGAGTTGTGGTTTGTCGTCGTCTTTAGCGTGCGGCATGGGTTTGAAATCGTACTTTGCTGCCATAAAGCTTGTTGTTTTAAAGGTTGAATCTATAGATTGGAGTTTCGGGACATTGGTGTATTTTCTCCTTTCCATAGGTATATGATGCCGGAAAGAGTAGTGCAGAATGCCTTGAAGCCTTATGCAAAACTTCGTCCCACGACCCCGGGCTGTCCGGCACAGGCACGTGAACCGTCGGGCACACGTACCTGCCCCGTCGGGCACACGCCCGTGGGACGAGGCTTTGCATAAGGCAAAGATACAAAATGTATAAGGCAAATGCAAGTTTATGATTAATCTTTTCTTAATCTTTTGTCTATCTTTCAGACGTTGGGAAACGTTGCTCTTGATGCGCGCAAATACCTTTGTTTATTTGGATATATGGACTTTTTCCCGTACCTTGCGGAAGCTAAGGGAATAGTCCTTTTAGTGTTTGATATTTTCAAAAATAGATAGAACGTGAAGATCACATTGATAAGAACCGGTGCGGACACCGGAAGAGAGAGTCTCGTCACCTGCGAGGCGGGTGCCTTTATGGAACGGATAAAGACGGAGACCCAAGGGAAGTATGTCAGCGGTTTGCGCACCATGCTGGCCTATGGCTTCGGCACGGATCATGGAAGCTACACGCATATAGACCGCCTGCCCCGTGTCTGTCCCGGTGTGGAGTGGGGGCGTACCAGGGAGGGGGAACGGAAGTTGAAGCACTACAACGGCCTCGTGATGCTGGAGGTGCAGCGGCTTTCCGGATTTTCGGAGGTGGAGTTGGTGAAAAGACAGGCTGCGCTTCTGCCCCAGACCTGTGCCGCCTTTGCCGGAAGCAGCGGGCGGAGTGTGAAGATATGGGTGAATTTTGCCCTGCCGGACGGTAGCCTGCCGCAGGGGCCGGAGGAAGTCAGTCTGTTTCATGCACATGCCTACCGCATGGCGGTGCAGTGTTACCAGCCCATACTTCCTTTTCCCATTCTGCTGAAAGAGCCCTTGCCTGCGGACAGTTTCCGCATGACGCAGGACAGCGCGCCCTACTATAATCCTTCCTCTGTACCTTTTTGCCTGGAGCAACCCCTTTCCATGCCTGCCGAGCAGACCTTCGGGGAGCATAAGCTGGCGGAACGGAATCCCTTGCTGCGCCTTCAGCCGGGATATGAATCGTCGCAGACCTTCACGTTATTGTTTGAAACGGCGTTGGGCAGGGCGTTGGACGAATTGGAGAACTGGCGCCGAGGTGACGAGCTGTACCCCTTGCTGGTGCACCTGGGCGAGCCGTGTTTCCGGGCGGGCATCCCCGAAGAGGAGGCGGTGCGGCAAGTGCTGGTGCATTTTTACAGGCAGGCGGACGAGCAGACGGTGCGTGCCACCTTGCATAACATTTACCGTGAATGTAAGGGTTTCGGAAAGAAAAGCATACTCACTCCGGAACAATCCACTTGCCTGAAACTGGAAGAATTCATGGAACGCCGTTACGAAATTCGTTACAACGAGCTGATGGGCGACCTGGAATATCGCCAACGCGACTCCATCCACTTTTATTTCCGGCCGATGGACCAGCGTGCCCGCAGCAGTGTGGCGTTGGATGCGTTGCAAGAGGGCATCCGCGTGTGGGACAGGGACGTTGCCCGTTACCTCACCTCCAACCGTATCCCCCTCTACAATCCCGTGGAAGAATATCTTTGCGATACAGGCCGTTGGGACGGCAAAGACCGCATCCGTGCCTTGGCCGACCTCGTCCCGTGCGACAATCCGCATTGGAGGGAGTTCTTTTATCGCTGGTTTCTCAATATGGTGGCGCATTGGCGCGGGTCGGACAAGCTTCACGCCAACAGTACCTCGCCCTTGCTGATAGGTGCGCAGGGGTACCGCAAGAGTACTTTCTGCAGGATATTGTTGCCGCCGGAACTCCGTTTCGGCTATACGGACAGCCTGGACTTCAATAGCAAGCGCGATGCGGAGATGTATCTGGGGCGCTTCCTGTTGGTGAATATAGACGAATTCGATCAAATCAGCGTCAATCAGCAGGGGTTTTTGAAGCATCTGTTGCAGAAGCCGGTGGCGAACTTGCGCAAGCCCTACGGCAGCAGCATTCGGGAGGTACGTCGTTATGCTTCGTTCATCGGCACAAGCAACCATAAAGATTTGCTTACAGATACCAGCGGCAGTCGTCGTTTTGTTTGTGTGGAGGTAACGGCGCCCATCCGTACGGACGTAACGATAAATTACAGGCAGCTGTATGCGCAGGCCATGCATGACATCGTGAAGGGGGAACGTTACTGGTTCAACGACGAGGATGAGGCGATTCTGAAAGAGACCAACCGTGAATTTGAACAACTCAGTCCGTTGGAGCAGCAGTTTCATTGCTGCTTCCGCCTGCCCGGGGAGGGTGAAGAGGGCGAGTATCTCTCGCCGATGCAGATATTGGAGGTGCTGCATGCACGGAACCGGGAGATAAAGTTGAGCGGCAGCCATGTGAGCACTTTCGGCAGGATACTGAAAAAGAATGGAGCACAGTCGAAACGGACGAACAAAGGGGTGGTTTATCGAGTGGTGAGGGTGTGACTTTTTCATTGCTTCAGCTTCAAAGTAAGTTGAAAGTTTGGCATTTTTCCGTTACATTTGCAGAAACACTTTGTAACCGGAAATCATCATCTGTAATGGTGTTTTCCTAATATATAGCAATCTGAGAAAATGAAAAATACACTATTGATAGGATTTTTACTAGTTTGCGGATTATGGAGTTCCTGCACCGAGAAAACGGTGTTTGATGTTCTGGATAAGGCCGAGAGCTCTATGGAAACGCATCCCGACAGTGCGTTGTTTCTGTTGCATCATATATCTCATCCCGGGAAACTCCGTGGGAAGCAGCGGGCGGATTATGCGTTGCTGCTGACACAGGCCCGTGACAAGAACTATCTGGACAGTTTACAGTCCGATTCGTTGATAGGGATTGCGGTGGATTATTATAAGGACAGGGATGATGACGTAAAAGCAGGGAAATCTCTTTTTTATTATGGCAAGGTGGCGGCTTTGCAGGATAAGGACACGTTGGCTATGCAAGCCTATCTGGATGCCTTGGCCAGGCTGGAGAAAACGGGAGAGTATAAGTTGCGGGGATTGGTGTATGAATATATAGGCCGGATAAACGATGCCCGGAAGATGCATGACATGGCACTTGAAAATTATCGGAAATCAATATCCTGTTACCAAAGGGCGCACGATACATTAGGCATTGCGTATATATATCGTAATATAGCTTGGATTTATGAGGGCAGACACGAACAGGATAGTGTGAAACTGTATGTGGATCTTGGAATTTCTGCCTTAAATGGTGACAGCCTTTCTCCTGCTTTTCCTTCATTAATGCATCTTAAAGGGGTGATGGAAAGTAATTCGGGAAATTATTCTGAGGCAATGGAATGCTTTCGGACTGCTATCAGACATGAAAGAGGGGAGACTCCCGTGATTTATTATTGCACTTCGCCGGAAGGGGACAGTTATGCTCAACAAGGGCGTATAGATGAGGCTGAAAAATGCTTTCAAAATATATTGTCGTGGAATAAGGGAAATATGCGGTTTGGGGGATATCATTATCTTTATTTATTGGAAAAGCGAAGAGGAAAATATAAGAGAGCCCTTTCTTTCAAAGAAAAATCCGATTCATTGTTACAGGTGGTGCAGGACGAGAGGCTGCGGAGTGGTATCCGAAAGTTACAACAGGAATATGAGGTGGAAAAGTTGCGGTTAGAGGCAGAAGTACTTCGTAAGAGTCAGCAAATGCAACTTTTGGGTGGAATGGTTTTGTTGGTTTTCTTGATAAGTGCCGGTGCGTTTACCGTATATAAAATATTGGCTCGCCGTAAGTATCTTTATGAGAAGCGTTTGTATGAAGCGATGAGGCTGCATAAAGAAGTCATCAGTGTTAACGAGAAGACGATAGAAGAATATCAGTCCCGGATAGAAAATCTGAAACGGGCAGGAACATTGGCAGAGGATACTTTTAGAGAACAGATTGGAAAGTTGGAGCGGGAAATACAGGTTTTAGTCAATAAAAACCAAGAAGCCAGAGAGAATTCTTATGCGGGTGGAAGAACCATCTTGCTGCAGCTGAGGGGGCATCTCTTGGTTGTGGAGAATATGACTTTGGAGGAAAAACGGCAGCTTTTTGCTTATATGGATTTGTTGTTTGACAATTTTGCTACCCACTTGCGTAATGAATATAAGTTGAAAGACGGGTACTTGCTCTTGGCGACTTTCATGAAGCTGGGCTTTTCTTTTGAAGAATTGATGGCTGTCTTTGATTGCGGGCCGGAGGCTATCAGGAAACGAAAGCAACGTTTAAAAGAAAAATTGGAGTTGGATAGTACAATAAATTTATATGTTTTTTTGACATTCTATCCTCGGAAAATGTCCTGCTAAATCTTTGATGTTGTTTTCAATATGTTGATTTACAGCGGTAAATAGCTATGAAAATATGTCCTGCTTCATTTTTGACGATAACATAAATATGCCTTACTTTTGCGACAAATGAAAACCGGTATGGCGGTTATCTTTAAAAGATAATATTTATGAAAACATTTGTAACCTTTTTCTTTCTTATGCTGATGGCAATGGCGGGAAATGCGCAAAAAACAAAATTTAAGATAGATGAGAATAATAAGGAACTGCAATTGTTGCGTGAACAGGCTAAAAAAAGGACGGAAAGACAAAAGGAACAGTTGTCACCTTATAGTATAAAGAGTAAAGGTAAAGTCTTAAATCCAATGCTGCCTGCTTGTAGGAATGTCTCTAAGTATAAAACTATAGATCATGGTACTGTTCGTATATTGTATGCTTTTAATGCGGAGGATATCGCTGACCCGCAAACGTATGATGACTTACAACGGTTGGAAATTGGTAAAAACTATGTGAAATATTATGGTTATAATGTTTTTCAAGCAGATTCTATTGCGACTGTTGAATTTATGATAAGCAGTAAAATTTATGGTGTGAGTTTTCCAATGGAGGGTGGTAATATTTTTATTAGTATGCAAATTGATGGGAAACATCAAGGATGGTCGCGAAATTTATTTTCTGAGTTTTTTAAAGACTTGTCTAAAAATGAAATGACAGAATATTGCCGTATGCCTAGTGGACGTATGTTGAGGAAATATAATAGCTATTATACAGAACCTGTACCTGTGCAGGATTGGCAAATAGAAGAAGAAACCCGGGAAATAGCCGGTTATTTGTGTCAAAAGGCAGTGTGCGATTTTAGGGGGCGTAGTTATACGGCATGGTTTACCGTAGATATTCCTATCAGTCAGGGTCCCTGGAAGTTCAGTGGATTGCCGGGGTTAATATTAAAGGTATATGATGATAGGCAGGAATATGTGTTTGAATGCGTAGGCATAGAACAACATTCACAGGAATATCCTATTATTCTATTGGATAACTATAAAGATTATCAGAAGACTACCCGATTGAAACTTGATAAGTTGTTGAAGAGTGTCTGTGAAAACTATTATCAGTTAACAGGCATGACAGATGCTGTATCCACGTTACTGTATCCATATAATCCGATAGAACTAAAATAACTGACATGCGTCGGGTTCTTTCGAAAGAGTGTTTTTTCCAGCTTTTCTTTGTGAATTGTATAATCGGGTAAAACGGTGTTGGAAGAGAGTTTGTGTTAATGCAAATGGATTCAAGAACTTAATATCATACGCTTATGAAAAATAGAATCGCCTTTTTAATTTTATTGATAATGGGAGCATTGTCTGCTTATTCCCAAACAATAATTACCGGTACGGTAAAAAATAAGAAAGGAGAACCTATTTTGGCGACAGTAACCTTGCAGCGTTTGGGAACAAACACCATAGCGGGATTTGCCTCTACGGATGATGCCGGAAAATATAAAGCGGTTTATAAGGGAAGCGGAGATTCTATTCTTGTTGTTGTACGCGGTCTGATGGTAGAACAAACGACACGTTGCATACCCAATTGTTCTGCTATGGTAAACTTTACTGTCGTGGAGAAGGTAAATAAACTGAAAGAAGTATCTGTTACCGCCAGTCCGGTACGCCGTAAGGGCGATACGCTGACTTATGCCGTGGGGGTATTTGCAGGACAGAGTGACCGTACCATAGAGGATGTCATGAAGAAGTTGCCTGGTATTGAAGTGTCCTCGTCAGGGGGTATTTCTTATAATGGGAAGGAAATCAGCAATTTCTATATAGAAGATTTGGATATGTTGGGCGGACGTTATAATGTCGCTACCCGAAATATTGAAGCTAAAGACGTCGCTTCCATTCAAGTCTATGAAAATCATCAGCCCATTAAAGCGAATCCGATGTTCTCGGATCAGACTGCCATCAATTTGAGGTTGAAGGATAATGCGAAAGGCATTTGGACAGTCAATGCACTGGCCGGTATCGGATATGAACCGGTATTGTGGAATGCCGAATTGACGGCAATGCACTTTGCCCGTAACAGGCAGCATATTTCCATGTATAAAGGGAATAATAGCGGGCATACGGCGGATGAAGAATTGCGGAAGCATTATGACACAGGTGCGGCCATTGCCTTTACCGGAAGTATATTGTCGGTTACCCAGCCGGGGACGCCTAATGTTGCCAGGAAACGCTATATTGACAACAGGACTAATAGCATATCCGTGAATCAGCTTCTTAAAATTAAGGAAACGGAGCTGACAGCGAATATCAACTATTACAATGAACGGTTGGACAAGGAGGGGTATTCTTCGTCCGTCCAATACTTGCCGGATGACACTCCGCTGGTTATTGAAGAAACTGTAAATAATGTTTCCAAAGAAAATAATCTTTCGATGGAATTATCTGCACGTTCGAACAAAGATAGGGAATTCTTTTCCAATAAGCTGGAGGCCAAAGCTTCGTGGAACCGGACATATACTGACGCTCTTTCAACAAGCAACCGCCGGACGGAGAACAGTGCTGTATTCCAACATCTGGACCGACCTTATTTTTCTGTAGCCAATGCATTGAATATGATGAAGCGAATTAATAACCATGTGTTCCGTATCCGTTTCAATGTGGACTACAATGATTGTCCGCATCGGCTTTGTATAACCCCTGCCTATTATTTCAGTGGGGACTCACTGGAGGTCTTGAGTCAGGAGGTGGTGCAGAGGAATATGAATGCTACATTGCACACCTCATACGGATTGAACTTGGGCGATTTCAGTTTGAATTATACTCCCCGCTTCAATATGAACCTTCGTAAACTGACATCCGAATTGACCGGAAGAGACGGGAATAATATGTTTCTCCCGGCTGCGGATAGTATGAGGAATAATCTTTGGTATAACAATTACCAGATAGGAGTGGATCAAGACTATACTTATAAGAAGTATGACCGGTTGAGGATTAAATTGACAATCCCTACTTATTTTTCTGTCATTACCAATAATAATCGTTTATCCGGTTCTTCTGTAAATTATAAGCAATGGATTGTGAATCCTGCGTTGACTGCCGATTATAGCTTTACTCCGTCTTTCAAGGTGGTGCTGAATGGATATTACCGGAAATCATACGGCAATATGAATGATGCCTACACTGGATATATCCTGCAATCGTACAGGAACTTGCTTCGCAATATGGGAGATAGGCTGTTTGCAAGCAGTGTAGGCGGAGGACATCTGTCATTAGAATATCGTGATGCCATCCGCATGCTTTTTTTCAATGTGACAGGCAGTTATCAACATAGTTGGAAAAATCTTTTTTACGGCTATAGTTATGAGAATATTGTAGGCATTAAAACATTTGTTGATCAACCGACCCGTGCGGATACTTATCGTTTGTATGCCAGTGCCAGCAAAACTTTCCGTTTCTGGCGAACCAAGGTTGGGTTTTCTGCGGGATTCAGTAAAAGTGATAGCGAACTATTCATTCAAAACAAGGCGGAAGCCTACAATTCAAAAAAATATTTTGCAGGTATTTCTTTCAATACAACTCCCTGCAGGTATGTAAATTGGGTTTACGATTTTTCGTGGTCACGTACAGAACAAAAGGTGGAGAGTACCTTGGGGGGTGATTCGCCCCTGCGCAGTCATTCGCATGAGTTTAAGCTTTGGATTTTCCCGAATGAAGCGCTAAGCATAAACTTCAATGTAGATTATCAGTATTATAATAAGGCTGGTAACCGGAACATGGCTTTTGCTGATGCATTGGTTCGGTATAAATATAAACAGACCGAATGGGAACTGGAATGTAACAACCTGTTTAATGCCAAGCGATATGTATCTACCACTTATTCCGCAATGAGCACTTACGTTAGTCAGTATGAATTACGTCCTCTCAGTCTTTTACTGAAAGTGAGGTTTAAGTTGAAATAAGTAGTTTTCGGAAATATGAGAGGAAAGTTCCATTTATATACTCAGTTGGATACCATGGATTGTGGTCCTTCTTGTCTGCGCATGATAGCCAAATATTATGGTAAGAATTATTCATTGCAGTCTTTACGTGCCCGCTCTTTTATTTCCCGTAACGGTGTCTCTATGTTAGGTATCAGCGATGCCGCAGAGTCTATCGGTTTTAGAACATCGGGGGTACGTGTCTCTTTTAAACAACTGGTGGAAGATGTTCCCATGCCCTGCATCCTGCATTGGAACCAGAATCATTTTGTGGTTTGCTATGATGTCAGGAAAAAGAGAGGGCAATATTGGTTTAAAATAGCAGATCCGGCAAGCCGGTTGGTTACCTATAATGAACAGGAACTGAGAAGGTGCTGGCTGGTTACCAAATCGGACGGAGAAGAAAAAGGAACGGCACTTGCACTAGAGCCTACTCCGGACTTCTATGCCGGTGACGACGAACAAGAACTGAAAGCAAGAGGATTGCGCTTCTTTCTTCGTTACCTGACACCTTACAAGAAGCAATTGGTACAGCTGGTACTGGGCATGTTGGTGGTGAGCCTGCTCCAACTCATATTACCTTTCCTTACGCAAGCTCTGGTGGATGTGGGTATCCGTGACGGGAATTTTGGCTTTATCACCTTGGTGTTGGTGGCGCAGATTGTAATCTCCGTATCGCAACTTTCGGTGGAATTCATCCGTAGCTGGATATTGCTGCATGTGAACACGCGTATCTCTATCTCCCTTATTTCGGACTTCTTGGCAAAACTGATGAAACTGCCGCTCCATTTCTTCGACACGAAGATGGTGGGGGACATCATACAGCGTATCGGTGACCATAACCGTATTAAGACCTTCCTGACTGGCTCCTCCATCGGCACCCTCTTCTCCTTTGTCAACTTTTTCATCTTTGCCATTGTACTGGGCTATTACAACTTGACGGTATTGGGAATCTTCCTTCTGGGTAACAGCCTGTACATAGCCTGGATTCTTGCCTTCATGAAGTACCGGCGAGAGTTGGATGTCCGTCGCTTTGCACAGGCTGCCGGAGAGCAGAGTAACCTGGTACAGATGGTGACCGCCATGCAGGAGATAAAGTTGAACAACTGCGAGACACAGAAACGTTGGCAGTGGGAACGAATACAGGTAAAGCTGTTCAAGATCAGCGTGAAAGGGTTGGCCTTGGGGCAGGTGCAGCAGGTGGGTTCCGTGTTTTTCAACCAGACCACGAATATCATCATCTCGTTTATGGCCGCCAAGGCCGTTGTGGAGGGGCAGATGACTCTGGGTATGATGATGTCTCTTACCTACATCATTGGCCAGCTCAGTGCGCCCGTAGCCTCCTTCATAGGGTTTGCGCAGCAGCTTCAGGATGCCAGGATAAGCTTGGAGCGTTTGAACGAGGTGCATGGCAAGCCGGACGAGGAACAGGATATCGCTTCCAAACTGTCGGTGTTGCCCGAACGGCGGGATATAAGGATAGAGAACCTATCCTTCAGCTATGACGGGGCGGACCGGGACTATGTGCTGGAGAATGTGTCTTTGCTGATTCCCGAACATAAGGTCACGGCGATTGTAGGTGCCAGCGGCAGCGGCAAGACTACGCTGGTGAAGCTGATGCTCGGTTTCTACTCTCCCAACAAGGGGGCGGTGAAAGTGAATGATACGCCGTTGGAGAATATAAATCCTCACCTGTGGCGTGCCAGAACGGGAGCCGTGATGCAGGACGGCTTTATCTTTTCGGAAACGATAGCGCAGAATATTGCCGTGGGAGAGGAGCAGATAGACATAGAGCGGCTGCGCCATGCCGTGACGGTGGCCAATATCCGTGATTTCATAGATTCCCTCCCGCTGGGGTATAACACCAAGATCGGCATGGAGGGTAACGGCATCAGCCAGGGGCAGAAGCAACGCCTGCTGATAGCGCGCGCCGTATATAAGAATCCTGAATTCCTCTTCTTCGACGAGGCTACCAACGCCTTAGATGCGAACAACGAGAAAGAGATTATGGAAAACCTGCATGAATTCTACAAAGGGAAGACCGTAGTGGTGGTGGCTCACCGCCTCAGTACGGTGAAGGATGCCGACAAGATAGTAGTGTTGGACAACGGACACATTGCGGAGGAAGGTACCCATCACGAACTGACGGAGCGGAAGGGGTTGTATTACAGGCTAGTGAAGAACCAACTGGAATTGGGGAGTTGACGGATGGAGGAAGAGAAGAAATATATGGACATAGAGCTTCGCAGTGAAGAGGTGCAGGAGGTGATGAACCATATTCCCTCCCGGGTGCTGAGGTGTGGCATTACGGTTCTGGCAGTGATTCTTTTGACGGTACTGGCGGGGTGCTGGATATTTAGGTATCCGGACACCCTGGCTGCGGAGGTGACACTGGCCACGGAGGAACCTCCCGCTTTTGTACTGTCGCATGCTACGGGGAAACTGGACACGCTTTATGTGGAGAACGGAAGCTCGGTGGAGGCGGATGCCGATCTGGGGGTGATAGGCAATGCGGCGGAGTCCGAAGACGTGCGCTTTCTTAAAGGACAGATGAAAGTATGGGAAGCACAGAGATATGAACCGCAGGAGGGTGTGGAACTGTTTGTCGGCAGGCACCTGCAGTTAGGGGAGCTGCAACCGGCCTTTGCGACTTTCATTACTTCGCTTACGGGATATGCACGCTTCATGGAACTAGATTATTATGCCCGAAAGCTCCGGTCACAAGAGAAACGGATGGGCAGACAGCGGTCATATCTCCGTCTGGCGGAGCGGGAATATGAACTGACAGCCAAGGATATAAAGCTTGCCGGAAATATGTATGCCCGCGACTCCATACTGTATGTGCGCAAGGCGATGATTACAGCCGAATTCGAGGAGTCCGCAAGCAAGTACCTGCAAAGTCTCCGTGCCGGGGAGAGTGCGCGCATGAACTTGGTACAGGCGGAAATGCAACTTGTACAGCATGAAGAGAACCTGCTGGATATACGCAAGCAGGCATACGACGAGGAGCAGAAACATCGGATAGGCTTGAAGAATGCCATGGAGCAGTTGTTGGCACAGTTGGGTGCGTGGGAACACTCTTACCTGCTGAGAAGTCCGGTCAGCGGTAAGGTCACTTTCATGACGGTATGGGGGCGCAACCGGAATGTGAAGTCGGGCGAGACGGTCTTTGTGATTCAGCCTTCGGACAGTTCGGGGGTGCTTGGCAAGGCGCTGCTTCCGTTGCAGGGCTCGGGCAAGGTACATACGGGTCAGCGGGTGCATATACGCTTGGATAACTATCCCGACCAGGAGTTCGGCTATGTCAAAGGGCGGGTGAAGAGCGTCTCTCCCGCTCCGACGGAAGAAGGCATGTATGTGGTGGAAATCTCTTTACCCGACGGACTGCGGACCAATTACGGCAGGTTGTTGCCCGTTTCGCGCGAACTGAAAGGCACTGCGGATATCATCCTTGCTGACAGGAATGTGCTGGAACGGTTGTTGGCGCCATTGAGGAGGGTAGTTGAGTATGGGAAGTAGCATTTCTGTTGTTTGAACCGTTAAATCTATCTTTTTTTCTCTAATATTTTGTAGTCGAACATATTATTTATATCTTTGCATGCGAAAACGGATGAAAGGTGGAGGGGCGATAAAGCTCCTCTTTTTTGTTCTTATTAGTTAATCTATGATAGAAAAGAAAACAGTTTGTCAGATTGTTGACGAGTGGCTGGAAGGAAAAGATTACTTTCTGGTGGAAGTAACGATCAGCCCTGATGACAAGATTGTGGTGGAAATAGACCACAAGGAAGGCGTTTGGATTGAGGACTGCGTGGAGCTGAGCCGCTACATCGAGTCGAAGTTGAACCGTGAGGAGGAAGATTATGAACTGGAGGTTGGCTCTGCCGGAATCGGACAACCGTTTAAGGTATTGCAGCAGTACATCAATCATGTCGGTAAAGAAGTGGAGGTGCTGACAAGGGACGGACGTAAACTCGGCGGTGTGCTGAAGGAAGCGGACGACCGGCATTTTGTGGTTACTGTGCAGAAAAAGGTGAAAGAAGAGGGTGCCAAACGTCCCAAGATGGTGGACGAGGACCTGACTCTGAAGTATGATGAGATAAAATACACTAAATACTTAATCAGTTTTAAATAAGACTATGGCCAAAAAAGAAGAAACTATCAGCTTGATAGATACATTTTCGGAATTCAAGGAACTGAAAAATATCGATAGAACCACTATGGTAAGTGTGCTCGAAGAGTCATTCCGTAGTGTAATCGCGAAAATGTTTGGCACCGATGAGAATTACGACGTAATCGTGAACCCCGACAAGGGTGACTTCGAGATATGGCGTAACCGTGAAGTAGTAGAGGATGCGGAACTTGAGAATCCGAACTTGCAGATTGCGCTGTCGGAAGCACAGAAGATTGATGCATCGTATGAGGTGGGTGAGGAAGTGACGGATGAGGTTATATTCGCCAACTTCGGACGCCGTGCCATCCTGAACCTCCGCCAGACGTTGGCCTCTAAGATTCTGGAACTGGAAAAAGACAGTATCTATAATAAATACATTGATAAGGTAGGCACCATCATCAACGCGGAAGTCTATCAGATTTGGAAAAAGGAAATGCTGCTGCTCGATGACGAAGGCAATGAGTTGCTGCTGCCCAAGACCGAACAGATACCGAGCGACTTCTACCGCAAGGGCGAGACTGCCCGTGCCGTTGTAGCCCGTGTGGATAACAAGAATAACAACCCGAAGATTATCTTGAGCCGCACGTCGCCCGTATTCCTTCAACGTCTGTTTGAGATGGAAGTGCCCGAAATCAATGACGGACTGATTACCATCAAGAAGATTGCCCGCATCCCCGGTGAGCGTGCCAAGATTGCCGTCGAGTCATACGATGACCGTATAGACCCGGTAGGTGCATGCGTCGGTGTGAAGGGCAGCCGTATTCATGGTATTGTCCGCGAGCTCCGCAACGAGAATATCGACGTTATCAATTACACGTCGAATATCCAGTTGTTTATACAGCGTGCCTTGAGCCCTGCCAAGATTTCTTCCATCCGCTTGAACGAGGAGGAACATAAGGCGGAAGTGTTCTTGAAACCGGAAGAGGTTTCGCTGGCTATCGGTAAAGGCGGTTTGAATATCAAGCTTGCCAGTATGTTGACTGAATATACCATTGATGTGTTCCGTGAATTGGACCAGGCGGTAGAGGATGAGGATATTTACCTGGATGAGTTCCGTGATGAAATTGACGGTTGGGTGATCGATGCCATCAAGGCTATCGGTATCGATACGGCTAAGGCTGTGTTGAACGCTCCCCGTGAAATGTTGATTGAAAAGACGGACCTGGAAGAAGAAACGGTGGACGAGGTATTACGCATTTTGAAACAGGAGTTTGAAGAAGAGGGCGACAATGAGTGATTAGTGTTTCCTGCTTCTTTCTCCATTATTCATTAAATTTAAAGTATGACGATAAGGTTAAACAAAGTAACAAGAGATTTAAACGTAGGGATTACGACGGCTGTCGAGTTCCTGCAAAAGAAAGGATTTACCGTGGAGGCAAATCCGAATACGAAAATTACCGACGAGCAGTTTGATTTACTCAAGAAGGAATTTAGTACAGACAAGGACCTTAAGATAAAATCGGAACGTTTCAGCCAGGAGCGTCAAAGCAAGGACCGTAACAAGGCGTCCGTGTCCATTGACGGCTACGAGAAGGAAACGCAGGAAAAAGCGAAGCCCGAGGAGATAAAGACTGTGATTCCGGAAGATGCCCGTCCGAAGTTTAAGCCTGTCGGCAAGATTGATCTGGATAAACTGAACCGCAGGCCTGCGCCTGTCCAGGAGAAGGAGAAAGAAGTGGTGGAGAAGAAGGTGGCAGTAGAGGAGAAGAAGGTAGAAGAACCTGCACCGGTAGTCGTGGAGACACCGAAGCCGGAACCTGCTCCCGTACTCCAGCCGGAGCCCCAGCCCGAACCCAAAATGGAGCCTCAGCCCCAGCCGGAGCCTCAACCCGAACCGGTAGCTAAGGAAGAACCCGCACCAGTTGTTGAGGCTAAAGAAGAACCTAAAAAGGAAGAAATGAAAGAAGTGCCTGCTTCGGCACCGGTGGCTGAAGAAGCTCCGGCCGAAAAAGAGGAGAAAAAGGAAAAAAAGGGAGAAGAAATCTTTAAGATACACCAGCCTGAGTTTGTTTCGAAAATCAACGTGATCGGACAAATTGACTTGGCTGCGTTGAACCAATCTACACGCCCGAAGAAGAAATCGAAAGAAGAGAAGCGTAAGGAACGTGAAGAAAAGGAAAAGATTCGTCTGGATCAGAAGAAGCAGATGAAGGAGGCCATCATCAAGGAAATACGCCGTGATGACAGCAAACAGAAAGATGCGAAGGACAATGGTACCGGTGATCCGAACAAGAAGAAGCGTGTACGCATCAATAAGGAGAAGGTTGACATCAATAATGCCTCCAATTTCCAACGTGGCGGAAATGACCGTACGCGAAATAATAATGGAGGTCCCGGTGGCAACCAGCAAGGCGGCAACCAACAAGGTGGCAACAACAAGAACCGTAATAAAGACCGCTTCAAGAAGCCTGTCATCAAGCAGGAGGTAAATGAAGAGGATGTGGCAAAGCAGGTGAAGGAAACTCTGGCGCGCCTGACATCCAAGGGAAAGAACAAGGGTGCCAAGTACCGTAAGGAAAAACGGGATATGGCTTCCAACCGTATGCAGGAACTGGAAGACCAGGAAATGGCGGAAAGCAAGGTACTGAAGCTTACGGAATTCGTGACGGCCAACGAGTTGGCAAGCATGATGGATATTTCCGTTACGCAGGTCATCGCTACTTGTATGAGCGTAGGCATCATGGTTTCCATCAACCAGCGCCTGGATGCCGAGACTATTAACCTGGTGGCTGAAGAGTTCGGCTTCAAGACGGAATATGTCAGCGCGGAAGTTTCTCAGGCCATCGTTGAGGAGGAGGATGCAGAGGAAGACCTTGAGCCCCGTGCTCCGATTGTAACGGTGATGGGACACGTTGACCACGGTAAGACTTCGTTGCTGGACTACATCCGTAAGGCGAATGTAATCGCCGGTGAGGCCGGTGGTATCACACAGCATATCGGTGCCTATCACGTGTCGCTGGACGACGGACGCAAGATTACGTTCCTCGATACTCCGGGTCACGAGGCGTTTACTGCCATGCGTGCCCGTGGTGCCAAGGCTACGGACATCGCCATCATCATTGTTGCCGCTGACGACGACGTGATGCCGCAGACCAAGGAAGCTATCAACCATGCCATGGCTGCAGGGGTTCCTATCGTGTTTGCCATCAATAAGATTGATAAACCGACTGCCAATCCTGATAAAATCAAGGAACAATTGGCCGCCATGAATTTCTTGGTGGAAGAGTGGGGCGGTAAGTACCAGTCGCAGGATATTTCAGCCAAGAAGGGTATAGGTGTGCCCGAATTGATGGAGAAAGTGCTGCTGGAGGCTGAGATGCTCGACTTGAAGGCAAATCCGAACCGCCGCGCTACCGGTTCTATCATCGAATCTTCTTTGGATAAGGGACGCGGTTACGTGGCTACGGTGCTGGTATCCAACGGTACCCTGAAGATGGGTGATATCGTGTTGGCTGGTACAAGTTATGGGAAGGTGAAGGCTATGTTCAACGAACGTAACCAGCGCATGAAAGAGGCAGGTCCTTCCGAACCGGCTTTGATATTGGGTTTGAACGGTGCTCCCGCTGCCGGTGATACGTTCCACGTAATCGAGACCGAACAGGAAGCCCGTGAAATAGCCAACAAGCGTGAACAGCTGCAACGCGAACAGGGACTGCGTACCCAGAAGATGCTGACGCTCGACGAAGTAGGCCGACGTCTGGCATTGGGTGACTTCCACGAACTGAATGTGATTGTCAAAGGTGACGTGGATGGTTCGGTAGAAGCCTTGAGCGACTCCTTGATCAAGTTGTCAACCGAGCAGGTACAGGTCAATGTTATCCACAAAGGTGTGGGTGCCATCTCCGAGTCGGATGTATCTCTGGCTGCTGCTTCGGATGCGATTATCGTTGGTTTCCAGGTACGTCCTTCCGGCGCTGCCGCTAAACTGGCGGAACAGGAGGGTGTGGACATCCGCAAGTACTCCGTGATCTACGACGCTATCGAAGAGGTGAAGGCGGCCATGGAAGGTATGCTGGCACCGACCTTGAAGGAGCAGGTGACTGCAACTATCGAAGTCCGCGAGGTGTTCAACATTACCAAGGTGGGTCTTGTGGCAGGTGCCATGGTGAAGACCGGAAAGGTGAAGCGCAGCGACAAGGCTCGTCTGGTCCGCGACGGTATTGTAATCTTCACGGGGACCATCAACGCCTTGAAGCGTTTCAAGGACGATGTGAAGGAAGTGGGTACCAACTTCGAGTGTGGTATCAGCCTGACCAACTGCAACGATATCAAGGTAGGTGACGTAATTGAATCTTACGAAGAAGTAGAAGTGAAGCAGACGCTGTAATAAGCGCAATAGATAGTTAGGCACGGATTACACGGATTTCACGGATTGGTTAAAAGAAAAACCGTGCTTATCCGTGTAATCCGTGCCTTTTTTAGAAAACGGAGGATGATGGAGACCATAGACATTATTATATTGGTGATTGTCGGTATAGGAGCGGTACTTGGCTTTATGAAAGGCTTTGTGAAGCAACTGGCTTCTTTGTTGGGCCTGGTTGTCGGACTGTTGGCTGCCAAGGCATTGTATGCTTCGTTGGCAGAGAAGCTTTGCCCTACGGTGACGGACTCCATGACATTTGCGCAGATACTCGCGTTCGTCATCATCTGGATAGCCGTTCCGTTGGCTTTCGCATTGGTGGCTTCACTGCTGACCAAAGCCATGGAAGCCGTTTCACTGGGTTGGCTCAACCGTTGGCTGGGTTCCGGGCTGGGAGCTTTGAAGTTCCTTCTGCTGGTAAGCCTGTTGATTGGTGTTATCGAATTTATCGACTCGGACAATACGCTGATTGATAAAACAAAAAAGAAAGAGTCTGCGTTATATTATCCTATGGAATCATTTGCCGGGATATTTTTTCCCGCTGCAAAGGCGGTTACGGAGCAGATTGTAAACGGAGACTTTGACTGATGACGTAATCCGTGATTTTGTAATTCATAATTTGTAATTATAGAAGTGATGCAACAAGAAGAACCCAATAATAAGAATCGGAAAAAGGACGAAAAGAAAAAGAAGGAAGAGAAAAAGACTTCTAATGAATTTGTCCGAAAGATTGCGGAAGAGAAGTACAAGTACGGTTTCACCACCGATGTACATACCGACATCATTGAGCGTGGACTGAATGAGGAGGTGGTGCGGCTTATTTCGGAGAAAAAAGGTGAACCGGAGTGGCTGTTGGAGTTCCGTTTGAAAGCGTACCGCCATTGGCTGACGCTGGAGATGCCTACATGGGCGCATCTCCGTATCCCTGAGATAGATTATCAGGCCATTTCTTACTATGCCGACCCTACGAAGAAGAAAGAAGGGCCGAAAAGTATGGATGAGGTGGATCCGGAGCTGGTGAAGACATTCAACAAGCTCGGTATTCCTTTGGAGGAACAGATGGCGTTGAGTGGTATGGCCGTAGATGCCGTCATGGACTCCGTATCTGTAAAGACTACCTTTAAAGAGACCTTGATGGAGAAAGGGATTATTTTCTGTTCGTTCAGCGAGGCGGTACGTGAGCACCCTGATTTGGTGCAGAAATACCTCGGTTCGGTAGTGCCTTACCGTGATAATTTCTTTGCGGCGTTGAATTCGGCTGTCTTTTCTGACGGTTCTTTTGTCTATATTCCGAAGGGGGTACGCTGTCCGATGGAATTATCCACTTATTTCCGTATCAATGCCCGCAATACGGGACAGTTTGAGAGAACCCTGATTGTGGCGGATGATGATTCGTATGTTTCTTACCTGGAAGGTTGTACCGCGCCGATGCGTGACGAGAACCAATTGCACGCTGCTATTGTGGAGATTGTGGTGCACGACCGTGCAGAAGTGAAATACAGTACCGTCCAGAACTGGTATCCGGGAGATGCGGAAGGCAAGGGTGGGGTCTATAACTTCGTGACGAAACGCGGCCATTGCAAGGGGGTAGGCAGCAAGCTTTCCTGGACGCAGGTGGAAACCGGATCGGCCATTACCTGGAAGTATCCTTCCTGTATCCTTTCCGGAGATGATTCGACGGCCGAATTCTATAGCGTGGCGGTGACCAATAACTATCAGCAGGCTGATACAGGTACGAAGATGATACATCTCGGCAAGAACACCCGCAGTACGATTGTGAGCAAAGGTATTTCTGCCGGAAGGAGTGAGAACTCTTACCGTGGTCTGGTGCGTGTGGCGCAGAAGGCGGACAATGCCCGTAATTATAGCCAGTGTGACTCTTTGCTGCTTGGTGACAAATGCGGTGCGCACACTTTCCCTTATATGGATATCCATAATGAGACGGCAATCGTGGAACATGAAGCCACTACCAGTAAAATCAGTGAGGATCAGATATTCTATTGCAACCAACGTGGTATTTCTACGGAAGACGCTGTGGGATTGATTGTAAACGGTTATGCCAAGGAAGTGCTGAATAAACTGCCGATGGAGTTTGCGGTGGAGGCACAGAAACTGCTCGCCATTTCGCTGGAGGGAAGCGTTGGGTAATTGTTGGAATTCAAAATTCAAAATTAAATATCATGTTAGAAATAAAAGACCTGCATGCCAGCATCAATGGCAAAGAGATATTGAAAGGCATTAACCTGACTATCCGTGACGGTGAAGTACATGCGCTGATGGGACAGAACGGTGCCGGTAAAAGTACATTGAGTAACGTGTTGGTGGGGCATCCCGCTTACGAAGTGACTCGCGGTTCGGTTACCTTCAACGGCAAGGACTTGCTTGCCATGAGTCCCGAAGACCGTGCTCACGAGGGTGTCTTCCTCTCTTTCCAGTCACCGGTGGAGATTCCGGGTGTTTCGATGGTAAACTTCATGCGTGCCGCCGTGAACGAGCAGCGCAAGTACCGCCACCTCCCTGCTTTGTCTGCCAGTGAATTTCTGAAGCTGATGCGCGAGAAGCGTGCCATTGTGGAATTGGATAACAAACTTGCCAACCGCAGCGTGAACGAAGGCTTCAGCGGTGGTGAGAAGAAGCGTAACGAAATTTTCCAGATGGCTATGCTCGAACCCACTTTCGCTATCTTGGACGAGACCGACTCCGGCCTTGACGTAGATGCCTTGCGTATTGTGGCAGACGGATTCAATAAACTGAAGACACCGCAGACCAGTGCCATGGTCATCACTCACTACCAACGTTTGCTGGATTATCTGAAACCCGATACCGTACATGTCCTGTTGGGTGGCCGCATTGTAAAGACAGGCGGTCCGGAACTGGCCCAGGAGATTGAGAAGCGCGGTTTTGACTGGATAAAGAAAGAAACAAGTGAATTATAAGTTTTGAATTTAAACAACATGACTATCGAACAACAATATATAGATCTATTCTCCCAGACGGAAGCCATGATATGCAGGCATAGTGCGGAGGTGCTGAATGCACCGCGTGCTGCCGCATTTGCCGACTTTGAACGGCTCGGCTTTCCTACCCGCAAGCAGGAGAAATATAGATATACGGATGTCAGCAAGTTTTTTGAACCGGATTATGGTCTGAATTTGAACCGTCTGGAGCTTCCTGTAAATCCCTACGAAGTATTCAAGTGCGATGTGCCCAATATGAGTACCTCCCTTTACTTTGTGGTGAACGATGTTTTCTATAATAAGGCTTTGCCGAAACCGCATCTCCCGGAAGGGGTTATCTTCGGCAGTTTGAAGGAAATGGCACAGCAGCATCCGGAGCTGGTAAAGAAATATTATGGTAAGCTGGCAGATACTTCAGAAGATGGCGTGACGGCGTTCAATACGGCTTTTGCACAAGACGGTGTTCTGTTGTATGTCCCTAAGAACGTGGTGGTAGAGAAACCGATTCAGTTGGTGAATATCCTGCGTGGTGACGTGAACTTTCTGGTAAACCGCCGTGTACTGATTGTTCTGGAGGAAGGTGCGCAGGCGCGTCTGTTGGCTTGTGACCATGCCATGGACGGGGTAAACTTCCTGGCAACGCAAGTCATAGAAGTCTTTGCCGGTGAAAATGCCACTTTCGACCTTTATGAACTGGAGGAAACCCATACCAGTACTGTACGTATCAGCAATATGTACGTGAAGCAGGAAGCGAACAGCAATGTCTTGTTGAACGGGATGACTCTGCATAACGGTACTACCCGTAATACCACCCGGGTGACTCTCGCCGGAGAGCATGCCGAACTGAATCTTTGCGGCATGGCGATTGCAGACAAGAACCAGCATGTGGATAACCATACGGCCATTGATCATGCCGTGCCCAACTGTACCAGCAATGAACTTTATAAGTATGTTCTCGACGACCAGGCGGTGGGAGCCTTTGCCGGACTGGTCCTGGTGCGTCCTGACGCACAGCATACCAGTTCACAGCAGACCAACCGGAATCTGTGCGCCACCCGTGACGCGCACATGTACACCCAACCGCAGCTGGAAATCTATGCGGATGATGTGAAGTGCAGTCATGGCGCTACGGTGGGGCAACTCGACGAGAGTGCCTTGTTCTATATGCAGCAGCGTGGAATCCCGGCACGTGAAGCACGCCTGTTGCTGATGTTCGCTTTTGTCAACGAGGTTATTGACACCATCCGTCTGGACGCTTTGAAAGACCGTCTGCACCTGTTGGTGGAAAAACGTTTTCGCGGTGAGTTGAACAAGTGCCAGGGATGCGCGATATGCAAATAGAATGTCATCCATAACTTATAATTCCGATTCATTATGAATAACGATACCAACTTCGGGGAGAGGCTTCGGGCTGATTTCCCCATCCTTTCCCGCACTGTATATGGCAAGCCATTGGTTTATCTGGACAATGGAGCCACTACGCAGAAGCCCCGCCAGGTGATAGATGCCATTACAGACGAGTACTATTCGGTGAATGCCAATGTACATCGTGGCGTGCACTTCCTCTCTCAGCAGGCTACCGAGTTGCATGAGGCTTCTCGCGAGAGGGTGCGGAAGTTCATCAACGCACGCAGTACCAACGAGATTGTCTTTACACGCGGGACTACGGAGAGTATCAATCTGTTTGTCACCAGTTTCGGCGAGGAGTTCATGCAGGAGGGAGATGAAGTGATTCTTTCCGTCATGGAACATCATAGCAATATCGTTCCCTGGCAGTTGCTGGCAGCAAAAAGAGGGATTGCCATCAAGGTGATTCCGATGAATGACAAAGGTGAGCTTCTTTTGGATGATTATAGGGATCTGTTTTCCGAACGTACGAAGATTGTCAGTGTGACACAGGTGTCCAATGTGCTGGGAACGGTGAACCCCGTTAAGGATATGATTGCCTTTGCCCATGCACAAGGAGTTCCCGTACTGGTGGACGGTGCGCAGTCCATTCCCCACATGCCGGTGGATGTACAGGATTTGGATGCCGATTTCTTTGTCTTCTCCGGACACAAGGTCTATGGTCCTACGGGTGTCGGTGTGCTTTATGGTAAGGAAGAATGGTTGGAAAAGATGCCTCCCTATCAAGGCGGAGGTGAGATGATACAGCATGTATCTTTTGAAAGGACCACATTCAACGAACTGCCGTTCAAGTTCGAAGCCGGTACTCCGGACTACATAGGGACAACCGGGCTTGCCAAGGCTTTGGATTATGTATCGCTTATCGGTATGGACAAGATTGCCGCTTATGAACATGAGTTGACCCGGTATGCCATGCGGCGGTTGAAAGAGATTCCCGATATGCGTATCTTCGGCGAGGCGGAAGCGAAAGGGAGTGTCATCTCTTTCCTGGTGGGTGATATCCATCATTTTGATATGGGCACTTTGCTCGACCGACTCGGCATAGCTGTACGGACAGGACATCATTGTGCCCAACCGCTGATGCAGCGTCTGGGCATTGAAGGAACGGTACGTGCTTCCTTCGGACTGTATAATACTAAAGAAGAAATAGATGTCCTGGTTGCCGGCATCAATCGTATCCGGCAAATGTTTTAAGCTGTTGCTGCAACTTTTTGCCTGCTCCGTGCGTCTAATAGTAGCAAATAACTTAAAAGAATAAGATTATGTTAGTAACAACAACTCCGACTATTGAGGGTGGACGTATCACCCGCTATTATGGTATCGTCAGCGGTGAAACGATTATCGGTGCCAATGTATTCCGTGACTTCTTTGCCAGCATCCGTGATGTGGTGGGCGGCCGAAGCGGTTCATACGAAGAGGTGCTTCGTGAGGCCAAGGACACTGCCTTGCGGGAGATGCAGGAGCATGCACGTGCCATGGGAGCGAACGCTGTGATTGGTGTTGACCTCGACTATGAAACGGTAGGAGGCAGCGGAAGCATGCTGATGGTAACAGCCTGCGGCACGGCGGTAACGGTAGAATAAAACAACGCTGGCGAACTGCTCATGAAGCTTATCGTGTCATGTTGATTGGGAGATCATTGAAAAAATGACTTTTAGGGGCACTTCTCATTTATACCAGTCCTTATGGTCTGCGCCATTGGAGTTGACCCAATTCATGAAGTTCGGGAAGCTCTGGTCGATGGCTTTATTTTCAGGGGTTTTGAAACTCTCCACATTTATCAGGTGGATGGCGAAAGGATAATTCCCATTGGCGACATAATAGCTGCCGGGAGGGTTAGACAAATCATTTCCGGTATGGAAACGTTTCTTGTCTGCTTTCTCGGTGGGAGCGTAGTTCACTAAATGTATTTCGGTGCGTTGTTCTTCCAGATTGTCATGCGTTATGATGAACGGATTGTAAGGAGGAATGCCGAATGTAGCATGAGGAACAGGCGTGGTAAAGCTGTTCTTTATCTTATAGGTACCGGTGCGGGTATTATTGTCCGTTACATTGATGGCGCTGAGCAGTACGTTGACGGTGGCTTGAGAAAGGTCGGCATCCAGCCCCTGTCCGGTGAAGGTGGTGGCGGCCTCCGTGACCTGCGTGGCGACGTTCGCACGTTCGGTGTTCAACTGGTAGGCGTAGCCATTCTTGAAGGAAGCGCCGGACCAGAGCAACTCATAAGTGTCTTCGGTAGAAAGCACTTCGTTCTTGCTGTTGAAGTTCAGTCGGGAGCTGTACTTCACGATTACGTCGTTCAAGTCATAGTCTCCTTTGGCGGGCCAGTTGTCCTCGAAGGCGACGATTCCCTTGTAGTCTTTGCTGTATTTCACGCTGCCGTTGTCATCACTGCCGCCGTGGTCCGGGTTGATGTCGGGTATCTCAGGGCTGATGATGGCTTCGATGGGATTGGACCATACGTTGAACTGGATGTCGTTGTAGTCCTGGTCAGTCCAGTCCTCAAACGACAATACGATGAAATCGTCGATGCGGAAAGCGGCGGTATGCGTGCGGAGGTCCGAGTTCAAAGCCGTGGTAGAGTAGAAAGCTTCTCCGTTTCCGCTATAGAACTTGTCGTTCAGCAAGAACCAGCCAATCTTTATTCCGTTGGGGAATGCGGTTCCTTCATCTTCCCCTTTATCGTTGATGTAATGCAGTTTGACGCTTTCACCGCTTTTCAAACCGGAAGCTTTCTTTCCATTATAGTTGCTCATCAAGGTGTTGGGGAATACGATGCATTTCGGGGCTTGGGCTATCTCTTCTTGGCTTGCGCCGATTTTATAGCAGTAATAGCCAAACATACTGGCTGCGCCACTGGTACCTCCAATCATGCGGACGGAAACTTCGGCTTTGCGCCCTTGAGGGTCATTCAGCTCAAAATCCACCGATTGGCGAAACTCTTCCGGACAGTCTCCGCCTTCTTGCAGCGTATTGCTGATGGTTTTCAAGACATCTGCGGGGATGTTTATCCGCTCCTTCTCCAAGTAATTGGGCTTGCCTTTGGCATTCCAGTCACCCAGGGTGTGATAGCTGGCCGGTGCTGCTTTTGCTCCTTTTGCCGAACGGGTTTCCGCTGCTGCATTGGCTGTATCCCAACTGATGTCGGCTGTGATGGCATCTCCGTTGAAAGAGGTCTTGAAGAGGGCAGGCACACCCGTATAGGCGGTATAGATATATACTTCGTTGCCGTGGGCGGCTTCGATGATTTCTTTTCCGCTGTATGCACCGTTGCCGTCTGTGATGCGTCTAATGGCGGGTTCCAAGTCTGTCCGTTTCACGATTTGTCCGTCTGCGTCAGTGGTGAAAGGGTTTTCCAGATAAACGTCAAAAAGAATCTCATAACCTTTCGGTACATCGTATTTTACATTTAGTCGGATAGCGGAAGTGGTGGCGAAGTCGAAAGTGTTGGGTTTCTCTTCATCCTTTCCGTTGTCGGGATTGTAAACATTGTTGTGTTCACATCCTGCTAATGCGGAAACCATCATGATGCTGAGCAAAATGTAGGTCAATTTCTCACTGAGTTGATAGATTGGGTTTGATTTCATACATTTGTTGTTATAATACCGGTGCAAATATACAAATTAACATCGTAAATATACAATAAATATGCAATAAAATAGACGGAAAGAACTGATATAAAGCGGTTTTTAAGGGTTTTGCTTGCATCTCTCATTTCAAATCCTTACATTTAGGCTTTCGTTCAACCTTCTTTAATACAATGCTATGGACCAATTGCTTTTCTGGCTGGTTCCAGCCGCTTCCGTTCTGGCACTTTGTTTTGCCTGGTATTTTCACCGTGAGATGATGAAAGAGAGTGAGGGTACTCCTCAAATGATCAAGATTGCCGCCGCAGTGCGCAAGGGTGCCATGTCGTACCTCCGTCAACAATATAAGATTGTGGGGTGGGTATTCTTGGGACTGGTCATTCTCTTTTCCATTATGGCATATGGGTTCGGGGTACAGAATGCCTGGGTACCTATTGCTTTCCTTACGGGCGGTTTCTTCTCCGGGCTTTCCGGTTTCTTGGGCATGAAGACCGCCACATACGCCTCGGCACGTACGGCTAATGCTGCCCGCAACTCTCTGAATGCCGGTTTGCGTATCGCTTTCCGAAGTGGTGCGGTGATGGGACTGGTGGTAGTCGGTCTTGGATTGTTCGATATCTCTTTCTGGTATCTGTTGCTGAATGCCGTGATTCCGGTGGATTTGATGACACCCACCCATAAGCTCTGTATCATTACTACCACGATGCTGACTTTCGGTATGGGAGCCTCCACGCAGGCGTTGTTTGCGCGTGTGGGCGGCGGTATCTATACGAAGGCTGCCGATGTGGGCGCCGATCTTGTGGGAAAAGTGGAAGCCGGTATTCCCGAAGATGACCCGCGCAATCCCGCCACCATTGCCGACAATGTGGGTGACAATGTAGGTGACGTAGCCGGTATGGGAGCTGACCTGTACGAGAGCTATTGCGGTTCCATCCTTGCTACCGCTGCCTTGGGGGCGGCGGCCTTTATCCATTCCGGAGATACGCTGATGCAGTTCAAGGCGGTCGTCGCACCGATGCTGATTGCCGCAGTGGGAATCATACTTTCCATTATCGGCATTTTCTCTGTCCGTACCAAAGAGGATGCGAAGATGAAAGATTTGCTGAATTCACTGGCTTTCGGAACCAATCTTAGTTCCGTGCTGATAGTGATAGCCACTTTCTTTATCCTCTGGCTGTTGAAACTGGATAACTGGATGTGGATTTCCTGTTCTGTGGTGGTGGGATTGGTGGTAGGTATTATCATTGGCCGTTCCACGGAATATTATACTTCCCAGTCTTACTGTCCCACACAGAAACTGAGCGAGAGTGGAAAGACCGGACCGGCTACCGTAATCATTTCCGGCATCGGTTTGGGCATGCTCTCTACCGCCATTCCGGTGATTGCAGTGGTGATAGGCATCATTGCTTCCTACCTGTTTGCTTCCGGATTCGATTTCTCCAACGTGGGGCTGGGACTTTACGGCATCGGTATCGCCGCCGTGGGCATGCTCTCTACCTTGGGCATCACTCTGGCTACGGATGCTTACGGGCCTATCGCCGACAATGCAGGCGGTAATGCCGAGATGTCCGGTCTGGGAGAGGCTGTCCGTAAACGCACCGATGCGCTCGATTCTTTGGGTAATACTACTGCAGCTACGGGCAAGGGGTTTGCCATCGGTTCCGCTGCTTTGACGGGGCTTGCCTTGCTTGCTTCCTATATAGAGGAAATCCGAATCGGTCTTACCCGTATCGGCATGACGGAAATCGTTTCCGGAGGAGGAGAGACGGTCTCCGTGCAGGATGCTACCTTCTTCGACTTCATGCATCACTACGATGTGACGCTGATGAACCCGAAAGTCCTTTCCGGTATGTTCCTCGGCAGCATGATGGCTTTTCTGTTCTGTGGCCTGACCATGAATGCGGTGGGACGTGCCGCTGCCCACATGGTGGATGAGGTACGCCGCCAGTTCCGTGAGATTAAAGGTATTCTTACGGGTGAAGCGGAACCCGATTATGAACGTTGCGTGGCTATTTCCACCAAGGGGGCGCAGCGCGAGATGGTTGTTCCGTCCTTGATAGCGATTGTGGCGCCGATTGCCACCGGACTGGTCTTTGGTGTTCCCGGTGTATTGGGACTGTTGGTTGGAGGATTGAGCAGCGGTTTCGTGCTTGCCATCTTTATGGCGAATGCGGGCGGTGCATGGGATAACGCCAAGAAGTATGTGGAAGAAGGTAATTTCGGCGGAAAAGGCAGTGAGGTACATAAAGCTACGGTTGTAGGCGATACCGTGGGCGACCCGTTTAAAGATACTTCCGGTCCGAGCCTGAATATTCTTATCAAGCTGATGAGTATGGTCGCTATTGTGATGGCGGGACTTACCGTTGCATGGAGTTTGTTCTAAAAGGAACAAAAGAATGTAACCAGGAACGGTACGCTGAAATCGACCACGAAGCCATGGAAGATGGATATGACCACAAATTGTTGCCCCGCTGTCCGGGTGATGATAGGCAGTGTCGTATCCATCGTAGTGGCACCGCCTGCCGAAATGGGGGCGAGGTTTCCAAACCACCTTACCAGCAATGGAGCACCCAGTAAAGTCAGGATTTCACGGCTGATGTTGGCAAGCAAGGCGATTGTTCCCAGTTCTGCTCCCTTGTATTCGGTGATGAATATGCTTGAGAGCGAATAGTAGCCGAATCCGGAACCGATGGCGAGGCAGTCTGTCAGAGAACGGTGTGTCAAGATGAGGCTGGCGGCGGCGGAACCGGCCAATGTACCCAGAATGGTCATAATGGGCAGGAAGATCAGCCGGGGGTTGAGTGAACGGAAGTTCTTCAATGTTTGGGGATCGTTGCCGACACTGATTCCTACACTGAACATCAGTGCGCAAAGGGCGTAGAAACTGATTTGGCTGTCCGCTATCAGGTCGGCGGGAATCAGTTTGTAAGCTCCGCAAAGTGTCCCCAATGCAAAAAATCCTACAATGATGAGGCTTCCTTTCATAGTTGTCCTCCTTTCCTTTTATACAGCGCCTTCCAGAGTCCCCAGGCTGCGATGACACTTCCCGTTGTTCCTCCTATGGTCAGAATGACGGCTTCCAGGCCGATGGTATGGAGTCCCTTGACAATCTGTTCGTTTCCTCCCACTTCTATTCCGAGAATGAAAAGGAGCAACCAGATAAGCAGGGTGATGACTGTATGGATTTTATTCAAGTTCTGTTTTCGCAGGAGATAGCCCAGCAATATTCCCGTGAGCATCAGTCCGATAATTATAAACATGTCTATATCGTTTTTGGGAGACAAAGATACGGATAAAAGGATTATCTTTGCCGAACAAAAGCCATATTATGTTATTACCTTATTTGAATAAAGACTTGATAGAGGCCGGCTGTGATGAGGCGGGTCGCGGATGCCTGGCGGGTGCAGTCTATGCGGCGGCTGTCATTTTGCCCAAAGATTTTAAGAATGAACTCTTGAATGATTCCAAGCAACTGACGGAGAAGCAACGTTATGCCTTGCGGGAAGTGATTGAGAAAGAGGCCTTAGCTTGGGCCGTGGGTGTTGTCTCTCCCGGAGAGATAGACCAGATCAATATTCTTAATGCTTCTTTTCTTGCTATGCACCGGGCTGTCGATCAGTTGAATATACGTCCCCAGCACCTGCTTGTTGACGGTAACCGTTTCAAGAAATACCGGGATGTGCCTCATACCACTGTAGTAAAAGGTGACGGCAAGTATCTTTCCATTGCTGCTGCTTCCATTCTTGCCAAGACTTACCGTGATGATTATATGAACGGACTGCATGAGGAATATCCTTATTATGACTGGAACCATAATAAGGGATATCCTACCAAGAAGCATCGTGCCGCCATTGCCGAACGGGGTACTACGCCTTATCACCGCATGACGTTCAATCTGTTGGGAGGCGACGGGCAGCTGGAGCTTGACTTTGCTCTCATGCCTTGATAAGAAGCTCCGTTTCTATTGCCGTTCGTTCTGCAAGTACGCTTTTTTTCAACTGTTATGGGGAGAAGTCAGGATAGGTGCTTTTCTAACATTTCTATGCGTTTTTCCAGCATTTCAATCAGTTTGCTGTTGGCCTTGATGAGTTCGCGGAGGTCAGAGCTATCCGTATGTATATTGCTGTAGTCTTGTGAAATACCTACATTGATGCTTCCTGAATTGGTGAAATAGATATTGCCGTCTATTTTGCTGAATAATTCAGCGGCCGACATATTCAGTATATTTGCAATTTTATTTAACCGGGTCAGTGTGAGGTCGGTCTCTCCATACTCTATTTTACAGTAGGCACTTGTCGATAAGTTTAATTGTTCTCCCATCTGTTCCTGAGTTAAATTCTTTTCCATACGGAGCAGCTGTAGCCGTTGTCCTACTATTTTTTTCAGATCTGTTTCCATAAGTCATAAAAATTAGGGGAGTTATTCGTCTTTTATCGGGCAAATGTAATAAATATAGTGGATATAATCAATGTTAATGCGTGCTTATCTTTGTGAACAAAGGAAAACACTCATACCAGACCAGTTAATGTGATACGGAATCACAAGAAGAGAACCGATGTCCCGATAGAATTTCAATTACGGCGAGAGAGGACATTTAAAGCTTGTTAGATATTTATAAATCCGAAACAGGAGTACACGCTTCTGCTTCACATTAACTATTACACATTTATGAAAAAGTATTTATTGAATCTGAAGAGTACTATGCTACTCGTTGCCTGCGCTTTTAGTACACTGACTGTCAATGCTCAAGAAGGAGGGGAAGCGAAAGGAAAACCGAATGTATTTATTGATTATTTCTGGCGTCCGGCTGAAGTGTCTTTCACTTGGGCTGAAAACCTCCGTAGTTGTGTGATCGAGGGAATCAGTGCGACAGGCCGTGTGGAACTGACAGATGTCGATTCCAAAGATGCCTTGAATATAGAGCGGTCCCGTCGTGAATCTGGAGAAGCGGTTGCGGGTGATGATATGGACCGCATGAAAGTGATGACTTCAGAGGGGGCCAATTTCTTGATTCAAGGTAGGATCTCATCTATTGCCACTGACATCAGCAAGACAAAGGAAGGTACTTATTATTATACGGCAACTTGTGCCTATACATTGAAAGTCATCAATCCGATGGATGGCAAGTTGATTTCTACCAAGACCTTCAAGCATGGCGATGGCTTGACCAACATTGTTACTGCCGATACCGAAGAAGAAGCCGTGGCTAAAGTTTGCAGACAAGCCATAAAGGCAGTCCGTACACTGGTGGAAGATGCGTTTAAGGTACAGGGTACTATTCTTGAGATTGCCGCTGAAAAGAAAGGCGAAGCCAAGGAAGTTTATATCAGTATAGGTTCAGACCACGGTGTGGGAGACGGTGCTTTCTTCAGCGCATGTATCGAACGCCAGGTTGCGGGCAGAACATCACAGAAAGAAATTGGTGAATTGAAAGTGAAGAATGTGGAAGCCGGTGACCTCACTTTGTGTGAAGTAAAAAAAGGTGGGGAGGAAATCAAGAAGGCAATTGATGCAGGACAGACTGTCGTGATAAAGAGCAAGGAAAAGAAAAGCTTCTTTGATAAGGCAGCAGGTGCTGTAAATAGTTTATAATTTAATTGTTCAGTGATGAAATATTGTTGGACGTTTTTATTGGTGGTAATTCTGTGCGCAGATATCTGCGCACAGAATTATTCTACAGAAGTAAGTCTTGTACAACAGGACAATAATTCGGTTACTGTGCTTGCCACCGCAGTGGGAGACAAGAAAAAGGATGCCGCTTTGCTTGCCGCGAAGTCGGCGTTTTATACGTTATTTCATGCGGGTGTGGAAGGAGTGAAGAATGGTGTGCCTATGGTTGCGGTGGAGAAGAAGGACTACGATTACCGGTTCTTCAATGAATCTCGTTACATCAATTTTATAGGCAGTGAAGTGAAGACTGTGGATGACACGAAGATAGGTGGAAAGTACCGGGTGACGGTGAGACTGACCATCCAACTGAAAACCTTGCTTGCCGACTTGGCACGTAATAATTTGAGCGTCAGTCCGGGTTGGTCCGATGCTAAGGCTGTGAAGGCCACTGCCGCGCTGACTCCTACCATTGTGGTAGTGCCGGATACGCAGGGAGAAGGCTCGGATGCCGAGGCCATGCGCAAGGTAATGGACAAAGATCCGGTGATGAAGCATCTTATAGCCAAGTTGACGGAAGAATTTACCAAGCATGGATATAAGACCAAGAATTTCATAGCTCAGTTGCAGGGTGCCAAGAATTCGGCTTTCTTGCGGGCAGAAGCGGGTGCGCAATCCGATGGAACTACTGATTTTGTGAGGAACCTGCAGGCTGATATCATAGTGACGGCTTCAATGAATCTCAATATCAATAGTGCATCCAATCGGGGAGAATGTGCCATAAACTTGGCTGCCGTGGAATTTCAGACACAGGGGAACCTTGCGAACAAGAGTTTTGCCAGCGGACAGTATATGACAACAGACGGCATTATGCTTGCCGACCATGCAGTGAAGAAGATGCAGGCGGATTTCTTCAGCCAGTTGCAGGCGGCTTTCGAGAAAATGGTAGCCGAAGGCCGTGAGGTGGCAATCGAGCTGAACTTGTCGGAAGCGGTGACCGATTGGGATTTCAGCCAGAGTTCTCCGGCTACGGGAAAACCTTTCAAGAGGGCGCTTGACGCTTGGGTACGTGAACATTCGTTCCAGAGCGTGTATAGTATGGATTATAGTACGAATAAATATATCAAGTTATCCGTAAACGTACCTCTGTGGGATCAAGAAAACAACTGCTCTTATAATCTGAGCAACTTCGGTGACGACTTGAATGCATTCTTGCAGTCACAGCTTGGAAGTGACTATAGTCCTGAAGTAGTGGCTATGGGACAGGGTATGAGTATTACTGTTAAATAGCCGTGTGCCGATTGTTTTAAACTTAATACACAGCAGAAATGAAGAAATTATTATTCCTGGTGATAGGGTGGTGCATAGGTCTTTCGCCGCTTTTTGCGCAGGGTGAAATCCAGTTTACATTGTTGAAGGCATCGCAGGGGGATATATCCCAAAGTGTTGCGGATGCGTTGGATCTAAGGTTGAAGCAGGTGCTGACGCGTAATACTGCGGCTTCTGCCAACCAGTACAATGTGTTTGCTATCGAGCCGATATTCGAAATGACGGATGTGCTGACTTCCGAAGGGCTGATACAGAATGTATCGGTGGCAAAAGGGGAACTGACTTTGATGGCGAAGAATCTGGTGGACGGAACCATGTACTACAGTATGGTTATTCCCGTGAAAGGCAATGCGGTGGGTGATAAGGAGAAAGCGATGAAGTCGTTGGTAGCCAATATCAAAAGTACGGATACGGCTTTCACACGATTTATCCGTAATACCCGTCAGAAGATTCAGGATTACTATGCCGCCAATTGTGCGACCATACTTCAGAAAGCACAAAGTCTGTACGATTTGAAGAAGTATCAGGAAGCAATGAGCTATCTTTCTGCTATTTCCGATGTTCTGCCTTGTTATGAGCAAGCTGCCGTGTTGCAGGCCGAACTGGCGCAATATATGCCGGAGGTGGCTGATACGGTTATTGTAGAGAAGATCATTGAGAAACCGGTGGAAGTGGAGAAGATAGTGGAAGTTGAAAAGGTGGTGGAGAAACCGGTAGTTGTTGAAAAAGTCGTGGAGAAGCCGGTTGTTGTAGAAAAGATTGTCGAAAAGCCGGTAGTGGTTGAGAAGCCGGTTGAGCGGCCTGTTCCCCAGGCTGATTGTGAAATAACGATGTCGACGAACCGGTTGCAGTTCAAGGTATTGAAATGTTATGGAAACGCTACTCAGCAACGCATCACGATTTTGGTGGAAATGATGAATGTGGATACGAAAAGGAATACCGATGAGTTTCTGAAGGTTACTTCCGCCATTACGGACAGCGGTACGGAGTGCAGCAGTTTTGAGATACAAAACGGTGCGTGGCTCAAGATGCCTCCACGGGTCAAGTTGCGCAAAGAGTTTTATGTCACTAAAGTTTTCGATAAGTTTTCCGGCTTTTCATACGTGGAACTATATATAGCCGATACACGTGTTTATATTCGTAATTTGCCCGTACAGTGGTAATTAGAAAAAAATCATTATGAAACGATTGATAGGAATAGTTTGTGCCTTGCTGCTGGTTGCCGGTGCAGGAGCCCAGACCAAGGTAATAGAGAAAAGTGCCAAAAAGGTTCCGGTATGGATGAATACGGCGTTGGACGATTATCTGGTGGTGTCGGTAACTGCCAATTCGCTGGCGGAGGCGCAGACGAAGGCAATGGCGGAAATCACGGAGCGGATTATCCAGGCTGTGGCAAGTCATGTTACCGTTTCGCAGAAGAGTGAACTCTCGGAAGTGAATATAAACGGGAATATTGATTCGAAAGATGCTTACAGTCGGGTATCAAAGATCAAATCGGCTAACCTGCCGTTCCTGAAAGGGATCTCTTCAACCAATATAGAAGAAATTTATTGGCAGAAGGTGCAGGATAAGTCCACGAAAAAGGAGTACTATGATTATGCGGTGAAATATCCTTTCTCGCAGGCGGAACACCAGAAACTGGTGGCGGAGTTTGAGGCGCTGGATGCTGAAAAGGTGGCCCGGTACAAGGCTTTGGAGCAGAAAATACGGGAAATAGAATCCGTTGAGGAAATAAAAAATGCCGTGACGGAACTGAACACTCTGTGCGAGTACTTCTTCGATGAAGTTCGCTTGAGCGAGGCGGAAGGGCTGAAAGAACGCTATCGCCGGTTGTACGACGCCCTTTCGGTCACAGGCACGTTTCTGGAAGCAGGGAAATACCAATGCCAGGTCTTGCTGGAAGGAAACCCGGTCAAGGTGTCGGTTATGCCGAAAGTCACTTCCAACTGTGCGGCTCAAATCAGCGTGCGTCCGTCCGACGGTATGTTCATCGTCTCTTACGATGCGATAGATTGCTTGCCCGAGGAGGATAATTTTCTTCATGTCCTTTTCCGCATTGACGGGAAAAAGCTGGAACATCGGGCATACATCAAAGAGGCTGGCGGTGCAGGTACGTCCACTTTTTCGGTGATTCCCGAAGGTAAGTTGATTTTTACCGCAGACTCCGTGGCGGCCGGTACCCGGAAGATTTTCAATATCAATATTCGCTTGACGCTGAACAACCGTGGCGGAACGGCTTTTGGACTTAAAGCATTGGAACTGCATGTTCCCGACCTGTCTGCTCCCATCGTGTTTGATGACATAGACGCGGTATATAAAACAAAGGGAATACTGCAAATCAAGGCTTTGGCCGAGGGCGAGTTCACGGCATTGGAAAAAAAGAAATCCGCATTCTCGTTTGTACAGGGTTCAATGGTGCTGGTCAATCCGTTGACAGGTGCCGTGGAACGTGTGAAGCTTTCGTTGCCATACGTCACAAACTGGGAATAGCGGAAGCCGGCTTGAACACGTTCAGAATTTAAATAGAATAGTAATATTAACGATTAACATCAGAAGATTATGAAGAAGAGTTTTATGTATTTCATGCTTGTTTTCGCCATCCTGTTTGGGGGCGTAGCCAGCGTTGGGGCACAGTCCAAGGCATTGGCCAAGGATGTGAAAAAGAGAGTGAAGGAATTGAAGAAGGAAGGCTGGACGATGCAGGCAAGCACTTCCACAATGGACTATGCCTTGTTGAAGTATCGCACCTATATGGAGGAAGATGAGGACAACCGCATTGCCATCAATGGAATAGCCGAAGGGAAGAACTTGAAGATAGGCCGTGAGAATGCCATTATGTTCGGTATTTCAAGTTATGCCGGTAGGGCAAAAGCACAGATACAGGGTAAACTGAAAGGTTTGCTTAGTGCGGACAACAAGGAAGCGACGTCTGAAGAGACCGACCGGTTTGCGGCCGCCTACGAGATGGGGGTAGCTGCCAAGATTGGAGGACTTGTGAAGCAGCATTTTGTATTGGTAAGAGACATGGGCAATGGCAAGAAGGAATTCAATGTTTTCATGTCATTGGATGAATCCAAGGCGCGCAAGGCCAGGGAAGAAGCTGCGGAAACGGCAAGACAAAAGGCCGGACTGGCTGATTTGTCCCAAGATGTGAAAGATTTTATCGGTGAACCGATAGAGCCGGAAGAGTAACAGGCGGCTGTCTTAAATTCTCTTCCCGGGAGACTGAAGCATATAAGTATTTATATACTGAACTGCTAGAGAGCATCAAGAGAGCTTTTGCACAGCCTCCCGGGAGAAGAAGAACCTGGGTTATTCTGCCTTGGATATTAAAGAATATGTGTAAGGTGAGTTTCCGGAAGGAGGAGAATTTGAGATGCTTTTTTTTGTATCAAACTTATATTAAACAGAGCGTAGCCATGAAGAAAATAGGATTTCTTGTTATCAGTCTTTTACTGCCGTTGGCGATGAATGCCCAGCAGGAGGAAGATGATTTTTCCAACTTTGTGAAGCAACAGTCGGCAGACTTTGACAAGTTTGTGGATGATGCGAATAAGGATTTTATAAACTTCATGCGCAACCCCTGGAAAGAATTCGAGGCGGAGAAGCCTGTGAAGAAAAGGGTTAAGCCGGAACCTGTGAAGCCGGTGGTCTATGATGAAAAGACGGCTCCGAAGGATAGGAAACCTGTCTGTTTGGACATTGAAAAGATTCTGGACATGACAACCGGCGAAGGCAAGCAAAGACCGGTAGTTAAGGTAAAGGAGGTTGATGAACTGACTTTTGACCAACCTACGGTTATAGTCAAGAAAAAGAAAGAACCGGTGGTGATTGTTGTGGAAGAGAAGGTGACGGACAAAAAGCCTGTGAAAGAACGGCTTGGAAAGAAACCGGTTGTGGTACAAGTTGAAGAGACGCCCGTTGTGGAAAAACCGGTGGAGAAAACTCCTGTCGTAAAGCCGGAAATTCCTGTCGTGAAACCGGAAGTGCCTGTCGTGAAGCCTGAAATACCTGCTGTGAAGCCTGCGGCGCCTATCGTCAAGAATGTCCCTCTGTTTGCGGGAGGTGCAGGACGTACTAAGTTTGTTTATGGAGGAATGACGTACTACTTGAGCAATGCATTGAACCGTAAATGCCGGTTGTCTTCACTGGATGAAAATGCCATAGCGGATGCGTACGAAACGCTGTGCGCTTCTGATTATAAGCCCCTGCTCAATGATCTCCATACAATCAAGAAGGATATCCTTTACAATGACTGGGCCGTTTGCATGTTGGTGAAACAGATTGCCCAAGAGTATTGCAGCACTTATAATGAGAGCATTGTCATGCGGCAGTTTATCTTGAACGAGATGGGCTACAAGGCAAGAATGGCACGGAAAGCCAATGAAAATAAAATGGTGCTGTACGTTGCCACCGATTGCCAGATATATGGCAATATCTTCATTACGCAGGGCGGGCAGAAGTATTATGACCTCGACAATCAGCAGCCATACGCGTTCTATATGTGTCAAAAGGATTCTCCGAAGGCGAAGCATAGCGTCAGCATGTATTGGCAGGAAACACCTGTACTGGCAGGGGAGAAAGCCGTTTCTATTCATCAGGCTGCGGGAAGTACCGCCCGGACAATGGTCAGCATCCCCAAAGCGCTGATTGATTTCTATAAAACCTATCCTCACTGCGATTACAGTGTATATGTCAAGGCACGCGTCGATGCCGGTGTGGAAAGTGAGCTTTTGTCGTCTTTGGCTCCCTTGGTGGCAAACAAAAGTGAGGAAGAGGCGGCGAACATTCTGCTCAACTTTGTACAGACTGCTTTCCAGTATGCCATGGACGATGAACAGTTCGGTTATGAGAAACCTTTCTTTGTAGAAGAGCTTTTCTATTATCCGTACAGCGACTGCGAGGACCGGTCCGTGCTCTACGGCTACCTGGTGAAGAAGCTGCTGAAACTTGACGTTGTTTATTTAGACTATCCCGACCATATAGCTACTGCCGTGCGCTTCAACGAGGAAGTAGGCGGTGACTACTTGATGGTGGAAGGACATAGATATACTGTCTGTGATCCGACCTTTATCGGAGCAAGCATCGGCATGACCATGCCGATGTTTAAAACGGTAGCGGCAAATGTCCTGAAATACTGATTCCTTCTTTTTAGAACCATTTGATCTTCCGGAACCATACGAACGTGACGGTTGACAGCAATGCCGAAAGCACGATGATGAATATGAAGGCGTGTGGGAAGCTTTCCAGATGGATATCTACATTCATGCCGTAGAAACTGGCGATCAGTGTAGGTATCATCAATGTGATGGAAAGGCTTGTCATGCGCTTCATGATGGCATTTACATTGTTGGAGATGATGGAGGCAAAGGCATCCATCGTTCCCGTTAGGATGTCGCTGTATATGTTTACGGTGTTGTATGCCTGTTTCAGTTCGATGATGACATCCTCCAATAGTTCCAGGTCGAGATAGTTGGTGTCCTGGAAGATGTTCTTCAGCCGTCCTATCATGACCTCGTTGCCGCGAATGGAGGTATTGAAGTAAACCAGTGTCTTTTGCAGTTTCATCAGTTGGAGGAGATCCTCGTTGCGGATGCTCTTCTCCAGTTCCTTTTCGGCGGTGGCTACATCGTTGTTGATTTGTTTCAGATACTTAAGGAACCAGACGGCGGAAGAGTAGATAATCCGCAGGATCAGGTCCAGTTTGTTGTTGACAACAATGCCTTTGCGGCGCGTATGCTGGATGAAGTCGGGTATCAGTTCCGTATGGTGGTAGCAGACGGAGATGATGATTCCGTCATTGGTGATGATGCCGATGGGGACAGTGATGAAAGGGACACCACGCTGGTTGCTCTGCATGGGAATACGCAGGATGGTCAACAGCCAGTTGCCCTCGGTTTCCGTACGCGGGCGTTCGTCCACGTCGGCTATATCTTCAAGAAATGATTCGGGAACTTTCAGTTCTTCGGTAAGGAATTGGAAATCATTGTCGTCCGGGCATTCTACATTGACCCAGCAGTTGGGTTGCCACTCTTCTTTTTCTACAAAGCCGTTTTCGCTGTAGAGATACTTTCTCATAAGGTTTGCCTCCTTTCTTTAAAGTGCGAGCAGAGGCGTTGCGAAAAACGGTCTCCGTTCGCTTTATGGGTGAATACTATTGTACGTTCGTGGGTTTGAATCGTCCATCTTTCTTGTTTTTTGTTTTTTAAGCGCGGCAAAAGTACATAAATCATTTGAAACAGTACGCTTTAACCGCTGTTTTTTGTACCTTTGCAGCGCAAAAAACTTCCTTCTATGTATAGAACGTTTTTGGCATATAAAAAGATTTTACAATTATAATCAATTAATATTATGAGTAAGAAAGCCCTTTTAATGATTCTTGATGGCTGGGGCATTGGCGATCAAGGTAAAGATGATGTAATTTTCAATACACCGACTCCCTATTGGGACAGTCTATTGGCAAATTATCCGCACTCTGAACTTCAGGCAAGCGGTGAGAACGTTGGTTTGCCCGACGGACAGATGGGTAACTCAGAAGTAGGCCACCTCAATATCGGTGCCGGACGTATCGTTTACCAGGATTTGGTAAAGATAAACCGCGCTTGTGCCGACGGCAGTATCTTGAAAAACAAAGAAATCGTTTCTGCTTTCTCATACGCAAAAGAAAACGGCAAGAACATCCACTTTATGGGATTGACTTCCAACGGTGGCGTGCATAGTTCTTTTGACCACTTGTTCAAACTCTGCGATATTTCCAAGGAATATGGTATCGAGAATACTTTCATCCACTGTTTCATGGATGGCCGTGACACGGACCCGAAAAGCGGCAAGGGCTTTATCGAACAACTGACGGCACATTGCGGGAAGTCGGCTGGTAAGATTGCTTCCATAGTAGGCCGTTTCTACGCCATGGACCGCGACAAACGTTGGGAACGTGTGAAAGTCGCATACGACTTGCTGGTAAACGGTGAAGGTAAAGTGGCTACAGACATGGTTCAAGCTATGCAGGAATCGTATGATGAAGGTGTGACGGACGAATTCATCAAACCGATTGTGAACGGTGGGTTCGACGGTACCATCAAGGAAGGTGACGTCGTGATTTTCTTCAACTATCGTAACGACCGTGCCAAAGAGTTGACTGTTGTCCTGACTCAGCAGGATATGCCGGAACAGGGCATGCATACGATTCCGGGCTTGCAGTATTACTGCATGACTCCGTACGATGCCTCTTTCAAGGGTGTACATGTCCTCTTCGACAAGGAAAATGTCCAGAATACCCTGGGTGAGTATTTGGCCGCCAATGGCAAGACTCAGCTTCACATTGCCGAGACAGAGAAGTATGCCCACGTGACATTCTTCTTCAACGGTGGCCGTGAAACTCCGTATGATGCGGAAGAGCGTATCCTTGTTCCGTCTCCGAAGGTGGCCACTTACGACTTGAAGCCGGAAATGAGTGCCTACGAAGTGAAGGACAAGTTGGTTGAGGCTATCAAGACGCAGAAGTTCGACTTTATCGTTGTGAACTATGCCAACGGTGATATGGTAGGCCATACAGGTATCTACGAAGCCATCGAGAAAGCGGTGAAGGCCATCGACGAATGTGTGAAAGATACAGTGGAAGCTGCTAAGGCCAGCGATTATGAAGTAATCATCATTGCCGACCACGGTAATGCCGACCACGCCTTGAATGCGGACGGAACTCCGAATACTGCCCACTCGCTGAATCCGGTTCCGTTTGTTTACGTGACTGCCAACAAGGATGCGAAGGTAGAAGACGGTGTATTGGCTGACGTGGCTCCTTCCATCTTGCATATCTTGGGTATGGAGCAGCCGGCCGAAATGACCGGCAAGGACCTGATTAAGTAAATAGCGTTGATAACTATATCTTAGGCGCGGATTCCGTATAATCCGCGCCTTTTTTTCAATTCAATAATTATGTTGCAGATTGGCGATGTTGTAGTCTCTTTTGATGTGTTGCGCGAGAAGTTTCTCTGCGATCTGGATGCCTGCAAGGGAGCATGTTGTATAGAAGGAGACGCCGGTGCACCGGTGGAGTTTGAAGAAATTGCGAGACTGGAAGAGGTGTTGCCCGTGATTTGGGATGAGCTGGCGCCCGAAGCGCGTGCAGTGATAGAGAAGCAGGGCGTGGTATACACCGACCAGGAAGGCGATTTGGTTACTTCCATTGTAAACAACAAAGATTGTGTGTTTACCTGTTATGATGAGAAGGGCTGCTGTTTCTGTGCGATCGAGAAAGCTTACCGTGAAGGCAAGACTGATTTCTATAAGCCGGTTTCCTGTCATTTGTATCCCATAAGGGTGGGTAATTATGGCGTTTATAAGGCTGTGAACTATAACCGGTGGGATGTTTGCAAGGCTGCCGTCCTGCTGGGGCAGAAAGAGAATCTTCCTGTATATAAATTCTTGAAGGAACCGTTGGTCCGTAAGTTTGGCGAGGACTGGTATGCTGAACTGGAAATGGTGGTGGAGGAGATGGTGAAGCAGAAAATGCTGTAAGGCAGTATCGGGAAGGCAGGCACTATTCTCTGAAAAGGACCGGACTCCAAAGATCCAAAGAAAAGCCCCGGACGGCAGGATTATCCTGCCCGTCCGGGGCTTCTTCGTTGTAAGATACGAGGTTGGTTATTGATTAAGCGTCTATATTAGCATAGGTTGCATTCGCTTCGATGAAGTCGCGTCGCGGCCCTACATCTTCGCCCATCAGCATGGAGAATACATAGTCTGCTTCGGCGGCGCTTTCCAGATGGACTTGTTTCAACATACGGTTCTCCGGATTCATGGTCGTCTCCCACAGCTGCTCCGGGTTCATCTCACCCAAACCTTTGTAGCGTTGGGTATGGATCGCGTTTTCAGAGCCACCGCCATAGGTGTCGATAAACTTCTGGCGTTGCTGGTCGGTCCAGCAGTATTCTTTCACCTTACCCTTGCTGCAAAGGTAAAGCGGCGGAGTAGCGATATACAGGTATCCGTTCTGGATTACTTGCGGGAAGTAACGGAAGAAAAGCGTCATGATCAGTGTGTCGATGTGAGAACCATCGACGTCGGCATCGGTCATGATGATAACTTTCTTGTAGCGCAGCTTGTCGATGTTGGCTTCCTTGCTGTCCTCGCTGTCCACACCGAAGCGGATACCCAGCGCCTGGATGATGTTGTTTACTTCATCGCTTTCGAAAGCCTTGTGCCACATGGCTTTTTCCACATTCAGGATTTTACCGCGCAGAGGCAGGATGGCCTGGAAAGCACGGTTGCGTCCTTGTTTGGCCGAACCGCCTGCCGAATCACCCTCGACGAGGAATAATTCGCATTCTTCCGGATCCTTGCTGGAGCAGTCGGCCAGTTTGCCCGGCATGCCGCCGCCGGACATCGGCGACTTGCGCTGTACGGATTCGCGTGCCTTGCGTGCGGCAACACGTGCCGTAGCGGCCAGAATCACTTTCTCGACAATCAGTTTGGCTTCTTTGGGATGTTCTTCCAGATAATAACTCAAGGCTTCGCCCACGGCCTGGTTAACGGCGCCGCTTACTTCGCTGTTACCCAGTTTCGTCTTGGTCTGTCCTTCAAACTGCGGCTCTGCCACTTTTACGGAGATAACCGCAATCAGACCTTCGCGGAAGTCCTCGCCGGAGATTTCCACTTTTGCCTTTTCTAATTGCTTGGCGCAAGTATCTTCGCCGTATTTTTTCAACACGCGTGTCAAGGCGGCGCGGAAACCACCCTCGTGCGTACCGCCCTCTTTGGTGTTGATGTTGTTGACGTAAGAGTGGAGGTTCTCGCGATAGCCGGTGTTGTACATGATGGCGCATTCGATAGGCACACCCGCTTTCTCGGTATTCAGGTAGATTACGTCGTCGAAGAGCGGGTTATTGTTACTGTTCAGGTAACGCACGAATTCCTTTACGCCTTCCTCGGAGTGGAATTTCTCTACCTGCGGATTGCCTTCCTCGTCTTTGCTGCGAAGGTCGGTCAAGGTGATGGTAATGCCTTTGTTCAGATAGGCCAGCTCACGCAGACGTGCCTGGAGAGTGGTATATTTGTATTCGCTGACGGTAAAGATACTGTCGTCCGGCCAGAAAGTCTGTTTGGTTCCCGAGAAGCCGGGGTCGCAGGTTCCCACTTCCTTGACTGCATACAACGGCTTGCCGCATTCGTATTCTTGCTGGTAAATTTTCCCGTTGCGGAATACCTGGGTCGTCATGTGTTTGGAGAGCGCGTTTACGCAGGATACACCGACGCCGTGCAGACCACCGGACACTTTATAAGAACCTTTGTCGAATTTACCGCCGGCATGCAATACGGTCATGACCACTTCCAGTGCAGACTTTTGCTCTTTCTCATGGAAATCGACGGGAATACCACGGCCGTTGTCCTGTACAGTGATGGAATTGTCCTCATTGATGGTGACTTCGATATGGTCGCAATAGCCGGCCATGGCTTCGTCGATGGAGTTATCTACTACTTCATATACCAGATGGTGCAGACCGTTCTCACTGATGTCTCCGATATACATGGCGGGACGCTTACGTACGGCCTCCAAACCTTCCAATACCTGGATGTTACTGGCCGAGTAATTGTTTTCGCCGTTTATCTTTTCTTCTTCAGTCATAATCTATTTTCCTTATTGTAATAACAAAGCAAAAGTAGTGAAAATCCTTGAGATTTCACGTCAAACGAAGGGATAAATTTGGGTCGTTTACAGCTTTTTAGCACCGTAAAGAGGTGAGGATGAATCCTTGGGATGGAGTAGGTGTAAAATGGAAAAGGCTGAACTTTTTAGTTCAGCCTCTTATATCTTTCGTGCGACAAATCAACTTAAGCGAGCTTGTTGATGTAGATTGCCAACTTAGACTTCAAGTTGTTAGCCTTGTTCTTGTGGATAACGTTTGTCTTAGCCAATTTATCCAGCAATTTTGTAATGCTTGGATACATGGCTGTTGCGGCAGCCTTATCTGTAGTAGAACGAAGTTTACGAACAGCATTTCTCATGGTCTTACCATAATATCTGTTGTGAAGTCTTCTTTTCTCTTCTTGTCTGATTCTTTTCAGTGATGATTTATGATTTGCCATCTCGACTAATCTTTTTTTAATTCGTTTATTTTTTTATTTGTAGCCCGTGGGGGAATCGAACCCCCCTTTCAAGAATGAAAATCTTGCGTCCTAACCGATAGACGAACGGGCCATCCTTTGTTGAGCGTTTCCGCTCTTGCAAGCGCCTTTGTTTCTCGTTTGCGGTTGCAAAGGTAGAAACTATTTTTAAACTACCAAAACATTCCGGAATATTTTTTCATGTATTTCTCTGCCTTGTTTTAAAAAATGGAGTTTTATTGTCTGATAATCAGTGTTGTATAATCTTTCATTTTTTTACTCATCTTCCTTCCTTTTTTTATTCATCTTCTTTGATTATGCTTTTATCGGGCTTTTTTTGTAGTTTTGTTATCGGATTGAAAGCCTAAAAAGAATCGGATATGTTACAGAAAACATCGGGAATTGTGCTGCACACCTTGAAGTATAAGGATACTTCCATCATTGTGGACATCTATACGGAGGTGGCCGGAAGGGCGTCGTTTGTGGTTTCGGTGCCCCGTTCACGCAAGGCGGCGGTGAAGTCCGTGCTTTTCCAGCCATTGGCTTTGGTGGAGTTGGAGGCCGATTTCCGTCCCACTGCTACTATATATAAAGTAAAGGAAGCCAAGTCTTTCTATCCTTTTTCCACGCTCCCATACGATCCCTATAAGTCGGCCATTGCCCTGTTCCTGTCAGAGTTCCTGTATCGGGCCGTGCGCGAGGAGGCGGAGAACCGGCCTTTGTTTGCCTATCTGCGCCATTCCATCATCTGGCTGGATGAATGCGGAACGGGCTTTGCAAATTTTCATCTGGTTTTTCTGATGCGTCTTTCCCGTTTCCTCGGGCTGTATCCCAATCTGGAAGATTACCATAAGGGAGACTATTTCGATATGCGGAATGCCTGTTTCACGCCGTTGCGTCCGCAGCTGCATTCCGATTATATAGCTCCGGAAGAGGCTTCCCGCCTGACGCGGCTGATGCGTATGAATTATGAGACGATGCATCTCTTTTCCATGAGCCGGGCGGAACGTACCCGTTGCCTGGCGATCATGAATGAGTATTACCGCCTGCACCTGCCCGATTTTCCCGTCTTGAAATCCTTGGAAGTACTGAAGGAATTGTTTGATTGAGCGCTGCTATGGGGGGATCCGTTCGTCTTAACGGGAAATGCCGCCTTGCGCACACCCGGCAAACAGCCTGTATAAATAAGGAAATCTGCTTTTGGTAATATATTAATAGTCAGCGACTAATTACTGCAAGGTTACTGCATGTGCTTTGCAGTGGCAGTGAATACGTGTTGCAGTGGCGCTGCAAAGTATATACAGTGATACTGCAAAGTATATGCAGTGGCACTGCAACATATATGCAGTGATACTGTTATATATGTGCAGTAATGCCGTCGTAAGTATGGGGCGGCATTGTGAAATGTATGCGGTGGCACGGCGTGATATACGGGGTTGTGAAATGAAAAGAGAGGGCGCCGTTGCCGTGCCCTCTCTCTTGTGATGATCTGTTGTCCTGTTCTTTTTCTCTACATGTCGCCGATGGCGGGAATGCCGGTCGTGTTCTTTTGCGAGACGCTGCGCGTGTTGGCCGAACGGGTATCGATGGCATAGGCCGAGCGGGTGGGAGTGCCGGGCTTGGGCTTCACGTAGGCTTCAAAGCAGTAAACATCTTGAGAGGCTGTATTGGTGAAGACACTGCCTTCGTATTGGCCTCCTTCTGCCCACCAGTTGCGGTTCAGTACATAGATTTCATCGTTCGCCGCTACACGGCGGTAGGTCGGTTGCAGGTAGTAGTCGGGACCCTCGTCCGGAAGCAGTTCCTGGGGAGTGGCTTCAATTTCTGCATCCGTTGCCTTAAAGGTGACGGTGCCGGATATGTTGTATTCGTCTATATAGATGTCCGGGTTATAGGGCATGGCGATGATGTAGGGGATATTCGGCTCGATGGAGGTTACGTCGGTAAATCCTTCTTGGGTCAGACGGCGCAGCCAGAAGGGCTTGGCGCCCTCAATGTCACTTCCGAAAGGTGCCAACCGGCCTTTTTCGGCGTGCGAGATGTGGGTGGGCGTAAAAGGTAGCGCCAGGGTACGCCATCCGGATGAGACATTCTGGTATGTCCATTGTGTATCGAAGTGAATGTCCACTGAAATGCTTTTTGCCTTGAAGGCTTGGGGGCAAGCGAATATATTCTCGCTGCCTCTCCAACTGGAAATGTCGTATTTCAGTTCGATGGACTTGGCTACTCCATCTATGATTACGTTGACCCAGTTGGGGCCCCAATAGGGTACGCTGTTGTTCTTGGTCTGCAGGTATAGGAAGCAGTTCTCGTTTACTCCCTGGGGGTCGCCTACTTCTGCTTCGGAGTTCCAGAAAACTCCTGTGAGGTTGCTGCAATAGTCGAACAGGGAACCTTCTGTTTGGGTAACGGTTTCCGGTATGGTCAGTGTCCGGAGTTGCTTGCAATTTGCAAAAACGCGATTACCCAATGTCGTTACGGATGCGGGAATTTCGATCTTTGCCAGTAGGGTGCCGTTGAAGGCGTATTCTCCTATTTCTTTCAGTGCATCCGGAAGCCGGACGGATGTCAGTCTGGTATTCCCAAATGCCCATGAGCCTATCTTGACTACACCGTCCGGAATCGTTATGCTTTCTAAGGATGGGCAGTTTTCGAATGCGTAAGGCCCTATCTCTTTCAAGGTTGACGGAAGGTTGACGGTTTTAAGCCGGTGACATTCACCAAGGTTGGAAATGGAGGTAATGCCTTCTTCGATAGTCAGGGTGGTCAGACCGGAATAAGCGAAGGGTCTGTTCATCGACTTTATATTGCTGGGTAGGCTTATTGCCTCAAGGGAGGTGCATCCCTCGAAGGCATGCCATTCGATACTGTTGATCGCAGCGGGTATTTTGAATTCTTTCAGGGAAGTCATGCCTGCAAACATTTGATAGCCTATTGTCTTTTCACTCAAGTAATTGTTTACGTTTACTTCTACGGTATATCCGTCAGGATTAACGTACGAACAAGTGAAGGAGTAGTGGGAATGCTCATTGTGGCTTTTTACTACGGCACCGGTCATGTCCAGGCTTTGCAGTGCGGTCAGTGTGTGCAGGAACTCCACGTCTATGGCATTGAATGTGCCGGATATGGTCAGCTTCTGTACCGTCGGTGCGGCGTCTCCCAACGCCTCGGCCAGTTTGGCTTCCAGCCTGTCGGTATCGGTCAGTGTCACATGGGCAGTCACCGGTTCGGTAGCCCTTGAGTCGGTGCTGCTCGACTGTGTCCCTCCGTTCAGCAGTTCCAGGCTTTCATCGCTTCCCGTACAGCTTGCCCATTGCAGGCCGGTGGCTATAGCCAGGAAGTAGATCCATTTTGTATATTTCTGTTTCATAATCATCATTCTTTGTTTTATGTCGTTACATATCGCCTATGGCAGGAATGCCGGTCGTGTTCTTTTGAGCGGCACTTCGTGTTTTAGGAGAGCGGGTGTCTATTTCGTACAAAGCGCGGGTGGAGCTGCCGTTCTTGTCCTTGACGTATGCTTCGTAGGCATACACATGGGTGGAACTACGGGCGAATACGCTGCCCAGCTCATGGTTACGGATGCTGTAGTCGTAGTTCAAGGCATACACCATGCCGCCTCTTTTCACAAATTGATAGGTGGGCTGAAGAAGATAGTCCGGTCCTTCATCGGCGGGTAATTCATCCGGAGTCACTGCGATTTCTACGTTCTCTCCCGTGAAGGTGACGTTTCCGCTGATGTTGTACTCGTCCAGATAGACGCCGGGATTGTAGGGCATGGCGATGATGTAAGGCTTGTCGGCCTCGATGGATGTTGCGTCCACGAAACCGTCCGCTGTAAGCTTACGCAGCCAGAAGGGTTTGGCGCCTTCCACGTCGCTGCCAAAAGGAGCCAATGCGCCTTTCTCTTCCGAAGTGATGGAGCTTACCTTGAACGGCAGTGTGAGGGTGCGCCATCCGGAAGCCTTTCCTTCGTAAGTCCATCTGTCGAGGAACGTCATGGTCAGGCTGATGCTTTTGGCGGTGAAAGCGATGGGACAGGAAAACTTCTTGGGCGTTCCCCAGGTACTGTTTGAATAAGTCAGCTGGATGCTTTCCGCAATACCGTCCACAATAGTGTTGGGCCAGGAGTTTGCGTCGTAAGTGGCTGCCGTGCCATTGTCGCTGTTGATGTACAGGAAGCAATTTTCGGTGGGACGGGATCCGGGTACGGCTATGGTTGTATTCCAAGCAAGCATCCGGAGATTCTCGCAGCCATCTACCGGTGAACCGTCTGTTTGGGATACGGTTTTCGGTATGGTCAGTGTCTGGAGCTGTTTGCAGCTGTTGAAGACTCCATAGCCCAGTCGTGTACAGGATGCCGGAATTACGATTTCTGTCAGTCCGGATTCGGCAAACGCCTGTGATTCGATATATTCTACACCTTCCGGAATTGTAAGGCTCTTTAAAGAGGCACTGCCTCGGAATGTTTCACTGCCGATTTCCTTTAAGGTGGATGGCAGATGCACAGTGGTAAGCGTGCGGCAATTGTTGAAACCGGAGATGCGGGTTACGCCTTCGGGCACAGTGATGGTGGTTACGGGAGAGCCGTGGCATATATTATAAAAGGCAAAAGATGTAATGGTCGAAGGTATTTCTATTTCCTTCAAAGCCGGCATGCCGGCAAACATATAGTTGCCTATTCCATTATCTGACAAGTGTTCCGATACATTGACTTCTTGGATGTTGCCGTAACTGTCTTCATAAGAGTAGCTGAAGGTATAGTAGGGGCGGTCGTAGTCCCACTTTGTCTCTGCGTCTGTCATTTCCAGTTTCTCCAAGGCGGTCAGTGTGTGCAGGCATTCCACGTCCCTGGCATTGAACGGTCCCGCAATGCTCAGCACCTGGACATTGGGTTTATTGCTGCCCAATTTTTCGCTTAACTTTGCGTCCAGCGTGCCCGCTTCGGTCAAGGTAATGTCGGCCGTCACCGTCTCGACCGTGCGGGAGTCGGTGTCTTGCGGAGCGGCATTCAGCCGCTCCAACTCTTCCTGTCCTCCTGCGCAGGCATATAGCAATAGGCTACATGCGCTTGCCAGAAGAACGTTCCATATTGTATTGTTCTGTTTCATGATTATTATTTTTGATCGGGTGAAACATTGTCGCCTTGTCCGGGAATACGTTTAGTGGTGAATTCCCATCTGCCGATATAGCTGTCTTTGCCGTCAATGGTGACATAAACCCACAGGTTATACGTTTTCCCTCCTGTCAGTCCTTCGATGGTGCCGCTGAATTTCCTTTCGGCATCTATGTTGGTGCATTTCAGTTTGCCGGTCGCTTCCTCCGGCCCGGTTTCAGAATTGTCCGACCAAACGAATCCATATTCAGCGTTGCTCAGGTCCACCTCGCTATGGACTGTGGCTTGGACTTCGCACTTGGTGTCTGTGGGGGTATTGCTAGTACTTATGGATAGGTTTTGCGTGTTCATCCAATACGTACCGTTATAGCAAACAATCTTCTCGTCTCCTATCTGAACAATGGCGTAGGCTCTTACTTTATAGGATGCATTGAAGGACAAATCTTTTATTTCCAGTGTATAGCTGCTTTCGGAGGCCGGGGTTACGGCTTCTTCCACTTTCAGGTCATCCACTGTCGGGTCCGAGGTGCTTTCAGTGCTGATGGCGCAAAAACCTCTTGCCACGATGGTGCCGTCTGCGCCCGGTGTTATTGCCGTGGTTACTTTCAGAGAGTTCAGTGCACTTTCATTCTTCATCTCACCGAACGAAGGACGGTCGAAGTCCGGAGTATAGAAGTTGTTCCAGCCGGAGTAGGCAATCTCGGTTCTTCCCCCTAACTCGCACTTGGCATAGGCGCGTACATAATAGTTGGTCTGGTATTTAAGCCCTGTTACGGTGGTGATGAAACCCGCGTCCGAGGTAATCGCTTTGTCGCAATTCTCCAATGTGACTTCCGAGAACTGGGTACTCAGGACAAACCCGCGTTCCGTGATGTTGGTATTTCCCGGATTGGGCATCTTGCCAACCAGTTCTGCGGAGTTGAACGTCAGCTTGTCGGAACTTGTTTCTATTTCGAGTGAAGGCAGGTTGAATCCCTCTGTCCAAAGCTGTGTATAGCCATTGGTATAGCCTGTTTCCGTCAAGTCGCCCGACTTATAGATGGCGTATGCGCGTATGTAGTAGCTGCTGGCCATTTCCAGTCCTTCGATGGTCGCTACAATCTGGTTTTCTCCGTTGGTCACGGCTTTGTAGGTACCGGCTGTCTTGGCATCTTCGATAGACAGTTCCCCTTGGCTTCTGCTCCAGATGAAACCTTTCTCTACCAATGCGTTCGCGTCATAGTTCTGGATGGATGCTTTTACGGTCATCGTAGTTGCCGTACAGCTGTAGTCCAGAGAATTGTCGGCTTTATAGGTAAACTCTATCATAGGTCTGTCCAGCCTTTTGGTCGTGATTTCGCGTGTTGCCCCATAGGCGATTCTTTCTTCACCGCCAACGGTGTTTTTGGCGTACGCCCGGATGTAGTAATGTGTATCCTGCAGCAGGTCCGTAATTTCTTCGATGTACGAGTACTTTTCTCCACTGACATTTATGCCCTCTTTGGGGTGAACGAATTTGGAGTCGCTGTTGTAGGTGGGAAGAGCGTTTGTCTTGCTGTAAACGAATCCGCATTCGTCAATGGCGCCGTTGGAACCGACCGCGGAATTGATGGTGCCTGTCATCTTTACGGAAGTGATTTTGATGTCCCCTTCGTCAATCACGCCTGTCTCGATGTTGGCGGACAACAAAGCGGCGGTTTTCTGTTTGAGGATCGTACCATATCCTTCGATGCTGCCGGTAGAGGCGTCTTTGTCGGCGGCATTCTTGGCGTAGGCACGGAAATCATATTCTGTATCGGGCTCCAGGTCGGTCAGCTCGATGGTGTATTGGTCATCTTCCGTGATTTTTTCGCTGGCGACAGGGATGAATGTCTTGGCGTCGCTTTTCTTATAGCTGACACCGCACTCTATCAGGACCTCGTTCCCGTAATCTTCTACATAGAACTTGAAACGGGCATATCTCTCGCCGATGGAATCGGTTACCAGTTCACTCAGCTGCGGGCCGGACATTGAGGTGGTGTTGAAGGGGCGTTCCTCGCTATAGACAGTCGTGGCGCCCGTGGTGGCATACATGCGATAGTAATAGAAGGTGCTGGGGGATAACCCTTTTACCTGGATGGTCAATGAAGTGCCTGCCCCCGATTCCAGCATCGACACTTGGGTGGTCTGGTCGGTCGGGAAGTCTTTGGAAGTAGAGTATTCGAAACCGAAATCTTTCAGTTTGTCTGTCTCGCCGGAAATGGAACCGGAAAAGACGGCTGAGGTACGGAGGGCATTACTTACTTCCTCTATCGTAAGTTTGGGTGCCATATTGTCGGGAATATCCTCGTTGGTGCAAGAGAATGTTGAGCAAATGAGCCATCCTGCCGCAAAAAAGGGAAGCAGGTTCTGTGTGATGTATTTCTTGATTTTCATATCTGATAGCATAATAGTTGTTTAAAACATGATACCTATACCTACGGTAGCTTCCCAATACTTGAAGCTGTTGCTTTGGATGCCTGCCGTGAAGGCTACGCTCTTGGCGCGCAATACGCAACCGAGGTCAACTTCCACGCCGCTGTAGCTGAGGTCGTTGCATTCGGCCCACAGTTTGTCGGCGGTTTCCCATGCCAGTTTACGGTATCCCCAACCGGCACCCCCGTACAGGTAGAAGGGCTTGGCCAGACGCAGCATCATGCCGGTGGTGATGGCCAGGCGGCTGCTTTTCTTTTCACCGGTAAACCAGAAAGCTTCCCCGTCGGGCGAATTGCCGCCCTTGTCGCATTCGGTGTCGGTGGAGAGTGACTTGAAGTCGTATTTGGCTTTCAGGTACCAGCCGGTTTTTTTCACGACACCAATCATCAGACCATAGGAGAGGTCGCTGCCTACACCCACGACGGGGGTCAGCAAGGTACGCAGCCTGTTGGCGTCCGATTCAATGAATTTTAGGGTCATCTTATATACCACCTGTTTCTCCAATTTCTGCGTGAACTCGTAGCGGAGCGAGCCGAACTTGTCGCTTTTGATGGTAATATTGCGTGAGCCTTGTGTCATGTAAACAATGGCCTCACCCGTCTTGTAGATGACATCACCGATGATATTGCCCTCAAAGGTGTATTCTTTTACATCGGCAACGGAAATGCGCACGATGGCGCAGGGATCGTCATTCAAGTCAAGGCGTTCTTGTGTGCGGGCCATCAGGTCACGGTCCATACGTTGGAAAGCGGTTACTTTGACGTCTTGTGCATGGCAAAGGCCGCACAAGAGGAGTAGGACTCCCAAGAGAAAAAAGCGTTGTTTTTTCATAATGAATTAGTTATAAATGATTGATTAAATGTCGAAGTCGTCCACGCTGAAGATTTCGTCTTCGGGCATGGCAACGTCACCGATCTTGTCCGGTTGCCAGGTGCGTACATGGATCTGAGGTGCGTCGGGATTGGTGAAGTCCCACAGCAGGAAAAGATAGCCTTCGTCGCTGTAATGGTCGGAACTGTAGCCCTGCTTGAGGGTGACGCCGTAAAAATTGGGCTTGGCGGGATGGCGCATTACTTTAATATCGTCAAACAGCACGTTGATGCGTTTGTTTGCCCGGAAAATCCGCTCCAGTTTGGTGAGGTATTCCTTTTTGGTCTGTTTGCTGTAAACTACTTTTTTGTTGTTGATACTCATGCGGTTGACATCGGACTTTACGGTGGTGATGACCTTACCGGTGATGATAAGCGCATCGTCACTGAATATCTGTTGGAGGAAATTGATGTCTTTCAGGTTGTAGGAGTTGCGGAAGCGTTCCACGTATTCCAGAATGAGCTGTCGTTGCACGAAGTCTTCAACGGCGGCTGCGCTGCCCATCACTTTGATGTAGAGACTGGCGTCAATGGCCAGATGAAAACCGGTGACGGTACCTTGCGGGCTGACGGTGAATACGCCTTCCTGGTATTTCTTCCAGGATACATCCTTGCTTTCACCCTCTACGGGCATCATGATGAGCGGGATGTTGCGTAGTTGATAGTCGCCGCCGGAGTTTTTGCCGGCACTCTCCACGACTTCTGTTTCAGCGCAGCGGAAAGGACAGTCTTTCCAAAGTTTCAGCAAGTCACCTTTCGCCTCGGGAGTGATGGCGATGTTTTCCAGCTGGAGAGGGCGATGGTTGCCTTGGGCATTGTTGAACTCTGTCAGCAGGGCGGATAGTGACCGGCTGATTGCTTCACGTGCATTCGTGTCGGAAATTTCAGTGGCAAAGAATTCGGTGGTGTACTGGGCGGAACCGGGTACAGCCATGAGCAAGGCAAAGACAAGTACCGACAGGCGGATGAATATAGGTTTCATATCGTTTTTAATTTTAGTATTCTTGTACGAAAATGGCAGAATGTTTTCCGCCTTTATAATTGTTCAGATGGTCCGGTTGGCCGGTCACGTAGTTGGTGCGGCTGTCGCTGCCCGGGCTTAACAGGGAAACTACTTTTTGGGTAGCTTTGTCAATAATGATAATGTAACATTTTTCCGGGCTTTGCATCGTGCGCATACTGCCGTATATCAAGGTGTGATTCTGCTTTTCTGTGTTCAGATAGCGGATAAGCCCGTTTATGGAACTCTGGGCAAGCATTGCCTTTGCTCTGGCGGGAGTCTCTACGGCAGGTGCGGGAGGAGTAGTCGGCTGCATGACGACAGGGTCGGCCGGTTGTACTACCGGTTGGGGAACAACGGGTGTTTCCTCTTTTTGTGGCTGCGGCTGTTCCTCTTTCGGCTTTTCCTCTTTGGACAGTTCTTCCTGCGGCTGTACTTCCTGCGGTTGAGTGGAAGTCGTTTCCTGCACCGGTTCAATAGGGGCGGGTACTACTGAATCTTTGGGTTGTGTAGCATGGGTAACCTCTATGGGCACTGAATCGGTGACAACCGGATCAGTGGCAACACTATCCGCTGTAGCTGTTTTTTCCATATATTTCTCTACATCACCTTCTTTCGGCTTCTTGGGGCCTAATCCTATGGCATCCTTCATGATGTAGGAAAACACTCGGAACAAGTCTCCTTTCTTCACTACGATATTCTGGCATTTATCGTCGATGACATCCCAGATTTCCTGTACATCTTTTTTGCTCATCTTCATGCGTTTGGCAAAAATTTCAATAACGTGTGCCTGTAGCATGTCCCGAGATTTCTGGTGGGCGGCCGAGAGGGCTTCTTCATCATCCGAAGCCATTTCCATGATGTCGGCGTAAACGGCCTGTTCGCTTCTTTTGATTTGATTGATTTCTTTCTTTTTGGCCGTCTCTTCATCAACAGGGACGAGGGCGTTCTGGGCTGTGGCCTGGACGCAGCAGCACAGCAGCAGGATACTTAGATATAACTTATATTGTTTCATGTTCTTATTGATTATTATCTATTATAGACGCAATATTGTGGATAGGCACATAGCTGAACATCTTCAGTTTGACCTGTTTCCCTTTTATCTCCGGGATGACGGACTTGTCCAGTGTAAAGGTGAGTATATGCTGGTATCCCAGTTCTGGATTGACGGCCATCCATGCACCGTATATCCGGTCTTTCTCTATTTTCCGGATGGCTGTGTAGAGGGAGCATTTTTGGGAACGGAGATAGCTCGTCAAGCGGCTTAAAGGTATTTCGTAGATGTGGCTTTTGTTGCCATACAGGCTTTGGCTGATTTCCACTGTTGCGCCATAGTCTATTCCGGAATTGAAGAGATTGCAGACGGATTCTATCGGACGGTCCTGTGAGAAGACAGGTTGATAAGCATCGCCTTCTTTCGTATAATAGGAGGTGGAAACAATGTTCTCCATCATGTAATAGTCATCGTTTGTCGTGTAGATGCCTGGCTCTTTTTCCCGGAAATCCGTTGCGGCGGGTTGGGGGACGGAAGTGCTTTTGTGGGTAAGCAGGCTCATATAGACGGCATTTTCTGCTTCCGGCTTCGTATATCCGGTGATGAGTTCGTAGCGGGCAGGGAACTCTATGGATAATATCGTACGGTTTCCGTCCATACACAGTAATTTATAGCGGTTGCCGGCATTGCTGAGAAGGAAGGAAAGGCGGTTGGAAAAGGCTGCGATGATGTTTTGCAGATCCTTGCGCAACTTGCCGGTCATGGGGATGTCAGAAGAGAGTTTTATACGCTCCATCTGTAACCGCTGGAGGGCATCGGCGTCGGTCTGGGTGAGTAATAGTTCCAACATGTAGCGTTCCACGAAATGGAAGATGGGGGTATGCTGTTTTTCTACCATGTCGGGGGCGAAAAGTTTGAGTCCGATATGGTCTATCTCTTTCGTTTCGGATTGGTGCACGAAAAGGGAAGCCGGGGAACCGAGAATCTTCACGGGGATGTCGCCGGACTGTTCGATGGCTACTCCGCAGGAGGCGGACAATTGACCGGCTATATCCTGCAACAGTTTGCTGGTATAGCGGGGCTGTCCGCTCAGCGGCAAAGAAAGGCTGATGCCTGTGAACAGGCATAGGCAGACAAGCTTGGGGGAGATGATTTTCTTCATGCTATATAATAAGGTGTATTTATCTGTCTTTGAAAAAGGATTTCCGTTTCGAAGCCGATGCCTTGTAATAGGCGTTTACAAACTCTTTCTGTTTTTCGGTGCGGGCCATGATTAGCTTGACGGATTCCATCAGGTTGCGGATGGCCGTATCGTATTCTTCAGGAGCATGGGCCAGCTCCAGCAAGTAATTGTAGGCGGCTGTATTGGCTCGGTTCGAAGCGTCAAGCAGTTCGTTGACTTCCTTTTCTTCTTTTTCCGGCTGGAACTTGGCCTGGCGATAATGCACGAACTCATTGTAGAGGTCAGCGGCTTGGTTGAAAGACTTGATGGCTTTTTTATAAATATCGTAAATCTCTTGCCCTTTATAGACTTGGATATTGGACTGCGTCAGTTGCAGGAAGTAGTCAACCAGTGGATTGGGAGTGCCATTGGCTTTTATCCTCCGGTTCACATCGATTTGCTGCTGCACTTTCGTCAAACGGGTATAGGCCCGGATAGTGTCATTGTAATTGATGGCTTTCTCTGTCGAGGCGGGGGGCAGAGAACTACTCTTGTCATATAGGTGGAACGGATAAGGGCGGTCTATCAATTGCCATATCGGATCAAACGGCATATGGTTCTGGAGCATCCGGATAGGAGTGACCTGGCAGTAGTTCATGTTGGGATTACTGGTGAACTGGTTGTTGGCGATGGAGCCCATACCGAACGTTACATCGTATAAAAACCATTGCCCGTTTACCTTGGCGCAACACCAGGCGTGAGGATCGGTCATTAATGTACCCTCAGCCTTTACATACCCCTCGACCACAAAAGCGGGGATGTCCAGCATGTCGGCGACGGTCTTGAACACCAAGGCGAAGTTACGGCATACGCCGCTGCGGGTTTTCAACGTGTTGCGCACATCCTTTTCTTCGCTGTATATATCGTTGCGTGATTCGAAGGTGGTATATACATTATATTTCATGTTTGCGGTCATCCACCGGTAGAGTGCCGACAGCTTGGCGTCTTCTCCTTTATGGTGCAGGCTGATATAAAACGCAAGGGAATCGGCAGAGTAGGTGTATGCAGGGGGGATTTCCGTAGATGTCCCTGCGGTTTGCCCGTATGCAGTCCATACGGATAGGCTTAAAAGCAGTAGCGTATATCTTATAAGACGGTTCATCGTTGTAGTTATTTAAAGGTTTTCATCCAGATGATGGCGTGTCCCCGGTATTTTTTGACAACTTCCATCTCTTTGGTCTTCAAGTTCATGCGTTCTCCTTTACCTTTGTCCAGAACGGCTATCAGTTTGCTGTCCTTGATGATGATCAAGTAGGCTTGCTCCGGTGAGGTGAGTGTGGCGATACGTCCATATACCAAACGTCCGTCATCCTGCATGGCATCCAGATAAAGCATTACATTGGTGTAGGTATCGAGCGCCAGTAAGGCACTTACGTCTTGGTTCAGCGGCTCTTCCAGATCTTCTTCTGATAGGTCGAAGTCGTCCAAGTTGATAAGAGGAGGCTCCGGGGCGGGCTGGACAGCAGCGGCTGTGGTGTCGCTGACTGTGGACGGGACGGTTTCTGCTGCCGTTTGCTTGGTGGCGGCAGTGATGGCAAGATCACCGGCGGAAACGTTGTTTTTCAACAGATATGTGAAAGCCTTGTGCTGGGTCAGATTTTTATATTCCAGCGTCTGGCAGGTGCCCTTTGTGGCATTCCAGGCAGTTTCAGCTGCTTCACTGCTTTTCCCTTGGCCGGTCTGCAAGGCAACGAAGCGCTCGTGTAGTTGCTCCATAGCCGCTTTCCGGGCATCTTCCGGACTTGTGAGGCTGACCGACTCGGCAAAGACAAATTCTTCGCCCAGTTTTATATATCTGATTTTTTCCTTTATGGCTGCATTGGGATTATCTTGCGCCCATGCAGAAAAGGTCATTTGCATTGCTATCAGCAAAAGGTATGCGAAACGTTTCATTGCTTTTAGTGATTTTCGTGTTACAGAATGTCGAAATCATCGCAGGTAAATACGTCTTCCTCCGGTAGTTTGGTGGTGGTGCTAAGCATTTCGGGTTGCCAGGTACGTACATGGATTTGCGGGGCTTCCGCATTGGTAAAGTCCCACAGCAGGAAGAGATAGCCTACGTCGCTGTAGCTATCGGATGAATAGCCTTGCTTCAGGGTAACTCCATAGAAACCTTCCTTGGCGGGATGTCTCATGACCTTTATGTCATCAAACATGACATGGATGCGTTTGTTGTTTTTGAAAATGTGCCCTAATTTGGTGAGGTATTGCCTTTTATCTTGCTTGATGTATTTAACTTTCTCTTGAGGCATGAATTTGTTCATCTCGGAGGGGACGGACTTGATTACCTTTCCTGTGATAATCAGCGCATCGTCACTGTAAATCTGTTCTAAAAAGTCCATGTCCTTGGTGTTGTAGGCAGTACGGAACTGTTCTACATAATCCAGTATCATCTGGCGGTAGCGCAAGTCGGTGACATCCCATCCTTTCTTTAAAATCTTTACATACAGATTGGTGGAGATGGCAATGTGAAAATCGACAATGACTCCCTGTGTGTTGAAAGAGATGACGGCTTCCTGATATTCGTCTTTTTCGCCCACTCCTTTGGTGAACAAGGGAATGTTGCGCACCTGGTACCGGTTGTCCGGAGTGGTAAGGCAGCGTTCTACAATCTCGGTATCGCCGCAGCGGTAGGTGTTTCCTGCCCACATGGCGTCCAACGTTTTGCGGGCTGCCTGGGCTATTTGTATTCCTGTATAGTCCAATGAGGTCTGGGCTGCATCGGCGTTGTTCATTGCTGTAAGTAGCTTGCTGATGTTCTGCTGCACTTTCTCTTGCAATGCCTCATCCGGCAGGTCTGTCAGGTATAGTTCCGTCTTGAATTGTGCTTTCGCTATGACGGAAAGCCCTAAAAATAGGAGCATGATTACGGTTCTTGTACAATTCCTGTTCATATCTTTATGTGTTATATTGTTTGCTTTATCGTTGGTTTTCAAAAAAGATAGATTCTATGTTGTGAACCGGGGCGAAGGTGTATAAGTCTGTCTTTATTTTATATGCTTCGGGACGATTCAGTATTCTTGGATCTACTTCGAACGACATTGTGTGGCTGTAACCTTGTGCTTGGTTCAGTAAAATGGCGGTACCTTTTATTGAAGATGCCCCGGCTGATTCTATTCCGGCAAATACCTTGCATCCGTTTGCCCTGCAGAATTCCAGTAGTTTGTGCAATGGTATGGAAAAGTCTATTTTCTTTTGCCCATAAAGTCGCAGGGTGACGTTGGCCTCAATGCGGTTGTCTGCTTGCATGGTGAATAAGTTCTGGACGGAGCGTCCGGCCTGCAAGGTATCTGCCAGTTGCAGGTAGTTTCCGTTCTGTAATGTGTAGTAGCGGTTGGTGTTCATAGCCTCTATCTGGTATGTTTCGCCTTTTTGCAGGTAGCAGTTTTCGCCGATTTTTTCTAAGGTGCGTGCATCTACAGTATCCTCGATGCATGGTGCTCCCGGGAAGGATGTCAGCGAGGTATAGAAGAATTGTTCACTCTCTTTTTTATTCATTCCCGACAAGAGTTGGTGGTTTGCCGGAAAGTGTATCTTGAATACTTTGTTCTCGTCGTCTGCATAAGCCATAGTGTAGTTGTTTCCGGTCATGTCTATGGTGAATGATGAACTTCTGTTTAATGCGGAAACGGCCTCTGCCAACTGTTTCCGGAGGTGCTGCTTCCGGGTCTTGTTCCCGAAAAGAATCTGTACTTTATCCTCGTTCATCTGGCGCAGAATGATTGAGTCTTCTTTCAGCAAGTATAGATTTAACAAATAATATTCAATAAAATTGTAAGCAGGTGAAGGATGTTTGTCTATTGTTTTGTTTGGAAATAGTTTGAACCCGATGTGAAGAATTTTTTTTGAGGCATTTTTCCTGATAATGATTGCCATCTTGTCGATTTCAGCTTCTGTGGAATTTTCACAATCTATTTGATAATCTGTGTATAATATTTCTGCAATACTTTTAACTTTTTCACCGATGCACTGCTGCGGTGAGTATTCCTGGGCATGAATGCTTCCGTATAAGAGTAATGACAGAATCAGTGAAACAGTGTTTTTTATAGTATATATATTGTTCATTCTTTTGTTAGCAGTTTCTTTATTGAATTGTAAATATATATCTATATGTCTTATGGTAGTGTGTTTTTTGCTTAATTTTAATTATATTTCACATATCATTCTGCTATAACAAAAAACGTACTTCTGTTATCCCATCTTTAAGAGATAACGGAAGTACGTATTATACGAAAGATCAGGGGAGGTTATCCCAGCAGCTCTTTTACCTTGGCTGAGATGACGCGTCCTTCGGCAAGTCCCGCCAGTTTCTTGCTGGCCACACCCATCACTTTTCCCATGTCTTTGGCACCGGCAGCGCCAGTTTCGGCAATAATCTCCTTTAAGGCAGCTTCCAGTTCTTCCGGAGTCATCTGCTTGGGCAGATAGACTTCCATCACTTTCACCTGTGCCAATTCTGCGTCCGCTAAGTCCTGGCGGCCCTGTTGCACGTAGATTTCTGCTGCATCTTTGCCTTGCTTGGTCAGTTTCTGGACGATTTTGATGGCATCGGCATCGCTTAGGGTATCGTTGGCACCCGGAGCAGTCTTGGCTTCCAGAAATACCTTCTTTATATTTCTTAAAGTATCGAGAGCCACTTTGTCTTTGGCTTTCATTGCGGTTTTAATGTCTTCGCTGACTCTTTCAAATAAATCCATCTTGATATCTGCTATTTTATTGTTTATAATTTACTGTTTGTTACTTGCGGTTACGTTCTCCGATTCTGACCGACTGTACTGCACATGTACGTCAGAAAGTGATTATTCCTCCCTCTCCGGTTCCGTCCCCCTGAGCTTCTTCGGTAGCAAGTATGCCTTCCTGTTCGGCCTTGTTCTTGATAGTGTTCAGTGTGCCTTTGTCACGTGAATAGGTCGGAGTGTTCTCTACCATGCTGATGATGTCGGCATTGTCCAGGTCTTCGGGATTGAAGATATAGATGTGGCGGCGACGGCTGCGCTGGTATTTGATATTGGCGTCTTTGCCGTAATATACTTCGCGGCGGTTGCGCTTTTGTTCTTCTTCCTCTTCAAGTTCGGCAAGGCGTTGTTGCTCTTCGGCAGTCTGCATGGCAATGCGTTCATCCATTTCCTTGATGTGGATGTCTTGGATGCCGAAGCCGGTGGCAAGAAGGGTGATTTTCACTCTTTGTTCCAGTTCCGGATCTTCGGCCATACCGAATTTGGTTTCGAAGTCGCGGTTGAAACGGTTCATGAATTCCTTCACCTCGTCCATTTCACTCATCATCAGTTCATGGTCGGGGCTGTAGGAGATGTTGAGCAATACCTTCTTGGAATTGAATATATCGTTGTTGTTGAGCAACGGTGAATGCTGTGCGTTCTTGATGGCCTCGCTGACGCGGCTCTCGCCTTCACCGTAGCCGGTACTCATGATGGCCACACCACCGTCTTTCATTACCGTTTTCACATCGTTGAAGTCTAGGTTGATGATGCCCCGCATGGTGATGATTTCGGCGATACTTTTGGCGGCAATCAGCAGGGTATCGTTGGCTTTGGCAAATGCACTGGTAACGGAGAGATCCGGGTAAATTTCACCTAACTTCTCGTTGTTGATGACCAACAACGCATCGACGTGCTTGCTGATTTCTTCGACACCGTCCAGCGCCTGGTCTATCTTCTTGTCTCCCTCCCAACGGAAAGGAATGGTAACGATGCCGACGGTCAGTATGTCCATATCTTTGGCAATTCGGGCAATGGTGGGGGCTGCACCGGTACCTGTTCCACCGCCCATACCGGCAGTGATGAACACCATCTTGGTGCCGTCGTTCAACATGTCCTGCACTTCATTGATACTTTCCTCGGTGGCTTCTTTGGCTTTATTGGGGCGGTTGCCGGCTCCCAGTCCTTCGTGCCCCAATTGCAGCTTCACCGGAACCGGAGATTCTTCCAGTGCCTTACGGTCTGTATTGCAAACCACGAAAGCAACGTCATGTATGCCTTCCCGGTACATGTGGTTCACGGCATTGCCGCCACCTCCGCCTACACCGATTACTTTGATGATCTTCGGCGAATCAGTCGGGAAATCGAATTGTACTATATCTTCCATAATTCTGAATTCTGAACTATGAATTATGAATTGCTATGCAGTATGATGTGCGGCCAATTCAAAATTCAAAATTTATAATTAAATCAATTATTTCATGTCATCGTCCGAGAAGATCTCCTTGGAGAATTTGTCGAAAGTTCTTTCAAACCAACTTGGTCCCTCTCTTTTCTTCCGTTTCTTTTCTTCCTTTTCGCGTTGCTCTCTTTCTTTGCGTTCACGTTCCTTACGTTCTTTCTCTTCCTTCTCGCGCAGGGCTTTGGCGGCACGGGCGGCAGCCTCCTGTTCTATCAGGGTAGCGTCGTTCTCGAACATGTTCTTGGGTTCGGTAGCTGCGGCAGGCTGTTGCGCAGGTTTGGCAGTTTCCTGCAGGCAGCAGTTCTCGTTTCCTGCGGCCAACAGGCCGAGCAGCGTGTTCTGCATACCGTCTTTCTTCAATGTATCGGTGTAACCGTGGATGGTATTGTGGACAAACTTCACGGTCTTTATCTTTTCCACCTTGCTGAGTTTGCGGAAAGCCTCCTCAAGGTTCTTCAAGTTGGAACCTCCTCCGGTAAATACGACACCGGAGAATAGCTTGTCCTCGTAGCCCGAAAGTTGCAGTTGGTTCCAGACGTTGGCAAGGATTTCTTCGGCACGCGCGCCGATGATGTTGTTCAGCAGGGACAATTCGATGGTACGGCCATCGTCCAGAGTGCATACGGCAGGTGCTTCAGTATCTTCCTCTTCTTCGTAGAGAGCATTGCCGTATTGCAGTTTCAGCTTTTCAGCGTCTTCTTCCTCCATCTGCAGGGAAGTGATGTCGTGGGTGATGGTGCTTCCACCCAACGGAAGTACGCTGAGGTAGCGGAGGATATTGTTCTTATAGACGGCAATGGTAGTCGTGTCTGCGCCCAGATCGACAAGCGCACAACCCGAGCGCATTTCGTTTTCCGTCAATACGGCATGTGCCAGAATGACGGGGGCGATGAGCAGGTCGGCAATTTCCACTTTCGCCTGCTCGAAGCTGTGCTCCAGGTTTTTCTTGAGGGAAGCGCGGGCTACGATGTTCAGAAATTGTCCGGTGATGTGCTTGCCTGCCACACCTACGGGGTCTGCTTGCAGGTTGTTGTCTATCTTGTATTCTTGCGGGGCTACATCCAGTACACTCATGTCCGCCAAGGGGACTTCAAGATTCTCGTCACAGATGGAGTCTATCAGCTCCTGTGAGATGATTCCTTCTTCTTCCAGTGTGCGGCTTACCGCATTCCGGACAGTGCGCAAGGATTGTCCGCCGATGCCTACGTATACTTTGGCAATGGAGTTGTTCAGCTGACCTTCCAGCTTGTTGATGATGGAAGTCAGTGCCTGTGCTGTCTTGTCGATGTTGTAGATGGCACCCTTGTGGATAAACGAGGATGCGTCTTCACGTGCATAAGCCAACACTTGCATGCTTCCGTCACTGTTCTTCTTTCCTGCGATACCGGAAATCTTGGAAGAGCTCAACTCGATAGCGGCGATGAAATCTGTTGTTGCCATATCTTTCTTCTAATTATGTTTTTTCATTTACAATTTATCATTTACAATGTGCGGTTTGTCTGCGTTGTCACGTCGCATGGTTAAATTGTACATTGCAAATAGTACATTACTGCTCCCTTTTAGTACAGATAATCTGATTACCGAATTCAACACTGATACGGGAGTATTTGTTCCAGCCAACTTGGTTCAATCCTTTTTCATAGAATATTTTTACGCGGTGGAGCTTCTTTTCAAAACCATCCAGTTTACCGAGGTAGATAAGATGGTCACCTACTCGCGGCACCAGTTCTACATTCTTGCCGGGCAAGACGTGGATCTGCTCGATTTGTGCATTCCAGAAAGGATTCTTCTGCAAAAATACACCAAACTTATATAAATCCCTCATGGCAAATGACTTTTCTACATTTCCGGTCGCTATGGCAAGGTGTGCGACGCACTTTGCGTCGGGAGGCATGACGGTACCTTTGTTGTCCAGATAGTAGTTTTCCCCATTGGCGCTCATTACACGCAGGATGGGGATGCGCTGGGTCATTTCGATGCAAAGTTTGCCGCTGGGTGTCTTGTAGCATTCCACGCGGTCGATGAGCGGATGTTTGGCAAGTTCACGCTCCAGTGTCTTGGTGTGGATGCGGTCTAAATTCTTTCCTACAGGACTGATACCTTTCTTGTCCAGCAGGGTCGCTACTTCCTTTTTCGTAATGAAACCGGCATAGACCGTATCTTTTATAATCAACTCGATGTCACGGCATGTCTGGGCGGCGGACTTTCGGTTGAAAGTCGTGATTGCCATTGCCAGATAGGCTATGATGAGCAATAAGACGATAGAAAGTAGAATCCTTTTAAACATATAGCAGTTCGGTGATTTGAGGTGCATAGTTGTCCAGGTCACCGGCTCCCAGCACAATCAGTACTTCGATGGATTTGCCGGAAAGCAGTTTCAGGATATTTTCTTTCCGGCAGATGCACTTTTCGGTTTCCGGATGCAGATGGTCGTAAATCAATTCGCTGCTCACGCCGGGAATCGGTTGTTCGCGTGCAGGATAGATTTCCGTAAGAATCACTTCATCAGCCAGGGAAAGACTGTCGGCAAAATCCTTGTAGAAGTCGCGCGTGCGGGTGTAGAGGTGGGGTTGGAAGATAGCGGTAATCTTCTTGTCCCGGTACAGTTCGCGGATGGACTTCAAACTTTGGGCTATTTCGGCGGGATGATGGGCATAGTCGCTGAGGAAAACCACTTTGTCAGTCTTCAGCTTGAAGTCGAAACGGCGGTTCACGCCACGGAAACTTGCCATGGCTTGCTTGATTTCTTCATCTGTGGCACCGCTGAGATGGGCGAGTGCCATGGCAGCCACGCCGTTTTCGATGTTGATGCTGACGGGTACCCCCAGCCGGATGTCATTGATACGGGTATCCGGGGCGATAAAGTCTATGAAGATTTCACCGTTGCCGATACGGATATTCTCGGCATGGAAATCTCCTTCATTGCGGGAGTAGGTATAGATTGTCACGCCCGGCTGTACATCAGGTTGCAATTCCAGCCCTTTGTGAAGAATCAGGGCGCCGCCCGGCTGGATAAGTGTTGTATAATGGCGGAAGCTTTCCAGATAGGCTTCTTTGGTGCCGTATATATCCAGATGATCGGGGTCAGTGGCTGTGATGACGCTTATCCAGGGAGACAGCCAGTGGAAAGAACGGTCAAATTCGTCTGCCTCGATTACGGTGTAGGGACTTTCTTGAGAGAGCAACAGGTTTGTACCGTAGTTCTTTGCAATGCCTCCGAGAAAAGCGGTGCATCCCACATGGGACTGATGCAGGAGGTGGGCGGCCATGGTACTGGTAGTTGTCTTGCCGTGTGTGCCGGCCACGCAGAGTCCTTTGCTGTTGTGGGTGATGATGCCCAATACTTGTGAGCGTTTGTATATCTCAAAACCCTTTTCACGGAAATAAGCCAGTTCGGCATGTTCCTGGGGAACGGCGGGTGTATAGACCACTAAGGTAGTGGCCTGCTCTTTACAGATTTCCGGAATAAGGCTGATGTTTTCCTCGTAGTGTATTTGTGCACCTTCCGTTATCAGGCGTTCGGTCAGCTCGCTCGGGGTGCGGTCATAGCCGGCCACTACTTTTCCCTTGGATAGGAAGTAGCGTATCAAGGCGCTCATGCCGATGCCTCCGGCACCGACGAAATAAACGGATTGGATGGATTCTATATTCATTTTATTCTTTATTGTCAATTAGTTTAAGTACTTCTTTTGCAATGACGGCAGCCGAGTCGGGCAGTGCCAGTCTGGCTATATTTTCACTTAGGCTTTTCAGTTTCCCGGCATCGGCTATCGTAGCCAAGGCTGTAGGCAGCAGTTTTTCCCGGGCTTCCGCATCTTTCACATAGATAGCGGCATCCTTATTCACGAGTGCCAGCGCATTCTTGGTCTGATGGTCTTCTGCCACGTTGGGCGAAGGTACCAGAATTACCGGTTTGTGCAGCAGGCAGAATTCCGAGATGGAGCCTGCGCCTGCCCGCGAGATAACCAGGTCGGCGGCAGCGTAGGCATTGGCCATATCTTTGATGAAGTCCGTCACATACAGGTTGGGGATGGCATTGACATGCGGATGTCTGACCGGTTCCCCCGTAGCGGTTGTGATGGCTTCTCTGATTTGCTCTATGTAAATCTTCCCCGCTTGCCAGATAAACTGTATGTCGGGGTTGGCACGGATGATTTCTAGTCCGGCTGTCAATGTCTGGTTGATGGTACGTGCCCCGAGGCTTCCACCCAATATGAGGATGGTCTTCTTTGCAGGATTCAGACCGAAGAAACCTACAGATTCTTCATGGGAGGCGGAATGTCCGAGCAGGTTCTGGCGTACTGGGTTGCCGGTCATGATGATTTTTTCTGCCGGGAAGAACTTTTCCATTCCTTCGTAAGCCACACAAATCTTGCGTGCTTTCCGGGCAAGCAGTTTGTTGGTGACTCCCGCGTATGAATTCTGCTCTTGTATCAGTGTCGGAATTCCCATCATTCCTGCCGTTTTCAACGTAGGTCCACTGGCATAACCGCCTACGCCTACCGCTACTTGCGGGCGGAATTTTTTAATGATACTGCGTGCTTTCCATTGGCTGCGCAGCAACTTCAGCAGCACGGCGAAGTTTTTCCATAAATGCTTGCGGTCAAATCCGGCTACGGGTAAACCGATGATGTTGTAGCCGGCATCCGGTACGCGTTGCATTTCCATTCTTCCCTCGGCTCCGACGAAAAGGATTTCTGCATCGGGACACAGTTCTTTTATGGCGTTGGCGATGGAGACTGCCGGGAAGATATGTCCTCCGGTACCTCCTCCGCTGATGATTATGCGTGGCTTGTTGTCCATCTGTCTTTTATTTTTAGATTCTGTTCTTGGTCTATTCAAACTCTGCATCGCTGTTCAGCACTTTTGCCGTAGGTTCGGCAGCGGTCTGTGCGTCGCTGTTGGCAGGCTGTCCGGTGCTTTCGTCTGTACTTATCAGTATCGGTACTTGGGCATCGTGCATTTTCTGTTCTTCCAGTTTTGCTGTATAGCGGCTTACACTTAATATCATGCCGATATAGGCACAGTTGATGAATGTGGATGTCCCTCCTTTGCTTATCAGTGGCAACGGCTGTCCGGTGACGGGTGCCAGACCTACGGCTACCATCATGTTGAACAGTGCCTGCGTGACGAGCAACAAGGCGATTCCTATAATAAGGAAGGCGGGGAAGGTACGGTCACACTTCTTTGCAATACGTCCTACGCGTACCAGCAGGCAGATGTAAAGGAATACCACGACAATTCCTCCTACCAATCCCAGTTCCTCGATGATAATGGCGTAGATGAAGTCGGAAAAGGCCTGGCTCAGAAAGTCACGCTGTACCGAGTTGCCCGGTCCTTTACCCACTACGTTGCTGGTGGCAACGGCAATGCGGGCATGCGCTACCTGGGCATCCCCGTCAATATCGAATTTGGCGGCAGGAATTTCCTGTTTGTTGGTGAAGTCCGAAATGCGGGACTTTACGGTAGTGAAACGGTGTCCCATCGGAATCTTCTCAAGGGTATCGTTCGGCGTTGCCAGCAGGAATGTGACAAATACAATGACGAACGCCAGGATTCCTCCTCCCAGTATAAGCAGCTTTTTGGCGGAAACCCGTCCGATGCACATCATCAGATAAACAGTACCGAAGAGAAGCATTCCCGTAGAATAGTTTTCCGGCAAGATCAGTCCGCAGACTATACAGGTGATGATCATGATGCGCTTGAATGCTTTCGGGCTGGCTCCGTCTTCATCCTGCCCTTTAGAGAGGATAAAGGCGGTAACAATCACAACGGCCATCTTCGCTATCTCCGAGGGCTGGAATTGGATGCCCATGAACGTCATCCAGCGTGCGGCGCCGTTGACACGGTCACCGGTGATAACTCCCATCAGCATGACGAAGGCAAGCAACCCGATGGAGAGGGGTAGCAGGAATACCGGGAACACTTGAAACCATTTATAAGGTATGTTGTGCACCAATACCACAATGACGGCACCCACCATCAGGAGGATGCTGTGCTGTGTAATCGGTCCCCAGTGGTCCCCGCTCTTATAGGTCAGTGTACTGGCAGCACTGAACACCTCCGTTATGGAGATGAGACAGAGGAACAGGAAGATAATCCAGATAACCTTGTCGCCTTTGAATATGCTCTTTAATAAATCCAATGCTTCGTGAATTAATAATTAATAATAAAACATTTGAAGGTTGGGGCTTTTTGCCGGTTTCCTACAAGGCTCTGACACATGCCTTGAACTGATCGCCCCGGTCTTCGTAACTCTTGAATAGGTCGAAACTGGCACAGCAAGGGCTGAGCAACACGGTTTCACCTTTCTTCGCCAGTCTGAAGGCTGCATCTACGGCATCTTTCATACCGGTCTGTACGTCGGCAACGGGTAATCCCATGCGGTCAAAGAACTCGTGCAGCTTTTCGTTGTGCAGCCCTAAATATACCAGGCCGGAGCAGTTCTTGCGTACAAGGTCTTCTATTTCGGTATAATCGTTGCCTTTGTCTTTTCCACCAAGGATGAGCACTGTCTTGGTAGTCATGCTCTGCAGGGCATACCAGCAGGAATTTACGTTGGTAGCCTTGGAGTCGTTGATGAACTGGACACCGCGGACCGTGGCCACTTTTTCCAAACGATGTTCCACGCCTTTGAAGTCGGACAAGGCTTTGCGGATGTATTCTTTCCTGATGCCGGCAAGATTTGCCGAGATGCCGGCAGCCAGAGAGTTGTACAGGTTGTGTGTGCCGCGTAAAGCCAGTTCCTCCTGCTCCATGTTGAATGCGATGGGTTCGTTGATTTCAACTTCACCGTCTTCCACATATGCGATGACACCGTCTTTTTTCACGGCTGCAAAGGGGTAAAGATGGGCTTTCAAGCCATGTTTGGCAAGTTCGCGTTTGATGATGGGGTCGTCGTTCCAGTAGATAAAGGCATCGTCCGGCGTCTGGTTCTGGGTGATGCGAAATTTGGCATCTACATAATTCTGCATGCAGTGGTCGTAACGGTCCAGATGATCCGGAGTGATGTTCATCAATACGGCGATGTTGGCACGGAACTTATACATGTTGTCCAGCTGGAAGGAACTCAGCTCGATAATGTAGTAGTCATGTTTCTCGGTGGCAACCTGCAAGGCAAGGCTGTTGCCGATGTTGCCTGCCAGGCCTACGTTCAGTCCTGCACTCTTGAATATGTGGTAGATGAGTGAGGTCGTAGTGGTCTTGCCGTTTGATCCGGTGATACAAATCATCTTCGCATCAGTATAACGTCCTGCAAACTCTATCTCGGAGATAACGGGCGTACCTTTCTCTTTCAGTTTCAGAACAAGCGGGGCATCGTTGGGGATGCCGGGGCTTTTCACTACTTCATCGGCGTTCAGTATAAGTTCTTCTGTATGGCGTCCTTCTTCCCAGGAGATGCCATACTTGTCCAGCAGTTCCTTGTATTTGTCTTTAATGACGGACATGTCGGAAACGAACGTGTCGAAACCTTTCACTTTGGCAAGCACGGCAGCACCTGCACCGCTTTCGCCGGCTCCTAATACTACGATACGGGCGGCTTCACCCCCGTCCCCTCTCTGAAGGCGAGGGGAGGAAATGTTACGGTTATTGTTGATTTCTTCCATCTTTTCTCGATATATAATGTTTATCAATTGAATTCTACTCTCTTTTTCTTGCTTTCCTTTTGAAAGGGGCTGTTCTCATGGCCTTTTCAAATAGGGAAAGACTCTATCTTATCTTTAATGTTATAATCGTTATCGCTGCCAGTACAATGGTTACAATCCAGAAACGGACGGTAATCTTTGATTCGTGGAACAGTTGTGTCGGTTTGGTAAATACTACCTTGCAGCCGGGTTCCACCAGATTCATGCCGGTGCGGAAATGGTCGTGTATGGGGGTCCGTTTGAACAGGCGTTGTTTTACTCCTTTCCGTTTGCCGGCCTTATAATAGAAGCGTTGCAGGATGACTGATAAATTCTCTACCAGGAATATGCCGCAAAGGATGGGAATCAGTAGTTCCTTGTGTATGATGATGGCATATACGGCAATGATGCCTCCGATGGTCAGACTGCCCGTGTCACCCATAAACACTTGTGCCGGATAGGCGTTGTACCATAGGAAACCGATAAGGGCGCCGATGAAGGCACAGATGAAGATTACCAGTTCTTCCGAGCCGGGAATGTACATGATGTTCAGATAGCCTGCATACTCAATGTGGCTGGACACGTATGCCAGTATGCCCAAGGTCAGGCCGATGATGGCAGAGTTGCCTGCTGCCATGCCGTCCATGCCGTCGTTCAGGTTGGCACCGTTGGAAACGGCCGTCACCACAAAAATGGTGATGATGACAAACAAGACCCATCCTGCGGTCTGCGCATGTTCTCCCATAAAGCCTACAAGGTCGGAATAGTCGAAGTTGTTGCTTTTGAAGAAGGGTATCGTGGTTTGCGTGGCCTTGATCTCCTTGGCTGCGTGTACCACCTCGATTTGTCCGTCCGGCTTCTGTATTTCTATGTTTTCACGGATCACAACTTGCGGGCTGAGGTAAAGGGTGAGCCCTACGATAAGTCCCAGACCCACCTGCCCGATAATCTTGAATTTGCCGTGAAGGCCTTCTTTGTCTTTCTTGAATATCTTGATATAGTCGTCTGCAAATCCCAGTGAGCCCAACCATACGGTAGTGATAAGCATTAATATCATATAGATATTGCTCAACTTGCCCAATAGCAGGCAGGGTATCAGGATGGCGAATATAATGATGACGCCTCCCATGCTGGGAACGCCGACTTTGTTTACTCCAAACGGGTCGATGCTGGCATCGCGTTGGGTCTCGGTAATCTGTTTCCGCTTCAGCAGGTTGATGAATTTGTCACCCCAGATACTGGAGATGAGCAATGACAGGATGATTGCCATCAATGCGCGGAAGGATGTATAACCGAACATTCCCGCACCGGGGAAGTCATACTTGTCTAACCATTGAAATAAGTAATATAACATCTCTTTTTAATTATAAATTATGAATTATGAATGGTGAATGCGGGGAAGGGGCAGAAGATACTGCATTATGTGCCGCATGCCAATTCATAATTCATAATTCTCAATTCATAATTGCTTTTAATTCTTCTTTATCGTCAAAATGATGTTTCACACCTTTAATCTCTTGATAATTTTCGTGCCCCTTTCCGGCTACGAGGATGACGTCGCCCGGCTGTGCAAGCATGCAGGCGGTTTTGATAGCTTCCCGTCTGTCGGCAATGCTGATCGTTTTCTGTATATCATCCTTGTCAAGACCTGCCAGCATATCGTTGATGATGTCCTGCGGTTCTTCAAAACGCGGATTGTCTGCTGTAATGATGACACGGTCACTCAGGCGGGCGGACTCTTTTGCCATGATGGGACGTTTGCCTTTGTCACGGTTGCCGCCGGCGCCAACGACAGTGATTACTTTCCCCTTGCCTTCAAGCACTCCGTGGATGGCATTCAGTACATTGACCAGGGCATCCGGGGTATGGGCGTAATCCACGATGGCGGTATAGCCTTTGGGAGAACGGATGGCGTCGAAGCGTCCGGCTACCGGATGGAGGGTACTGAGTGCCACGAGTACGTCTTCTTCTTTCTTGCCCAACAGGACAGCGGCACCGAATACTGCCAGGAGGTTGCTTGCATTGAACTTTCCGATGAACCGCACCGCAAGCTCATGGTTATTGAAGTCGAGCAGCATACCTTCAAAATGGGATTCCAGTACCTTGCCTTTGAAGTCGCTGAGGCTGCGCAAGGAGTAAGTATATACTTTAGAGCGTGTGTTCTGCGTCATTACCAGTCCGTTCCTGTCATCCAGGTTGGTCAGGCTGAATGCGCTCTTGGGCATTTCATCGAAAAATTTCTTCTTGGCTTTAAGGTAGTTCTCGACAGTCTTGTGATAATCCAGATGGTCACGTGTCAGATTGGTGAAGATACCTCCCGCGAACTTCAGGCCGCTGATACGTTTCTGTGCAATGGAATGCGAACTGACTTCCATGAAGGCATATTTGCAGCCGGAATCAGCCATCTCTCCCAACAGCCGGTTCAAGGTGATCGGGTCGGGGGTGGTATGCTCGGTAGGTACAGGCTGGTCGTCGATGTAATTGCATACGGTGGAAATCAGACCTACTTTATAGCCGAAGTAGCGGAATGTATCATATAACAAGGTGGCGATTGTTGTTTTTCCATTGGTTCCGGTCACTCCTACCAGTTCCATCTTTGAGGTAGGGTCGCCGTAGAACGTGGTGGCTGTCTTGCCGACAGCGTCTTCACTGTCTTTTACCTGGATATAGGTGATGCCGGCTTTGAGTTCTTCCGGCCACTCTTCGCAGAGTATGGCGACGGCGCCTTTCTCAATGGCGGCGGGAATATAAGCATGCCCGTCAGTCTGTGTGCCGCGCATGGCCATGAACAGATGTCCGGCTTCAATCAAACGGGAGTCTATATTCACTCCTGTTATCTCCATGTCTGTACTTCCGGTTATTTGTACCGGTTGTATCGCTTTCAACAAATCACTTAATTTCATACCTTATTATATATAATGTATATTCCTTTATTCTATTGACTAACGTAAAGTTAGAACTACGGTCTGGCCTTTTACAATCCGGCTTCCGCCTGCTATCGACTGGCTCTTGACCCGTCCCACACCGTTCAGCCTTACCCGCAGCCCCTTGCTTTCCAACAAATAAACGGCGTCTTTGGCTCCCATGCCAATCACACTGGGCACCGTTCCCGAAGAGTCTTCTTGCCCTTGCAGGATTACAGCCGATGGAGCAGCCTGGGTGTGTCCCCACAATTCTTTCTTCTTTTGTTCGGGGAATTGCTTTTGTACCGGGACGTCCAGTTCATTCAGTACGCAAAGGGCCTCGTTCATTTCCCCGGCTTTTACGGCAGGGATGACGTTGGTGGTGCTGTCTATCGCACTGCGTATGTCGAAGCGCAAGTTCTTGGCGTACACTCTCTCTGCAATCTTGCCGAACACGCTGCCTGCCATCAGACCACCGGAAGCGGGAAGTCCCGGCTTCTGTATGGAAACGATGCAACTGTATTTCGGCGCTTCGGAAGGGAAGTAGCCGCAGAAACTGACCAGATAGTTTACACGTCCCGATTTGTAGCCGGCAGCTCCTTGAGAGATTTGTGCCGTGCCCGTCTTGCCTGATACGGAGAACTGCTTGCTTCCGGCAGGCTTTGCCAGTCCTTCGGAAACCACCTTCCGCAGTATTTCACGGATCTGGGTCAATGTATGGTCTGAACAGATCTTCGCGTTGATGACTTCCGTTGGAAATTTCTCAATCACCTCGCCGTCTTTCACGGCGGCTTTGACGAACTTCGGACGTACCATGACCCCATTGTTGGCAATGGCGTTGTAGAAGGTGAGAATGTTCATGGGCGGCACCTGGGTCTCGTAGCCGATACTCATCCACGGCAGGGTGGTCTTGGCGAAATAACGTTCCTTGGGACCCTTGATGTTCGGTTTTCCCTCGCCCGGTATCTGCAGGTGAAGCGGTTGGTCGATGCTCATGCGTTTCAACCCGTCCACAAACTTCTGCGGATTATCTTTATAATGTTTGTCGATGAGGTAGGAAACACCGACGTTGGAAGAAACTTCCAAGATACGTGTCACGTTGATTTTCCCATAACCGCCGCGATGCCAGTTGTGGTCCCTCATCTTGCTGCCATACATGTTCATGATGCCGTTTCCCGTATCGACTTCCGTGTCCGGAGTGATTTTTCCATCTTCTAAAGCCACCATGATGGAAGCGGTCTTGAAAGTGGAACCGGGCTCCAGCATGTCACTGATGGCATTGCTGTTCATTTCATAATAGTTGCCGTCGTTGGCCTTCATCATGTTGACGATGGCCTTTACCTCTCCTGTGGCAACTTCCATCAATACGGCGACGCCTACGTTGGCATTAATCTCTTTCAGTTTGTCCACCAACGCCTTTTCACAGATGTCCTGCATGCCTACGTCTATTGTGGAGATGATGTCGCAGCCATCCACCGGGGGTAAATCGACAATGTTCAGGTATTTATTCATTACCTTCTGGCGATGGGTGATACCGTCACGCCCTTTCAGCAGAGTGTCGAATGCCAGTTCTATGCCGTTGCGTGCCCCTAAGGCAGTGTCGGCATAAAGACGGCCTAACGTCTGTGCGGCCAAAGAGCCGAACGGCTTTTTGCGCTGGTTGTATGCCTGTTCGTGAAATCCGCCCCTGTATTTGTTCAGATTGAATACGGGCAGGCGTTTGGCTTCCTTGTATTGGATATAAGAGATGCGTTTCGGATAAATCAGAAAGTTCCGGCTCCCTTTCTTGCGGCCGTTCAACAGGTGCCGTTTGAACTCAGCGGCACTTTTGTCCGGGAATATCTGGTGCAGACCTTCACAGATTTCTCCTAAATGGTTCATGAACATGGTATCTTTCTTTTCTCCACCCGCTTTGAAGTCCATGTAGATGCGGTATTCCGGCAATGAACTTGCCATCAGCTTGCCGTCTGAAGAAAGGATGTTGCCGCGGTTGGGCTTTACGGCTACATTCTCTTTCACGAAACGGTCCGCCACATCCTGCCAATATTGCCGTTCGGCAAACATAATCATTGCGCCCTTTACGACGATAGCTATCCCCACCAGTCCCATCAGCAGGACGATGAAGAAGTAACGGGTCATTATGTTTTTCTTATTTACAGCCATTGTTATTCGTTCTTTTATTCGCTTGTCGCGTCTTTTATCAGATACGGCGGATTGGTTGAAGTCTGCAAGTCGCTCTCTTTGGTTGCGATGTATTCTTCAATGCGCGACTGGCGGCTTCGTTCCATCAGTTCCGAACTGCGGGTCAAGGCGTCGTATTTGATGTCTATCAGTTCCTTTTTAAGCTTGTCTATTTCTATCATTTGCTGCTGGCACGCGTAGCGGTTGTGAATGTAGAATAGAATAAGTATCATGATAAGCACCATCAGCTTGGTCTGACGGCGGAAGAAATCCGTAGCCAGAATATCACCTCCGATGATGTTTTTCAGTGAAGTACGTCTTTTCACCTTTTCCGCTTTCTTTATATCTTCTTCTTTCTTTTCCATTTTCCCATTCTTGATGCTTAATCCCTGCCTTCACTTCCCACTTTCTCTGCGATTCTCAGCTTGGCACTGCGTGAGCGCGGGTTGCGTTCAATTTCGGACTCGTCCGGAACAATCACTTTGTTGTTTACCAACCGGAAAGGTGTCCGCACATTTCCGTAGAAATCCTTTTCCGCTTTGCCTTCTATGTTTCCCGTTTTCATGACGTTCTTCACAATGCGGTCTTCCAGTGAGTGGTAAGTGATTACGGCCAGGCGCCCACCCGGCTTCAGCGCTTCTGTGGCTGCGTATAGCATTTCTTTCAGCGCTTCCATTTCCTGGTTGACTTCGATGCGCAGAGCTTGGAATACCTTGGCGAGCTCCTTCTTTTCACGTTCACGTCCGAACAACGGTTTGACGATATCCAGAAACTCGCCTATGGTACTGATCTTCTGCAAGGCACGTGCCTTTACGATAACGGAGGCAAGCTTGCGGCTGTTTTTTAACTCACCGTACAGGTAGAAGATGTCCGCCAGACGCTCTTCGTCGTATGCATTTACAATGTCGGCGGCGGTTGTGCCCGCGCGTTTGTTCATGCGCATGTCCAATGCACCTTCGAAGCGGAAAGAAAATCCCCGTTTACTGTCATCGAAATGGTGCGACGATACGCCGAGGTCAGCGAGTATGGCATCTACTTGCCCGATGCCGTGATAACGCAGGAAATTATGCAGATAGCGGAAATTACTGCGTACGAATATGAAATGCGGATCGTTGACAATGTTGCGCTCCGCATCTTCGTCCTGGTCGAACCCCAACAGGCGCCCGCCGTCTCCCAGACGGGAGAGTATTTCCTTTGAATGTCCGCCGCCGCCGAAAGTGACATCCACGTACGTCCCGTCCGGGCGGATGTTCATCCCGTCAACACTCGGCATCAGCAATACCGGAATATGATATGTTTGTTCTTCTTTCATCTTTAGTCGTTCGTCATTGGTCATTTTCATCCTCTTCTTCCCAAGGTGCGTCTCCCAGGATGCCCTGCAGGGCCTCACTGAACTCTTCCGGATCCATGAACGGTTGCTCGGCACGTTCTTTGGCCCAAATCTCAATGGTATTATCTACCCCGATGAAGCGCACTTCGCTTTGTATGCCCGCCATTTGCAGATATCGTTTAGGCAACAGGATACGTCCGTTACCGTCGGGAATCATGATTTCCGCATCACTGACGAATTGCCGGAAAACTTCCTGCTGTCTGGCGTTCCACTTGCTCAGCCTTCTCCGGAGCTGGCTTTGTGTCTTGAACCAGACACTTTCCGGGTAGAGTACCAGGCACTTCTGGAATACATCTTTGCGCAATACAAGCCTTTCTTCGGATGCAGCCTGTAGCTGTTTCCGAAAACCGGCGGGGATGAAAACTCTTCCTTTTGCATCCGCCTTTGCTTCAATATTGCCCAAAAACTGTATCATTTCTCACCTTATTATATAAGCGACGGTAAAAATACACATTTCCCCACAATCCCCCACAATCTTTTAACTAAAATCTTGTGAGAAGTTTTCAACACCTTGTTGAAACCTTATTTGTTTGATAATGAACAATGTTTTGAAAGGCTTTGTTGGTGGGGAATCGTGGCAATTCATGCAGGAAAAAGGCAGACAGGATTCGTTCCCCTGACGGGCTGCTTGCATGGCTCATCCTTGCCCTTTCGCTGTGTGTACCTGCTTCACTTCCATAGTGAAATGGCATTAAAAGCCTTTTAATGCTATATTATAAGGCTTTTAATCACGCCTCCCCTATACAGTCTTCCCAGCAGACTTATACATGTATCCCGTTTCCCTGTTGCACTGGCATGCCATGGTGTGGAACAGGGGTATGTGGAGTGATATTGCGGGTAATCGTTTCTTCCGTTTAGACGAAGTCCTTTAGTTCCTTTTGCAACTTCTGGCGTGTGAAGAAGATACGGCTTTTTACGGTTCCCAGTGGAAGTCCCAGCTTTTCCGCGATTTCGCGGTATTTGAATCCGGATACGTGCATGGAGAACGGTACTTTGTATTCACGCGGCAAGGCATTGACGATACGGTGCATCTCTTTGAGGTCGTAAGCGTTTTCCGTACTCTCAAAAGCGTTGTCGCGTGGCAGGTTCAGGTGGTAGAGGTTATCTGTTGTGTCAACAAATGTCTGGTCGCGTACTACCTTGCGGTAGTTGTTGATGAAGATGTTGCGCATGATGGTATATATCCATCCTTTGAAATTGGTATCAGGCGTATATTTTTCTTCATTATCCAAGGCCTTTAGAGAAGTCTCCTGCAGCAGGTCGTTGGCTTCTTCGCGGTCGGAGGTCAGCTTGTACGCAAAGCGTAATAAATCGTTTTGTACTCCGAGTAAGTCTTTAGTGAATGTACTACTATTCATAGGTGTGAGATTTTATAAATTATTGTTCGTTTCGTTGATGTTGCAAGTTTACGGAAGATTTGGGGAACCGGGAGGTGGAATTCAGATAGTCTTTAGGGGATAAACAGACAATTGATAGATATTGGTCGGTATTCGGAGAGGTTTCGGTGCGTGGTCGTTTCAGTCTGGAGATAGGGATACATGAAAAAGGCAGACCATCCGGCCTGCCTTTCTCTTTGACACAACTAAAAAATCTGCACTATAATATTATGGAAATAACCGATTGCTTCATTTCTTTATTAAACAAAATCCTTCAAATCGTGTTGTAGCTTCTGGCGTGTGAAGAAGATGCGGCTTTTTACGGTTCCCAGCGGAAGTCCCAGTTTTTCTGCTATTTCGCGGTATTTGAATCCGGAAACGTGCATGGAGAACGGAACCTTGTATTCACGCGGCAAGGCATTGACGATACGGTGCATCTCTTTAAGGTCATAACTGTTTTCAGTACTCTCAAAAGCGGTATCGCGCGGTAAGTTCAAGTGGTAGAGGTTGTCCGTCTGGTCTATGAACGTTTGGTCGCGTACCACTTTGCGGTAGTTGTTGATGAAGATGTTACGCATGATGGTGTATATCCATCCTTTGAAGTTGGTGTCAGGCATATATTTGTCTTCATTGTCTAAAGCTTTCAGAGATGTTTCTTGCAGCAAGTCGTTGGCTTCTTCTTGGTCGGAAGTTAATTTGTATGCGAATCGTAATAGGTCGTCTTGTACTCTGACGAGGTCTTTTGTAAATGTTACACTATTCATAATGTGCTATGTTTTAATGTTACTTGTTCGTTTTCGTTTGAATATTGCAAGTTTACGAAAGTTTTCGTCCTCCGACGGGTGAATTTCAGGCACTCTTTAGGGGGGAAACTGTCAAATGATAGATTTTGGGTGCTATTTGATAGTTTTCGGGTGTAGTTTTCCGGTGATTTCTTGCAATTAATTAAAAAGATGCGTTAATTTTGCGCATTCATTTTATCGAAAGAAGAATGGCTGACGACTCTTTATTTTTGATTGACATAGATAAGATACTTCGGGAAAAAGCTCCGAAGCAGTCTAAGTATATCCCTAAATTCGTTGTTTCTTACTTGAAACGGATTGTACATCAGGAGGAATTGAACGTATTCTTGCGGGAGTCGAAAGATAAGGTCGGCGTAGATTTCCTGAAGGCATGTCTGGAGTTTCTGGATGCTGGGATTGTGGTGAAAGGAAAGGAAAATTTGCCTGAAGGCAGGCTTTGCACGTTTGTATCCAATCACCCGTTGGGCGGCCAGGATGGTGTAGCTTTGGGTTATGTGCTGGGTAGTTTTTACAAGGGCAAGGTGAAGTATATGGTCAATGACTTGCTGATGAACCTGCATGGGCTGGCGCCGCTCTGTATTCCCATCAACAAGACCGGCAAGCAGGCCAAGGACTTTCCGAGGATGGTGGAAGCCGGTTTTGCGTCGGACAATCAGTTGATTATGTTTCCTGCCGGATTGTGTTCCCGCAGGCAGAACGGGGTTATCAGGGATTTGGATTGGAAGAAGACGTTTGTCGTAAAAAGCGTCGAGTCTCATCGTGACGTGGTTCCCATCCATTTTGAAGGCCGTAACTCCGATTTCTTTTATAATCTTGCCAATCTTTGCAAAACATTGGGCATCAGATTCAATATCGCCATGCTTTATCTGGCAGACGAGATGCTGAAAAACCGTCACAAGACTTTTACCGTCACTATCGGCAAACCCATTCCTTGGCAAACGTTCGACAAGTCGAAGACGCCGGCTCAGTGGGCGCAGTACGTGAAGGATATCGTATATAAATTGTAGAAATACAGTAATAATAAAGAAGAACTACTAATTAGGAATATGGAAGATATTATTGCACCGATAAGTAAGGAATTGCTGAAAGCGGAGTTGACTGAGGAGAAACGTTTGCGCATGACCAATAGAAGTCATAACCAGATATACATCGTTACTGCCCAAGATTCTCCCAATACGATGAAAGAAATCGGACGTTTGCGCGAGATTGCATTCCGTGCTGCGGGAGGAGGGACTGGTAAGTCGATGGATATCGACGAATATGATATCATGGATAATCCCTACAAGCAGTTGATTGTCTGGAATCCGGAAGCGGAAGAGATTCTGGGCGGTTACCGTTATCTTCTGGGGACGGATGTCCGTATGGACGAACAGGGTGCTCCGGTTCTTGCCACTGCGCACATGTTTAACTTTTCGGACAAGTTCTTGAAAGAGTATCTTCCCACGACCATTGAATTGGGACGTTCTTTCGTGACTTTGGAATATCAATCCACGCGTAATGACAGTAAGGGGCTGTTTGCGCTGGATAATTTGTGGGATGGCCTGGGGGCACTCACCGTGGTTATGCCGAATGTGAAATACTTCTTTGGAAAAGTAACCATGTATCCCAGTTACCATCGTCAGGGACGTGACATGATACTTTATTTCTTAAAGAAACATTTTGCTGATAAAGACAATCTGATTACTCCGATGAAACCGCTTGTTTTGGAATCGGACGAGAAGGATTTGGCTGCCCTTTTCTGTAAAGACACTTTTAAAGAAGATTATAAAATCCTGAATTGCGAGATACGTAAGCTGGGTTACAATATCCCTCCTTTGGTAAATGCATACATGAGCCTCAGTCCTACAATGCGTATGTTCGGCACTGCAATCAACTATGGTTTCGGTGATGTGGAGGAAACCGGTATTCTGATTGCTGTGGATGAGATATTGGCAGAGAAGCGTATCCGTCACATCCAGTCGTTTATTGAAAACGAGCCGGAGGCGTGCAAGATTACGTCGGGTGCTAATAAAGTGCTTGCCTGAGGATGTGAAAGGAAACGGAGCTCCGTATTGGGACGGTATTTATATAATGAAGAGGCCCGGATAGGTGGTGTTTGTCCTATCCGGGCCTCTTCTGTATTCTGCCGGCAACGTGTCCTATCCGGCTTTGCTGCGGTTATTTTTTAGGATGGATATCCAGTTTGACGGGATGCAACATGTTTTCGGGGCTTAAAATCGTATCAAGTTCTTCCTTGCTCAAGATATCATGTTCCAGCACTAAGTCATAAACGCTTTTCCCGGTTTCCAATGCTTCTTTCGCTATCTTGGTGGAATTCTTGTATCCGATGACAGGATTCAAGGCGGTTACAATACCTATACTGTTGTGTACGTAAGTCTTGCAGTGTTCCGCATTGGCCGTGATGCCTTCCACGCAACGCGTGCGCAGGGTATCTAAACCATTGATCATCAAATCGACGGATTCGAAGCAGCATTGGGCCATCACGGGTTCCATGGCATTCAACTCCATCTGGGCGGCTTCACCGGACATGGTGACGCAAAGCTCGTTGCCTATTACTTTGTAGCATATCTGGTTCATGACTTCGGGGATTACCGGATTGACTTTGCCGGGCATGATGGAGGAACCGGGTTGCATGGCGGGCAGGTTGAATTCGCCCAATCCGCAACGGGGACCACTGGCCAAGAGGCGCAAGTCATTGCAGATTTTATTCAGTTTGACGGCCACTCTCTTCAAGGCGGATGCATAGCCTACCAGGCAAGAGGTGTCGGAGGTAGCGCCTACCAGATCTTTGGACAACCTAAACGGGAGTTGGGTTATCTTGCCCAATGCAGCTACACACTTCTCCGCATAGCCCGGTTCGGCACAAATGCCCGTACCGATGGCGGTGGCTCCCATGTTTACAGTCAGAAAATCTTCAGCAGCCTCATTCAAGTGTCGGATTTCATCTTCCAAGATACTGGCGAAACCGTTGAAGGTTTGTCCCAAAGTCATGGGGACGGCGTCTTCCAGTTGTGTACGTCCCATCTTGATGATGTGCGCAAATTCTTTTCCTTTCTGATGGAATGCATCTATCAGAGTCTGCAAATGAGGCAGGAAACGGAGGTGGGAATAATACATGCCGATGTGGATGGCAGTAGGGTAGGCGTCATTGGTGGACTGTGCGCAGTTCACGTGGTCGTTAGGTGAGCAGTATTGGTATTCGCCGCGTTGGTACCCCATGATCTCGAGGGCACGATTGGCGATTACTTCGTTGGCGTTCATGTTGGTGGTAGTACCGGCACCGCCTTGAATCATGTCTATCGGGAATTGCTCGTGGTGTTTACCGTCCAGTATTTCCTGGCAGGCGGTAACAATGGCTTCTTTTTGTTCTTTGGTCAGCAGTTCCAGTTCATGGTTTGCCATTGCGGCAGCCATTTTGGTGATGGCAAGTCCGTTGATGAACAATGGATATTCGTTCAGGTGGAACTTGCTGATTGGGAAATTTTCTATGCCTCTAAGCGTTTGAACACCATACAGGGCACTTGCAGGTATTTCACGAGTACCTATTAAATCGCTTTCTATGCGAGTTTCTTCTACTTCTTTTGCTTCCATGATTAGATTATTTTTGAAGTTTACGTTTAATAGTATCCAACAAAGGTATATACTATCATTTTGAAATCAAAATATAAAGCATAGATTTAATTTATTCCGTTGTGAATTCTGTTTTCTGCAGTGAACTCGGATGTTTGATTAACAAAATGATAGTTATGGCATGGGGCTTAGAGGCGGGTGGATTTATACTGCCGGCAAACTATTTCCGTTGATCTTACGATATAGGTCGAGCGCAAAGACGTCCGTCATTCCGGAAATGTAGTCCAAAACCGCCTGTATTCTTTCGTAGAGTGCAGGCGCTTTTACATTATATTGGCCGGAAACACGGTTGATAAGTAGCTGCGAATAGGCTTTCTCGGGAGAACACACGGCATCTATCATCAGTTCAAGCAGGGTACTGATGATGCGGAAACCGGCAAGTTCGATATCCAATACATCCCGTGAACGGTATATTTTTTCAAAAGAAAGCCGGGCGCAATGTTCGTAGGCATCAGCGGGCAGTTCGGAGATGTGCCTGATGAGACTTCCTTCAAACTCTCCTTTCAGAATTGTATTTTCGTTATCCAGAAATGCTTGCGTGCATTCCTGTATTAGCAGTCCGATGACGCAGGAACGGAGGTAAGCTATTTGTTCATTCGTATCCTTGACGATGTCCAGTGTTTTAAGCATGTGTCTTTTTCGTCCGTCCGGAAAATAGGAAAGTAATAGTTCCTGCGTTTCCTGTGTAGTGAGTATCTTTAGCTTATGGGCATCTTCGATATCCATCATCTGATAGCAGATGTCGTCGGCAGCCTCTACCAGATAAACCAATGGATGGCGGGCATATTTCAATGGAGAGCCGTTCAACTTCCTCATGCCCAGTTCCTCTGCAATCCGACTGAAACTCTCTTCTTCGGTAGTAAAGAAACCGAATTTGGACTTCTTGCCCGCCAGGCTTGATGAAAAGGGGTATTTTACGATGCTGGCGAGCGTGGAATAAGTGAGTACAAAGCCGCCCTTCCTTCTGCCTTCAAATTGATGGGTAAGCAGACGGAAAGCATTGGCATTTCCTTCGAAATGGGTCAAATCTTCCCATTGGGTGGATGTCAGTTGTTCACCGTTCGGTTGCTTGTCTTTGAGCGCCATCCCTTTTCCTTCGGAGAAAAAGGTGGAGATGGCACGCTCTCCGGAGTGCCCGAAAGGAGGGTTTCCCAAGTCGTGTGCCAGGCATGCTGCAGAAACGATGGAACCGATTTCCGGTAAAAAAGAGTTCTGTAATTCCGGATGGCGGATAAGGAGTGCCTTAGAGACATCGTTACCCAATGAACGGCCTACGCAAGATACTTCCAGGCTGTGGGTCAGTCGGTTGTGTACAAATATGCTGCCCGGTAACGGGAATACCTGGGTTTTGTTCTGCAGCCGGCGGAAAGGGGCGGAGAAGACAAGACGGTCATAATCCCGTTGAAACTCGGAGCGGTTCTCGCGGCGTTCTTCGTGAAACTCTTCCAGACCGAAACGTTTGGCGGATATGAGGGTGTTCCAATTCATCATGATTTACTATTTACGATTGGAGTTACTATTATTTAACTGCAAATGTATCACTATTTTGTGTAAAAAACCGTACTTTCGCCCCTGTTTATAGTAGTTTCAATCGTAAATAGTAAATCATCCAATTGTAAATAACATCATGCTGAACGTACAAATCATCAATAAATCGAAACACCCGCTTCCTGCTTATGCCACCGACCTGTCAGCTGGTATGGATCTTCGTGCAAATCTTTCGGAACCTATTTCCCTGACTCCCCTTGCGCGTTGCCTGGTTCCTACCGGATTGTTTGTTGCCTTGCCTGCCGGCTTTGAGGCGCAGGTACGCCCGCGTAGCGGATTGGCCATCAAGAAAGGAATTACTGTGCTGAACTCTCCGGGTACCATTGATGCGGATTATCGTGGAGAAATCTGTATCATTCTGGTTAACCTCTCTGCAGAAACCTTTGTGATTGAGGACGGGGAACGTATTGCCCAGATGGTGATAGCACGCCACGAGCAGGTTGCCTGGAAAGAAGTGGAGGTGCTGGATGAGACAGAACGTGGTGCCGGTGGCTTTGGACATACAGGGGGAAATTGAGAAATGAAAGATTTGAAGAATGAAAAGTGAAAGGATGAAAATCAAGATATTATTGCTTTTGTGTATGGCCGTATGGCTGTTGTCCGCTTGCGGAACAACCCGCAGGCAAATGCGGGGGCAGCTTCCGGTGACTGTTCCTTCTGCTTCGCTTACTCCTGAACAACAACGCAAATATGATTATTTCTATTTGGAAGCCGTACGGCTGAAAGTTCAGAAAGATTATGACGCAGCTTTCAATATGCTGCAACATTGCCTTTCTATTCATCCGAATGCCTCGTCTGCTTTGTATGAGATGGCGCAGTATTATATGTTCCTCAAGAAAATCCCCCAAGGACAGGCTGCCTTGGAAAAGGCTGTGGAGAATGATCCCGATAACTTTTGGTATAGCCAGGGATTGGCGAATCTTTATATGCAGCAGAATGAGAAGGAAAAAGCCACCGCACTGCTGGAAGGAATGGTTACCCGCTTTTCCAGCAAGCTGGATCCTCTGTACAACCTGCTCGAGATCTATAATCGCCAGGAAGCATACGATAAGGTAATCGGTATCCTGAACAAACTGGAAGAGAGAATGGGTAAGAGTGAGCAGCTCAGTATGGAGAAATTCCGTATCTATCTGCAAAAGAAAGATGACAAGAGTGCATTCCGTGAAATAGAGAGCCTGGTAGCCGAATATCCGATGGACACTCGTTATCAGATTGTACTAGGAGATGTGTATATGCAGAACGGGAAGAAAGAGGAGGCTTACCGGCTTTACCAGAAGGTCTTGAAGGAAGAACCGGAGAATGCTTTGGCCATGTATTCGATGGCTTCTTATTATGAGGCAACCGGTCAGAAGGAACTTTATGAACGCCAGTTGGATACCTTGCTGCTGAATAAGAAAGTGGCTCCCGATACCAAGCTGAACGTGATGCGCCAATTCATTGTACAGAACGAACAGGATGGAAAGGACAGCACCCGTGTCATTACCCTTTTTAACCGTATCATGGAGCAAGATCCTGATGACGCCCAGCTACCGATGCTGTATGCCCAATATCTTTTGTCTAAAGGAATGAACAAGGAATCATTGCCTGTGTTGAGGCAGGTACTGAATATTGATCCTACGAATACGGCCGCCCGTATGATGTTGTTGGGTGAGGCGGTGCGCAAGGAAGACTATGAAGATATTATCCGCCTGTGTGAAGCCGGTGTTGAGGCAAATCCTGAAATGCTGGAGTTTTATTTTTATCTGGCCATCGCCTATAATCAGGCGGAACGGACCGATGATGCCCTTGCTGTTTGCCAGAAGGCATTGGAACATGTAAACGGAGACAGTAAGAAAGAAGTCGTTTCGGATTTCTATGCGATTATCGGAGATGCCTATCATACCAAAAGGATGAACAAGGAAGCGTATGCGGCATACGACTCTGCTTTGGTGTATAATCCTTCGAACATAGGTGCGCTGAATAATTATGCTTATTATCTTTCCGTAGAACGCCGTGACTTGGATAAGGCTGAAGAGATGAGCTATAAGACGGTGAAGGCCGAACCGAACAACTCCACTTATCTTGATACATACGCATGGATTCTGTTTGAGAAAGGAAATTACGCCGAAGCGCGCCTATACATTGATGACGCGATGAAGAGTGAGGAGGGTGCCAAGAGCGATGTGGTTGTAGAACATTGTGGTGACATCTATTATATGACCGGTGATGTGGACGGTGCCCTGAAATATTGGAAACAGGCCTTGGAGATGGGCAGCAAGTCAAAAACATTGAAACAAAAAATAGCGAAAAAGAAATATATTGCCGATGAAACCGAGACTACTGAAAAATAGTGCAGTGGGAATGATACGCCTTTTATCATTTTTGCTTTTGATGGCTGTATGCCTTGCCGGATGTAAGACTTCCCGACAGGCAAGTTCCTCCTTGACGAAAGATTCCGGTTATCTTTCTTCCAAGGTACAGTTGACGGTTCCGCATAAGGATGCTACCTTGACAGTGAATGGTACCATGAAACTGAAAAGTGGCGAACGTATGCAAATCTCTTTCCTGATGCCGATTATCCGTACGGAAGTAGCCCGCATGGAGGTTACTCCGGATGATATATTGCTGGTGGACCGCATGGGTAAACGTTATGTGCAGGCCACGCGTAAAGAGTTGAAGGATATCCTGCCTAAAAAAGCCGACTTCGCACATCTTGAAAAACTGCTTTATGCCGCTTCCAAACCGAATGGTAAAAAAACACTGACAGGGAAGGAACTGGGTATTCCATCTTTGGAAAAGGGACAGGTCGAATTTTACGATTTTTCGGATAAGGGGTTTTCTTTGTCTCCGACTCAACTTTCGGGTAAATATAGAAAGGTGGAATTGAAGGAACTTCTGGAAATGTTGATGAGCCTTATGTAATAGTATTTAATTAATAACTGGACTGATGAAACGTTGCTTCCTTCTTCTGTTTGTGTTCTGCCTTCTCTGCCAGGCTTCACCGCTCCTTGCCCAATCCAACAAGTTGATCAAGGAGTTGGAAGGGAAGCGTGGTGCTTTGCAGAAGCAGATAGCGGAGTCGGAGACTCTTCTGAAAACGACAAAGAAAGATGTCGGCAGCCAGTTGAACAGCCTTGCCGCACTGACCGGGCAGATAGAGGAGCGTAAACGCTATATCTTGACTATTAATAATGATGTGGAGGCTATAGAACGCGAAATGGCTTCTTTAAGTCGGCAACTGGTGCGTTTGCAACGGGATTTGAAAGACAAGAAGCAAAAATATGAGTCGTCTGTGCAGTATCTGTACAAGAACCGTTCTGTTGAGGAGAAGTTGATGTTCATCTTCTCGGCGAAAAGTTTGGCACAGACTTACCGTCGTCTGCGTTATGTCCGTGAGTATGCTACCTATCAGCGTTTGCAGGGAGAAGAGGTCCTGAAGAAACAGGAACAGGTGAACCGCAAGAAACAGGAACTACAGCAGGTAAAAGCGGCTAAGGAGGGATTGTTGAAAGAACGGGAAGAGGAAAAGACAAAGCTGGAGGAGCAGGAAAAGGAGAAAAAAACGCTTGTTGCCAATTTGCGGAAGAAGCAACGGGGATTGCAAAATGAACTGAACAAGAAACGGCGTGAGGCCAATCAACTCAATGCCCGTATTGATCGTCTGATTGCAGAAGAGATAGAGAAGGCGCGTAAACGAGCTGAAGCGGAAGCGCGCCGTGAAGCGGCTGCTCGTAAAAAAGCAAATGAAAAGGCGGCTACTGCTGCAACAGCTTCCAAACCGAAGAGTGCGCCGCTGGAGACTTATACCATGAGTAAGGCTGACCGTGAACTGTCCGGCACTTTTGCCAGCAACCGTGGTAAGTTGCCTATGCCTATTACCGGTGCTTATATTATTACCAGCCATTATGGGCAGTATTCTGTGGAAGGCCTGCGTAATGTCAAGCTGGATAACAAGGGCATTGACATTCAAGGGAAACCGGGTGCGCAAGCCCGTGCCATCTTTGATGGTAAAGTGGCTGCTGTCTTTAAGTTGAACGGGCTGTTCAATATTCTTGTCCGCCACGGCAATTATATTTCCGTATATTGCAACTTGTCTTCCGCTTCTGTCAAGCAGGGCGACAATGTGACTACCAAGCAGACTCTCGGCCAGATTTTCTCCGATGGTTCGGACAATGGACGCACCGTGCTTCATTTCCAATTGAGAAGGGAAAAAGAAAAGCTGAATCCGGAACCGTGGTTGAACAGGTAGTGCCTGTTGTCAGATATCGGCTCCATCCAGCAGCTCCAGATATATTTCTATCGCTTCTTCTATTTCCTTGACAAATATAAACTCGTCAGCTGTATGGGAACGACTACTTTTCCCCGGTCCCATTTTCAGCGAGGGGAAAGACATCAAGGCTTGGTCTGACAGGGTAGGGGAACCGAAAGGAACACGTCCCATCGCGATTGCTTTCTGCACAACCGGATGTCCTTCTTCTACATGTGAGGAGCTTAACCGGAATGAACGGGGCTTGGCTTCACAGGCAATGTGTTTTTGTATTTCGGCAAACAATTCTTGGTTGTTATAACATTCATTGCTGCGGATATCCACAACAAAGGTGCAGCGGTCGGGAATCACATTATGCTGCGTTCCGGCATTAATCATTGTGACACTCATCTTTACAGGACCCAGTAAAGGAGATTCTTTGGAGAAGCGGTAATCGCGGAACCAGGCTATGTCATCCAATACTTTGTAGATGGCATTGTCTCCTTCATTGCGGGCTGCATGTCCGGATTTGCCATAGGCTGTGACATCCAGTACCATTAATCCTTTCTCGGCAATGGCAGGTTGCATCTCGGTAGGTTCGCCTACAATAGCGAATTGTATGGGAGGGAGTTCCGGGAGAACACACTCTATTCCGCCTTTGCCGGAAACTTCTTCTTCACAAGAGGCCAGGTATATCATGTTATACGCTTGCGTGGTACGGCATAGTTGCAGGAATACCTGCAACAGACTGACTACGCTGGCACCGGCATCATTACTTCCCAGTCCATATAATTTCCCGTTACTTTCCAAAGTAGGAGCGAACGGACTCTTTCTCCAGCCATTGACGGGTTTTACCGTATCAATGTGTGAGTTCAACAGCAGAGTAGGTTTCTTTAAGTCGAACATAGGACTGAAGCACCAGACGTTATTTCCTTTTCGTCCGGCCGCCATCCCTTGCATCTCTATGTAATTCTGAAGATAATCGGCTGCTTCCTTTTCGTCACGGCTTAAAGAGGGAATACTTATCAGTGACTTCAACAATCCGGTCGCATCAGAAACTAAGGTCGGTATATCGTATTTCATATTCTAATAAAAAGTTATCGGTGTGCAAACTTACAAATAATTTTTAAGATAATAAGGGAAGAAACTTGAATCTTTAATGGGCAAAATACTTTCTATTTGCTCATTATTGAGATTTGTTTGCTATTATTTTATTAATATATTGGATGCTATTCTTTTTATATATAATTTTGCACGGGCTTAACTAAAATGTTATAATAGTGAAAAGATGATTATCATTCCTTATCATGATTGAATGAAAGCTTAAAAGCAAACAAATGACTTTCGTAATTATAAATCATTAATTAATCAAGTTTCGAAATTTTATGAATAGGTTTATTGGTTTTTTATGTGGCCTGTTCTTGTGCGTAATGGTGTACGCGCAGGATGTCACAGTGAAAGGTAAGGTTACGGCTCAAGGTGATGAAATGCCGGGGGTAACCATTATGGTAAAAGGTAGTAGTGGACAAGGTACAATTACTTCAGTGGACGGTAGTTATTCTTTGAAGGTGGATGCAAAAGGTACACTTGTATTCTCCTACATAGGTTATGAAACGGTAGAAGTTCCTGTTAAAGGACGTAGTGTCATTAATGTAGAGTTGCAGGAATCTTCCATGGCCCTCAACGAGGTGGTGATTACCGTTCCTTATGGTACGGCCAAGAAATCAACATTTACCGGTTCGGCGGGCATTGTTGACAAGAAGCTTATCGCTTCCTCCCAGGTCAGCAGTGTGACAAAAGCTCTGCAGGGTAGTGTAGCCGGTTTGCAGTCATTTTCTACCAGTGGGCAGCCGGGAGAAGATGCCAGTATCTATATCCGTGGTATCGGTTCGGCCAATGCTTCGACTACCCCGCTTTACGTAGTGGATGGAGTTCCTTATGACGGTGCTTTATCTTCTATATCTTCACAGGATATCGCTTCTATCACAGTATTGAAAGATGCCGCTGCAGCTACTCTGTATGGTTCACGTGCTGCAAACGGTGTTATCATGATCACTACTAAACAGGGTGCTGAGTCTGCTCCGACTATTGAGTTGTCTGCCAAGTATGGTTTCTCAAGCCGTGCGGTAAGTGACTATGACCAGTTGAGTACAGATGATTACTTCAAACTGCAATGGGAAGCCATTCGCAATAAAGCGATGGATGATGGTCATTCAGCAGAAGATGCTGCACAAAGAGCCTCTTCCGGTTTGATTTCGTCTATCGGTATTAACCCTTACGGAACCAAATATGCACAGCCGATAGGGCTGGACGGCCAGTTGGTAGCCGGTGCTACTCCGTTGTGGAATGACAGTTGGGAAGATGCTTTGACGCAGGACGCGCATTACACAGACTTGAGCGCACGTATTTCCGGTGGAAGCAAGCATACCAAATATTATTTCTCTTTGGGTTACCTGGATGACCAGGGTGCTTATATTTGCTCTGGTTTTAAGCGTTATACTTTGCGTTCGAACATTACTTCCGATTTGCGTGATTGGTTACAGGTTGGCTTGAATGTATCCGGAACTCATTCTATACAGAATTACCCGAAACAGAACGATACGGCAATCGGTAATATCGTATTGGCTGCACGCTCATTGCCTTCTTTCTATCCGGTTTATGAACGTGATCTTGATACTGGTGCTTATTTACGCGATGAGAACGGGAATAGGATTTATGACTATGGCAAGTACCGTAAGAGTTCTTACAGCGGTTATAATTTTGCTCAGTCCATGTACTATGATAAGAACGAATATAAGAGAGATGCGGCTTCTATACGCGGATTCTTGCAGATAACCCCGATCAAGGGATTGAGCTATAAGATGTCTTTGAGCGTTGACTATAACAGTAAGTTCTCACATGATTATTCAAATCCTACTTATGGAAAAGAACCTTTGGTCGGTTCTGTGAGCAAGTCTAATTATCGCACTACCGGTATGACATTCAATAATGTGGTAAACTGGGAGCGTAGCTTTAAGGAAGTGCACAACATTCGCTTGATGGCCGGACAGGAGTATTATGAGTATAATACATCCAATTTCGGTGGTTCACGTTCCGGTGTGATTACTGATGGTTATTATGAACCGGATGCTGCGTCAACCTTGACCGGTTTCAGTGGAAACAGTGACCAGTACAAACTGTTGAGCTATTTCGGTAGTGCCGAATATTCTTATAATCAACGTTATTTCCTGTCGGCATCTGTACGTACCGACGGTTCTTCACGCTTCCATCCGGATAACCGTTGGGGTACATTCTGGTCGTTCGGCGGTTCCTGGAAAATCTATCAGGAAGCGTTTCTGGAAGAGGCAGCCAATAGCTGGTTGTCTAATTTGAGTCTCCGTGCAAGTTATGGCGCTCAGGGTAACGATAATGTGGGATATTATGCTTATCAGGAGTTATATAGTGTGGGCAGTTTCCTGGGAGAGACTACACTTCATACTTCCCGTTTGGCAACTCCGGATTTGTCTTGGGAAACCAACTTGAATTTTAATATCGGTTTGGACTTCGGCTTCTTTAATAATCGTATCAATGGTACTGTTGAATACTTTAACCGTGCGTCTAAAGATTTGTTATTTAGCCGTGACTTGATTCCTTCTTCCGGCTTTAGTTCGATTGACGCCAATATCGGTAAGTTGAAGAACTACGGTTGGGAATTTACATTGAACGGTACTCCTGTACTGACCCGTGACTGGACTTGGAGATTATCTGTAAATGCTACTACTTATAAGAACAAGATTGTTAAGCTACCTACAGAGGTAATGTGGCAAGGCTCCAAGAAGTGGGTAGAAGGTGGTTCTCTTTATGATTTCTGGTTGTATGAGTGGGGAGGAGTCAATCCCGAAACCGGTGATGCACAATGGGCATATTATGATGCTGACGGGACCAGACACTTGACCAACGATTACTCTAGCCTGACTTCGGACAAGAAGGTAAAAGCTGGTAGTTCGTTGCCTAAACTGAGTGGAGGTTTTCAATCTGACCTTACTTGGAAAGACCTTTCTTTGTCGATGTTGTTCTCCTATGGTATCGGTGGTAAAATCTACAACAATGACATCACCATGCTGATGAAGGTGAACGGTGGTAATGGTGACAGTATGAGTAAAGAGCTGTTGAACCGTTGGACTCCGGAAAATACACATACGGACATTCCCCGTTTGACACAAGACGGAACAAGCAAGTTTACTTCTTCTTCTACGCGTTGGCTGGTCGATCGTTCTTTCCTTCGTCTGAAGACAATCACTTTGAATTATAATCTGCCGAAGAGTTGGTTGCATCCGCTAACTGTGAAAGATGCAAGTGTATTCGTACAAGGTGAAAATATGCTGACATTCAGCAAGCAACAAGGTTTGGACCCAGAACAACCTGTCAGTGGTATGGCTTCTTTCCGTTATCCGGCTATGAAGACAATTTCGTTCGGTATCAATGTGAAACTCTAATAAAGAATATAAATATGAAGATGAATCTTAAAAATATATGTGCCGTTGCTTTGATGGCGTGTGCAGTGACATCTTGTGACTTGGATACTACTCCTACTACCTCACTTGATGCTGGAAATGTATATAAAGATACAGAGAATGCTGAGCGTGTGCTGAGAGGTGCATGGAATTATATCTTTAATTCAGGCTCTACTTATGCTTCTATCGGCATAGGCTCCATTCAACTGAATGACGATTTTGCCGGTTCAGATGCGGTCAGAACAAGAAGCTATGGTTTCTCGGGAAGTTATAATCTGACAAACGGATATTCGCGTGGTGAGTATAATGGTGTACTTTGGGACTTGATGTATGATCCGATTAATAACTGTAACGGTATTTTGAAGCATATAGACAATGTTGCCGGAACTGCGGAAGATAAGGCACGTATCAAGGGACAGGCATTCGCTACCCGCGGTTACGCTTATATGATTCTGGCTTCTCATTATTCATTTGCTATAGATAAAGATCCCAATGCAGTCTGTGTACCTATTTATACTGAACCGACAGATGACAAAGTTGCTTTGACCGGAAAACCGGCTTCCAGTGTTTCCGAAGTGTATGCTCAGGCTTTGAGTGATTTGGAGGATGCATTGGATCTCATCCCTGAGAATTATTCTCATGGCAATGTGAAGGAAGACCAATACAAGATTGACCATCTGGTAACACTGGGTTTGCTGGCTCGTACCCACTTATATGCCCGCAATTGGCAGGAGGCTTATGACTATGCTGTGGCTGCTTTGACCATCAATCCCTATTTGATGAGCGAAAGCGAATATAAGAGCGGTTTCAACGACTATTCAAATAAGGAATGGATATGGGGATTGTCTTGCACTATTGATGATAACATGCCCTGTTACCTGTTTTACTTCAAAGACTGTATTACTTCAGAAGGTTATACCAGCCTTAATATGGATCCTTACTTCAAAGCTAAGTTCGATGATGATGATTATCGTAAAGATCTATTCAATTGGGGACAGACAGCTTATGGAGACTGGGCTATGCTGAATAGCAAGTTCTTGTTTAAGGATGTTGATAATATGTTGGCTGACTTGGTTATGATGCGTACTTCGGAAATGTACTTGATCAAAGCTGAGGCCGCCGCCCATCTTGCAGGTAAGGAAAGTGAAGCGCAGCAAGCTTTGCAGACATTGCGTGATGCACGTATGAAAGCCGGTAAAACAGCGAAGGCTGTGACAGAAACGGGTGATGCCTTACTCAAGGAAATTTGGTTAGAGCGCCGTAAAGAATTATGGGGAGAAGGTTTTGCCTTGACTGACCTTATCCGTAACCAACAGTCTGTAGAACGCAAAGAATACAGTGGAACCATTACCGTGAATGGGAAGGAAGTAGCCGTGAACGGACATACCATTATCAGCCTGCCTGATAAAACTCCATTTGCTCCGAATAGTAAATATTACCTGTTCCGCATTCCTGAGAAGGAAGAGTTACAGAACCCCAATCTTTACTCTAAATATCCGAGATTGTCCATTTACGATTTATAATTTCGTAGAAGACATTTCATAAGATTGGTCCCCCTCTTTGTTGCCGATATGTGAATATCAGGTATGCAGAGAGGGGGAATCTTTTTATGGAGAGAAGCGTTGTTACAAACATATAATGAAGAATTCGTATGTATAATGGAAGTAGTTCCAAATGAAACCATTACCTTTGTAGCGTATTTATCAATTCATAAGATTATGACTTATCATCATTTGTCTGTCATGGTACATCGACAGGCGGAGAAGTATGGAGAAAAGATAGCCCTGAAGTACAGAGACTATGAAACCTCTCAATGGATTCCTGTTACTTGGAATAAATTTTCACAGACCGTCCGGCAAGTAGCCAACTCTTTGTTGTCGTTGGGGGTGGAGGTACAGGAGAACATCGGTGTCTTCTCACAAAACAAGCCCGAATGCCTATATATGGATTTCGGTTCTTATGCTGACCGTGTGGTGACTATACCGCTTTATGCAACCAGCTCGCCATCCCAGGTGCAATATATCATCAATGATGCGCAGATACGCTACCTCTTCGTAGGGGAGCAGTTTCAGTATGATGCTGCTTTTTGCGTATTCGGGTTGTGTAAGTCGCTGCAGCAGATTATTATCTTTGACCGTAAAGTTCAAAGGGATTCGCGGGACTTGACTTCCATCTACTTTGATGAATTCTTGAAGCAAGGTGAAGGATTGCCCTACAATGACGAAGTGGAACGGCGTACGGCGGAAGTCTCCTCTGCCGACATAGCTAATATTCTTTATACTTCCGGTACTACAGGTGAGCCGAAAGGGGTAATGCTGATGCATTATAATTATATGGAAGCTTTCCGTACACATGAAATTCGTATTCCTTCGCTTACCGATCAGGATGTGTCCATGAGCTTTCTTCCACTGACACACGTTTTCGAGCGTGGATGGACGTATGTCTGTTTGCAGCGGGGAGCCCAAGTTTGTGTCAATCTGCGTCCACAGGACATTCAGACTACAATTAAGGAGATACGTCCTACAGTGATGTGCAGTGTTCCTCGTTTTTGGGAGAAGGTTTATCAAGGTGTACAGGAACGTATTGAGCAGGAAACTGGTTTGAAGAAGGCAATGATGCTTGATGCCATCAAAGTGGGAAGGGCACATAATCTGGATTATTTGCGTTTGGGGAAGACTCCGCCTTTGATGCTTCATCTGAAATATAAGTTTTATGAAAAGACGGTATATGCCTTGCTTAAGAAAACGATCGGCATAGAGAACGGTACTTTCTTTCCTACGGCAGGAGCGGCCGTATCCAATGAAGTGTGCGAGTTTGTGCATTCGGTAGGCATTAATATGGTGGTGGGTTACGGACTGACGGAGAGTACAGCTACTGTGTCTTGTTTCCTTCCCCGGAATTTTGTCTTGGGTTCGGTAGGCGAGATGATGCCTGATCTGGAAGTGAAAATAGGTGAGAATAACGAAGTGCTGCTTCGCGGCAAGACTATTACCCCGGGATATTACAAAAAGGCTGAGGCTACCGCCGAAGCTATTGATGCTGACGGTTGGTTCCATACCGGAGATGCCGGACGTCTGGAGGGCAATACGCTTTATTTGACCGACCGTATAAAAGACCTCTTTAAGACTTCCAACGGAAAATATATTTGCCCGCAAGCTTTGGAAACGCAGTTTATCATCGACCGCTACATTGACCAGATAGCTGTAATCGCTGATGAGCGTAAGTTCGTATCGGCTCTCATCGTACCTGTTTACGGTCTGGTGAAAGGATATGCAAAGGAAAAAGGTATCGAGTACCAATCCATGAAGGACCTGTTGGAACATCCCAAAATACAGGCTCTGTTCCGTGCCCGTATTGACACCCTGCAACAGCAGTTTGCCCATTACGAACAAGTGAAACGATTTACTTTGTTGCCCGAACCTTTCAGCATGGAGCGTGGTGAACTGACGAATACCTTGAAGTTGAAGCGTCCTATTGTAGCGAAGAACTACAAAGAGATTATTGATAAGATGTACGAAGAGTAGGAGCACAGAATTAAAATAGTATGGTAATCCCCTTATTTAAGCTTTTATGGAATAAAGCTTAGGTAAGGGGATTTTGGTAATTAACTAATAGTTTCTTCTGCTGGATTAGGGACAGCTTCGGTTTCAATGAGGTAAACTGTTGGTTTCTTCTCGTGAAACCAGGTATTTCTAAAAGATGCTTTGGAAGTGAGTTACGTTACCAAATCGTAACTCACTTCCAAAAGTTCTCAAATGGGGTTCAATGGATTAATTTTCAATTGATTGCCTGTTTTTGCATAACCTCAAATGGCTCAACAGTAATTAAATTTGTAACTAAAAAAAGTTGAGTTATGAGAAGTACATTCAAAGTGTTATTTTACACAAAGAACCAATCAGTGAAAAACGGTAAGGCTCCTGTGATGGGCCGTATCACCATTAGCGGAACTCAGGCAGGTTTCAGTTGTAAGAAAGAAGTGTCCCTTACGTTGTGGGACGTCAAAGCGAACCGGGCAAAAGGTAAATCCGAAGAAGCCCGTACTCTTAATCAGGAACTTAATACCGTGTAAATAGACTTTACATCGTCTCATTTCAATTAACAGTTAAATTCAACTTTTCAATCCGATAGTCATTTGAAGCCCAAGCGTATCAAGAATGGAAAGCAATGTTGCCAATTTAGGATTGCCTTCTCCACGCTCGATGGCCACCAGTGTATTGATGTCCACGCCTGCCAGCTCGGAGAGTTCCAGTTGATTGACCTTCAAACTCTTCCTGCGCTCTTTAATAATCTTTCCTATCTCTTTCATATTCACAGTACATTGTGATTTCAAGCAAAGACAAGTCAACTATAATCATTGTATTCATATAGATTAACATCATATATTCAAGTTAATCTATGCATTTATATGGATTATTCGTATGTTTGCAAAAAAAGGAACAACCATGTGGAATGAAATGAGCAATCCGGCTGTGCTGATGAGAATCGGCCAGCGCATCAAAGAGATACGTATCACGCAGCATATCACGCAGGAAGAACTGGCAACGGCTTCCGGTGTAAGCCCCTTGACCGTTGCGAACATCGAGAAAGGTAAATCGGTATCGCTGCTGTTGTTCATCAGCGTACTCCGCTCGCTCGGCCTGCTGGAGAGCCTGGAGCAACTGGTACCGGAAATCCGGGTCAGCCCGATAGAACTCAAAAAACTGCAAGGAAAGAAACGCTACCGTGTACGCCATTTAAAACAAGATAACCATGAATGATTTGATAGTAGATGTAAAACTATGGGGACAAAGCGTAGGCTCTCTCTATTGGGAAAAGGAAAGCAATGCCGCCTTGTTCGACTATGAACGGAAGTTCATCCGCTCCGGTCTTGACATTTCTCCTGTCATCATGCCCGTCGGCCAGTACAGGAACACACCCTACCGGTTCCTTGAAAACCGTACCGACTGTTTCAAGGGGTTGCCCGGCCTGTTTGCCGATTCATTGCCGGATACTTTTGGAAACCAGATCATCAATGAATGGTTTGCCAGCAAGGGATTGTCCGGAGAAGAGATTACTCCTTTAGACAGGCTTTGCTATGTAGGTAAACGTGGCATGGGTGCACTGGAGTTTGAGCCGTCCTCGCCAATCAACGGCATGAACGAATCATCAGTGCTCCATATCGAGGAACTGACGGAGCTTGCCAAATCCGTATTCACGGACAGAATGGCTTTTCAGGCCCAACTGCGCCAGGAAGGAAGAAACATCCTAGATATACTGAAAGTGGGAACATCTGCCGGAGGTGCCAAGCCCAAGGCCATCATCGCCTATAACGATATTACCGGAGAGGTACGCTCCGGACAGGTAAAAGCCCCTGAAGGATTCGGGTATTGGCTGTTGAAATTTGATGGCGGCAAATACTGCGAACACACGCAGATAACGGACAATCCACAAGGAATAGGAAATATCGAATATGCCTATCACCGGATGGCAAAAGCCTGCGGTATCGATATGATGGAATGCCGGTTGCTTCAGGAAAAAGAGTCATATCACTTTATGACACGCCGTTTTGACCGTATGGAAGACGGAGAGAAGATCCATGTACAGACATTGGCCGGGCTTGCTCACTATGACCGTAATCAACGCCATTCATACGAAGAGATATTCCGTATCATGCGGCAGATGAACCTCCCTTATCCAGAGCAGGAGGAACTATACCGAAGAATGGTATTCAACGTCATGAGCCGGAACCATGACGACCATAGCAAGAACTTCTCTTTCCTGATGGATAGACAAGGGAAGTGGAAGCTGGCCCCGGCATATGACCTCTGCTGCTCATACACACCGGGCGGCAAATGGACGAACCGCCACCAATTGTCACTCAACGGCAAACAAGATAATTTCACGATGGAAGATCTGCAAAAGGTAGGTGAGAACATGGGTATCCGGGAACACAAACAGATTATCGAAAAGGTACAGGAAACCGTATCGCATTGGCATGAGACTGCCAAGGATTGCGGGGTCAAGCCGGAACACGCCGATTTTATCGGAGAAAACTTGCTCTTGTTCGGCAAGCAACTGCATACGATCCAAATGCCGGACATTGCCAGCGAACAAGAGCAGGCTTTCATGAAGGCTATGCGAAATGATGACTTCAATACCGTTCTGGAACTGAAGATGAGAGGATATCAGCCATCGGAGAACGTACTTAAAAGCCTCCAGCCGGATGTATCTGCCACCACCTTCATCGCTGCCGCCAAAATCTTCCAAATGGAAGGGATGCTAAAAAGCCTTCAGGACATAAAGCCTGCGCAAAGCCCAATTATAGGTGGCAATAAGCGAAGCATGGAATTGGGGGATTAGCACACAAACGACATCTCGCACCATTCAATATAATGGTAAATATATTAATTATTATCTATCATATTTTGATTTAACAGTTAATATATTTACCTTTTCGATATGACAACGAATCACATCACCCGAGCCATGGCCAATCCGGAAATCATAGCGGAACTGGGCAGGCGATTTAAGGAATACAGGCTAGCCTATAGGTTCACCCAGAAAGAGGCTGCCGAGAAAGCCGGTGTCAGTCTTATCACCTTGTGCCAGTTTGAGAACGGGAAGGCCTATAACATCAATGTGGGCAACTTTCTTGCCTTGCTGCGAGTAGTGGACTGTCTGGAACAGATGGACGATCTACTGCCGGAAATGCCTGTTTCAGCCTATACAATGGAACAAATAATGAATAAAAAACCGAAAACACACACCTCTCTCACCGCGCGTATTATACAATTTATTTCTTAAATATCAATGAGATGAACAGTATCCTGTCGTTATCAGATTCTGACAGGATAACTGGGGTAAGCCGCCATTGACCTACAATTTATAAACGACAGGCAGCTAAGATTATTTTGAATTATATCGAACTCACGTTAATCTAAAGGGGGGATCCTTAACTTGTCATATTCAAGCTATTAAGCCTGTCTTACGGGAGTTGCATTTGCTTTGCTTTTGTGGTAATCGGTGTTACTCGGGTAATGTCCCGGCATGAATTTTGACTCAATCTGCCAAGCTATGAATGATATCGGTATGGATGGAATCATACTATTGGAAACTTCCAGGAAAGCTAAAGAAAAACCTTTTGAAGTTAAGACTAAAGAGTCGCGGAGTTAAGTGAGATCTCTGTTCGCAGTGCGCGAACGGATATTCAAAGGCTGCGAACATATATTCAAGGCTTGCGAACGGATATTCACAAGCTTTGAATAAAGTTTAATAAAAGAATTCCGCCAACGGGTATATAAGGATAAAGCTGTACCAAAACGTATTTAATCACTTGGTACAGCTTTATCCTTATTTTATATCTCCGGGATTCAATATCCGAAGATTTCTTCTGTCGTCAGTTCTGTTATTGGCCCTACTTTCTTCAAGGCCTCCATGTCCAGGTCTTTCTTGTCACCGAGTATGCAATAGGAGTAAGTACGCCCTTTTATCCATTTCTTTTGGAAATCGATGACATCTTGTAAAGTGGCTTTCTGTACATCCTGGTACAATTGGATGCGGCTATCGGTATTTAGCCCGAAATCCTGTGCATTGATATAGCTCCAGACTACATTGTTCTTTATGGTGCGTTCTGTACGCAGGCGGGCTATTAACCCTTCTTTGGCCAGTTTGAAGGCAGCTTCAGATTCCGGCATATTGTTGATGATGTCATTAAATGTATTGATGGCATCTGTCATCTTGTCGTTCTGCGTGGCGATGTAAGTGCTGAAACTGTAGTTATACTTAGGCCAGCCCGGCTTGTCCAGTCCTGCCCATGCGGAGTAGGCCAATCCGCGGCTTTCGCGCATTTCCTGGAATACGATAGAGTTCATGCCGCCACCGAAGTATTCATTATATATACGGCGTCCGGACTCGATGGCCGGATCAAACTTTTCGCCACGGTTGGAATACTGAGCCATATATATCTGTTTCGCCTCGTAAGGGGCTATGTATATTTGGGTTTCAGTAGTGGGCTGTTGTTTGAATTCAATGCCTTCGGGCAGTTCTTTCAAGGTTTGGGGCACGTTGTGCTCCTTGTTGATAACGGCAAGGAAGTCTTCCTGTGAACTGGGGCCGTAGTAAGTAATGCGGTGTTTGAAACTGTTCAGGTTATGTATGCGGTTCACTAATTCCTGCGGATCCATTTCTTTCAGCTCTTTTTCGCTCAATACATTGGTAGCATGATTCTTGGGTCCCCATTCCATATAGGTCATGAGCCGGCTGAAGTTTTGCGACTGGTTCAGTTTGGCATCTTTCCGGCGTTTCAGCTGGTCATTTACCAGATTGCTGTAGGCGTCTCTGTTGACTTGTGCATTGGCCAGCAGCTTTTCAAACAGTTCTACGGCTTTCGGCATATTTTCGTTTAGTCCCATGAGTACGATATAAGTACGTTCGCTGCCCGGAGAGACAAAGAAGGTACAGGCCATGCGGTAGAACTCGCTTTTTACTTCTTCGGGTGTCATGTCCGATGTTCCCAGATATTCCAGGTATTGGGCAGCGGTGCCCAGCGCTTTGTCATTGCGGTTGCCCATATCGAAGAGGTACATCAATTGGAACAGGTCATTGGTGTCGTTCTGCTTATAGATGACCGGTATGTCCGATTTGGCTTTCAGCAGGCTGAGGTCTTTGGAGAAATCCAGGAATACCGGTTCGATGGGTTGAACGGTACTTGCTTGAATCTCCTTGAGGAAGCTGCTTGCGGTGTCGCGGTTCATCACGATGGGAGTGATTGCCGGCTTGCTCATCTTCTTCTCGTTCGGGTCTTTGCCCTGCTTCTTGTAGATAACGGCATAGTTGTTGTCCTTCAGATATTTATTGGCAAAGTCCACGATATTTTGTTTGGTCAGCTTAGACATGCGGTCCAGGGAGGTGACTTCGTCGGCCCAGTCGCTTCCGTTTACAAATGATTGTACGAACCAGTCGGCGCGGGCGCGGTTGCTTTCCTGCTGTTGCAGTTGATAGAGTTTGAAATTGTTGATGTTGGCTTCTAATATCTTCTCGTCGAAGTCTCCGTCGCGCAACTTCTTCAGTTCACCCAGCAGAAGGTCCTTCACTTCGTCCAGTGTCTGTCCTTGTTTGGGACGTCCCTGCATGGTGAATACACTGTAGTCCGACATGGTCATCGGGTAGCAGTATGCGCTCAGCGTCTTTTGTTGTTGCGCCAGGTCGAGGTCTATCAGGCCGGCTTGTCCGTTATATAAGATCTGTGAAACGACTTGCAGGGTTTCTATATCTTTGTCGGCGGCTCCGGGGAAACGCCATGCCAAAGCTACACTTTCTGCGTCGGGACCGTAAACCTCACGTGTGATCGGAGCGGTAATCTCGGTCTCTTTCGGCAGGTCCAGTTTGGGCAGATTGGGATTAGGCTGTAAAGAACCGAAGTGCTTGTCTATGGCAGTGATCATCTGGTCGGGATCGAAATCACCCGACAGGCAGATTGCCATGTTGTTGGGAACATACCATTGCTTGTAATAGTTCTTGATATTGGTAATAGAGGGATTTTTCAAGTCTTCCTGTGTACCCAATACGGTTTGTGTACCATAAGGATGGTGCGGGAATAAGGCGGCCAGCATATTTTCGTACACTTTGCGCGGGTCGCGTGTCAAGGACATGTTCTTCTCTTAATACACGGTCTCCAGTTCTGTATGGAAACCGCGGATGATACAGTTCCTGAAGCGATCTGCCTGAATCCGTGCCCAATTGTCAACCTGGTTGCTGGGGATGTCTTCGGTGTAGCAAGTCACGTCGAAACTGGTGTAAGCGTTGGTGCCGTTGGCACCGATGGCGGACATGAGTTTGTCGTATTCATTGGGGATGGCCAGTTTGGAAGCTTCGTAAGAAAGGCTGTCTATGACATGATAAATATTCTTGCGGGCAACACTGTCTGTTGTCTTGCGGTAGATTTCGAATTGCTGTTCTATCTGGTCAAGTAACGGCTGTTCTGCTTCGTAATTCTGTGTACCGAAATGAGTGGTGCCTTTAAACATCAGATGCTCGAAATAGTGAGCCAGTCCGGTGGTTTCGGCAGGGTCGTTCTTGCCGCCTACGCGTACAGCGATATACGTCTGGATGCGAGGCTGGTCCTTGTTAACGGTCATATACACCTTCAGTCCGTTGTCTAACGTGTAGATTCGTGCTTTCAACGGGTCGTTGGGTACAGTCTCGTACTTGTACTTCTGGGAACAACTTCCCAGGCTCAGTGCTACTAATAACAGCAGCGACAGACCGATTTGCTTGAATGGATTGTTCATAAGTAATACTTATTAGGTTGATATCTGCAAATTTATGTTTTTTTTCATACCTTTGCAATCCGAATAGTATTTATTTGTCCGTTTAAGGTATAAAACCTTGATTTTAGCCATAAATCGTAATTAGATATAATGTAATGCAATTATGATTACAGCAGAACAACTGAAAGATATAAAAGAACGTGCAGAAGCGTTGAACCGCTATCTGGACATTGAGGGAAAGAAAATACAAGTGGAAGAAGAACAGCTTCGTACCCAAGCTCCCGGATTTTGGGACGATCAGAAAGCTGCCGAAGCCCAGATGAAGAAAGTGAAAGGACTGCAGCAATGGATTTCCGGTTACAACGAAGTGAAGACGCTGGCGGAAGAACTGCAATTGTCCTTTGATTTCTATAAGGACGAGCTGGTGACCGAGGAGGAAGTGGATGAAGCCTATGTAAAGGCGTCTGCCGCCGTTGAGGCTCTTGAACTCAAGAATATGCTTCGTGAAGAAGCGGACCAGATGGATTGTGTGCTGAAAATCAATTCCGGTGCCGGTGGTACGGAAAGCCAGGATTGGGCAAGCATGCTGATGCGCATGTATTTGCGCTACGCTGAAACCTATGGTTACAAGGCGGTTATTTCCAACTTGCAGGAAGGCGACGAAGCGGGTATCAAGACTTGTACCATTGAAATATCGGGTGACTATGCATACGGTTATCTGAAAGGGGAGAACGGAGTTCACCGCCTGGTGCGTGTGTCTCCCTATAATGCTCAGGGCAAGCGTATGACTTCTTTTGCTTCTGTGTTTGTCACTCCGTTGGTGGATGACACGATTGAGGTGAATATCAATGTAGCCAATATCTCATGGGATACTTTCCGTTCCAGTGGAGCAGGTGGCCAGAATGTGAATAAGGTAGAGTCCGGTGTGCGTTTGCGTTACCAGTTCAAAGATCCCTATACAGGCGAAGAAGAAGAAATCCTGATTGAGAATACCGAAACGCGCGACCAGCCCAAGAACCGCGAAAATGCCATGCGTCAGTTACGTTCTATTTTGTATGACAAAGAACTGCAGCACCGTATGGCCGAGCAGGCTAAAGTGGAAGCCGGTAAGAAGAAGATTGAATGGGGTTCGCAAATACGAAGCTACGTATTTGACGACCGTCGTGTGAAGGACCATCGCACCAATTATCAGACCAGTGATGTGAACGGCGTGATGGATGGTAAGATCGATGGTTTTATCAAGGCTTATTTGATGGAGTTTGCGGGTAGCGGAGAATAAATCTTTTTTTTTCTTGCATTCTTCCTAAATTTCTTTTTACTTTGTTCATCGTTGAACTTAAAACTGTCAGAAACACTATGGGAAAGAATAAAAAGAAAGTAAAACATAGCCGGGAAGAAGAAAAACAAGCTAAGAAAGTGTTGGTAATTATCGGTATTTCAGCTTTAATCCTGGTAGTTGCCATGTTCGTAGCTTATTCCTTTTGGTAATTGAATGGAATAATGCCGCAAGAAATAGAACGTAAATACCTTGTGACAGGAGAATATAAGTCACAAGCGTATGCACAGAACCATATAGTGCAAGGATACATCAGCAGTGCGCGAGGCCGGACTGTGAGGGTGCGTATCCGTGACGACAAGGGTTATCTCACTATTAAAGGTGCTTCCAATGAATCGGGTACCAGCCGTTATGAGTGGGAAAAGGAAATTCCCTTGAATGAAGCGGAGGAATTGATGCGGATATGTGAACCGGGCATTATAGATAAGACCCGCTATCTGGTACGTAGCGGGAAACATGTTTTTGAAGTGGATGAATTCTATGGCGGGAATGACGGGCTGGTAGTGGCCGAAGTAGAACTTGCATCAGAAGACGAGCCTTTCGAAAAGCCTGCTTTTATCGGCCGGGAGGTAACAGGGGACATTCGTTACTACAATTCTCAGCTGATGAAACATCCTTTCAATACTTGGGAGTAAACCATTTGCATTCTATAATTGTTAAATTGTAAATGGAACAACTTTACGACTATCTGCCGAGAGAGCTGGTTACTTTTATCCTGGTAACCGTTTTCTCTTTACTCATCGGGCTTTCACAGCGGAAAATAAGCTTGAAGCGCGAAGGGGAGACTACGCTTTTCGGTACAGACCGCACCTTTACTTTCATTGGCATCCTGGGATACTTGCTTTATATTCTGGATCCGCTGGAGTACCGTCTTTTTATGGGGGGAGGTGCCATATTGGGATTGCTGTTGGGACTTAACTATTACGTAAAGCAAGCACAGTTCCATGTGTTCGGTGTTACTACCATTATCATTGCACTCATCACATATTGCATTGCGCCGATTGTCGCCACACAACCTTCATGGTTTTATGTGATGGTGATTGTGACCGTATTGCTTTTTACGGAATTGAAGCATACATTTACAGAGCTGGCACAGCGTATGAAGAATGATGAGATGATTACGCTTGCCAAGTTTCTCGCCATCAGTGGCATCATCCTTCCGATGCTGCCTAATGAAAATCTGATTCCCGGTATCAACCTTACACCGTATAGCATCTGGTTGGCGACGGTGGTTGTGTCCGGCATTTCTTATCTTTCTTATTTGCTGAGGCGGTATGTATTCCGTGAGTCCGGTATCTTGGTGTCGGGTATAGTGGGAGGCTTATATAGCAGTACGGCTACCATTTCCGTATTGGCGCGGAAAAGCCGCAAGGCTTCAGCTCAGGAAGCTCCTGAATATGCTGCTGCCATGTTGTTGGCGGTGAGCATGATGTTTCTGCGCTTTCTGATACTTATCGGTATTTTCAGTGCGGAGACTCTGTCGGCCATTTATCCTTACCTGTTGGTTATGTCGGTGGTGTCGGCAGGTGTGGCATGGTTTCTGCACAGCAAGCGTAAACGGATGGATAATGTCGGGCCAATAGATGAAGAGGAAGACAGCAGCAACCCGTTGGAATTTAAAGTCGCATTGATTTTTGCCATGCTGTTTGTCGTATTTACTATCTTGACACATTATACGCTGGTGTATGCAGGTACGGGGGGACTTAACCTTTTGTCCTTTGTGTCAGGCTTCAGTGATATCACTCCTTTTATATTGAATCTGCTGCAAGGAACAAATAATGTGGCTGTGCTGGTTATTGCGGCTTGCAGCATGCAGGCCATTGTCAGCAATATAGCGGTAAACATGTGCTATGCGCTGTTTTTTGCCGGTGGAAAGAGCCCTTTGCGCCCATGGATACTGGGAGGATTTGGCTGTGTGATTGTGATTAATATTTGTTTGTTACTCTTCTTTTACTTCTTATAAATCATCTTCTTTTTGCTTTTTTAACTCCGAAACTCTCGTAAGTGTCGGAAAAGAAGCTATTTTTGTCGAATTCATTGTGACAAATCACGAATGAAAAACGTCTAATACCAAGACAATAATTAAGAATAGTCACTAAATCGAAAAACGCAATGAGAATTAAATGGACCGTGCTGCTGTGGATGCTTTTGGTATCCGGGCTGGCAGTAGCACAAAACACGGCAACTACTTCTTTCCAAATCAAAGGAGTCTTGCTTGACTCGCTTACTCAAGAGGGCGAGCCTTATGCCACAATTAGAATCGTGAAGAAACAAGCTCCCGCACGCCCCTTGAAGATGTTGGTAACGGACATGAAAGGCAAGTTCCAGGAGAAGATGTCCGGTTCGGGTGATTTTATAATGACCATCACTTCTGTCGGTCGTAACAGTATTGTGAAGGACTTCTCTGTAAAGCCGGGTGAAAAGCTGGTGGACTTCGGGACGCTGTATATTACAGATGCCTCCAAAGAACTGGGGCAGGTTGAGATTGTGGCACAGAAACCTTTGGTAAAAGTGGATGTGGACAAGATTGAATATAATATTGAAGATGATCCGGACTCCAAGACAAACTCTGTCATAGAGATGCTTCGTAAAGTCCCGTTGGTAACGGTAGATGGAGAAGATAATATTCAGGTAAACGGAAGCAGCAGCTTTAAGATACATGTCAACGGAAAGCCCAACAACATGATGAGCAATAATCCGAAAGAGGTACTTAAAAGCATGCCTGCCAATACTATTAAGTATATAGAAGTGATTACTTCCCCGGGAGCGAAGTATGATGCCGAAGGCGTGGGAGGTATTCTCAATATTGTAACCGTCGGCAGCGGGTTCGAAGGATATACTGCCACTTTCAGCGCGCGGGCCAGTAATATGGGATTGGGCGGCGGCGCCTACGCTACCATCAAACAAGGTAAGCTGACGCTGACGGGCAATTACAATTACAGCTACAATAATCAGCCTGCCAGCTATTCGGAAGGTTATCGTGAAGATTATGAGTCTGTTGATCAGAAGTATCTGGAATCCACCAATACGTCAGATTATAGCGGGCAGTTCCAACATGGTAACTTGGAGGCAAGTTATGAAATTGATACCTTGAGGCTCATTACCATGTCCATAGGCATGTATGGCGGTGGAAACGACAATGATGCGGAGGGTAACACCGAGATGTGGAATGCGGCGCATGACAAGACAGCCTACAGTTATCGTACTTTGACGCAGGGTGACGGTTCATGGTACTCTATACGCGGTAATATTGATTATCAGCGTGTTTCAAAAAAGAACAAGAATCGTATGTTTACTCTTTCTTATAAGATCAACACCCAGCCGCAGGAGAGTGACAACTACAACCGCTATCTGGACCGTTATCAGGTGCCCGAAGTATTCCAGCTCTATAACTCGCATACTTTTGGCAAGACCAACACGACAGAGCATACTTTCCAGGCCGACTATACAACGCCTATCGGCAAGCTGCATACCATAGAGACTGGTTTGAAGTATATTATCCGCAATAATGTCAGCGAAAATAGTTTCGAGGAAGATAAGAGCAGTGACGGAAACGGTGATTATGTGTATAATGAGAACCGGAGCAGCAATTATGAGCATCTGAATGATATCTTGGCTGCTTATCTGGGTTATACGTTACGTTACAAAGATTTCACTTTCAAGCCGGGCCTACGCTTTGAGCACACGGCACAGGATGTGCGTTATATTGTCGGTGCGGGAGAAGATTTTAAGGTAGATTATAACGATTTGGTTCCTTCCGTATCCTTGGGCATTAAATTGGGCAAGACACAGACATTGCGTGGAGGATATGACATGCGTATTTACCGTCCCGGAATATGGTATCTGAATCCTTACTTTGATGACCGCAATCCCATGGCTATCAGACAGGGTAACTCGGAACTGGAGAGTGAGAAGAGTCATGCGTTCAATTTGAGCTACAGTAGCTTCACCTCTAAGTTTAACGTGAATGTATCGCTACGCCACTCGTTCAACAATAGCGGAATAGAAAGTGTGAGCCGTTTGATAGGGAAGGATGGCGAGTACTTCGGACCGGACAAGACACACTTTGCTCCCGAAGGTGCCCTTTATACTACGTATGAAAATATAGGCAAAAGCCGTAATACGAATTTAAGCTTGTATCTTAACTGGAACGCATCACCCAAGACACGCATTTACATTAATGGCCGCGGTAGTTATTCGGATCTTAGAAGTCCCTCCCAGAATTTGCATAACAGTGGTTGGCAAGGGTCTATGTATGGTGGTATCCAGCATACTTTCCCATGGAAATTGCGCGCCAGTCTGAATGCCGGGGGAAGTACGCCTTATATCTCTCTGCAGGGAAAGGGCAGTGGCTACTCTTATTATAGTCTTAGCGTGAACCGTTCGTTTCTTAAAGACCGTTTGACTGTGAGTGTTTATGGTTCAAACTTGTTCTCTAAGTATATCAATTTTGACAGTACGACCTTCGGTGATAATTTTTATTCTACCAATAAGAGTCGTTATCCCAACCGCTCGTTTGGTATGAGTATCAGCTATCGCATAGGCGAATTGAAGGCCAGTGTGAAGAAAGCCGTACGTTCTATCAACAACGATGATGTGAAAGGTGGCGGTGAAGGTGCCCAAGGCGCTGGAGGCAATTAACATTCTCTTTATAAAAGCCCCCTCAAAAGCTACTGTAGTTTTTGAGGGGGCTTCTTTGTGTCACTATTATTTATTACCTATTGAAAATCCTAATTTGGCGAGTCCGTTCTTTACGTCGGGATGACTCATGAACAGTTTCCATAAGAGTCCGGTCCGGTAGTTTTCAATCATGACCGCTATGGGACCCTGGTCTATGGCAAGATACCTTTGCGGATACCAGTTGTCCGTTTCGCTGAAAGCGTCGTAGAATCCGTAAGGGCCGAAGACCTTGTCTCCCATTTCATAGAGATGCCTCATGACTTGCAGGGACTGTTCCGGCGTATAGACAATGGATGACAGTGCCGCGGTAGGTGATATGACTCCCAGGTCATCCCGTTCGTTTGGGGAGTGGGCTGCATATCCGTTTACCGAGTAGCTGGCTGTCAGTCCCCAGCAATCGGGTCCGAATCCTTTGTAATGTTTGGGGTTTCGTACGCAGTAAGCCCGGTTCACCAGTGTGAGGTTGCGCATTTCATTGAAATAGTCGGTGCAGTATTCATCCTTCAGTCCGGTAGGATTCAGTCCCAAGAAGGAATATTGCGCCCAGAAGAGTGGTCCTGCCTCCGTTCCCTGATAGCGCAGATTCAGTTCTATACCTTCTACCTTATGGGGCTGTACGATTTCTCCGTTTTGTGCCCATCCCTCGTGGTAAACGGCGGAAGGTACTCCGTGAGTCGGCGATGCTGCCGCCATGATATACATGATGAGGCATTCGTTGTATCCGCGTACCGGGAAGTCCATTTCCCAGGCATATTCCGGACTCCAGTGCCAGTAGAGTACATTCTTGTCATTCTGCCTGTAGAAATTCCAGTCCACCTCCCGCCAGAGTTTGTCTATCCGTGCCGCGAGTGCCTGTTCCCGTTGATTTCCGTTGACGTAGTACTGGTGTACCGCCAGCAGTGCCTGCATGATGAAGGCGGTCTCTACCAGGTCTCCGCCGTTGTCCTTCTGTCCGAAGGGTTTGACCTTTCCGGTTTCTCCGTACCACCAGTGGGGGTATGCCCCATGAAAGCGGTCGCATGTTTCTAGGAAGTTCACTATCTTTTCCATGCGTTGCAGGCCCTCCTCAGGGGTGACATATCCTCTGTCTATCCCTGCCAGTATGGCCATGATTCCGAATCCGCTGCCTCCGGAAGTAACTACATTCTGGTCTTTTTCCGGATAGATACCGTCCATGTGGATTCTTTCCCGTGCCAGTCCGCTGTTGGGTTCCGCGCCTTCCCAGAAGTAGTTGAAGGTTCTTCTCTGTACGGTATCCAGCAGGGCGTCATCGCTTAGCTGACTTTGTTCCTGTTTGCCGGGACTTTTGCATTGGGTGAATCCCAATAGCAGGCATACTAATAAAAAGCTATGTTTAAGAGTCATATCTATATTTATTGAAGAGTTAAATTGACAAGTACCGGACAGTGGTCGGAAAGGAAACCATTCTCCGGTGCATCTTGGATGACACGGTAGCGGTTCACTTTCGCGCCGTCGGTAACGAATACATAATCTATCAATACACGTTCGTCCAGGGGGATACGGCCGAAATCGTGGAAAGACCATGACGGTCCATAGGTTATACCGGCTGTTTCGGATGTATTCTGCATTCCGCCTTTTTCCAGTATTTGCAGAGGCTCTTCGTCAGGCTCGCAGTTGAAATCACCTGTAATGATGGCAGGTACATCCGGAGCGATTTCCTTGATTTTATTCAGGATGAGCTGTACACCTTCCTTGCGGGCTATCTTGCCGTCATTGTCCAAGTGAGTGTTGAAATACACAAATTTCTTCCCGTTGCTTTTTTCTTGCAATACCGCCCAGGTAGTGACACGGTTATAGGAGGCGTCCCAACCTTTTATTCCGATGGTGTCGGGATGTTCGCTTAAGGAGAAGTCACCATACTCTACAAGTGTAAAGCGGTCCGTCTTGAAGAAAACCGGGCAATATTCACCGGCTTCTTTACCGTCGTCACGTCCCACACCGAGTGCGGTGTATTGAGGAAGTCCCTGTTTGAGGTCTTCCATCTGGTTATGGCATACTTCCTGCATTCCCAGTAAGTCAGGCTGGTAGTAGGCAATCATCTTGCAGGCATTGTCTTTCCGGTATTTCCAGTTGTTGGCACTGTCTGAAGGAGCATCCAGGCGGATATTGAAGGTCATCACTTCCAGAGGCTGTCCGTTCTGTGCAGGTTGGTTTTTACAACTGCCAAGGAGCAAAATGCTGCAGGCGCAAAGAAAAAAAGTTGTGTATTTCATGCTTTCTAACTATTTATCAAGTATTATCTCAGTGTCAGGCGTGCAGACTTTACAAGCTGGCTGTTTCCGCCTATCATCACGTCAAAGTCTCCCGGCTCGGCTACCCGATTGAGGTTGTAGTCGTAGAAGCGCAGCAGTTCCGGTGTTATTTTGAAGGTCACTGTCTTGCTTTCACCCGCCTTGAGGAATATTTTCTCAAATCCTTTCAGTTCTTTGACCGGACGGGTGATGCTTCCTACCAGGTCGCGTATGTAGAGCTGTACCACTTCCGCACCGTCACGCTTTCCGGTATTGGTAACGGTAACCGTAGCGTCAACCGTGCCGTCCTGTCCCATTGTCTGGCTGCTCAGTGTAACCTCACTGAACCGGAAAGTGGTGTATGACAGCCCGTATCCGAACGGGTACAGCGGTTCGTTGTCAACATCCAGGTAGTTGCTGCGGAATTTCTCGAACCATTTGCCTTCCTGCAGGGGACGGCCTGTGTTCTTGTGGTTGTAGAACAAAGGAATCTGTCCTACATTCTTAGGGAATGTCATGGTCAGTTTACCGCTTGGGTTCACATCTCCGAAGAGTACGTCCCCTATGGCATAAGCGGCTTCGCTTCCCCCGAACCATACGTTCAGTATGGCCGGCACGTTTTCCTGTTCCCAGGTCAGTGTCAACGGTCGTCCTGTGAACAGAGTCAGCACTACCGGTTTTCCGGTTTTCAGCAATGCCTCCAGCAGGGTACGCTGCACGTCGGGGATGTTCAAGTCTGTACGGCTTGAGCTTTCTCCACTCATCTCTGAAGATTCTCCGAGGGCTGCTACGATAATATCCGCTCCTGCTGCCACCTTCAACGCTTCCTCGAGCATTTCCTTGTCGGTACGGTTATCCCTGTTCAGGGATCTTCCGAACAGGGTAGCCCGTTCTTCGTATGCGGCATCTCCAATCAGGTTGCTTCCTTTGGCGTAAGTGACGCTGACCTTTCCTGCCATCATCTCTTTCAGGCCTTCATATAAGGAAGGATAATCGTTGAGCCTTGCCGCCACACTCCATGTTCCCGGCATGTTGCTTCTTGTATTTGCCAGAGGGCCGATGACTGCTACTGTTCCCTTTTTCTGCAGGGGCAGCAGGGGAGCCTGTCCTGCTTTTGCCGGTTCATTCTTCAGAAGAACGAAGCTCTCGCTTGCAATCTTGCGTGCGGCGTCACGGTGCTCTTTGGTGAAGATGTCGCGTGCCGGTCTGCTCAAGTCGCAATATTTATAGGGGTCGTCAAACAGCCCGAGCTTGTATTTTGCCTCAAGGATGCGACGGCAGGCAGTATTCAGGGTTTCCATGCTGACCTTGCCCTCATCGATGGATTTCTTGATGGTTCCTACAAATCCTTCGCTGACCATATCCATATCGACACCTGCGTCGAGGGCACGGGCAGAAACGGTTTGCAAGTCACCGATGCCATGTGCCACCATCTCTGCGATTCCGGTAAAGTCTGTCACTACGAATCCGTCGAATCCCCATTGCTTGCGCAATACGTCAGTCATGAGCCATTTGTTGGCGGTGGCGGGCACGCCGTCCACTTCGTTGAAGGAGGCCATCACACTGCCTACGCCTGCGTCAACCGCCGCTTGGTAAGGATACAGATACTCGTTGAACATACGGTTACGGCTCATATCCACGGTGTTGTAGTCACGTCCTGCCTCTCCGGCTCCATAGAGTGCGAAGTGCTTGACGCAGGCCATGATTTCATCGTTCCGTTTCAGTTGGTTGTCCAGGTTGTCTCCCTGATATCCCGATACCATCGCCTTGGCTATGGCACCTCCCAGGAAAGGGTCTTCTCCGTTACCTTCGCTGACACGTCCCCAACGCGGATCCCGGCTGATGTCCACCATCGGGCTGAATGTCCAGGATATACCGTCCGCGCTTGCCTCTACTGCTGCGATGCGTGCCGACTTCCGGATGGCTTCCATGTCCCATGTGCAGGATAACCCTAACGGGATGGGGAATATGGTCTCGTAACCATGTATCACGTCCATTCCGAACAGCAGCGGGATGCCCAGCCGTGAGTTCTCCACTGCGAGTTTCTGCACGTCGCGTATCTTCGCCACTCCTTTCAGGTTGAAAAGTCCTCCTACAAGTCCTTGTTCAATCTTCTTGGCCACGTCGCTGCTTTTAGCTTGTCCGGTAGTGATTTCTCCGGTGACGGGCAGGTTCAGCTGCCCGATTTTTTCCTCCACGGTCATTTTCTTCATCAGTGCGTCGATGAAGCGGTCCATGTCCTGCGGAGATTTTTGCGCCTGTACGCCGGTGCTTCCCATTAGGACGGCAGCCAGCAACAGACTTGTTTTTCTGAAAACTTTCTTCATGATATGTTCTGTTAGGGTATTTATTTAAGTTTCGCAAGTTAATGATAACCTCATACAATTAAGTATGCCAGTATCATTAACCTGCGAAAGCTTAATTTGTTCATGGGATTTTATTCATCCTTCGGCTCTTTCAGTAAATCTGGGATTTGGGTATATTGGTTGAAGGGCAATGGCAAGAGAGCCTTGTCTTCCGACCAGCCTTTCAATTCTGTTTTTGCCAGTCCTGTACGTACAAGGTCGTTATAACGTTCACCCCATTCACAGACTAGTTCCATGCGGCGTTCGTCTATAACTTGTTCAAAAGTTACATTTGTCAGTTCAGGCATTTTGGCGCGTCTTCTTACTTCATTGAATGGTGCGTCGCCGTTTTTCCCGTTCTTGATTTTAGCTTCGGCATTCATCAGGAGAACATCGGCATAGCGGAAAATGCGGACGTTGTTATTGGTACCGTATTTGGTGCGGCCGGGAGTCAGCTGATTTAGCGGAGTGTAGGCCTTGCCGTTCCAGCAGTCTGTATTCGTAGGGTTTGTTTGCGGCTTGATATAATCGCCGTCGGGGGTTGTTGAGTCTGCCATCAGGAAGGAAGTTGTGGCACGTATTGTTTCTCCACGATTATACGCCCAGTCACGGAAAGACTTCAAGATGCCGCAGTCTCCCCAGCCGTTGATGTTGCTGCCGGAATTTTGGGGTCCTTGGCAGGTAAACCATTCTCCCGGATCGATTAAATCACCGGAGCCATTGCCGAAGTCAGTCATTTGACTTTCAAAGATGGATTCGTCACAGAGTTTTCCCGGAATTTTGAATAATTGGTAGAAATCCGGATAGAGTGAGAAGTTGCCATGCTCGATGATGTCGTCCGTGAGCTCTTCCACTTTGGCATAGTTGCCCATGTTCAGATGGATTTTAGCGGCTAACATTTCAGCGGAGAAAGCCGTGACGGCCCCTTTGTGCTCACTTTGGTTGGGACGGATGCGGGGCATATTCTCAATACCGTACTGTAAATCTTCCAATGCATATCTGTTTACTGCATTGGCGGTGGAACGGCTCAAATCAGTCTGGTTATTGTCGCGGAGAATCGTAACCGCTCCAAATGCTTGAACCAGGCGGTAATAAGCATAAGCGCGCATGAACATCACCTCACCGCGATATGCTTTATAATTCTTCATATCGCTGTCGTTGGTGATATTCTCGGCGTATAAGTCCAATGATTCAATGGCCGCATTGGCGGTTTTGATGATATTGTAGTATTGCATCCACAATTCATTGATGCCCCAGAATGAGTCATTGTACTTATATTCACTCAAATTATAATAGTCACTGCCATTCCATTGGCCGCTGAATACATCCTGGTCACGGATGGTAGTAATTTCCCAGATTACCCAGTGTAAACCGCTGGTGCGTATTTTGGCATATACACCTGATACAGGCTGGTACATATTGCTGATATTGGTGTAATCTACTTTTTCTTCAGGAACTTTGCCTTCGGGCTCTTTGTCCAGGAAATCATTGCAGGATGCGAATGAAAACGCCATCAAGGCGGACACTATATATATAAAGGGTCTTATGAATGCTTTCATTAGTTCTAAATTATTAAGGGGTTATTTTTTAGAAATCAATTTTCAAGCCTAATGTGTAAGTTGACGTCAAAGGATATACCTCTGTATCCCAACCTTGGCTGTCGGACAATTCAGGACTGAATGCGTTGGCCTTGAAGGTTGTGAAAGGACGGTCGGCAGTCAAGCTCAGACGCAAGCCCGGCATGGTATAGTTACCAAACTTGACATTACGGAATGTATAGCCCAGCGTGATGTTTTGAATGCGGAAATAGTCAGCGCTTTCCACGAAGTAAGAACTATATTTCTGGTCGCTTACATTCCAGGATTTCAGTAGGGCGGCTGCCGACGGATTGGAGTTGGTGGAACCCGGTCCTGTCCAACGGTCCTCGTACTGGGCACGGTCGAAGTTGTAGTTCTGGGAAGAGTAGCGGAGTGCACGTTTGCGGTTGAACATCTGGGCGCCGGCCTGTCCGTAGGTTGTCAACTGGAAGTCAAGATTCTTGTAATTAAGGCCGAGGTTGATACCGTAAGTGAAGTTAGGGATATAAGAACCTAATGTAGTACGGTCGTTTCCGTCTAGAACCTTGTTTCCGTCGAGGTCGGCGTATTTCAGGTCGCCCGGTACGCAGCCGTTGGCTACGGCAATCGGATCAGCGGCAATTTCTTCTTCGGTCTGATAGACACCGATCATTTTGAAACCATAGAATGAATTCATTTCCTTGCCGACGATGTTGACGGTCTTGCCGCCTCTGATGATACTGTTGCCATTCAAATCTTTCACACGGTTTCTTAAAGTAGAGATATTCACGCCGATGCTGTAAGAAAAGTCTTGTCCTATCCTGTCGTTCCAGTTGGCGCTTACGTCAATACCGGAGTTGAGAATCTTACCGTAGTTACCGGCAAGGGTGGTAGTGCTGAAAGGAAGCAGCGGGGCAATCACGGCATTGTTCGTCATACGGTGGTAGTAATCCACGTCAATGTTCAGGCGGTTGTCAAGAGTGACGAAGTTGATGCCGGCGTTCCACTCCTCGACCACTTCCCATTTCAGCCAGCTGAAATAGGTATTGTTCTGGTAACCGGGGATTGTGGCGTCGCCAAATACGCCGGATGCATCGTTGCCGGTAGAGATCGAAGCAAAGCCGTCACTCGCAGCCACTTGGTCGTTACCCAGTTTGCCCCAACTTGCACGCAGTTTCAGGAAGTCAATCCATTTTTGGTTCTTCAGGAATGATTCTTCCGACAAAACCCAGGCGGCACCTACTGAAGGGAAATACCCCCAGTGTTCCTGGTATTTGCTGGAACCGTCGGCACGCATGGTAAACATCAACAGATATTTGTCTGCGTAGTTATAGTTCAGACGTGCGAAGTAAGAAATGCCTCTGTAGCAGTAGCCGTCATCTTTTACGGTAGCACCTGCGGCGTCACCGTTCTTGATATACCAGTATTCGTCTGCTCCGTCAGGGACATTGCTTGCCTTGCCCTCGAACATGCGCCATTGTTCCTGGCGCATGGAGTAGCCTGCCATGGCACCGAACCGGTGTTTGCCCCATTGGTCATTGTAAGTAAGGGTGTTGTCCCAGATATAATTGTAATATTTGTTTTCGTTTTTTGTAAGCTGTGTGGTGGCTGATTGCTGCCAGCTGCTTACATAATATTTCGGAGTGAATTCGCGGCCTTGGGTGGAGAGAAAACTATAAGAATAGTTGGTCTTGAAATTCAGCTTGCTGGGAATAAAGTCGATCTGTGCGTAGAAATTGCTCAATACTTGATAATTTTCCTTGCTTGAATCGAAATATTTGGCGGTGGCAACAGGGTTATAGAAATTTGAGCTATAGCCGATTGCATCTGGAGAACCGAATTTGTCGGGGAATCCCTTGTCGTTATTTTCATCGTAGAGTGCCACGATAGGAGGGCAGTTGAAGGCCTTTTGCCAAGCTTGGTTGTTGGGCACTTGTTGGGTGGAGTTGCTGAATACACCGTTGAATCCGACCTTCAACCAGTCGGTCGCGTCATAATCGACAGAACCGCGGAAGTTCATACGCTTGTAGTTGTTGTCAACGTCCATGATACCATCTTGGTACAGATAACTTGCGCCGACGGAATAAACGGCCTTTTCGGAACCGCCATTAATGTTCAAACTGTGGTTTGTGATGGCAGCGGTGCGCAAGAGGTGGTCATACCAGTCGTTGTCTGCTCCGAAAGTCCAATTGTGGAAATCCGGGTCGGCATAGCTGCCGCCATATTTGTCGATGGACTGTTTGAAATGTGACTGATAGGCATCATAATTCCCTTCAAGGAGCATGGTCGCATATTCATGGGCATTACAGAGTTCCAGTACATTGGATGCTTTTTGAATACCTACATAACCATCGTAGGAAATTTTGGCTTTTTGATTGCGTGAACCTTTCTTGGTAGTGATAAGCACTACACCGTTTGCGGCGCGTACTCCATAGATTGCGGCAGCCGACGCATCTTTCAAGATAGACATTTCCTGGATGTCTGCATTGTTCAGGAAGTTGATATTGTCGTAGAACATGCCATCTACAACGAACAGCGGTTTACTGTTGGAGAATGACCCGATACCACGGATTTGTACGGTAGGTCCTTCGCCCGGGGCGCCATTGTTTACGATATTTACACCGGGGACTTTGCCTTGCAGGGCTGCCATGGGCGTAGTAGAAGGTACGGCAGTCAATGCCTCGCCTTTAACGACGGTAATGGGTGCGGTCAAATCCTTGGCCTTGGCTGCACCGTAACCGATTACGACCACTTCTTCCAACTGCTGCGAGTCTTCTTTCAGTGTGACATTGACAATGGACTGCCCGTTTACTTTTACCTCTTGGGTCAACATCCCTATATAGCTTATAATGAGTGTTGCATTTTCCGGTACATTGTTTAGTGTGTATTTCCCGTCCAGATCAGTTACAACACCGTTATTGCTGTCTTTTACAAGGATGGATACGCCAATTAGAGCGTCACCTGCCGTATCGGTTATGGTACCTGTCACTGTTTTCGTCTGGGAGAATGCCGGCATCGTTGCCAATAACAGGCATGCCATCAAGAATAGACTCTTGAGCCGGATAGCTCTTTTAAGAAGATGTGCTTTACTCTTCATTGCATTAAATTTTTTTTAATGGATAACTCGTTTAATAATTCTTAAGTTCTGCGCAGTACTTGAATTCAACTTTGTCGCAAATGTATGTATTCCGATAAACGGAGGGTAAAAAAGACATTCATCAACAATACATATCCTTGATTTTTAACAGATAAGGAACTACTCTTTTACTACTCAACTGCATGTAATATCTTGTGCTTTAGGTAGATACTTCTTTTGCCGACTCTGCCACATCCTTTCCTTTATCGATCTGTCATTAAAAGGCTTTCAATACTATATTAAAGCAGGTGTGTCAAAATAAAGATTTAGAACACAAATAACACGAATTACACAACCTCTGCTTTTTAATGACTCCTGATAATCAGCGATTATCAGATTCGCTTTTTTGCGTAATTTGTGTAATTTGCGTTCTTTTATCAGTTTTGACACACCTCCTTTAATGATATCTCTGTCGTATAGTCAATCCGGTTCACCTTTACAGGCATCCCGCTTCTCTATAGCATGTATGTGGGCTCATTGCCCGGAATTCCCGTGCATCTTTTCGGCACGGTTCCCTAATAATTAGGATTCTGCACCAATACTCCGTTGGACTTGTCAATTTCTGTTTGCGGCAGCGGCAACAGGGCATTCTTGTCCTGGTAGTTCTTTCCGGCGGCCTGGAGTACTTCCTTGGCAATGCCCCAGCGTACAAGGTCGTAGAAACGGTCGGGTTCCAGGCCAAGTTCTACGCGGCGTTCATGGCGGATGGCATCCCGCAGTTCGCTTTGGTTGGTAGTGGTTACTTTGGGCAGGACATCTGTCAAGGTGCCACGGGCATGTGCACGCACCTGTTCCAGATAGCCGAGGGCTTCGGCGGGCAGCCCTTTTTCGTTGGCAGCTTCAGCGCCCATCAACAATACGTCCGGATAACGGATGAGGCGGATGTTTACCCAGAAGCCGGCTTTGGTATATTTCTTGCGCAGTTCCGGCTCAGTATAGGCTTTCTTGTTGAAGTAGGCTCCCATAGCGGTGGAAACCGGAGATTCCCCGTAAGGTTTGTTCGTGTTCTCCGGCGTGATGGGGTCGTCCACGCTTCTACGGAAATAGAGCAAGGTGGCGTCTTTACGCGGGTCGCCGGCTTCGAAGGCTGTACCCATCAGCTTGGTGCCCATGTGCCAGCCCCAGCCTAAGTTCCAGTCGCCGGCACCGCGCACTCCTTGTACCTCGCAGAACTGGCTGCCGATGCTGAGGTCCGCCTTCATGGCATCCGTGGCCTCGCATTGCAACTCGAATACACTTTCACCGCAGTTCTCGCCTTCTACGGTAAACACCTTATCTACAGGGGTATTCAGGTTGTAGATACCCGACTTGATGACATCGGTGGCCGCATTGTACATATTGTCCCAGTCGTTGCGCATCATATAGGTACGTGCATGCAGGGAGCGCGCGGCTCCCCACGTTGCACGTCCCGTGTAGTCGGAACTCCAGGTCAGGGGGAGGCATTTCTCGGCTTCGGACAGGTCCTTGTCAATCTGCTCGTAAATCTTGTCGGCGGTGGTTTTGGGCACATTGGCGTCGGCAGCTTCCACTACCTTGAAAGTTACCAAAGGAACCTCCCCCCAGGCACGTACCAGATTGAAGTAGCAGTAGGCGCGGAAGAACAGTGCCTCACCTTTCGTACGGATGTTCTCCGTATCTTCTTTGTTCTCGCTTTTTTCGAGGTCGTCCAGGATTTCGTTGCATTGATAGATGATCTTATAGTTCTGTCCCCAGTAAGCGCCCAGTGTCCCGTTGGAGGCCGTGTATTCGAAATCGTCCCACATGGCGGCGTTGTCTGCACCGTCGCCTGCATTGCTGCCTTTCTCGGAGTCCTCGCTGCGTACCATGTGAATCATGAATGCAGGGATGCCGGCCGTGATATTGTAACTGCGCATCAGGTAGTAAACGTTGTACATCTTTCCGCCTACCAGGGCGTTGGGGGCGTCGTCTTCGGTGAACTGGCCCAGCGGGTCACGATCTAGGAAGTCATTACAGGAGGTCAAGGCAAGGGTTGTCGCACCTGCCAGGAGAGTTGATAATATATAGTTTCTTAGTTTCATGTCTTCAATACTTGCTATGATTAATAATAGGGTTGGCGGGAGATCAGAATGTTAGGTTGAAGCCGAAAGTATAGATAGCCGGCATCGGATAGCTGCCGTCATCTACGCCAAAGGCGATAGCCGTACCTCCCAGTTCCGGAGTGTAACCGGTGTTATGCTTCCAGGTCTTCAGATTCTGGATGTTTACGTAAAGCTTCAATGCCTGCATGCCGATTTTTGAAATTAACTTCTGGTCGAAATTGTAGGCCAGGGATAGGTTGCGGATGCGGAAGAAACTGCCGTCCTCGATGTAGTACTCGGAGTTCAGGTTGTTGATGGTATGTTTGGTGTTCAGCAACGGTTGGGTGTTGCTTGTACCGGGGCCGTGCCAACGGTCCATGCGCTGCTGCATGAAATTGAACTGGCTCCAGTTGTAGTTGTCCCAAGTGCGGTAAATCTGGTTGCCTGCCTGTCCCATCATGTCGATGCCCAGATCCCAGTTCTTATAGCTTACGCCAAGGGTAATGCCGTAGCTTACGTCGGGGGTAGGGTCACCGATCATGGTACGGTCGGCAGTGGTGATTTCACCGTCACCGTTTACATCCACGAATTTCAAGTCACCTGGGGTGACCGTTGCCAAAGTATTTTTCGGCGAACTGTTGATCTCTTCCTGGGTCTGGTAAACGCCTTCTACCTTGTAGCCGTAGAAGTAGCCGATGGGGTACCCCGCCATGGTGTAGCTCTGGCTCTTGTCTCCGGCAATAATGGAGTAACCTTCCTGTACAAGGCTCAATACCTTGTTTTTGATAGTTGTCAAGTTACCGCCGATGCTGTAACCCCAATCACCAATCTGGTCGCGCCAGTTGAGGGCAAGTTCCACACCCTTGTTTTCGATGGAACCCAAGTTGCCAATACCCGGTACCGTGCCGGAGATGCCCGGAACTTCGGCGAGCAGATCCTTGGTCGTTTTCTTGTAATACACACCTTCAAAGTGCAGGCGGTTGCGGAAGAAGTTGGCTTCTGCGCCGACCTCCCATGCTTCTACCTTCTCCCAACGCAGGTCCGGATTGGGCAGGTAAGAAAGCTGATAGCCCGGATAGATGGCGGACGGAGTGCCGAATACGGCGGAGTAGGCATTGCTCAACAGAGGTTCTGCCGGATAAGGCTTGTCCAGGTTCTGGTTACCCAGTGTGCCCCAGGAACCTTTCAACTTCAACATGTCCAGCCAGGTGATGTCCTTCATGAACTCTTCTTCGCTCATCAGCCAGCCGGCACCTACCGAGTAGAAGTTCTGCCATTGGTTTCCTGTATAGGAGAAAGCGGAAGAACCGTCACGTCGGAAAGAGCCGTTGAACAGGTATCTGCCTTTATAGTTGTAGAGGATACGTCCCAGCATGGATACCGTGCTGCGCTCCCATTGCGTGCTGTTGTTGGTGGCTGTACCCGCATCGCCGATGCTTACATACCATTTGTCGGGATTGTCGGGAATAACCAGGCCCACGCCTTGCGTGCGTGCTGCACCGAGCAGTTCCAGCTTGTTATAATAGGTAGTGAAGCCTGCCGTGGCCGTCAGACTGTGTTCACCCCAGGTATTCTGGTAGGTCAGCAAGTAATCGCTCTGTACTTTTGTTTCTGTCTGTTTCTCCTGGCTTACACCGGTTTTCCCGTCGCCCAAGGTTTCTACTTTGCCTTCTACGTTGTTGTCGAATACCTTGATGACGGGAGTATATTTACGGGTACTGTTTGAACCGTAGTCCATGGAGTACATCACCTTGAACTGGAAATGTTTCAGGAAGTCCCATTCTCCATACACGTTGCCGGATGCACGATAGTTTTCGGCTTTCGTAGTGTTGGCCCTTAATTCCACATCTACCATCGGATTGTTCATCTGGGCCTTCTGGAACTCCGGCAGGGTAGTGTATAGCCCGTATTCTTCGTTGAACACATGAGCTACCGGAGCTGCCCGCAAGGCAGTGGCGACACTTTTGGTGTCTGCCGGCAACATGCGCGCGCCGTTGAACTGGAAACCTACCTTGAGGTTGTCCGTCACCTTATAGTCATTGCTGACGTTCAGCGTGATCTTGCTGTACTTTTCGTTTTTGATGTTGCCTTGCTCATAGGCATAGCCGGCTCCGAGGTAGAAGCTGTGCTTGGCAGAAGCTCCGGTGATACTGATGTTGTTGTTGGTAATGAAACCCGTCTGGAAGATTTCGTCTTGCCAGTTGGTGTTGCCGGTCCAGTCGGTAAAATCGAATTCCGGATTGCCTTCGTTCCTCAACTGTTCGTTGTATAACGTCTTGAAACCCTCGGCATCTACCATGGCAATCTTGTTCGTGATGGCCTTGAAACCGAATGAGCCGTTGATGTTTACGCGCGTCTGGCCTTCTTTGGCTTTCTTCGTAGTGATGATGATGACGCCATTGGCACCGCGTACACCGAAGATGGCAAGCGAGGACGGGTCTTTCAAGATTTCCATAGACTCGATATCCTGCGGGTTCAGGAAGTTGATGTTGTCGTTGAACAGCCCATCGACTACATACAAGGGTTTGTAACCGTTGATGGAGTTTGTGCCGCGTACACGGATTTCCGGGTCAGCACCTGCCTTGCCGGAGTTGATTACCTGTACGCCTGCCACTTTGCCTTGTAGGGCGGATACCGGATTGACTACCGGTTTGTTGGCTATTTCATCCCCTTTGATGTTTGTGATGGATCCCGTCAGGTCACGCTTCTTGGCGCTGCCGTAACCGATGACCACTGTCTCTGCCAGCATTTGCGAGTCGTCCTCCATCCGGACATCGATTACCGACCGGCTGCCGACTTTGATAGCTTGTTTCTGCATTCCTACATAAGAAAATTCCAATGTGTTTTCCGGAGTTGCCTGGATGGCGTATTTACCGTCTATGTCGGTAATGACGCCATTTGAGGTGCCTTGCACCAATACAGATGCTCCGATCAGGGGGTCTCCCGATGCATCGGTTACAGTACCCGTCACAGTCTTTGTCTGAGAAAAGGCGGGCATGGTTGCCAGCAGCAAGCATGCCGTCAAAAATAGACTTTTCAGCCGTGAGATACTCTTTAAGATAGGTTTAGGTTCTTTTTTCATTGCATAATTTATTTAAGTGGATAACTTACTTGAATTATGCATGGAACAAATAAAAAACAAAAAAGATGTCATTCAATAGTTAAAAAGAACTCATTTAAGTTTTGGGCGGGCTGCAGGTTGAGTTTTTTGCGCAGGCGATACCGGTTGTTTTCCACCGCACGGATGGAAAGGTTCATCAAGGAGGCGATGTCCTTGGTATCCATGTTCAGTTTAAGGCAGGCACACAGGCGCAGGTCGTTGTTGGTGAGCAGCGGGTATGCCTCTTTCAGTGCTTTGAAGAAAGTACGGTGCTTTTGCTCGAATTTAATCAGGAACATTTTCCAGTCGTCCTCTGTGTCGAGATTGTTGGCAAGCAGATTGTTTATCTTCTGATAAAGAGGGAGCAATGCCTTTTGTGTGTTCTTGGCACAGATTTCATCCACAATCTCTTTCAGTTTCAGAATCAGCTCATTCTTGCGGATGATGAATGAGGTCTGTGTGAACAGTTCGGCATTCTTTTCCTCGATTTCATTCTGTAGTTCCTCATTCATTCTGCGCAGGTGCTCGGCTTCTTGTGCTTTCATGCGTCTGAGGTGTTTGGTCTGCAACTGCCTTTTCATCAGCCGGAAGGTAATGAACAGAGCTATGATGACCAGCAGGCAGCAAGTGAGGTACCACCAGATGGTACGGTACCAGGGAGGAAGTATGTCGAAGTTGATGATGGCATCGGGGGAATAATTGTCCAATTCGTCCGTGGTGCGGATGCGCAGGGTGTAATTCCCTTCCGGCAGACGGGCGTAAGAGACGCTGTTCCGCTGCTCTGGCTGGCTCCAGGTGCTATCTACTTCTTCCAGCAGGTATTCTACGAACAAGCTTTGGGCAAATGCGTCCTTGACGGAGAAGCCCACGGTGACTGTGTTGTCTTCGTAGGGGATACGGATGTCCTTGGAAAGGTCGGCATAGCCGCTTGCCTGGTCTTGGCCTGTATGTACAAATTCTAGGTTGGGAGGAGTGAGCTGTACGTTCTGGCGTTTGCTGTTCCGGGAGTCGTGAAGGATGAAACCGGCATCCAGGCACACCAGTGAAAGGGAGTCGTTGAGTATGGAGATATTCTCGAAAGCGGTAATCAGTGACAGGTTGTCGGTCTCTACCTTATAACTCTCGTTGATACGGGTAATATAACCGTCATAGAAAAAACGGTAGATGGAAGAGCCGGTGATGGCCCAGCTCTCTTCACTGTTGATGGGCACAATACGCTTGATATTGTGTATATTCCGGAAACATTGGTTCAGAAGCTGGTTGGGTTGCAGGGTGTCACTATTCTCGTTGTAGGAGTAAAAGCGGTTGCCGCTTCCCAGGAAAATGACCCGCCCGCTTGCTTTGAACACTTGCAGATGTACAGGGAGTGTACTGTCTTTCTCGTGCCCGTAATAGGTGTAGTAGCGGAAGGCATCCATCTCTTCGTTTAACCGGCATTTGTATATGCCTCTGCTGACAGTCTCCAGCCAGATGTTGCCTAAGTGGTCTGTCTCTGCGTCGTAAATGGGATCGGTGATTTGCCGCATGACATTTACTTTTCCGGTCTCCTTGTTGACAATACGCAGTCCGTTGTAGGTAACGATAATCTGAATCTCTTTTCCGTTGACGGCAGCTTCTAGGATGCGGAACACGCCGGTGTTGAGGTGGTAGGGCTGACGGATGCTGAAATCCGGGCGGATTTCAAGCAGGCCGTTGTTATGGCCGCAATATAAATGCCCGTTAATCTGTTGCAAGGACCACACTTGCCCTTGGGTACCCTCGATGAATTTCAGTGAAGAGAATATTTCAAAGTCGTTTGCTTTTTCTTCCGGTGTGTAGTAAACGCCTTGATTGGTGCCGATCAGCAAGTAGCCGTTCCACAAAGTGGCGTCATATACTGCACTGGAGTTACCGTCGTTGGTCCGATAGTAGCTTAAGCCGTCTGTATAGCGGATGTAGGCAAGCCCACGGTCCATGGCTACCCATATATTGTTTCGGTTGTCCTCGTACAGGGACAGGATCGTGTTGTTTTGCAGGGAGTTGGCGGCCGAGAAGTGATTGAGGATATTCCCTTGTACATCTACTTCATAGATTCCGCTTAACTGGGTTCCCAGGTAGTAGGTGTTTCGTTTGGCGCAATAGATTCCGCAATTGAGTTCTTGGCCATGCAACCGGAGGGACAGGGTGCTGTTCCAGGGAATGAAGTTCTTTTTGTCGTAAATGTAGATTTCGCCTGCAGAGGTTCCGACCAGGTAGCGGTCGTCGCTATATGGCAAAATGACACGGGTGGTGGTCCCGTTCAGGAATTCACTGCCTCCGATCTTACTTAGCCTGCCATCTTTGAGCTGGTGCAGGGGACCATACATCTCTTGTACCCAATATTCATTTCTCACTTTCAACAATAGCAGGAATCCTTCCGGAATAGTGAGTTGCCGCATTGTACGATGGTCATAGACATAAATATTTCTGAAGGTTTGGAAATAAACCTTGTTCCCGTCTATCCAGATGCGCCAGAAACTTTCATTGTCCAGGATCTTGGGTGGTAGTAACTTGTTTAAAGAGGTATATTTCAGTTTGCCGGAACAGTCTCTGTCCCAACGTCCCAGCTCTTCAGCGCCTCCGGTGTAGATCGTGTTGTGTGATTCTACCGCCAAGGCTCTGACTATCGGAGAGTTGGGCATTGGATAAAGTTCCCACTCCATACCGTCGGATTCAAGCAGGCCGATGTCATTCCCAAAATACATAATCCCTTTTTCATCTTGCCCGATAGACCAGTTTTTATTGGCTGCATGATACTTGTCTCGGGCAAAATTGATGACATAAGGCTTTTGATTGGCAAAAGAGTAACCTGTCACCAGCAAGGACAGACAAAGTAAAAGCAAATGTCTTTGGAGGTTCATGGTATGGTTGGTATTAAGTCTTGAAATCTTTAATTATCTGACAAATATACAATCTATTTTTATTTTCTCTTTCATAATATCATGAAAAAGCCTCTGAGATGATTCCCAGAGGCTTGCAGTTGTTTGTCTTTAAAAAAGATGTGTGTGCGGGTGATAGGACTCGAACCTACACGCCTCACGGCACCAGATCCTAAGTCTGGCGCGGCTGCCAATTACGCCACACCCGCGGGATAATTCCGTTTAGCGGTGACAAAGATAGGAAGATTTTTTATTCTGGCAAATACTTTGAAGGATAAAGTAACTTAGGGGGTTACTTTCAGCAGTTTCCGTGCTTCCTCAATGATGGTATCAAGGCCGTCTTCTTCATCTTCTTTCTTCATGTCTATTTTTTTGTCCGGGTCTATGCCAAACTCGATCTGCTGTTTATTTGCATCCAGGTGTGGACTGGCTGAGAAGCGTACTCCCCATCCGTTGGGCAGTTCGGAAGAGAAAGGGAGCCCTGAGCCTCCACCGGTTTTGTCACCTATCAGGGTCACATTGGGAAAATAGCGCATGGAATTTACAAAATCATTGGTAGCGCTGTAGGAATGGCGGTTGGTCAGAACCATAACTTGCTTTTGCCAACGGATGCTGTTGGAAGGTTCTATATAAATAGGGGTAGGCTCGGAGAAATCACTATGTCCTTTACCTGTCTTGTGCCGGATGTATCCGGTCAGTACTTTTTCATTGGTGAAACGTTGGGCTATACGGGTGGCGTAGGTCAGGTTGCCGCCTCCATTGTTCCGTACGTCGATAATCAATCCGTTGCATACGGAAAGGTAGGAGAGTATCTCGTCTAAATTGCCGTTGCCGATACCATTGGAGAAGTCTCCGTAATAAATGTACCCTATATTATCTTCCAATATGCGGTATTTGGCGCCTCCGGCTATGCGGTAGTCGCGTCCGAGGTATTTCTCAATGATACTTTCATTGAAGTTGCGCGGATAATCCAGATACCAGTCCCAATAACGTGCCGTGTTGGAAGAACTGTATAGGTTGACATGCCCGTCTTTCAGTTCGGCAAGCATATTGCCCAGTATCTCAAATAGTCCGTCATTGCTCATATTGGGCGTGATGAGTGGTTGGTATTTGTCGTGAATGGCTTCCCAATCTATCTGTTTATAGTCTAAAAAGCAGTATTTTTCATCAATGATTTTCCATAATGCCTCGAAATTTCCCTGCGGTGTATTATTGAACTCCTCTTCACGGATACAGCCGTTCAGCAAGGGCAGCAGCGTAAACAGGATTCCCCAAATCTTCAGAAAGTATGTCTTTTTCATCTTGTTCTTTTCTTTTTATTGCGGAGCAGATAGATTTCCTTTACAAATCCTACCATGAACACGTGCGAGTAGGTATGTGTCTTTATTTCATTGACCTTGGCTTGTTGGGCGTCCCATACGTATGCAAGGCGCATTTTAGCTTTCCCTACAGGGAAGTCCACTGTCAGCATTTGCCTCAGTGAGGGCTGGTTGTGCAGGGATGTGAAGTTGATAACCCCATTCCAGTGCCCTAATGTAAATATCTCATAATAAGACTGGCCGTAGTTTGGCATGAACATGACACCTATTAGCGGAAGATTGATTTGATAGCGTAGCGTCAAAGGACAACTCTTGATACGCAGGTTCCAGATTGCCATGCCCGAAGCATCGAGGTTGATATAGGCACGTGCCTGGGCAGGGTTGTTGCCGTTGCGTAAGTTATAGACAAAGCCTCCATTGATGTCTGCCAACCCTCCGGCAAGCAGCTTGAAATTGCTTGTGATAGGGAAATGATAGTGCAGGCCATAATTCCAGTTCGCCAATCCGGAAAAAGCGTTGTTGTTGTCCACTTTATTATGCGTATACCCCAGATCTGCCTGGAAGAAGCTTTGCAGGGATATGCGGCCGTTCATCCAATTGGTCATCCGTATGCTTTCGCGTGAGATACGGAAATCCACTCCGGTATATTCTTGCGGGGACAGATAGGTGTCAAAAACATTGGTGAGACCTGCACCGTATAGAGTAGCGCGTGTGATAAAACGGTTCTTGGTTGCAGAGTCGGTACGCAACTCTTGCACGGCAATGTCTTCCACATCCTGTGCAAAGGTCTTGCCTCCCAGCGATATCAAGCATCCGATGATTATGCAAATCCTGTAAATCTTCATTCTTAATTGAGTATATTGTCAATGTTCGGGGAGATATGGCTTTTAGAACAGTTTCATTTGTCCCGTCATTTCATCCAGTATATCTCCTTCACTTTTACCATGATCCGGGTCCAGTATCTCCGGTTCGTCCGCAATTTCCTGCACCTCGGGTGCCTGTGGCTCTTCGGGTTGGCGGGTAGGCTCCAGTTCATTGATTGTTTCGATGGTAAAAGTCGTCAGACGTTTTCCTTTGGCCTTGAAGCCTTTTACGGCAATGAAATCATCTGCTTCTACAATCAATGGTTCACGGAAACTGTCATGACCGCCGAAGACTACTTCCAGACGTGGATAGTATTCATCCGTCAGTAAAATGAGACTGGTGTTCTTGTTTTCACCCAAGTAGTTTTGTTTGCGTGAGGTTGCTTCAAAGCAGAAACGCTTGATGTATGGGTAGTTCTGTTGGTCGGCATCGTACAGAACGGCTGTCCATACTTTATTGGGGTCATACTTCTCCAATACGCGGATACTGTCTTCGTAGTGATTGTTCAGGTCGAAATTGGTGATGTAGAACTCACCGTTATTCTGTACTACGAGGATGGAGTCATCACTCTGGAACTCGCCGAGGTATTCTCCGCGGCTGTCATAATTGAGGCGCAGTACATCACGGTCAAACCATACTTTGCGTCCGCCCAGGGTGGAGCCTCCACGTTGTTTCAGTGCGATCTTGTGAACGGGAAGTTTCGTCAGGATGTTTCCCATAGCTTGCCGTCCCTTGATATTGATGGCGCTAAAGTCCTCTTCAAAGATAATACGCCGTACACGCGGGTTCGGTTTCAATGTTACTTTGATGATTTCGGCCTCGCCGTTTGGATTGGCGGTGAAATAGGTGATGCGAGAGTCGGGGGTTCCTTGGGTTACGTCGTATTCACGGTCACGCACTACGCTGGTCACGGCAAAACGTTTAATGTAGCTGGTCCCTTCTTTCCCGTCACGGTAGCATACGTTGTAGATGGTACGTTTGTCATTCTTCTTGAATACGTTGGCATAAAGGATGTTTTTGCCCACGAACTTCTTGTCGGCAACAGGAGTGATGATGTATTTCCCGTCCCGGAAGAAAATAATTACGTCGTCGATCGGTGAGCAGTTGGCGATAAACTCATCCTTTTTTAAGCCCGTACCGATGAAGCCTTCTTCACGGTTGATATATAACTTCTCATTGGCTTCGATAACCTTGGTAGCTTCAATGGTGTCGAAGTTACGCAATTCCGTACGGCGCGGAAATTCTTTACCGTATTTTTCTTTCAGCATACGGAACCAGTCAACGGTATATTCCACAATGTTTGCCAGATGACGGTCAATTTCCTCAATGTCTGCTTTCATACGGGCGATAAGTTCTTCGGCTTTGTCGGAGTTGAACTTGAGGATGCGTGCCATTTTGATTTCCATCAATCTGAGGATGTCATCTTTGGTCACTTCACGGATGAAAGTGGGGTAATAGGGAGTGAGACGGTTGTCAATATGTTCACAGGCGGCATCCATATTTTTGGCTTGCTCAAACTCTTTGTCCTTATAGATGCGTTCTTCGATGAAGATTTTCTCCAACGAGGCAAAATGCAAATTTTCCCGTATTTCATTGCGGCGGATTTCCAACTCTTGCCGCAGTAAATCCAATGTATTGTTTACGGATTTCCGCAGTACGTCGCTCACGGTGAGGAAGTGCGGCTTCTGGTTGTCAATGACACAGCAGTTGGGAGAGATACTTACTTCGCAGTCAGTGAAGGCATATAGTGCATCAATGGTTTTATCGGACGAGACTCCCGGTGCCAGGTGTACAAGGATTTCTACACTGCCGGAGGTAAGGTCTTCCACTTTCCGGATTTTGATTTTTCCTTTTTCGCTGGCTTTGACTATGGAGTCACAGACACTGGCAACTGTCTTGCCGTATGGAATCTCTTTGATGGCAAGTGTCTTATTGTCGATTTTTTCTATTTTTGAGCGTACACGTACTGCTCCGCCCCGTTCTCCGTCATTGTACTTGGATACGTCAATAGAACCTCCGGTCTGAAAATCCGGATATAATTTAAAGTCTTCTTTATGCAGATATTTGATGGAGGCATCGCAAAGTTCATTGAAGTTATGCGGCAGGATTTTCGAAGATAACCCGACAGCTATACCTTCTACTCCTTGAGCCAACAATAAGGGGAACTTTACGGGGAGCGTCACCGGTTCCTTGTTGCGCCCGTCGTAGGAAAGTTTCCATTCCGTTGTCTTGGGGTTGAATACCACGTCCAGAGCGAATTTGGAAAGACGTGCTTCAATGTAGCGGGATGCGGCGGCGCTGTCGCCGGTCAATATATTACCCCAGTTTCCCTGACAATCTACAAGGAGGTCTTTTTGGCCAAGCTGCACTAAAGCGTCTGCAATGGAAGCATCTCCATGCGGGTGAAACTGCATGGTATGACCTACGATGTTGGCAACTTTGTTGTAACGTCCGTCTTCCATGCGCCTCATGGAATGCAGGATACGTCGTTGCACCGGTTTTAAACCATCCATAATGTGTGGAACAGCACGCTCTAATATAACGTAGGAGGCATAGTCCAGAAACCAATTCTGGTACATTCCACTTAGCTGGTGCTTTACGTTGGCATCTTTTGCGTCTGCAGGTTTATAATCCGAATGCTCTTCGCTTCCGGTCGGGAATTCTTTGGCCAAATCATCTTTGGGTGCTTCAAACTCTTCGCTCATATTTGTCTGGGAATTGTCTATTCTATGATATTACTGATTTTTCAGTTGCAGGCAAAAATACAAATTTTATTGGGAAAACCTGCAAAGAAATTCGATAATGCTCTATGTTTTCGCTATTTTTGTCTAATGTCTTAAACCCATTATTTGAACAGGACAGCCGTTTGTCAATCTATCATTTTATATCTGGCACGCCTGCCGACCGTATAAAAAAATCTTATTTGTATCAGCCAAAGAAATGAATCGAACGAAGTGTTCTTGCTTGCTTGTCTATAATTGACCTGTATCAATTGAATATTAGAGCTTGTTTAAATCCTCTTTTTGAAGAAAATTTAAACAAGCTCTAAAGCTGTTTGCTTTCACTCCTGCGGAGCAAAGCAAAGTGATAACTCCTTAACTCTTCCGGAGCTTCTGATCCGAATTAGAAGTAACCAGGATTCTGTTCCTCTTCGTTGCTTCCTTTCGGATTCAAGCGGTCAATATGATTTTGGGGAATAGGACGCAGCTTGTGATAGTCTTCAACGTTAGGTGCGGAATCAGGATTCCACTTCTTGGCGTATTCCACCAACTTCTCGCAACGTACCAAGTCCGGCCAACGGGTGTACTCACCCAACAGTTCGCGTCCGCGTTCGTCCAGAATGAAGTCCACGAAGTTGTTCTGTAGGTCGGCTGCCTTCACCTTGATCTCTTCGTAAGTGGATTCGGTATTGTTGTATTCACCGCCTTCTTCCACCCAGTATTGTGCCATCTTCGTTTCTCCGTCATGCCATGCAGCCCGTTCGCGAATTACGTTGATCAACTCAGCCGCCAGTCCATAGTCACCCTTACGCCCTGCTGCTTCGGCTGCAATCAAGTAAGTTTCACCCAAACGCATGCGCACCCATTCGCGTACGCCTTCCTTTCTATTCATATCATCACCACGCAGCGGATCGATATACTTCACCAAGTGCGGATAGTTCTTGCGGTTCGTCATTCCATTTTCCTGCTTGTCTATATCCTCCGCTTTCCACTGGAGATAGGTGTACTTATACGGTCTGTTCTTCTTGGGATACATACTGTAGTAAACCGCTGTATCACCCAGAGCCAAGTCTTTAGTCGGATTGTTGCAATAGAAGGTCCATTTGAAGCTCTTATAGAAACGGGAGTCATTCTTACGGTCGTACAGTTCGAGCATCGTCTTGTTAGTCGGCATATGCTTCTTGTAAGGACGTCCGTTTTCCATATCACGCTTCATGCCGGGGAATTTGTCATATTCAGAACACCAGAGCAAGTGTGATTGGTTTCCGTTTCCATTATAGATTTTATCCTCTGTAAACTGCACGGCGAACACCACTTCGCTATTACCCATATTATTGATGTCCCACAAATCTGCAAAGTTTCTCTGCAATTGGTATTTGTTGCTGTCAATCACCTTGCGCGCATAGTAGTAGGCACTGTCCATGTCAGTAGATTTCTGCCCGCGAGCATCCTTCACCGCGCTGCCACGAGTCAGGTAAACTTTAGCCAACAGATGTGCGGCGGCATATTTAGTGGCACGACCTTGAGCATCACCGCCAGCCGTTTCACGCAAATGTTCCTCCGCATACCTTAGGTCGGTGATGATCTGCTTATAAACATCTTCTACGGAAGCGCGTTTGAAATCAGTTTTGGGTTCGTTAACCGCGTAGGTTACCAAGGGGATGCGTCCGAATTGCTGGACCAGGTCGAAATAGAAGTAAGAACGCAGGAAGTTTATTTCTGCTGTGTACTGCTCCTTTTTATCCCGGGTCATGTTCACCTCGGACATAGATTCCAACACCTTGTTTGCTACACCGATAGCTTGGTAACTACTGTTCCATAGGCTCCAACATGCTCCGGTAGTAGATGACATTCCGGTATTATATAAGTTCGCGCCACGATTCCAGCCGTCGTTACCGCCGGTTATCAGGTCGTTACCATATTCAGTAAGTTCGTTAATCGTTTCACCGCCTACAAAGTCACGCATGTAGCTGTAGATGGAAGTGACACCTGCCTCTACGCCCTGTTCCGAGTTGTAATAGTCATTTGTCAAACGAGGCACTTCTTTTTCTTCAAGAAAGTTTTCGCATGAAGTATTTACGGCAAGCATGGCAGAGCAGCATATCAAGCCCAATACTTTAACACCATTATCAATTATAATTCTTTTCATATTTCCAGTTTGTTTATATTAAAATGAAAGATTAACACCAAACATCCAAGAGCTCACGCTGGGTGCGGAATAAGCCGTAGCACCTTCAGGGTCGATACCGTTGTAGTTTGTAAATATCAACGGGTTCTCTGCAGTCAGATAGAGGCGGCAGTTGGTCAGACCGGCTTTCTGTATGCTCTGTTTAGGCAGTGTATAGCCCAATGTAACGGTCTTCAAACGCAGGAAGTCTGTCTTTTCGTAATGCAAAGTGGATTCATACTCCACATCGTTAGAACTTGAGTCAGGCCGCGGATAGGCGTTTGTAGGGTTATTCGGGGTCCAGTAATCATACTTCAGGTTGTTGTTGCGGTTAGCCTGATGACCGTAACGTAATTTGTTTTGCACCATACCGCCTACAGTTCCATAGAGTACGAAGTTAAAGTCAAATCCTTTGTAAGTGAAGTTGTTTGACATGTTGAAGATGTGCTTCGGACGTCCTTGCCCCAGAATCATACGATCTTTATCGGCTGAAATCTTATAGTCACCATCTACATCCAGCAAGCGGATCTTGCCAGGTGCGAACTTGTGCCCGTTGGCATTGAATTTCGCCATTTCCTCAAGGTCTTCCGGTGTGTTCTGCCAAATGCCTATTTTCTTGTAGTCATAGAACACGTTAAGAGCCTCTCCGATAAACCACTTGTTACCTATATCGTCCACTTTTCCGTTGTACAACTCAACAATCTCTTCCTTGTTGGTAGAATACATCAGGTCGGTGGTCCAAGTAAAGTCCTTAGTCTGTACGTTCACTGTAGAAAGACTGACTTCGATACCTTGGTTCTTTGTCTTACCGATGTTAGTCAACACTTTATCATATCCGGATACAATCGGCAACTGCCTGTCGAGCAGCAAGTCGTGTGTGTTCTGCATGTAAGCGTCAATCGTACCGCTCAGACGTCCACGGAAAAAGCTGAAGTCAAGTCCAAGGTTCCACTGCCCTGTTGTCTCCCAAGTCAGTCCCTGGTCGGCAAGTGAAGAAGAACAGTAGCCCATTACAAGGTTGCTGCCATAGTTGTAATATTTCTTACCCAGCAACCCCTTAGTCTGATAAGGGTCGATGGCCGTATTAGCCGTCACACCGTAACCGAAACGCAGTTTCAGGTTGTCCAGCTTGTCGAAGTTCTTCAACCAGCTTTCTTCGTTCATACGCCATGCCAATGAGAAGGCGGGGAAAGCTACCCACTTATGACCGTCCGCCAAACGTGAAGAACCGTCGTAACGCATGGATACTGTAGCATAGTACTTGCTGTTGAAGTTATAGTTCACACGGCCCATGAATGAAGCAAGGCTCCAAATCTGGTTATGGCTGTCAAAGTTCGTGATTTCCGCTGCCGAGGCAATGTCATACCAGTACAGCTTGTCGGAAGGGAGACCTTGTACGTCGTCTGTCAGCTGTTCGCGATGGTTGCGTTCCACGGATTGGAGCAAAGTGACACCGAACGTGTGTTTGCCGAACGTGCGATCGTAAAACAACAGGTTTTCAATAGTATAGCCGAAAGTCTGCTGCGTTGAGTTTTTCGCCTTGTTGATGTTACCGTTGTTTGCCTGCGGACCCGTGAATGAATAGTCTTGTCTGGAATGGAAGTCGAGACCAATGTTCGCGCGGTATTTCAAACCTTTGACCGGCAGTGCGATATCTACATAATAGCTACCTACAAAACGGTTAATCTTCAGTGGGTTTACGATGGCATTCTCATCCAAGTACTGCAAGGGGTTCCAGTACTGCGTATCGTTACCGGAAGTCATCTGTAGCAAGTTGCCCTCATCGTCATAGTAGCGTCCCAGCGGGTTGACACGCCAACAATCCTGGAAGTTTCTTCCACGGTTCTGGATTGAACGCATGAAGTGTTGCTGTGCACCTACTTTCAGCCAGTTGTTCACCTGAGCGTCAAAGCCGCCTTTAATGGTGTAGCGGGTGTAGTCCTGTTGCTTGTAGATACCTTCGTTATTGAAATAAGTCGTGTTCAAGATGAACTGTACCTTGTCGCTTCCGCCCTTGATGCTCAACTGGTGGTCGGTAATGATACCTGTCTGTTCTACCAGGTCTTTCCAGTTACTGGCGGTAGAACGTACCTTGCTCGGGTCGTAATTACCGTTTGCGTCATAAGCCATTGCAATAGACTGCCAAGTGTAGTCGTCACCGGTGAAAGCCGACAAATTTCTATCCTCGTCAATATTAGGCACATCAGATTTATACTTTCCGGCAGCTCTCTCCGCTTCACGTACGTAGTCTGCAAATTCGGCACCGTTCATGTACTCCAAGTCGTTCTGCTTGGTCTGTACGCCGTAGTAACCGCTGTAATCTACTGATATCTTGCCTGCTTTACCTTTCTTTGTAGTAATCAAGATAACACCGTTGGCACCACGTGAACCATAGATAGCAGTGGCTGAAGCGTCCTTAAGTACTTCGATAGACTCGATGTCGCTCGGAGCGAACATGTTAGAGGCTGTTGAGCAAGGAATGCCATCAACCACATATAACGGGTCGTTGCCGGCCTTGATAGAACGTTTTCCACGAATCAGGATAGAGGGGTTGGAACCTGGTCCCCAGCTTGAATTGGTAACCAACACGCCGGGAACCTTGCCTTGGATGGCTTCGGCGGCCGACAATGCAGGACTTTCCATCAACTTCTTGGAATTGATAGAAGTGACCGAACCGGTCAAGTCTCTTTTCTTTGCACTACCGTAACCTACGACTACCACTTCGTCAAGTCCCAGAGCGTCAGTCGTCAATTCCACTATTTGATAATCTTTGGGATCTAGTGTTGTAGTAGTGTAGCCTAAGTAACTGACTACGATTTTTTGTTTCCCATTGGGGATACTTAGTATGAAATCACCATCCAGATTTGTAATCGTACCGATTTGTTCACTACCCTGTACCACGACAGACGCACCTATCAAAGCCTCGCCGGTCTCTTTGTCAATAATGCGACCCTTGATGGTTCGGTTTTGTGAATAAACCGAACACAACGGAATAGACAATAACATTAGTAATAAAAAGATGTTTTTCATGATTAAAAAAATTAATATTGATTGTTATTAAACTAAAAATATTCTTTTGTGTCTATAGGTGTCTTTCATAGACATTTTTCATGAAGCAAAGATAGTGCCGTGCTTTCTAACAAACTAATACTTTATTATCATATTCTAACATCCTTGAAATAAAATACTCGGTAGGGGTGGTGGAGGTGGAATATGGCGGTGAATTGGAGAAACGGTCTTTCGTTTTTAATGAATATGGTTATATGCAAACAATAAAGGATGATATGTAAGCAGAAAACCTGTTTTCCTAAAATAGAGGGCAATAGTTGTCCTTCAATCAGTTTAAGATAAGAAAGTATCATAAAAAGATAGTTCTATCTGCTACTTTTGCATTCAACAGGCTGTAGTCTGCAGTGACATTTATAGGTGGTGATCTTCGGATATCTCCGGACAACAAAAACATATATACTAATATTTATGAAGAAAGGTTTTATTTGTCTATTATTGGGCCTTGCACATACTTGTGTGTCGTTGGCTTCTTCTTTCTTGTTATACGATTTGCGCTGTGAAAATCTTGGCAATCCACTTGCTATTGATAATACCTTGCCACATTTCAGTTGGAAACTGACAAGCCGGCAACCTATGCGGCAGTGTGCGTATGAAATACAGGTCGCAACTGATAGTCTGGAGTTGACAAGAGGAAATGTTAACTTGTGGAACTCGGGTAAAATCAGGTCCGGCCAATCTGTTATGGTACCCTACAAGGGTAAAGGACTGAGGCCTCGTATGCTTTGTTATTGGCGGGTCCGGGTGGAGAACGAACATGGTGAACAGTCCGCATGGAGTTCCATACAACGGTTTGCAATTGGTATTTTGGATCACAGACTTTTTAATGGAAAATATATCGGTCTTGCTGAAGGAGATGTCCGTTCTCCTTTGCTTAGGAAATCTTTTATGGTAAAACAAAAAAATACGACCTTTTTACATGTCAATTCATTAGGCTACCATGAAGTATATATAAATGGAAAAAAAGCAGACTCACAAGTGTTGTCACCTGCTGTATCGCAGCTTGACAAGCGTTCGTTGATTGTTACCTATGATATAACTCCATTCTTGTCCCAAGGAGAAAATGACCTGGTTATCTGGTTAGGACAAGGTTGGTATAAAAAGCCCGGACATTTCAAAGCCCAATACGAAGGTCCGGTTGTAAAAGCAGAAATCAGTGTATTAAATGGAGGAAGATGGGAAACCATTGCTGAAACAGACCGTACATGGACGGGATGTGAAAGCGGCTATACGGATATGGGAACATGGAAAGCGTTGCATTTCGGCGGGGAACGGATAGATGCCCGTATAGTTCCCTCTGACTTGTCGGCCGGTGAGCTGAATAAAAGGCAATGGGGTACAGTCGCAGAAGTGGATATAAGGGAACATTCGGTGTCTCCGCAAATGTGTGAACCCAACCGCATCCAAGAAACACTCGCTCCCAAAAGTATTACTCCGCTGGATCAGGATACATGGTTGGTGGATATGGGAAAAGTGCTGACAGGATGGTTTGAACTACAGGTACCGCAACTACCTGCCGGGCATGAAATCTCTGTTTTTTACAGCGACTATATGAAAGAAGAGGGTACAATAGAAGAACAGGGCGAGAGCGATCTTTATATTGTTTCCGGAAATCCGGATGGCAATATATTCCGTAATAAATTTCATTATCATGCTTTTCGGTATATAAAGATCGTTAATCTGCCATACAAGCCTGATTCTAAACATATAAAGGCGCACTTGATACACGGTGACTATAGGGCGGCATCCACGTTTATTTGTTCTGACAAGGATCTGAACGCTATACACGACATGATTGACTATACAACACGTTGCCTGACATTCAGTGGATATATGGTTGATTGTCCTCATCTTGAACGTATGGGATACGGGGGAGATGGAAATTCTTCCACACAAACCGTTCAGACGATGTATGATGTCGCTCCCACTTTCCTTAATTGGATGCAAGCATGGAAAGATGCCATGAGGGAAGGGGGAAGCTTGCCCCATACGGCTCCCTGTGGCGGGGGCGGGGGTGGTCCCTACTGGTGTGGTTTTGTAGTAATGGCTCCATGGAGGACATATATAAACTATAATGATCCTCGCTTGTTGGAGCGTTTTTATGATACGATGAAGGCATGGATGGACTATGTAGAGCGATATAGAATAGATGGATTATTGAAGCGCTGGCCCGATACTCCCTATCGTAGTTGGTTCTTGGGTGACTGGTTGGCTCCCAAGGGAGTGGATTATACCAATCCGGTTTCCATAGATTTGGTCAATAATTGTTTTATCAGTGAATGTTTCGAGGTTATGTCCAAAGCTGCATCCGTTTTGGGAAAGAGTGAAGATGCTGTAGCTTTTGCCAATAAGAGGTCGGAACTGAATGCTTTGATTCATGAAAGGTTTTACAGGCCTGCCGAGGAAAAATACGCAACGGGTTCTCAGCTTGATATGATATATCCCATGTTGGCAGGAGCAGTACCCGATAAACTATATTCTTTGGTTTCCAATAATCTGAAAAGATATACGGCTGAGCAGAATAAAGGGCATATAGGTGTTGGGTTAGTAGGGGTGCCTGTTTTAACGGAATGGGCTATTCGAAACAAAGAAACGGATTTCATGTACAACCTGCTCAAAAAACAGGATTACCCTGGGTATCTGTACATGTTGAACAAAGGTGCCACTACCACTTGGGAATATTGGCATGGGGAACGGAGTAGAATTCACAACTGCTACAATGGGATAGGAGCTTGGTTTTATCAGGCTGTCGGAGGAATACGCACAGATGAAGACCAACCGGGATATAAACATGTGTTCATAGAGCCTCAAATTCCAGAAGGTGTCACGTGGGCTAAAGTATCCAAAGAAACTCCGTTTGGAACAATATATGTCGGTTGGCACTTGGAGGGCAATAAATTAAAACTGAACATTCGTCTGCCTATAGGAGTGACTGCTGATGTAATTACACCCCAAGATGCAACCGAGGGCTGGTTGGACAATCAAAGAATCAGCATCTTAGACAAGTCTTTACGATTGGATAACGGAAGTTACAGTTGTGTATATAAATTTTAGATTATGAAACGGCGCACATTTCTTAAAATAGTTTCATCCGCAGGTGTGGCTAGTCTGTTAAGTCCTGCTTTTGCCGCACAAGTCTGCAAAAGTAAAGTCGGTAATCCTTTTCTTTCATTGGAAGAAGAATTCCGTAATCCTCCTTTCGGGTCTGGGGTATATACATGGTGGCACTGGATGAATGGAAATATTACCAAAGAAGGCATAACCCGTGATTTAGAGGCAATGAAAAACAACGGCATTGCCGGTTACCAATTGTTTGAGGCGGGAACCGGTATTCCTGCCGGTCCTGTAGAATCGCTCAGTGATGAATGGACAGGACTTGTCATCCATGCCATGAAGGAATCGGAACGGTTGGGGTTGGAATTTGCCATGCATAATTGCCCGGGATGGTCTTCCAGCGGGGGACCTTGGATTACTCCAGACAAAGCCATGCAGCAGCTGACCTGGAGTGAAACTGAACTGAAAGGCGGACAGGCAGTCAGCCTGCAATTGCCCGTTCCCAAACATCAACTGAATCACTACCTTGATACATATTGTCTTGCCATCCCTGCCGGACTTGATGTAATACCTCAATCATCTGTGCTTGATTTAACCGGTCAACTTGATAAAAATGGAGTGCTTACATGGAATGTGCCTCCGGGTGAATGGGTCGTCTTGCGTTTTGGGCAGACGGCGCGAAAGCAGAACAACCGTTCGGCACCGGCCAAGTCAACAGGATTGGAATGCGATAAGTTCAATACGGCAGCTTTGGATTATCATCTGGACTGCATGTTCAAACGGATCATGCCTTCGATGGAAAAGATGGCTAAACGTTCCAAGGTGGGGCTGCTTATTGACAGTTATGAAATGGGCAGTCAGGATTGGACTTATGATATGCCGGCCTATTTCCAAAAGAAACGCGGATATGCCTTGGTGACCTTTTTGCCTGCTTTGGCTCATAGGGTCATTGAAAGTACCGAACATACCGACCGATTTTTATTTGATTTCAAACGTACCCAAGCTGATATGTTTGCCGATCGGTATTATTCTCATTTTCAGAAACGGTGCAAAGAAAGAGGTATCATTACCTATACGGAGCCTTACGGAGGAAACATGATGGAAGAACTGCAGGTAGCGCAGAGACTCGATATAAATATGGGTGAATTTTGGTGTGCGCAAACGGTTCTTTGGGCAAACTACAAGTACAATCGTACTGTAAAGCAGATCGCTTCTATCGCCCATGCTACAGGTTCAAAGATAATAGGAGCAGAAGCTTTTACCTCTGAAGCCGATGCGGACAAATGGCTGTTATATCCGTATGCGCTCAAATCACTGGGCGACTACATGTTTACACAGGGGCTTAGCAGGATTTATTTCCATCGCTATGCCCATCAGCCACATCCTACGGCTATGCCTGGAATGACTATGGGCCCTTGGGGCCTCCACTTTGACCGGACCAATACATGGTGGGAACCGGGAAAAGCGTGGATTGGCTATTTGAACCGTTGCCAGCATATATTCCAGCATTCCACTTTTTATGCCGACATTCTTTACCTCAGAGGCGACAACGCATTTGGTGAAACCGTAGAACCGGAAAAAACACCGTTTGCTCCTCCCGAGGGATATGATTATGATATGATCAATGCTGAATTGTTGGAAAAGGCACAGGTCAGAAACAACAGAATCATGCTTCCTGGTACAAACTTCGAAGGTTACAAATTATTGGTGTTACTGGACTCAGACGCCATGTCTTTACAGACCTTGGCTGTCCTCGACCGCCTGGTGAAAAAAGGGATTACGTTAGTGGGGCAGAAACCACAACGCACTTTAAGTTTGCTTGACGGGGAAAAGGAAAATGTGTTTATAGCACTTGTGGAACAAATATGGGGAGCATCCAATACTTATGAAAAAGCAGATTTACAGCTACTTCTTCGCGGATTAAATGTTTCACCCGATTTTTTATATAATTCGGCGGACAACAATGCGGCAGTACATGCCATTCATTATCAACAGAATGAAACAGACATCTATTTTCTGGCCAATCGTAAGCGTATGCCAGAGAATGGGACAGCGCATTTCCGTATGAAAAATCGTATCCCGGAGTTGTGGAATCCTTACACGGCGGAGATTCTTCCTTGTCCTGTATATCAGACCGATAACGAAGGTATCAAGATTCCATTGGAGTTACCTCCTGCAGGTTCCTTATTTGTTGTGTTTCGGAAAACAAATGAAACTTCCTTGTCAAAATGGGACGATTTTAAGTATAATGGGGTTTCTATATTCTCCACTCAAAAACAGGCAGGGAACTCTCCTCTCATGCAGTCTGATTTTAGTATCGCCTGTTGGATAAAGCCGGAAACAGACATAGCCGTTACAGATGCACATGAAATGGGGGATATGTGTACTCGTTTTTTTGCCGTCTATCCGCCTGGCGGAGAACAAAGATACGGAAAAGGGCATAGTGCTGTAGGGTTGTCTGTTGGCAGGAACGGCATTGTGGTATATGAACGTACCGTACGGAATAAAGCTGTATATAGAAATGTAAGGCCATTGTCTGGCTGGCTGCACCTCGTTTTGGTTTATCGGGAAAATATGCCCGGACTTTGGGTAAACGGAACATTTATAGGTGAAGGTACTCCTTCCAATACGACTGTGCATTATGCCGTTGATTCATCCGGTTTGTTGAGCAAGGCCGACACTTATGAAGGAGGTATGTGCGGTTTTGAGGCATATCCCTATGCTATGGCTGAAGAGCAAATCATCGAACTGTATCGGAAAGGAATGCCAATACCTTATCAACAGGAGAATAGGTTCTATTCATGGTATTCCAATGACAGGTTCGTTGCTTGGAAAACAGGGGTTTATGAATTTATAGCCAACCGTACTTGCTTGCGAAAGCAAATCGAACAGCTGCCTGCACGGATTACATTGGATGGCCCTTGGACGCTTCGTTTTCCCGAAAAGAAAGGCGCCCCTGAAGAAATTGTTTTGCCTAAGTTGCGTTCACTTCGGCTGGAAGAAGATTTTGGGGTCAGGCACTTCTCGGGTACAATGTCTTACTTTTATCCACTATCCATCCCCGACGGATATTTGAAGGAAGAATTTTGTCTTCGTTTGGATTTGGGAAGGGTAGAAGTTCTTGCTGAAATATGGGTCAACGGAAAATATGTGGCTACTTGTTGGGCGCCGCCTTATTGTGCCGATATACAGCATTTGTTGCATAAAGGTGATAATATGCTTGAAATTCGAGTTACCAACCTGTGGGTGAATCGTTTGATAGGTGACGAATATTTACCTGCCGAGAATGAGTATGATTATAAGGAACCTGTCAATAAATACATTGCAGCAGGAAATGGTGGTATAAAAAAACTGCCTGACTGGTATTTGACAGGACAGCCTAAGCCGGATGGGGGAAGAATAACCTTTACCACATGGAAACACTATGATAAGAATTCTCCATTGGTCGAATCTGGCTTGTTAGGTCCGGTAGTGCTAATTCCCGGAGTTATAGAAAGTATAAAGAGCTGAAAGAAGAACCGCATCTACAATACGCACTGTATAGAACGTGTTGGCGGATACTATATCTCCCGGCTGCGAGGTATCTATTGGAAACTTTTAGGAAAGCTAAAGAAAAACCTTTTGAAGTCAAGACTAAAGAGTCGCGGAGTTAAGTGAGATCTCTGTTCGCAGTGCGCGAACGGATATTCAAAGGCTGCGAACATATATTCAAGGCTTGCGAACGGATATTCACAAGCTTTGAATAAAGTTTAATAAAAGAATTCCGCCAACGGGTTTTTATATAGTGTTTCCTTTGTGGCAATCAGAAACAACCAGGTGATACTAAATATTCATTATTAAATTTTTATAGTATGGAACTAACTAAATTATTGGGAAGATTTTTTTGGATATTTCTTTCTTTTCTTGCAATTTCCTGCCAGGACGACGAAGTCATTGATTCGGGAAATGAAGACGGTGACGGCCAAGAGCCTGATACGGAAGTAGTCAATTTGGCATTGGGAAAAACAGTGGAGACCAAGGTGAATGACTTGAACGGTCAAGGGTCGAACCCTAAAATGGCCGGTTTGATTACTGATGGTGATTCGACAACCTATTGGGAATCTGCTGATTCATATAAACATTCCATTCTCATAGACTTGGGCGGTGTGCAGGAAGTATCTAAGATTGTTGTGCGTTGGGCCGATGGGAGAGGTTGTAATGCCTACAATATCAATTTTGGAAAAGAGCGTGACAAAATAACCAATGTCGTAGGCAAGAACAATGTAAAAGAAGACAAAATCAGCACCTTTGAAGGTTTCAGGGAAGAAGCCCGCTACGTGGAGTTTGTGGTGCGTGGAAGATTGGACTATAAGGGGGGATACAGAATTGCTGAAATCGAAGTCTATAATGAAAATAATGAGGAGCATGTGAATACTCCTGAAGAACAAAAAGCCATCGATACCATTACCGAACGGCTGAGAGCTGACTATCTGAATGATGATCCCGATGAAAAGGGGGTTGGGAGTTTCATGAACAGCATGCAGCCTGACGGATCATGGTCGGATATTGATTATGATGATCAAATTTCAGTTGATGGCTGGAAGCCGGAAGGACATCTTAACAGGCTTCGCACTATGGCTATCAATTATAGCCATCCCAAGAGCAGCTTTTACAATAATCCCACTCTATTGGAAAAAATTGAAAGAGGACTGCTTTTCTTCAAACAGAAAGCTCCTGTAAGTTCGGATAATTGGTATTACAATGATATAGGCGCCCCTCAGAAATACATGGTTCCTGTCTTGCTGATCAAAGGAAGCCTTCCGCGTAAAAATATGATGGCTGTATCTGTCTATCTGAAAGATAAGATTGAAGGTTTCATCGGTGGCGGCAAAAATCTTTCATGGATAGCGGAAATAGCCATGCATAAGGGCTGCGCTGAAGATAATTACTCAACCGTACAACACTCTTTCAATGCTATAGCTTCTACATTGGCTATTGTTCCGAAACAAGGTGATGAAGGTATTAAGATTGATGGCAGCTATCATCAGCATCATGCGCAAATTCAGTCAGGATCATATGGAATGTCTCTTGTCGATGATATTTCTCAGTTTATGGAAATATCGGCTGAAACTCCGTTTGCCAATGAATTCACGTCTGAAAAGAAAGAAATATTTCATACGATGTTGCTGGATGGGACACTGTTGCTCAGCTATCGCCAAGCCATTGATTTTGGTACTAGAGGCCGGAATGTGGCACGTCCTTCTACGGGTTATACCACAATTTCGAAAGATGTACTCAGAAAATTGGCCGTTGGTGATCCTGATAATGCCGGTATGTACAATGGTTGGATTAACCATATAGAAAAGGGTTCTGCTTTCCCTAAGCCTAATGTCAATAAACATTTCTGGAAGTCGGACATGATGACGCAACACGGAGAGGAGTTTTATTTGTCTGCCAAAATCATATCGAAACGTACATACGGTACTGAATCGCTGAACCAAGAAAATTTAAAGGCTTTTAATTTACCGTTGGGCTCAACTAACATTATGACAACCGGTAATGAGTATAACGATATATTTCCGGTATGGGATTGGACGCGGATTCCGGGGACAACGGCAATCAACAATCAAGACAAGACTGTTTTAAACGGTTATCAAATAGGGAGTAATGAGTTTGGAGGAGGAGCTAGCAACAATCTCGACGGTATTATGGCGTTTAGTGGAGAATACAACGGGTTACAAGCCAACAAGGCTTATTTTTTCATCGATAATATGATGATATGTATGGGCAGTGGCATTTCTTGTCATGAAGGTGAGGAGATTTTGACATCAGTGGAACAGAATTTTCTGAACGGTATGGTTGTCTATAACGATGGAGAGGAGAAGCAACTGGACTCTGATGGTGATTTACAGGGGAAACAACTGAAATGGGTACATCATAACAATACCGGTTACATTTTTGACCAGGCTGATAATGTAACCATGCGGAATAACACCCAGACTGGTTCATGGAAAGAGATCAATGGCACTGGGAAATCCGATCTTATCAGTAAAAAGGTATTCAGTCTTTGGTTTAACCATGGAGTTAACCCGATTGATGAGAGTTATCGCTATATTGTTGTGCCGGGACAGTCTCTTTCTTCTTTCCGGACCCTTGTAGACCAAGTTGACTTGCAAGTGGCTCAAAATAGCAGTGTAGTACAAGCCATACGTAAAAATAACAAATACGGTTTTGTCTTTTATCAAAAAGGAAGTGTGACCATGGATGACGATTTGAAGGTTTCGGTAGATAAACCTGCCATTGTCTTGATAGAAAAAAACGATAGCAGGTATCATATTACTGTTTCCGACCCTACTTACACGCAGTCAGACCTGACCTTGTCTTTGAATAAGAAACTGGAAGCGGTTGATGGAGTAACCCTCACGGAAGAAGGTTGTAATGTTGCCATTAAACTACCGACTGATGATTACCAGGGAAGTAGTATAACAAAATCTTATATGATTAAATGAAAAGGACGACGTTGATATTACTGAATATATAGTTTTTCGCTTTTTCAGGGTAAGGGGCTGTATTGTACAAATCTTTTTAAGATGCAATGCAGCCCCTTTTTCCGATGGACGGTACCCGTCTTTTTTCTGAGAAAGAATAGTATAAGATAAATTAATACCCCTTCTTCCCTATTTATGATATAAATCCCTATCTTTGTGGCGTTTTTTAGCTGAAAATAAGATTCAAATTAATTTAGATACAACAGAAAATGGCACAAGAAGACGTTTTTAAGAAACTCGTATCACACTGTAAGGAATATGGTTTTGTGTTCCCTTCCAGCGATATCTACGATGGTTTGGGAGCCGTATATGATTACGGTCAAATGGGTGTAGAACTGAAAAATAACATTAAACAATATTGGTGGCAAAGTATGGTGCTGCTGCACGAGAACATTGTCGGCATTGACTCAGCCATCTTTATGCATCCTACTATCTGGAAAGCCAGTGGACATGTGGATGCGTTCAATGACCCTTTGATTGATAACCGTGATTCCAAGAAACGCTATCGTGCTGATGTTTTGATAGAAGACCAGCTTGCCAAGTATGATGACAAGATAAACAAGGAAGTGGCCAAAGCCGCTAAACGTTTTGGAGATGCCTTTGACGAAGCTCAATTCCGCAGTACGAATGGACGTGTGCTGGAACACCAGGCCAAGCGCGACGCGTTGCATGAACGTTTTTCCAAGGCGCTGAACGACAATAATCTGGATGAACTCCGGCAGATTATCATTGATGAAGAGATTGTTTGTCCTATCAGTGGTACAAAGAACTGGACAGAAGTACGTCAGTTCAACTTGATGTTCTCTACTGAGATGGGATCTACTGCCGATGGAGCCATGAAGATTTATTTGCGTCCGGAAACGGCACAGGGTATCTTTGTGAATTATCTGAATGTACAGAAGACGGGCCGTATGAAGATTCCTTTTGGCATTGCCCAAATAGGTAAGGCTTTCCGTAATGAGATCGTAGCCCGCCAGTTTATCTTCCGTATGCGTGAGTTTGAACAGATGGAGATGCAATTCTTCGTAAAACCGGGTACGGAACTTGATTGGTTCAAGGCTTGGAAGGAAACTCGCTTGAAATGGCATAAGGCTCTTGGCTTTGGAGACGATCACTATCGTTATCATGACCACGACAAATTGGCTCATTATGCCAATGCTGCTACGGATATTGAATTCCTGATGCCTTTTGGTTTCAAGGAAGTGGAAGGTATTCACAGCCGCACCAATTTTGACCTGTCCCAGCACGAGAAGTTCTCCGGTAAAAACATCAAGTACTTCGATCCGGAAACGAATGAAAGCTATACTCCGTATGTTATTGAAACAAGTATAGGTGTGGACCGTATGTTCCTCAGTATCATGTCTGCTTCATATTGTGAAGAGAAACTGGAAAATGGTGAGACACGTGTTGTGTTGAGACTGCCCGCTGCATTGGCACCGGTAAAACTGGCCGTCATGCCTTTGGTCAAGAAAGATGGTTTGCCCGAAAAGGCCCGTGAGATTATTGATAGCCTGAAGTTCCACTTCCATTGCCAATATGATGAAAAAGACTCTATCGGTAAGCGCTATCGTCGTCAGGATGCTATCGGAACTCCATATTGTGTGACTGTAGATCATCAGACGTTGGAAGATAACTGCGTGACTTTGCGTAATCGTGACACGATGGAACAAGAACGTGTAGCTATCTCTGAACTGAATAATATCATTGCAGACCGAGTAAGCATTACATCTTTGCTGAAGACGTTGCAATAAGTTTGGAATAAGTAGAAATTGAAATAATTGAATTGAATGAAAAGAACATTCCTTTTGTTTTTGCCTTTCTTGCTGTTTCTGGCAGGTGCATTCGTTTCTTGTGAAGAAGTGAAGGAGGCTGGAAAATATGATAACTGGCGGGAGCGCAATCAAGTGTTTATAGACTCGATAAAGAGGGAGACGGGAGAACGCTATGTGGCTACAGCAGAAGCGGCCGATGCGATGGAACTTGGAAAGTTGTATGCCATACAGACCACAGCCAGTACCAGTGCGGCTACTCAATATGTATATTGTAAAAAAATAGTAAAGAATGAGACCGGTGACCGTCCTCTATATTCAGGTTACCATTCAAAAGTGAATGCTTATTATTATGGAACCTACGTTAACGGTGAGGAGTTCGACGGATGTTTTGATGGCTATGGTGCTCTTGATAAAGAGATTCCGCTTTCTCCGGAAGAACAAAAGCAACCTACTGCATTTGACTCGTATGCGGCTTTTAGTGTTTCCGGTGTCATAACCGGATGGACGGCGGCTTTGCAGTTTATGAGGATGGGGGAACGTTGGATGTTGTATATACCTTATCAAAGCGGATATGGTTATGATGATTCAAGTTCAAATTCCATTCCCGGTGGTTCTACACTTACGTTTGATGTACTGTTGCATAGTTTTGCCCAATAGAAGTATACCGATATGAAACACAGGGGCTGTCCTTAAAAATAGGGATAGCCCCTGTTTATTTATTATGCTTATATTGCTTTCCTCAGTTTCTTGGCCCATATCTTATAGCCTTCATCCGTCAGATGCAATCCGTCAGAGGTTAAATCTGTCCGCAATACATTGGTTCCTTTCTCCGTAAAAAGTGGGAAAAGATTGATATAGTTGATTTTTCTTTCTTTAGCCAATGCTTCCAATCGGGTATTGATTTCGGGTATCATAGCTGTTTTACCGGTCAATTTCTTGTAGCGGCCAAAACTTTCATTGATAGGCAGCAGGCTCTGCAGATAAAGTTTGGTATCGGGAGACTCCTTTTGGATTCGTTCAACTGTCATACGGATCATGTTCACTATGCTGTCGGTGGTCAAATCATGAGAGATGTCATTCACACCGATAAGCAAGAACAACTTTGACGGATGCCCCGGCAGTATTTGGTGTAAACGGTCGTAGATACCCATAACTTCATCACCGATGATTCCCCGGTTGCGTATATTCTTCTTGCCAAGAAGTGCAGACCAGTCTCCGCCTCCTTCGGTCAGGCTGTTTCCCAGCATGACTACATCTTTTGAAGCAATGGCAGGTTCATCCATGAATTGAAGAAAACGTTTGTAGTAGTGGTCGCTATATACTCGTGGAGCGGGATAGATGGAAGCGGCTACGGCGTTTGCCACTAATGAACGTAACCGTACGGTGCTATGTCCGTCTTCAGGATGTACGGCATTGATTAAAAGGATGACCGAGGTGTCGTTGTCCGGATCGATGACGATGGAAGTACCGGTATAGCCGGTATGGCTATATGTATTCGGACCGAAGAAGTCTCCATTGTTGGAAGCGTATGCTGTAAAGCAGTCCCACCCTAATGTACGTCCCAAGTCGGCAGTTGCGCGAGGAACAGTGCGCATGGCCTTTACCCCCAAAGGGCTGAGTATGCGGTGTCCGTTCCACTCACCGCCATTCTGCAGGGCGGCACAAAGGACCGCAATGTCTTCTGCGCAAGAGAACACGCCGGCATTGCCGCTGACGCCTCCGTTCAAGATACGTGCAAGAGGATCATGCACCTGTCCGCAGAGCACCTGTCCATCCGGCTGTTTTTCTGTGGGAGCGATGAGGCTGTGCCAGTCTCCGGCAGTCATGCTTGTCCAGTGGGCATCTTCCGTATGGATCCACTGGCCATTCTTGTCACGCTTGCAGGGCAGGTAATCGGTATGGTCCATTCCCAGTACATCGAACAGGTTTTCGCGGGCAAAATCGCGTAATGATTTTCCGCTGACAGTCTCTATGATGTGCTGCAGGGTGATGAAATTCAGGCAACTGTACTGGAAGTCGGTTTGCGGTTTGAAATCGCGCTTGCAGGTAGCTATATATTCCATCAGTCCTTCAGGGTTGGGAGAACCGTACTTTTCCTCCAGTGCGGCGGCAGGGGCGTAGGGAGGCAGGCCGGAAGTATGTGTCATCAGATCGGCAATGCGGATTGTCTTTTTTTCTTTGCCGTCTTCACTTTCCCAGCTTTTGAAATTGGGAATATAAAGGCTGACAGGATCCTGCATACGCAATTTGCCTTGTTCTGCCAATATCATGGTACAAATGGCCGTACTCATTGATTTGCTGCAGGAAGCCATATCGAAGATGGTATTGGGGGTCATCGGTTCTACATCCGGATAAGTCCGCTTGTTGCCGTACGCTTTTAAATAAGCCATTTTGCCATTGCGTACTACGGCAAGTACGGCGCCGGGAATACTCTTGTCGGCAATGGCTTTTTCGATGGCTTCATCGGCGTACATTAGTTTACGGGAATCCATTCCCACTTGTTCGGGGGCTACCCGCTGCAAAGGTTGTGCTATGGCGACCTGTAAGCCGGCGAGCAGGAAAAGGAGAAGATGTAATGTTTTCATATAAAGAAGCTTTTACGGTTGTGTACGATAGGCATCGACTGCTTTTTTCACAGAGCCATGCATCAGTAGCAATGCTTTGGCCTTGCCATAATCCAATCCAAGCTCTTCTACGAGCATCCGTGTACCACGGTCAACCAATTTCTTGTTACTGAGTTGCATATTTACCATTTTATTACCTTTTACGCGTCCTAATTGTATCATGACGGAGGTAGTGATCATGTTCAGAATCATCTTTTGACCTGTCCCGGATTTCATGCGGGAGCTTCCGGTTACATATTCCGGCCCTACCACCATCTCGATAGGCACATCTGCTTCCGCAGCCATTGGAGAATTGGGATTACTGGTGATGCAACCGGTCAGGATACCGTGTTCACGTGCTTCGTGCATGGCCCCGATCACGTAGGGAGTTGTACCGGAAGCTGCGATACCGATTACCGTATCTTTATCGGTAATATTGCGTTCCGTCAGTTCCTCCCAACCGCGATGGATATCATCTTCGGCATTTTCTACCGGATTACGGAGGGCGGTGTCGCCTCCGGCAATCAGACCGATAACCAAAGTGGGAGGCATGCCGAATGTGGGTGGTATTTCCGAAGCGTCGAGAACTCCGAGGCGTCCGCTGGTTCCCGCACCCATATAGAAGATACGTCCGCCTTGTTTCATGCGTGGTACAATCTGGGTTACCAGTTTCTCTATTTGAGGAATTGCCTTTTGTACGGCAAGTGCCACTTTCTGGTCTTCCGTGTTGATGTCTTCCAGAATCTCACGGACAGACTTTTTTTCCAGGTCGTTGTAGAGCGAAGGTTGCTCTGAAATTTTTACGAACATAATGGTATCTGTTATTTATTACTTTTCATTGTGATATTTAATCAATCCTTCCATCGGGCTCTTGATGATGTTACCTAGTTGGATACCCATTTCCTGTGCTGCTTCTTCTAAAACATCTTTGTAATAGAAAGCTACGGAACCGATGAAATGTACCTTGCTATGCCGGTAGTCGTATTGCATGACGTTACGTTTCAGGAAAGCCTTGAAACTGCTCAAAACTAAGGTATGCACACACGGTTCGTCCAGGTTTTGTGCCAAGAATGGGGACAAACTTGCCAGAAAACGGTTCGGGAATGGTTTGCGGTAAACCCGGTCTATGATTTCTCCGGGTGTCAGATTGAATTGCGAGAGGAATTTGTCTTTCAGTTCCGGAGTCATCTGGTTTTTGAGGACATCGCCTACCAGTAACTTGCCCAGGCAAGCTCCGCTGCCTTCGTCTCCAAGGATAAAGCCTAATGGGGAGACATTGGTGACAATCTCTTTCCCATTATAGTAGCAGGAGTTGGAGCCTGTTCCCATAATGCAGGCGATGCCTGCGCCGTGTCCGCAAAGCCCCCTTGCGGCAGCCAGCATGTCGGTGCTGACTTCCACATCTCCTTTGACTTTCAGATGCTGGGTGATGGCACGATGTACCATACTTATTTTGTCGGGAAAACCACATCCGGCTCCGTAGAAATAGACAGCATCCAGTTCTTTGGTTCTTAATTGAGGCAATAGGGCGGTCTCTATTTCATTACTGATTTCCTCTTCCGACTGAAAGAAAGGGTTAGTACCTTTCGTGAATATCTGTTGGAGAAGCACTCCATTCTCTACAACGCACCAATCGGTTTTTGTAGAGCCACTGTCTGCGATTAGAATCATTTTGATTTATGATTTATGAATTATAACTTTAGGGGGGAACTATATTTTGATATATATTTTCCGTTTGTATAGCTGATATCCGATGCACCAGTTGATGGCAATGAATATCAGGGCATACGCCAAAGAACCACCGGTTTCACCAAACAGAGGGACAAGGGTGGTCTTATACAAAAATCCGTGTATGCTGATACTGCCTCCGTTCCACGGAAAACTGATGCATCCGAAAAGAATGCTGAGCACGCCGCCCAATACATACATGAACAATGGGTTCACTCCGAAGGATTCGAAGAACATGCTCCATCTCTTGTATCCTTTCACGTCGATAATCCAGATCAGCAGTGCCAGGAAGCTGGATGCCAATCCGCAGGTAACGAGTACAAACGTCGGCGACCAGATTTTTTTGCTGATGGGGCATCCGTAACTCAGCAGAAAACCTGCAAAAGTAAGGATAGTACCGGCAAGGAACAGTTTGATAAGGTGTGAGTCAAGCACGTTAGTACGGTCTCCCTTGGCGCTTTGGCTGTCTCCCAGCATCATACGTCCTACACAGAAGCCCAGCAATACATGGGCAATGGCAGGGATGGTGCTCAAGATTCCTTCCGGGTCAATTCCGTTGTCTTTGTACATGTGTGCGGGAGTCAGGACAGCACGGTCAACAATAGAAAGTATATTTGTTTCATTGTAGGCGAATCCATTTCCGCCCAACAGCAAAATGAAATAGCCTATTAATAAGGTGGCAATGAGATAGGGGATATTCTTATGCTTCATGGTCAAGGCGATGATGGACGTTGCTCCATAACACAGTGCCAGACGTTGCATGACGCCCAGGATACGCATACGGTCAAAAGTCCATACAGATGCCCATAGGTTTTCACCAAAGCCCAGATTGTCCGGAGCAGAACTCCAATAATAGCAGAACCGTGAAAACCAGCCGATAGCCATTCCTATAAGGAAGATTATGACGGTACGTTTCAGTATTTTCAAGGCAGCGGCATGGCTGAACTCAAAATTGTATTTCTTCAAGGAAATATAGGTAGAGATTCCCATGATAAACATGAAGAAAGGGAAAACGAGGTCGGTAGGAGTCAGTCCAATCCATTGTGCATGTGCCAGGGGAGCATAAATGTGAGCCCACGACCCTGGGTTGTTTACCATAATCATTCCTGCAATGGTGATACCCCGGAGGATATCAAGGGCAAGAATACGTTTGCTTGTTTTTTGACTGTTCATAGCGTTATGTGTGTTAAGTTTAATTGTGAGATATGAATCGTTCCCAATCCTTTATTCTTTGTCCCTCATTTTAGGCTTGGTACATTGATCAACAAGATATGCTATAGATACGTAAGGGATACCGGCATTGGTAGTCAGTCCGATTTCACAGGTACGGCTGTTGGAATAACCGATACTTATTCCGGCAGCCTCTATCTGTGGACGCAGTTTGCGCAAGGCATAAGCGTTCAGTTCGGGATAGGTAAAGCCCCGGTCACCTGCAAAACCACAACAACCTACTTCTTCGGGTATGAGGACGTGGGTAGAGCAGAGGTGTGCCAGTTCTATGAGCGTATTTGCCAGTCCCATTTTCCGCATGGAACAAGTGATGTGAATGGCAACGGGACGGTCTGTCTGTGTGAATACCAGCTTGTCTTTCAAGAAGGTATAGATGAACTCTGCGGGTTCATAAAGTTTCATTTTCTTGATGGTTTCACGCATACGGTGCAAACACGGACTTTGATCGCAGAGAACAGGATATCTGCCTTGTTCACTGGCTTCCCAAAGGGCTGCTTCCAGTTCTGCGGACTTGCGGTCGGCAATGTCCGGCATGCCTTTGCTTTCCCAGATGGTACCGCAGCAGAGGCTTTCCATGTTGGCTGGAAAAATTACTTCGTAACCGGCTTTTTGCAGCAGGGAGACCATCTTGTTGACCAATGGTTGTTCTACGGGAGATTTTTTGGGTAATCCCATGGTCTGGTTAATGCAGCTGGGAAAATAGACTACAGCCTCTTTCCCCTTGCCCTCTCCCCGATAGGGAAGGGAGCAAGGGGGAAGAGGCTTCGGCATGGCCGGAGTCCATAAAGGTACCCCTAATGCATTGTGCATGCCTTTGGCAATATTGCTCATTGCTTTCGTTCCCAAAATGGAATGTCCGAAATTGGCCAAGCCTAATATGGGCCGCAAAGAACTTTTAATACCGGCAAAATGATTGGCGGCAAAATTACCGGCTTTATATCCCAGACTACCTTTAGGCAGCGCCCTCTGGCGGATCATGTGGGTAAGGTCACCGGTATTGATTCCCATCGGGCAGGACATGGAGCAGAGGCCGTCTCCGGCACAGGTCTGGTTTCCGGGATATTTGTATTGCTTTTCCAATAAAGCAAGGCGTTCCGGCTCCTTGCCGCTTTGCCTCAAGCGGGAGATTTCACGCTGCAGAACGATACGTTGGCGCGAAGAAAGTGTAAATCCGCAAGAGAGGCAATTTACCTCACAGAACCCGCATTCGATGCACTTGTCTTCTGTCCCCCCTCGTAGCTCGTCCCTTGTAGCTAATAAAGGTAGCGGCTTGAAGTTTTTGATATGGCACTGGGGGTCATCATTGAAGATGACACCGGGATTCAATAAACCCTTGGGGTCGAAGAGCGATTTGACAGCTTTCATGACCTCGAATGCCGCTTCTCCCCATTCATAGCGTACGAAAGGAGCCATGTTGCGTCCCGTACCATGCTCGGCTTTCAACGAACCGTCATATTTGTCCACTACCAATGTCTTGACAGCGTTCATCAGGTCCTCATAGCGCTTTACTTCTTCATCACTGCCAAAAGACTGGTTGATGATGAAGTGATAATTCCCTTCCAAGGCATGTCCGTAGATGCAGGCATCGTCATATCCATGACGGGCGATGAGCTGTTGGAGTTCCACCGTAGCTTCGGGCAGGTTCTCGATATGGAAAGCGATATCCTCGATGAGGCAAGTTGTTCCCGGCTTGCGGGTACCGCCTACCGAAGGGAAAATACCGGAACGGATGGCCCAATATTGGGAGTATTCTTCCGGCTTGTCGGTAAAATGTACCGGGATATAGGTGTGGAAAGCGCGTAATACGCTTTCGATGGTGGTAATGTTCCGGTGCAGTTCTTCCGGTGTACGGGCTTTTGTTTCTGTCAGTACGGCAGTCAGACCGCTTTCGTCGCCGGGTTCCACTCCTGGGAGGATGGAAGATGCCACTTCACCTTTGTAACGCAGGAAAACGGGGTCGTTGACGGAGGCCAATGATTTCCAGTCGAGCAGTTCGGCGCCCTTTACGGTCCATTCGCCGGTTTCGTTGGTCACGTTCTTCAGGGCAACTACCGCACGGCAAGCTTCTTTGATGGTTTTGAAGTAAAGCATGGCGCTCGCCTTGCACGGATAATCATATTCTGTTTTCATGGTAACTTCTGAAAGGAAGGCCAAGGTACCTTCCGAGCCGACCATGAGATGGGCTATGATATCAAACGGGTCATCAAACCGGACGAAAGGCAGAAGGTTCAGTCCGGTTACATTCTTGATGGAATATTTATAGCGGATACGTTCCGCCAGCTTTTCGTCGGCGCGTACTTGGTCGCGCAGTTCGCAGATGCGGCGGATAAAATCGCGGTGTGTTACTTCAAAGGATGCGCGGCTTACCGGACAACCGGTATCCAATACAGTACCGTCTGCCAATACGATGCGGACGGACAGAAGTACTTTGTCGCTGTTGGCATGTGTGCCGCAGTTCATTCCGGAAGCATTGTTCATGACGATGCCGCCCACCATCGCACTCTTTACAGAGGCCGGGTCCGGTGCGAACTTACGGCCGTAGGGAGCGAGTATTTCGTTGACGCGTTGTCCGATGATGCCTGGTTGGAGGGTAATTTGCTCATGATCGGAAGACAAGGTATATTTTTCCCAATGTTTACCGGCTACAATAAGGATAGAATCACTGATGGCTTGCCCCGACAAACTGGTCCCTGCTGCCCGGAAGGTGACGGGCAGCCCGTGGCGGCTCGCCAGTTTCAGCAGTTGTGAAATTTCATCCTCGTTTTTCGAACGGATTACAATTCGGGGAATCAGGCGGTAGAAACCTGCATCTGTTCCCCAAGCCAGCCGGCGAAGTTCGTCGGTATAAATTCTTTCTTGCGGAATGAATGGACGTGCTTCCTGTAGGAAAGCCATGTAACTGCGCTCTTTCATATCTGTTTTTTTACTATCGTATCATTTCTCTTCAAAGTGGACTATAAACGGGTCTGATGGGGAGGTACCCTCTGTATTGTCGCTATTTCTCCTCTTTGTTCGTCTGTAAAACTATTTATATAAATAATACTTCTTCGACAACTTACGGAAGTCTTCAGCATCTTTATACCAGTAGTCGCGTATGTCCTCCCAGCGATTCCGCTTTGAGAAACGTTCGCGTATCTGCCGCGAACCGCTTACCTTGTCGAACATGTTGAAACGTCCCTTGTCGGCATGGCCAAATACGGCGCGGTCAGGATAGAGGGCAGCGACTTCCTGCATTACCAGGAATTGCAGGTCGCTCAACGGCGCTTTGCCGAAGTCCATGATGTGCACTTGCACACCTTGCAGCAATTCGCCTTTGCCTACACTGTAGAACGGTTTCAAGTACATCGGCCTGAATATGACTCCCGGAACTTTCAAACTGTTCAGGTTTCTGGCAAGTTTTTCTGCTTCTACCCATTCGGCGGCGAACATCTGGAACGGAATGGTGTAACCGACACCGATGGACATATAGCCCAATTCACCCAGAATACCGCTGACGGGATAAAAGAATGCCGAGTGGGGATGTGGAATGTGGGGTGAAGAAGGTACCCACTGCAGTCCGGTCTGAGTATAGTCCATTTTACGCTTCCAACCTTTCATTTTGACGATCTGCAAGTTGCATTGTTCTCCATCCTTCAACATCTTTTCACCGTTCAGCATCAATGCTAACTCACCGCAAGTGAGCCCGTAAAGGTACGGAATTTTAAATTGGCTGACAAAAGAAATGCAATCATCTTCGACCAGGTTGCCTTCAATTTTCAGTCCGCCTACGGGGTTGGGACGATCCAGTACGATGAACTCCTTGCCGTTCTCGGCAGCGGCTTCCATGGCAAGCCCCATGGTACTGATGTAGGTAAATGAACGGCAGCCGATGTCTTGGATGTCATAGACCAATACGTCAATGTCTTTCAGCATATCGGGAGTGGCTTTGCGGGTTTTTCCGTAAAGTGAATAGACAGGAAGCCCGGTTGAGGCATCTTTTATGTCTGTCACATGGTCTCCGGCATGTACGTCACCGCGTACACCATGTTCCGGTCCGTAAAGTGCAACAAGGTTCACATTCGGTGCTTCATGCAGGATGTCGATTGTTGATTTCATCTGATTGTCCACGCCTGTAGGATTGGTAATCAATCCTACCCGTTTGCCTTCCAGGCATTTGAAGCTCTGCTCTTTCAGTACTTCGATGCCGGTCTTGATTCTTATTTTTTGAGCCTGTGCCACACTTACGCAAAGCAGGCAGAGCAGGGATAGTATAATAATCTTTTTCATTACTAATCATTAATCATTAAATATTCATCCCTAATCACTTTTTCCCATATTGCGGGTCTATCCTTCTGTCTGCAAAAATGGTGACGATAATTGTAGCGAAGCAGCATATCATTACCAGCCAGAAGAAGTCGGTATATCCGATAGCCTCTTGAATATACCCTGCAAACATGCCCGGAATCATCATGCTCAGTGCCATGAATGCGGTACAGATGGCGTAGTGGGATGTCTTGAATTCACCCTCGGAGAAGTACATCATGTAGAGCATGTAGGCAGTGAAGCCAAAGCCGTAACCGAACTGCTCGATGGCGATGGCGGTGGAGATGGCAAACAGGTTATCGGGCTGGACAATGGCAAGATAGACAAATGTCAGGCATGGCAGCGTCATACATCCTGCCATCCACCAGATGGATTTTTTCAACCCGATGCGCGATGCGAACAGTCCTCCCAGAATACCGCCCAAGGTGAGGAATATGACTCCGATGGTACCATATACGATACCTACTTCTGCGGTAGAGAGCTCCAGACCTCCCGATTCCTTGGAAGCTACAAGGAACGGCATGCACATCTTGATGAGGAATGCTTCCGGCAGGCGGTAGAGCAGCATGAATACGATAGCCAGCAATGCACCCGGTTTGGTGAAATAGGTGGCGAATGTTCGTCCGAACTCTCTGAAGATGGCTCCTGCGGTGGCGGCATCGGCTGCCAGTGTTGACTTGTCCGAAGCTGGTTTGGGGACTGCAAAGAGATGATAGAATGTCACCAGGCTGAACAGAACGGCTGTAACCAGCATTGTGATAGTCCATGACAGCGGAATGTTCTCGGTTCTCAGTTCGATGGCGCCGGCAATGGCTACGAGCACTCCTTGTCCGAAGATGGAGGCAAGCCGGTAGAAAGTGCTTCGGATACCCACGAAGGCTGCCTGGTCACTCTGTTTCAGTGCCAGCATGTAGAAGCCGTCAGCGGCAATGTCGTGTGTGGCAGAGGCGAAAGCCGTGATGATGAACAGCATCAGTGTGATGCTGAACATACTGATGGGAGTTGTTCCGGCAGCCATAGTCGCCTCGTCCGGTCGTGGAATGGACAGCGTCAGCAGGATGAATGCCACGGACATCAGAATCTGCATGGAAAGGGTCCACCATCTTTTGGTCTTGATGATGTCGACAAACGGGCTCCAGAAAGGCTTGATGGTCCAGGGCAGATAGAGCAGGCTTGTAAACAAGGCCATCTCTCCGTTCGGTACGCCCATCTTGGTAAACATCATTACGGAGATGTTGTTTACGATGAAATACGGAATGCCTTGTGCAAAGTACAGGGTAGGTACCCATGCCCATGGCGATATGTTTTTTGTATGGTTCATGATATTGGTTTATTTGTCTGTTAGTTTACTCGTACAGTTTGTCGATGTTGGCACCTATATAGTAGTGTAGCAGTATTGCATCATATTTATATCCTTGCTCGCCCATCACGGCTGCACCTATCTGGCAAAGTCCCACGCCATGGCCCCAACCGGCTCCGGTGAGGATAAAACGCCCGGGAATGCCTTCGGGAGAAATATCTTCCTTATCGACTACAAAGGCAGAGCTGTAGAGGTGGGAGGGAGATAGTGTACGGCGAATTTCCAATTCTTTTCCGATAGTGAGTGTTCTTTGGCTACCCACGATTTTTAGTTTCCATAGGCGTGCGGATGTTCCGCGGGCTACGGGAATAAGATCGATAATTTGTCCGTAATCGATGCCGGAACGTTCCTTTATCAACTTGGAAAGTTCATCTTGGGTATATTCCACTTTCCAACGGTAGAAGTCTGTCGTCTCTTGGTCATAGTTGTTGAGTACTTGAGAGAGGATTTTCTTGTCAGTAGTATTGCAGAAAGCTTTCGGTGAGGTACGTATCCAACGGTCGGCCTCTACCTCCCGGGTAAGGTCGGGCAGTGTCCCGTTATCTGCTTTCCCGTTTTCCGTCCGGTAGTCCCTTTGTTTGGCAAGATAGGGATATTTGATATCTTCCCAGCAATATTGGAATTCTTCGAAGGCGCCGCCGCAACATTTGGAGAAGCGGGCGTCACAAATCTTGCCGTCCGATGTCAATACTTGTCCGCGCGTGGCTGCAATGGCCTGTTTCACGATATCCGTGGAGGCACGGGTGATGCCTTGGTAACGTTGGCAATGATCATCGGCACAGACGTCAAAACGGGTATGGTCTTCTCTGTCATACCAACGGATCAGTTCTTCTTCGGTCTGTGTGAAAGCCGAGTAATCGGCATGAGTTTCCGTGATTTCCTTATTCTTCTGTATTTGGGCGAGTAGCCAGCTGCGGGATATCACTGCATGGGCCTTCAGCAATTCCAAAGATGCGGTAGCACTCATCTCCGAAGAAATTACGCTGGTCAGGTAATCTTCCACGCGGATGACATTGATGCCGGTGAGCTTGCCGTTTTCAACAATAATCTTCAAGGCACCGAGGAAACGCTGGTCCTCTTTGCGTTCCCAATGGAAGTTGATTCCGATGGTTACGTCCAATAGTTCAAAGGCATCTGTCTGCTCATGCCGGGGTTCGAACAGGAGTTCTTCATAACGGCGTCCGTTCCAGAGTATCTTACCCTCATCGTAGGTAACCACTTGTTTGCCGCTTATTTCCGTACCGTCTATCAGATATGTATTTAGTAAAACGAACTCAATCTGAGGTTCAAATAAGATACCTACATGTACTTTGGGCTCTTTCATAACGATATTCAAGTTTTTAGATTTGTTCTTTAATGTGTTGCCTGAGTTGCTGGAAGTCGGATGCGGAAAGGCAGACTTCACTGAGAATCTGTGCAATATCTCCGGCAGTAATTTTCAGAAAATCCTTTTCTACGGGAGTGATAAAGACACCGCCCAAATCCACGGAGGCAGGACTGCTCAACAGGTTTGCATCGCCTTCGGCCGTATAGCATGCGGGGCGGTGTTTTGCACGCGGGAATATGAAGATAACCCATTTGCCGGTTTCATACATGGCGAGTACATTCATCATAGGCTCTTCCTCACCGGGTTTTACGGGGAGCGAACGGTAAATGAGGGCGAACAGTTTTTCGGCTGTATCCTTACCGGATGATTCGATGACCAACGTAGCACGCGGTGCGTCATCCAGATACCAGAGTGAGGCGTCCTTGTAATCGGCGATCTTACCTGCGATCTGGCTTCTCCAAGCTTTCTCGATCGGCATGAATCCTTTATTCCCGGCTTGGAAATGGGCATGGTCGGGAGCGGAGGCACCGCATTTCGGACCGTTGTAGAAAATGGTGTATTCAGAGAGCGCCTGTGCCAGGTCGAGCATATCGCTGAAGCGTACGGCAATACGCTGGTCCACGTGCTCCGTTTCCGGTATCGTCAGATGGCGGGGGAAGATGGGGAACGGGTTTACCAGTATATTGTAGTGACCTTCAAACGGGATCCCTTTCTGTACGGGGGGTAAGTTTGCCGGACACAAAAAGCATTTCCGTTCCCGGATGGACTTGGCATCTACCTTAGCTCCGGAAGAGACAATGCGGGCAGGATTGAACTGTACCTTATAAGGAATACCGTTCACATCCAGTTCCTTTACCTGTACCCCGGAGAGAGCGGCATAATTGTTGCGTGCCGTCTCCCAGGAAGACAGTTGTTCGGTCAGAAGATTGTTTATCATTCGATTCATTCTGTTTATTTACAATTTATTCCCTACGGCCATGACATATCCTTTATCTTTGGCACGATAGGTACGTTGGCAATTTACGATATGCGGAAGTTACTTCTGCCGGTTCAGCGCAACCCGTGCTCGTAACTCCCAAGTGCGGATGCGGTCTTTGTATAAGTTGTGACCGTTCATCTTTACGATGTCAAGGGACGCATCCGAATTGTCATCCCAGCGGCGGCAGAGATATACAACGTCATATACACGGCCGATCTGGTATTGGCGGGAAAAATTCAATCCTAAGGCATAATCCTCACCGTAACTGGTGTTGGGCACTTTGATTTCACGGAGCACCGGTGTGTAAAACGCGCGGGGAGCGCCCAGGCCATTGATGCGTAATGCATTGTTGCGTCCGTTTTCGGGTGTCCATTCCTTATGGTCAATGATGCCCGGAGCAATCATGTTCATATTGAAGTCTGTCATCATGTAGGTACCTACCACCATGGCACAGTTTTGTTCATAGAAAGCACGTACCATGATGCTTAGGGTGTTTTCATCTTTATATACATCGTCGCTGTCCAGTTGCACGGCAAACTTGCCGCACTTGGGATGGTGTACGCCCATGTTCCAGCAACCGCCGATTCCGAGGTCGTTTCGTTCGGGAATAAGATGGATGAGGCGTTTGTCATCTTTGAATTCATCGATGGCCTCGGTGGTGCCGTCTGTGGAATGGTTGTCAATGATGATGAGGTTGTACTTGAAATCGGTTTTCTGGTTCAGTACGGATCTGATGGCGTCGCGGATGGTGCGGATGCGGTTTCGTACCGGGATGATGACGGAGGCTTCATACTCAAAATTGCCTGCCGAGAATTCTATCTGCTTGAATTCCGGTTCCAGGTATCCGCCGATTTCTTTCAGATGCTCGGTGCAGGCTTTTTCCATCTCAATCTGGCGGTCACGGTTTCTGGGATCGACGTAATCGAATATTTTCTCACCGCTTTTGCGGTTGTCGTTCTCTATTTCACTGTAAAGGTATTCATTGATATGCACCAATTCTGATAGTTGGCTCAGTTTCAAGCGTAAGTCGTAAAGACCGGCGAAGTGATACTCTGACTTCATCTTTCCGGCGGCTTCTTTTAGTTTTTTAGTATTGAACAAGAGTACGGAGCCGAAGTTGAAGTCATCTCTCAATGAACCGAATTGATAGTCGATGACCGGGGCGTTGCTCTGTTTGCCGTCAGCTATCTGGTAATGGTCGGCATACACCATGCCGGCTTTGGAGTCTTCCAGAATGTGTATCATGCGTTCCAGAGCAAACATACCCATTTCAAGCGTGGTCTCTTTGGTGTAGAGCAAGGCATAGTCAGCTTCGGCAGCGTGTGCCATCGTCTGTATCATCATGCTGCTGAAAGGATATTCCGTTCTTATGATTTTACAGCCGGGCAGTTCTTCGGGGTTAGCGTCTGTGGTTATCAAAAAGACCTCCTTTACGAGTCCTGTAGCCTGCAATCCTGCGATAGTTTTTTCTACTTCTTCTTTTCCTGCATAAGGAAGAAAGCAACTGATTTTCTTCATAATGTATTTTCTTTTAATTTCTGATTCTTATTTTTTAGTTTTCAAAAGTCCCACTTCACCGCTTGTTGCCGTGAAAAGGAGTTCATGTCCGTTCAGCGGGACTACAGTGCTGATGAGTGAGTTTCCTATCTTGTGTTTCCACAGCACCTTGCCTGTTTTCCCTTCCAGTGCGAAGATAAGGCCTTCTTTGGTACTGCCAAACATGATACCTTCTTTTTCTGCCTGCATGGAAGGTGCGTGTTCATAACCGAATCCTACATTCGATGCCCACAGTTCCCGGGGAGTGTCCTCCAGGGTGGAATAGCAGACGATGCTGTCATTCATTGTTTTGCTGTAAACACGCTCGTGGTCTTCGGATAAGCCGATGGTTTCACGTACCATGGACTGGAAGGTGCGCCATACCGTATTTCCCGTTTGGATGTCAATGGCGGTCATGGCACGCTGCGGATCTGTAATAAATACTTTTCCGTTGGCTGCTACCGGCCATACGGCAGCAGGCGAAAAGTGCATACGGGTCAGTCCACCGGTCCATTTCCACAATTCTTTGCCGTCAGTTTTGTTCAATGCATATAAGGTATTGTCCCATGCACCGAAGATAACCTTGTCTTCTGTAACGAGCGGTTTGGTTTCGATATAGCCTTTAATGCCTGTATAAACCCAGATAACCTTGCCTGTGTGTATGTCTATGGCGCGGAAAGTATGGTCGCTTGCGCCAATATAGGCAATGCGGTTCTCAATGGTGACGGCTCCTAGCACTGGTTCCGCAGCCTCAACTTTCCATAGCTGGCTTCCGTCTTTGGCACTTAATCCATAGATATGGCGGTCGGCAGAGCCGAATACGACGATGCCTTCACTCGCGGCAGGAGTACCTACGATACGCTTGCCGGATTGGAAACTCCATAACTTCTTCCCATTTTTCAAGGTGTAAGCTGTCAGGCATCCCAAGTCATCGCCGACAAATACCTTGTCTTTCTCTACGGCAGGCGAGCAGTAGATACCTGCACCGGTCTGTACTGTCCATTGTTCTTTTACCTTGGGAAATTCCTTATTTACGGAGAAGTCCGGATATTTTTCTGCCTTGCCGTTACGGTCGTAATAAGACCGGGTCAAGGAAAAGGCGGCCCATTTCTTTGGGGGTTCCCCGATACGTTGTGTATAGACCCGGATAGAATCTTGGGTTACTTCGTAAATGCCATAACCAGGCTTGCCTTCTTTATCACGCAGGTTGCTGCGCATCAGAATGCCCGGAATGCCGTCGTAACGCAGATTGCGGTTGCTGTGGTAGTGTCCGCCGATGAACAGGCGTACATTGTAGGGGCGTACGGCATCCGTTACGTCATACCAATTGTCTACATCACCCTCCTGCATGGGATAGTGGGTGGCAAGTATCACGGGTTTGCCCCGTTTGGGGTCACCTTGGTTAAATGCGTCCATGCTTTCCTTCATCCAGTTGATGTCTTGCGGTACTACATGGCCATAGGCCATACGCATCAGCGGTCCTGAATTGAAACCGAGAAATAAAATGCCTTTGTGCTCGAACTTAAAACGGTCACCCCCGAAGATCTCGCTGAAAGCGGTACAGCCTGAATCGCTCCATTTGGTTTCGTGATTGCCGAGGGCAATGTAGTAGGGCATCTTCAACAGGTCGAGACACGTCTTCAGTTTCTCCATTGTGGCGCGATCTCCTTCTTCGGTGACATCACCGGTGATTAGCACGAAGTCGAGGCTGTCGGTAGCATTGAGCTGCGCCACACTGCGCAGTAAATCCTCCGTGGGGTTTGCATTCCTTGGGCTCAGGTGCAGATCCGTGAGCTGTGCAAACCGGAATGTTTCTTGCTGTGCCTGCATCCCGAGGGGAAGCAGGCACGTAAGCAGGATGAGAAAGAATTGTCTTCGGTTCATAGATGATAATTGTTTTTATTGATGATGTTGTCTTTGTTAATGATAAAAACTGCCTTTGTGAATGCCTGTCATTCGTTCTCGTTAAAGAACGTCAATACAGCTTTCATCAGAGCTTCTCTTTCAGATTCGGTGCGTATGGACTCAAAGGGGAATCCTAATACGCACGTCTTGTACGCGCCGCGGTAGGCTATGCCCGCACTCAGATTATTTTCCGAATAACGCATTACCGTGTAGGCTTCCTTGCCTGCGGGCTCAATGGCATCCGGAGATTCTACCACATAGGAGTCCGGATTCAATTCATTGTGGTAAGAATAGTCTCCGGTAAGGACAGCGAACGGGGAAGCCACGCTTTTAACTTTGCCCATTGTGGCTGCCTGGCCTGTACGCCATTTGTATTTTAATACTTCTGTGGCGAATTTCTTGTCGGAGTCTTCTGCTTTGGCAAGGCGGTTGTCCCACAAGTCGGTTCCGACGTATGAACCCGATATGAAGATATTTCCGCCTTGGCTGCAGTAGGCTGCAATGGCATCCTGCATCGGCTTACTGAATGTCTTGAACTCCAAAGGCATAATACCGCCTCTGCCCATTTTGGTCTGACACTCTTTGCCTAAAATAAAATCGACATATTTGTAGTCGTTCAAATCGACTTGCCCGTTTTCTACAGCTTCGTCACTGCCGGATACGAAGGAGTAGCCAGCTTTCAGGATAGCTGCACCATGCACGGCAGGGTAATCAAAAGTGTTGCCGGCAATGACCTGGCTTTCATAATTTCCGTAACTGTCTCCGAAACCGGAAGCGTCATCGTCCATCCAAGGGATGGAACGGCGGAATTCTTTCATCTTGCCAATGTAACTGATATCCTTGATGTAAGGTACTCCATGGTCCAGATCATCTAAGAAGCCTGCAAGCAAAGTATCCGCGGGAGCGGCGGCAACGAAATCGGCAGGTGCGCTGATACGGTCAAATCCGTTTATCACCAATACCGTACCTTGGGAATTGAAGGCACGTCCGGCGGACAGGATCTCGGACGGGAAGCTTTCACCGCCTTTATTGACGGCCGTGACTTTGTAACTGCATACCACTCCTGAAGGAAGAACAGTGCGATAACAGTTTTTATCTACCAATACGCCATTGTCAAAGTCCCCGTCTCCGATACGGGTATATACAATGTACTTTTCGGCTGTGGCGGTCGGCTCGAGAGGGTCGGTGACCGGTTGCCACGTCAGTTCAACTTCATTCTCACTTGCCATGCGTAATGACATCCGGTTGACCGGGAGAGGCTGGACTATGTAGTCCATATTGTATTGTGAGCAGAGGAACTGTAACATTCCTTTGTAAATGGCACGGCTTACGGTAAAGCGGAAACGGGGATCCAGGCCGTAACGCATGTCTGCAAAGTTCTGGTGGGATAGTAATTCCAGCAACATGGTCGGTACGCATGGAACACGTGCCTCGTAATAAGATTGGTTCCACTTGCCCCGGCGGGTCCAGTCCGGCTCGTGAAGTGCGCGGATATCACGTACGATATTGGATTGGATCAGATCTGTCAGATCATGTGAGAGGTAACGTGATGCTCCGTTGGAGAATACTCCATTGCAAGCATTGGTATGGTAGATGCCGAGTGTTCCTATGATGGAGTCATTCAGTGTGGTACCGGCGTCCGAGTGGAATGCGAAAGCCATGTCTACAGGAATATTCAGACCTTTTTCTGTAGGATTGGCGGAAGAACCGCCGGCGAGGTAATTCACCCAAATGCCACGGCATTTATAGTCATCCGTATAGTCGTTCTTTCCTTGGCTTTCTGAATATACGCTGTCCGGTATGCCCGCCCATTGCAGCCAGTAACGTGCCGCTTCGCAGAAGCGGGGATAACCACTTGTCTCGTACGGATAATCGACTTCCGGCATTTCTTTGTGCACGATGGCGGCGTTTGCATCCAAACTTTTTATGTTCTCCGTAACTCCGGCGTCAGATAGGCGCCGGGCTATATTTCCCATGCCTCCACCTATTTTTACGGCATCTGCGGTTACTGTTTGTCCGGCTTTGGCCGAACGGTTGCTTAGAGTGACTTTGCATGTCTTGTTTTTTCCTGCATCAAAGCCAAAGGTGCCGAGATAAATCCAAGTACCGCCACCCATTTGTTGATTTACCTTGAACCGGGTAGCACCGCCTTTATGATAAACGGTGTAAAGGGCATCGTCCGTACTGTTCGGAAGGGTCTGGTAAGATACATATACGGCATACCGGCCTGTGGAGGGAATTTCCGGAATCCATTCAGCCGTACTTTCTTTTCCTTTCTTGATAGTCTCAATGGTGCGGAAGGTACCTTTCTTGAATGGGTTCTCAAAGTCGATGTATTGATTCCGCAGATGGGCAAAACCTTTCCCGTTTCCTTGTGTCCACGCTTTGGTGGCTATATTTTCCGTATAGACGGAACGGCTGTTGAGATTGCCGTCGTTGTCCACGATCACTTCTACTGTCTGACAGTCGCGTTCACGGGGAAGCAGTACATTGGCGCCTGCATTTTCCAGCATCGGCACTAGGAAGGGGAGTACATAACTTTGTGTGTATAAGTCCTCCACCGTTTGGAAGATGCGTGCGCGTTGCCATTCCCAGCGTGTCAGTTTCGGCTCGTAGTAGAAGCCATGGCTTTGCCACAATGCGATATGCCGGTCCCGTAATCCATTGGCGGGAGTATAGGGGGCGGAAAGGTTCGTTGTCAGGGGGGTGCCGGCACCAGGGTTGAATGTTTTTGCTTTTTTGTCTTTTTTACTGCGTAGAGCTTGAGGGATAAGTTCCTCGATGCTGCGTTTGTTCGTACGGATTTGCAGGTGGTATTTGGCAAACTCGGCAGGAAGTAGGGCATTTACACCTGTGTAGATTTCGGCAACATTCTTTTCCCGGAAAGGAATATAGGCACAGTTCATGTTGGCGAACAGTTGCAGGGTATTGCCGATAATGGCTACAGAGTCAATCTTTATACGTCCTACAGAAATTTCTTTTTTGGCGGTGGCATCCAAAAATCTTCCGATTTCCTGACGGACTTCCGTCGGAAGCTCTTGCGCGCCTCCCATTTGGGGGAAGAGGGAGGCGGCGAGCAGACTAAGTAAGAAATGACGTCTTACATTCATGATGATGCATTAAGTTAATTGTTCTTTTTGTCTTTTTTTATTAGCAGGCAGAGTCCGATAAACGTGAACAGTGCGTTGAATATCAGAAGCTCGTAGCTGAATTGGTAGCCTCCGAACCAAGTTACAGAATTCTTTTGAAGAATGAAGCAGAACACGGGAGAGGCAATGGCTACCAGAGGGATGTACTTGTCACGGACTTGTTGTTTCATGAAGATTCCGAACGCAAACAAGCCAAGTATAGGACCATAAGTGTAACTTGCCAGAATATAAACTGCGTCAATTACACTGGTATTATTGAGCAGGTTGAAAACGAAGATGGTGATGCCCATGATTACTGCCATTCCGACGTGTACTCTTTTGCGGATTTTAACGACTTCTTCTTCTGCCTTTCCCTTTGTTCCAAGAATATCGACGGTAAAGGAGGTGGTCAGCGCAGTCAGTGCGGAACCGGCGGCGGAGTAAGCGGAAGAAATCAGCCCTATAATGAACAAGATACCTACGATAGCGGGAAAATACGTGCCTGTGGCTATCAGCGGGAAGAGCTCGTCTCCTTTGGCTACCTCAATCTGCTGATTGGCGGCAAAGATGTAGAGCAGTACGCCCAGCATCAGAAAAAGCAGGATGACAAAGAATTGTGAGATAACACTGGTTATCATGTTTTTCTGTGAATCCTTGAAGTTTTTGCAACTCAGGTTGCGTTGCATCATGTCCTGGTCTAGCCCCGTCATGGCAATCATGGTGAAAGCACCCGCCAAGAATTGCTTGAAGAAGTATTGCTTGCTGTTTACATCATCGAAGAAGAAGATGCGTGACATGTCGCTGTCTGCGATAGTGCTTACCATACTGGTGAATGACAAATTCAGGTCGGATGCGATATAACCTATGCAGAGTACAACGGACACCACCAGGCAGAATGTTTTTAAGGAGTCTGTCCATATCAGGGATTTGACTCCGCCACGGAAAGTATAGAGCCAGACCAGAACCACTGTGATGGCTACATTCAGAATGAAAGGAAGGCCGAAAGGCTCAAAAACCAATAGTTGCAGGGTCAGGCATACAAGGAACAGGCGTACAGCGGCACCGAGCATTTTAGATATGAAGAAGAACCAGGCTCCCGTACGGTAAGAAGACATGCCGAAACGGTTTTCCAAGTATTCATAGATGGATACCAAGTTCATCCGGTAAAACAAAGGTACCAGGACGAAAGCAATGATAAGCTGTCCGGCTATGAATCCCAGTACCATTTGCAGATAGCCGAAACCGCTGACAGCCACCATACCGGGTACAGACACATAGGTTACTCCCGAAATGGCGGAGCCAATCATGGCAAAGGCCACGACATACCAGGATGATTTACGGTTACCTACAAAGAATCCTTCGTTATCTGCTTTTCTGCCTGCAATATAGGATATGGTAAATAATATCGCGAAGTAGGCGGCGATGGTAATGATGACAGAGAGTGGGCTCATGGTTTTATTTACGGTTTAATGATTTATGATTTGATGATTTATGATTTGATGATTATTCTTCGTAGAGCAAATAGGGCTTGCGTTGTACCTTGAATTTCTCTACATCGTCTTTCCACATTGCTTTTATCTCATCGGCGCTTTTGCCCGCTTCTATCATTTTGCGTACATAATCCGTACCTACCAATAGTTCGAAGAAAGAACGGAAGAAGTGGTCGCCCATATTCAGATTCCTGTATGCATCGATAACATAGCTCAAATCTATACCGCGTTTCCGGATTTCTTCATCGCTCATGTTGCTGAGGTTTACGCCGTGGCAAAGTTTATTGAGTTGGGGAGGGTTCTTGGCTCCCGGAATGCTGCGTGGGGTGAAACTGTAGCTGTAACCTGTCATATTGGGATGGCCATATACTTGGAACGGAAGGTCTGTACCTCTGCCCAAACTGACCGGGGTGGCTTCGAAATAGCAGGTTGACGGATACAGATAGATGGACTTCATGTTCGGCAAGTTAGGAGATGGGGGAATCGGCAACTTGTACAGGGTCTGATGTGTATAGTTCTTGCAAGGAATCACTGTCAAGTCGCATACGCGTGAAGCGGGTAACCAACGTTCGCCATTGACCATTAAGGCGAGTTCTCCTAAAGTCATGCCGTGTACAATGGGGATAGGCAGCCAGCCTACTCCGGATTTGTATTTCATGTCGAGAATCGGGCCGTCCACATAATACCCGTTCGGATTGGGACGGTCTAGAACCAATACCTTTCGGTTATATTCTGCACAGGCATCCATCAGTCTGCACATGGAGGCATAATAAGTATAGAATCTCAGTCCCACGTCTTGTATATCTACAATCAGAATGTCGAACTTGCGCATGGAAGTTTCACTGGGCTTTCCTAATTTGCCGTCATAAAGAGAGAGGATGGGCACGCCGGTCTTTTTGTCAACAGAACTGGATACGTGTTCGCCTGCATCCGCATCACCGCGGAAACCATGTTCCGGTGAAAAGATGGCTACTACGTTGAATTTGTTTTCCAATAGGATGTCCAGCAGATGCTTGTCTCCTATCATTCCTGTGTGGTTGGAGAAAATGGCGATTCGTTTGCCTTTTAGGATGGGAAAATACTCGGCGGTTTGTTCATCGCCTAAAATAATCCGTTCTTTTTGTGCCTGACACAGGAAAGAACTACATAGCATAATAGCTAAAAGCAGCAGTTTCTTCATAATAGTATTATATAAGGAGGATATTACCTGCAACAAAGATAGACTTTATTTTAATATCAAAAACACTTATTTGGTAATTTTTAGTATTATCAATCTTAATTTGCAAACTGTGGCGCTTATACTTTACTTAATAGAGCGGGAAGGCTGTCCCCACTGTTCTCACCCTTGTTTTCTGTGTTCTTCATTCATGAATGATTGATGATTTTGATATTAATCAATAGGTTTCTCTAAAACAGGATAAGAGAATGGTGAGAGAAGAAAGAACTGTATCTATCTCATATCTTAATTGTTGCCTACCATAGGTATTTCGTTGTTTGGAGGTTCATAGTTCTTTATATTATCTCTTTATTATTCTTAACTGTCAGTTCTTGCGGAACTATATCCAACTCGGTATATAAGGTTTGCCACATTGTTTATTGTACATCATATTCTTTATGAAAAAATACGATAGAACGTAGGTGTCATGGAACTACGGAAAAAAGAAAACCAGATAAGAAAAATTCTGTGACTAAAATGTTTTTTTCGCAAATACACCTTGGGGAGATTAAAAAAAACTATATATTTGTATTCAATTCTAAAACTAATTATCTATGAAACTAATTGCAGAAAGTGGTTCTACGAGAACAGAATGGGCTTTGGTTGAAGACAACCACCTCATACAGCGTGTCTTCACTGAGGGGCTTAATCCGTTTTTTCAAACTCGGAGAGAAATTAGTAGAAGTGTGCGATTAGGATTACCAGAGATTTTCTTTAAGAAGAAACTTGAACAAGTATATTATTATGGTGCAGGTTGTACTTCTTACGAAAAAAAGAATGTATTGGGAGCCTCTTTGGTAGCACAGTTTAAAACGCCTATTCAAGTAGAAAGTGACCTTTTAGCTGCAGCCCGTGGCCTATTCAAATGCGAGTCCGGTATTGCTTGTATTTTGGGAACAGGCTCTAATTCTTGTTTTTATGACGGGAAAATAGTGGTAAAGAACGTAAAGGCAGGAGGTTATATTTTGGGTGATGAAGGTAGCGGTGCGGTTCTTGGCAAACTTTTTCTATCAGATGTCCTAAAAGGATTGGCTCCCAAAGAAATAATGACTGACTTCTTCGAAAAATTCCGTATAAACTCAAATGAGGTGATGGAATCTGTTTATAATCGCCCATTCCCCAATCGTTTCTTGGGTACTTTATCTTATTTCTTGGCGGACTACGTTAATGATAATTATGTATTCGACTTGATAACAAATAATTTAAGGAATTTCTTTACCCGAAATGTTTGTCAATATGACTATAAGAATTACCCGATTCGTTTTGTCGGTTCATTGGCATATAGCTATGCTGACATGCTGCGTGAGGTTGCCCATGAATTTGGTATTGAATTAGATGTTATTGAAGAAACCCCAATGAATGGTTTGATTGAATTCCATTCTTTAAATATTGAAGAACCTTAAATACTTAATATAATTAAGGTATAGATTGCTCATATTGCAAAACTTTAATTATAAACTTAAAAAGATGCAAATGAGTGTTCATGATATTAAATAAAAACATATCTTTGCTAAGTCGAAAGGAATGAATTATTTCCATACTGTTTTGACACCTTTGTTAATAACAAGTTTTATCTCTTAAATCAACCAACAAAGTTGATAACTGGAAAAAGTTTATTTTTAATAAATACATACTTAGTTCCGCAAGGACTTGGTAAAAAGAGAAAAAAGAGATATAATATATAAAGTTGTGAACCTTTAAACAGAGAAAATGCCTATGGACTAATGAAAAACTGATAAAGGAATGGTTATACTGTTCCACGTTATTTTTACCCTTATCCTAAATTTTATAAAAGCTATTTTTTATTAACAAAATCATCAATCATTTATGAATGAAGATCGCAAAAGATGGGAACTGGCTGGTGGCAAGTTCCTCACTGCGGTAGCGATAAGTGCATTATTCTTATGTAATAATAATGCAATGGCTGCCCCAACTGCTTTAGGTAGTTCTTTAGGAATTACGGAACAGTTACAAAACCAAAGTGTATCGGGGATTGTAACGGACGCTAATGGTGACCCTGTTATTGGCGCCAGTATTGTGGAAAAAGGTACTGCCAATGGTTGTATTACTGATGTGGATGGCCGGTTTACCTTGGATGTAAAGCCAGGTGCTGTTTTAAAAATCTCATTTGTCGGATTTCAAACTTCAGAACTTAAAGCAACTCGGAGTATGCGGGTGGTTTTGAAAGAAGACAGCGAATTGTTGGATGAAGTTGTAGTTGTGGGTTATGGTTCACAGAAAAAGGTTAACTTGACCGGTGCGGTGGCCAATGTGGATGTTCAGGAAGCTATTGCAAGCCGTCCTGTGACAGATATCGCAAAAGCTTTGCAAGGCATTACTCCGGGTTTGAGCATTACAACGAATGTAGGTGGCATTGGTGTGGATTCTAATATCAAACTGCGTGGTGCTACCGGTTCCTTGAGCGCTACGGAAGGAACAAGCCCGTTGATTCTGGTAGATAACGTGGAGGTTCCCAGTTTGAGTTTGGTGAATCCGGATGATATAGCCAGTATCTCGGTACTGAAGGATGCTGCTTCTGCATCTATTTATGGTACTCGTGCGGCTTGGGGCGTGGTTTTAATAACTACAAAAACGGGCAAGAAAAATGATAAACCGCGCGTTAGTTACTCCAACAACTTCTCGTGGAGTACTCCGACTGTAATGCCGCAAGTGGCTAAGAGTTATGAAGGAGCACAGGCTATGTTGCTTGCAGCTAAAAGAAATGGGGCTTCAACAGTTAGTTCCATAGGCTACAATGTTGATGAGTTGGCTGTAGAGAAAATGAGAGAATGGTATGATACCTATGGAGGCATGTCACAAGATGAGCTGGGTGAAATGCAGTTAGGCAGAGACTTTGAAGAGCGTGGTGGCAAGTATTATTTCTATCGTCAATTTGACCCGCTGGATATGTTTATGAAAGATTGGACTCCTCAACAAAAGCATAATCTTTCTGTCAGTGGCGGTAGTGATAAGACAACCTATAATATCAGTTTGGGTTACTTGAACCAGAAAGGTATTCTGAAAGTTAATACGGACGAGTATGATCGCTATAACTTCAATGCCAATGTCAATACACAAATTCGTGACTGGTGGTCTGTCAGGGCAAATGTAATGTTTTCCCGTTCCACGAAATCAGAACCGTATCAATACACGAGCGGTTATACGGACGTTTGGTATTATCTGTTGCGTTGGCCTTCTTTCTATCCCTACGCTGATTATCAAGGAACACCTTTCCGTTCAGCTATGACTGAAATTTCTCAGGCTAATCGTGAAAGTTTGACTAACAACTTTACACGTGTGAATTTAGGAACTACTATCAATCCGATTAAGGATTTGGCTATTAATTTTGATTATACCTTTGCTTTGCTCAATGATTATCAGAAACGTAACGGTGGTGAAGTCAGTGGTTGGGATATGTTCAATAGTAGTAATCCTTTGACTTATAATTCAAGTTTCTATGGTGCTACCCATAACCGGGTGGTTGAACGTAGCCGATATACGATGTCCAATACTTTCAAGGCTTATGCTACTTATGAAAAGGCTTTTGCGCAAAAGCATAATTTGAAGGTAATGGTGGGTATGGATGCCGAGACCCGTGAAAAGATAGGGCATAGTTCAGATCGTCGCACATTGGTGAACTTTGATAAGCCGGAAATTAATCTGGCTATTGGAGATCAGTATGTAGATGGTACTACTTATCATAATGATTTTGCAGCGGCTGGTTTCTTCGGGCGTGTCAACTATGACTATATGGGAAAATACCTTCTTGAGGTCAATGCACGTTATGACGGCTCTTCTAAATTCCCTTCGGGAGACCAATGGGCTTTGTTCCCTTCGGTTTCTGCAGGATGGCGTTTGAGTGAGGAGGCTTTCATGAAATGGGCAAAACCTGTACTTTCAGATTTTAAAGTACGTGGCTCTTGGGGTACGATTGGTAACCAAGACGTGGCTGCCAATTCCTTCCTTTCTGTAATGTCTGTGAACAAATCTTCCGGATGGGTGATAGATGGCAAACAGATGCCTTATATCGGTGTTCCCTCCGTCGTTTCTCCGTCGTTGACCTGGGAACGTGTTACCACTATTGACGTGGGTTTTGACGCTCGTTTTTTCAATAACGCACTGGGTGTTAGTTTTGACTGGTATCAGCGTACTACCTCTGATATGCACTCGCCCGGTGAAACTTTGCCTTCGACTTTCGGAAGCACGACGATGCCTAAGGTAAACTCCGGAGAGTTGCAGGGACGTGGATTTGAATTGGCAATAGATTATAATAAGCAATTTGCGTGTGGACTCGGCTTGACGGCGCGTGCAACATTGTCCAAGATTCGTGAAAAAATCACGAAGTACAATAATCCGAACAAGAATATTTATGGTAATTATGAAGGCAAGATTATCGGTGAAATCTGGGGGTATGAAACAGACCGTTTGTTCCAATATGAAGATTGTTATCAGGATGCGGATGGAAAGTGGTTTATTGACACTAATAAAGTTCCTTCACAGGCATTGTATGAAACTGGAGCATTTAAATATGGCCCGGGTGATGTGAAATACAAGGATTTGGATGGTGACGGTGAAATTACTTATGGTGAACAGACCCTGGAAGATCATGGCGACTTGAAGCGTATTGGCAATACCTTGCCTAATTTTGAATATGGTTTCTCTGTCGCATTGACGTATAAGGATTTTGACTTCAGTACTTTCTTCCAAGGTATCGGATCAAGAGATGTATGGGCTGTCGGCCAGACTGGTATTCCGGGATTTATGCCGGGTGAAGGTTGGTTGGAACATCAGATGGATTATTGGACTCCGGAAAATACGGATGCATTCTATCCTACGCCCACTTCCCATTCTTGGATAAACAACGGCCAGAACTTCTTGCGTCAGACCCGTTATTTGCAGAACATGTCCTATCTGCGTTGTAAGAATATTACATTGGGTTATACAGTTCCGGAAAAATGGATGAAAGCCATGACTTTCACAAGTGGCCGTATCTATGTCAGCGCAGAAAATGTATTTGAATTCGACCATACCAATATTCCGGTTGACCCAGAAACAACAGAGAAAGCGGCTGCCTCTAATGGTGAGTACAAATTTGGAAAGAGCTATCCGTTTATGAGAACAATTTCATTTGGTGTTCAACTTACATTCTAATAAAATTATGAAAACAAAGATATTTGCAGTTTTAGCATTGGCCGCCGGTCTTTCTTCCTGCTCGGACTTTTTGGATCGTCCGCCTATGGACCAGATAGAGAATAGTGCGGATTTTTATAACAGTGAGAACAATATCCGTTCTACAATATATGGTTGGTATGACATTTATTTTGCTGGCTATGAGAGTGGTTGGGTGAAATCAGACTTTTTTGATGGCACTAATGTTGCCAATTGGGTGGATGATCTGGCACAAAAAGAAGCTACTTTCTTTACCAATACAGCTCCTGCCACTGGTGGAAACTGGTCTTTTGCAAATGTCCGCCGTATTAATCTTGTATGTGACGGACTTGAAGGCTCAACTCTGCCCGAAGAGGTGAAGAAACACTGGATGGGTGTAGCACGGTTCTTCCGTGGCATGGAATATGCTCGTTTGGTGCGTATGTTTGGTGATGTTCCATATTATGACCATGTGGTAGATAATACAGATGAAAAGGCCCTTTATAAAGGTAGGGATTCCAGAAGTCTGGTTATGGACAAGGTATTGGACGACTTGGAATTTGCAGCTGTAAACGTAAGAGAGTCTGATGGAACCGACGGTCTTTGTGTAAACCGTCATGTGGTAAATGCTTTTGAGTCCCGTATTATGTTGTTTGAGGGGACTTGGCAAAAATATCGTGAAAAAAACACTGAACTGGCCAAGAAGTATTTGGAAGCTGCGAAGACAGCCGCCAATAGGGTCATGAGTACTCAGAAATATCAAATCTCAAGTGATTATAAAGCATTGACAATTTCACTTGATTTGGGCAATAACCCTGAGATGATATTGTATCGTTCTTATGTAGAGGGGATTCTGACTCATGCCGAAATGTCATGGCAGTCAGAGCAAACATTGGGTAACGGGCCTTCTAAAGATTTGGTTGATAGTTACTTGACTAATAATGGACTACCGATTCATCAAGAAGGAAATACTGCATTTAAAGGTGATAAAGTTTTCAAAGATGAAATGGCTAATCGGGATCCGCGCTTGGCGGCTAATATTGACTCTGAAGGGGTACGCCTGAATGGTATTGCCGGTGCTGTATATGGTATTGGCGGTTATTTCGGTACTCGTTTTATTAATGAAGATTTGTTCAATACTGCGGCCGGGCAAAGTAATACCAATACTACCGATGCACCTATCATGAAATTGAATGAAGTGTTGCTGAACTATTTGGAAGCTGCCGCAGAATTGCATGATATGGGAGCTTACACTTTGTCACAGAATGATCTGGATATTACCATTAATGAAATCCGTAAGAGAGCTTCTGTAAATATGCCTTCTGTAACACTAAGTGGAAATAACTTTAGTGTAAAAGGAGTGGTTATCAATGATCCGGACCGTGATTTGGGTAATCCGGAGATAGCGGGTGATTACGAAGTGTCTCCTATCCTTTGGGAAGTACGTCGTGAAAGACGCATTGAGTTGGTGTACGAGGGTATTCGCTTCGATGATATCCGCCGTTGGGGTAAGTTGCATTATGCAGATATGAAGATCAATAAAAAGTTGAACTTGGGCGCATGGTTGGATAAAGATGCTTATTTGAAAGAATACAACCAGGCCAACGGAACTTCATACACCATTGATGATTTGAAAGACGTCGTTTTGGACCGTGAAGGTAATGCCGGCTATATCAAACCTATCCAGGCCGCTTCATTGTTACGTGCTTATGGAGAAAAAGATTATCTCTATCCTATTCCGACAGGACAGATATCTTTGTATAAGAGTAAGAGCGAACAATTAGGAGATCCCTCTATTAAATTAGAGCAGAATCCGGGCTGGTAATTTTCCGGAATCATGCAATAAAAAAGAAGGGTGTGTCGCAGTTGAGTGTGACACACCCTTAATAGGGTCATGCAGTAGTTTTTAAACTTACAACGCCTTTTCTTTAATCAGATATTCTGCTATCTGTACTGCATTCAATGCGGCACCTTTCTTAATCTGGTCGCCTACAATCCAGAAAGTCAAGCCATTTTCATTGGTAAGGTCTTTACGGATACGGCCTACATAAACGGGATCCTTGCCGGCAAGGAACAGCGGCATCGGATATTCCTTTTCTGCCGGATTATCCATCAATACCAGACCTTCGCCCTTGGCGAATGCCTCGCGGGCTTCTTCTACGGAAATGGGACGTTCTGTCTCTACCCAGATGCTCTCGGAGTGAGAACGAAGGGCAGGAACACGTACGCACGTAGCACTGACTTTTACGTCGGAGTGCATAATCTTCTTGGTTTCGTTGTACATCTTCATCTCTTCCTTGGTATATCCGTTTTCTGTGAATACATCAATCTGAGGAATGAGGTTGAATGCCAGCTGGTAGGCAAACTTCTCAACGGTCACAGGTTCATCTGCCAATACTTGGCGGTATTGTTCGTACAGCTCATCCATAGCGGCCGCACCGGCACCACTGGCAGCCTGGTAGGTAGAAACATGCACGGTTTTTATATGAGAAAGCTGTTCGATGGCTTTCAGCGCTACTACCATTTGGATAGTAGTACAGTTGGGATTGGCGATAATGCCTCGCGGACGGTCTTTGGCGTCGGCTGCATTTACTTCGGGCACCACCAAGGGTACATCAGGATCCATACGGAAAGCGCTGGAGTTGTCAATCATTACGGCTCCATGTTTGGTAATGGTTTCGGTAAACTCTTTGGAAGTGCCAGCGCCTGCGGAAGTGAAAGCGATATCAACCCCTTTAAAGTCATCGTTGTGTT